>OAWF01000001.1_pt1 | contig 783864 bp, 663 predicted proteins | sample 1495411 | NCBI WGS metagenome assembly OAWF01 (sample SAMEA2580150, study PRJEB22360) | human gut metagenome | biome: human gut; feature: human-associated habitat; material: faeces | place: Denmark | collected 2008/2010 | reverse complement strand
AATGGCTGATTGTTTTATTATTGTAACTGTAAATCCTTATATCGAACTCACGTTATTTAGAAGTACGGGAAGCGTTGTCCCTATGTTCATAACAGTGAGATGCAAGAAGCAGACGGGGGCCGGTCCTGTCGAGAACTGCAATTCCTTTTATCTCGCATATAGAAGAGTGGATAAAGACGGTACGAAAGTGACCGTGGGTAGCGCTCAGTCAAGCTCCACTCTAATGACGGTAACAGCGAGTACGACATCACTCGGAGTAAGGGCCTATGCCGTTAAATCGGATGCGGAAGCTTGGAATACCAACTATGTAGATGAAGTAAACATAGGTATCATAAAAGATGGGACCAATGGCGCAAATGGCGCAATGCCCCGTGTATGTGGAAGATATTCAAGCGGGGTGCCTTATGTTTGGGATGACAACTACAGGGATATTGTGTTTTATTCCTTTGGCGGCGTTAATTATATCTTTCAGGTTAAAGTCTATGGATCTTCCGTATCAACTCCGCCTGTGTCGGTAGACGGTGATGACAACTGGGAGCCCGCCAACCGATTTAGTTTCGTTGCTACAGATACGTTGCTTGCTGATGGTGCCAACATTGCGGACTTTATGTACAAGAATGGCGTAATGCGTTCTCAGGCAGAAGTAAACGGCATTCCCAATCTAATGTTGAACGGCAATACGGGGGAAGTAGATATAAGAATAGGTACATTTAGAGGAAAGGTAAACACGCCATTTACCTTGCTTGGAGATTCTGACGCTCAAAATGTTTCCGGTATGACTAATACATTCCTACTAAAAGATAATCTAAACATAGCTACGAGTTGCAAATACATGTGCACGAATGGAGCTACCATCGTACTACCTACAGACATAAAGTATAACGGTGCTAATGTAACTATACTGGATTTTACTTATCCCCCGTATAACTCCGATATAGCCTATACAACTGTACTTGTTGAAGGTGGGGATACGTTCGGGAATACACTACATACAGAGTCGCAAGATCAGTCTCAATGGTTTGAATCAGACTTAATCAACATTCGTGGGGGGATAAAGGAATTTATTGCCGTTCCCGCTTACAGTACCAGCGGGATTTTTACTAAAGTTAAATGGTTTTTAAAGAAATAATATGATTATGAAGTATTTGGTATTTATTGCGCTATTATGCGCTTCGTGTGAGGGGAGCTTTATGCAAGACTTTCCGACAAAAGGTAGTCACATTGGAACTTTCACAGACTCCGGTAATTCGGACTGTATTAACAACATAGTTCTAACTACTGATACTACCTATAAGGAGTTTGATTATACACTATCAACCAATAGAACACAATGACGATGATTGACTACATGAAAAATCTATTTGTAGGCTTGCTAACCGGATTAGCAGCCTACTTAAACCCGATCAGCGGAGATATTAAAAGTCTTGTTGCTCTTTTCTTCTTTAACTTCCTGTTTGGTCTGGCCGCCGGCCTACTGGCCAATAATGAAAGTTTTAGTTTAAAAAAAGCATTCCGGTGTATCATTGAAGCGATGGTATTTTTTCTGCTCGTAGCCGCTATTTACTTTATCGGCGATCACAAAGGAAATCCGGACGGGGCCTTACAATGCGTATCGTTTATAACTTACTCAATATTCTACTTTTATGGCGTGAATATTCTACGCAATTTGAAACTAATGGCTACGTCCGGAACTGCATTCTATAAAGTTGTATCGTTCCTGTATTACGTCGTTAGCGTCGAGTTTATCAAGCACATACCGTTTTTAACTAATTATCAGAAGGAGGCAACAAAATGAAGTATTTTACAATCAAAGAACTTAGCCACAGCGATACGGCCGTAGCGCGTGGAATCGACAATTACCCAACGGCCGAAGCTATACACAATTTAACGAAACTGGTTGAGAATGTTCTCGACCCGCTTCGGGAAAAGTACGGTAAGCCTATCCGGGTAAGTTCCGGTTATCGAAGCGCTATCCTCAACCGGAGCGTTAACGGGGCAACATCCAGTCAACACCGGTTAGGCGAGGCGGCTGATATTACGGTAGGAAGTAAGGAGGAAAACCGGAAACTGTTTGAGATCATCCGGCAGGAATTGCCTTTTGATCAGCTGATCGATGAAAAAGACTTTTCATGGGTTCACGTATCATTCTGTGAGGGTAGAAGCAGAAAACAAGTGTTGAAGCTATGAAATATCTACCTTATGTTGTTATTGCAGTTCTTATCCTGTTTATCGTGTTTCGTCCGGCAAGGGTGGAACACGTATCGGGTGAAGTGGTCAGAGACACGGTGACTGTGATTGATACGGTTCGTGATACAGTTCCAAAACCGTATCGGGTCGAGGTTATGCGAATGGATACTTTTTATTTACCTATTTTTGTAGGTGATTCGTTGGAAGTAGATTCTGTACCTGTTGTATTTTCCATCGAGAAGAAGGAATACAAAACAAATGAATACCGGGCTGTAATTAGTGGTTTCCATCCTAATCTCGATTTCATTGAGACGTATAATAAATCGAAAATAGTAACAGTCGTTTCCAGAAAGAAGCGTTGGGGGATTGGTCTGCAGCTTGGATATGGTTATCCGAGTGGTTTTTATGTAGGAGGTGGAATTAGCTATAATATTTGGTCGTGGTAATTCTCTGAGATGAACATAGAAGTAATTGCTTTTGTGTTTTTCTTTATTTTTTTACAATCATTTTGCTTAGGAAACTATTAAGAGGGTTTCGTCTATTGTTTATTAATAAAAAAAGTGGATCTTTGTGCAAATTTTAAATTTTAAAAATATGCTAGCAATAAAAGATTTAACTTTAGGTGATGTTTCTGGTACATGGTCAGATAATATCTATATTCTTATTGTGAATGAACACTTAAAAACAGTAGAAGTGTATAAAACAGTAGAAAGTGAACCATTTATATCTGAACCTCTTTGTATGGAGCATTTATTGAGAGGGGATAAATTGACATATAATACAATGAAATTGTCCAAGTCTGTCTTGATATGGGGTATTACTGAATCAAATGGTAACAATTGTATCTTTGATTTTGGTAAAGGACACATTGAAATGGTTAAGAGTTGAGGGAACTTAGTGAAATAAAAATTGTTTTTTATAATATGAAACTGAAAGAACTATTACAACACCCAATGTTAATCCTGCCTAAAAATTGGAAATCTCTTGGTTACTCGTCTTATTATACTTGTGTTCTTGAAGAAGGGGAAAAGTACATAAAGCTACTTGGAGAACTGGATGAATCGGAACTTCACGGTAGGCATCAATTTATTGGTGAAATATCTAAAGAAAGTTTGATTTCTGTATCACGCTCTTTTTTGAAAATGGTTTGTGATATACTGCAATGCTATTTAGAAGAAGGTAATCCGCATAAGGCATATAATATTTTACATAATGGTCTTGCTCAAAGGTATGATTCAATATTACTGATGAGTTTTTTAGAATTTAATTATCTATATCCTGCTAATTATAGGCTTAGAGTGAAAGAAGGTCGAGCTGAATTGGGGGACTTGTTTCATGTACCTTTTGAATCGAGGCATATTGTAGAATCATGTAGATATAGCATTCCTGGCTATCCAACATTATATCTTTCTAATTCAGTTTATTTGGCCTATAAAGAATTGGGTGACCCAGATTATGATAATTTATATGTGTCTAAATATTGTTTTACACGATCCGTCAACAGAGTTGAAACTCTATTGGATATGAGAAATACTCCTCTGTGGGGAAATTGTGTTGGTTATCAATATAAATTTCTTGCTCGTTGGATTCTTGTAATGGCATGTAGTATCAAAGTTGCTCATCCAAAAGCTCCATTTAAGGAAGAGTATATTTTACCCCAAATTTTATTGCAATGGGTGAAAAATAATATATATAGTGGTGGAAGAAAGACTATCGGAGTATGTTATTCTTCAACTAAAATCATTGATCGTGATGCTGGATATTATGGGCATTTTTATAATACTGCTATACCTATTCTACATTCTAAAAAAGAAGGCTATTGTGACACATTATCAGAGTTATTTGTTATGACTAGACCAATAGGTTTTCATGAGGCATTGAAGCATTCAGGAGAAGTAAGTAATCAATCTCAAGTTAAATCCATTCAGATTGCTGGAACTGCAGTTGAGTATATTGAGACTGATTTTGGTAAAATAGAACAAGTATTGTCAGAGCCTTGTTCTGAGCTATATTACGTTAATGGTAATAAAGTAAATGGTATCAATACATAGTCTTTAAGAATAGCTTAAAATGCGACTATGATATCGTATTTTCAAGAAGGGAAATTAAACTCTTGTTCACCACAGACTATATGGATTTACATAGCCAATTATTACAAGATTATGATAATTGTGCCGGTGACGGGAAACCGGCCCGTATACCTTCATCGGCGTATGGGATCGGCAAACTGCTGGATACGTCAATCTTATGTATTTCAAGTTTTCTTTTCATCATTCTATTTCATTTGAGTTGTACCTTAACAAAGCATTGCGGCATTTGATTTGCTGACTTGGATATTTTAGGGAAAGATAATGTCTATTTGTACGTTTTCTGGTATTTGTCCGGCTGATAATATTTATCCGGCCCCTTTCTCCGTTTAAGAGAGTATGCTATCACTTACTGTTCAGATAATGTTGCTTTCGTCCAATAAGGAACTGATGTAATATGTCTGTCTTTATAATAAATCTATGTTAACGCTATTTTGTGCCTATTAAAAGAATCATAGGGTTTTAACTTCTTTTTGCACTTTTCTTTGAGTATGGTTTTAACATGAATTGTATTATTAATATCAAGCGCTTGTATTAAGATTTGTAGTATTAATTAATAATTTGTTTTATATGAGAATAAAAAGGTTATTGTATGCTATTGCTACAATACTTCCCTTTCTGTTTCTCTGTTCATGTTATGAAGAACAGGAACCTCAACGGGAGAAACAGGATAAGGAAAAATGGACAATGCAGGTTGCCGGTAATCAGTTAAATGAATTTTTAAATATTAATCCGGATTTACGGAACCTTTACGCTTATCCGGACTGGGAGGCCGCACAGATTATAAGGGAGCGGAGCGATACCGTTTCATATTACGTCCCTGTAGTGGATATAACAGCTGATACATGCTCTTATTTAATAATAGCACGCGCTTCGAATGATGTTTATTTGTACATGGTAAGACTTCCTGAGGAATACTCCGGCTTTGATTCCTTTCTGGAAGAACATTTAAAAATATTACGGATTATTGATGGAGCCCGGAGAGTCCCTGTTGGATATTTGCATAATTTTCCGGATAATGTACTGACTCGTACCCGTTCTTCAGGTTCTCTGTTTAATCGTGACCGCGAAACGAATACGGAAATTCTTGAAAATAATACCTTTGTTAAAGACGATCTTTTTGGTGCCGGTTTTTCGTTACCCGAAGTGACAGTAATCGGTAGACGTCCTACATCTTCTGAAAACCCGTTTAAATGGCCTTTTGGGGATATGCCTTCTGAATCTCCGAAAGCCCTTCCCGGACTTGATGACTTTTTTTCTCCTCAAGGAGGCTGTTCATCTCCGTTATCTTCACCACAGCAATCAGGCTCTTTGCCTAAACCTGAAGAAGTCATTAAGGATGCAACTGTAAAAAAGGCTTTGGAAGAAGCTTGGAGTGATATGCTTAAGCGTTCCACAGAGGTCCAAAGACAAGAAGTTGGTTTCTGGATTTATTATGATCCGGTGAAAAAGCAATATTACATAGGTAAGAAACGATATGGTATGGCAGTGAAGAATGACGGAAAAGCAAGAGGGAATATAAGCCTTGGAGACAAATCCCCTTCTGTAAATGGCGTGCCTGTCACAGCAAAGGTGGTTGCTTCTTTTCATACTCACACATCATTCAGTGAAATAAAAGGAATGAAAAGGCCGGCAGGACCATCCAAAGCGGATATGGTAAATGCTGATAAAAATAAACTTCCTATCATTGTTTATGATTATATTGGGGAAAAAAGCCAGGAAGATGGGGTTTATTATGTAATAGGCGGACATTCTCCTAATGCAGCTAGAAAGATATATACATATACTCCTAAAAAATAGAAAATATGAAAACTGTAATTATTAAAAGCTTGCTATCAATAATAGCAATGTTGTTATTAACGCCTCTTAATGCGCAATCCTTAAAAAATCTCTCTCAAGCCAAAAGAGATAGTATATTAATTAGTATTGCTAAAAAAGTATTACAGAAGGAAGCACCTGAATATTTACTTGAATACGGGAAACCTATTATTTCAAAACGGGCAATTCATTTTAAATCTAAGAAAGCTGAAAAAGAAGAACCTAAGTCTAGTCCTTATTACGGTACTAAGAATGGTCAGGTTTACTATATTGTCGAATTCCCCCAGGATGAATCTATAGAGTACTTCGATGCGGGTTATGTTGCTCAGGTTTATATTTGGGAAGATAATTCTAAACCTTGGTCTTTGCGCTTAGGCAATAGTTCGATTATGGATTTGAAGTAGAAAGTTAAGTTTAATATCAATTGCCTTAACTTTTTGGAGTTGGCAATTTTTTATATACCTCACCTTCCTGATTCGAGGTATATCGGAAAGAAATACTATCTTTGTCACGTAGAAGCTAACATTGTTATTTTAACAGAATGTGTAAGGCTCCGGGTTGAAAGGCTCGGAGCCTTACTTTATATAGTGGGATATCTGGATAATTCCTCTTTTTTTGCATGCGAAAGGTGCAAATTTGGTGCAAATAATAAAATTGTATTTGTAATTATATGATTAATAATTTGTTATATATCTATGTGATAATCTTCCCAAGCCGCAGGTCACGAGTTCGACCCTCGCCTACCGCTCAAAAGTTTATCTCCTCAACTAAAATAGAATATCGCAGATTTCTCCAGTCTTTTTGTAGGAAAAGAATGATGGATCTGCGGTTTTTTTATGTATTTCTTCTGTCACTCTTTGTTCTTTTCTTACCTTTGTGAATCAATTTAATAGATAATCACATGAACAAGAAACTAATCCTATCTATTTTCGTTCTGGCAGGTGCTCCTGTGCTGCTGTCGGCTGCAGGAGAAGCACGGTTGTTGCGTTTCCCCGCTACGAACGGAAATGAGATCGTATTTTCGTATGCGGGCGATTTGTATAAAGTGCCTGCTTCGGGAGGTGAAGCACAACGCCTGACTTCCCATGTGGGATACGAAATGTTTCCCCGGTTTTCTCCGGACGGCAAAACGATTGCATTCACCGGGCAGTACGATGGAAATACAGAAGTGTATACCATGCCTGCAACGGGTGGCGAACCACTACGGATAACCTACACGGCTACCAATAGCCGTGACGACTTGGGTGACCGTATGGGACCTAACAACATTGTTATGACATGGACTCCGGACGGACAACGTATCGTGTATCGTAATCGCATCAGCGACGGATTCTCCGGTAAACTCTTTACAGTAGACAAAGAAGGCGGATTGTCAGAAGTCATTCCTCTTCCCGAGGGAGGCTTTTGCAGCTATTCACCGGACGGAAAACAATTGGCATACAACCGGGTGATGCGCGAATTTCGTACCTGGAAGTATTATAAAGGCGGTATGGCCGATGACATCTGGGTGTATAATCCGGGAAACAAAACAGTGGAGAATGTAACCAATAATGTAGCTCAGGACATTTTTCCGATGTGGATTGGCGATGAAATCTTTTTCCTTTCCGACCGTGACCGTATCATGAATATCTTCGCATACAATACGAAGACCAAACAGACTGTAAAGGTGACGAACTTCACTGAGTATGATGTGAAATTCCCAAGCGTACATGGCAATACCATCGTTTTTGAAAACGGCGGATATATTTATAAGATGGATGCTGCGGCCCGGAAAGCTGAAAAGGTAAACATTACACTGGCTTCTGATAATATCTATGCCCGCACCGATTTGAAAGAGGGAGCGAATTATGTGACTGCGGCCAGCCTTTCACCGGATGGAGCACGGATGGTAGTGACAAGCCGGGGTGAAGTATTCAATCTGCCGGTAGAGAAAGGGGTTACAAAAAATATAACTCGTTCGCCGGGAGCTCACGATCGTGATGCACAGTGGTCACCGGACGGAACACAGATTGCTTATATCTCTGATGCCACAGGGGAAACCGAACTTTATCTGCAGAATGCGGCAGGTGGCGAGCCGATGCAGTTTACTCATAAGAACGATACATATATCCGTGACTTTAAATGGAGTCCGGATTCTAAGAAGATAGTGTATATGGATCGTAAGAACCGAGTTAATCTGCTGGATGTGGCTTCCGGGAAAGTTTCTTTATTATTGCAAGATCCGGTGGGAGTGCCGGGTGGAGTTACTTTCTCTCCGGACAGTGAGTGGTTGACTTATACACGGATGGGTAAAAATGAAATCAATGTCGTATATGTCTACAACATTGCGGAAAAGAAAGAATATCCGGTGACCGACAAATGGTATAACTCTTCTTCTCCGGTGTTCAGTGCCGATGGAAAGTATCTGATATTCTCTTCTGCCCGTGATTTTAACCCGACTTACGGATCATTGGAATGGAACCATGTATATAATAATATGTATGGTGTGTACATCGCTTTGCTGTCTAAGGATACATCGTCTCCTTTCATGCAGAAAGATGCGGAAGTGGCTGTATCTAATGCTACCCCCAAAAGCGGAGATAAGAAACCGGCAGATAAGAAGGAAGTGGCCGATGCTTCGTTGGTGAAGTTCGATCCGGATGGCATTACCGATCGCATCGTTCGCTTGCCCTTGTCTCCGTCTTATTATGGTAACTTCTATTCGGATGGCAACAAGGTGTACTACTGGGGACGCGGTGGTACGAAAATGTATGACTTGGCAAGTCAGAAAGAGGAATCGATTGCCGATGGAGCTTCGATGGATGTTACTTACGATGGTAAGAAGGCACTTTTCTTTAAAGGCCGTCAGATTTATGTGACCAATCTTCCTTCGGGTAAGACAGAACTGACCGCTCCGGTCGATTTAAGCAATATGAAGATTACTGTGGATTATCCGAAAGAGTGGGCACAAATTTTTGATGAAGCTTGGCGTGCCTATCGTGACGGATTCTATCAGGAGAGCATGCACGGTGTAGATTGGAAAGCAATTAAAGAAAAATATGCGGTCTTGCTGCCTTACGTTAAAACTCGTTTAGACCTGAATTACATTATCGGTGAGATGATAGGTGAATTGAACTGTGGACATGCTTATGTCAATCCGGGAGAAACGGAACAGCCCAAACGAATCAATACCGGCCTGCTTGGTGCGGAAATAACTCGCGACAAGAGTGGCTTTTTCCGTCTGGAGAAGATATTCCCCGGAGCATCTTGGAGCAAAGAACTGCGCTCTCCACTTACGGAACCGGGTGTTGATGTGAAAGTGGGAGAGTACATCGTAGCTATTGACGGTGTGCCGACTAATACAGTTAAAGATATGTATTCTTTACTGGTGGGTAAAGCAGAGATACCTACTGAAATTTCGCTGAATGTCAAACCTCAGCTTTCCGGAGCACGTAAGGTTGTGATCAGTCCGCTTGCCAATGAATATCCTTTGATACATTACAATTGGGTACAGGATAATATAAAGAAGGTGGACCAGGCTTCCAACGGACGTATCGGATATATTTATATTCCGGATATGGGGCCGGAAGGCTTGAACGAGTTTGCCCGCTATTTCTATCCGCAACTTGATAAAGAAGGGTTGATTATCGATGATCGTGCCAATGGTGGAGGTAATGTTTCACCAATGATTTTGGAACGTCTTTCCCGTGAACCTTACCGTCTGACTATGGGTAGAGGTACCAGCCATGTGGGAACAGTGCCTGATGCTGTACAGGTGGGACCGAAGGTTTGTTTGATTAATAAATACTCCGCTTCAGATGGCGACCTGTTCCCGTGGGGCTTCCGCGCACTTGGCTTGGGTAAGTTGATAGGAACTCGTACCTGGGGAGGCATTGTGGGTATCAGCGGATCATTGCCATACATGGATGGTACGGACATACGTGTGCCATTCTTTACGAGCTATGACCCGAAGACCGGGAAATGGATTATTGAGAACCATGGAGTAGATCCGGATATTTTGATTGACAATGATCCGGTGAAGGAGTGGAATGGAGAAGACCAGCAACTGAACAGAGCCATCGAAGAGGTTATGAAACAGCTTAAAGATCGTAAACCGTTGCCTCCGGTACCTGCTCCGAGAGATTTTAGTAAATAAACTTATAAGCCTTTGTAGCAAAAGGCTTGTTCACCACAGATTCTATGGATTTCCACAGACTTATTTCCCTATTTCTGTATGAATCCATACAATCTGTAGCGTTTTTTTAATGTACAGTTTTTTAAGTCTATATGAAACAAGAACTAAAGGAAAAGCTTTTGCTTTTAGCGGATAAATATGAGGTGAAAGAATTTATTATGGACGATCCGATACAGTTTCCCCATCGGTATACTGATAAAGCTGATATTGAGATCTCCGGACTGATCGCTTCCTGGATCGCTACCGGTAATAGAAAGGCCATTATCAAAAGTGGTGACCGGATTGATCACGAGCTTTTCCTGAATGCTCCATATCGATATATATTAAGTGAAGAATGGAGGAAATATCGGGGAGTAACATCCAGTTTTTATCGCTATTACTCCTGGAATGATTTCTATATACTCTGCCAGACTTTGTATGCTGCCTACCGGGAGCATGGAGATCTGGAATCCTATTTGTGCCATTCTCTCTCTTCCGGTACGCCATTGGAAAGATTGCAATCGGTGTTCGGACATATCAATGGGATGCCTGCTTTGTCAAGTGCTTCCGAAGCAAAGAAAATGTGTATGTTTCTGCGTTGGATGATTCGTAGGGATTCTCCTGTCGACCTCGGTATTTGGCGGAGTTTCAGTCCCTCAGATCTAATTATCCCTCTTGACACTCATGTACATCGCATCTCGACTGATCTTGGATTGACCAATGCACGTAAATGCCTGAAAACAGCACGTTGCATTACTGATGCGTTGCGGGAGATATGGCCGGATGATCCGGTAAAGGGAGATTTTGCTCTTTTCGGATTTGGTATCAACGAACCGGTGAAAAGTTAGGTACGTTCATAAGCAACTCTTTGTTTTGACGATCTGTTCTTTGGGTGATAAAGAATGCGTTAATCCTCTAATATGTATGGTTCCCGTTGGAAGAGAAGGGCAGGAAATGGTGATCTCTTGTCTTTAGAGAAACCATAAACCGGCCGGTTGTCGATCCATAAACCGGCTGATTTATATATAACCTTGGTATGACCTCTCTTAAAATTATAGATAAAGAATGAGCACAGTTCACCCATTTTTAGTATTTTTGCATCCTGTTTTGAAGATAGAAAACTTTAAAAGAAGAAAAATATAATGGCAAAAGAACTGAAAGACCTGACCAAACGCAGCGAAAACTATTCGCAGTGGTACAATGATTTGGTGGTGAAAGCCGATTTGGCAGAACAATCGGCTGTGCGTGGATGTATGGTGATTAAGCCTTACGGATACGCTATTTGGGAGAAAATGCAGCGTCAGCTGGACGACATGTTTAAAGAAACCGGACACGTTAATGCTTATTTCCCGTTGCTGATTCCGAAATCATTTCTGAGTCGTGAAGCTGAACACGTAGAAGGCTTTGCCAAGGAGTGTGCCGTAGTAACACATTATCGCCTGAAAAATGCCGAAGATGGTTCGGGTGTGGTGGTCGATCCTGCTGCAAAATTGGAAGAAGAGTTGATTATTCGTCCGACTTCTGAAACAATCATTTGGAATACTTATAAAAACTGGATCCAGTCATATCGTGATCTGCCTATTTTATGTAATCAGTGGGCTAACGTTTTCCGTTGGGAAATGCGTACGCGATTATTCCTCCGGACTGCGGAATTCTTGTGGCAGGAAGGTCATACAGCACACGCAACGCGCGAAGAGGCGGAAGAAGAGGCTATCCGTATGTTGAATGTATACGCCGAATTTGCAGAGAAGTATATGGCAGTTCCGGTAGTTAAAGGTGTGAAATCGGCTAATGAGCGCTTTGCCGGTGCACTTGACACGTATACCATCGAGGCAATGATGCAGGATGGTAAGGCATTGCAGAGTGGTACTTCACACTTCTTGGGACAGAATTTCGCAAAAGCATTCGATGTTCAGTTTGTAAATAAAGAGAACAAGCTTGAATATGTATGGGCTACCTCTTGGGGTGTTTCTACCCGTCTGATGGGGGCACTGATCATGACTCACTCGGATGATAACGGTCTGGTACTTCCTCCGCATCTGGCTCCGATTCAAGTAGTGATCGTTCCTATCTATAAGAATGACGAGCAGTTGAAGCTGATTGATGCTAAGGTAGAAGGTATTGTGGCAAGATTGAAGCAATTGGGCATTTCAGTGAAATATGATAATGCTGACAATAAACGTCCGGGCTTTAAATTTGCCGATTATGAATTGAAGGGTGTGCCTGTTCGTCTGGTGATGGGTGGACGTGACTTGGAGAACAATACGATGGAGGTAATGCGTCGTGATACTCTGGAAAAAGAGACTGTGACTTGCGATGGAATTGAGACGTATGTTCAGAATCTGCTGGAAGAGATCCAAGCTAACATCTATAAGAAAGCACGTACTTATCGTGACTCACGTATCACTACGGTGGATAGCTATGATGAGTTTAAGGAGAAAATCGAAGAAGGCGGCTTTATCCTGGCTCACTGGGATGGAACAGTGGAGACGGAGGAAAAGATTAAAGAGGAGACAAAGGCGACGATCCGTTGCATTCCGTTCGAATCGTTTGTTGAAGGTGACAAAGAGCCGGGTAAGTGTATGGTGACAGGAAAACCGTCTGCTTGCCGTGTGATATTTGCTCGTTCTTATTAATCATTAATATAAGGTATAGAAAGAAAAGGTTGGAGGTACCCGAAATGTGAACTTCCGACCTTTTTCTTTTTTATCATTAATCTGATAATTCTATGAATCCATTGTTAAATCTTATCTGGCTGCTTTGTGGCGGCATCTTTACTGCGATAGAATATCTTATTTCAAGTCTTTTAATGATGATTACCATTATTGGTATTCCATTCGGCTTTCAGACATTGAAATTGGCCGGACTTGCTTTATGGCCATTTGGCAAAGAGGTGAGAAGTACTCCTGATTCTGGAGGTTGCCTCAGTATCATAATGAATATCATCTGGTTGTTTCTAGGTGGAATTTGGATCAGCCTCTCTCACTTGGGATGGGGGATTTTGCTTTGTATTACCATTATCGGCATACCGTTCGGAAAGCAGCACTTTAAGTTAGCCGGACTCGCTTTGACTCCTTTCGGAAAGGTGATTGTCGACAAAAGTTTCTAAATGAAATGCTCTTTCGGCGCATTTAGCAAGTTTTACTCTAAGAGCTGTTTCATTTCTATTTGGTAGTTTTGTCATCAGTAAAAAGACAGAGAGCATTACATTGGATGCTCTCTTTTCATTTCCGATTTCGCTTTTTGGGTCTCTTTCACCGAATCATTCGGTATGCTGTCCTTAGCGGCAGCTTGCTTCCGTCTCAGGTTTCTCAGTTTCCATTTATTCCAAAAAAGAAGCTCACTCCATTTATTGAAGTCCTTTTTATACATGATACCGATTCCTTGTGTAGTCAGGTTGGTTCGCGTATAATAGCGGTCATTCGTTTCATTGTATGCTTTTAGGCGTATGTCTCCCGAACGGTTGAGTAACCATTCTGCTTCAAAGTCTCCAATGAAGTTGGTATTTGCCAATGGATTGTCCCGGTATCCGAAATTCCCGTTGATTAGCAAGCGGTTGTTCAGCAACTGCCCGGATAAGATGCCTTCTATTTCCATGTCCGTCCAGCCCTTGTCACCTGTACTGAGATTAGTGCCGATGTTCCAGTTGTTGTTATCGAATACTTGTGACAACAGATTGTTTAACTGTCCGGATAGGGTAGAGAACAGGGCCGATGATGTCATGTTGGAGTTTTGGGTACCTCCGGTACTTTCCTGCGGATAGAACTTGCCAATGCCCAACAGGTAGAGAATTTGCATGTTCATCTGTTCGTCTGTACTGATATAATTGCGTACCAGTGTCTGTATCTCGTCCCGTTCATTGGGGAGTTCAATTCCCAACTTGATGTTAGGACGCCAGAGAATTCCTGTCAGATTCATGATGCAATTCACTTTCACATTAGGTTGTTGGGTAATTGTTTCCGAAGCATCGGGAATCAGGTCGTTCAGTGAAGCTGAATTTACCGTGTAACTAGCCTGAATGTCAAGTGTCGCATCCAATGGGGGACCGTTGAAAGTGATGCTACTTCCGTCCTTAATGATAAAATCTTTGCGGATGACCTCTTGTAAACTGAATTTGTAGATACCTTGGTTGATACGGTAATTACCGAACATTTTCACATCTCCTTTATTAAAGAACTCTGTACGTATGTTACCGGAGCCTTTACCGCTGATGTAATCTCCGGCAATAGGGTCCATGATAATTTTCATTGTAGCATCCGGAGTAGCATCTATCAACAGGTTCAGTCGAATATCCGTTTTGGATTCTTCCTCTTCCATCTCTTGCTGTAACCGATCGTATTCTGACATTACATTAATGGAATCCTGCACAAACCTGCGGGGCGTTTTATCGACAAACTTAATAAACTGGTTGCTGGCTGCTGAAGCTGTTGCGTTGGTTATATAGACAAAATTGGTGTTACGATTGGTAGTGACAGCTGCATTGACTTGTAATTCCTGCGGGTTTCCAATCAACATTGCATTACCGGTTCCATATACTTTTCCGTAAAAGTTAATATCCGGATTTTCTTTCGTATTCATAAGTAACATGTTGTTTACGTTGAATTCGAAATGATAACTTAGGTCCCTGAAATGCCGGAAATTCAGTTTGCCGTTCATAGTACCCTGATGTCCTTCCATATCTGCTATGCGTATATTATCGAAGCTAATGCCACTGGTGGACAAACGGATGGTGTCTGTTACGGTGAACGAAGTATTCAGTATTCCTATTTTTAAGGATGCGTCCGTCATCAGGTTCCCTTCGATATTGAGTGCTTTGAACTTTCCGTAGAAATGGGCTTTACCACTGGTACGTCCATGCAGGTCTTCAACAATGGAACGCATGAAGTATTGGAGAAATTGGATATTCGTATGCTCCGTCTCTATATTCAAGTCTAGTTTGCTTTCCGGTTTTAACGGATAGACATGTCCGATGACATGCGTCTTCGATACTCCTTCTTCTTCCATGTGTGCATCAAGAAAGATAGCGCGCATGTCGTTCTTCCACGCACCGTAAATATCCATAGCCCCCAACGAGGCATCATTAAAGGTGAAGTTTTTAAAATGCAGGCGGGTGTTCATGACCGGTTCTTTTAAAATGCCACTGGCATATGCTGTTCCCGTAGCGTCTCCTTTGAAGTCCACATCGTCAAAGTTTACCACATCGAACACGTAGCCTACATTGATGTCCTTTAGTTCTACTTTCAATGTATCTTTGGCTTGTTCTGAAATGCGTCCATTGATACGGATATGACGGTCCTGATGTGAAAAATAGAAATCATTCACATCTATTTTTCCTGAATCGACGACAACTTGTGACGGATGAACCTGCCATAGAGTATCATTCAGGATGATGTCTGTCTGTTTAATATCTACGACAGTTTTCAGTGGGGACTTTTCTTCGGCTGCGCGGAAGAAACTGGCGGCGGCAGATAATCGTCCGCTATAAGTACTGATGGCATTGTTACCCCAGTTGATATTGGCATTTATAGTGTCATTCTTGGCTTGTGCGTCCAGAGAGATGCTTACAGCACTTTCTTTCTTTAGGTTATTGAACCGGACCTTTGCTTTGAACTGATCGGTAGGATTCTCACAAAGTACCAAACCTGACTCGATAAACGTGTTTTGATATTGTAAACGTGGAAAATAGCCTTCTACACGCAAGCGTTGTGCCTGATCGTTGAAGTAACCTTTCACAGTCGAGTGTGAATATATTTTCAATGGGATGTCAAATACTGTCGACAACAGTTCTGTATTAAATATGTGAATATCGAAACTAAAGTTATTATTGGTTCTAATAGGCTTTTTATCCGGTTGAATTAGTGAAGGAATATATCGCCGCATAATGTTCATAACACTTGCCGGAAGCGTATGATACAGGTAATTGCCTTCGATACTTGCTTTTAAGAAACTGGAGGTTAGTTTCAATTGGTTCTCTTTATCTTGGCGGGTTGCAGTGATGTTGATATTATCCAGAAAATAGCTCTTCTCTGGTGCGGTAAATTGTAAGCTGTCTATATTGATTTCACCCATCATTTCATCGATGGAACCACCCCGGAAATTAGCTTTTAGCTTCAAAGAAAATTCTGCATCCGGATACTCCTTTGTCAGATTCAGGTCGTGTGGACGTATTTTGTCTATGACTGCATTGAAGTTAAAAGTAGGAACTTTTTCGACTACATTGATGTTGCCGTTTAAATGTACCGAACCGTTTTCGTCATTCAATGCCACTTTACCGTCAAAACCACCGCGTTTGAATTCTCCGTCCAGCGTGATGTTTTCATATTTATAATTACTGTATTCGAGGGATGCTATCAAACCTTTTAACGTAATGGAAGGATATTGGCTCTTGTAGTGGTTTCCTCGGACATCCAGATTAAAGGTAATCTTGCCCAATTGCTTGTTTCCTAGCAGTTGCCCTAACTCAAAATCGGTGGTTTTTACGCCTCCTGAATAAGAAAACAGCGCTTTAGCTTTATCGGAACTAAGCTTTAAGTCGGTTTGGACGGAGCCTATGTCAGTACGGAACAGGCCGTACATAACCAAGTCTGTAAAGTACCCTGATATTTCACCATGAAAAGAGGTATTTCCTAAGTGTTGTAATACAGGGGGAACGCCATTATAGTGCGGGCTTAGATTGCGCACTAAAAATCCGATTCCCTCTTTGTTGGCAGAGAGGTTGGCCAGATGTCCATAAACGTAAGCGTCTTGAGGACGTGATAAGTCTTGTAAAGATACATCTCCTTTTAGTCGGAACTTATCTCCTGCGTTGATTTCCAGTGTTCTGCAATTCAGTTGATTGAGCGTACCTTCTACATCAATGTTGAGATCTAGTTTTTCTTTAAAATTGGATAATGCCGGGACAAAAGCTGAAATGTCATTCAAAGTCACATGAGATGGTAAAGTACGGAAAGAGAAGCGAACGTTATCGGCAAAATGGTTGAGTGCTTTCAAACTGTCATATTCCATTCGGATAGTATCCATTTTCATTTCGGTACCCGGCATTTCTATTGCGAAATTTTCTATTTTCATGCCTTTGTTATTAGCAATGACTTTCAGGCTCAACTTTCGTAGTTCAAAGCCCGATTGTTCGTCTACACTCAGGCGTTTGATGGCTGCATTGATCGAATCGTTTTGAAGTGCCTTGAGTGAAATGTTGGCAATGATATTGTGTAGTTTGATATGTTGCGGGTTAAACTTTCCGGGCGTTTCTTCTTCCGATAATACGTCGTAGGATAGTTTACCACGGCGTATTAATATGGAATTAATACGTAGATCAATGTCCTTTTTTGTTTTTACTGTATCTTTGGATGCAAATGCGTCCAAGACGAATTTAAAATTTGGCTCCATGTGCGGAGCGGGCTTATTCAAGTTGATATTAAAGCCAAATAACTGCACGCTGCTGATTGTGATTTTTCCGTTGAATAAAGGAATAATATCAAATTTGGCAGAAAGACGTGTAATTTTGAGCATTTCTTTTCCCGATTGATCGTCGAGCAATACATCATCTATAATGATACGGTTTAATAATCCAATGTCTATCTTACCGATAGTCAGTTCTGTACCCAAAGTCCGGGATAGTTCTTTTGTGACAAACGTAGTCATATTTCGCTGAATATATGGAATATTCAGCAAAATAATAGTTCCGATATATATACCTAATATGATACCGATAACCCAACGTACAGTCTTCTTCAGCGTTCTGATAGGCGGTTGTTTTGATTTTGAGAACAAAAATATAAAATAGTTCGTTATGAATCCTACTTTTATCATTACTTTTGCATCGTTTAAATATCAAAAAGCGTATGAGTACAATTATATTAGGAATTGAATCTTCCTGTGACGATACATCAGCTGCAGTTATTAAAGATGGTTATTTGTTATCGAATGTGGTATCTAGCCAGGCTGTACACGAAGCTTATGGTGGAGTAGTACCGGAATTGGCATCGCGTGCCCACCAACAGAATATAGTACCTGTGGTGCATGAAGCGTTGAAGCGTGCAGGAGTGACCAAGGAAGAGTTGAGTGCGGTAGCCTTTACAAGGGGGCCTGGGTTGATGGGGTCATTGCTGGTTGGAGTATCTTTTGCAAAGGGTTTTGCACGTTCATTAAATATCCCGATGATTGATGTTAATCATCTGACAGGACACGTGTTAGCGCATTTTATTAAAGAGGAAGGAGAAGCAAATGAACAGCCCGATTTTCCATTCCTTTGTTTGCTGGTATCCGGAGGTAATTCTCAAATTATATTGGTGAAAGCATATAATGATATGGAGATTCTGGGACAGACTATTGACGATGCTGCCGGAGAAGCAATTGATAAATGTTCGAAAGTAATGGGACTTGGTTATCCGGGGGGACCTATAATTGACCGTTTGGCACGTCAGGGCAATCCGAAGGCTTATACTTTTAGTAAACCTCATATTTCTGGTTTGGATTATAGTTTTAGCGGATTGAAAACGTCGTTTCTTTACTCTCTGCGTGATTGGATGAAAGAGGATCCCGATTTCATCGAACACCATAAGAACGATTTGGCAGCTTCGCTTGAAGCAACGGTAGTAGACATTTTGATGGATAAACTTCGTAAAGCAGCCAAGCAATATAAAATTAATGAAGTGGCTGTAGCGGGCGGTGTTTCTGCTAACAACGGTTTGCGTAATGCCTTTCTTGAGCATGCAGAGAAATATGGTTGGAAAATTTTTATTCCCAAGTTCAGCTATACTACAGATAATGCCGCAATGATCGCTATCACCGGATATTTTAAATATCAGGATAAAGATTTCTGCTCTATAGAACAGCCTGCTTATTCACGTGTAACTTTGTAAGAGTCCTATGTTTGCGGAGATAATAACTATTGGTGATGAACTGTTGATAGGACAGGTGACTGATACCAATTCGGCATGGATGGGGCGCGAATTAAATAAAGTAGGTATAGAGGTAATTCGTGTCGTGTCTGTACGAGATCGGGCAGATGAGATTATTGAAGCTGTAGATGCTTCGATGAAAAGGGCAAATATTGTACTAGTGACAGGGGGCTTGGGACCCACCAGAGATGATATTACCAAACAGACTCTTTGCAAATACTTCGGTACCAGACTGATCTTTAGCGAGGCTGTCTTTGAAAACGTAAAACGGGTATTGGCGGGAAAAATACCGATGAATGCGTTGAATAAAAGTCAAGCAATGGTACCTGAAGATTGCATCGTTATTAATAATCGGGTAGGGAGTGCTTCTGTCAGTTGGTTTGAGAAAGATGGTAAGGTACTTGTTTCTATGCCGGGAGTTCCTCAGGAAATGACCACTGTGATGAGTGAAGAGGTTATTCCACGTTTGTGTGCAAAGTTTCGTACGGATGCAATTATTCATCGAACATTTACTGTACAAAACTATCCCGAATCGGTGTTGGCTGAGAAATTGGAATCTTGGGAAATGGCATTACCTGCTTGTCTAAAACTGGCTTATTTACCAAAACCGGGTTTGATTCGTTTAAGATTGACGGGACGCGGGCAGAATCGTAGCGAGGTAGAAGCTTGTGTAAATACTGAGAGTGCCAGACTTGAGGCAATTTTAGGAGAAGATATTTTGGATGAGGAAGATACTCCGATTGAAATTTTGATAGGCGAACTTTTAAAGAAGAAGAATTTGACTCTTTCTACCGCAGAAAGTTGTACCGGTGGAAGCATTGCAGCCCGTATCACTTCGGTTGCCGGCAGTTCGGAATATTTTAAAGGAAGCATAGTAGCGTATGCCAATGAAGTAAAGACGGAGTTGCTGGGTGTATCGATGGAAACGCTTGAAAAAAGAGGTGCGGTAAGTGAGGAAACGGTCATTGAAATGGTAAAAGGTGCGATGAAAGCGCTAAAAACTGACTGTGCTGTAGCTACGTCTGGAATCGCAGGTCCCAGTGGGGGGACTGAAGAGAAGCCCGTTGGTACAGTTTGGATTGCTGCTGCCTATAAAAGTGAAATTTGCACTATGAAGCAGGAAACTAATCGTGGAAGAGAGATGAATGTGGAGAGAGCAAGCAATAATGCCCTTCTATTGCTTCGAAAATTGGTGAAATGAAGAAAAATTACCGCTCAATAATGAATTTATTTAGGAAATACTTGTTTTATATACATAAAAGTGCTTACTTTGCGCTCTGTTTGAAAGAAGTATAGATTAAAACTATAAAAATAAGATAGAAATGTCGAAGATTTGTCAAATTACCGGAAAGAAAGCCATGATTGGCAACAATGTTTCACACTCAAAGAGAAGAACTAAAAGAACCTTTGATTTGAACTTGTTTAACAAAAAGTTCTACTATGTAGAACAGGACTGCTGGATCAGCCTGAGCCTCTGTGCTGCTGGTTTGCGTATTATTAATAAAAAAGGTTTGGACGCTGCTTTGAATGATGCGGTTGCCAAAGGGTATTGTGATTGGAAAACCATTAAAGTTGTTGGCTAAAACGTTAAAAAGAGGAGAAACTGATTATGGCAAAGAAAGCAAAAGGTAATAGAGTTCAGGTGATTCTGGAATGCACAGAACACAAAGATAGCGGTATGCCGGGAACATCTCGTTATATCACAACTAAGAACAGAAAAAATACTACTGAAAGACTTGAGTTGAAGAAATACAACCCAATTCTGAAAAGAGTAACAGTACACAAAGAAATTAAATAATAAAGAAAGAGTATAACCCATGGCAAAGAAAACAGTAGCAAGTTTGCACGAAGGATCTAAAGAAGGTCGTGCTTATACTAAGGTTATCAAAATGGTTAAATCTCCGAAAACTGGAGCTTACATTTTTGATGAACAAATGGTTCCTAACGAAAAAGTACAAGACTTTTTTAAGAAATAAGCCGGTTGCATAAATAGCAATCCGAAAAATCCTCTCACTGATATTCATTGAGGGGATTTTTTTTGCCAATTTTATTCGCTTCATTTTTTACTTTACGCCAGTTTTATTATATCTTTGTAGCATAATGTATTATACAAATAATTGTAATCATGGGATTTTTTAGTTTTTTCTCAAAGGAAAAGAAGGAAACTTTAGATAAAGGATTATCTAAAACCAAAGAAAGTGTATTCAGCAAGATTGCCCGTGCGGTGGCCGGAAAATCGAAGGTGGATGATGAAGTGCTGGATAATCTGGAAGAGGTTCTTATCACATCGGACGTAGGGGTAGAGACTACTCTTAATATCATCAAGCGTATCGAAAAACGAGCAGCAGAAGATAAATATGTAAATACACAAGAGTTGAATTCGATTCTTCGTGAAGAAATAGCTGCATTACTGACTGAAAATAATTCGGATGATGTTGCCGATTTCGATGTTCCGGTAGAGAAAAAGCCTTATGTTATTATGGTGGTGGGTGTAAACGGAGTTGGTAAAACAACCACTATTGGTAAACTAGCTTATCAATTTAAGAAAGCCGGTAAATCTGTATATTTGGGGGCAGCCGATACTTTTCGTGCAGCAGCAGTGGAGCAATTGGTGATATGGGGCGAGAGAGTGGATGTTCCGGTCATTAAACAAAAGATGGGGGCCGATCCGGCTTCTGTTGCGTTTGATACGTTAAGCTCTGCAGTAGCTAATAACGCTGATGTGGTGATTATTGATACAGCAGGACGTTTGCATAATAAAGTTGGCTTGATGAACGAGCTGACGAAAATTAAAAATGTAATGAAGAAAGTAGTGCCTGATGCTCCAAACGAGGTGTTGTTGGTGCTTGATGGCTCGACCGGACAAAATGCTTTTGAGCAGGCAAAACAATTCACACTTGCAACAGAAGTAACTGCTATGGCTATAACCAAATTGGATGGGACGGCAAAAGGTGGCGTTGTTATCGGAATTTCAGATCAGTTTAAGATTCCGGTGAAATATATCGGATTGGGTGAGGGTATGGAAGACCTACAGGTGTTCCGCAAGAAAGAATTTGTAGACTCCTTATTTGGAGAGAATGCATGAAAAGAAAAACTATAGATATCATAACATTAGGGTGCTCAAAGAACCTGGTGGATTCAGAACAGTTGATGCGTCAATTGGAAGAAGCCGGATATGATGTAACCCATGACTCGGAAAAACCGACAGGAGAGATAGCTGTTATCAATACCTGTGGTTTTATCGGTGATGCAAAAGAAGAATCGATTAATATGATTCTGGAGTTTGCACAAGAAAAAGAAGAAGGCAATTTGGAGAAACTTTTTGTAATGGGCTGTCTTTCGGAACGTTATTTAAAGGAATTAGCGATTGAGATTCCTCAGGTTGATAAGTTTTATGGAAAATTCAATTGGAAGGGGTTGTTACAGGATTTGGGTAAAGCTTACCATGAGGAACTTCATATTGAGCGTACTCTTACCACTCCCAAACATTATGCTTATCTGAAAATATCAGAGGGTTGTGATCGTAAATGCTCTTATTGTGCTATACCGATTATTACAGGAAGACATGTATCTCGTCCTATAGAAGAAATCTTGGATGAGGTGAGATATTTGGTTTCCAATGGTGTAAAGGAGTTTCAGGTAATTGCTCAGGAATTAACTTACTATGGAGTGGATTTATATAAGAAGCAAATGCTTCCGGAGTTGATCGAACGCATTTCTGAGATTCCGGGTGTGGAATGGATACGTTTACATTATGCATATCCGGCACATTTCCCTGAAGAGTTGTTCCGAGTGATGCGTGAACGAGATAATGTATGTAAATACATGGATATTGCATTACAGCATATCAGTGATAATATGCTGCAACGTATGCGTCGTCATGTGACGAAAAAGGAGACTTACCGGTTGATTGAACAATTTCGTAAGGAAGTTCCCGGGATTCATTTGCGTACGACGTTGATGGTGGGACATCCAGGAGAGACAGAAGAGGATTTTGAGGAATTGAAAGAGTTTGTACGTAAAGTGCGCTTTGACAGGATGGGGGCTTTTACTTATTCAGAAGAAGAAGGAACATATGCTGCGGCTAATTATGAAGACTCTATTCCTCAGGAACTAAAACAGGCACGATTGGATGAGTTAATGGCTATTCAGCAGGGAATTTCTACTGAATTAAGTGCATCAAAAGTTGGACAAAAAATGAAAGTCATTATTGATCGTATAGAAGGTGAATATTACATTGGGCGTACAGAGTTTGATTCTCCGGAAGTAGATCCTGAAGTCTTAATAAGGCGTGAAGGGGGTAATTTAATGATTGGTAACTTTTATCAAGTACAAGTGATTGATTCCGATGAATTCGATCTTTTTGGTGAAATAATTTAAATATATTTCCTGAAGAATTTGTTTTTTTGATCTGGATTGATTAATATAGCAACATATTTTTAAAATTGTAGGATTTTGAATAATAAAGAATTTACTTCTGAACTTTCTCGCAGATTGGGGTATAATACAAAATATACTTCTGAACTGATAACATCTCTGCTGTCTGATATTACTCAGGAATTGCAGGAAAGCAATGCTATAGGAATACAGGGATTTGGTACTTTTGAGGTAAAAAAGAAAGCAGAACGTATTGTCATCAATCCCGTCACTAAGTTGCGACTGTTGGTTCCACCCAAGTTAGTACTGGCGTTTAAGCCGAGTCCTATATTAAAAGATAAGTTTAAAGAAACATTTCCGTATGAATGAAAAGTTGACTATACAATATCTTGTTGAACTACTGGTTAACAGGCATGAGGTTTCTCAAGAAGATGCTGATGTTTTCGTCCGGGAGTTTTTCTTATTGATAGAACAAGCTTTGGACGCTGATCAATATGTGAAAATCAAAGGATTGGGTACATTCAAATTGATAGGGGTCAATAGTCGTGAAAGTGTAAATGTCAATACGGGTGAACGTATTAAAATAGAGGGACATACTAAGATTTCTTTTACTCCTGACCCTTCTTTAAGAGATATCATAAATAGACCTTTTTCACATTTCGAAACAGTAGTGCTGAATGAGAATACAGTCTTGGAAGATACTCCAATAGAGGAATTGGAGGAAGAATCAGGGAATATATCCGAAACAACTGAGCCTCCGTTAATAACAGAGACCGTAGAGAGAGAGGAAGTAAAAGCAGAGGAGAAAGTGGTTGAAATAGAGGCGAATGGGAAAGTAGAACCGGAAACCTCAAAAGGGCAGGATGTTGTGTCGTCAGATGTGGAAGTTGCAGAAGACGTTTCGGAAGTTATGAAGGAATCCGAAAGGACAGAGGTTGTAGATGATATTGACATATTTGAAACTGTTGAAGATGTTAGCATACATAAAGGTAGTGAAGCTGTAGTAGAAGGTTCATCCATTGCTGAGGTTCGAGAAGAGGGTGGATTGGATAAAGTAGTAGAAAATTCTGAAGAACCATTCCAGTTCACTGGAGATACAGGGCAAGAAACTACAGATAATTTAAAAAAGGTGATAGAAGACGAAGGTTCTCCTAAATTGACTGCCGAAGAAATTATAGCACGGGAGATTCAAAAAGCAGAAGTATCGACTATCCCTGTAAAAAAGGAAAAGCGCCTAAAGAAGGAAGTTAAACCGGAAAACCAAAAATCTCCTGTTCCTTACTTAATAGTAATTATAGTAGTTGTTATGTCGCTTTGCGGTGCAGCATTAGTTTTTATTTATTATCCGGATTTGTTTTCTAAAAAAGAATCGGAACAGTCAATAACCACAGAGACTGTAGAGAAAAAAGAACCGATACGGGAAATTCCATTGGATACTGTTGCAAAAGCGGATACTATTGTCAAGGTGGTAGCAAAGACTCCGAATCAACAGGAGATAAAACAGATGTCTGAGCGTGTCAATGTGTCGGAGAAAGTAGATAAAACTTCAGAAAGTGAATCGGTGTCCCGGGAAAAGAGCACTAAAACAGTGTCAATCCCGGTCAAGCCGGATTCAGTGAATTATACAATTACCGGTACTAAGGCGACTTATACAATTAAAGAAGGTGAAACTCTGACTAGGGTATCTCTACGGTTTTATGGTACAAAAGATTTATGGCCCTATATCGTTAAACATAATCGGGGAGTGATTAAGAATCCGAATAATGTACCGTATGGTACTGTACTTAAAATACCGGAATTGGTTAAAAAATGACAGTCTAATGTGATCACCCGGGTGTATACAAGTTTATACATTCGGGTGTTGTGTTTATGTTATACAAATACAAAAGCGTATGAAAGTACCTTAATCTAAAGACTTCGCATTGTTTTTTAATAAAAATTAGTTGGAATGGTTAAAGATATAGTGTACTTTTGGAATCGAAATTAAAAAGCCTTACAACATAGGCTTTGCTCATATTATTAAAAAGAAAATTAAACAATAAAATAATTAGTATTTATGGCTGAATCAATTGACATCCGCGAATTGAACGAGCGGATTGAAAGACAGAGTGCTTTCGTTACCAATCTTACAACAGGCATGGACCAAATCATTGTGGGTCAGAAACATTTGGTAGAGTCACTGTTAATCGGACTACTTTCTGATGGACACGTGCTGCTTGAAGGTGTACCGGGTTTGGCAAAAACTTTGGCCATTAAGACATTGGCCTCGTTGATCGATGCAAAATACAGCCGCATACAGTTTACGCCTGACTTATTGCCAGCTGACGTTGTCGGTACGATGGTTTACAGTCAGAAGGATGAAAGTTTCCAAGTGAAGAAAGGTCCGATTTTTGCTAATTTTGTATTGGCTGATGAAATAAACCGTGCTCCCGCTAAAGTTCAAAGTGCTTTGCTTGAAGCAATGCAGGAACGTCAAGTAACTATTGGTAAAGAAACATTCTTGTTACCTGAACCGTTCCTTGTTTTGGCTACTCAGAACCCGATAGAACAGGAAGGTACATATCCGCTTCCGGAAGCTCAGGTAGACCGTTTTATGTTAAAGGTGATTATTGATTATCCGAAACAGGAAGAGGAGAAATTAATTATTCGCCAAAATATCAATGGAGAGAAATTTAATGTGAAGCCTATCTTGAAGGCTGAAGAGATTATCGAGGCACGTAAAGTGGTTCGTCAAGTTTATTTAGACGAGAAGATTGAACGTTATATTGTAGATATCGTGTTTGCTACACGTTATCCGGAAAAATATGATTTGAAAGAATTGAAAGATATGATTGGATTCGGTGGGTCACCTCGTGCCTCTATTAATTTAGCTTTGGCTGCACGTACATATGCGTTTATCAAACGTCGTGGCTATGTGATTCCAGAAGATGTACGTGCTGTTGCGCATGATGTACTTCGTCATCGTATCGGATTGACATATGAAGCGGAGGCTAGCAATGTGACTTCTGATGAAATTGTCAGCAAAATATTGAATAAGGTAGAAGTGCCTTAATTTTAGTTGAGAATGAACAATCCTCAATTACCAATTTTCAATTCTCAATTAAATAGATGGAAACAAGTGAAATTCTAAAAAAAGTTCGTCGGATTGAAATAAAGACGCGTGGACTGTCTAACAATATTTTTGCAGGCCAGTATCATTCAGCCTTTAAAGGTAGGGGTATGGCTTTTTCCGAGGTGCGCGAATATCAGTTTGGCGATGATATCCGTGACATTGACTGGAATGTGACAGCGCGTTTCAATAAACCTTTTGTGAAGGTGTTTGAAGAAGAACGCGAGTTGACGGTAATGTTGATGGTAGATGTTTCCGGCAGTTTGGAATTTGGCACTGTAAAACAGCTGAAGAAGGATATGGTGACAGAAATTGCGGCCACTCTTGCATTTTCTGCTATCCAGAACAATGATAAAATCGGAGTTATTTTCTTCTCAGACAGAATAGAAAAGTTTATTCCTCCTAAAAAAGGACGTAAGCATATTCTATATATCATTCGTGAATTGATTGATTTTAAGCCCGATAGTCGTCGGACCAACATACGTCTTGCTTTGGAATATTTGACGAATGTAATGAAAAGACGTTGTACCGCTTTTATTCTGTCTGACTTTATCGATCAGGAAAGTTTTAAGAATGCAATGACCATAGCGAATAGGAAACATGATGTAGTTGCCATTCAAGTATATGACAGGCGAGTTGCCGAGTTGCCGGCAGTAGGTCTGATGCGGATTAAAGATGCGGAAACCGGACATGAACAATGGATCGACACATCTTCGGCTGGAGTACGTAGGGCACATCATGAATGGTGGGTGAATAAACAAACTGAGTTAGATGAAACGTTTACCAAAAGTAATGTCGATTCTGTTTCGGTACGTACTGATCAGGATTATGTCAAAGCATTACTGAATTTGTTTGCTAAACGAAATTAACGGGAAAGATGAATAAATATATATTGCTGATAGTATTGTTATTTCTGGGTTCTGGCAGAATTGCTGCACAGTCAGTGACTGTGGATGCCAAAATAGACTCTTTGCAAATTCTGATAGGAGAACAGGCGAAAGTGCAATTACAAGTAGCGATGGATGCGAAGCAGAGGGCTGTTTTTCCGTCATTTACAGATACATTGGTACGTGGTGTGGAAATTGTGGATATTGCTAAACCCGATACACAATATTTGAATGATCGCCAGAGAATGCTGATTACTCAAGAATATACGGTAACCTCTTTTGATTCGGCATTATATTATATTCCTCCTATGGGAGTAAAGATTGATAATAAAGAGTATAAATCAAAGGCGTTGGCATTGAAGGTATATTCAATGCCTGTAGATACGTTACATCCTGATCAATTTTTTGGTCAGAAGACTGTCATGAAAGCTCCCTTTGCCTGGGAGGATTGGTATGGTTTGATTGCTTGCTCTTTTCTGGCATTACCATTGCTCGGATTGCTTATTTATCTGATCATCCGTATCCGTGATAATAAGCCTATTATTCGTAAAGTGAAAGTTGAACCTAAGTTGCCTCCGCATCAATTGGCGATGAAAGAGATTGAGCGAATAAAGACTGAGAAAATTTGGCAAAAAGGACAATCGAAGGAGTATTATACTGAATTGACAGATGCTCTTCGTACATATATTAAAAATAGATTTGGCTTTAATGCATTGGAGATGACTTCATCCGAAATAATAGATAAACTGCTGGAATTTAATGATAAAGAAGCTATATCAGATTTGAAATATTTATTCCAGACAGCTGATTTAGTAAAGTTTGCCAAGCATGATCCGCAGATGAATGAGAATGATGCGAATTTGATCAATGCAATTGACTTTATAAATGAAACGAAACAATTGGAAGAAGAGAATCAGAAGCCGCAACCTACTGAAATCACGATAATAGAGAAACGATCTTTACGTACGAAGATATTGCTGATCTGTGGTATCGTATTCCTGTCGGCAGCTCTTATTGCGACCTTCGTCTATATTGGGTTGCAACTCTATAATCTATTTGGATAATAGATTTTGACTTTTATTGTTTAAAATAAGAAATAGTAAATTATAAATAGAATGGTTTTTGCCAATATTGAATATTTGTTTTTGCTGCTGTTGCTTGTGCCATATATTGTATGGTACATAATGAAGCGGAAAAAGACTGAGCCGACTCTTCAGATTTCTGATGCACGAGTATATGCGCATGCCCCTAAAAGTTACAAGAATTATCTGCTTCATGTACCGTTTGGTCTGCGTATCATCACTCTAATATTGATTATTTTGGTTTTGGCACGTCCCCAAACAACAAACAGCTGGCAGAACAGCGAAATTGAAGGTATTGATATTATGTTGGCTATTGATGTGTCGACCAGTATGTTGGCAGAAGATTTGAAACCCAACAGGTTGGAAGCTGCCAAAGATGTGGCTGCGGAATTCATCAACGGTCGCCCGAATGATAACATAGGAATTACACTGTTTGCCGGTGAAAGTTTTACTCAGTGTCCTTTGACAGTAGATCATGCTGTATTACTTAACTTATTTCAGGGGATACAGTGCGATATTATTGAAGATGGAACAGCAGTTGGTATGGGAATTGCCAATGCAGTAACCAGGTTGAAAGATAGTAAAGCAAAATCAAAAGTGATTATTTTGTTGACGGATGGTACTAATAATAAAGGAGATATTTCTCCATTGACCGCTGCTGAAATTGCGAAGAGTTTTGGTATACGTGTTTATACTATTGGTGTGGGAACAAACGGTATGGCTCCATATCCGGTACGGGTTGGTGGTACAACACAGTATATTAATACTCCGGTAGAGATTGATGAGAAGACTCTTACTCAAATAGCAGGTACTACGGATGGGAACTATTTTCGTGCTACCAGTAATTCGAAGCTGAAAGAGGTTTATGAAGAGATTGATAAATTGGAAAAAACAAAGTTGAATGTGAAAGAGTACAGTAAACGTCAGGAAGAATATCGTTGGTTTGCGTTAGCTGCATTCTTATGTATATTGCTTGAGGTACTGTTACGGAACTCAATATTGAAGAAGATACCATAAAATTGATAAAAAGATGTTTCGATTTGAAGAACCTGCATATTTATATTTGTTGCTGCTGCTACCATTGCTGGCAGCCTTCTACCTTTATTCTAATTATAGAAAGAGGAAGGCTATTCGTAAATTCGGAGATCCGGTGTTGATGGCACAATTGATGCCTGATGTATCTAAATATCGTCCGGATGTAAAATTCTGGTTGTTATTTACTGCCATAGGTCTATTTGCTGTACTATTGGCCCGTCCGCAATTCGGCTCTAAATTGGAGACAGTAAAGCGCAAAGGAGTGGAGGTTATGATTGCATTGGATATTTCAAATTCTATGCTTGCCCAAGATGTTCAGCCCAGTCGTTTAGAAAAAGCTAAACGGCTTATATCTAAATTGGTAGATGGTATGGAGAATGACAAGGTAGGAATGATTGTCTTTGCAGGAGATGCCTTTACTCAGTTACCTATAACAAGCGATTATATTTCTGCTAAAATGTTTTTGGAATCAATCAGTCCTTCGTTGATATCTAAACAGGGTACAGCTATCGGTGCTGCTATCAATCTTGCTGCCCGTAGTTTTACTCCGCAAGAAGGAGTGGGACGTGCTATTGTGGTGATTACCGATGGTGAAAATCATGAAGGGGGAGCTGTTGAAGCTGCCAAAGAGGCGGCTAAGAAGGGAATTCAGGTGAATGTATTGGGAGTAGGCTTACCCGATGGAGCTCCCATTCCGATTGAGGGCAGTAACGATTTTCGTCGTGACCGTGAAGGGAATGTAATTGTAACTCGTCTGAATGAGGCAATGTGTCAAGAGATAGCAAAGGAAGGAAATGGTATTTATGTTCGTGTAGATAATTCTAATTCTGCTCAGAAAGCTATTAATCAAGAGATTAATAAAATGGCTAAATCGGATGTTGAATCTAAGGTTTATACAGATTACAATGAACAGTTCCAAGTGATTGCATGGATGATATTGCTCTTGTTATTGGTGGAAATGTTGATTCTGGACCGCAAAAATCCATTGTTTAAGAACATCAGGTTGTTTTCTAATAAGTAGTAATGTATATGTCAAGAAATAAATATATATTGTTTGCTCTGTTGCTATCGCTTTCTGCGGGTGCGTTTGCACAAAAAGCCGAGCGTGATTATATCCGTAAAGGCAATCGTCTGTTTAAAGACAGTGTTTTTGTGGATGCTGAAGTTAATTACCGTAAAGCATTAGAGGCAAATCCTAAGTCTACTATTTCCATGTACAACTTGGGTAATACGTTGTCGCAGCAGCAAAAGTTCAAAGATGCGATGGAACAATACGTTGCGGCAACCAGTATAGAAAAAGATAAAGCTAAACTGGGACAAATTTATCATAATATGGGAGTGTTATTCCAGTCTGGTAAAGATTATCAAAAAGCGGTTGAAGCTTATAAGATGTCTTTGAGAAATAATCCGAAAGACGATGAAACCCGCTATAATCTGGCATTAGCTCAAAAGTTGCTGAAGGATCAACAGCAAAATCAGCAGAATCAAGATCAGAATCAGGATCAGAATAAAGATGATCAACAAAAGCAACAAGATAAAAAAGATCAGAATAAGCAGAATGATCAAAATAAAGATCAACAACAGCAACAAACTCCTAAATCAGAGAAAAATGATAACGAAATGTCTAAGGAGAATGCGGAACAGCTGCTCAATTCTGTGATGCAAGATGAAAAAGGGGTTCAGGATAAAGTGAAAAAGCAACAGACTCTTCAAGGAAGACGTCTGGAAAAAGACTGGTAATAATAAAATAATTGATGATAAAAACTTCAGATGAAATGAGAAAATTGATTTTCTTATTGATTGCACTGGTAGCCATGACTACGCAAGCGCAGTCTGACGGAAAGGTAGTGTTTACTGCATCTGCCCCCGATGCTGTAGTAGTAGGTGACCAGTTCAGGTTATCGTATACGGTAAATACGATAAAAGTACGAGATTTTCGTGTGCCTTCTATTAAAGGATTTGAGGTGTTAATGGGCCCTAACCGTTCACAACGTATGCAATCGATTAATGGGGTTACTAATAATAGTATTACCTTTACTTATATCTTAATGGCTACGGCTGAAGGAGAGTATTCTATTCCGGGTGCAACGATTACGGCTGACGGGAATCAGATGGTTTCTAATTCGGTAAAAATTAAAGTTCTTCCTCCGGATAAAACCGGGAATACGGCAGATGGCAAAGGAACTGCATCGTCTGGCAATCAAAGTGGAACGTCTTCCTCTGTTTCTAACCAAGACTTACTTATAACTGCGACGGCCAATAAAACGAATGTATATGAGCAGGAAGCCTTTCTATTAACTTTTAAGATTTACACAAGAGAGTCTCAACTTCGCTTTGAGAATGTGAAGCTTCCTGATTTTAAGGGATTTCATTCACAAGAAATAGAGATGCCTGCTAATGCAAAATGGTCACAGGAACATTATAAGGGAAAGAACTATTTTACGACAGTGTATCGTCAATTTGTATTGTTCCCACAGCAGTCTGGAAAACTGACTATTGAGCCTGCACGTTTTGATGCTACCATTGCTAAAGCTGTACAATCTGATGATCCGTTTGATGCTTTCTTTAATGGTGGAAGCAATTATGTGAATGTAAGTAAGGTGATTGTAACTCCTAAGATTACGGTTAATGTGAATCCGTTACCGACAGGTAAACCTGCCAATTTCTCCGGAGGAGTAGGGGAGTTTAGTATCACTTCTTCCATTAATTCTAAAGAAGTGAAAACGAATGATGCTATCACAATAAAGTTAGTGATTTCGGGAACCGGTAATTTAAAATTAATTGCAAATCCGGAAATAAAATTCCCGGAAGATTTTGATGTATATGATCCAAAGGTGGATAGCAAAGTTCGTTTGACTCAAGAAGGACTTTCCGGTAATAAAGTTATTGAATATCTTGCTATTCCGAGACATGCAGGAGTTTATAAAATACCAGGAGTATCCTTCAGTTATTTTGATATCAAGTCGAAATCCTATAAAACACTGAATACCGAAGATTATGAGGTTAAGGTGGAAAAAGGAGCAGGAAATGCAGATCAGGTTATTGCCAACTTTACTAATAAAGAAGATCTGAAAGTATTGGGTGAAGATATTCGCTATATAAAACTAAATGATGTGAAGCTTCAGCCAAAAGATAATCTTTTGTTTGGCTCTTTACTTTATTGGCTATTCTACATTGTTCCCGCCGTGGTGTTTATTGTCTTCTTTATAGTTTATCGCAAACAGGCTGCCGAGAATGCCAATGTAGCCAAGATGCGTACAAAGAAAGCCAATAAAGTGGCTACTAAACGAATGAAGTTAGCTGGTAAATTGCTTGCGGAGAATAGCAAGGAGGCATTTTATGATGAAGTACTTAAAGCTCTATGGGGATATATCAGTGATAAACTTAATATTCCGGTTTCTCGTTTGTCTAAAGATAATGTAGAAGAGAAACTTAGAAATTATGGAGTCAGTGACGAATTAATAAAGGATTTCCTGAATGCTCTGAATGAATGTGAGTTTGCACGTTTTGCTCCAGGAGATGAGAGTCAGGCTATGGATAAAGTTTATTCATCGTCATTGGAAGTTATGAGTAAGATGGAAAATTCAATAAAACGCTAATTTAGAGAAGAATAAGTCATGAAAAAAATATTGTTTATTGCTTTGGGTTTGTTAATGGCAGTAACTTCTTTCGGGCAGGATTCGTTAACAACAGATTCTACTCAGATGATACAGGGAGATACTGTCAGTATCCATAATGCAGAGTTTTCCGGTTCCAAATTAGAAGATGCCACAAAAGCTGAGGGAGATAGTGCATATATCAGAAATGACTTTGCGTCTGCAATCCAGATTTATGAATCACTTTTGCGTAAAGGTGAGTCGGCCGATGTATATTATAATCTTGGTAATAGCTATTATAAAATAAATGAGATAGCAAAAGCCATTTTAAACTATGAAAAGGCCTTGTTGCTTCAGCCCGGTAATGGAGATATTCGTGCCAATTTGGAGATAGCTCGTGGTAAGACTGTAGATAAAGTAGAAGTTGTTCCTGAGATATTCTTTGTTACATGGACAAAGGCATTAATTAATAGTATGAGCGTGGATTCATGGGCCATATGGGGGATTGTGAGTTTCTTGCTGCTAATTGTCTCTTTATATTTCTTTATTTTCTCGAAACAAGTGGTGTTGAAGAAAGTTGGTTTTATTGCAGGCATTATCTTTTTGATAGTTGTTGTAATGGCAAATGTTTTTGCTTCTAAGCAGAAAGAAGAGTTGTTGAACAGGGATACTGCGATAATAATGAGTCCGAGCGTAACGGTTAGAAGTACACCTAGCGAAAATGGTACCAGCCTATTTATTCTTCATGAAGGGCACAAGGTTAACATTAAAGATGATTCAATGAAAGACTGGAAAGAAATCCGCCTTGAAGATGGAAAAGTGGGATGGGTGCCGGTTGGTTCAATTGAGATTATTTAAGAATAGAATCTATAAATATTTCATCAAAGTCCGCCCTCAATAATCTAAGATTTATTGGAGGCGGACTTTATTGTATTATAACAAGTTATCGTTGATTTAGATTGTTTTAGCGAAAAAAGAGAAGCTTTTGTTTTGTTTTATCTTTTTTTTTCCTTAAGTTTATAGCGTGATAATAAAGTCACATAGTATTAACCATTAAATTTATGAGACATGAGAACAATAACATTTAATGAACTCCGTAAAATTAAAGATTCATTGCCTAGCGGTAGCATGCATAGAATAGCAGACGAACTCAATTTAAACGTCGATACAGTGAGAAACTTCTTTGGTGGTCATAATTTTAAGGAAGGGAAAAGTGTCGGAATACATCTTGAGCCTGGTCCGGATGGTGGATTGGTTATGATTGATGATACCACTGTGCTCGATCGGGCATTAAGAATATTGGATGAATTAAATATGAGTAAAGAAGAAGCTACCGAATCTGTGCAGGTTTAAATAAGAGATAAAGTCAGAATCCCAATTGGCAAAACAATTGGGATTTCTTATTTGTTGAATTCAATAAATAAACGAATTATGGAAGAGAAATTAGTAACTTTAGCTATTCTGACTTATACAAAAGCTCAGATATTGAAGAATGTTCTTGAGAATGAGGGTATAGAGACGTACATTCACAATGTAAACCAGATACAGCCGGTTGTTTCATCCGGTGTGCGTTTACGTATTAAAGAAAGTGATTTGCCGCGTGCATTGAAGATTACCGAGAGTTCTGCCTGGCTTGCTGAAAGTATAGTAGGAGAGAAGACCCCTAAAGTGGAGCATCGCACTAAGAAGGTCCTTATTCCGGTTGATTTCTCTAACTATTCAATGAAAGCTTGTGAATTTGGTTTCAATTTTGCCAAATCTTTTGATGCGGAGGTTATCTTGCTACATGTCTACTTTACGCCAATTTATGCTTCATCATTGCCATATGGAGATGTATTTAACTATCAGATTAGTGATGAAGAGACTGTGAAGAATGTATTGCATAAAGTACATGATGATCTGAATACTCTGTCGGAGAAGATTAAGCAAAAAGTTGCATCTGGAGAGTTTCCTGATGTCAAATATACGTGTGTCTTGCGCGAAGGTATCCCGGAAGAAGAAATACTCAGATATAATAAAGAACATCGTCCCAGAATCATTATAATGGGTACTCGAGGTAAGAATCAGAAGGATATTGATCTTATTGGTAGTGTAACTGCCGAGATAATTGAACGTAGTCATACTACAGTACTGGCTATCCCCGAAAATACTCCTTTCAATCGTTTCAATGAAGTGAAACGGATTGCCTTTATGACGAACTTTGACCAACGTGATTTGATTGCTTTCGATTCATTCATCAATGGACTTAGTCCATTTCATTTTTCTGTTTCTCTTATTCATTTATCGGATGTAAAAGATACATGGAATGAAATAAAATTAGCTGGTATTAAGGATTATTTCCAAAAGCAATATCCGGATCTTGAGATTCATTATGATGTGGTGATGAGTAATGATTTTCTGAATAGTTTGGATAATTACATTAAAACAAATCAGATTGACATTATCACATTAACTTCTTATAAACGGAATATATTTTCCCGTTTGTTCAATCCCGGTATTGCTCGTAAGATGATCTTCCATTCAGATACACCGTTGTTAGTTATTAACGGATGATCAGACACCTAAAAAAATAAGCTTTAAATTAATGGAATAATCAACATTATGTTTAATAAGAAAGAGGCAATTTACTTATATATAGTAAATTGCCTCTTTTATTTAATCCCTATTTCCATCTTGCTAATTTTGCCTTCTTTAGCTCTTAAAAAAATAAGAACCTGCATCCTGACAGGTTTTAGTCATTTCATTCACCATGAAACGAATAAGAAATAGATTTCACCTATTTCTCTTTTTGTGTTACGCTATTGTTCAGGATCAGATCAAGCAAAAAAAAGAGGCTGCCCAATTTCTCGAATCAGGCAACCCCTTTCACAAAAATCTTTGCGAAAAAAGATCTATTTGATCATTACATCATTTTCTCGATTTCTTCGAATTCCGGTCCCATATTCAAGTTGTAATATACCCGGTAAAGACCTTGTAACCACAAATCTTTCTGATCAGGTTTCAGCTCTCTTGCTTTTTCGTAATATGGTTTAGCAGCTTCGTAGAATTTCTTGATCTCAGCTTGTGCTGTTGCATAATTCGGGTCATTGATATCTGCCGGTGCTTTGTCAGCATATTCTTGTGCTTGTAACAGGTATACCAAACCTAAATTTGAGCATGCTTCTGCATATGCAGGATCTATGTCGAGAGTCTTTTTATAGAACTCAATTGCTTTCTCATAATCTTTCATATTATGATACAGATATGCCTTCACATACAGATATAATTTGTTATTCGGATCTTTAGCCAACATATCATCAGCAAACTGCATTGCTTTGTCATTTTGGTTAGAGCTGCTATAGTAGTCAACCAGATTTGCGAAGAAATATTGATTTTCAGGGAACTTAACAATACCTTCCTGCAATTTTTCTACCCATTTAGCAGTATCACCTTTAGCTTTGTAAGCATCTGTCAACAATTGCATTGCAAATTGGCCATTTTCTTTGTCTTTCAGAGCATATTGAGCATATTTCATGACAGCATCTTTGTCACCTACTCTATCTGCAGCCAAAGTGGCATAATATGCTACCTGTGGCAAAATGGTGTCTTTTTCCAGCAAGTTTTCTTTCTCCATCATAGGCAGTGTAGCTGCATCTACATAAGCTGCAAAATATTTTAATGCGTCTTCGTTCTTATTTAAATTGAAGTATTGAATACCACCGTTAATCAAGTTAGGACGTTCTGCCAGAATTGTTTTTGAGTTGGCGCTTCTGTATTTGTTTTTAATTTTACCCTTTTCATTAGGAATCTGTGCCAGTTCGTCACATTTAACGTAATAATTGTACATATTCAGTACGCTATTGTATACCTTCAATGTATCATAAGGTTTTCTCAGATAAGCATTTTCCATCTCCTTTTCGTTGATTCTTTTCTGAATATAACCTGCTACGTCCCAAGTTGCCGCATTATCCTTTGTTTCAGGGTTAGTTAATGCTTCGTTAATCAGTTGTTCAGCTTTTGCGAAGTCAGGTTTTACTTCTCCGGCAATGCTTTTCGCTTCTTTTACATTTTTCTCCTGAGCGAATGCAAAACTTACTGCCATCAGTAAAACCATTGAAAATAATACTCTTTTCATGATTGTTGTTTGATTAATTATTAATATTATGTCTATTCTTCTGTTTCATTTACCGGTGTATTCGTTTCCGGATCGCTTGGAATATTTCCTTCTCTTTCTTCTTCCGGAACTTCATCTTCCAGGCTTTCGGATGTAACTTTACATACAGAACCGATCTGGTCGTTACGTTTTTCAAGATTGATCAGACGGACTCCTTGAGTTGCACGGCCCATGATGCGGACATCAGCTACTTTCAGACGAATTGTAATACCCGATTTATTAATGATCATCAGGTCGTTTTCGTCTGTTACAGACTTGATTGTAACCAGTTTACCTGTTTTTTCGGTAATATTCATGGTCTTCACACCTTTGCCGCCACGGTTTGTTTTACGATAATCTTCAATATCAGAACGTTTACCATAGCCTTGTTCGGAGACAACCATTACGGACTCTGTCTCGAGATCCTTAATGCAAATCATGCCTATTACTTCATCCTGTCCGTCGTCATCCAGTGTGATACCACGAACTCCGGTAGCTGTACGGCCCATTACGCGAACTGCTGCTTCATGGAAACGTATTGCGCGTCCGTTACGGTTGGCTATGATGATTTCGTTGTTTCCGTTGGTCATACGCACTTCTATTACTCGGTCGTCTTCACGTATAGTAATTGCATTGACACCATTCTGGCGCGGGCGTGAGTATTGTTCCAAAGATGTTTTCTTTATAACGCCATTCTTGGTACAGAACAGTACATAATGACTGTTAATATATTCCTGGTCATTCAAACTCTTCACACGCAAATATGCATTAACAGCATCGTCCGAGTCAATGTTCAGCAAGTTCTGGATAGCACGGCCCTTAGAGTTCTTTGTTCCTTCAGGTATTTCATATACCTTCAGCCAGTAACATTTACCCTTTTGAGTAAAGAACATCATCGTGTTGTGCATTGTTGCCGGGTAGATGTGCTCAACAAAGTCTTCATCACGGGTTTCAGTACCCTTCGAGCCTACTCCACCGCGGTTTTGAGCACGGAATTCTGTCAATGGTGTACGTTTGATATATCCCATGTGTGAGATGGTGATAATCATCTGATCATCCGCATAAAAGTCTTCCGGATTGAATTCTTCTGATGAATAAACGATTTCAGAACGGCGTTCGTCACCATATTTAGCTCTTACTTCCAGCAATTCGTCTTTGATTACTTTACGGCATACTTCATCATCGGCCAGGATACTTTCCAAATATGCTATCTGCTTCATAACCTCCTCGTATTCAGCATGGAGCTGATCTTGCATCAGACCTGTTAATTGGCGCAGGCGCATTTCAACGATGGCGCGTGCCTGAATTTCGCTCAGGTTGAAGCGTTCCATCAGTCCGGAGATTGCATCGTTTGGTGTTTTGGCGGCGCGGATGATACGAATTACTTCGTCAATATTATCCGAAGCGATAATCAGACCTTCCAAGATGTGTGCACGTTCTTTGGCCTTACGCAGGTCAAATTGAGTACGACGAATTACCACATCGTGTCTATGTTCTACGAAGTAAACAATCAAGTCGCGTAAATTCAGCATTTTAGGGCGTCCGTTGACCAGTGCAACGTTATTTACACCGAATGACGTCTGCAAGGCTGTCATTTTATAGAGCTTGTTCAGCACTACACTTGCATTTGCATCCCGTTTGATATCAATAACGATGCGCATACCTTCACGGTCGGACTCGTCGTTGGCATTTGATATGCCTTCTATTCTTTTTTCATTGACAAGATCGGCAATTGCTTTAATCAATTCTGCCTTATTCACGTTGTAGGGAATCTCTGTAACGACGATCTTATCATGTGTCTGTCCGGACTCGATTTCTGCTTTCGCGCGCATAACCACGCGTCCGCGTCCCGTAAGATAGGCTTCACGTACGCCGCTTATGCCATATATATATCCTCCTGTAGGGAAGTCGGGCGCTTTTACATATTCCATCAGTTCCTCTACGGTCACATCTTTATTGTCAAGATATGCTTCGCAGGCATCGATGACTTCAGACAGATTATGGGGCGGCATGTTGGTTGCCATACCTACAGCAATACCGGAAGCACCGTTAACCAGCAAATTCGGGATACGTGTCGGCATCACTTTGGGTTCCATCAGCGTATTATCGAAGTTAGGTTCGAAATCTACAGTCTCTTTGTAGAGGTCCTGCATCATTTCTTCACCTAATTTGTTCAGACGTGCTTCAGTGTAACGCATGGCAGCAGGACTGTCGCCGTCTACAGAACCGAAGTTACCTTGCCCGTCTACCAGCGGATAGCGCATTGCCCATTCCTGAGCCATACGTACCATCGCAAAATATACAGAAGAGTCTCCGTGCGGGTGATACTTACCAAGTACTTCACCTACGATTCTGGCTGATTTCTTATAGGGTTTGTCTGACGTATTTCCCAGTTCCATCATTCCGTAGAGAATTCTGCGGTGAACGGGCTTAAATCCATCTCTAACATCGGGAAGGGCACGTGAAACGATGACCGACATGGAGTAGTCAATGTACGATGACTTCATTTCCTCCTCGATGTTAATCTTTATAATTCTGTCTTGTTCAAGCATTTAAAAAGATTATTAATTATACATTTGCGGTTTATCAAAAACCACGCTAAAGTACTACTTTTCCTTGATATACGAAAACTTTAACGAAGAAAGTTTTTTGCTTTTTGTAAGAGTGCCCTACCCTTATTCTTTAGGTCTGTGACACCCGGGTCTCGTACCCTCCGACACCCGGGTGTCAGGTATCACGACATCCGGGTGTCGGAGGTGCTTTTATCAGTATCTAATGTTTTTTTCTATACTTAATTGTTTTATTATATTATAATGTATAAGAACAAAGGAAATAATGGCACGACATTTGTTATATAATAAATAAAGCAAATGAAGCGCATGCAAACAATATGAAATGCGTATATTTGCCAGTGAATAACCTCTTAGAAGAAGGAAGATAAGTATGAATAATCAATTCTCACAAAAAGTTTCCGATATTATCGTATATAGCAAAGAAGAGGCAAATCGCCTGAAAAGTAGCTATATAGGGCCTGAGCATTTATTGCTTGGTATGCTTCGCGATGGTGAGGGAAAAGCAATCGAGATATTGTCTAAACTCAAAACAAACCTGACCGACATAAAGAAGCAGATTGAGGCCATACTGAAAGAGCATGCAGACGACATGCTGTTGCCTGATGCCGATGTTCCATTGTCAAATGGAGCTGCAAAGATATTGAAACTATGTATTTTAGAAGCACGAGTGATGAAAAGTCAAGTTGCAGATACGGAACATGTACTGCTAGCCATCCTTAAAGATAAGGATAATCTGGCAGCAACGGTTCTTGAAGCGAATCATGTGAATTACCAGCAGGTATTCGAACAATTGTCCTTACAGCCGGATATCAGTGCCGGCATGGGATTTACAGAAGATGATGATGACGAAGAAGAGATGAATCAGTCCCGTTCGTCCCATGGATCCGGTGAACGTCAGCAACAGGCGCAGACTGCCTCCAGGAAGCCGACTAATGATACTCCGGTGCTTGATAATTTTGGTACTGATATGACTAAGGCCGCCGAGGAAGGCCGTCTTGACCCTGTGGTGGGACGTGAGCGGGAAATCGAGCGCCTGGCACAGATATTAAGTCGCCGTAAGAAGAATAACCCCATTTTGATCGGTGAACCGGGAGTCGGAAAATCGGCCATAGTGGAAGGTCTGGCACTTCGTATTATACAGAAAAAGGTGTCCCGTATTCTGTTTGACAAGCGTGTGGTTGCACTCGATATGACTGCGGTTGTTGCCGGTACCAAGTACCGCGGACAATTTGAGGAACGCATTCGTTCCATCTTGAACGAATTGCAGAAGAATCCGAATGTGATTCTGTTCATTGACGAGATACATACCATTGTAGGTGCCGGATCGGCAGCCGGATCGATGGATGCTGCCAACATGTTGAAGCCGGCATTGGCGCGTGGAGAGATTCAGTGTATCGGTGCCACTACCCTTGACGAATATCGGAAGAATATCGAAAAAGACGGGGCGTTGGAGCGTCGTTTCCAGAAGGTAATGGTAGAGCCTACTACAGCTGACGAAACGTTGCAGATTCTTCGTAATATTAAGGATAAATATGAAGATCATCACAACGTAAATTATACGGATGCGGCATTGGAAGCTTGTGTCAAGTTGACAGACCGTTATATAACCGACCGTAACTTCCCGGATAAAGCTATTGATGCACTCGATGAAGCCGGTTCGCGTGTACATCTTACCAATGTGAGTGTACCCAAGGAAATAGAAGATCAGGAGAAGTTGATCGAAGAAGCTAAAAATAACAAGAACGAGGCTGTCAAATCACAGAATTTCGAACTTGCTGCCAGTTTTCGCGATAAGGAAAAAGAACTTGCTGTCCAGTTGGATGTGATGAAGAAAGACTGGGAGGAACGTTTGAAGGATAATCGTGAGACGGTGGATGAGGAAGAAATCGCAAATGTCGTATCAATGATGTCCGGCATTCCGGTACAGCGTATGGCACAGGCGGAAGGCATCAAGTTGGCAGGCATGAAAGAAGACCTGCAATCGAAGGTGATAGCTCAGGACGATGCTATCAAAAAGCTGGTCAAGGCCATTCTGCGCAGCCGTGTCGGACTGAAAGATCCGAATAAACCGATTGGTACATTTATGTTCCTAGGCCCTACCGGCGTTGGTAAAACTCATCTGGCCAAGGAATTGGCTAAATATATGTTTGGTTCTTCGGATGCATTGATCCGTATCGATATGAGTGAGTTTATGGAGAAATTCACAGTCTCACGCTTGGTTGGAGCGCCTCCGGGATACGTAGGATACGAGGAAGGCGGACAATTGACAGAGAAAGTACGCCGTAAACCCTATTCTATCGTATTGCTTGACGAAATAGAAAAGGCGCATCCCGATGTGTTCAATCTGCTTCTCCAGGTGATGGACGAAGGTCGGCTGACTGACAGTTATGGCAGAATGGTTGACTTCAAGAATACTGTTATTATCATGACATCGAATATCGGAACCCGCCAGTTGAAAGAGTTTGGGCGTGGAGTCGGTTTTGCCACTCAAAGCCGTCTTGACGATAAAGAATTCTCTCGCAGCGTGATTCAGAAGGCTCTGAATAAATCGTTTGCACCCGAATTTATAAATCGTGTTGACGAAATCATCACCTTTGACCAGTTGTCATTAGAAGCTATAACGAAGATTATCGATATTGAGTTGAAAGGACTGTATAACAGAATCGAATCTATCGGCTATAAACTGGTCATTGAAGACAAGGCTAAACAGTTTGTCGCTTCAAAAGGCTATGATGTCCAGTACGGTGCACGTCCGCTGAAGCGTGCCATCCAGACCTATCTGGAAGACGGCTTATCGGAACTTATCATTTCGGCTGATCTGAATGAAGGAGATACGATCACTGTCTCTTTAAATGAAGAAAAGGGTGAGTTGGAAATGAAGAATGAAGCCAAAACGGCTGAATAATCCGACTGTTTCTTTCAAACATACGTCAAAATGTCAGACCAGCATGGTCTGGCATTTTTTTTGTCTCTATTCAGGCAATAAAGAAATTCAATTATTAATAACCAAGATCATTTAAAAAATATACGTTATTATGCAAAAAGGTAATATTGGGGTTACAACAGAGAACATTTTCCCTATCATCAAAAAGTTTTTGTACAGTGACCATGAAATCTTCCTGCGGGAATTAGTATCCAATGCCGTTGATGCCACTCAGAAGTTGAATACATTGGCTTCTATCAGTGAATTTAAGGGCGAACTGGGTGATTTGACCGTTCACGTTTCATTAGGCAAAGACACCATTACCATCTCCGATCGTGGTATCGGTTTGACTGCTGAAGAGATTGATAAATATATCAACCAGATTGCCTTTTCGGGAGCTAACGATTTCCTTGAAAAATATAAAAACGATGCGAATGCCATCATTGGACACTTCGGACTTGGGTTCTACTCTGCATTCATGGTTTCCAAGAAGGTTGAAATTATCACCAAATCATATAAAGAAGGTGCACAGGCCGTAAAATGGACTTGCGACGGTAGTCCGGAGTTTACACTTGAAGAGGTGGAGAAAGCGGATCGTGGTACAGATATCGTATTGTATATTGATGATGATTGCAAGGAGTTTCTCGAGGAGTCACGCATCTCTGCCCTCCTGAAGAAATATTGCAGCTTCCTGCCCGTTCCCATTGCTTTTGGTAAAAAGAAAGAGTGGAAAGACGGCAAACAAGTAGAGACGGCGGAAGATAACGTCATCAATGACACCATTCCTTTGTGGACAAAGAAACCGAGTGAATTGTCGGACGAAGATTATAAAAAATTCTATCGTGAGCTTTATCCGATGTCAGACGAACCTTTGTTCTGGATTCATTTGAATGTAGACTATCCGTTCCATCTGACCGGTATCCTCTACTTCCCGAAGGTAAAGAGCAATATTGATTTGAATAAGAATAAGATTCAGTTGTATTGTAATCAGGTTTATGTTACAGATTCTGTAGAAGGTATTGTTCCTGATTTCCTTACTCTGCTCCATGGTGTGCTCGATTCACCGGATATTCCTTTGAATGTATCCCGTTCTTACCTGCAAAGTGATTCGAACGTGAAGAAGATCTCTACCTATATTTCGAAAAAGGTATCAGACCGTCTGCAATCTATCTTTAAGAATGATCGCGCTCAGTTCGAAGAGAAGTGGAATGATTTAAAAATCTTTATTAATTATGGAATGCTCACTCAAGAGGATTTCTATGATAAAGCACAAAAATTCGCCCTTTTCACCGATACGGATGGCAAACATTACACCTTTGAGGAGTACCAGACTTTGATTAAAGATAATCAGACAGATAAAGATAAAAACCTGATCTATCTGTATGCCAATAATAAGGACGAACAGTTTGCCTATATCGAAGCTGCCAAAAATAAAGGTTACAATGTGCTGTTGATGGACGGGCAACTGGATGTGGCCATGGTAAGTATGCTCGAACAGAAACTGGAGAAATCTCGCTTCACCCGTGTAGACAGTGATGTTGTCGACAACCTGATTGTGAAAGAAGATAAGAAGAGCGATGTGCTTGAGGCTTCAAAACAAGAAGCTCTGTCAGCAGCCTTCAAGAGTCAGTTGCCGAAAATGGAAAAGGTTGAATTTAATGTCATGACTCAGGCTTTAGGCGAAAACGGCTCTCCCGTGATGATAACACAGAGCGAATATATGCGCCGTATGAAGGAAATGGCCAATATTCAGGCTGGCATGAGTTTCTATGGTGAAATGCCCGATATGTTTAATCTGGTATTGAATTCAGACCATAAATTGGTGAAAGAAGTATTGGCTGATGAAGAAAAAGAGTGCAGTGCTGCCATTGCTCCTATACAGACAGAACTGGAAGATGTGACAAAACGTCGTGATGCACTCAAGAAAAAACAAGAAGGCAAGAAAGACGAAGATATCCCTACTGCGGAGAAAGATGAACTCAATGATCTGGATAAGAAATGGGATGAGTTGAAGCAGCAGAAAGATTCTATTTTTGCCGGATATGCAGGCAAAAACAAAGTGGTACGTCAGTTGATCGATCTGGCATTGTTGCAAAACAATATGCTGAAAGGTGAAGCATTAAATAACTTTGTAAAAAGAAGCATTGAGCTGATTTAAGCAGCCGCTTTTTAATTTCATAATATCATTCAAAGAGCATTACGTGCATGAAAATGTATCGTAATGCTCTTTTTTCATTAGAAATGTATGTCGGCTGTCGGTAAATTGGAAACTATTGTATATATTTGAACGATGATTTAACCCTCTATATAGTGTTTTGCTGGACCTTATGAAGAAAAATCTTTTATTGTTATTTCTTTTTTTACTGTTTTTGCCAATGCTTGTCCAGGCACAGAAAGTCGGATTGGTATTGAGTGGCGGCGGTGCTAAAGGACTGACGCATATTGGAATTATTCGTGCTCTAGAAGAGAATAATATCCCGATAGATTATATAACCGGTACTTCTATGGGAGCCATTGTGGGCTCTCTTTATGCCATGGGGTATTCGCCTGACGACATGGAAACCTTACTGAAATCAGAAGATTTCAAGCGATGGTATTCCGGTGAGGTGGAAGAAAAATACATGTACTATTTTAAGAAGAATCTTCCCACGCCGGAGTTTTTCAATATACGTTTTTCCTTTAAGGACTCGTTGAGCCTGAAGCCGCAGTTTCTGCCGACCAGTGTTGTTAATCCTATCCAGATGAACCTTGTCTTTATCGATCTGTATGCGCGCGCTACGGCTGCATGTGACGGTGACTTTGATAAACTTTTTGTACCATTTCGTTGTATCGCATCGGATGTGTATAACAAGAAGCAGCTGATTCTGAAGCGTGGTGATCTGGGTGACGCCGTACGGGCTTCTATGAGTTTTCCCTTTATGTTCAAGCCTATCGAGATAGACAGCATGTTGGCTTACGACGGTGGAATCTATAATAATTTTCCAACCGACGTGATGCGTGAGGATTTTCATCCGGACATCATTATCGGTAGCGTTGTATCTACTAATCCGGGAAAGCCGAAAGAGAATGATCTGATGAGCCAGATAGAAAATATGGTTATGCAGAAGACAGACTACTCTCTTCCTGATTCTGCCGGTATTTTGATGACTTTCAAATATAATGATGTAAGTCTGATGGACTTCCAACGCATCGATGAGCTCGAGAAAATAGGATATGACCGTACAATGAGCCTGATGGACTCCATCAAAAGCCGTATTCACCGTAGGGTTAATGTGGATAATATCCGTTTAAGGCGGTTGGTGTATAAAAGCAATTATCCTGAACTCAGATTTAAGAACATCTATATCGACGGAGCTAATACTCACCAACAGGTGTACATAAAGAAAGAGTTTCATACCTCGGACGATAAAGAATTTACGTATGAGGATCTGAAACGGGGATATTTCCGTTTACTTTCGGATAACATGATTTCGGAGATTATTCCCCATGCCGTTTTCAATCCGGAAGATGATACGTACGATTTGCATCTGAAAATAAAGATGGAGAATGAATTTTCGGTTCGTGTGGGAGGTAATGTGTCTACGACCAGCTCCAATCAGATTTATCTGGGACTTGCATACCAGAACCTGAACTATTATTCGAAAGAGTTTACGCTTGACGGACAGTTGGGCAAAATATATAATAATGCTCAGTTCATGGCCAAAGTCGATTTTGCCACTACTATCCCGACATCCTATCGTTTTATCGCTTCCATCAGTACTTTCGATTATTTTAAAAAAGATAAGCTTTTCTCTAAAAACGATAAACCGGCTTTTAATCAGAAGGATGAGCGATTCCTGAAATTGAAGGTCGCTCTTCCTTTCTTATCCAGCAAAAGATTGGAATTGGGCTTTGGAATTGCGCAGATAGAGGATCGATACTTTCAGAATAATGTGATTGATTTTGATAAGGACAAATATGATAAGAGCGGATATCGCCTGTTTGGTGGTTCCGTTAGTTTTAATGGCAGTACACTGAACTCCAGGCAATTCCCGATTCAAGGTGCAAGAGAGGCCTTGGTTGCTCAGATATTTACGGGAAATGAAAGTTTTCGTCCGGGGGTTAATTCGGAGAATAAAAAGCCCGTAAAAGAAAAGCATTCGTGGTTACAATTGTCATATATGAAGGAGAAATATCATAAGATGGGTGCTAATTGGATATTGGGATGGTATCTGGACGCAGTTTATGCCTCTAAGAACTTCTCAGAGAACTATACGGCCACTATGATGCAGGCTAGTGAGTTTGCCCCCACTGCACATAGTAAATTGACGTATAACGAAGCTTTCCGTGCCAATCAATATGTTGCTGCCGGAATACGTCCCATTTATCGTTTAAACCAGATGTTTCATGTCCGTGGAGAATTTTATGGTTTTTTGCCTATTTTCCCAATTGAACGGAACTCCATTAATAAGGCTTATTATGGAAAAGCATTTTCCCGATTCGAATATTTAGGAGAAATTTCAGTGGTTTGTCAATTACCATTTGGAGCTATCTCTGCATATGTAAATCATTATAGCTCACCAAGAAGGGAGTGGAATGTAGGGCTGACACTCGGCTGGCAACTGTTTAATTACCGGTTCATCGAATAATTTATTTGCAAAAAAAGTTCCCCAAAAGCTTGCAAATTCAAGAAAAGGCCGTATCTTTGCACCCGTTAAACAAAAACAATGGTCGCGTAGCTCAACTGAATAGAGTAGCTGACTACGGATCAGCCGGTTACAGGTTTGAATCCTGTCGCGATCACTTTAAGGTTTAACAAATGGCCGCGTAGCTCAACTGAATAGAGTAGCTGACTACGGATCAGCCGGTTACAGGTTTGAATCCTGTCGCGGTCACTCTAAGAAAATAACGATAAACGGTCGCGTAGCTCAACTGAATAGAGTAGCTGACTACGGATCAGCCGGTTACAGGTTTGAATCCTGTCGCGATCACAAAAACCTCCATAATCAAATTATGGAGGTTTTTTGCTTTCTTGCATTATCTCTTTTATTGGATCATACCTAAATTCTGAGGGATTCCTCTTTTTAATTGGCAGTCTGTACTGAGTCCGGTACTAAAACAAGCCTAAAACCTCCATATTCATCACGATAGTTTGGCACGTCATAGTCAATATATGACACTCGGCAGCCTTTTGCAGTACCACCCCAACTACCACCTCGCAAGACCCGGCGGAAAAAGGCAGATGTACCATTAAATGGCCATCCGGGATGGACAGATTTACCGTTTTGAGAGTATTCTTGAGTGTACCAATTGTCACACCATTCCCATACATTGCCACTCATGTCGTACAATCCTAATTCATTAGGCTTTTTCATACCTACCGGATGTGTAGTCCCTTTGTCTCCATATTTACTTTTTTGATAATTTTCAATATACCAGGCAACTTCATCGATATCATTACTTCCGCTGTATTTGTATTTTTCACTATACTTGCCACCGCGTGCGGCATATTCCCATTCAATATCGGTAGGCAGGCGAAATGTTTTGTTTGTAAGGGTGTTCAATTTGCTTATAAACTTTTGCGTGTCATTCCAACTGATATACTCTGCCGGACAATCTTCACATCCTGAATTGTATGATTGATCGAAATCAGTCCCCATAACTGCTTTCCACAGTTTCTGGGTAACTTCATACTTTCCGATATAAAAGAACGGTAGAGTTTCCTCATGCGTTGGTTTTTCATTGTTTTCGCAATCATTACCTTGCTCACTTGTGCCTCCCATAATAAAGGTTCCACCTTCTACCGGAATCATTTCAAAGCTCTCTCCATTTACAGTAAAAGAAAGAGCAGGCAGTCGTTTCTGGTCGGATTTGTGTTGAATGCAACCGGTAGTACCACTTAAAACAAGAATAAAAACTAAGATGGTAAATATATTCTTTTTAGATAAATGGAGTTTAATATTTAGGAGTGTTTTCATTTATTTGAATATTAAATTATTAGTAACCTGTTAAATGTATGAAATTTAATTAATGTAGTGACCTTATAAGGTGTATGATATAACTTTGTTTAACGTTTAGGGATTTTATAATGGTGGTGTTTCCACTCTATACCGACAGTAGCAAAGGAAAAGCGCAGAAAAATGAAACTGTAACAGCTTTATCTCGTTGAAAAACAATAAAAAAGTATTGTTGGCTATTCGTTGCAAACGGTACTTTCCTTATATTTGCAATACAGAATATCAAGGATATATGGCAGAGAAGATTTAAGAATAGGCTATGAATATAGAAGAATTTAGAGAATATTGCCTTTCATTTAAAGGTGTGCATGACCGGATGCCCTTTAAAAAAGCAACATCTGAATATGACAGAGATTTACTCGTCTTTTATGTAATGGATAAATGGTTCTGTTTTGTGAATATAGACGCATTCGATTTCTGTAATATAAAATGTAATGCCGGACAGATAGAGGATTTGCTAGACAAATATGAAGGAGTACAACCGGGCTATCACATGAATAAAAAACATTGGATTAGTGTCTATTTTGATAAAGACGTTCCGGATAAAATGATTAAGGACCTGGTAAAGCAATCGTATGAAATTGTTGTATCTTCCTTGGCGAGACGAGAGAGGGAAATATTACAAGCTATGTAAATGACACCATTACTTATAGATATGGAGTACTTTTGTGTCAAAGTCTATTTTTCATCGGGCATTCATATACTGAACGAAAAAAATAAATATACTGCATGAAACAGCTTATTGATTTAGAAAATTGGAATAGAAAAGAACATTTTAAATTCTTTTCTGCTTTTGACGACCCATTCTTTGGGATCACTACTTTGGTCGACTTTACGAATACCTACCATCAAAGTAAGGATGAGAAAAAGTCTTTCTTTTTGTACTCTGTACATTTTCTGCTGCAATGTGTAAATGAAGTAGAGGCTTTTAAATTACGCATTGAAGGCGAACAAGTAGTGAAATATGATTTTATCCATTTATCACCTACCATAGGACGTGAAGATGGAACATTCGGTTTCGGTTTTTTTGAATACGATGCAGACCTTGAAGTATTTATACAAAATGCTGAAAAAGAAATAGAAAGAGTGAAAAACAGTACTGGCCTGTCTTTTTCCGAAAATATAGGGCGGTTAGATCTTATCCGCTATTCGGCTTTGCCTTGGTTCGCATTTTCAGAGATGAAACATGCTGTTTCTTTTGGCAGAGGTGATTCTGTACCGCGCATTTCCACTGGAAAATTAATAAAAGAGAATGGTGCATACCTGCTTCCAATTTCAATTTCCGGTCATCACGCTCTTATGGATGGGCGTAATGTGGCAGAACTTATCGAGAAGTTAGAAACAACAAAGAAATAAATATCATATAAATATACTAAATGGGACGCTTCAGCTGAATTAGGAAAAATAAAGGAGAATGTGTCAAAATTCTGTGGTAAGTTATGACGCACTCTCCTTTATTCCGTAAGTTGATGAAAAAATTATTGATACCTCGGGATTACTTTGGTCGTTAACATTTTATATTCAGTTCATTGAGTACTTTACGAATCGCTTCAAATGTGGTGATGCGTGTCGGTACTAGTGGTAAACGGAGTTTATTCTCGATCATTCCCATAGCATTCAACATGGATTTTACTCCGGCTGGGTTTCCGTCTACAAATAAGAGGTTAAACAGTTCCGTAAATTTATGGTGTATGGTCAGTGCATTGGCAAAGTCGCCCTGCAGCGCCAAACGGGTCATTCTGCTGAATTCACGTGGAAAGGCGTTTCCAATAACCGAAATGACTCCTACGGCTCCCAATGTAATCAGCGGGAAAGTAATACCGTCATCTCCGGAAATAACGTCAAAGTTAGCCGGTTTGTTTTTAATGATATCATCCATCTGGGTGATATTACCAGAAGCCTCTTTAATGGCTATAACATTCTGAAAGTCCTTAGCAATGCGCAAAGTGGTCTCTGCGGTCATATTAACTCCTGTACGTCCCGGAACATTATATAATACGATGGGAAGCTCTGTAGCGCTTGCAATTGCTTTATAGTGCTGATAAATTCCTTCTTGTGAGGGTTTATTGTAGTAAGGGACAACGGATAAGATAGCATCTACTCCGGTGAAATCGTCGTTTTTGAGTGTCTCTACAACTGCGCGTGTATTGTTACTTCCGACTCCCAGCAGGATGGGGATTCTTCCGTTGACACGGTCGATTACCATCTTTTTGATTTTCTTTTTTTCTTCTTCACTCAAGGTCGGAGTTTCGGCTGTAGTTCCCAGCACACACAGAAAATCTGCATTATTTTGCAGCAGATAGTCTACCAGTCGCATTAACGCATCGTAATCAACGCTTTCATCCTCTTTGAAAGGAGTAATCAGCGCTACCCCCATTCCTTTCAATCTAGTCTGTATCATGAGTATTAATAATAATCTCTAAATATTTTGCTCGCAAAAGTACGAATATTTTCTTTTTTTACAGCAATAATAATATATAAAATAAGATTATTGCAGAAAAATGTTACGATATAAGCTTTAAAAATTCCTCTTCGTTCATTATTTTAATTCCCAGTTTACTTGCTTTTTCTAATTTCGCAGGTCCCATATTGTCTCCGGCCAGAATAAAACTGGTTTTAGAAGAGATGCTTCCCACGTTCTTGCCACCGTGTTTTTCGATAAGATCCTTGTATTCATCTCTTGAATGGTGGGTGAATACTCCACTGATGACAATGGATTGTCCGGCCAATTTATCGGTATGTCCGCTCAAGTCTTCTTCAGGTCTGTATAGTTGCAATCCTGCTGTTTTTAATCGGTCCACCAATTTACGATTTGATTCATTCGCAAAGTAGTTAAGGATACTCCGAGCTATTTTTTCACCGATTTCATCGATATTGATCAGAGTTTCCAGATCTGCATTTTCCAACTCTTCTATGTCTTTAAAAGATTTGGCTATTTTTTTAGCTACCGTTTCGCCTACAAAACGAATACCTAATGCAAAAATTACTCTTTCAAAAGGTACCTCTTTGCTTTGCATGATTCCTTTAATGATGTTTTCCGCAGATTTGTCTCCCATACGGTCCAAGCCTCTGATGTCATCTGTCGTCAGTTGATAGAGGTCGGCTGTGTCATGAATCAGTCCTAAACGGTAGAACATGTCAACGGTTTCAGGTCCTAATCCGTCTATATTCATTGCTTTCCGGCTGATGAAGTGCTCTATTTTTCCTTTGATTTGTGGTGGACAGGCGGTCTCATTCGGACAATAATGGGCGGCTTCTCCTTCGTATCTTATCAGCTTACTGCCACATTCCGGACAGTGAGTGATGAATTTTACCTTTTCACCGATCATGAAGCGGACCGACGTATCCACACCGGTTATTTTGGGGATGATTTCTCCTCCCTTTTCTACGTAGACCATATCGCCTATATGCAAATCGAGTCCTTCAATGATATCCGCATTATGCAATGATGCGCGTTTCACTACTGTGCCCGAAAGTTGTACCGGGTCGAGATTGGCTACCGGTGTTACGGCGCCGGTTCTCCCTACCTGATAGGTTACCATGTTCAAGCGGGTCAGTGCACGTTCAGCCTGAAATTTATAGGCAATGGCCCAGCGGGGAGACTTGGCTGTGAACCCAAGATTCCTTTGCTGCTTGAGGCTGTTTACTTTCAGTACGATTCCGTCTGTAGCAACGTTCAGGTTTTTGCGCTCTACGTCCCAATAGTTGATAAAGTCGAAGACTTCTTGTAGTGTCTGGCACTTACGCATTAACGGGGAAATCTTAAATCCCCATTTGGCTGCTTCCTGCAGATTTTCATAATGTCCGTCAGTCGGCAGATTATCGCCAAGCAGATAATAGAGATAGGCATCCAGCTTACGGGAAGCCACGATGGCGGAATTTTGTAATTTCAATGTTCCCGATGCGGCATTTCTCGGATTTGCAAAGAGAGGTTCTTCGCGGGCCTCTTTTTCCCGGTTTAATTCTTCGAAAACTTCCCATGGCATCAAGATTTCTCCACGAATTTCGAAAACTTCCGGATAATTATCTCCATGTAGGACGAGAGGAATACTCCGAATGGTCTTTACGTTGTCTGTTACATCGTCCCCTTTTTCACCGTCACCGCGGGTTACCGCGCGGATCAGTTTACCATTTTCGTAAGTTAAAGAGATAGAGGTACCATCATACTTCATCTCGCAACAAATCTCAAAATCTTCATTCAAAGCTTTACGCACTCTGTCATAGAAGTCGGTTACTTCATTCTCCGAATATGTATTCGACAATGAAAGCATCGGATATTTGTGCGCTACTTGGGTAAAATTCTTATTGATATCGCTACCTACACGCATAGTAGGCGAGTTTTCGTCTTTATATTCCGGATGTTCCTGTTCCAGGTCCTGAAGTTCCCTCATTAAATCGTCGAATTCTTTATCTGAGATTTCCGGGGCATTCAGCACATAATAATTGTAATTATGCTGATGGAGTTGGAGACGGAGTTGCTCTATTTTTTCTTTTACAGTCATATATTCTTAGGATTGTTTTAGGCAAAAATACGGGTTTCTCTTCAAATATTTGTACTTTTGCGAAAAATTAAAGATTATGCGTATCGATATTATAACGGTTTTGCCCGAAATGATTGAGGGCTTTTTCAATTGTTCTATTATGAAACGGGCCCAGGACAAAGGACTCGCTGAAATTCATATTCACAATTTACGTGATTATACCGAAGATAAGTATCGCCGGGTGGATGACTATCCATTTGGAGGTTTTGCCGGTATGGTGATGAAGATAGAACCTATTGAACGGTGTATTAATGCCCTGAAAGCAGAGCGTGATTATGATGAAGTGATATTTACCACACCTGATGGAGAGCAGTTTGATCAGAAAATGGCTAATAGTTTGTCTTTATCCGGTAATCTTATCATTTTATGTGGGCATTTTAAAGGTATCGATTATCGCATCCGGGAGCATTTGATCACAAAAGAAATCAGTATTGGAGATTATGTTTTGACCGGCGGTGAATTGGCTGCCGCCGTTATGGCGGATGCTATCGTTCGAATTATTCCGGGTGTGATTTCTGATGAACAGTCCGCCCTTTCTGATTCTTTCCAGGATAATTTGTTGGCGGCACCTGTTTATACTCGTCCGGCAGAATATAAGGGGTGGAAAGTACCCGAGATTCTGCTTTCAGGGCACGAAGCGAAGATTAAGGAATGGGAACTCCAACAGTCGTTGGAACGTACTAGGAGACTGCGTCCGGATCTGTTGGAAGATTAACTTATGTTGTATATAAAAAAGAATGCCTTTCTAATGGAGAAAGGCATTCTTTTTTTATGAAATATATTATTAATAAAAGGAATAGTCTTTGAGCAAACTCATACTTTCCGGTCCGGGGTGCTTCGATTGGTTCCGTGAGCAGACTGAGATAAGCGTATCCGCATTTGGATAGCATTTTAAAGTCAAACTGCAGCGAAGGGGTATGATGTGTTTTTGACTATACCTCAAGTGCACCTATAATTTCAGAAACAGACTTGCATCCGTGTCTTTCCAGGTAATCGTTTATACCATCTATAACTTTGATGGTGATAGCCGGATCTATGAAATTTGCCGTACCAATCTGTATGGCTGAAGCACCTGCAAGCATGAACTCGACAGCATCTTTCCAATTCATGATACCGCCTAGTCCTATGACCGGAATATTTACTGCTTTAGCAACTTGCCACACCATTCTTAGTGCGATGGGTTTTACTGCTGCACCGGACATGCCACCTGTCACTGTTGAAAGGATGGGGCGTTTGCGCTCAGCATCGATGGCCATTCCCAGCAATGTATTGATTAATGATACACTATCGGCGCCGTTGGCCTCGGCTGCCCGTGCCATTTCTGCTATATCTGTAACGTTGGGAGATAGCTTGACGATAAGTGTCTTTTTGTAAGCAGAACGCACTGCTTGTACAACTTCTGATACTCCTTTAGTTGTCACCCCAAATGCCATACCTCCTTGTTTTACATTAGGACAAGAGATGTTTAATTCGATAGCAGGAATTTTGTCAAGTTCATTAATGATCTCTGCAGTCTTTACATAGTCTTCAATGGCTGATCCGGAAACATTCACAATCATGTGGGTCTGAATGTCTTTGATACGGGGATAAATGTGATTTGAGAAATATTCTACACCCTTATTTTGCAGTCCTACAGCGTTTAACATACCGGAAGGGGTCTCTGCCATGCGGGGATACGGGTTACCTTCACGTTTGTGAAGAGTAGTACCCTTTACAATGATACCGCCTATTCGCGTTATATCAATAAAATCCGCAAATTCCTCACCATATCCAAATGTACCCGAAGCTGTCATTACCGGGTTCTTCATTTGTAGTTTACCAATGTTTACACTTAAATCTGCCATAATAGTTTATTTATATTGAAAACAGGACCTTCTTTACAAACGCACAAATGCCCCTCTGTGGTGTTTTCAACGCAACAGAGGCAGGCTCCTATGCCACATGCCATTGTATTTTCCAATGATACTTCGCAATTGATATCGTTACCTTTGGCATATTTGGCTACTGCCATCATCATGGGTTTCGGGCCACATGTATAAATCTGCTCGAATTTTATTTTATTCAGTATGGAATGTTGGGTCACATATCCCTTTTCTCCATGGCTGCCGTCTTCGGTTGTAGTATAGACCTCTCCGTAAGCGGCAAAATCTTCTAATTGGAGCAGATCTTTGTTGCTGCGTGCCCCCAAAAGGAATGTTGGTTTACTGCCGTTTTTAGCAAGTTGTTCACCCAAGTAGAGCATAGGGGCAGTCCCTACACCTCCGCCCACTAATAATAGCTTATCAGAAGGCTTTTCAGGCATTGTGAAGCTATTTCCGAGTGGGAGTACTACATTGATAATCTCTCCTCGATTTACTTGCGCAAGACGTTTTGTTCCATCACCTACAAGTTGGATCAGAAACCATACTTCGTTGCGTTGTCTGTCTACATAATTAATAGAAATGGGGCGACGCAGGAAAGTGGTGGGTGAACCATCTATCCGAATTTCCGCAAACTGTCCCGGTAGCATTTCCGGGAGGACGGTCTGAGAGGTCAATTTCAGCAGCACATAGTTGGTATGCAATCTGAGATTCTCAGTTACTGTCAGGTCTAAAATAAATTTTTTCATGTATTGTTGAAAGTAAATTCGTATTCGTCCTGCAAAGATACGGGAAATTGTGCAAACAGTGATTTATCTGTCTTATTTTTCTCCTCTGAATGTCTCATACGTATTATCATCGAAGAAAATTCTTATTTCAGTTATTTTTCTGGAAGGCTTTTCTATGTATCTAATTTCTTGTTTTACAATCTCTTTCGGGGTGTTTTGGGAACTTTCTAACGGCATTTCCCTGCGATTTTCCGGAGTAACTGTCCCGTTGGGCGGAATTATGGCATTCTCAGCAAATAAGGAAGGTTGAAAATCAGAAGCTGATTGGATGCTTTCTTCGGATATATTGCCTTGCCCATACAACAGCCATTCCAATTTTACATAGTTATATTTCTGATGTACTTTCATAATAACATCCAAACTGGGGTTGTTCCGCCCATTCAAAATATGAGAGAGAGTGGATTGCTGAATACCTATGCTTTCGGCGAAAGCACCGGAAGCCATATTCTCTTTTTCCATGATAATTTTAATCCTATCTTTTATTTCCATATCCTTTGAAGATTTACAAATGTATGACTTATTAGTTGATTCACAAAAGTAAAGCATTTATTTAACTTCGCACAAAAGTAAAAAATAAAAATCACAAAAGCAAATTACAAATATAATATTAATATTTTAGATTTGTAAAGAGAGTGTGATATATTGCTCTTAATATTTTGGGTATCGATGTGTATGATTGTAATATCCATTAAATCTTTAGTTTATATCAAACTTGTATATATCTGAAAAACAATTGCTTTTGTGTTCTGTTATATACCTTGATGCTCTTTATATCACAAATGTTTCTGTATCTTGGACTATTACCTGAATATTAGATTGATATATTGTTTTTTTCTTATTGAGTATTTAATCATTAGCTGGTATTAAAATAAGTGTTAACCACTCTCCTATTACATCCACAATTGTAAATGTATATATGTAATGAAGCTGTAATCACAAATGTAATTCATAATTTTATTGTATAAAAACAAAGATATTACTTTTGTGAATATGTATTGTGTTACATACATACTTCACAACTGTCATATCCTATCGTTAAATATGCAACAAATAGTAGATATTTATCTATTTTTTCTTGTCACTGGAGAACCCTTCAAGTAAAATTTGTCACTCATAGTTTTACATATAGGCTATAATGCCAAAATATTGCATTATTTCCATATAAATGCCCGTTTAAATGAAATTATTCAATTCTGAGAGGCTTTAATTTATTATAAATAATTGATCTACAGTATTATATGTGCGTTTTGTTAGGCTGATTTTTTTCTATTCCAGAAAATATAGATACTTTATGTATGAAAATGACATTATGATACAGGTTATGATATTCTGTTAGCATCATGATAAGGCTATGAATATTCATTGGTATCTTCAATAAGGGTTAGCTTCATTGTGTTTCTATTATATAGTATGTGTTGTATTCTTTTTATCCTTTTCTGCCTTTGGGATAAGGAATGTATCATACTGCTTTTACTGAGAAATCTATTTTATGGGAAATAGACCCTTATTTTGATTAGGTTCGGCATTAAGGAGGCAGAATGACAAAAGGCTAAATAAGAATGTAAAAAAATAGGTTAGTTACTACCAGAGAAGAAGGTATTTGATTATGGAGGATACATTTACTCCCCATACCACACTTCGATATTGGTAAAAGTATGATATAGGGAGCAGATACTGAAATAAATTGTTTTTTAATGAAGAATCTTGAATACTAATTCACGAAGAATATCTCCATCGCTTATCGAGGTATTGCCTACACCTTTCGATTTTGCGTCTGCATATCGTATTTCTCCTACAATTTGCATTGTCTTCACTCCAGTGTATTTCCGCATTGCCGTCAGGTAATCGCGGGCCTGCCACGGGGTTTTAAGCCCTAACATGGTAGCCACTCCCTGTTCTGATTTATCCGGTGCATAGTAGGCCAACATTAGGTTTGAGTAAAAGTTGAATAGTAAAGAAAGCGTCATTTGTATCGGATTTGTTTTAGGATTTTCTTCAAAGTATTTTATTATTTTATTGGCCTTGAGTACATCCTTTTCGACCAGTGCACTACGCAATTCAAAATTATTATAGTCTTTACTTATCCCTATGTTTTTCTCTATTTGTTCAGGAGTTACGCGTTTCTGACCGCCGGGTAATGTGATGATCAGTTTTTCCAGTTCACCCGTCAAACGGCTAAGATCCGTACCCACAAAATCAGCTAACATTGCGGTAGCTTTAGGCTCCATGTCTATCCCTTTACGTTTCATATATGAACTGATAAATGCAGGCAGCTGTGCTTCTTTTATCTTTTTGGATTCGAAAAGAATACCTGTTTTTTCAATTTCTGCAGCTAACTTCTTCCTGCGGTCCAGAGTGCCATGTTTATGACAAACCACTAATATTGTTGAGTTTAACGGTTTTTGCAGGTAATAAGATAGTTCTTCTATATTGCGGATGGCTTGTGCCTCTTTTACTATCACTACCTGATGTTCTGACATCATCGGGTAGCGCTTAGCGGCATTAATCACAGTCGCCACATCCACATCTGCACCATATACTACGGTCAGGTTAAACTCTTTCTCAGTATCCGTCAGTACGTTGTCGGTAATGTAATCGGCTATTAAGTCGATATAATACGATTCTTCTCCCATCAAATAGTAGATGGGACGATATTGCTTGGCCCTCAGTTCTTTGAGGATGTCATCGCAAGTCAGTTCTTGTTTGGCCATATAAATATAAGTGTGGCGTTACCAGTCGAATTTCAGGTGTTTTACAGTTTTCTTTTCATCAATGATCATTCGTAGCGAGGCGATGCCTATCTCTACATGCTCCTCTACATAGTTTTTGGTAACGATGTTGTCGCTTTTATCAGTTTTCACTCCTTCCGGAATCATAGGCTGGTCGGATACGAGTAGTAAAGCTCCGGTCGGGATATGATTGGCAAAACCGCAACTGAACAGAGTTGCCGTTTCCATATCAACTGCCATTGCACGAGTCCTTTTCAGATACTCTTTAAAGGTGTCATCATGCTCCCAAATACGGCGGTTGGTTGTATAGACTGTTCCTGTCCAATAATCGCGAGCATAGTCACGGATAGCCGATGATACGGCACGCTGCAGCATAAATGCCGGCAGGGACGGAACCTCCGGCGGGAAATAGTCGTTTGAGGTACCTTCACCGCGGATAGCGGCAATTGGCAGAATCAGGTCACCTATTTTATTTTTTTTATCGATTCCGCCACATTTTCCCAGAAACAGGCAGGCCTTTGGAGAGATGGCACTCAGCAGATCCATAATTATGGCGGCATTGGGACTTCCCATGCCAAAGTTGATGATTGTGATTCCTTCTGCACTGGCAGAGATCATATTGGCGTCTTTACCCAAAATGGGAACATTAAATTTCTCTGCAAATATTTCTACATACTTGTTGAAGTTAGTCAACAGGATATACTCTCCAAAGTCTTCCAAGTTACGTTTGGTGTAACGGGGTAGCCAATTAGCTACGATTTCTTGCTTTGTTTTCATAAGATTCCATTAAATTTGTGCTTCCAATAGCAGGAAGCCATTATTTAACTTACAAAAATAGTAAATGTTATCGTTAAACCTACCAGTATTTGACACTAAAATCGCCACTCGAAATGGAAAAAATGTTATTTTCGATGTGATTCGCCGTCGTTATGTCGCATTGACCCCTGAAGAATGGGTCCGTCAGCACTTTGTACACTTTCTTATTGTTCATAAGGGGTATCCGTCGTCTTTGATGGCAAATGAAGTGCTGCTGAACCTGAACGGGACTAAAAAACGATGTGACACAGTGCTATACAAACGCGATCTTAGTGCCAGAATGATTGTTGAATATAAAGCTCCCCACATTGAGATTACGCAGGCTGTTTTTGATCAGATCACCCGCTATAATATGGTTTTGAAAGTTGATTATCTGGTTGTCAGTAATGGGATGCAACACTATTGTTGCCGGATGGATTATGATACTCAAAGTTATTCGTTTCTGTCGGATATTCCGGATTATGACGCTTTATAAAATTAACAATGTTAATGACTCTTTCCGGCATCTATTATCCTCTTTCCAGGAAGTTAATATCGTAAATGCAAGAAGTTAATTGTTTATCATTACGAAGTTAACTTTAACACACTATTAAAGTTAACTTCGTAATGATGGATTGTTCGTATAATAAACGGCTTGTAATCAATACTTTTGTTTCAAAAGCTAATTTTCATTGTATCGGTATGGCGTTAAGATGAAAATGCTTGGTTGACTTTTTGACAACTATAAAAAAGCCTATTGACACCCGAAACTCTGTCCGGTGACAATAGGCTGTGAAATGAAAAAGACGTTTTTTACAATAGAGAACTTGAAATAGAGGACTATTTCTTTTTCTTGCGATCCAATACGTTTTCCTGGAACTTTTGCATCAGCTCGTAGAAATTCGGGATATATATCGTTGCCAGTAACGTGTTCAGGGCCATACCGAAAACAACAGCTGCGCCGAGTGCGATACGGCTTTGCGCTCCGGCCCCTGTGGCGAACAGAAGAGGCATCACTCCCAATACGAATGCAAAAGAGGTCATCAGGATCGGACGCAGCCGGACATGTCCGGCTTCATAGGCGGCATCGCGAATAGAGTTACCTTCGGCACGGAAGTCGCGTGCAAATTCAACAATGAGGATTCCGTTTTTCGCAGAAAGGGCGATCAGTAAAATGATACCGATCTGAGTATAAATGCTCACAGGTGTTCCCATGACAGAACAACCTATCATTGCTCCCAATAAAGCCATTGGCAATCCCATAATTGCTGATAAGGGGCTTGTCCAGCTTTCGTATTGGGCTGCCAGTACCAGGAATGCCACCAATAATGCCATGATGAATACGATGGTGGTTGTGTTGCCTGCTTGCGTCTCCTGATAGGCTACCGAGGTCCATTCGTAGCCAAACTCGTTACCCAGTTGCTCCTTAATCAGGTCTTCCATTTGCTGTATTCCCTCACCCGAACTGCTTCCCGAAGCCACATTGCAGGTGATAGATGCTGTCGAGTACATGTTGTAACGGCTGATCTGGTCCATCCCCAAGCGCTCTTCGACTTTGGTAAAGGATGAAAATGGGACCATATCTCCTTTGGCGTTGGGGACGCTGAGTTTCAGCACGTCGTCAATTACTTTTTGAGCTTGTTCTCCGGCCTCTATCTTTACCTGATAGATACGTCCGAATTGAACAAAGTCATTGACATAGGCCGCTCCCATATAATAACTCAGTGTAGAGAATACGTTATCCAACTGAATGCCCATAAACTGTACTTTATCGCGGTCGATATTCAGGAAATACTGTGGTACATTGGCCTGGTACATACTGGATATGGATGCGAGAGCGGGTTGAGTGTGATAAGTAGCCATCAGGGTTTCGACAGCCCGTTGCATTTCAGTCGGCCCCAGGTTATTGCGATCTTCCAATTGTAGCTGTAACCCTCCTGAAGCTCCTAATCCGGGAATGGCCGGAGGTACCATTGCGAATATCTGTGCTTCCTGGATGCCATAAGCCATCTCGTTGAAACGTTCGACCACAGCCGCAGCAGTATGCTCTTTTCCTTTCCGTTGGTCCCAGTTTTTCAAGACAACGAAATAAGTACCTGTGTTGGACTGTTCGCCACCTCCCATAATAGAAAATCCGCTGATACCGATATAGTCTTTTACTTCAGGATAACTGTCCAGAATCTGATTGACTTTCCGACCCACAGCCTGTGTGCGTTCCAGACTTGAAGCCGGTGGCAACTGGATGACAGCTATGAAGTAGCCGTCATCTTCATCAGGGACGAAGGTTGAAGGCCATTTCATGAACAGGATAACAGCCACTGCCGTAATAATACCATAAGAGATCAACGCAAGGCCGGGACGGACGAGTAATCCCTTCACAATACGGTCATATAGATTCTGTGTCTTATCATATACCTTATTGAATCCCTTGTATATGAAGAAATTGGATGGCTTGTTATGCTCCAGAAACAGTGCGCATAATGCCGGGGTCAGTGTCAACGAATTAATACCGCTTAATACGGTAGATGCAGCAATGGTTAGGGCAAATTGCTTATAAAGTTGTCCGGAGATGCCGCTGATTAATGTGGTAGGGATAAAAACTGCCAATAATACCAATACCACTCCGACAATTGGTCCTGTGATTTCTCCCATTGCTTTGGTGACGGCTTCTTTGGGAGAATACTGTCCTGTCTCCAGCAAACGTGAAGCATTTTCTACTACCACAATCGCATCATCCACCACTATTGCTACGGCAAGTATCAATCCGAATAGAGTTAAAGTATTGATTGAAAATCCAAGTGCCGCCATGACTGCCAGTGTACCGATCAGTGATACCGGAATGGTGATACATGGAATGATGACAGCCCGCCAGTTCTGTAGAAACAGGAAGATAACGAGTACCACCAATAAGGTTGTTTCCAGAAAAGTAACGAGTACTTCATCAATGGATGCATTGATGACATCGGTCGTATCTAAGGTCACGTTATAGCTGACTCCGGCCGGGAAGTTTTGTGCAAGCTCCTGCATTTTTGCCTTGACTCCTTTAGAGACATCGAGCGAGTTCGAACCCGGTTGTTGATAGATAGCGATGGCAGCAGTAGGGTGTCCCTTTAGTTTGGACACTACGTTGTACGAAGAACTGCCGAGGTCGATGCGCGCCACATCTTTTAGCCGGAGCATTTTCCCTCCTTCTTCAGTTCGGATAATAATGTTGCCGAACTCTTCGGGAGACGTCAGGCGACCTTGTACATTCAAGGTATACTGATAGGCATTATTGTTGTTTTTGCCAATAGGCTGTCCGATATAACCGGCACTGACCTCTATGTTTTGTGACTGGATAGCCTGATAGATTTGTGCCGGCGAGAGGTTACGGATGCGCATTGCTTCCGGATCGAGCCAGACGCGCATGCTGTAATTGCCCGCTCCCATTACATTGACAGCCCCTACGCCGGGTACACGTGTCAATTGGTCTACCAGATTCAACTGAGCGTAGTTCGTAAGGTAAAGCCCGTCGTATACAGAGTCTTGTGCCTGCATCGTGAGAAACATCACAATATTGGACGATTGCTTCTGTACCGTTACTCCCTGAACGATGACAGGTTCCGGTAACGAAGATTGTGCTACGCTTACCCGGTTTTGAACTTGTACAGTGGCCATATCTATGTCTGTACCGACAGCAAAAGTAATGGTCAACGAATAGGCACCCGAGCTGGACGCTGTAGAGCTCATATACAGCATACCGTCTACGCCATTTACTTGCTGTTCTATGGGAATGCCGACAGTCTGGGCTACGGTCTCAGCATTTGCCCCCGGATAGAAGGCAGATACCTGTACTGTAGGCGGAGTTATCTCCGGAAACTGTGCGACAGGCAATATATTTAATGTTACCAATCCGGCCACCACGATGATCAATGCCAGTACCGTGGCGAATATAGGTCGATTGATAAAGAACTTTGAAAACATGCAGTTAACGATTAGAGGTTGATGACTCGTGATTGACTGATACGGGCTTGACTTTCATGCCATCACGTACTTTCATCAGTGCTGTGGTGACATATTGTTCTTTGGGCGAAAGTCCGCTCTTTATCTGGCGCAATGTGTCATTGACCAGTTGTCCCGGTTCGATATGCCTGTAGCGTACTATATTCGAATCGTTTACAATGTATAGGTATTTCCCCAACTGATCTGTACCGATGGAAGCTTCCGGAACAAGCACTGCTTGTTTTGCCTCGGCATAAGGCAATGTGATACTGACGTATAGTCCGCTTTTCAGAATACCTTTCGGATTATCCAGATTGGCGCGCACGTTGAGTGTTCCTGTGTTCAAGTCGACATTGGGCGATAAATAATCCAATGTGGCCGGATAGTTTTGTGTGCCGTTCTCACCCAGGCGCACGATGACATTTTTGGGGAGTTCCTTTTCTTTACCGTTTTGAGAGAGTAGCATTGAAAGCCATTGGTTGTCGGCAACATTAAAATAGGTGTACATGCGGTCGTCTTTATAGATCGTAGCCAAAGTGACAGGTTGTGCGGCTCCGCTGATATAGCTGCCCACATCGTAAAGCGAGCGGCTGACAGTTCCGTTGAAAGGGGCACGGATATAGCAATAGCCCAGATTGGTGTGTGCAGTATTCAGAGTGGCTTCGGCATTGCTGACTGCTGCAGTGGCTTCGGCTACATTCGATTCAGCTTGTAATACTTGTATACGGCTGACCGCATCACTTTTTAGAGCCTCTTTCATGCGGCTATAGTTGTTACGGGCATATTCCAACTGTGCAAGTGCGGTTTTCAGTTGCGCTTCGGCTTGAGTTACATTATCTTTGTAGATCGTTGGTTCGATTACGAATAAGAGTTGCCCTTGCTTCACACGAGTTCCCGGTGTGAAAGAGGCGGACTGCAAGGCACCGTTGACTCTGGCTACCAGATTTACTGTTTGTTCGGTAGTCAGATATCCCGGATAATCTTTTGTTAGGGTAATGTTTTGTACGAGTGGATATGCCACACTGATTTCCGGAGTAGGCATCCCTCCTCTTTCGGTTTCTTTTTTCCCTTTACATCCGCTCATTATCAAAGGGAGGATGAGGAAAATATACATTAGTTTTTTCATTATGACAAGTCTTTATAGTTAATTATTCAGGTTTCCGGACCATCCGCCTCCCAATGCCTGGTACATAGCTATCAGTTGGAGTAGAGAATATCCTCTGGCTTGAACCAGCTGGTTTTCATAACTGAGCAGTGAGCGTTGGGCATCCAGTACGTTCTGGAATGGGGTCAATCCTTGTTTGTAAAGTTCCAGCGAGAGAGTCAGGGTCTCTTGTCCCTGATTGCGCACTTCGCGCAAAGCTACTATTTGCTTGATAGAATTCCGGTAAGCGTTCATAGCGTTGTCTGTCTCTTGTACGGCGGTCAATACTGTCTGATTGAACTGGTTGATAGCTTCGTCCAATTGTGCTTTGGCCAATTTGGTAGCATTCACTAGTTGAGTTCCTTTAAAAAGCGTCCAACTCAGGGCCGGAGCAATTTCATAGGTCATACTTTTATGATGGGTCAGGTCTTTCAGGTCCTTTGCTGCATAACCAACCGATCCTTTTAGAAAGACCTGAGGTAACCAGTCCGACTTAGACGCTCCTACTAAAGCGGCTTGTGCATTGACGCTTCGTTCGGCACTGCGTATGTCCGGGCGGCGAAGTAACAAATCGGCCGGAAGCCCCACTCCGATAGGTTCCATATAATCCGGTAATGTTCCGGGAGCGGTTAGAGCTGGCCGCACTTCCTGGGGATAAGTACCCAATAGTATGGCAAGGGTCGTAATGTATTGATTAATGCCCGATTCGATTTGAGGAATCGATGCTTTGGTGCTGAAGAACACCGACTTAGCCTGTGCCACATCCAGTTTAGATACGAGTCCGGTGTTGTATCTTACTTCTGTAATTTTTAATACCGCCTCTTGAGATGCACAGTTCTTTTGCACTACGGCCAATTCTTGTTGCAACTCCCGCAGGTTGATGTATGCTGAGGCTACCTGGGCACAAAGTGATATCATTGTGCCGGTATATTCTTCTTTACTGGCCGCAAAGTTCTCTTTCTGGGCTTTTACGCGATTGCGTATGCTTCCAAAGAGGTCTAACTCCCAGCTCATATTGAGCGAGGCATCATAATAATGTTGAGTCGATTGTGGCAAGTCACTGGTGTTGCCACTGCTTTGCTGGCGGGTCCATCCGGCATTCAACCCGATTGTTGGGAAAAAATTTCCACGTTCCATTCTTAAGTTGGCTTTTGCCATATTGATACGATCAATCGCAGTCAGTACCGAATAATTCTGCTTGACTGCAACGGAGATGAGTGAGTCGAGAACGGGGTCCTGAAATGCTTTCCACCATTGGTCGTCCACTGGCAATACTTGCTGAAATATTTGTGTATCTTCTTCCCATCCTTGTGGTAATGGTTTGTCCAGATAGCGGCTCGTGGCCTGTGGAAAGGCAACGGATGAAAGAAACAGCAAGAATGTGATACTTCCTATTCGTAGTTTCATAAGCTTAGGTTATTTAGAAATGAAAACATAACAACGAAAAGAAGTATTTGTTTATCCGCTCTGCAAGAGAATGGCTACGCTCAAAAGGGAATCTGTTTTCTTTAAAAAGTAAATGGGTATTTCATAAACAAAAACCCATAATTTTACTAAAATTCAATAGGAATTATAGTAAAATATGGGTTTAAATAGTATTATAATATGTCTCACTAGTCCTCCGGAATCGGACTATCGAGCTTTATTCAGCTTTTCTTCTGATAGCTCTTTTGGTGGTAACCGGTGCTTCTTCTACTTTGTGTTCTATTTCTACACCTGCCAGTTCTGGGTCAATCATGATACGTCCACAGTATTCGCAAACGATAATTTTTTTACGTGAACGGATATCCAGTTGTCTCTGAGGCGGAATTTTATTGAAACAACCACCACATGCATCACGCTGTACGTATACAATACCTAAACCGTTACGTGAATTTTTACGGATGCGCTTGAAAGATTGAAGCAGGCGGGGTTCTATCTTTGTCTCGAGATCTTTTGCTTTGTCTCTCAACTTCTCTTCTTCCTGTTTGGTCTCTTCGATGATTTCATCCAGTTCATTCTTCTTCTGGTCGAGGTCTTTCTGGCGTTCTTCCAGCGCTTTGGTATTTTTCTCTATTTCTTCAGATTTCTCCTGCTCTTCTGCAGTAAATTCTTTAATTCTCTTCTCGCAAAGTTCCATTTCCAAAGACTGGAATTCGATCTCTTTTGTCAGGAAGTCATATTCGCGGTTATTACGAACATTGTCCTGCTGTGATTTATATTTCTCAACCGAAGCTTTGGCTGCTTCAATTTCCACTCTCTTACCGGCGATAGCTGATTTGAGTTCGTCTACTTCCGACTTGATTTTGTCGATACGTGTACTCAGACCGGCAATTTCGTCTTCAAGGTCTTGTACTTCCAATGGAAGTTCACCTCTCAACGTTTTAATCTCGTCAATCTTAGATAATGTTGTTTGCAGCTGGTACAAAGCTTTCAACTTCTGTTCCACTGTCAACTCTTTCGGTTCATTTTTAGCTTCTCTTGCCATTTTACTTATAAATATTTAATGGGATTCGTGTTTACCTTACTAAATTGGAGTGCAAAATTAGGAAATAAATCCCGTATTATAGAATAAAAAATTTCTTTTGTATATTGTTCGCTTTCGTAATGTCCTATTTCAGCAAGCAAAATGTCAGTTTCACGACCGAAATAGTCGTGATATTTAATTTCACCCGTGATAAAGACATCAGCTCCGCTACGAACTGCCTGCGGAATAAGGAAAGCTCCTGCCCCTCCGCAAAGGGATACTTTCTGAATCAGGCGGCCTGTAAGTTTGTTGTGCTTCAAACATCCGACTTCGAATATTTTCTTTATTCGCTTCAGAAATTCGAGTTCGGATTCCGGTTCTTCCAATTCACCGACAATTCCTGATCCGACTTGGGCCCAACTATTGTGGAGAGGATATAAGTCATAAGCCGGTTCTTCATATGGATGTTTGGAAAGCAATGCACGGATAACTTCTCCTTTCTTATATTCAGGCAGGATCGTTTCAATCCGCACTTCTGTTTCGTGATGAAGTTCTCCCACTGTTCCGCAGAAAGGATGGCTCCCTTCCTGTGCGCGGAAAGTTCCCTCCCCTTCTGTATTATAACTACACGAATCATAATTGCCTATACATCCACATCCTGCTGTGAACAAAGCATTACGGACCTCTTCAGCCTGGGCAGACGGAACAAATGTGACTAATTTTATCAGACTGCTTTCTTTAGGGTCGAGTATACGTACATTTTTTAATCCTATCTTCTCGGCTATCTTGAAATTGACTCCGCCCGGAGCATTGTCCAGATTGGTATGGGCCGAATAAATAACGATGTCGTTTTTGATTGCTTTCAGAATGCATCGTTCAACGTAATCTTTACCGGTGATTGATTTATAACCTTTAAAAATAAGAGGATGATGGGATATAATGAGATTACATCCGGACGCGATGGCTTCATCCAACACAGCTTCGGTAACGTCAAGACACAACAAAGCCCCTGTTGTTTCCGCATCTGTCAATCCGATTTGCAGGCCGGCATTATCAAATCCGTCTTGCAATGGCAGAGGCGCGAACCGTTCAAGGGCGCTTACTATTTCTTTAATTTTCATTTTTAGTAGAAAATTTGCCTGCAAATATAAGAAAAAGATAGCACCTTGCCTTGCTTTTATTGATTTTTTAATATATTTACCTCCTAATTTATAAAGACTCAAACCAATGAAGGCATTTTTACCGTTACTTCTCTCTTTTTTCTTTATTATTTCATGCCAGCAACACAAAGAAGCTACTATATCTCCTATCGATGAAGAAGATGAATTGCAGGAAGAGGCCGATAGCCTTCCCCGTGCGACAGCCATTTTTTGGCTTGATAAATATCATATGAAAGAGCTGAAAAAGGACGATGTGCTTACTTTCCGTACGGCTAAGGCTAAAGTCATCATTCGGAATGATGGGACAATCGAGCTTCTGTCGTTTGTGGAACAACAGCCTGGGAATGCACAACGATATATCCGTTACCGACTGAAAGATTTCAAGGTTAAGAAAATCTTGATGGATAACGGCTATATCAATCCGGGTGAACAATACGTCCAACTCCGTTATATACCTGCACTTGCAAGGCGCGTTAAATAGTGATTTCTACTATGTTTCCTTCAGGATCAAGAATAGCACTTTCAAAATAGCCGTCTCCGGTGGTTCGTGGCTCACTCTCGATAACAAAACCATCCTTACGGAGTTGTTCTGTGAGTTCCAATACAGCTTCTTTGCTACCGACAGAAAAGGAAAAATGAGCTAACCCGAGGCAGTCTTTTAATGCAGGTGTTGTGATATCTTCTCTTTGCATAATTTCCAGAGAAGCAAATCCCTGATCAAAACTGATGAAATAAGATTCAAATCCTTTTTTAGGATTGATATACTTTTCATTACTTGTTCCGTTGAAATAAGTGATATAGAAATTTCTAAGTTCCTCTAAACGGGTAGTCCAGATGGCAATGTGGCTGATGTGCATATTCCTGATAGTATCGATTAATTATTAATATTTGCACAAATATAGGTAAATATTGATAGTTATGCTTTGATTTATATCAATAATCATGCAATTATCGCTTCTTTATCATTTTGTTCTTCATTGCATATTTCTCATCGACTACCCGGTCGGTAGGATAGAATGTAAATGCCATGCGCCAACCTGATTCTTGATAAATAAATTTTCTTCCGCTGGCACCATGAGATATTTTATCGTACTTTTCTTTTAAAAAGCCGCTTATTCCTTGAGGAATAGCCTTTCCGATTTGCAGGAAGTCTACGGTAATAAAAAATCCTGGGATATGTATTTCACTTATTAATTGTAAAATGGAGTCGGTTGATGTCATAGTACGGCTACTTTTGAGATTCTTTGGTTACTTGCAAAATACGTCCGTATTCATCGAACGATTTACGGGATGCCAGCGAGATGGTGATCATTAATGATAACATAGAGGCTGTGAAAGTAATGACCATAATCATCATTTGATATTTTATGGCAACGTTTGGACTGCTGCCTCCCAAAATTTGCCCGATCATCGTGCCTGGAAGTGCTACTAATCCCATAACCGCGATATTGGCAATCAGTGGGCTGAAAGATTTGATAATCGCTTCCCGTATGAATGGTGCCTGTGCTTCCTGACGAGTGGCACCATTGCCCAACAGGTAACAGTACAATTGCTGTTCACGTTTCAATCCACTATAATAAGTGTTCAAGGCAATCACGTTGCTTGATAACATATTTCCCATTAAGATTCCGAAAATGGGAATAAAATACTGGGCGCTGAATACATTATCCAGTTGTAATACAATGCCAATAAAGTACATGCCCACCAGCACAACGCTACAGAGGAAACCTACTGATATAGGGATCAGGAGTATTTCACGTTTAAGTCCTGTACGTACCAAAGCTGTTTGTCCGGCTACAAAAATCATGATGATAACCCACAGGAAGTTAATCCATGGGTTATTCCACAGGAAAAGGTATTTCAGGTACATACCTATCAGGAAGAGTTGCACGATCATGCGTGCTGTCCCTATCAGGGTGGCTTTCAGTAATCCGGTTTTGAACTTCCAAAGATAAAAAAGTGGGATTACCAATAACAGTAGCCCTATAAGCAGATTAAAGTAAGATATATCAATAGTTCCCATATACTACAGTGTGATTAGCTGGTTACATCCGTAAGCGAATGTCCGGTCATGAGAAACGGCGAGTATAGCCGTTCCCTTTTCTGCCTGATTACGGAAGAAAGCTAAAACTTTGTCTGTGGAACCGGCATCGAGTGCAGATGTCGGTTCATCTACAATAATCAAAGGTTTTTCCAGCATGGCTGCAACGGCTATCATAATGCGCTGGCGCTGACCACCCGATATTTCGCCTACCCGTTTCTGATAGAGCTCTTTGTCCAGTCCTAATTCATCAAAACAAGTGAAAAGCTTTTCTTCGGAAAAAGAGATGTGTCGATTGGCTTTCAATGCAAAAGGAAGCGATATCATTTCTTTTACCCATTCGGAGGGCAGGGCTAACTCCTGTGGAATCCAAGCTATATGTCTGCGTATGGCATCGATAGTAGTAGGTTCAAGCAAGATACCTCCTACTTTGATTTTGCCTTTTCTTAATGGGACAAATCCCATGATTGCATTGAGTAGAGAGGTTTTTCCACGTCCTGATTGACCTGCTATGCAAGCTGTCTCGCCTTTATTTAGTCGCATACAAAATTCCGAGAAGAGTATATCCTCGCCGAAAGCAATGCATGCATTGTCTATTTGTAACATCGTGTATCTTTAAATCTATCTTGCAAAGTTAGTCAAAATTCATAATATGTGCGGGATTTCTTTTATCTTTGTGTCACTAATTAATGAACGAGATATGATACTGAACGAACGAGACAGTCGCCACGAACATGTATTAAATGTGGCACGGCAGATGATGACTGCTGCCCGTACGGCCCCTAAGGGAAAAGGAATTGACATCATAGAAACTGCAATTGTTACCGGTGAAGAAATACAGCAACTCTCGGATACGTTGAAAGCCATGTTCGAAGAGTTTGGTATGAAATTCTTTTTGCGGGATGCAGATAATATTCTTCAGGCTGAGTGTATCTTATTAATAGGTACGCGTGAGCAAGCTCAAGGATTGAATTGCGGTCATTGTGGATATGCTACATGTTCCGGACGTTCTGAAGGTGTCCCCTGTGCGTTGAATAGCATTGATGTAGGCATTGCAATTGGTTCGGCATGCGCTACAGCGGCTGATTTGCGCGTAGATACCCGTGTCATGTTCTCAGCCGGATTGGCTGCCCAACGTCTTGAGTGGTTGAAAGGATGTCGTCAGGTAATGGCTATCCCGGTTAGTGCTTCTTCCAAGAATCCTTTTTTCGATCGTAAACCTAAGTAATATAGGTAGCGAGTGGCATTTATTACTATTGGTGTAGTGTCCGTTCGCTATTTATGATTTATTCTTTAAAAACTAAAAAAATGGGAATAATGGTTGGTCTTCCTACTTCAGGAGGCACAGAGAAAGATTTGCAATTGAACTTTGGTTTAACTGTTAATGATCAAGTAGAGATGTTAGCCCCCTTCTTGCCTGCAGAGTGGTTTCTGCAAAGTGGTATACAACTAACTTGGCCGCATGCCGGGACAGACTGGGCATATATGTTGGCTGAAGTTCAGGAATGTTTTATAAATATAGCCCGTGAGATTGCGAAACGTGAACTTTTGCTTATTGTCACCCCCTATCCTGAGGAGGTGCGTAAGCAGATCATTGGTACGGTGAATATGGATAATGTACGTTTCCTGAAGTGCGACACGAATGATACTTGGGCGCGCGATCATGGAGCAATTACTTTGATGGATACAGGTGGAGCAAGTTTGCTGGATTTTACTTTTAATGGTTGGGGAGAAAAGTTTGAGGCTCGTTTAGATAATCAGATAACTCGCCGGGCAGTAGAAGCCGGTGCACTGAAAGGGCAATATAAAGATTGTCTGAATTTTGTACTCGAAGGTGGTTCCATCGAAAGTGACGGAGCCGGTACTTTGCTCACAACTTCCGAATGTTTATTGTCTCCACATCGTAATTCGCCGATGAATCGTGTTGATATAGAAGAATATCTTTGCAGAGTATTCCATTTACAACGGGTTTTATGGCTCGATCATGGATACTTATCGGGAGATGATACGGATAGCCATATAGATACCTTGGCTCGCTTTTGTTCTCCGGATACTATTGCGTATGTAAAGTGTACCGACTCTGAAGATGAACATTACGAGGCGCTATGCAAAATGGAAGAGCAATTGAAAACGTTCCGCACTACATCAGGTGCTCCTTATCGTTTATTGGCATTGCCTATGGCAGACAAAATAGAAGTAGAGGGAGAGAGATTGCCTGCAACGTATGCCAATTTTTTGATAATGAATGATGTTGTGCTTTATCCGACTTATAATCAACCGGAAAATGATAAATTGGCGAAAGAAGTGCTGTGTGAGGCTTTTCCGACATACGAAGTGGTAGGCATTGATTGCCGTGCACTTATTAAGCAGCATGGATCTTTGCATTGTGTGACGATGCAATATCCGACAGGAGTGATTAAATAAATTAAAGTATGAGAAAAATAAAAGTAGGAATCATTCAACAGGCTAACGCATCAGATATTAGGATAAACCTGATGAACCTGGCTAAAAGTATTGAAGCATGTGCCGCTAATGGCGCTCAACTTGTTGTTCTGCAAGAACTTCATAATTCTTTGTATTTCTGCCAGACAGAGAATACGGATTTATTTGAACTGGCAGAACCCATTCCTGGCCCTTCTACCGGATTCTATTCCGAACTGGCGGCAGCCAATCGGATAGTGCTTGTTACTTCTTTGTTTGAGAAACGTGCTCCGGGACTATATCATAATACAGCTGTTGTCTTTGACCGGGATGGAAGTATTGCCGGAAAATATCGTAAGATGCATATTCCTGATGATCCGGCTTATTACGAGAAATTCTATTTTACTCCGGGAGATATTGGCTTTGAACCGATTCAGACCTCTTTAGGCAAGTTGGGTGTGTTGGTTTGCTGGGATCAATGGTATCCGGAAGCTGCTCGCCTGATGGCGTTGAAAGGAGCTGAGATTTTGATTTATCCTACTGCTATCGGTTGGGAGAGTACAGATACAGATGACGAAAAGAAACGTCAGCTCAATGCTTGGATTATTTCTCAGCGTGCGCATGCGGTAGCCAATGGGCTTCCAGTGATTTCAGTCAATCGTGTCGGTCACGAACCTGATCCGTCAGGACAGACCAACGGGATATTATTTTGGGGAAATAGTTTTGTTGCCGGACCGCAGGGTGAATACCTGGCTCAGGCGGGAAATGACCGCTCTGAAAATATGATTGTTGAGGTGGATCTTGAACGTTCGGAGAATGTGCGTCGTTGGTGGCCATTTCTTCGTGATCGGAGGATAGATGAATATGGGAATTTAACAAAACGTTTTATTGATTGAAATGATTTCTCTCTCTGATAAAAAAATCCCGTAGAGTTTTTTACACTCTGCGGGATTTTTCATTATCTTAAGCACTATTTTATCTGAATGTAAGCTTCTTATTAACGATGAAGTTTACTGTTCCGTAGATAAACAGCCCCAGGAATTGTGCCAGATACTCGTTTACATCTCCACACTCTACAAGTGTGACTAAAAACAAGAACTGGGCACTATATGCCAATCCGAAAGCAGAACAGAAGAACAACATCTGCTTCCAAATGTTGTTCTTTTTATTTTCAATCGGAAAGATCCAATATTTACTCCAAATAAAGTTATGAATTTGGGCTACTATGTACGCTGTAATATTGGCCGGAATGTAATCGTATGACAATTCATCCATCATCAACCAAATAACAAAAGCTGTGATTAATGCATTGAGCGTACCAATTACGACAAATCTAAAAATGCGTACCGACTCTTTCACTTACTCCTTAATATCTACAATCAGGTTCAGTTCTTCCAGTTGTGACGGATCGAGTGCTGCGGGAGCATCCAACATAACGTCACGACCGGAGTTATTTTTCGGGAATGCAATGCAGTCACGGATTGAGTCCAGTCCGGCAAAAAGAGATACCCAACGATCTAATCCGTAAGCCAGTCCGCCATGAGGAGGCGCACCAAACTTGAAGGCATTCATCAAGAAGCCGAACTGCTCTTGCGCACGCTCCGGGGTAAATCCGAGTAATTCGAACATTTTGTTCTGCAACTGGCTATCGTGGATACGGATTGATCCCCCTCCTACTTCTACACCATTGATTACCATATCGTAAGCATTAGCGCGCACAGCAGCAGGATTTGTATCCAGCAGATGGATATCTTCCGGTTTGGGTGAGGTAAACGGATGGTGCATAGCCATTAATCTGCCTTCTTCTTCGCTCCATTCAAATAGAGGGAAGTCCACAACCCACAAACATGCAAATGTGTTTTTATCCCGTAATCCCAATTGATTACCCATTTCTAGACGTAATTCACAAAGCTGCTTACGAGTTTTCATGGCATCATCTCCCGATAAAATCAAGATTAGGTCACCGGGTTTGGCACCGAATGCTTCCTTCAATTGTTGCAAAACTTCTTGTGTATAGAACTTGTCAACGCTTGATTTCACAGTACCGTCAGCTTCGATACGGGCATAGACCATACCTTTTGCACCGATTTGTGGCTTTTTCACAAATTCGGTCAAGGCATCCAGTTGCTTACGGGTATAGCTGGCTGCACCCTCGGCACAAATACCGCCAATATATGTGGCATTATCGAATACAGAGAAACTGTGCCCTTTTAAGATATCCATTAATTCGACGAATTGCATACCGAAGCGAATGTCCGGTTTATCGCTACCGTACAATCTCATTGCTTCGCTCCAAGGCATACGTGGGAATGGCTCGGTCAGTTCGATATTACGGATCACCTTAAACAGGTGTTTGGCCATTCCTTCAAATGTAGTAATCACATCTTCCTGCTCTACGAAACTCATTTCGCAGTCAATCTGAGTGAACTCAGGCTGGCGGTCGGCACGCAGGTCTTCGTCACGGAAACATTTGGCTATCTGGAAATAACGATCGAAACCGGAAACCATCAATAGCTGTTTCAGTGTCTGTGGAGATTGCGGTAATGCGTAGAATTGTCCCGGATTCATGCGGGAAGGTACTACAAAGTCACGTGCTCCTTCAGGAGTTGAACCGATCAATACCGGAGTTTCCACTTCCAAGAAACCCAGTTTATCGAGATAACTGCGAACCTCGATCGTCATTTTGTGACGTAATTCCAAATTTGAACGAACAGCACTACGGCGTAAGTCCAGATAACGGTATTTCATGCGGATATCATCACCACCGTCGGTGTTGTCCTCGATAGTAAAAGGAGGAGTAATGGCTGAGTTCAGGATATTCAGTTCCGAAACGATGATTTCGATGTCACCGGTCGGGATATGACTGTTTTTGCTGAAACGTTCGTTTACGGTTCCGACAATCTGTATGACGAATTCACGACCCAATTTATTGGCACGTTCGCAAAGCTCAGCGTCTATTTCTTCATTAAATACTAATTGAGTGATACCGTAGCGATCACGAAGGTCAACAAAAGTCATACCTCCCATTTTACGGCTGCGCTGTACCCATCCCGACAGCTTGACTTGTTTATTAACATCGGAGATTCTTAACTCTCCGCACGTGTGCGTTCTGAACATATTTAATATATTATTTATATTTTTGTTAAAGTAGTCTGCAAAAGTACATATTAATTCGGATTCCGTGTTATTTCCAAAGGTCTATTTTTTAGTAAGTTTTTGTATCAGCTGCTTATTCTTCTTCAGAATAACTTTATTTTTATGTGCTATATCTTCTACTATAGCTTCGTTTATCAATTTAATACCGTTTACGTATTCTTGTGCTTTTTGTAATACGTTGGGATTATCTTTTTTTTTATCACCAGGTACAACGACCCGCAGTCCTTTCTGAATCAGTTCTATTTTGATATCTTCGTCAGCCTGCATCGGATCGCCGTCAAAATGGACAACACCCGGCGAACTGCGATGAATACATAACTTTTTGCAACGGAAAGTTTTAATGCGACTGTTTTGGTCAATTGTTTTATTGAAGAGCTGAAAGGCCAGTGCCGGAACATCTAATACCGTAAACGGTTCGAGAATGGTTACATCTAACAAACCATCTGTCAGAGTGGCCTGTGGGGCTATATAAGCATTGTTCCCGTATTGAGAAGCGTTGCCGCAAGCAATGAGAAAGGCTTTATATTTGGAAGTACCATCTTCTGTTTCCAATTCATAAGTTTCAGGTTGATACTTTAGACTTTCCTGCAGGGTTTTCTCTAGATAAGTCAGCAGTCCACGTTTGCCGGCATTAGCAAATTTCAGACTTACAAAAGCGTCAAACCCTACTCCGCAAGTACAAAAAAAGTCTGTGCCATTTATTTTTCCGTAATCTATGATATCGATTATCCCATCATTCAAAATTTCAAGTGCTTTACGCGGATCCATTGAAATTTGAAGATGCCGTGCTAATCCGTTTCCAGAGCCGCAAGGGATAATTCCCAATGCTGTATTGGTGTGTACCAATGAACGGGCAATTTCATTAATTGTTCCGTCTCCTCCTACAGCAACTACTATATCTGTATTTTTATCTGCCGCATCTGCTGCTATTTCGATTGCATGTCCGGCTCTTTCGGTATACACAACTTCCCAAGTATACATTTCCTTATCTATCTTTTCATCCAGTAGACTCAGAACAAGTTCCTTACTTTGTGTACCCGAAATTGGATTAACGATGAATATTATTTTTTTCTTGTTTTCGCTCATGCAAGTTGGTTCCATCATTTATATGTTGTGGTCGGCAAAAGTAATATAAATATCTTAATTTTTGCCCTTTCACAGCTTTCTAAAACTATAAAGAGTATATTTTTTCATAGAAAAAGAACAGCTAAAAACATATTTTGTTATCTTTGCCCCCTGTTTTAAACACTTGTTAAGGAAAAAGGATTTAGACTATTATATAAAAGATAGTCAATAAGCGAATTATATAAATAACTATTCATGGGATTATTACAAGAGAAGTTAGCTAAATACGACCTCCCTCAGCAGATAAAGGCTAAAGGCGTATATCCATACTTTCGTTGTATCGAAAGTGAACAGAACACAGAGGTGATAATGAGTGGCAGAAAGGTGTTAATGTTTGGCTCAAACTCATACTTAGGCCTGACTAATCATCCGAAAGTAATTGAAGCTGCTGTTGAAGCTACCCGCAAATATGGTACAGGTTGCGCCGGATCGCGTTTTCTGAACGGTACACTCGACCTCCATCTTCAATTGGAGAAAGAATTGGCCGAATTTGTTGGTAAAGAAGATGCTATCATTTATTCTACCGGATTTCAGGTAAATCTGGGTGTGGTTTCGTGTGTGACAGGTCGTGAAGATTATGTGATCTGTGATGAACTTGACCACGCTTCTATTGTTGAAGGACGCCGCCTTTCTTTTTCTACCATTCTTAAGTTCAAGCATAACGATATGGAATCTCTTGAGAAAGAGTTGCAGAAATGTCGTCCTGATGCAGTGAAACTGATTGTAGTAGATGGAGTATTCAGTATGGAGGGTGATATTGCCAATTTGCCTGAGATCGTACGTTTGTCTAAAAAATATGATGCTAATATCATGGTAGATGAAGCGCATGGTCTGGGAGTTTTGGGTAATCACGGACGCGGTACTTGTGATCATTTCGGATTGACTAAAGAGGTGGATCTTATTATGGGCACATTCAGTAAGTCATTGGCCGCTATCGGTGGCTTTATTGCAGCAGACGAGTCCATCATTAATTATTTGCGTCACAATTCACGTTCATATATCTTTAGTGCAAGTAATACGCCTGCTGCTACAGCTGCCGCTCGTGCTGCACTTCAGATTATGAAAAACGAACCGGAACGTATTGAGCATTTGTGGGATATAACCAATTACTCTTTAAAGTGTTTCCGTGAACTTGGTTTTGAGATCGGACATACCTCTACTCCTATCATTCCTCTATATGTACGTGATATGGAGAAGACATTTATGGTAACTAAGATGTTATTTGACGAAGGTGTGTTTGTAAATCCAGTTGTGCCTCCCGCATGTTCTCCGAACGATACGTTGATTCGTTTCTCGTTGATGGCTACACACTCTAAAGAACAGATTGATTTTGCTATCGGTAAGTTAGTGAAATGTTTCAAGGCACTTGATCTTTTATAATCCATTATAGAGATAAATAAAGTCAGAATTTATATCTATAGGTATTAGTTTTGACTTTATTCTTTTAAGCGTTGGAATGCTTAAAGAAGAGGTGGTAAAGTGAAAGGCTTTATTACCTCTTTCTTTTTTAAAAGAAATTACTCTCTTGTATTTCTACTACTTCTGAAGTCTGCATTTGTTTATTGCAGGTGAAACCAGAAAAGTGTTGGAAATGGAAGATTATATTTTTACCCTAAAAATCAGTGTCTTATTTTACCCCTTGTTTCAGTCTCTCAGAGAGGCTATCTTTATTATATCCGTACCAAATATCAGAAATTCTTCCATCAGGCGTTACAAGTACATAAAAGAGAATGCCATTTGCTTTGTAACGGATATACAATCCGAATGCTTCTTTGGGATCATTTAGATTGATCCATTTGATATTTTTTTGAGAGAACTTTTTCCATGATTTCTCATCATCAATATTTATACCGATAAAAGTAATTTTTTCTTTCCACATATCGGATAAGATTCCCATCTCAGGAAGTGATTCAATGCAGTGTTCACAAACTCTGCTCCAAATATCGAGTAAAAGGTGATATGGAAGTCATTTGCATGAATATAGCACTCAATTATGCAAATGTGTCAAGAAGTAAAATGAATCAAGAATTACTCAGATTTACCGGGTACATCTCTTTTAATTGCGTATCCGTGTTAATCTGAGTAATTCTGTCTGAGGAGTGTTAAATAGTAACTTCTGTTACAACTTGACCATCGAATAAATTAATTACTCGGTCTGCGAAACCTGCATCATGCTGAGAGTGAGTTACCATAACGATGGTAGTGCCTTCCTTATTCAATTCGCTCAATAGTCCCATAACCTCTTTACCATTTTTAGAGTCAAGATTACCGGTAGGTTCATCGGCAAGAATCAGTTTAGGATTGGCTACTACGGCGCGGGCAATGGCAACACGTTGTTGTTGACCTCCGGAAAGCTGTTGTGGAAAATGCTTGCTTCTATGGGTAATGGCCATGCGCTCCATTGCTTTTTCCACTCGTTGTTTACGTTCAGAGGCCGGAATACCCATGTAGAGTAAGGGCAATTCAATATTTTCATATACATTCAGTTCATCAATCAGATTGAAACTTTGGAATACAAAGCCAATAACTCCTTTGCGGAGATTGGTGCGCTGCGATTCTGTATATTTGGATACTTCTTTTCCGTTCAGATAATACTCTCCTCCTGTAGGATTATCCAGTAAACCGAGAATATTGAGAAGAGTAGATTTTCCACAACCGGAAGGTCCCATGATGGCGACAAATTCGCCCTCTTTTACCTCTACGCTGACGTTATTTAATGCCCATGTTTCAACTTCTTCGGTCTTGAAGATTTTTTGCAAATTGATTGTCTTAATCATAATCGTAATTTTTTAAGAGTTTATATTATTATTCGTTTTTTATTATTTCTGCCGGATTGAGATGCATGATTCTGTAGATTTTATAGGCTGTTGTTACAAAGATAAGTAAACCTATCAGAATGAAGAGGTAGATCCCCCATGTAAATCCGGTAATACTGCTGATCGGGCTATCCTTGGTTATGTCTATCACAAGCAACCTTAATAATGGATAAGTGATGGTATAGGCCAGTATGAATTGGATTATATATGCTTTTCCGAACATCAAAGCAATTACTTTCGGAGTTGCGCCGTTTATTTTGCGAATAGCAACTTCTTTCTGCCGGCTGACTGTGTCCATAGAGATAGCTGAGTATATGCTCAGTATAACCAGAAGAGCACTTATGATGCCTAATAGCAGTGAGGCATCGCCCATCAGGTCTCTGATACCTTGTGTTGTACTTCTTCTTATATCCAGTCGTTGTATATCGAGTGGCAATGACTCTGGGACGTAATTACGGCATACCCTTTCTATTTCTGATTTGGCTTTACCAAAACTGATATCGTCACGAAAACGGATATAAATTACGGATGCTTCTTCAGTCGGGAAGAAAACAGAAATATTGTATTGATTGTGTTCTGAGATGTTCTCCCCGTAACAAGCCTTGTATGTACCTGCTATCCGATAGTTCTCTTTACCTAATTTTACATTTCCGCTTACAGAATCATTTTCCAACTGCTTTTGAAAGGCTTCGCTGATGTAAACCACGTTACTTGTATGAGGTTCGACGATCTCTCCCCGGAAAGGAATCCGGAAGAACTGGAAGTAGCTGGGATCTCCTTGTCTGACTCTGATAGTGAGAGTACGGTGATCGGCAGACTCATAGTCACTGGTCAGAAACGAATTATAGTTGCCGCTCATCAAAGCTGAACTGATATTTTCCACTCCCGGCAACATCTTTATTTGTGATAAAATCGCATCCTTATTTTTGCCGAGAGTAACACTATTCATTTCAAGGCAAAGCGTGGAATTTGTTTCTTTGTCTGATAGAGGAAGGTACAAAACGCTTCCTACACTATTGAATAAATGTATAGCGATACTCATACCTAGGAAAAAGATACATACACATAGCTGTACGCACATCATGATGTTGCGAAAGAGGTGCCGGTGGCTGTTAGTTTTCATGTGCCCGGCAAGACCGGACCGTTGCAAACGCCGGATGGGATATAGCATTACAAGGGTGCAGATCAGTAACAGCCCTATATAAAGTTTAACTTGAATGCCATATAGAGTTTGGATATCTATTGGAATCATTTCTTTGGGCGGAATATAGGTTGTCAGTAGTAAACAGGTACATTCGGATAAGACCAGCGAGAGCAATAAAGAAAATGTCAGCATCCAGAAAGCTTCGGTGAATAGAAGGGCAAATAAACTTTTGGGGCTGGCACCCAGACTTTTCCGCAGGGCCAGTTCACGATTACGGTTGTAGAATGACTGTATGATGAACTTTAGAAAGTTTATCATACCCGATAACAGAATCAGAGAGGATAAGAAGGTAATGAATGCTATGCCTATCATTCGCTGCGGATCGTGATACGAGTCAGCTTCTTTGTTCGCAATGAAATATGCCATTTCATTATTATGAAGAGTTGTTATCCCCTTTAGGCCTTCATTGGCTTTATTCAATCCGTCTGCTGTTTCCAGTGTACCTTCTGTGATATATCCTTGTTGTCTGTTCCCCTCTCTCAAATGAGAGAAATAGATATCTGTTTCAACATCTAGTGTTTTGGGGAGATTTCTGATAACATTGACAACTTTATAGTATGTGCTTTTATCTTTTTCGCTTTCCTTCAACTTGACTATTTTCAGTAATGTGCCTACCGGGTTGCTCTTTCCGTATACTTTACGGGCACAACTTTCGGACAACACAACTTCTTCCGGAGTTGTGGGAAGAACATTGCCATATAAAAAGGATGCATTATAATGTGAAAAGAAATTAGGATCAGTATCCATATATGAGATGATGTAAGGCTTTTCTTCCTGCTCCCTATTGATGAATACAACTTCGTCTTCTCTTTGGAAAGAGTGGAAGCAGATTTGCTTAATACCAGGTATGGGATGTTCTGTCAGGGTTCGGATCTCAGAAGAATTGAGACTCCACCCCCATCCTCCTACTTCGTGGTTGGAATTGATCATCCGGATTGAAATCCTTTGTTCGAAATTGGGCATGTTACGTGATGCTCCATCTATTTCATTGATAAAAAAGTGGATGATGCTGAAACAAGTCATACCAACGGAAAGACAAATGGCAGAAATAATGCTGTGTGTCTTATACTTCAGCAGATTGCGTATTGCTGTTTTGAGATAATGCTGTATCATATAGTTCATTTTCTCTGATTTATTCGTTTTTAATTACTTCTGCCGGATTAGTCCGTGCAATATAATATATTTGCCAGCTGATTGTAGCTGTTATTATGCCTATTAATAGCATGAGGGGACCCATCCAAAGCCATGGATCGGCATAATCAAACAATATGGCTCGATGCTGGCTGCCGATGACCATGACGAAGAGGCTAATTAAACCTCCTATTACCGAAGCTATTAAAAATAAAATCAGGTAATTTTTAGCAAACAACCAATAGATGTCCGGTAAACGTGCACCATTAATTTTACGGATGGCAACTTCTTTTTGTTTACGGATAGTGTCAATGCTGATAGCTCCATAAACGCCAAGTACCGTAATCACTAAGCAAATGGAAGAGCAGACAACGAACAGCCACATCACCGAGATAGTTCCTAATCCGGTTTGTTCCTCATATAAACTGATGAACTCGAAAGGTTCGTTCTGTGGTAGATATTGATTCATCTCCTTGCTCATTTCTGCTTTTACTTCCTTGCGAGGAGCATCAGGGACCAATCGTATATATATTTTCCCGATTTCGTCATTCATGGCAGAAAGTGGTAAAAGAGCCAATTGCTTTGCACTTGGAGAATCGGGACCTATATGGACTAAACCTTTAACCGGATATACTTGGTTTTGAAAGCGAAAAGACTCGGAGGTAGAATCAGCTTGCAAAGTTTGGTATAATTGTTCGTTTACGTAACAAAAAGGTTCTCCCGGTTTGTGATGGCATTTGATGTTCATTAAATTAAAAAAATCATCCGAAACGAAGCAGAGTTCGGTAAATCCATACTCTTGGCTGTAATCCCTGTTAGTGTAGGCTGTTTCGGCATTCCAACGGCGTGAGCGCAGGAAGTTTATCAGTTCCGGTTGATGCTCTCGAATACGATCGTATCTGCCTATATTTACTACCATAATTTCTTTTTTTACCTCTGTGCTCAGATTGGGATTGGCTGAGAGATCGTATTCTTTCATTTGCATACGGATGCCGACTGTACCTACAATGAATAGAAAAGAGAAGAGTAGCTGGACGCTCAGTAACGTGTTACGGATTATGTGACGTTGTCCGGTAGTTGTCCCCCCCCTCAATCCTTGCGCTATTGTCTTATGGGCAATGTGCCAGGAAGAGATGAATGAGATCAGTAAGCTGATAAGCAACAAGCCTCCTATATATTGACATTCATAAACCCACAATCGATGTGTATCTATGTATAAGTTTCTTTGTATTTCATTAGAAAATGTACTTATAAACCAAGGTAGCAAGCTCTCAGTAATGGCCAGGGTAATTATTCCACAGATCAGGATGATGACAGCCTGTTCAAGGAATAGCAATATGAAAAGTCCCCAGTAAGTAGAACCCAGCGTATTACGTAGACTGATCTCTTTGTAACGGTTGGCAAATGCTCCTATACTGAATGAGAAATAGTTGATCATGCCTACCAATAAAACCAATAGCCCCCAAATAGCCACCCATAATTCAGCGCCTGCCTTATGTTCTGTCTGGCTATCCAGCACTATTTGTGGTATCCATTCCGGATGGTTGGGAAAAAGTCCCAATTTAGGCAGTAATTGTGAAATGTGTTCGGCATCTTCCGGGCGTTTGAGCAGTAGTTTGTGTATCCCAAATGAAGCATTTTCAGGTAGTGGAAGAAAAACATCGTAGCTGCTGTGATAATTATTCATCCCTGCCGGATAGGGCTTGATAACGGCAATAATGGTATGTATTTTGCCTCTCTGGTCAAGGATCGTTTTTCCCAGCGGCGGGACGCCTCCACAGAATTGTTTGACAAACTCAGTCGTTACTACAGCTTCGTTACCCGAAATACCAAACTGTTTTAAGGAGCCGTCTATACATTCTGTAGGAAATACTTTGAAATAATCAGCATTACATTCTGTTTTGTCCACTTTACAATATACCGTTTCATCTAATGTGATTGTAGATGAAGAATTTACATAAAAAGCAACTGCTTCAAATTTGTCTTTACCTATTTTCTTTTCAAAATCCTCTATCGGAATATTTACTTGGTAAGATCTTTCTTTTATGCATATTTCTGCTTGATTTTCGTAAGTTGCCAAATCCTTGTTACCTGTACTGAAAATACGATTATAATAGTTGCATACACTGAAACAGAGCAAACCGGCAGTGATTCCCAATATAGATATAGCAGTTTGTGCTTTGCGTTTAGCCATCTGCCTGAAAACAATCTTTAAATAATGTAGTATCATAGATATATTGATTTCTTCGTTTTAATTATTGTTGTGTAAATACCGTGTGTTTTACCGTTAAACTTCTCTTTTATAGTTTCAATAAATATGCCAAACTGCTAAATGATTGTATCTTTGATTGTTAGGATCTCTCTGTTATCTCTGTTTCTGTGTGATATTGCACGATTGCAGTGCGAATACGCACTGCAATCATTTATTCACTTTTCACCGACTCCGCCGGATTGATTTTGGCAGCTACTACCACTTGTCGCATGACCGAGAGAATAACGATGATGCAGGTGAAGAAGAATACACATACAAACAGCCATCCGTGAATATCAGTATGGTACGCATAGGTTTCCAACCACCTTTTGATAAATAAATATCCTAAAGGCAGAGCAATTGCGTTACTGACCAGTGTCAGCCATAAATATTCTTTCAGAAATAAGTATAGGATATCTGAAAATTGTGCTCCGTTTACCTTTCGGATGGCTATTTCTTTTTTACGCTGTTCGGTAGAGAGCGATACCAGGAAGAAAACGCCGAAAGAAGAAATCAGGATACAGAGTACTGCCAACAACAGGAAGATACGGAACATCGTCTTTTCCGGACGATTGAACAGTTCCATTAAGGTGGAAAGTTGAATGATCTGCATATCCTCGGAGATTTCTTTTTTGCTGTATTGAGAATAGATTCTCCTGGCGTATTGCAGTGCTTGTTTTTCATTATCCGGATGTACCTTTATATAGAAATACCTGAATCCATTGTACCCCCTTGCTGCATCAGCATTGTTTTGATACATAAAGAAGACCTTCGACAGCGGGTACTGCATCGGACAGTAGTAGAAATCACGTAAAATACCGCTGATTCTGGTGGGTACTGCATGATTCTCCGAATCTTCGTCATCACTGAGTATAAGACGTCCTGTCAGTGAAGGAATGTTGAGTTCGCGGGCACCGGTTTCGTTGATAACTATATCTCTTGTCCCCTGATCCTGTATCCATTCTCCTTCTTTCATCTTCATTCCGAAAAAGGAAAGGAAATTCTTTTGCACAACGATGCAATTATCTTCTGTTGCTTCATCTACATTATTACGTCCCTCTATGGGAAATTGAGTGATAAAACTGCAATACCACTCTCCCCTTAAAACAAGGAGAGGCTGTGTCAGGGCCGTTACGTCATCGATGGCTGAGTTTTGTTTTAGTGCTTCTATAAAAGGAGTACAATCAGTATTGTAGGTTGCATCGAATCCGAGGTCGATCTGCCAGATGTGATCGGTGACCAGTCCTTTGTCTGTACGGCTCATGAATCGGTACTGACTGTAGAACATGCAAGAAGTCAGGAGGAATAAAGAGCCGATGAAGATTTGTCCGATTATCAATCCGTTTCTAAGTGCCAGCGAAGTTCCCCGACTGTTTCGTTTCAGCAGACCGACGATGGGAACCGTACTTAAAACCAGAAATATCAGGCAGCATAACGGATAAATCCAATAGGATGCTTTCAGTACTTCTTGCCGGGTGATACTCTGGATGACTCCATTATAATAGCTACTGCTCTCTGCTACCAAACTGGTGTAATCCTTATAAAACGGAAACAGGAATTCGATAAATGCCATTGAAAGCAAAAATGCTATGAACAGGGGGAGGGTCAATTCAAGTAAGTTTTTCCCTATCAAACTGTAGATGGAAGCACCAAGAGTGGAAAAAGTGGCATTATAGCGCGCTTTTCGTTGTTGCTGGCCAATGAATAGAACAAGCAGATTCATTAATGCACTGGCAAAGGCCAATATTCCCGCCGTAGCCAAAATCCGGATATGTTGGAGCCTGCCTTTCAGCTCAGGAGAGCAGCGGGTATGAATTTCGGGTAACGGACGCAAATGAAAGCGCCATTCAGAATATTTACTCCATTTGGTATCGGGTTCTTTGACTCTGTAGGCTGCTATCTTTTTACTTAGATGTGCAGCATCGGCCGAAGGGTGTAACCATACATAAGTCGTATTTCTTTTGACTTGATTGGGGGATGGAGTGGCCAGAATCAGGTATTCAAATTTGAAATCACTGTTTTGGGGATAATTTTCCATTACTCCCGCAATGGTATATGATAATTTGTCGTTGATTTTCAACTCTTTCCCTACGCAACTACTGTCACCAAAGTAGAAGTTGGCCATTTTTTGAGTCAGAATCACATGATTTACGTTAAATGGAACTTTATAATAGCTCCCTTCGATCAGTTTACATTGAAAGATATCAAAGAAAGTGGAGTCTATTTTCATTCCGATCCAACTTTTTGTATCCTTCTCAAATTCGTATTTTACTTCGCTGACATGGCAAACTTTAGCTATTTCAGGGAAAGTAACCAGATCTTTTTCCACCATCTGATGTATCTGGTTTAATTCTCCGACAGATCCGTCGGCTGTTTTAAATATACCGGTGGTAGTCAAGGCATAAGTCCTTGAACTTTGAGGGTGGAAACTATCAAAATGATATTCCCAGTGATGCCAATACCCGCCTAACAAGAAAGCTGTAAAACCGATAGACAAGCCTACAATGCTTAAGATATTCTGTACCTTATGTTTTAAAAGGTTTCTACATGCAATTTTAAAATAATGTTGTATCATATTATTAGATTTTTTTATTCTGTTTTTACTACTTCCGCCGGGTTTTCACGGGCGGCTTTCCATACTCTCCAGCCGATACAGGCGGTTATGATGATACCGATTCCCGTAAAGATAGTGACATACATCGAAACGCCTATGCTGATTTGTTCGACATAATTCTCCAGCCATGCTTTCATGATCATGTAGCTGACCGGGAAAGCAAGGAACGAGGCGCAGAGTAACAATATCAGGTACTCTTTTATAAATATCGAAAGGATGTTGCCAAGTGTTGCACCATTTACTTTCCTGATAGCGATTTCTTTACGCCGTTGCTCGCATGCCAATGTCACTAAAGAGAACACTCCGAATACAGCAATCAGAATACAGACAACAGCTACACAACTCAGGAGTTTCAAAAGGGTCTGCTCCGATTTGAGATAGTTGTCATAGGTCTCCTCCATATTGGATAATCTGATTTTATTTTCCGGATATTCTTTCTGACATAGCTGTTCAATGTCTTTTTTAAGTTTGGGCCATTCGCCTTCTCTATACTTTATCAGTACATCACCTTTGCCCAGGTCGAATCCGGAAAAGCCTTTGGCTATAAATGCGATAGGTTTTATGGGAGTGGTAGGCGATGTCGTATGGAAGTCTTTTACCAAACCGATAACAGTTGTCCCTGTTCCGTTGGGTCTGATTAGTTTTTTCCCAATCGGATCATTCCATCCGAGTGCTTTGGCCGCTGCCTCATTGATTACAATAGTGCCGGCATCCCTCTCTCCTTCTTTCAGCATCTTTCCTTTTAAAAGGCGGATGCCGTAGAACTGTGCTAACTCTTCACTTTCCATCAGTACTTCCATATCGATCTCTGCATCTCCGGGTTGTTTTCCGTCCCAATCCTTGAAGTGCATAGCCATGGATGCAGTTTTGGGTAGCAGCGAAAAGTGTCCTTTCAGAACCTGAGTGACATAAGGAAACTGCTCTATTTTATCAGCGGCAGGCAATAGATTGTTTTGCGGATACATGCTTAGAGTCGCTATATTTTTGCGTTCTATACCAATATCTGTGGTGCTGAGATAATAGAGTTGCTTCATGATGACACTGATGCAGAAGATAAAACAGATACTGATAGAAAGTTGAAAAACAATGCTTATCTTGCGTCCCAGATACCCGTATCTGTTTACGGTCTTTTGCTGTATGTTACTTTGTAGCGTTTGTTTGTTGAAGTAGAAAGTTACAGGCAGGAATGTGGCAAGAGAACATCCGATGACGAGGGCGAAGTATAAAAAAGATTCCCAGTAAATATCTCCTTCTTTTACTCCCGACAATTCTTTGAACGGAGACAATACCAATTCTATCAGGGCCATTCCCATAAGTCCTGCAGCCAACAAGATCAGCAGATATTCTGTAACAAGCAGGGTGAACAGATGGAGGTCTGATGAACCGCATACTTTACGTAATGCCAATTCTCTGCTTCGCATCCGTAAACGGCTGACAAACAAAGACAGGTAGTTGATCAGCGAACAAAGAATAACTAATCCGCCTACAATCGAGAAGAATAGGATATAGCTGAACTGGATGGCATTTTGGTCGGCCAGTACAGTATAGTGGCACTTACTGATGGGCATAACCATCAGATTCTGTATGCCGCCCTTGCTATCTGTTTCGAGTTTCGTTTGTTCCAGTTTTTTCTGAAAAGCTTCGGCATTTACTTCTTTGTGCAATTTTATAAATACATGGAATCCTCCGTGATACCATGCATTATGCCATTGACGTATTCCTCCCGTTAAAATAGAAAAAGGTAAATTGGTATGACGGTTCCATCCGTTGACGATCGCACATACGGTTTTAGGGGTACCATACAGTTTGATCTCCTTCCCGATCGGATTTTCCGTACCGAAAAGTTCCTTGGCCGCATGCTCTGTCAGTGCTATCCGCTCTTCCGATTCCAGGAAATCAAGGCTGCCGGAGAGTACTTGTATCCCGAACATATGCATGAAGCAAGAGTCTGCATTGATTTCATACAGTTGCCGGATAGCGCCATCGTCTACTGTCACTTCCTGTTCATAAAAAAGAAAACCGCAGGCATCTTCCACTTCCGGAAACTGCTTTTCTAAAGAAGTGGATACCGGATATGGAATTGTTGTTGTAACGCCTGTGTCACTTAATGCCGATTTCTGATACACCAAATGAATACGGTCAAAACCTTCATGGAAGGTGTCGTATGTCATTTCGTAACGTATCCATAAGACAGCAAGCGCAAAACAGGTAAATCCGATAGCTAATCCTAGGATGCTGATGATACTCTGAGTCTTGTATTTCAGCAAATTCCTACATGCAATTTTCAAATAATGTCGTATCATATTATTAGATCCTTTTTTATTCTGTTTTTACTACTTCCGCCGGATTTTGTTTGGCTGCATTCCACACTCTCCAGAAGATACTGATGACGATGATGATACCGATACCTGCAAACAGGACGATATATATCCAAAATGGGGTGGAAGTTTGTCTGACGTAACTTTCTATCCACACTCTCATCATTCCATAGCTTGCCGGGAATGCTATAAGAGCCGCGACAAGCAAAAGGACGAAATATTCTTTGATGAACATCTGCAGGATACTTCCTATGGTGGCTCCATTCACTTTGCGGATAGCGATCTCTTTGCGTCTTTGTTCGCACGACAAAGTTACTTGCGAAAAGATGCCGAAAATAGAGATAATGACGCATACGATAGAAACGATCCCCAACAGGGTCATCAACGCACTTTCGGAACGCAGATATTTATTATACTCCTCTTCCTCGTTATAAAGTCTCAAGAACGAAGAGGGAAAATCTTCTTCTTTCATTTTCCGGATCGTATCTTTGCAGGCCTCCCAGCTCCCTTCCGTAAACTTAAAAAGAATACTGGCACGAGACCATAGATATTTCTGCTCTTCAGTGCGGACAAAGGCGAGAGGGCGTGGAGCGATAGTGGGTGGCAGGTAGCTGAAGTCCTTCACCACTCCTACTACTGTATAATATGTCCGATTGTGTTCATATTCTGAGTAGAACTGTTTTCCTACTGGATTTCTCCATCCGAACGTCAGTGCTGCCGTTTCATTAATGATGACATCTCCGGGAGAGTTCTTTTCGGATAGCCACTCCCCTTCTGTCAACTGCAATCCATAAAAGTCGAAGAACTCTTTGCCCGAAGGTATCAGGCCGACGGAATATGTTTCATCAGTGGTTTCATTGAGTCCGTCCCAGCCGTTAATATCTGTATACATCATAGGTCCTGTAGGGACTATCGGGAAGTAGTGAGGAGGCAGAGCTTCAGTCACCATAGGTAAATTGGCGATCTTAGAACTCCATTCATTAATATCTCCTTTCATCCAGACAGCAACATTGCCTATATTGTGGCGTTCTATTCCCAGATCTGTGTTTTTCAGATAATAGAGTTGTTTCATCATGATAGTGGTGCAGAAGATGAAGCCCAGACTGATGATCAATTGTGCTATCAGTCCGAGCCGGCGGAATATTCCGCGCTGGGGACTTCCTTTTTTATTGCGAATACTACTCTGTAACGTACGGCTTCTGAAGTAATATAGAGGAATTTGTGAAATACCGAAAGATAAAACGATGACTGCCAGTATGTAAATGATGACTTCTGTATACAGCGGGGTAGCTTCTGATATCTGAGCCAGTTCTATGAAATGGGGTAAGCAGGCCTCGATGAAAGCCATGCCCAGCAGAGAACCGGCTAGCAAGACAATCAGGTATTCGACAGATAGCAATGCGAACAACGAACGGTTGGTAGATCCACAAACCTTTCGGAGTCCCAGTTCACGACCGCGCATTCGAAGACGGCTGACAAACAGGGTCAGATAATTGAATAATGAACATACAATGACCAATACTCCTGCCATTGCAAAATAGCGAATGTAGTTAAATGAAATAACGATCTCGTCTTTTTGCAGATAATCAGAATAGCGGAGCGAAGTAATCGGGGTAAAATTCAATTTACCTAATGTACTCTCTTTCTCCTGTGAGGAAGCATCGAGGCTGCTTATCCTTTTTTGAAGAGCTGATTTGTCGGTATCCGGCAAGATGCGGACAAATATCTGTTCTGAATTGCTTTGCCAGCTTGGATGGTGGCGTGCCGGAAGCAAGGCCCCGTATGAAAGATTTGAATGTTGCGACCATCCGCTGACAACGGCACACACTTTACATGGCCGGCTTCCCAACTCAATCTCTTTTCCAAGAGGACTTTCGTTGCCGAACCATTCTTTCGCTACCGCTTCGGTTATGGCTATCTCGTTGCTCTTTTTCTTTAGAAAATTGACATTGCCTTGCAGGATACGCACATCAAACATGCGTATAAACGCAGAGTCCACCTCAATGGCCAATAAATCCCCACCCTTGTCTTTGAATCGAAGATTGGTTTTGAACGGAGATATGCCACATATATCTTCAATCTCAGATATGTTCTTCCGTAGATACTCTATAGCCGGATAAGGCATTGAGTTGCTGAGCGTGCCGTCTGTGATTGTGAGTTGTGCTCTTACCAGGTAGATGTCGTCGGCTCTCCGATGAAAGGTGTCGTATGTCATCTCGTAGCGTATCCATAGTGTAGCAAGGGCAAAGCAGGTGATTCCTACAGCTAGTCCGATAATGCTGATAATACTTTGGGTTTTATATTTCAGCAGATTGCGGAAAGCGATTTTAAAATAATGTCGTATCATTCGGGTTCTTGTTTTTACAAATAGTGTTTCAAGAAGTATGCCAAAAAGCCAACTTGTTGAAACACTATTATTTATGTGCTTGTGATGTTAAAACACACTGTGTGAATTAGCACGATCATAGTGCGCATGCGCACAAAAATACAAATTTACTACTCTCCTTTCAATACTTTGGCCGGATTGATATTGGCAGCTTTCCGTATTTGCCATATCAGAGTGGCCAGTGATATGAAAGCAGTCACTATGGCGGCAATTGCAAACAGCCACCAGGATATAGGAGCTTTGTTGGCGAATCCTTCCAGATATTTCGAAATGATATACCAGGACAGAGGTGCCGAAATGATGAATGCCATTCCCAGGATAATCGAGTATTTCTTTAATAGAAGCGGATAGATCTCTTTCAGGGTAGCGCCGTTTACCTTGCGTAGTGCTATTTCACGATATCGCTGACGGATGTCGAACATGGACAATCCGAACAGTCCCAGGCAAGATATAAGAATGGCAATGATACTGAACAGGGAGTATATCTCGGCAGTTCGCTTGTCTTCCTGATACATGGTCGCTATCTCGTCTTCTAAAAAGCTGTATTCAAACTCACCTTCGCCCAGTATTTCATCGCGCAGTTTTTTCAGGAAGGCAATGGCTTCTTGCTTTTTTCCGGGAACGATTTGTGCCATCAACCGGTCTCTGTAGCTGCCCCGCGGATCTTCGTAAACGATAAAGAGCGGAGGAGTGGTTTTCGATAAATGGCCGATTTTGAAGTCCTTGATCACTCCGATAACCTGATATGGAGGATTCTTCTTCATTTCTTCGGATTTTGACAAGGACCACCACAATCTCCTTTCAGGCTGAATCAGGGCTGTTTCTATATTATCTATTTCCAGAAGTGATTTGGCCGATTCGTTGATGATCATTTTATAATCAGTCCATTGGTCGACAGAATCATTCCATAGGCGGCCTTCTTTTAGCTGAAAGCCGAACAGTTCAATATATTTATTGCTCAGGCTGCTGTAAATAACTTGCTTGAACTCGTCCCGCTGTGCATTCCGCACATTGATATAATTGTCATCCAGCTGATTCGGGTTCTCTCCATATTCCCAACGGATAAAGAGCGGGGAATGATCCATCTCTTCTTTGATGTAGGCCAGATTACTTTTCTCTCTCTGCTTCCGTCTCTCCCACTCTTCGTCTGATATATTTATATCATACGAAGAGCGTTCGGCGTATAACTGACATTGAATGATGTCCTTGGTGGTATAGTTCAGATCGGCAGACAGCATGAAGCGGACTTGCTTCGTGAAAAAGAGGGAAACAATAATAAGTACAAAGGTGATGATGTATTGAACGAATAAAAACAGCACACGGGATACGATGGAATGTCCTCCCGCATTTACCGAACGGATAGATACGGAAGGTGAAACGTAGTTGTATCTGATGAATGGATAAATAGAAGTCAATAATGGCAACAGAATCAGGATTCCTACGGATAATGTGGCACTAAATTCCGTATTGGAGGTTTGCGGTATCCGGAGCACATGTTCCATCATGCCACCGGTTATTTCGATAATGCACCAGGATATGCATAGAGCCATGCCTGTCAGGATAAAGTTTTCAGTGAAAATCTGTGCGAATACATCCTTTGCGCCGGCACCATATACTTTTTTGACTCCAAACTCTCTGGCACGCTTGAGCATCATCACCGTATAGATGTTGATGAAATTGAACAAGCCGATTATCAACAAAGCAATGGTGACAACGGCAAGTACTAAGATATTATTGTAGTTGCCTTTCCGGATATTGTTATTATAAACGCGGACAGTCTTATCGAAATAGAAATCTTTTAATGGAAAGAACTGCAGGCGGGTCGGTGCATCCATATGGCACCTTAACTTCATAAACTTCTCGTTCTTGACGTTCAGTTTCTTAAAGTCCGTTCCGGGTATCAGTTGTACCAGACTATTGCTTAAACGCGACCATGAATGTTGCAATCGTTCGGATATAATAAGGTCGAAATCTAAAAAGCTTTTCGTCGTCGGCTCTCCTATTACTCCCGTAACTGTGACGATGTCCCCCGTGCTGTAAGTCATTGTTTTCCCAATAGGGTTCTCTTTTCCAAACAATCTTTCAGCCAATCGCCGGGTGATGATGGCGTCATTCGGAGACTTCAGAGATGAAATGCCGGACACGGACGGATAGGGTAATATCTGCAGAAACACACTGTCGGTCACTACGGTTTTTACATTATATATCTGTTTCCCTACTGTAATCCTGTCTTCCGGAAAGTTAATCCATCGGGTACTTTTCAGGACAGACGGGTCGTTCAGCGGATCGATAAAGTTGGGGTCGTTATTCCTATCTTCATTACTGCTTATTGTCCGCCTTCCATCTTCGTACTCGATATATAGCAGATAGGTGTTTTCAAGGTCTTTGCAGAAATGATTTACGGTAACCTCCTGATGGATATACCGGAGGATGATAAGTACACAAGCCAGACTCAAGGCCAAGCCCAGTATATTGATGAATGTATATGTTCTGAAACGTGCCAGAGCCTTCCAGGCCAGCCTTATGGTTTTCATGTTTGTATGATTTTGAGTTTGATTCACCACGGAGTAACACAGAGTCTGAAAGAGTTTTAACCTCTTGCTTATTAAGATATTAAGAGAGAACTATCTCTGTGTAACCCTGTGCCATTCTGTGGTGAGTTCGATTCATTTTTATATTACTTAAGTATTAATTCTTCTGCCTCGCCAAAGGTATCATATCCTGTTGTAACGACATAATCTCCGGGCTCTAATCCTCCGGTAATTTCATATTGTTGCGGATTCTGGCGTCCGATGGTGATAGGCGTACGTACGGCTTTGGTTTTAGATGCATTGGCTTTGTAAATCCACTGTCCGCCGGTGGCCTGATAGAAGTTACCGCGTGGGATGACGATGGCTTGTTCAGGCTGTCCCAATTCAATCTGGACACGGAAACTCTTACCTACACGTACGTTATCGGGCATTTCGCCGGTGAAGACCAGATCGACGTCGAACATGCGGTCTTTTACCTCGGGCACAACTTTTGTGATGCGAAGCGGATACTTTTTACCCTGATAGTTGACAGTAGCAGGCAGTCCGGTGGTAATGCGGTCGATGTAGTATTCGCTCAATGAAGTATGGATCTTATATTGATCGAGTACTTTGATTTCGGCGATACTTTCACTGGAGCCCACCTGCTGTCCCGGAGTAACTTTCACAAAGCTCAGCTGTCCGCTGATGGGTGCTTTCACTACCAGATTGCCCAGACGCTCTGTGGCCCGTTCATACTTCTTACGCTCCCGCTCCATATCGGTTCGTATCAGATCTTTGCGGATGATGGTCACGGCCGAATCGTGGCGAAGACCTTCGCGTTGCAGTTCGGCATTCTTCACCTTGTAATTGTATTCGTCTTCCGACACTTCGAGTTGTGCTTTACTCTTGATGCCCATGCGGAATTCTTCTTTGTCCAACGTGAAACTTTTTTTCAGGCGTGCCAGTTCGTAATTGGTTTCCAGCGTCTGTTGTTTCAAGCTCAGGCTTTTCTGTTCCATTTCGATTTCCTTCTCCTGATAAGTGATGCGTTGCTTCTCCCAGTCGTCCCGCTGGTCTTCGATGCTACGCAGCAAGTCCGGATTCGAGAGGGTCAGAATCGTATCTCCTTTCTGGAGCAAACTGCCTTCCTCGGCTATGATACGCTCTACGCTTCCCGCTTCACGGGTGTTTACTTTAATGGTGAGAATAGGCTGTATCAATCCTTCCACATCGACGTATTCCATAAACTTGTCATCTTTGACTTCGGCTATCTGTATGTTTTCCGACTCGATGCGGAGCTTGCGCGGCCCGGCCGACAAAATGATGACGTAAACAAGGAAAGCGACAAATGCAATTCCTCCGGCTATGTAGAATTTATAGCGGATGTACCAGGGCTTCTTTTCAATTTTAATATCCATATTATTTTGTTTTTTCGATTTGCAGTTTATAATTCCGGTCAGTCTATCAGCAGGTCATAATTCTCGGTAAGCGGCGTTTTGCCTTCAAAGTCGAAAAGAGTAAGGCTGCGCAACGTGTAATATAGACTCCAGTAGTTGTAAAGAGCCGTTATGTAGTTGCGGCGTGCCTGGTCCTTCTCGGTGATGGAAGCGTTTAGATCGAGAATGGTAGACTTGCCCAGCAGATAAAGTTTGCGGGCCACGTCGCTGCGTCGTTGAGCTGTTTCATCGGTTCGCGCGGCTATTCTGACCCGCTGGGCCTGAAGATTAAATTGTTTCACCAGTTTGCGTATGTTTAGTTCGAAATCGGTCTTGTCTTGTTCCACCTGTGTGTACACAAGGTCGCGGTTGGAGCGTGCCACGCGCACTTTGCCCTTGCCCCGTCCCCAGTCGAGGATGGGTAGTGCTACACTCAGGCTGACGTACTGCTGGTCCAATGGCCTCTTGTAGGCGCTTCCCAGCTTGTCGGCAGTTTGTGTCAGGCCGAAACGCAGATAAATATCCGCTTTCAGTCCGGCATTGGCACGGGCGTACGACACGTTGCTTTCGCTCTCCAGTTTCCGGCGTATCATGTTTTGTATTTCCGGACTGTTTTCGTTGGCCAGTAATAAGGCTTCGTGCAGTTCTACACTGAAGTCGGGTACGTGGTCGTTGATTTTCACCTTGAGTTCCTCGTCACTCTGAATGCCCAGATACGAGCGTAGCTCCTGCATGCAGTTGTCCATCTCGATACGGGCATTCATTCGGTTGGTTTCTTCGGTCAGTTTGTTCAGTTCCAGTTGCAGCATTTCGTTTTCGGTGATGGTACCGATGTTGTAGCGTCCCTGGGCATATTGATAGAGTGTGTCTGCGTTAGCGTAATTGGTAGTGGCGGTTTCGTAATTGCTCTGTGCGGTGGCAAGGTTAAAGAATTTTTGAGTAGCACGCGTGGCCACCAGTTCCAGTGTTTCTACATACGATTTCTTTGCTTCCCGGTAGCGGACCGGTTCGATGCGGCGATCCCACTTCAGGCTGTTATATCCGAAGAGCGACTGACGGTAGCCTATATTAATAGGTGAAGTCTGCCAGGCTGTCGTGTGGTCGCTGAAGATATCCATTCGTTGTGCTGCCGTTTCCACAAACAGTGAACCGCCGGTCCATGGAATGTTCTGTGTTAAATTCAGAGTAAGGTCGGTGCTGAGCATGTTTTGTTCTACAAACTTCACGGTTCCGTTTCCCAGTGTTACCTTATTGATAGCCCGGTTCAGGTTCGGGTCCGAGGTCAGGCTCAAGGCAGGCAGATAGTTCGCCCTGTAATATTTATAGTTCCAGTAGGCTGAGCGGAAACTGTGGCGTGCGGTTTGTGCGTCGGGTGACTGAAGCTTGGCAAGCTTTACGGTTTCGTCCAGCGAGAGCTCCATCGTGCGTTCCTGTGCAGTTGCCGGAAAGATATAACTGCATCCGGCAATGATAAGTATCGTTTTCAAGTTCATTGTGCATTCCTTTTTCTATAAACCATTCAAAAGCCGTGCCATACGTGTAATATTTTGTTTATTAGTAGTTTGCATCTTTATTCCCTATTGCTTTCGTGTGCATATACGCACAAAAATTGTGCGAATTAGCACACACAACACATGGATATAATATGTACCTTTGCCCTCAGGCTAAAGGTGAGTGAATATATCCGGCTTACTTTAGCATCATTACATGGTAAGATAAGATGTACGAGATGTATAACCGGTACACGACGAGTTGTACAACTGGTGCATGACGAGATGTACAACTGGTACACGACGAGTTGTACAACTGGTATATCTTATCCTTTAAAGGAAAGTAAATTAGCTCGTAATATAACATGGAACAGCTTGGAAAAATATTAATTGTAGACGATAACGAGGATGTGTTGTTCGCCCTCAATCTATTGCTCGAACCTTATACTGAAAAGATTAAGGTGGCTACTACTCCCGATCGCATCGAATACTTCATGACCACGTTCGGTCCGGACATCATTTTGCTCGATATGAACTTCAGTCGTGATGCCATCAGTGGGCAGGAAGGATTTGAGAGTCTGGAACAGATTCTGAAGATCGATCCGCAGGCCATTGTGATTTTTATGACGGCTTATGCCGATACGGACAAGGCTGTGCGTGCCATCAAAGCAGGTGCAACGGACTTTATCCCCAAACCATGGGAAAAAGAGAAACTGCTGGCTACACTCTCTTCGGGCATGAAACTCCGGCAGTCACGTCATGAAGTGAATATGCTGAAGGAGCAGGTAGAAGTGCTGAGCGGACAGGGTGGACCCGAAAATGAGATTATCGGTGAATCGGAGGCTATGCAAGAGGTGTTTTCAACCATCAACAAGTTAAGCGAGACGGATGCCAATATCCTGATTCTGGGTGAAAACGGTACCGGAAAAGATGTGATTGCCCGCTTGCTGTACCGTTGTTCTCCCCGATACGGTAAACCGTTTGTAACGATCGACCTGGGCAGTATTCCCGAACAGTTGTTCGAAAGCGAATTATTCGGATACGAGAAAGGTGCTTTCACCGACGCACGCAAAGCAAAGGCGGGACGCATGGAAGTGGCGACAGGGGGTACTCTGTTTCTGGATGAAATAGGTAACCTTTCGCTCCCTATGCAATCGAAACTGCTCACTGCGATAGAGAAAAGGCAGATCAGCCGGTTAGGCTCTACTCAGTCGGTACCTATCGATGTCCGCCTGATCTGTGCGACGAATGCCGATATCAGGGCAATGGTGGATGAAGGTAACTTCCGTCAGGATTTGCTCTATCGCATCAATACGATAGAAATTCATATTCCTCCTCTACGCGAGCGTGGTAACGATGTCATTCTGCTGGCCGAGTTCTTTTTAGAGCGCTATGCCCGCAAATATAAGAAGGAGATGCACGGGCTGACGCGCGAGGCAAAGAATAAGTTGCTGAAGTATAATTGGCCGGGCAATGTACGCGAGTTGCAACATACCATAGAGCGTGCCGTGATTTTGGGTGACGGCTCCCTGCTGAAGCCTGAGAACTTTCTTTTCCACTCTTCTGTCCGGCAAAAGAAAGAGGAAGAGGTACTCAATCTGGAATTGCTGGAACGGCAAGCGGTAGAGAAAGCCATGCGGCTGAGCGAGGGGAACATCACCCGGGCAGCCGAGTATCTTGGTATCACCCGTTTTGCTCTTTATCGTAAACTTGAAAAACTGGGCTTATGAAACGCTATTCCATCAGTGTGGTGCTGCACATTCTATTGTTGGTGGTGCTCTCCATCGGAGGATACTTGCTGTTCTGTTACGAATTATGGTTCAGCACTCTGATTGTGGGCATCCTGCTGATCGCTACAGGCGTTCATCTCTATTCCATCCAGATGAAATTGGCAGGCATGATGAGACGACTGACAGACTGCATCCGCTTCAATGACATGACGCAGAACTTTCAGCCGCCGTTTAAAAGCAAGATGATGGTTGAACTGGCGGACGAACTCTCTCAGACACTTAGGTTGTTCCGCGGACGCCTGCTCGAGGAAGAGATCAAGCACCAGTATTACGAGAACCTTTTAAATAAGGTAGATACGGCTGTGGTAGTGACTGACCGTTCGGGCCGGGTGGAATGGATGAACCGTGCGGCCGTGGCACTGGTCGGACAAGAATCCCGGTTGCCTCAGGAGTGGCTGACCACCTCCTGGAACGAGACGCAGGTGGTACGTATCCGGCAGCAAGGAGCCTCGGTAGAGATGGCGGTATCATGTACTTTGTTTGCCGCACAAAATAAGGAAAGGCTGTTGGTCAGCCTGAAAAACATCCATTCGGTATTGGAACGTAACGAGATGGAAGCCTGGCAGAAGTTGATACGGGTATTGACCCATGAAATAATGAACTCTATCACTCCTATCATTTCATTATCCGAAACATTGAGTGAACGCGGAATACCCGAACGGCTCAGTGAGAAAGAATACGGAGTGATGTTGCAAGCCATGCAGACCATCCATCGGAGAAGTAAAGGGCTGCTCGGTTTTGTGGAAAACTACCGTCGGTTGACTCGTATCCCCACTCCTGCCCGCACATTGGTAGCGGTGGACGAACTCTTTTCCGACCTAAGGAAACTCTTCCCTGATTCGTTCATTCATTTTGCGGCAACACACAGGGGGGCCACTCTGTACATTGATCGTGCCCAGATAGAGCAGGTGCTGATCAATCTGATTAAAAATGCCAAAGAGTCCTGCGGACAAAATACTGCACCGCAGATAGAAGTAGAGTTGGAACAGGTCCCCGGAAAAGTTTGCAGTCTCACGGTGCGTGACAACGGCGAAGGCATTCTTCCGGAAGTGATAGACAAAGTATTTGTTCCGTTCTTTACGACCAAGCCATCGGGGTCCGGCATCGGACTTAGTTTATGTAAGCAGATCATGAATCTGCATGGCGGCACCATTACAGTCTCCTCAGAGATAGGGAAAGGAAGCTGCTTTACACTGATGTTTCCGGGAAGATAGGGGCTGTTAACCCCTATCCAATCCGCTCATGTCCGGATTGAGTTCTTTTACTGCGTCGCGCACTTCTTTCTTGGTGGCTTCGCTGTAGGTTCCGGTTTGCTGTACGGGAACTTTGTCTTTAAGCACTTTTTCAGCCTTTTTTTGTTCTTCTGATGAAGTTTTCTCTTTTTCGGTATTCATAAGTCCGATCTCCTTTCTTTTATTAATAATGATATAAACGCCATTACAGATGGTTGGTTCACTATGTTTTAGTTATTTTCTGTTTCCAATTCTTTGATTTCTTTGTTGAGGAACACCGATAATATGGTTCTTACGACGACAATACCTCCCAGAATAATCAGTTCGTTCATTGTAGGTTCCAATACCGTTTTCAATATGTCCGAAGCGATAAGGAACTCCAACCCCAATAGCAGGTAAGTGCCGAACACGGCTCTCAACTTTCGGATATTGGTCGGGGTGTAAGCTCCGGTTATTCTCTTCAGTTCATTGATAATGAAAGAAATAATGGCAATAAGCGCGCCATAAGTTACGATCAGCAAACTGATGACGCTGATGATAGTAGCAAGTAGATTTAAAAATTGTGTAAGCATAAGAGTTGTTATTTAGGTAATGAATAAAGCGGGTTACCTGTTTCGTCTACTTCGGTCCGGTCCTTTACGCTGACAGAGGGAATGGAAACAGAACTGTCTATAAACAAGGCTATGCCGGCAAGGGCAATAAGCCGTATCGGTTTGGGAGTTTTCAATCTCATGACATTCGTTTTAATAGTGATATTTCTGTATTATACATTTGAAACGGCATTTAGTTCACTACTTTCGGAAATATAACTTGAAATACCGCTTTAAAATCTATCTAATAGTATCAAACTTCATTAACACGGAGAACTTTTTCTATTTTTTATTGTCTTTATAGCATAATAATAAAATGTAGAACATATGGCAAAAGTAATTAACAGAGATGTACCTATCGCAGAAGAGAATACCACTCTTACCGGCCAGCCGGCAACAAATATGTATGACGATTGGAGTGAAGAGATGGAAGACCGTGCAGACAATGTGTATGATGATACCAAAAAGAAATCTGCCGGAAACAAAAAGTCAAAAGAGAAGAAGCTCAAGGAGATAGATGAAGTAGTAAAAGAGGATCTTGAGTAACTGTTCTCTGTCGTTTGTTTGGTAAAAGAGTCCCGATTCCATCAGAACCGGGACTCTTTTAATGAGTAATCCTCTTTTTTTATTTCATATTCAAATATATGACGGACAGGGTGTTAAAAAATAAATATCAAAAAAACGTTCCTCCACTATTGTATATTAAAAAATAGTCCCTATCTTTGCACCGCTTTTGAAAGGAACTTCCCTATAAAACGGGGTGTAGCGCAGTCCGGTTAGCGCACCTGCTTTGGGAGCAGGGGGTCGTGGGTTCGAATCCCGCTACCCCGACAAAGAAAAAGGAAGTTCTCTTTTTTTACAAGTATTTCGGGGTGTAGCGCAGTCCGGTTAGCGCACCAGCTTTGGGAGCTGGGGGTCGTGGGTTCGAATCCCGCTACCCCGACAAAGAAAAATGCTGATATTTAAGTTTTAGAACTTGATTATTGGCATTTTTTTTTCTGCTAATAGTCATTAAAAAAAAAGAGTTTAATTGCATTATTTGGATGAATTTTGGGCATTTCGGATGCCGAATCATGCAAAAATCATGCAAATCTTGAGTATTTATTATGGCTTCTATTAAATTGTATTTCGACAAACGTGTGAATAGGAAAGATGGAAAGTTTCCTCTTAAAATTAATGTCACACACAAAAGGCAGCAGGCCTTAATCAATCTTGGTATTTTATTATCTCCAGATCAGTGGGATTCCACAAAAGGAAAGGTGATCAATGGTCCTAACAAGTCATTCCTTAATGGCTATATCTCCCAGCGAGTGCATTGTGCTGAAACGGAATTATTGAATTTAAGGATTGCCGGAAAGTTGGACTTAATGACAGGAAAACAGTTCAAGGAGCATCTTCAACGAATATTATTGAGGGGAAAATTAGAGGAGAAACAGGAAGAAACTGGATGTTCTTTTGTGCAGTATTATACAAGGTTTGTGGAAGGAAAGAAAAATCCCCAAACGAAGGCAGTCTACCAATATACACTTGATCGCATATGTCGTTTTGTGGATGTACCAGATAAGTTTAGATTTGAAGATGTGACCTATGCTTGGCTAAAGAGTTTTGAGATTCATCTTTCAGAGACCTCTAAAGTTAACTCGATTAGTATTCACATGAGAAATATCCGAGCTGTATTTAATGATGCTCTTAATACTGAAACTATTTCATGTTATCCATTTAGGAGATTTAAAATAAAACAAGAGGCAACTGCAAAAAGGGCATTGACTCCAGAGGAACTTGTGACTCTAAGAGATTATCCTTGCGAAGAGCATCAGAAGCAATATGTTGATATTTTTATGTTAATTTTCTATCTTGTAGGCATAAATACTGTTGATTTATGTCGTTTGGAGAAAATTAGAAACGGCAGAATTGAATATCGAAGGGCTAAGACTAAGAAAATATACAATATAAAAGTAGAACCCGAAGCAGCCGAGATAATCGAACGATACAAAGGAAGTAAGTATTTACTTAATATTCTTGAGCGTTACAAGAATTATAAAGATTACGCTCACAGACTTAATGAAAACCTCCAAGAGATCGGAAGTGTTGAACTAGTAGAAAAGGTGATTAATGGTAAAAGAAGACGAGTAAAAAAACGCTTTCCCTTATTTCCAGAGCTAACGGTTTATTGGGCGCGTCATACATGGGCGACAATAGCACATAAAATAGGAGTGTCAAAAGATGTTATTTCATTGGCCCTTGGTCATGAATTTGGGTGTAAAACTACAAGTATTTATATCGATTATGATATGGAGAAAGTGGACAAAGCCAACCGACAGGTGCTTGATTATTTAGAGAACTTGAAATGAAATACTGTTGAAGAAAAGAATAATATTGCCTACGTTTCCCAACGTAGGCAATATATACTGAATACTAAGCATGAGAGTTTTTTTAGTCCTTGCTCTAAGAAATAGATTTTTAACTAAACTTCGCTTCATGCGATGTAGTGGAGAGGGGATATATATATTTGAAGCAAACTCCCCTCTCTTTGGTTGATACACACTGGATTTATAATAGAGGGATAAGTCTTGTTTCACAACAATCTAATAAATTATTACTTGCGTGTTCCCGGCCATCTATTCACATTCAAACAGCCCAATGGTCATGTTGGTGTTATTAATTATATTGCCTGCGTTTCGCAACGTAGGCAATACACTGTACAATTTTGTTTAGCGTAAAAAACATCTTCGCTTCTTCATTTTGTAGAAGCAGTACCAACAATTATAAAATTATACTATGCAAAAGTGAAAAATGTAATATCATACATTTACTATATACAGAAATCTCTTTTTCTGTTTTCCTATCTTTTACACTAACTAAACATAATCGAGTGTTCCGTTTCCCAACGAAATATTAACCGATGCAAATATAATATTATATAATTAAAACATAATATATACTTGGGTAAAAATACACCTTTTTAGAAAATTTTATTTAGGATTTTCCTGTTTTAAAGATATGCACTTTTTCAAGGAATGGGGAGTACCAATAAATAGTGATTAGCACGCGCTCTTTAAGTTAGCAAAGGGAGATCTGAGACACGGGAAGGATAAATCTTTAGGTGAGGATATGAAAACAAAATCCCGCCTCTTATCACTAAGAAGCGGGATAGAATAAAAAGATTACTATTTATGAATAGCTTTCTCGAGAATGACCGATAGTGCAAGAGGGGTAATATTAAGCCATTCCCATATAAAACAAACTACCTTCCGCGTTTCTCAACGAGGATTTTGTGGCAAATAATTTAATGAAAGATTTTTTAGAAAAAAGTGTACATATAAATTATAATTCGCTTTAAACCTACTTTTTTAATTCCTGCTTCTTATCACTAAGAAGCAGGACACTATTAACACATTTACGCTTGGAGAAGGTACTAATCACTGTTTTGCCTTCAAGAGGTATTTATTCCCCTCTTTTTCGTACTTAAAGATTAAAAAAAGAAATTGATTTCGTCACATAGTGAATGAAATGCTTTCCTTAGCAATCTTTTTCATTCACAGGTTCCCCTTTTTCATTCAACAATACAGTTATCTCTTCAGTTGATTGGTCTTCTTTGATTGCTGTTACAATTATCTTGTAAACCTTTCCGTTTTCTTTTTCAGCAACGAAAGCCTCTTTAACTATAGTTCCTTCGTAATCCTTGGACAAAGTACTCTTGACTACTTGCGGAAGCTCTTTGACAGTAATCTTTGTGAATTTGTCTTGAGATGTTTGTTGATTCTGTTCCATAGCGGGGAGCTTAACCGGTTCTTGTGCAAACGCTACTGCGCTGCCCATCCCCATAACCATTGTCAATGCTACTAATACTTTCTTCATAATTACATTTTTAGTATGGATAATTAAAACTAACTTTATCTATCAAAGAGCAAGGTGTATGCCAAAGTCTTATAATAAGTATAATATGCTGATAAATAGATTATTATATAATATGACTAAAAAAAGGATTGTAGAAAAAGTGTAGAATCGCTATACATATTGTGGCATAATTCCCCAAAATCACCTTGTGTATTTCAGTAGATGACCTTGTATATTCGATAAATAACGGGACTTTTATCTATAGGGAAACTACCATATCCATTGAAGTAAGTTATTAAATAGGGGTAATGATTTTCCAAAACAAACCCCGCCTCTTATCACTAAGTGGCGGGGATACATATAAAAATTTAACTTAAACACTGAGTGGGGATCATTTATTAGTGAAGAGATATGTATCCCCTAGTGTAGATTGGAGATTTTTCTTCTCCTTTTCTATAAAATATAAGCAACTCCCGCGTTTCACAACGAAGTGTTTTTATGGCGAATAAATATATTTTTGCACAAAAGTATTTCATTAATACATTCCTGCATACTATTATTGGTTAAAAAAGTTAAACTATGGAGAACTCTACTTTAATTTACCTATAATTAGGTATTCTCCGTTGTATCTCATTTATATTTTGTCGTAATACCTCATAAATGCAAAGTGTTTTCTTCTTTCGAGATACCCTGCTTCTACCTCTTTTACCTTAGCCTCCATCTCCATGGCCGACGACATATATGCCCTATGGCCGGCTCTGCCCGGATCTGTCATTCCTTGACTCCAAAAATACCATACGAAACTTATGAACCACTCTGCCAGATAAAGTATATAGAAACTCAAAGGGCATAAGGTCAGCATCCATGGAGTAAACAGGATAGCCGGTAAAACAGGGAGTATAAAACACTCAAAATACTGTTTTTGATGTATTTGCTCATGTCGGATCAATGCAGGCGGACATTCTTCTTTCCTTCTTTTAGTCAGGATAATGCCAAATAACATGATTGTCGAATACCCCGGAAACAGCATGCGTTTTGCAAGCCGGCTGTTATAAATAATAAGTTTCATGTCGATGTAATTTTAATGGTTGCCGCAAAGTTCGCATACTCTTTTCAGGGCGTAAAGGACATCCTAGTTCTTACGGAACTTGGAAAACACCTCGGACGGGGAGTGAAAGCAAAGCGAATTAAAAACAGTAGAAATCATTTAATAAATTACGATTAGTATGGCAAAAGCAAGTTGGTGCAATGTAAGCCCCATGTCAGGAAGTGAGAACGGGACTTTAACAATCAGTGCGGCAGCACATGCCGGACGGGAGGCCCGCAGTACGACAGTGACCGTCACGGCTAAAAACGGAACGAAGCCCTCGGCCAGTATAGCGGTATCACAAGCCGGCGTAGGAGTGCAATTAACGATGGATACCTCTAAACCGGATTTACCCGGAGAAGGAGGGTCTGTCACTATTAACGGGAACTCTAACAGCCCGACATTGAAAATATCGGTTCCTCTGATTAACTTTCCGGGGGTTACCGCTTCCGCAAAATTCAATGCTCCGGGAATTACTGACAAAGTGCTTGCCGCCTCAGAGACGGTTACTATCCCAGGAGACCCCGGAGCGAACGGTTCTTATGCGTTTTCCATCAAACTGGAAATAGCCCGCAATCCGTTGCCCACACCGTTAGCTCCTAATGTTGACGTGACTGATAGTGCAGGAAAAATGGTAAGGTGCCAATTTAAATGGGCAGCGGGAGCATCTGCTCTTTCGGTGAACAAGTCCTCGCTATCGCTTGTGAATGCAGGGACAGGACAAACGGTAGACGTTACCTCCAATGACGAATGGGCAGTATCATAAGAAAAAAGGATAGGTTGCGATTTAGACGTTTCCTATCCTTTCTCTTTATATCCGATTAAGAGACGTTCCAATCATCATTGGAAGTAACATTTACGGTTTGCCCGGTTCCACCGTTAACCAATGACAAAGAGGACTTGTTCACTGAAAGAGAAGACGCACCCGCTTTCCAAGTGAAAGTACATTGTTTAGCTGAATTGGTATCATCCGTCAGCCTAAAAGTCACTACAGCGTCAACCGGAAACATCGAAGCGGGAAAAGTTAATGTCGCCACAAAGTTAAAACGCCCCGATGCTCCGGGATCCCCCGGAATAGCCACATTATTTCCTATATTCCCACCGTTTACCGCCACTTTTACATAATTATCGTCTATAGGCATATCTACTCCCATAACTCTTGCGGTACAGGTCCACTTTAATTTTGAACTATTAGACGTTCCGTTTATGTTAACGACTCCTCCGGAAGAGGGAAGGTCCGGTTTGCTTGTATCCATGGTTGTGGATACCCCTGCACCTGCCTGAGATACCGCTATACTGGCTGAGGGTCTCGTTCCGTTTGCCGCTGTTACGGTAACTACTGTATTTCGTGCTACACGTCCTGTGTGAGCACCCGCACTGATTGTCAAAACGCCATCTCTCTTGCCTGACATGGGGCTTACATTGCACCAACTTGCTTTTGCCATAATTGTAATTTATTAAATGATTTATTTCTACTGTTTTGATTCGCTTTGCTTTTACTCCCCGTCCGGGGTATTTTCCAAGTTCCGTAAGAACTAGGAATCAAACCACCTCCCACATGATATTTGATTCGACCCGTACCCTGACCTGCCCTCCTTCTGAGGGTATTTCCACCTCCCCGGGCAGAAGTTCGATGAAAGGCGGGGCGTTCTCCCCGTCCATGTCCGGGGTGTAATTGGATTCCCGCTCGGCAACCTCGATATCGAGCACCAGGGATGTCGGCTCCTTCATGGGTTCTTCATAACCGTACTCTTCGCAAGTTACCAGTACACGCCTTCGGGCGGTTCCGTTAAGCAGCCGGATATCATCCGAGGAGAGCAGGTCCTGAATGAATTTCAGCTCTGTTTTTCTCTTGAATCCTGTATTCAGCTTCATTTTTTGCAGGAGGTCGGGCCTTGGACGTCCGGTTATATAATCACCGCCCTCTTCATCGAATGTCCGGTAGTTTTCATCATCCCCCCGGTCAAGGGAGCAAATCATTTTCCCCGGCATTTCTATCACTTCATAGCATCCCAAAGAGTTTCTGAAGAGAAATGACAGTCCGTTTTCTGACACTTCCCCGGGTGTGAAAGAGATGTCAAAGGCTTCTTCGGCCGGCACCAATACCCGGATGAATGACACGATCTGGTTATACCTGTGGAAAAACTCCCGCCGGATCCGCCCTATGTTTAAAGCATAAACTTCTCCGGCTGTCCCTTCAGGCAGTTTTATTCTGTTTCCATATTCGGATTCCACCTGTATCCTTTTGTCCGGATGAATGAAGATCAGGGGGGAGACTTCGGTTTCCCTTATCGCAATATGCTTCCCGCGGGTCCGCGTGGTAAAGAGGAATTGCGATGAATAATCCCTGAGCCGGTTCAGGATAAAGTCCGTTCCCCTGCCGGCCATTTCCCTTGCCGCCTGTTTGCTGATCCCCCCGCATATCACCTTGCCGGTGAGTGTCCGGGTCTCCCGCCCTTTTACCTCGAGCGTGTAACCGGCCATAAAACCGGATACGGGCAGGATCAGATCCTCCGAGTCCTCCAAGGGTCCGGAAGTAACGAAGGGCTGCAAGATTTCGGCAATGTCGAAATGGATCCTGTCGCCAAAAGGTACGTAGGAGGCTGAAAACACCTCCTGTGCTCCAACCCTGAGACGGATTTCAATTTCGGCCTCCCCGGAGGTTTTTACCTCAAAGGCGATAGGGTTTGCCACAAAGGCGATCTCTCCGGTTTTTCTGATAATCTCGAAACTCATACGCACTTATGAATGATCGTGTTATTAATGGATAGCGGCCGCGTTCGGGTATTCTCAAGCAGAAAGGATCGCCTTTCCACGCCGGGGGTTGTCATAAACCGGTAAAAGTCCTCCGGGGTCTTGTCAGCCCCGTATCTTTGGCGGTAAATCCCGTAAAGCTCCCGTGTATTTTCCAGGGAGGGCGCCGTCACTATCTTATTTTGATTTTTTGTTTCCATGCTGCAAAAATGACCGTTTGGCGCGGTAGTTTAAAGGACAGGATTTATATCTTTACGGCAATGACTCCCGCCCTGTAGTTTACAACCTCCTCCTATGTAAGCCCCGGTGGATACGGTCTGTATTTGAGCTTCCCCTTATAGGTGTACATGATCTTCCTTCTGTCGGCAACATCCTGCAAGGATGGTGGCGGGTACATGTCGAAATCACCCTCTTCCGGCCTGGTCAGCACCTCTTTTGCCACGACATCGACCCTGATGATCCCCGGCTGCTCCCGCAACTCCTGCACCCTGAGTTCCATATCCCTGTCGAAATAGGTAAAGACCTTCCATGTCGCCTGCTGCGGAGTCATCGGCACCAATTCCTGCTCCTTGTCCAGGTCGTAGGGCTGCAAAAGTTTAAGGGAACGCAGTTTCACCTGGCAAGGGCGTCCTTTGCGCAGCGGAAGCGCGTACTTGAGGCTTTCGACCATCATCCTTTGTCCGTGCAGCATGACGGGCCGGGAAGTGTCCAGCTTCAGCAGTCCGGCCCTGTCCGGGTTCATCTGTACCGCATAGACATGATCGGCATGCCTCAGGACCGCGTCGTACTCTTTAAAGAACCGGTTAAACGCCCCGTCCTCTCCCCTGAAAACCAGTGAATACCTGTAAACATTCCCCCCGGGGTCCTGAAAGTATTCGCCTTTGGGCTCCCGGCAGAGTGAGCTGCCGAAATAATACTCCTCCACAAGGGCCCCGGCCCCTATAATCTGATTGGTTTTCCCCATGGCGAAGCAGAAAGCCAGGGGTGTCTGCTTCTTCTCCCCCTGCTCCTTGGCGGCCCCTCTGAGGGTTGTGTTGATGTTGACCGCCCCCGCCAGATATCCGGGAGTCAGCAGCCCCGTTTTAAATGCCATGGGGACACATTCGTCCTTTCCCGTTATCTCCAGGTATTCCACACCGGGGGTGCCCTTGTCCCATGGGAAAAAGTCGCTGGATATCCACTTCTTTTTCTTGTTCACGATGTCCCGCTTGTAATATCTTCCGGTGGAAGGCTGGTAGGTTATGTACAGTTCGTCGGGCACGTCCCGGTCCCCTGTAAATTCCGTAATGATCCCCCCATAAGGCTTAAGGAATTTCTCAAAGGAGTCCGCCGCCGGTTCGGCTTCCTTGAACGATGTGCCCGCCGAGAGCTTGAGCTGCTTTGCGGGCGTGTAGCTTATTTCCGGTTCCGAGGCCTTGAGCGGTGTCCAGTCGGCGGATGCCGTTGCGCCTATCGAATCCTTGAGCAGGCGTATGACGGCTTTCCGGCCGGCATTTACGTAAACCTTGGCCCCGGTACGGCAAAACAGCGCGTCCAGGAACTCGTTGACGGTACAGTCCGGCATCAAATTCCTGTAGTCGATCTCTCCGGTGACAATGGTGTCCGCCACATTGTTGAGCACGACCATCTTGCTGAGCTGGTAATCGGTGGCAAAGGGATTCTCCACCAATGTAAAGCCGTATGCCGAGAATATCATCTCCAATATGCGGGATACCTTCAGGAACGGCGATATCCCGTATCCTGCGGGAACCTTTACATCTACGGCCTGGCCCGATATGACAACCCTCTCGGTCCGTGCTTCCTTCAGCAGGGCGTATGTCTTCCCGTCCGACCCTATGGGGTTGATGAACTCCGGATACTCCGTCTCTTCCAGGGTTTCAGACGCCACCTGTATGCGGAACACGTGATAATCCGCCGGGGTTTGGTAGCGCATCACTTCCTCCAGGTGACGGGCAAGGGCTGCGACGCCTTCCGGGTATTTGATGACCGGCAGTCCCGGAAGTTCCTTGAGTGAAACGTTTTTCCAGGCTTCATACATCAGGCTTTCGTCAAACCCGATATTGCATACGATGCCCGACTCCGTTGACACGGAGGTGATATTGAGTTTTCCTGTCCGCCGGTAAACCCCGTCGGTCACCACCGCCGCGGCGTCCCGCTTTGGCGCATTGCGGATATCCGGCCGGTGGATGTAATCCACCATCGAAAGATTGTGCCCGGTTGCCGGCAACGTCGATGCGATCGTCTGGCTGCCCTTGTCGGTGTATATGGGCGACGTGTTCTCTATCTCCACGCTGAAATCCCGGGGAAGGTCGAATATCCCTTTCTCTGTCTGAATGGTTAATGCCATACTGGTTGTATTATTGGTCTGTTCTTGTAAATGGTTTCTCTGAACTCTTCTGTAAATCCTGAGCCGCGTTGATGTCGCTCAGCAGGACGTAACTTTTTGCCGGCCGGGAGAGGTTCCTTGAGGCCCTTTCCAATTTCTCCGCCGCCCGGTTCAGACGGTCGATGTCCTGTCCGGGGCGCTCTCTCTCCGTGACCTTCCCTCCCTCGTAGTACCCGGGCCATGGATTGGCCGATGTCCGGTTGCGGCGTATGCTTTCGATGACCTTTACCATATTAACCACCCGCTTGTTCTTCATTTCCGGCACCGGAATGACGTACTCTCCCCTGTGGACGACGCCCGCCACCTCGTAGCGGTCTCCGTCCCCGGTGTACCCCCCCTGGTCATATCCCCCGGAAGCGTTCACCACCCTTTCGGCGCTTACGGGTGTGGAGCCGGACGCTCCGGAGAGCGTCATGCTCTTTACCTTTTGTCTTTCAGCATTGGCCGCTGCCAGCTGGGCGGCCCCGGTTACTCCCATCAGTGCTGCCGCCACCGGTCCTGCGATCGGTCCCAGTTGCGAGAGCGCTTTCATGATGGCCACGGCCGTGTCGGCAATGATCTGGCTGGCTTTTACGGCAAACTGCACGTCGGCGTATTTCTTCTCGATCTCCAGCTTCTTCTGCGCCTTCTCCGTTTCCAGGCGTTCGACCTCCTGCGCGTTTCCCTGTGCCGCGGCGATCTCGGCGTCATATTTGGCCTCCATGTTCGCGATCTCGGCGTTTTGCAGGGCCGAGACAGCGCCTGAAAACAGGTTGGAATAATAATCGAAAGCCTCTTTCCAGAACTGTATCTTGAGCATCTTTTCGGCCTTTGCATATGCTTCGGCACCTATCAACCCCTGTTCCTTCTCCCGCTTGAGGGCCGCCATCTGCATGGCATAGCGTTGCTGGAATCCGAGCAGCCCGTACTTCTCCAAAATCCCGTTTCTGCGCTCTTCAGCACCCCGGGTTATGTTCAGTTTTGCGGTGCTGTACGCTTCTTCCAGCTCCCTTTCCTGCCGGGCGGCCTGATCCTTTGTGACAAGCTCGTTTTTGAGCGCATTGCGGATCAGTTCCAGCCGGGCCTGGTATGACGCTTCCAGCACCTTGAGCTGAAGGTCCGTTTCATCCGGCAGATTGAAAAGGTTGAACTCTTTTTTGAAAGAGGAAAGCATGGTTTCGATCGCCTTTTGCTGCGCGGCCCTGTCTTTGGCGTTGGCCAGCTCCGCCTCCAATACCTTTTGCCCGGAGAGTTTGACGGCCTGTATTTTCACATCCCCCGTCTGTAGCTCCAGGGCTTCCACATCCTTCCGGTATTCCTTCAGGATACCGAGTCTTTCCCGGGAATTGGACTCCTCCAGGCTCAACAGCAACATATCGCGCTGCTGCTGCGTAATATGCAGGTTTGCATAATTCAATTCTATCTGTGCCTTGGCGGCCTTGTACGTATCCTCCTGTATGGCCAGTTTTTTATCCCGCTGTTCCTGTAGCAGGGCAACCTCGTTTTCATCCAGTTTCCGCTGTAACTCCAGTATTTTGGCGGAGCTTTCCGTCATTTTTGCCCGGATGCCGGCCAGCTGCCTGAGTCTGGTCCGGGCGGTCTTTTTCTCCAGCCCTTCGAGGATACCTAGCCTTTGGGTGTGAAACCTTATGTCTTCCGCCAGCACGGCCTTATTGTATTGCGCCTGTGTCTGCTGCTGCCTCTCCTTGTTTTCCCGGATCTTGAGCAGCTCCTTTTCATGCCTCTCATTCAGGGCCGAGAGGACCTTGTCGGTCTGCGAGGCGAATCCGTCCGGGATTTCCCGGATAGTCCCCAGCTGCTGCAACGCTTTAAGCTCCTCGTTCAACTGTTGGAGTTTCCGGTTTTTGGCGGCCAGCAGGGCCGGCGTCGAGGCGACTTCCCGCTCAGCCTGGGCAATCTCTTCCTTTTTGGCCTGGATAAGGTCCTTGGTTTTTGCCTCGGATTGGGTATCGACCTTAATGATATCCTGCTGTGAGGCCGTGATCTCCTGCGTAAGTTTCTTTTCTTCCTGGTTCAAGGCTTGTATTTGATCGAATTCCCTTGCAAAATAGTCATGGATGACCCCCTCCGACCAGGTGTCGGAATACCCCTTTACCGCTACGGACAAAGAATTGAACCCTTTGGCGAGCCCCAGTTTGAAACTGTCCCAGAGATTCCGGTTTGCATGGATATCCTTACGTTGTTCCTCCAGTGCCCTTTTTTCTTTCTGGATCTCCTCCAGCCTTGAGTTTGCCGAGCGTATCCTGGCCATGGACAACAGGTTGTCCGTGTAGTCCTTCACTGCGGCCGTGGCTTCCCTGGTGTTGATTGTTTCCAGCCTGAGACCGCCAAGGTATTCCTCACTTAAGGCGTTGAGCCTTTTTATAGCCTCCATCCGCTGCTCCTTGCTTATTTTCTCGTTGCGTGCGATTCCCAGGAGGGTATTCAGTTCCCGGGTTTCGGTGGCTACGGTGTCGGCGGCCTGCGCCCGCACCCGGTGCAGGCTCCGCTCCGCTTTTTCCGTCGCCGTAAGTTCCCTGCGATAAGACACCAGCTTGTATGTCAGGGCGGCGACCACGGTGGCCACTATGGCCAGCGGGCTTATTTTGGTGATTGCATAAAAAGCCTGCATGGCAATCCGGGCCTTGTTGATATTCCCGGTAAGCACCGCCTTGGCGGCGGCAAACAGATAAGTGGATGCGGTGCATGCCTTTACCAGGATGTTGTTGGACGCCACCGAGGCATTATACATTTTCATGGCGGCAGCGCTTCTGAGGATGTTTCCTCTCTGCATGGCCACAACCGAGGCGTAGGCCAGGCTGACCGCCTTGCCCAGCATTAAAAGCCCGTTCCATGTTTTTTGCAGAAGAATAACCGTTTTATAAACCAGAATAAAACCGGTAACCACGGAGATAAGCGTAATGATGCTTTTTTTATGTTCCAATACCCGGAGCGCCACATCTGAAAAACCGAGCTTGAGAGACTGGAAGAGACCGCTCCATTTTTCTTGCAGGGGAAGCAGGAGCCTTCCGATTTCCATCTGCCTGTTTTGCAGCTCCGCGGCTTTTTGAGCGGCCTTGTCCGCAGCCGACACGTAATTCTCCCCCGCTTGCGCGAGTTGCCTGTCCACGATTGCAGCCACCGCTGCCATCAGATCCCCCGTTTTGGCCATCTCCTCGTTGACCTCCGCGGCCGACAGGCCTAAGTTGTCGAGTATCAGCAGTGATTTACGACCCAGTCCGGTTATGATCGAGTCAGTCAGATAATCCACGCTCTGTCCGGTCTGCTGTGCTTTTAACCGGGCAAACTGCAAGTATTTCCCCAGGTCCTCGAGCGGGATACGAAAGTCTTTGGCGCGTACCGCGGCCTGCATGAGCTCCAGGTCATTCACCGTATCTTTAGTGGCTTTCCTGAGCTCCGAAAGTATCCCCGGGCGGTCGAGTTTGTCAAAAGCGCGCCTGACACCGTCGGCGTTTGCCGCCAGTCTGATACCTTCGGACATCCAGGACCTGGCCTCCGAGATGCTGTTTGCAAAGAAGGAGCCGGCACTGGCACCTATACCGGCGAAAAAACCGACTACCGCGGATTTCATCCTGGTAAGGCTGAAAAATGACTCTTTCACCGCCTCGGCTTTGGGCCTTAGCTGCTCCATCGCCTCCTTGGTCTTTGCCAGTTCCGCCTCCAGACGGGCGTACTCTTGGGGTTGTAACGATTTTACCGTATTGTCCAATTCCCTGCGAAGCTGTCTGGCCTGTTTTGAGAGCTGGGCATACGATTTGTCGGCGTTGTTCAGACGGCTTTCGAGCAGGCGGAGCTTCTCCCCGTTTTCCGAGATGGTACGGTTGTTGGCCTTGAGTTGCGCATTCAGTTCCTTATACTCCTTGCTCTGGAGTTTTCCCTGCATGGCAAGATTTTCCATGGAGGATTTCAGGCGCACGTTCTCCGCCTTGAGCTCTTTGGTGTTGTTGCGCACCTTCAGCATCTCCTTCTGCAACCCGTCCGCATTGACCGAAAGCGTCCAGGTGATATAATCCGGTTGTAATTTTCCCATAACGTTATTTTTAAGGACAAAAATAGGCGGGCCGTCTCCCGGACAAAAGGACAATGTGTCTTTAGGAATCCGTACGTATTTCCATTCTTTGGAAAGCTTCCTGTAATCCGGCATAAATACGGTCGCGGACCTCCTTGCCATATCCGTATTTTATGGTCTGGAGCGAATTGTTCCAGAGGATTCCCCATACCTGGCGGTTATAGATGCCATAGTTTCCATGTTTCTTCATATCCAGGAAGCGGATATAGAGGGGGATGTTGGAAGTGGCGACCACCCCCCGCCCGGAAAACCCGACGCTGTAAACGGGGTTGCGTAAGGCGCTGAGCAGCCGGCCGGTAGTACCCCGCACCAGGCGTCCATACCCCTGTTCCCGGACAAGGCTCCGCCCCTGTCCGACCTGAGTCGGATAGATGGCAGAGGTATACACCCTTTCGGTGGCGATCAGGTATTGCGCCTCGAAAATGGCCCGGATATCCCTTTCGATATTCTCCCGGACAAACTCTTGTTTTATCAGATCCTCGTTCATGGCGTTTCGAATTCAAATCCCAGGCTCCATCCGGCAAAGACCGAATAAAATCCCGCTTCGGGAATGGTGGATAAGCTCGACAGGTCCAGACGGGAGAGCAGGTGGCATCCCGCAGCCTTGTCATCGATCATCTGCGCTTTCATCTTCTCCATGACGGGCTGCAACTCCTTTAACACCTGATAAGTCCCCTTACGCTGCGGATCGGTCTTGTCCATCAGGAACGCTACGCAAAGGTTTAATTCCAACAGGTTGTCCACATCCGGGGATTTTCCTTTGGCGCTTGGGATGATGAGTAGCAGCGCCGGTAGTTCGTCCGCTTTAAGCCCTTGGACCAAAGCGCCCATGTCGGGGTCGAAGGTGACAGGCACCACCTTCTTTATTTGCGGAATCCTCTCCGTTATACCCGACCAATACTCTTCATATTGCTGTAAATCTACCATAGCTGAACAGTTTTAGAGTTTTAATACCTGTTTTCTGTTTTTGCCTGTGCGGAATGACACATGCACCCAGGAGAAATCCTTCTCGTCGATCAGCTGGTCGAAAGGCAGTTCCTTGCGGATGATCTCGAAAAGCCGGCGGTTTCCCTCCTTGCTGCCTACGGTAATATCGGCGGCCTGACCCAGTAGGTGCTGGCTGGAGGTCGCCCCGTTCACGCTTCTGTTCAGCACAGCGCTCCGGTAACCGGAACTTACCCGGATGGGCTTCCCGTACTTTTCACGGAGCGGGTCGAGGACGTTTTCCACCAGCTCTGTCAGGTTGTGAACCACCTCCCCCGTAGGGGTATTGTCAATCCCGCGCGCCACGGCCGTATCGCTGTGGCTTAATTCCTTGATTGTAAAATACTTCATTGCTTCTTATTGTTATGTAACATTTCAAACCTGCATTTATAAATGTATAGCATCACATCCCAGAAAGGGGTGTCGTTTACCTGTCTGAAATCACCGAAAACACCCGATGCGGCCACGTCGTACGAGATTCCCACCCAGCCGGTATTGTCCCCTGCATTCCCCCGCCCGGATTTCTCGAACAGGATCGAGAAGTCGATGTCCTTCCCGTTGGTTGAAATGGGGACACTGTAAATCAGCTCCCAGACCGCGAGAAAGAAGATGTATGCGTGGAAGCAGACCGGGAAAGGAGGAGTGCCGGTTTCCTGAGGGCCCTGTTTCTTATAAAGCAGTCTGCCTATGGAAGATATCAGTTCCCCTATATCTTCTTCATTTCCCTGCTCCCGGGCGCGCTCCATTTCCGCCATCACCCCCATGCACTCGATAAACTGTCCGAAAGTAATCCCCGAGAGCATATCCCCCGGGCCTTTCCACTCCTTATAGGCGGGCAGCAGGTTCCGGCCAGTTTTCAGGCGGGCGTCGTAAACCATCATCCCCTCCTGCGAGGTGATATCGAAGAACCCGTCCAGGGCGGGGAGTTGCGCCAAAAGCTCTTCCTGTATTTCTCCCAGGCACAGAAGAAGGCTGTGCTTCATCCCCAGAAGGCAGGAAAGCAGCTTGCAGCGCATCTGGAAAGGAGAAATCTCCCCCGCGTTCATCATTAATACCAACTCCAGGTAACGGTAATACTCCTTGGGGGATAACTCCTCCAGGGAGTCCGGAATCTCTTTCTTTTGATTGTTGTACGTAATTTCTTTCATAGTCAGAATGTTATGCCTTTTGATTGAAGGGTGATCGAGGGTACATACAGATCCGGTTCATCCGGTGCGGCGTCGAGCGCCGCGACCAGGTCCTCCAGCGCGGCAAGATCCCGCATGCCATCTTGTTCCAGGCTTTTTGCCACTGTCTTGCGCGCTTCGGCTTCCGCCCTGAGCTTTTCACGGACGCTTCCTGCAAGCTGCACCTGCACCACACCGTCGGGCAGGACCTCCACGGGCAAACGTTCCACGGCCTTGCTCATGGACAGCAGGGCCAGCGGCCGGCAGACGGCGTCTCGGAACCCCTCTGCCACCTGCTGGCCCGCTACCAGCTTTTCATAACGGCCGTACGTGATTATCGGGATGATATGCCTCTGTTGCACCTCCCGGATGATGGGTGCCAGGGTCAGAAACAGCCGGTGGCTGCCGGTTACATAGTAAAAATCAAATGCCTCCTTGCTATTCAGGAGCAATTCCGATACAGCCTTCCTTTTGGGGCTTTGTATCCAGAAATCGAACTTTTCCTGCTCCAGATATGCTATCAGGGCATCTACCGACTCGTAGGCCTGACTCAGGATGTTGGCTTCATCCTTGTACTCCTGTAAGGCTGTCAGCCCTTTTTCGTGCTCCCCCAGGCGCTTCTGCCTGCCTGTGTTCCCATGCTGCGCATCCAGTGTGGGGATGATTTTCAGCCAGGTAAACAGCGCTACGGACTGCTGCACCATTCCCAACAGGCGGGTGAGCTTGCCATCCGGATCGACGCTTGCCGATTGGTAGAAGTCGAGAACCTTGTCATAAACCTCCTGCCCTATGATGGCGGTCAGGCGACGTATGCTTAGAGGTATGTACGGCTTCCATTTGGAGAAGTCCGTGCGGACATCGATCAGGCCCAAGGCGTCGACCAGTTCCTGCGTGCCGTTTGAATCTTTATCAAATATCAGTTTCATATTTGTATATTATATATTTTCTTTCATCCTGTTTGCGGGTGATACACTCTGTTCGGATTCCACTACGCTCCGGTAAAGCCCCACCTGTGTTCTGCTTCCCGGATAATTGGCCCGTATGTAGTGCATCAACGGTTTGCACAGGATCATGTCCGGTATGGCCGTCTCACTGGCATTGTACACCTTGATGGAGTACAGTTTTTCCGACCCTGAGGACAGCTTGTTATCCATGATCAGGTTTGAGAGCACCGGATCCAGTCCGAACCCGGATGTGGCCGCGGCATCGGCCTTGTTGGCGATCTTGATCTGGCTTTCGATATAATCCCTTATTTTCTTGTCGATGGGGGTTATCGTCCAGCCCTGGAAGTCATTGGCGTCCGCATCCCAGAACCTGGTCGTGTGCATGTATTTGCCCACATTCTCCCTGCCGGTCACTCCTGAAGCGAACTTCTCCATGGCTTCATCCTTGAATTCCTCGAGCATTCTGGCCGAATAAGGCACCCCCTTACGCTTGCATATTTCCCTGATCCTGTCCTCTGCCGCATCCCAATAGGCCTGCGGGCTCTCTATATGCAGGCTCAGTGCCGACGCGTTGGCGTTGTAGGCGGCCAGCAGGGGGGCGATGGTTCCTGCCAGTTCCAGCCACGGGAAAGCCCCCAGAAAACGCGGCGTACTGATAAAATCCCTGCAAAAGGAGTATATGTTGAAATAGCCGACCGACACCGGATGGCGGAACGGGTCCGCCGGATTGAAAACGGGATATTTGGCCAGTCTGTCGGGGTCGGGGAAGGGCCAGTCGCCCACATATACGTTCTGTGGCAAATCGTGTCTGTCATCGGGATATTCGAAGCGGCATTTCCTGTAAGGGACATGTTCCAGCCTGATTATCCTTCCACTCTCTCCGATACGCGGTCCCCGGTTACGGATGAACTTTACCCAGAACCCTTGCATGTGCACCAGGTCCACCAGGCAGCGGAGCATATAGTCACGGTAATCCCAGCTCTCCAGATCCGCCTGTATGACGTCATCGAGTATCCATTTGCGGTAAAAGCGGTTGTTTTCGGAGTCGATGGCATCCTCAAAGAAGCGGGGGCCCTCTCCCCACTGCAATCCCTGTATTTTACCCATGATACCCTCACCGCCGTAAAAGTTATCCAGCAGGCGTTGTACGTCGCCGGGAAGGTCGTTATTGGCACCCATGGGCACGATATTCACACCCGCGACCCGTATCTTGCGGGTCTGCCAGCTCTCCGGGCGGCTGAAGCTGATGGAAGAAGGAGACCATCCCTTTCCCATGGCGAAGGAGATAAGCTGCCCCTCCCCGGTATCTATAAATCCGGTATTTCCGGTTCTTCTGATTTCCATAATCTACACATAAGTTTTAATTCCGTTAAAACTGGTCACAAGAATCTGCCAGCAATTGATGGCCCTGCCCGTATCGGTATCCACCAGAAAGAGCTTATAAGAGGCATTCTCAATCTCTTCATCCGAAGCCTTCGGGCGAAGCCGGGCGTGGTTGAGCCTTACCGTATCCCCGCCGCTGTGTCGCTGGCGGTCATATTTGCGGAAAGAGAGGGAAAATGTTTCCCCTTCTTGGGAAAGGCGTTTCATCTGCTCGATGGCCGTATAAACGTTTATCCTTTGAATATCCTTTTCCATAGCGCTTTGATTTCAGGCAAACGTTTACATAGCATACGCAGCAGGAGGTAAGCACCCACGATCAGGCCGGCCGGCAAAGCGATTCTCCGGAGCAGTGGCCCGGGTGTTGTCTTCCGATCGCTCCGGAGCTCTTTCCTGTCTTCCTCTTCCCGGTGTGTGCGTAGCAGTGAGGAGGAGTCCGCCCGTCTGCTTTGGAAGGAGTAGACCGCCGCGGTGGACCCCGATTCCTCATGAAGCGCGGTCCCGGTAAAAGAGATCTGTTTGACGGGGGGCAATCCGGTTTGTGAGGATACCGGTTTTCCGGTGTCGAACATAACCACGATCCGGTCCTGCCGGGCTTGCCGGATGTACCCTGCCGAATCGGTCCGTATTTCGCCTTCCCGCCGCTCGAAGTTACCCTTGATTTCCACCAGGCTGTCGGACATTATCCGTCTGTCCGTTTTCTCCCGGACCGACTTGGAGCTGCCACACCCCTGGAAAAGGGCGCACAGGAGCAGGGCGTATAAAACATGTTTCATATCACTCCTTTTTTGAGGTTCCGTTAAAATAGTCCGCAATCGCCTTGGCAGCTTCCGCGGGCGTGTCTTTGTATTTGGCGATTTCCACGGCAAGCAGGGCCACGTCGGTGAGCTCCTTCTTGACCTTATCCTCCGCCTTTTCCCGTATGCTCTTGATCTCGATGGCGGCTACAAAGAACGCCCCCGCCAGGGTAACGAACGGGAACGTAGGAATATGGTAATCGTAATAACTGTTGAGAAACCAGCTGCAACCCATGTGCATACAGTCCACAACCACCAATGCCAGCAGCAGGTTATAATAACCGGCCACTTTCTTTACGCTTCTGCGATACCGGTCCGAGGTGATCCTTTCACCGCGCTGCCGGGCCTTGCGCACTCCGCTTATAAAATCCAGTATGGAGAAAACCAGCGGCGTAAGAAGCAGGCCGAATAAAATACAGCCCGCCACAATCAGTTCTGTCAATCCTTTCATCCTTTTGTTTTTTAAAGCAAATTTGCTCCTTTCAGGGGACAGGATAAAGGACAAAGCCGACATCATGCAGGTCGGTATCGGATATTAGCCGGACAGGAGCGAAAATACAGGTTTGAATAGATGTGAAAAAATGCAACAGGTATTCTTTAAAATAATAAATTGATACATCCTAAGAGGCAACAACAGTTATATCACACAGTAAAAAAAGAGGCTGGGGAAAGATCATTTTTAAGAGGAAAAAGCTAAATTCCATCCCAAAAACGAGATTTTTTTTCGTTTTGCCTTGATTTTTGCACGAAATTCATTTAAAACGTGTTAAAAACATCGTTTTTGGACATAAAATTTTGGTCTTTCTTTCGTTAATTTGCTTGTAATAAACCTATTAACTGTTTTTACACGCGCAAACACTTGTAAAGAATTCCTTCCGAAGACCGCGCCGCTCAGAAGCCGAAAGGCAATTGCCTGAGAGGCAAATGGTGAAATATGATTACATTAAAAGCAGGCAGGCAGAAGGGGTGGGAACGAAAAACCGCTTCCGGTATTTCCGGAAGCGGTCAGGCAAAACAAGGCAATTGCCTTTCTTATCCCCCCGTCAGGTCATCGAGTCCGGGCATGTAGGGACCGGACCTGCTGCGGCCGGACTTGCCCCTGACGGCACGCCTCCAGGCCCCCCGCATCATCAGGTACTTGAAGGCGTCGGAGAAGTTCGTGGAGAGCATGGGCAGTTTCTTGGGCTCCAGCTTCTCGGACTTCTTGACCTTGTAGATGATCTTCTGCTGTCCCTTGTAACGGATACCCGCAGGCGCCTTCTCGATACTGGAGATGGTCTCGCGACAGTTCACCGCGTCAACAAGCAAAGTGGGGAGGGCGTCGTTGTCGCCTGTCATCAGCTCCTGCATGAAATCGTACTCTTCATCCTGGCGGATATTGGACTGTTTGCGGCTCATCAGGTTGACAATCCATCCCGTGCGGTTACCGTCACCGTCTATCTCGATGGCCTGCTTGAGCTTGCGGGCGTAATCCTCTTTCTGCTTCTCGAAGTTATTGCCCGCCCGGTCGTAATACAGGTTCAGTTCCTTCTCCTCATGGTTAAGGAAGAATGCCAGGAACTGGTCGGCCAGCTGCCTGAACCATCCGGGAGGAAGCTCGTAAAAGTTCTTGTGAAGGCGGTACAGCGGTCCGTCCTGCTGTCCTACTATCAGGGACAGCTGGTTACCGAAGTCCACGCCGCCGTCGATGGGCTCGCCGCGCCTGAGGAAACGCAGGTCCAGGCAGCTTTGTGCAGGTTCTCCGTACCGTGTCCCGTCGGTATACTTGTGCCTTTCCCCGAAAGCGATATAGAAGCGCGTGTCACGGCGAAGCCCCGGACGCATCCCCACTACAGACTTAAGGAAGTCGTGGAGTTCGAGCGCCCCGTCGAGAAGGCGACGGACGTACTCAGGCGTAAGGATGTCGATGTTGGTAAAACTCGAGGCGTTGATGAAGTAGGTCTGCCCCTTGCGCATCTTCAGCAGCCCCGCCTCGTACCAGGCGATTTTCTTCTTAAGAGCCCCGCAGTCCGTCCGTGTCCTTCCCGCTTTTACCAGGCGGACGCGCAGGCTGTTCAGCTCCGCAGCCGCCTGGGCGATACGCAGGATGCGCTGAGGATCGACCAGACAGACGTAACGGAAGTACCAGTCATACTCACCCTCCAGCACGTCGGGCATGTCGGTGGTAATGGTCACCCCCAGAAAATAGTGGCTGCATCCGTAACGTATGGCATCCCCGCGCAATACGGGCATGGCCCGGTTGACTTTATTGTCGGGGGCGTATTTGGATTCGTCGAAGAACAAATGAACGACCGATTTGCCCGCCAGAAGGGAGGGGTGGTCCAGGGATCCCAGAAAGATAATGCATCCGTTGAAGAAAGAGACCGTGTTCTTGTAATCGTCGACGATCACGCTGCAACGCCTGCGCCAGGATTCCGGTGGCCGGCAGGACGATACATAGTGCACGCCTTCATAGAGTCCCATCAGTTCCCAGCCGGTCTTGACGGCCGGCATGATATTATCCCTTAAGTTGGTATATGTATTCCCCACGAAAGCCAACGGCGCACCGGGCATGTCATACACGCAATCGGCCGACCGGCGCGCTTGTATGACGGTACTCTTGGCCAGGCCGCGCCCGCCGACGACAACCAGGTTGGTGGTGTCTATCCAGTCGGTGATGACCTTGATGATATGGGAGTAACGAACCTCCACATCATCGGTGGGGTTATTGTGCATCCTGCCCTCCGAACTCTTCCGCATCTTCCAACATCCTTTTTTTCAGGTCAAACTTCTTTATGCGTGCATCCTCCTTTACCCTCTCACGTACCACGGAAGGCACCTCGGGAATGGAGTCGATGAACGCCTCCAGCTCCTTGCGGTCCGTATCCGGAACGCCCATATCGGACCGGTCACATGTATAGATCACCACGGGTTTCCTGTCTAAAAGTTCCTGGGGTATCTCCTGTTCGTCACATGCGAAGCGCAACCGGAGCCTGGCCGCCCGCTCGAGTATCCGGGAGGCTTCCTCCCCCTTGCCCGTCAGGAACATGGAATCGGCCCACTTCTCCAGTTTTTCGGCATAGAGGTTGGCAAAAGCCTGCGGGCGTATGTTTTCCTGGCTGTAGAAGAAATTGACGGAGTCGGCGTATACCTGCCGTGCCATCCAGTCGGAAAGCCCGTATACCTCAGACTTGAGCAGCCGGATGATCCCGGCTTTTGTAATCACCTTCCCGTTATACCTCATACGGGCACGCAGTCCGCGCACCATCTCCATCAGGTCGTAATACGCCCGCTGCTCCTCGGGAAGCGAGTCCAGATCACCGGTGGCGAGGATACGCCCTATCTGTCCGATATCCGCTTTTTCAAAATCCACCCTCGAGGGCTTAACCAAATTCGTCTTCATCGATTTGCTTCACTATTATTTCAAAACTCCTGCGGCCACGCACTTTCTCCAGCAGTTCCATGGCATCCAAATCCCCTGACAGTGCCTGTTCTTGCAGTTTTAGCTCCACTCCGGCCCCGGCCTTCAATGCTCCCCGGCGCATAAGGGAATACACGGTGGTCCCTTCCCTTCCGGCGTCAAAGACAAAGATCTCCGCATCCAGCCCCAGATAAGAGGCGATATCGTCCGGAGCATATCCCAGGGAGGCCATGCGCTCCACCTCCTGGCGGAGTTCAAGGTCCAGGAAAAAGGTGTCCGCCGGCAAACGCTCCATATTATTCATATAAATTCATTAAACGGTTATTACAAGAGAGGATCTCGTTATCCAGTTTTCGTGCCTGCATGCCCGCTTCACTGCGGTCGCAGGGATGAAGGTAACGGGTCCCCATTTTCAGCCAGGAGGCCCTTTTGATTTCCAGCCTCCGGCGATGAAAAATCAGTTTTTTTTTCTGGATTCCATTTCAGCCTCCAGCAGATTTTTGCGTTCCGTCCATTTGCGGGTCTTCTCCATGGCCTTGACCCTCTTTTCTTCATCCGGTGCCTTTTCGAGTTCGTTTTTCCCCTTGGATATGTTAGACTTGGCATTACCCAGCTGCTTGGACAGTTCCAGGTCCGTCAGGGAGGAGATTTCCTGTTTCTCCCTGGCCTGCCGCATGGCCTGCGCCTTTCCGAGGATTTCTCCGTTATTCTTATAATACTCCAACTCTTCCCACATTTGGCGGTTCTCCAGGAAGTTCTCCACGGCCGTTTTAGCCCAAAGGTAAGTCTCCCCGGTGGCCACGTCATCCGGTGTCTCGACCAGCATGCGGTGGCTTTCCCGATAGAGGTCATAAGCGGAGAACATGTCCGCTACGAGCACCTTGAGTTCGTCCGGACAGTCCGGTTGTCTCAGGAATGGAAACTCCTCCCGGAAGCGGATAGCCTTACGGACGGTTTCCGGTGCCTCCGAGTACTTGCTTTGTGCGTTTTCGAGTTCTTCCTTCAGACCCCGCACCTGTTCCGTATCCGGACTTTGGGAGAGCCGCTCTTTTACAAAATCGTCGCTTACCAGTTTTTCCACCGTTACCCCCAGGCGTGAGGCAAGGGCGATAAGCAGGTCGTCCGCATACATCCTGACAGGGGCAGGGCTGACAGGCTGTTCCGCCTTCGACGGAATATGGTGCGCCTTCCTGTGCATGCCGGCAAATTCCGCCTCGCTCATGCCGGAAAGCTTGCGCAGCTCCTCGATAAGGGTTTTCCTTGTCATCTCACACTCCCCGATCTGCCGGAACTTGGCCTTCAGCATACGGTTGGGACCGAACTGTTCATACAGGGCTACCCCTTGGGAGTAATCACGCGGTCCTTCTAAATAGGAAATGATTTGCTCTTTCATTGAATTGAATTTTAAATGATACGCCGTAAAGATACCCGATACCGGCTGCGGTACAAAGGACTGAAAAAAGGCAATTGCCTTGCCCCGTAAAGGGAAAACAAGGCAATTGCCTGAAAGTGGAATGGTCTTGATATCAGACCATCATACAATCCTAAGGGCATTAAACCTCGAATCTCGACTGTTCCACACACTGGATGACTCCCCCACCGGTATCGAAGGCCTTGAAAGTAATCTGGCTGCCCGGTGAAGCGGTGAACGTCTTTCCGTTTTTCAGCATGAAGGCTGTCTGTCCTGCCTTTTCGATTGTAGGAGCTACGCCGGACACCACCCCGAGCAGGGTGAACAGGTCGCCGTGTTTGGCCCCCTTAATGGTAGCGATCTTGGCCGCTCCGGCGCTTAGCTGGTACTGCCCGCGGCCTTTAAAGGGAATTTCCGTTGCCGATGCGGGAACAGTCGCCACCGGCTCTTCGTGTGGGATGGTGCCTTTATAGATACCGATATCGTCTCCTTTGCTTATCTGCGTGAAGGTGAACTCCGAGGCGTTGCCGTCTTTATTTCCGGTATAATTGACCGACATTTCCAAAGGGTTGCAAGGGGAACCCAGGATATCCGGATCCTGCCCGTTGCAGTATTGCAGGATAGCTATGCAGTGGCGTCCCAGCCAGTTGGTCTTGAACTCACGAACCTCCTGTTTGTTACCCGGATGTTTTCCCTTAACCGAAGGGGTGAAGCCCTTGGCGTCGGTTTCCCCTTCACCGTTGGAGCTCAGCTCCACAGTACCGGGAGTTAAATACAAGTCCGTGGAGTAAGCCGACGGCTTTACCACGATGTCATCCTCCAGCACCACTCCGGCACCGTCACGGGGAGGGAAATAGACCAGATCGTCGATGTCGATCAGGGTGAGCACGTCTTTGGGGTTGATACCGTTTCCGGGATTGCCCACCGGTCTGGGAACGGAAGTCTTAACGTAATTATTCATATATCTCGATTTTTAAGTGATGAAAAACCAGGGGGGGGGATCCCCCCCTGGTGATAAATTATCAGCCGCGGGCCACTTCATAGAATTTTCCGTCATCAGCCTTTACCAGCCTGATGAATTTCCCCGTACCAAGGGTCATCCCTGAGGTAAGCACAAAGTTGCCTCCCGCAGCAATCGTGCTGGCATTCTTATCCCCATTTCCATGAATGGTATAGGTCTTGCCGGGAACAGCGTCGGTAAAATTCGTTATTGCGGTAGGAGTTGTGTTGGCTCCCGTTACGAAGACGTCACCTCCCTTAAGCGATGGCGTTGCTTCATCATCCGGGAATTGGAGGGCTCCCGTGGCACCTGTTTCCCGTCCCAGTTCGATGAATTTGCCGTCTTCACGTTTCATCAGGCGGATCATATCGCCTTTCTTGGGTTCCCAGGCCGCGGAGATCAGGTCGAATTTACCGCTCTTGTCAATCTTTACCCCCTTGTTCACGCTTCCGCATTTCAGGGTAATGACACTTCCGACCACGGCATTCTCAATGTCGGTAATTGCCAAAAGGTTCGTATTGCTGGCCGTCACGATCGAGGTATGGGAGCCGGCCGATGGCTGGGCGTCCTTGTCAGCTTCCACAAAATAGGAAGCCGGGCGGTCGTACTCGTTGCAGAAAATCATCTGCCGGGTATAGTCCATATCTTCCTTTTTAGTGTATTTGAATCCGACGGCATAAGCCCACACGGACTCTTTCCAGTTACTCCATACCTTCAGCGTCCAGTCCTGCTGCTCGATGTTGAACCGGGTCATTTCGCCGCTCTGGTGCTCGAACAGGTGTATGTTACCCTCCATAGTCCAGAAGATGCGGTGGTGGTTGTCAGCGTTGGGAACCGGTATGAGCTTCACGGACGGATACTCCTTCACAAACATGATACCCGCCTTATAGTCCTGGTTCTGGCCATAGTGCATCTCATTGTATTTATGGTACCACACGACCATGTGTGAGGGCATATACAGGGCCAGGGAACCCGAGTCGCGCAGGACCGCAGGAATCATGGAGGTGCCCAGGTAGATCTTCTCACCGATATTTTCAGGAGAAAGGGTACCCAGTTCAAAGGGTTTTACCTGGTAAACCAGTTTGCCGTTATTGATGTCAATGTGTCCGTTCACCTTCTTGCCCAGGAATTCGTACAGCCCGTCGGCAGCCTCCATCGCACGTCCGGGCTTGTTCAGGTCCGGTTCTTTACGGACGCCGTTAATACGTCGCTGTTCGCGTTCATTGTGCAGCTTTTTGGCAGTCTCGGCCAGAATGTACTCGATGAACGACCATTTGATGACCTGCGACCCCTCCTTGTTATAAGAACCGATCCATGATTTTTCAAGTGCCTTGAGGTCTTTGAACTTATGCGCGAACATGACGCTCGACATGCGCAGCGTTTCATTGTCGAACTCGTAATTACCTTTCGTTACATTGTCGAAATCACTGGCGGTATTGTCAGCCTGGGAGAACTCACCCAACCAGATGTTTGTCAGCACGGCCAGATCCTGGTATCCCGATTCCAGCGGGAAGATACTCTCGATGGAAGGAAGCAGGGTCAGGAAAGACTGTAAACGCTCCTGCCAGGGGATGCGGTAGAAGGCTCCCAGGTCCTCTTTCAGGTGGGAGTAATCGATCGAACTGGCAGTGGGCACCTGAACGGTCAACCCCTTGCGGTAAAGCATCTCTGCGCGCAGGCGCTGGTTATAAGGGCGGTCCATTGCGAACATCTCCCCCGAGAGGCCGCCCAGTTGTTTTTCGTCATCCCAATTCATAACAATATCTTTAGCGTCCGGTTCCAGACGTGCATGCTGGGAGCCTTTCCCCCCGTCCTGCTCCGCAAGGCCGGAAAGGGCCTGGATCTTGGTCTGCAAACCGGTGATTTCTGTTTGTTTGGCGGATACCTCCTGTGAAAGTTCCCCTTTCTCTTTGGTAAGCACGGCGATTTCCTCCTGGGCTGTAACCAGCTTGGCAGTCATATCAGCCAGTAATCCTTGTATTACTGCGTTGGAGGTATTGGGGTCAGGACCACTGCCTTTCGTGCCCGACTCCCCGTCCTTGCGGGAAGAATCCTCCGGGAATCCATCCTTCAGGGCCTCACAAAAACCATTGATAAAGGTGTCATTGAAATTCAATGCCTTAAGTTTCTGCTTTTGCTCTTCCAGTAACGCGTCTTTCTTGTCGGCGTCCTTACTCCAGGCCTCGATACCCAGAATGGCCTTTACGGCCGGAATGAATGATGCGAAATAATTTTTCATAAACAAATTTACTTTTATAGTGAGTATTAAATCATCTTGTTAGCCCGCTTTACGGTTTTCTGGGCGGATACCCACAGGATGGCATCCTCCAGGCTTCCGTAGGCATCCACATACCCCTTGGCCAGTGCCGTATCGGCAAAGAAAGTCTGCCCTCTGAACAGGGGATCCTGCGCGTCATACTTCACTCCCAGATTTCGGGCGATGGTCTGTGCAAAAAGATGGTGGTAAAACGACAGGTTCTCTTTAATTAAGGTGTCATCCTGCTTTTCTTCCTTGTCGCGATAGGCGCGGTTCTTCAGGTCCGCACTGTCGGGGTAAATGTCCTCGATCTCAATCCCCATTTGCGCGTAATACTCCTTGAAGCTCTGGAAAGTGTAGACCACCCCGCAGGAGCCGATTTCATCCATGGGCGAGGAGACGAATCTGCGTGCGCATGCGGAAACGAACCAGAAATGCGCCGAAGCGCATACGCCCGTGATATAGGCCACTATGGGTTTGGGGGACTGCCGTATAAGCTTTTCCAGGACATCCACACGCGTAATCATACCTCCGGGCCCGTTCACAAACAGAACGACACCCGATATGCGGTCGTTGGCTATCGCGGCGGAAATATATCTCTCCAGCCGGTAGGTCTCCCAGCTATACAGCACGCCTTCACAGGTAAGCACCACTACCGCTCCTTGAGGGAGGGAGGCGTCATCCAGTTCCCATCGGTCGGCTACATAGGGGACGGCGGCATAGGCCTCTATATGCTTGGCCCCCAGATATTGTTCCACCGACGCCAGGTTGCCGTTTTTCAGACCGGGCAACAGAATGGAAAGGAGCTGGTGGTATCTCCTTTCCTCAATGGCCCACTTATCGAAAAAAAATTGCTGAATCTTATCCACGGTTTCTTTTTTAATGCAAAAGAAACCTTTTGCAAATCCTTTAGAAAGGACTGTGATAGGCCTCGATATAAACCTGCTTACCGGATAACTTGCACTGGTATTTGCCCGAAACAATGGAAAAAGTAAGTTTAAGTGGTGTTTGCGGGCTGCCTGAAACAATACGCTCTCCCGCTTCATTCGTATAAATGGCCACCAGGTCCTGAAGGCTCAAGGCAGATAACAACTCCTGGCTGTCCGGTCCTGTCAAGGCAACCTCGAACGTATGCCCTACATTATAATATATAGTTCCTGAATCCGCCTGCTCGGATTCGACTCCGGGAGTGAATGATCCCGGAATAACAGGAATGCGATAAGAACCATCCCGCACGGCAATAAAAGCGCGCGGCAGGATGACTGCAAAATCACTGATACACTCCACCGGAACCAACTCCAGATCACAAACGGGGGTATAGGGTCTTTTTATTGTTTTCATATTGTATAACTTATTGATTTTCAAATACTCCGCATTTTTCCGTCAAAAATACGTCAAAATTCCGTCATTTTTCCGTCAATTTTACCTCCTAAAAAGGACAATTAACTACGCTTGGTAGGTGAAATATATGCTACTTTTTCTTGTAGGGCCGCTTAAGGCTGGAACGTCTTACCCGGTCACGCCAACGTTGGTAGTCTTTCAGAAGAGCATCCTCGCTTAAGCTGTCAATGCAGTACTTCTTCATAAAGCAGTGGACTGACTGAAGCTGGTCGATACCGAACCGGTGCTTGTTCTCGTCAATAAAGTCATGGAGCTCGGCGCGCATCATCAGCTTTAGCTTCTTATTGATGATACCCTGGCTGCGCTGGCCCAGATAGTTGAAACGCTCCGGGGATTTGCCACCGGGGACGTCACCCTGCCTGCGGTCCGGCAAGACGATCTCAAGATTGCCATTATCCCGGGGACAGTTAACCGGGCGTTTTTCCAGCAGGTTATAAACCAGATGGTATACATCCAGATGGTCCGCAAAGCGGACGGGCATGCTGCCTTCCGGATCGGAAGAATATTTGGCGTAGCAATATTGAGCCAGGTGCGGCTCTACTGTTATTTTCGTGGTTATCATAAGTTGATGTTTTTTTTACTTGTTTCTTAATTTAATATAACCCATTTCTTCCAGGGTCTGTAGTTCCTTCATATCCTCCGGCCTCACATCGGCGGGAGTTTCACCGTTAATGGTCATACCATCGGGAAGCCTGAATCTGTCACGGATCCGGCGGCGATGGTGGACGGTGGATTTCTTCTGCCAATAGATGACGACTTTCATGGTTTACAAGGAGGCTTTGGCCTTTACACGGGCCTGATAGACATTGTAATCACACAGGTATCTGCCGACAGATTCCGCCGCCGCTTCCACTCCGGGAGGATTGTTGCCGAAGAGTAAGTTGATGGCATCCGGATCACCGCCCCAGGCCTTCCATAAGGCTATCGGGTCATATCCTGATGGCAGACAGGGGAAAAACTCCAAAAAAGCATTAAAGTCGGCCTTGGCCCGTTCACGTTTCACGGCTATACCCTGTACGCCCAACACAATACCGGCGGCAAAATCCTCCGTTCTGGAAAAGCCTTTTTCCACAGCCCGGGCCATCCGCTCTGTCTCTTTGCGAATGATCACTTCACGGCGTTCCTTGCAGAAATCCGATAGGGCGACCATGACCGCCTGATTGTTTAGGCTCTTTCCCCAGACAAGCTGCCCACAACTTCCGTTCTTAAGGCGGGTAAAGAAAATGCAGAGCTCGGCCAGGTTCAGGAACCAGTATCCTGAAAGTATCGCCAGCGCGGTTTCCGCCATCTGCTCGCGGCTCAATTCAACGCCGGCGTACTTCAGAACGGATTCCAGATGGCTTGTGATAATCCGAACGGATGTCGAATTACCGAAGACCACACCCACATCAGCCAATGTAGGGATTTCTCCGTTTGCGGCGACATCGTAAAGTGGGGCGCCCATGTTCAGTTGGGCAATTGTCCCGCCCCATTCATCCACCAATTGAGAGGCCGTCGATCCAGTTTTTAACGAGATCTGGAGAGGCGTCAGCTCCTTCTTTCGGACACAGGGTTTCTGTAACTGAGACGGGCTCAGAACCGCATGCAGGGTGGTTTTTACTAGTTCTACTTCCATCTTTTTTTAATTTTTCAAGTTCAATATTCAACCAGTTTGCAAAATGCGACATGGCGTCCTTGGGTGACTTGACTATTTCCCCTTCATTCTGGAGTTTACGGAAGAACCTGTCCAGAAAGCCATAAAACAGCTCCGGGGTAAAATCCGGATAATCCAGACGGATGTTCATGCAGAATTGCTCCATCCAGGGGATATTCGCTTTCAGCTCCCCGTAACACTCGGTTAAAGACTTGTCTGAAAAAAGTCTGATTCCGGAAATGCCTCCTTCACGCGCGTGAGGAGGGGGAGATATTCTTTCCTTTACTTTACTTTGTGTACTTTTGCATGCAGAAACTCGGTTGGGCTGGGTTTCTGCATACAGAAACTCGGTTGAGGAGGGTTTCTGTATACAGAAATTCGATTGAATGGGGTTATTGCATACAGAAACCAGATATTCGGGAATATACTCAAATCCTTCACGTCTGGAAACGGCGCTTTTGAAGCGGTTTTGAATACCGTTTGAGGTAAGGATCCTGTATTGGTCGAACAATGACTTGTCGAAGAATCCCACTTGCACGGCTTTCTTTACTACTTCCTCTACTGCGCCCTCGGTGGTACCAATGGTGTCAGCCACCACAAAAGGCAAATCTTCATCCCACTCGATGTAATACCCTTTATCTCGATAGATATTACACAGCAGGCAAATTAGTATGGAGGTCGAAGCCGGACCGCAAGCCTTGGAGATTCTACGGACTTTAATGTCCGAAAAGAAATCCACATCAAGGGAAAAGTATTCAATACCTTGTTTCGTTGGTCTTGCCATAATAAAACGGGTCTGGGTAATAGTTGCGTTATTATTTATTCCAATGCGTTATTTTATTCCGTCAAATCTACGTTTTCGATCTTCCGATGTCTCAGAATCGCACGGTTGCCGGGAATAATACTTGGTATCAGCACCACAGCATTTTTTCGCTTTCTTTCCAGAGCCACAAGGGCACACTTTATTTCTACCTGTCTTTTGGGCTATTAATCCTGTAAATCCGTCTTTCGGGATTAACACAGAAACCATTCTCTTTTCTTTCATATCTTTTTGGATTTGAATTAAACTATGCTGTCACTTTTCTTAATTCTCGTAGTTTCCTGCCGACAGCTTCGCAGAGAACTCTTGCCATCGTCACCTCTACCGCATTCCCAATAAACTTCTTCTGTTCGGCTTGTGTACCGATCAGTCTATAGTCTTTTGGAAATCCCATGATTTGTTTAAGTTCAGGTATCTTAAGCATACGCATCAAGATATCAACTATGCCATATAGAGCCATGAACTCCTTTATCTTCCGGGTCATGGGGCTATCGCTTTCATATACCCTAATAAGAAAATCACCTTCTTGCGTACATACTAAGTAAGGTGGCATCTTATCCATGCGTGCGATGAGAGTAAAGCATGGATTTTCTATATTGCCGCCGGCAGACATAAACTGTGGATTCATCAGGTAGTGCCACTTTCGGTTGGCGGTGATAACTGGTGCAGGATCATCTATCTGGCTACCGATATTCCCGAAGTTAATATTCATTACCCACGGACGACAACTAACAAGGTTATACTTTGGATTGGAGGTTAAGGCTCCCAATGGTCGGTTAAGTCCAGTAGGCTTACTTTGCCCGAATTGCTGATCCATAAACTGGCAACTAACAAGGCGTTGTTTCGGGTTTGCCAGTATAGCCGGAGAAGGTTGATTTACATCTGAATGTTGCCCCCCACCTGAATAATAATTCATAAAGAACGGACTTACAAGCGAAAGCCTATCCTTAGTCAGTAGTGTTGGGCACGGAGCATCTATATCTTTCCCAGCATCGTTAAAGTTGTATGAGCAAAGAAATTTCGGATTCACATAATTAAACCTGTCTTTGGTTGGTACTGTCGGACATGGCTTATCTACCTGGCTGACATTATCGCCATTGCCATAATACGCAGCGAGGAACTTCGCACCTACCAAAGCATGATTATCCTTGCACTTGACAGTATGTGCGGGTCCATCAATAGGAATATTCTTACTTTCCGGGTGACCACTGAAATACTTTGAGAGGAAATGACAGTCTACCTTTGCAAATCGGTTGTTAGTAGTAAGCACTCCACAAGGTGCTTCTACTGATTTACAAGTATCTTGAGGACGACATGTATTGTATCTGGAAAGGAACTGGGCATTTACTATACCTAAACGTCCTTGGCAACTGATGGTTGGGCATGGTTCGTCTATTCCGGGAGGAATATGTTTTCCAGTCTTTCCGTTGATTGAGTTATATTTCAGTAGCCATTTATCTTTTCCACCTGCTACAAACTTAATGAGACCAGCATAGATGCGTTCAAGTGTTTTCTCTGACAATGGCTTCTTCCGGGTGAAGATACTTGTTCCTTCGTCTTCAAAATCTAATACATCCTTTACAGGTTTCCATTTTGCAAGGCTGCCGAACATATCTTGCTTGCCTTCTTTGCAGTGGGTGGGTTCTGGAAACACAATTGGTAGCTCATTCTTGGCAAAGATGCCAAAAAAACGCTTCCGACTGGTGTATGCTCCATAGTCAGCAGCATTCATTATCCGGTGATCGAAGTTATATCCATAAGATTTCACGTTATGCACCCAACGGGTGTAGTCTTCTCCTTTGTTCATGGAGATTGGCCTACCATTCTCATCCATCGGGCCCCATGACATGAACTCTTCTACATTTTCAATCTGGATATAATCTGGGTTAAGGGATTCGATATAACGAAAAAGATGTTCAGCCAGTGTCCGGCTGTCTGCATCCCGAGGCTGGCCACCTTTGGCTTTTGAGAAGTTCGTACACTCTAAAGATGCCCAAAGTACCAAGCGAGCTTCCGGATATAATTGCTTCATCCGTTGTACGTGTGTAACCAGTGGAGAAAGCTCAAGTGTTCGAATGTCTTCTGTGAAGTGCATCGCCTCCGGATGGTTAGCCGCATGACTGGCAATGGCATTGGCGTCATGATTGACACAGGCAATTACTTTTGCACATTGTTCTCCATTTATTCGGGCAGATTCAACACCTGTAGAGGTTCCACCAGCTCCACAGAATAAATCAATGTATAGCAGGTCTATAGTATTCATTTCTATTCGGTTATGCGTTAAACATAGTTTATTTCATTATCAGGGATTTTTATAACTTCCCTATCCATCATAAATGGGGTAATATTTTGTTTATGATTGGGGTGCTCAACTTCTTCAATTACGTTATTTCCGATTACACAATGCTTGTTGTAGCATACGATATAAACCGTTTCTTCATCCGAAAAACGGAATAAATCGCCTGTGATAAGAGTATTGAATGTTGTTGTCATAATTAGCTTCTTTTTGATTTGTTTCTATCTTTGGTACAAAGCAGGTATGTACCATAAACAAAAGGAAAACATATACTCAGTAAAAGGAATATCCGGCTCCCCACGGAAGGGGGGGAGGACAGGATCTCTGCTCTTTCGGCAAAGACACAAAGGACTATCGCTCCATATACCAAATGAGTTATTCCCAATGCTTTACGGCTCATAATCATCCTATTGATTATTTTATAAAAGAGGCTGTTTTCCTTTCCTTGAGGTATGCTCTTTTTTTTGTCAAAATCTTGTTGGTTCATTCTTTTTATAGTTATACGTTAATACCTTGTTTCCTGTAATATTGGGCTATTTTCTCTTTTTGCTCTTCGATTTTTAGATCGAGTTTAGCAATACGATTAACTAACCTTTCCCGTCTGGCTTCAAGTTCTTCCAGCTTGGCAGCTTGTTTTGTAATTAGTCTCATATTTTAGTTCCTTTCTGTTATGTTAGGAATTAAGTTTTGATAAAATAAAATCAGCTAATTCTTGCGTCTCTTTTTCGGTTTCTTGTTTTTGAACTTGACAAATGAACCTCTTTATATTAAAGAATCTGCCATCAGATGAACCTTCAATGATATAAGTGCCTTTACGGTCTGTCGTTTTTACAAATTTTGTTTTCATTTCTTATCAGTTTTGAAAGTTACTCTATAGCTTTTTTTATTGCTGCTTTAGCTGCATCAATCTCTTTGGTAGCAAAAGAATAAATAGCCTGATCATTATAATCAAACCGTTCCAGCATACCTTGTAATGCATTCAGTAATTCAGGGGCAGCAGCTATTAACTTAGCTCTCTCTCGTTGCTTTTTAGTCCCATTCTCATGCCCTCCAAGTGGAAAAGCGACCATAGCTAATGGAAATTCTACAGACGTGTCTTCTTTTATAAAGATTACACCATCGGGGTAATTAGGAGTCACTGTCTCGACAGTTTTCCATTTTACTAAATCTTCTATTTTACTCATTTGAATAGGTATTAGCTAAATTTGACTCATAGTATCTGCAAACTCTTTTTCAAAGTCAAGTGATTCACCGGAAACATTTGCAAGTGTTGCTCTAAGCATAAAATTTCGAAAGGCTATTTGACATTTCTCTTTTGTTTCCTGCTTTACCATTTCGGCAGCTTCTAAGGCATGTTTTTGTGCTATGACATCGATATACTCATAGTAGCCACCTGCTTTATCTGTACGCTCTGAAATAAATTGCTGTACTTTTTCTGATATTGTTATTTTCATTTCTAAACTGTTATGATTCTGATAAATATCTTATAAGATCATCCTTGTCTCTAAAAAGTTTTTTATCCCATTGTGGATAATTGTTTCTCGGCACACTTAATCCGTCAGAAAGTTTGTATACCATAAAAAAACTGCGATCTGTATAGGATATTTCAATAGTAATTTTGCTTATAGTGGAATGACAGATATTGTCTCCACTTAGATAGCATACACTATCACCTACATTAAACTCTGTATCTATATTCATATCTTATTTTTTCTAATCTAAACTTCGGTCAATAAAGAGCGCGCCAAGAGATAAAATCAAAGTGTCGAATTTTAAAATTATCATATAGAAAGACGCGCTCCTTGCTTTTTATTTCTATTTTTGCCATTGTCGAATTTTAAAAATTATCACCATGAAAAAATTTATTGAAGTTTCAACAGAAAATGGCAAATTTCTTGTGAATGTTAACACTATCAGTTGTCTGTACACTATAAAAGACGGCCGTACGCGCATTACACTCACAGCGCCGTCGTCCAAGGGGGACATCTTTATTAGCGCTCAAGAATCTTACGAAGAAGTTAAGGCTTTGATTAAGGCTGCTCTTTAACCCACTTGTAGATCTCGTTGGCGGCATCGATAGCCTCTCCGCGAGATAATTCGTTTGCTGCCAGCGTTATGCACCATTTGCGCAATTTCATATCTTTGCGCTTTCTCAAATACCGGATAATTTTTTTTATCATAATCGTAATTTTAAAATTTAACAAGTTTATTTTCTGAAAAACATATCTCCGCTTATGGATCTGGCGGTATCATCACCCGTTAACCGTATGTACCGGAAGAAGTTATGCTCACTCCGGTGTCCGGTGAGTTTCATGATCTCCAATGTTTTCATGCGGCCGGTCAGATACATATTCGTGGCAGCCGATCTCCTGGCGGTATGACTGCTGATTAACTCCCATTTCTCTTTAGTTACCGTATGCAGTTTCCCGCCTTGGGTAAATGAATAGGAAACTTTGTCAGTCAAGCCTATTTCACGCATGATCACCTTAAGATATTTGTTGAAGTGCTGGATACATAGCCCTGTCGGAATATCCCCGTCGTACTTCTCAAATATCTCTTTGACATAATCATGTGCAGGAACCTTTACATCCACATTCGTTTTCCTGGTACGCTTGACTATGAAACATCCTTGCAGGTTGTCTTGGGTCAATGTCGAGTAATCCGAATACCTCAGGGCGGTCAGACAACCGATGACAAACAAGTCCCGGATTCGCTCCTTGGCTTTGCGCTTGTCCTGTTTGGCGAACTTGTAATAGTAGATACGGGTGATCTCGTTCATACTTAAAAAAATCGCATTCGTTGGCTCTCCTTTCATGTCAATTTCATCATAAGTGGTATCCACGGCGTAGTTATATTGCGATGCCCGCCGGATAAGCGACTGGAGCTTCTGGATATATCCTACAATCGTATTATGTCGTAGCCCGCAATTCTCAAGATAGATTATGAAGTCATCCAGAAACTCGGCTGTAACCGAATTGGTGAAAATATCACAGTCGTATTCTCTCGAGAAATTGTCTACGTGCTTTATGATGGCATCATAGACTGCGGCATAGTGTGCAGACTTTCGTCTGGAACGCTTTTCAAGCATTTCCTGGGCAAACGAGGTAAAATGGATGCCTTCCAGTGGTTTGCTCTGGCGAAAATGGTTGATATAGTCCTTTCTGGGTTTAACCTCGCAAGCAGGACTGACAAGGGTAAGCATGACTCGAGGCGTTTTATGCTGTTGAACCGTATGGGTACACATCCACAATAGCCGTTTCCGTAACCGCTCCTATCTGATAATCGGCCATAGTGCCTTTCATTCCCTCGTCCAGCTTCCTCACGGCGTCACGCAGGTCGGCGGCCTGTACCAGCACAAAGGAGGCGGTTTTCTTCTCGGCGCCGCTCTTTTCGTCCAGGGTGATAAAAAAGAGCCTGCATTTAAACCAGCGGTCCGCCGCTTCTTCATCACTGACAAAAAGTTCGCTGTAATTGGCGCGTTTAATGTCCGATACCGTAAACTCTCCTGTTATAAACGGGGTTACCTCTTCAATAATGCGTGCTTCCGCTTCCGTAAAACTCAAAGCGTCTACCAGATAGGACTCGGTAACTTTCTGAATCATTCCGTTCTCCATCGTCTTTTCGTAGCGGATCTTGCATTCAAACCAGGTATGCATTGCCATATCATTCGATTTTTAATTGCTGTTTATTTCTTTGGTATACTGAAGCTTTCAGTGACTTGCATCTCCTGCACTCGGAACTGAAAGTAAAGTATACCTTCTCTCCTCTCTTCAGGGTTCTGGGATAAAACCGGTGAACGCCATACCACTCACCGCAAACGGAGCACCGTTTCATCACGCGACCGTCGGACAAGGTGCGATAATTGCCTCTTTCCCGCCGTCGGACCAGCTCGCAGCCGGCGCACTCTTCATCCGTGAGCTTATACCTCCTGCAATGGGACAGGGATTTCTTTCCGCATTTGGCGAATGCCTTGCAATCGATACGGGGGATGGTCTGGATGATATTCATAAGCTGATCATTTTAAGCCTCCCGCTTCGGGGGAACCGAATCCCGGGGACTTCTCCCCGGGGAGTGGTTTGCAAAATATAAAACTTAACCGGGGCACACTCCCGACGGCATCCTTTAGTACCGGCATTGGTTATTGTTTAACATGTTTCCTGCATTTAAGCAGGACTCCTTTTATGATGATCGCCCGGTCCGTTGAGATCGTTCCCTCTTTGGACCGATGCAGTAGCGTACCTTTTTTGATTCCTATATCGTTTTCGCTCAGATGTTCAAAAATGGCGCTGAGCGAACCGAAATAGTAGTTCTTCTTTTTGAAGATCAAATGCACATGTATTACTTTCATGTTCTCAAAAGTTCCATATATGTCATATTTGGTCGTTTTCCGCAGATTCCATCCGCTCTATCTCTTCCAGGCAACGGAGCCATCCGGGAAACCCGCCGAGGTTCTTGTCATCGATGTAGATATTGGCGTATATCTTGCCGGATCCTTTCCCGTACCGCTTTATATTTTCCGGGCAGTGGTCGTTCACCCTGTCAAAGGGAATGTTGTGCTCCAGTAGCCAGTTGATTGCATCAAGCAGGTTCTTTCCGCTACGGCAGGTCCAGATAATGATATAGTGGCCTCTTTCGTGCAATTTGCGCAGCACTTCACCGGCATACGGTTGTTCCCCCAGGATATCGGGAAAGCTGCTTCGCGCAATCGTTCCGTCAAAGTCAACGGCCAGGATCATGACGCCCTCCTCCTTTTCTTTTGGGACATGGCCGTGTCTTTTCTGTCAATATAACCACCTCTTTGGCGCAGTATTTCTCTTATCTCCTTTATAGATTCCTCTTCGAGGATACTGTTCAGAGCACGGAATTTGCCGGATATTTTCCCGCTTTTCAGGCAACCCGGATCATCCGCTATCTTCTTTTTAAGACTGAGAGGTGCTTCTTTCAGTTTCTCAATGGTATATGCTATCCGGTCTTTGCCGTCGAGTTCGGGGCTCGGATGGCGGAATCTGATATTCAGCAAGAGGCTTTCTACCACATCTGTTTCCCTGACGAGCCTTGCGCATTCGTCCAGACCCTTTTTTCCGGGTATGACCATCTCCCGGATTCTCTCGATATGCGGAGCCAGCATAAATTTGGCTTCCAAGGGTGTTATCTGTAGCACATAGGCCACTTGTATATGATTCACTAACATGGGTGCTCCTTTCCTGTTTATGGTTAATAATCTTTTGAATCGTAAAATCCCTGATTGCGCAGGTACTCCTTCACCACATCGGAGGAGGAAGCCCGCCCGCCGATCCGGTCGTGGATATATTGGTACTTCTCCATGGACATGCCCGAGAGGACGGCATCGTTACGCTCTACATTTCCGGCATAGATACAGCCGGCAATGGTCGTTATCGTAATGATTGCGATAATGATATGTTTGGAAAGCTTATTCATGTTTGTCATCTTGTTCTTCATTTAATGGGTTAAGCTCTTTTTTGAGAAGGAGCGTCAGGCTCTGTGCTTCCTCGTATCTCTCTTCTTCGATAAGGCTGTTTATCTTTTCCTCCAGAGTCAGGAGGTATATTTTTAAAAGACGGGAGTCTGTTTCGCCTATCTTGCCGCGAAGTCCGGTAAGATCCTGCCTGATCCGGGATTCCAAAGCCCGGAACAGGAATAGGATGGCCCAAAACAGGCCAATGCACAGACACATGGACAGGGCGAGGAAAGTTTCATTCATAATTGTGCCCTCCAGAATCTTATGATTTCCTTACCTTCGTAAAATTTTCGTGCTGACTCACGGCGAAATCCGCATTTTATGCGTCCGCTACTGGTATATTCCCTTAAAGTGTTGCGGTGTATTCCGAGTATTTCGCAAGTTTGGGTTACGGTATAGCGACCGGTGCTGCTTACTGTTGGTTCTTCGGATGTGATCATGACTTATTCCTCCTTGTTTTTAATAATTATATCACAATTTTTTCGGGCTGCAAAGCTTCCGCGTGCAGGAAGCCAAAGGCGGGTGTTGTCACGAAGGTCAATGTTGGGACAGTTCATATTTACGACAGTAGCATAGTCTGACGCCTTTACAGAGGCATGATAGCCTGAAACTCCAACAACGGAATCTCCCTCGGCAAGGATAGTGGAGCTTCCTGCCGCAATGACCATCGAACGTTCACAGGTTATTGCAGAGACCTCTCCAAGAAGGAAAGCGCATGCGCGTCCTTTGATGAAGGCTCGTTCACTTTTCCAGATTACAGCCGTGGCAGTTCCGGAAATATCAACCGCAGTGCCGTCCCATATTAACATATATCCGGATGAGCCTCCGGAGTTACATTTTATGCCGGCAGATAGAAATACGTCCTTAAAATCTTCTGCTATGCCGGGGGAAAGGATACCTTCCTTTGCCAGATATCCGATATCCTTTTTGATAATAGACATAAGAGTTTCGCAGTTTTGAGCCAGCTGTATATCCATATAAAGCCTAGATTCGGACGTCTGGTCAATATTCTTCAGCAGCCTGTTTTTCAGTTCATGAAACTTTGATTCCATATTCTTATCTCCTTAAAAAGCAAAGCTCGAACCTTTCATAGGCCTAATGTGGAAGTTTGCCTATTACTCGGAACGAGCTTTTATCAATGTCTTTACTAACCCTTAAATCTCGCGGAAACTTCCACGCAACCGCGCCACTTTCAAATTCTTATACGAATTGTTGGATAAAAGAAAAAGGCTGGTTATATTTGCGAATGACTAAAGACGAAAATATAGGTGACGAGCGCTCTCGGACAGCCTTTTTTGTATCCGTTTTCGTTTGAGTGATTTGAATACGGGGACAAATATCGGTGATATATTCCCAATAAACAAGATATATCACTGATAATTAACATTAATTTTATTATTATGAACTTTGATTTAAAAGCGTTTAGAAAACGATTTGGTTTAAAACAGGTTGAAGTGGCTCATTTATTCAATTGTGGGCAGAGCAATATTTCAGATATTGAGACTGGAAAAAGAGGGCTTGAAGAGTATCAAACAAGAATTCTCTTCGATAAATACGGAGAAGAGGTAGTTAAAGAGTACTTAATACCTGAGAGTGCCATTCATCAAGGGAATATAAACGGGGATAATATAAACGGGCACAATGTCACTGTAAATAAAGCAGACTTTGATAAACTTATTAGCTTGTTAAACAAAAGGGATGAACAAATAGATAGATTATTGCGTATTATTGAAAATTTAAATAAATAGATTGGGTATGCAATAGCTGAGTGGTATTTGCGAATGACTAAAGACGAAAATATAGGTGACGAGCGCTCTCGGACAGCCTTTTTTGTATCCGTTTTCGTTTGAGTGATTTGAATACGGGGACAAATATAATAGAATATAAACCACTATCAAAAAAACATTGGTGGTATATTTTCAACTATTATAATTTATTAACCTAATCATCTTATGGATATAATCGACAGAATTAAGCAATATCTTAATCATAAAGGAATTAGTGATTATAGATTTGAGAAAACATTATCCCTATCAAAAGGGTACATAAATAAAGCTAAAAATCCAACCGCGGATATATTAATGAAGATGTGTGGTATATATACCGACATATCTACTGAATGGCTGCTTAGAGGTGAAGGTGAGATGTTGAGGGAGAAAAGAGAAGACCTTGGCCTTCATCGGGCTGAGTCAGCATCTACAGATGAAAACTCTTTAATCTATAAGATGTATAAAGAGAAAGACGATGAAAATAAAACCCTAATCAAGCAGAATGCCGTTTTAGAGGAACGCATCCGCCAACTCGAAGCTGACAATGAATCATTAAGAAGTCAGTCAGGAGCTGATAGGATAACCGATACTTTTTCCGATCTACCATTAGTAGACTACGAAGAAGATTATCCGCCCGTAGAACGTCCTTCAAGTTCCAAACATCCGTTAGCAGGAAAAGCGTGACATTTCTTTGGGTGATTATTGAGAGGTTAAGCAAAGGAAACGATTAAGTTATTAAATGAAATATGGACCAATTGCAATTAATACAAAGCAAAATATATGAGATACGTGGACAGAAGGTTATGCTGGATTTTGATTTGGCGGAAATGTACGGTACTGAAACTAAATATTTAAAACGTTCAGTAAAAAATAATATTAAACGTTTTCCATCAGATTTTATGTTTGAGCTAACGAAGGAAGAATTCGACAGTTTGAGGTGCAGTTTTAGCACCTCAAAAAGAGGCGGGACCCGATATATGCCTTATGCTTTCACTGAACATGGAGTTGCTCAACTTTCTTCAGTTCTTAACAGCGATTTGGCAATTGAGATTAATATTCAAATCATAAGGGCATTTATAGCAGTTCGTCAGTTAATCTCCAATCCTCCGGTTGATAGAGTCGATAAACTGAAAGAAGAAATCAAAGCATTAAAAGATTACATCGAAGAAGCATTTACTGACTACAACGATATAAATGATGATACGCGCATGCAATTGGAATTAATTAATCAAACTTTGGCAGAATTGCAAGCGAAAAAGAAAGCGGAAGAAAAACCTCGTAACCCAATAGGGTTTATCAAACCTAAACACTAAACAATGAATATGCGCTGACACCCAATGAATGGCAAAAGTGCGTAATTCTTAACTTTGAAAAGAGTTCTAGAATAATATAAACCATGTATGATATTGTAGCGCAGAGGCTTAGACTGTTTTTAGCAAAGAAAGATATCACTTGTAAAAAATTGTCGGCTATGATTTTTATGTCAGAGGCGACGCTTAAAGGCAAATTGAATGGTACAAGAACGCTAGATCTTAATACAATAATATCCATTGCAATACGGCTTGAGGATCTTTCTGTTGAATGGCTTCTTCGTGGCGAAGGTGATATGTTTAAATCTAGTTCTGGTGTTTCTATTTTATCTTCATCAGTACCTATATTTACAGGGGAGACCTCGTTTATATACAGTATGTATAAAGAAGAAAGAGAAGAGGTTAAAACTTTATTAAAGCAAAATGGTATATTGGAAGAGCGTATTCGTCAGCTCGAGGATGACAATAGATTATTAAGAGATCAAGTTGTAACAGAATTAAACCTAAATACTAAACTGTAGATTATTATGAGTTTAAATGATCGTTTACGAATTGTTGTAAATGAATTTTTTCATGGGAATAAAGCGGCTTTTGCTCGAGCCGCAAAAATATCGGACCAAAGAGCTTATAGTTGTTTGTCTGTTCGGAGTAATACAGAACCTCCGGCTAGAGTTTTGGAGAATTTAGCTAAGTATCTACCGAATTTAAACGCGACTTGGCTTTTAACCGGAGAGGGAGAAATGATTCAAGATAAATCCACTCCTGAGATGCCGATAACTCTTGTTTCGGTAAATGAATATAAAAGTCGATTGCAGCAAATGGAGGTAAGATTGGAAGCTCTAAGGGCTCAGGTGGTATTAAAAGATAAACTACTAGCCGGACTACTCCGAAAAGTAGAGAACAAGACTAAATAGCTTGAATGATATTTTATTTTGGATCTATCTAGCCCGTATTTTTATTTGCATTATGCTATAGTGTAATATAAGACGTTTTCATGACGACTTTATGTTAAATACTTTGAGTCAATTTATAACCTCAAACAAAAGGGATGGAACAAGGTATATGCCTTTTGCTTTTATTGAGTTGGGCGTAGCTATGCTTTCCTCTATTTTAAACAGTGAAGTTGTAATTGAGATTAACAAAAGATTATATCGAAGAAGTGTTTACTGACTACAATGATATAAATGATGATACGTGCATGCAATTGGAATTAATTAATCAAACTTTGGCAGAATTGCAAGCGAAAAGAAGGCGGAAGAAAAACCTTGTAATCCAATAGGGTTTTATTAAATCTAAATAATGAATAATAAGAGTGTATAATCCTTAACTTTGAAACAAATCTAATAGAATATAAAAGATGCATGATATTGTAACGCAAAGGCTTAATCAATTTTTAGTTGAAAAGAATATTACTTATAAAGAATTATCTGGTATGATTCTTATGTCGGAAACGTCACTTTGTAGAAAGTTGACTGGTTCAAGGAGTCTTGATTTGCATACATTAATATCTATAGTAGCATGCTTGCCAGATGTTTCTTCCGAGTGGCTTCTTAGAGGCAAAGGTAGGGTGTGTAATTCTTCTTCGAGCATTAGTTCCGATGTCTTAGTAGAAGAACTTAAAATGGAAAATAACCTATTAAAACGAAAAATTCAAGTTCTTCAAGAATTGTTGGAGTTTAAGATGGAAAAAATCAGAGCTGAGAATGGTAACATAAAAAAATGATCTAAAAAATGTGCTTAATTGTTTAGTTGTGCTACAGTCAAATTAAATCTAAGTACTAAACTATTATGAGTTTAAATGATCGCTTGCGAGTTGTCGCAAATGGATTAAAAGATAATTTATTGACTAAGTTTATGTTAAAGGATAGATAATAAACCTAAATATGACGGCTAAATTTATTATTATGGTATTGGTATTAGCTTATATCATGGTTATAATCGCTATATCAATTTATTTAATAAAGATAATATGTACTCGTTACAACCAAAACTCAGATCAGATACTCCCTCCTCCCAATATGCACTCTATTCAGGAGAGTGCATCCATGCATTTGGTAAGAATAGGACAGTTGCCTCACCCAGGACCTGGATATTGTTATTACGAATTAGGAGGAATGAGATATCAAGCGCTAACAGGATTTGACATTGGCGTACACGAAGGATATGCAAAAGCAGAGCTTAATAATCGGTATGATAAATATGCGGTTGGAGTCTACAGAGAAGGAGATCACAAATTAATGGGATACGTTCGAAGAGAACAAAATAGAGAGCTTTATGAATTTATGTTAAATAATAATTGTATAGCTAAAGCTAAATTTCGAATATGGATACACCAAGGAGAAATCTATGGAGCAGCTTACATAAAAGAAGAATGGAAATCTTCATTAGGCTTTAAGTCTGACATTAAAATTTAGAAATAAGTCCTTTTGCGTGCAAATTTCATGCAAAAGAATGATCTCTTATTTCTATATAATTGATATATAATATATTATCAGCGTTTTATTTTGCTTTGGGAGCAGGGGGTCGTGGGTTCGAATCCCGCTACCCCGACAGGAAATAAGAGTAATCACACATGTCAATGTGGTTACTCTTATTTCATTTTGTGCTATGGTGGAATTCCGATAATACGGAATAATGCAACTGGAACAGAGCGACGCCTATTACATTTTCAAATAAAACTCCCGGGTTAATTTAATGTATTCATCACTGTAGCGGTGGCGAGAAACTTCTGTTAATAATTTCTCTTCTTTGCAGTCTTGTTTTATAAATGTAAATGAGATCAAGGTACGTTTGGGGGGTGCTCCCGGTTTAGTGATGACCAAGAGCTGGCGGGATGGATACAGGCCTTGTGAAGATGCGATGTCTTTAAAAGAATCACTTGCATCCATCGGTATGACTACTGTAAAAGTACCATTTGGCGAAAGTAAATTCGATACTCCCTTCAGCAATTCTTCATAAGACAGGTTATCGTTATGTCGGGCTGTGTTGCGCTGGCTGTCCGGACACTTCAGGGAGTCTGTGAAATATGGAGGATTTGATACGATTGTATCATATTTCAGGCTATTGTTCTTATTGCTGTATAACCTGAAATCCTGGCAAACGACTTCTATCCTGCTTCCCCAAGGTGAACGGGTGATATTCTCTGCAGCCTGTTGTGCGGCTTTTCCGTCTATTTCAAGAGCAATAACGGAAGCGGAACAGCGTTGGGCCAGCATAAGTGCCACCAATCCGGTACCGGTACCAATATCAAGAATACGTGCCGAGGACTCTACCGGGGTCCAAGCTCCGAGCAGGACACCGTCTGTGCCTACTTTCATGGCACATTTATCGTGCCAGACAGTAAACTGTTTAAACTGAAAAAAAGGTTGGCTCATTTAGCTAAGAAATAATTAAGTTCGCCAAAAATAGGTAAATATTGTGATATGACATTCCGTCCACATTATTATTTGGCATTGTTTTTGTGTTTTTATCGAATAGATGTTTTATTCTTAATGAAGAATCGATTAACTTTGCGAACGTTTTATGTTCGCTGATATGACATAAACTAATTTATACGAAATGAAGAAAGAAAGATATTTAAGAGAGATGGATGACCAGAATGATAACGCATTTTCATTAATTGCCGATTTTGACGGAAACGAAGATCAAGTGTTTGACATAAAGGTTGGTGAAACTCTTCCGGTACTCCCCCTCCGTAATATGGTATTGTTCCCCGGAGTATTTATGCCTGTTTCTGTTGGCAGAAAATCATCTTTGAGATTGGTGAGGGAAGCCGATAAGAAAAAATCCTATATTGCAGTAGTTTGCCAGAAAATGGCGGAAACGGACGAGCCGGCATTTGAGGACTTGCACCCGATCGGAACCATAGGTAAGATTGTGCGTGTACTCGAAATGCCCGACCAGACAACAACAGTCATTATCCAGGGAATGAAACGCCTGGAGCTGAAGAATATCACGGAGACACATCCGTACCTGAAGGGTGAAGTGAACATTGTTGAAGAAGAAATCCCTTCAAAAGATGATAAGGAGTTTCAGGCATTGGTGGAAACCTGCAAGGATTTGACAATACGATATATTAAATCATCGGACACTTTACATCAGGAATCAGCGTTTGCCATCAAAAACCTGACGAACCACATGTTTCTGGTGGACTTTATCTGTACGAACCTTCCGTTGAAGAAGGACGAGAAAATCGAACTGTTGCGCATTGATTCGTTGCGTGAACGTACCTATCGGTTGCTTGAAATCCTGAATCGTGAAGTGCAGTTGGCCGAAATAAAGGCATCTATCCAGATGCGTGCCCGTGAGGATATTGACCAACAGCAACGTGAGTATTTCCTGCAGCAGCAGATTAAAACGATTCAGGACGAACTGGGTGGCGGCGGCCAGGAACAGGAAATAGAAGAGATGCGCCAAAAGGCAGAACACATGAAGTGGAGTACCGAAGTGCGGGAAACTTTCCTGAAAGAGCTTGCCAAGCTGGAACGTACCCATCCTCAATCGCCGGATTACAGTGTGCAGTTGAATTATCTGCAGACAATGCTCAATCTGCCGTGGGGAGTTTATACTACCGACAATTTAAACCTAAAGAATGCCGAGAAAACGCTGAATAAGGATCATTACGGTCTGGAGAAAGTAAAGGAACGCATTCTGGAACATTTAGCCGTACTTAAATTGAAGGGTGACATGAAGTCTCCTATTATCTGTTTATACGGCCCTCCGGGAGTTGGTAAGACTTCACTGGGAAAATCGATTGCCGCAGCCTTGAAGCGGAAATATATCCGTATGTCATTGGGAGGTGTGCACGATGAAGCGGAAATTCGCGGACACCGTAAAACTTATATCGGTGCAATGCCGGGACGTATTATCAAAAACCTGATTAAAGCGGGTTCTTCGAATCCGGTATTTATTCTGGATGAAATAGATAAAGTGAGTGCCGACCGTCAGGGAGATCCTTCATCGGCTTTACTTGAAGTGCTTGATCCGGAACAAAATACGGCTTTCCATGATAATTTCCTGGATGTGGATTACGACTTGTCCAAAGTGATGTTTATTGCTACGGCAAACAACTTGAATACCATTCCCGGACCATTGCTCGATCGAATGGAACTGATTGAAGTGAGTGGTTATATCACGGAAGAAAAAGTGGAAATAGCACGAAAGCATTTAGTGCCGAAGGAGTTGGAAGCAAACGGAATGAAGAAGACCGACATTAAAATTCCAAAAGATACGCTGGAAGCTATTATCGAATCGTACACACGTGAAAGCGGTGTGCGTGAGTTGGAAAAGAAAATCGGTAAGATTCTTCGTAAATCGGCCCGCCAATATGCAACAGATGGTTTCTTCTTAAAAACAGAAATCAAACCGACTGATTTGTATGATTTCCTGGGTGCTCCGGAATATACTCGTGATAAATATCAAGGCAATGATTATGCCGGTGTGGTGACAGGATTGGCATGGACAGCCGTTGGAGGTGAAATCTTATTTGTTGAGACTAGTCTGAGCCGCGGCAAGGGCGGACGTCTCACATTAACCGGAAATTTGGGTGAAGTGATGAAAGAGTCTGCTATGCTGGCACTTGAGTATATCAAAGCACATGCTTCACTCTTAAATCTGGATGAAGAGATCTTTGATAACTGGAACATCCATGTCCATGTCCCCGAAGGAGCTATTCCGAAAGACGGTCCGTCGGCGGGTATCACAATGGCTACTTCGTTGGCTTCTGCTTTGACACAACGTAAGGTGAAGGCTAATCTGGCTATGACCGGGGAAATCACGTTACGTGGCAAGGTACTTCCGGTAGGTGGTATTAAGGAGAAGATTCTGGCAGCTAAGCGTGCCGGCATCAAAGAAATTATTATGAGTGCCGAGAACAAAAAGAATATTGACGAAATACAGGATATATATCTGAAAGGACTGACTTTCCATTATGTGAATGATGTAAAAGAGGTCTTTGCCATTGCATTGACTCAAGAGAAGGTTGCCGATGCCATTGATTTATCCGTAAAGAAAGCCAACCAGGAATGACATTCGAATTACAATATACAGACGCAAAAAGTAATGCCCGTGCCGGTCTGATTACAACAGACCACGGGCAAATACAAACCCCTATATTTATGCCGGTAGGTACAATCGGCAGTGTGAAAGGAGTACATCAGACTGAATTGAAAGAGGATATTCAGGCACAGATCATTCTGGGAAATACATATCATCTTTATTTGCGGCCGGGACTGGATGTACTCGAAAAAGCCGGTGGATTGCATAAGTTCAATGGATTCGACCGTCCGATGCTGACCGATAGTGGTGGTTTTCAGGTGTTTTCTTTGTCCGGTATCCGTAAATTGCGTGAAGAAGGGGCCGAATTCCGTTCGCATATTGATGGCAGCAAGCATATCTTTACTCCTGAAAAGGTTATGGATATCGAACGTATCATAGGTGCCGACATCATGATGGCATTTGACGAATGCCCGCCGGGGGATTCGGATTATGCATATGCCAAAAAGTCATTGGGATTGACACACCGCTGGCTCGACAGATGCATTCAACGATTCAATGAGACGGAACCTAAATATGGTTATAGCCAGTCTCTTTTTCCTATCGTGCAAGGATGTGTATACCCCGACCTGCGTAAACAATCTGCAGAATACATAGCTTCGAAAGATGCAGACGGTAATGCCATTGGCGGACTTGCCGTAGGCGAACCGGTAGATAAGATGTACGAGATGATTGAGTTGGTGAACGAGATACTTCCCAAGGACAAACCACGTTATCTGATGGGAGTCGGCACACCGGTTAATATTCTTGAGGGTATTGAACGTGGAGTAGATATGTTCGACTGTGTGATGCCTACCCGTAACGGACGAAACGGAATGTTGTTTACGAAAGACGGTATCATGAACATGCGTAATAAAAAATGGGAAGCAGACTTCTCTCCTATTGAAGCTGACGGTGCTTCGTATGTAGACACATTGTACAGCAAAGCATACTTGCGCCATTTATTCCATGCGCAGGAGTTGCTGGCCATGCAGATTGCGTCTATCCACAATCTGGCGTTTTATTTGTGGCTGGTAGGAGAAGCACGCAAGCACATTATCGCAGGAGACTTTTCAACCTGGAAACCTATGATGGTGAAAAGAGTGTCAACAAGACTATAAATTTATGAGAAGCAATCGGTTTATTAAACGCCTGGACTTATATATCATCAAGAAATTCTTGGGGACGTATGTATTTGCTATTGCATTGATTATCTCCATCGCAGTAGTATTCGACTTCAACGAGAAGATGGATAAGTTTATGGAACGGAGTGCGCCGTGGTCGGCAATCATCTTCGATTACTACATGAACTTTATTCCATATTTCGCGAATCTGTTCAGTCCGTTGTTTGTATTTATTGCTGTCATATTCTTCACCTCTAAACTGGCTGAGAACTCCGAGATTATTGCAATGTTTTCTACCGGTATGAGTTTTAAACGTATGTTGCGTCCTTACATGATATCGGCCGGTATCATTGCGATTTCTACCTTTATATTAGGATCGTATGTGATTCCAAGAGGCAGTGTGACTCGTCTGGACTTTGAAGATAAATACGTGAAAAAGAAAAAGACCACTTATGTACACAATATACAGTTGGAGATAGACACAGGCGTGATTGCTTATATTGATAACTATCAGGATTACAATAAGACAGGAAACCGTTTTTCGCTGGATAAATTCGTAGATAAGAAACTGGTATCCCATTTGACTGCCCGTAGCATTACTTATGATACTACTGCGGTTAATAAATGGACCATTAAGGATTATATGATTCGTAATCTCGACGGATTAAAGGAAACTATTGTCCGTGGAGATAAGATGGATTCCATTATACCGATGGAACCTGCCGATTTCATGATTATGCGTAATCAACAGGAAATGTTGACCAGCCCTCAGCTTAGTGCATATATAGATAAGCAGAAACAAAGGGGTATTGCCAATATCAAAGAGTTTGAAATAGAGTATCATAAACGAATCGCCATGTCATTTGCATCATTCATCCTGACTGTGATCGGAGTATCTCTTTCTTCAAGAAAAACAAAGGGGGGAATGGGATTGCATTTGGGAATAGGACTTGGACTGAGCTTTTCATATATCCTGTTCCAGACCGTGGCATCTACTTTTGCGGTAAATGGAAATATGCCTCCGATGATCGCCATGTGGATTCCTAATTTACTGTATGCGATGATTGCATTTTACCTATATAGAAAGGCTCCCAAATAATGGATTGCATTTGAATTCAAAGGGTCTAAAAATAAGAATTTCCGCCTGCTCCTGTGAAATCCACAAGTGCGGGCGGAATTTTTTGTTGTATTCATTTCCTCTTTTGTCTCGTTCCCGGGATCGAAATCCTGTTGGGAACCCCCACTCTCTTCTTACGCTTTAAAATCAACCTTTGATTTTGTTTGCATAAGCAGAAAGTTCTGCAGCAGAGATGTTTTTGGCTATAATCACACCATTTCCATCCAATAAATAGTTAGTGAAACCCCGGTTTAAACGGTATTTCTTAAACAAGCCGGAGTTTTCGCCTTTAGTTTCCGCGAAACAGGTGGGCGTAACTATTTGGTCCTTACGAATGGTTTCCTGAAATACCGACTGGTATTCGTCAAATGAAACGGAAACCATTTCCACATCTTGAGAAGTTGACCGAAGCGCATTGCTCAAACTTGCGTTTTGCATCCGGGACTGTGCATCGTAACTTGCCCAAAAACTAAGCAGCACATATTTGCCTTTTAAGTCGGTCAAATCAAAATTGTGCTGTGCATCTGACGTAGATTCGATTGTGAAATCAGGGGCTACGTCACCCACATTCAAACCTCCGGTGGGTTTGTCTTTTTCTACGAAAGAAGTCAAGGAACTAATTAGTAATACAACAAAAATCCATTTTACATGCCTCATGTAATTCGGTTTTAGTTAATACTATCCGGGACTGTCCTCTAAAACAGTGGTCTCTCCCCGAAACATCGTCTTTTTAGGCACAACAGAGAGGAATCTGTTGATTGTCAAGGCCTTTAATTCAGAAACCGGGTGCAAAGGTAAGTAAATATTATTCCAACTTCCAAATAAACAAGTAATTTTCTCTCTTTTTAAGTGCAGTTTTTTATGTTATTTAGCATAAATACTGGGAATTTTCCCCTACTTTTGCAGGATACTTAATGAACATTCAGCTATGCAACCATCAAAAACAGAATTAATTCTGATTCGTATTACCGGTGAAGATCGTCCGGGACTTACAGCCTCCGTAACAGAGATATTGGCAAAATACGATGCCACTATCCTGGATATTGGTCAGGCAGATATTCATAACACCCTTTCACTGGGCATTCTCTGTATGACTGAGGAACAACTCTCGGGATTTATGATGAAAGAGTTGCTTTTTAAGGCATCTTCCTTGGGAGTAACCATTCGTTTCTATCCGATTACCGAAGAAGAGTATGAAAGCTGGGTGAATATGCAAGGTAAGAACCGCTATATCCTTACATTGCTGGGACGTAAACTTACGGCTCGCCAGATTGCGGCGGTTACCCGTATTTTAGCTGAACAGGACATGAATATTGATGCCATCAAACGTCTGACCGGACGTATTCCATTGGATGAGCGTAAAATGCATACCCGAGCCTGTATTGAATTCTCGGTTCGCGGTACTCCCCGGGATAAAGAAGCTATGCAGGGACAGTTGATGAAATTGGCCAGTGAACTCGAAATGGACTTCTCTTTCCAGTTGGATAATATGTATCGCCGTATGCGCCGCCTGATCTGTTTCGATATGGACTCTACATTAATAGAAACCGAAGTAATTGACGAACTTGCTATACGTGCCGGTGTAGGTGCTGAAGTAAAAGCAATTACGGAACGTGCCATGAGGGGAGAAATTGACTTTACGGAAAGTTTTCGTGAGCGGGTTGCACTGCTGAAAGGACTGGACGAATCTGTAATGCAGGAAATTGCCGAGAGTCTGCCAATAACTGAAGGGGTGGATCGCTTGATGTATGTTCTGAAGAAGTATGGTTATAAGATTGCTATCCTTTCGGGAGGTTTCACCTACTTTGGACAGTATTTGCAGAAGAAATACGGTGTTGATTATGTATATGCCAATGAACTTGAGATTGTAGACGGCAAGCTGACGGGGCGTTATTTGGGAGATGTGGTAGATGGAAAGCGTAAAGCGGAACTGCTGCGATTGATCGCTCAGGTAGAAAAAGTAGATATCGCTCAAACCATTGCTGTTGGGGATGGAGCTAATGATCTTCCTATGTTGGGAGTTGCCGGTCTTGGCATTGCCTTTCATGCAAAACCCAAAGTTGTGGCTAATGCCAAACAATCTATTAATACGATTGGGCTTGATGGCGTACTTTACTTCCTGGGATTTAAGGACTCTTATTTGAATATGTAAGAGTGGAAAGAATAAAAGAACCCGAAAAATTTGTACTACGTAGTGAATTTTCTATCTTTGCGAGCAAATAAAATAAACGATGAAGTTTTCCGAATTACAATTAAATGACAATGTACTTGAAGCACTCGACGCTATGCGTTTTGAGGAATGTACTCCTATACAAGAACAAGCGATCCCGGTAATACTCGAAGGTAGAGACTTAATCGCTGTAGCGCAGACAGGAACCGGTAAGACGGCTGCCTTTTTGTTGCCTATATTGAATAAATTGTCGGAAGGTGGACATCCGGAAGATGCCATCAACTGTGTGATTATGTCACCTACCCGTGAACTGGCCCAACAAATAGATCAACAAATGGAGGGCTTCTCTTATTTTATGCCTGTTTCAAGTGTGGCTGTTTACGGAGGAAATGACGGAATACTTTTTGAGCAGCAGAAAAAAGGCTTGATGCTTGGTGCCGATGTGGTTATAGCTACACCGGGACGCCTGATTGCACATCTGAGTCTGGGATACGTTGATTTATCCCGGGTTTCTTATTTTATTCTTGATGAAGCAGACCGTATGCTTGATATGGGGTTCTACGAGGATATTATGCAGATCGTAAAATATTTGCCAAAAGAACGCCAGACGATTATGTTTTCCGCTACCATGCCAGCTAAGATTCAGCAATTGGCCAATACTATCCTGAATAACCCTGCTGAAGTCAAACTGGCCGTATCGAAACCTGCTGAAAAAATTGTTCAGGCTGCTTATGTCTGTTACGAAAATCAGAAATTGGGTATTGTAAGAAGCTTGTTTGCGGAAGAGGTGCCCGAAAGAGTTATCATTTTTGCATCTTCAAAGATAAAAGTAAAAGAAGTGGCAAAGGCGCTGAAAATGATGAAGTTGAATGTTGGAGAAATGCATTCTGATCTTGAGCAGGTACAGCGTGAATTTATTATGCATGAATTCAAATCGGGACGTATCAACATTTTGGTCGCTACAGACATTGTATCCAGAGGGATAGATATTGATGATATCCGGTTGGTGATTAATTTCGATGTTCCACATGACAGTGAAGATTATGTTCACCGCATCGGACGTACTGCACGTGCGAACAATGATGGAGTTGCCCTCACGTTTGTGAATGAGAAAGAACAAACTAATTTTAAGAATATCGAGAATTTCCTCGAAAAAGAAATTTATAAGATACCGGTACCGGCTGAATTGGGGGAAGCTCCTCAATATAATCCTCGTTCGTATACTAACGCAGGAAGAGGAGGAAGAAACTTCCGGAACGGAAATAGAAAAAATAATAACGGTGGACGTTCTACGGCACCCAGATCGGGCAGAAGATAAGCGTAAAGCTTTTCTGCCCTTTTTCTCTTAATACTCTTTTTGCTATTTGTAATTCTTCGGTCAGGTCGGTTTATTTATATTTTGCAGCCGTTATATTTAGTTTTCCATCGAAACTGATGGTAAGATTCACAAGATTGCATACCGGACTTTCCGGAATACAGACGAGTGCTTGATAATGATAGCCTTTGCGGTCAATTCCTGTAAAATTCATATCAGATAGAATGGCCTGTTGCAGAAAATCTGTTGGAATTACATCTACAAACATTTGCTTGGTAATGTCCTTGGCATATAAACTTTTTTTGCCTTCATACACACATATATGCATTACATTGTCATAGTAAATATTGTCCATACTGATACCATCTTCCGAATAAGTTGTTTTCACTACTTTCATTTGTGAGGGGTTGATGTATACATAGGCTCTGTAGCGGACGCCATCGAACATTACCACACTGTCCTTCTTAGTGACTTCTGTATAGGTCGGAATAATTTCAACCGACTTAAAGGAGAATGCCAATGTATCATTAGGATCTTCCGACTTATGGAGCTTGATAATATTATCAGCCAGAGAATGGAACCAAAAAGAATATTCACTCTGCTTGTCAATTTGATAGTGGGTTACGTCTTTGCCATAGGTATAGAGCGTGTCTTTTAGGATTTTGAAATAAACCGGAGCACTTTGAGCATCGGAATAATAAATCGTATCTCCTATTATGCGCATCAAGGGAGTTTCAGTTTCATCATCAAGCCAAATGCCTTGGAGAATCTCTTTGGCCTTGGGGTCTTCATTTTCTTCAGAGGGCTGTTGTCCTTTGCCATTATTGCATGCTACGAATAAGACCGTCAGTAACAATGTTGCAATGTACTTTATCATCTGTTTAATTTTGTGCAAAATTACTCATTTATATCGATAAAGATATAAAAAAAGAGCTGAAAAGTAAATTGGGGGTTACAAAAAAACTCTTAACTTTTCAGCTCTGTTATCAGGTTTGTGAGGATGCGGTGGTATAAGGTATTATTTGCCGATACAATGGTAAATAAAACCCTGTTCTTCCATTTCTTTTTTATCATAAATGTTACGTCCGTCCATGACTACCTGTTGTGACATTGTTTTTTTCACAACGGCCCACGAAGGCAGACGAAATTCTTTCCATTCGGTTACCAGCATCAAAGCATCAGCATCCAAAACCGCATCATACATGTCGCGTGCATAGTATATGGTTTCGCCGATTCGTCTTTTACATTCATTTGCTGCTGCGGGATCATAGGCCCGTACTTTGCAGCCGGCTTTCAACAGTTTGTCAATTAGGACCAATGCAGGTGCTTCGCGCATATCATCTGTTTCCGGTTTGAATGCCAATCCCCACAATGCAACTGTTTTACCTTCCAGATTTCCATTATATTGTTTTACCAGTTTGTCGAATAACAGGCTTTTCTGATTTTCGTTCACTTCTTCTACTGCCTGTAACACACGCATCTGATATCCATTCTGTTCTGCTGTCTTTATCAAAGCTTTTACGTCTTTGGGGAAACATGACCCACCATAACCAATGCCTGGATAAAGGAACTTACGTCCGATACGGGTATCCGAACCGATACCGCTACGCACCATATTTACATCAGCTCCTACTAACTCACACAGATTAGCGATGTCGTTCATGAAACTGATACGAGTAGCCAACATTGAGTTTGCGGCATATTTGGTCATTTCGGCAGAGGGAATATCCATGAATATCACGCGGAAATTATTTAGCATGAATGGCTTATATAGCTTAGTCATTAATTTTTCTGCACGTTCCGATTCCACACCGATTACAACACGGTCAGGACTCATAAAGTCATTGACTGCATTACCCTCTTTCAGAAACTCAGGATTGGAAGCTACATCAAATTCTATTTTGGCACCCCGTTTGTCTAATTCTTCCTGAATGGCATTACGAACTTTGCATGCTGTACCTACAGGTACGGTACTTTTGGTGACTACAAGTTTGTATTTCTTCATGTTTTGTCCAATGGTACGTGCCACAGCGAGTACATAACTCAAATCAGCACTTCCATCTTCATCAGGTGGGGTTCCGACAGCAGAGAACACTACTTCTACATCATCCAGACAACTTTCCAGTGAAGTCGTAAACTTTAGTCGACCGGCTTTGGTATTGCGGATGACCATTTCTTCCAATCCATTTTCATAAATGGGGATAATCCCCTTTTTAAGCGCCTCTATTTTTTCGCTGTTGGTGTCAACACAAGTAACATCCACGCCAATTTCCGCAAAACAGGTTCCTGTGACCAAACCTACGTATCCGGTTCCGACAATTGCAATTTTCATGTTCTTTTATTTATTGAGGGTTTCTATTCAAAATATTCTGCTTCCCGAAAGGCTCCTGCCTGCTTGTCTTTCTCTGACATGACAAGTTGAGAATCGGCAATAGGCCAGTCGATAGCCAATGCCGGATCATTGTATAGGATAGAAGCCTCAGATTGGGGGGCATATATATTATCTACCTTATAAGTAAAGATAGCTATTTCGCTTTTCACTAAAAATCCATGGGCAAACCCACGGGGAATAAAAAGTTGGCGTTTATTTTCGTCGCTTAACAATACGCTGATATGCTTTCCAAATGTAGGTGATGACTTTCTTAAATCGACAGCCACATCCAGCACTTCACCTTTGATGACACGCACTAGTTTGGCTTGGCTATAGGCTCCTTTTTGATAATGGAGTCCGCGTAACGTGCCGAATGAAGATTGAGATTCATTATCTTGTATAAAATTTATCTGTCCGATAGTAGCATCAAATTCCTGTTGCTTGAATGCTTCCATGAAATATCCGCGCGGATCGAAAAAAATCTTCGGTTCAATGATCCACACACCATCTATTTCTGTTTGTATATAATTCATTCGTTTCTGATGATATTATTAAGTAGCGCAAAAGTAGGCATTTTTTCTAATATGACAGTTATAGATGGCTAAGAAAGGAAGCCAGCGTTTAGCATTTGTTAATAATAAAATGTGCGGTTTTATGGCATATCTTGAATTAATCAGTTAATTTTGCACACATGATTGAATTGGCACAGCATATTGAAGTATTATTATTAGAGAATGATTGTGTGATCGTTCCCGGTTTTGGTGGATTTATAGCTCACTACGCTCCTGCTATGAGAGTGGCTGAAGAGAATTTATTCCTCCCGCCTACCCGTACTATTGGTTTCAATCCTCAATTGACGTTGAATGATGGTGTCTTAGTACAATCTTATATGGCTGTGTACGATACTAACTTCTCGGATGCTACGAAAATGGTAGAAAAAGAGGTGGCAGAACTTATCTCCGCTCTGCATGAGGATGGAAAAACTGATCTTCCTAATATTGGAGAAATCCGCTATACCATTCATAATACTTACGAGTTTGTTCCTTACGACAATAAAATTACCACTCCTTACCTCTATGGGCTCGACTCGTTTGAGATGAAGGAGTTGTCGGCTTTGCGACGTCCGGAGAAAGAACAAATTCTTCCGACTGTTCTTAAGAAAAAGACAAGTTATGAATTCAGAGCGAACTGGGCCTTTTTGAGAAATGCCGTAGCTATGATTGCAGCGGTTGCATTGTTTTTCTTTATGTCAACACCGGTAGAGAATACATATATTGAAAAAGGAAATTATGCCCGGCTACTGCCAACTGATTTGTTTGAAAAGATAGAGAAACAATCGGTGGCAATGACTCCGGTTATGCTAAAATCAGTTGATGCCATCCCACAAACCAAACCGGCAACTGCGAAGAAAAAGTCGTCCACTGTTCGTAAAGTATCTGTAGTAAAGCCGGTTGCGGTAAAAGAAGTGAAAGTTAACCAACCGGAAAAGACAATGAAAGCAACCGAAACTAAGGTTGTGGAAAAAACTTTTCCATATCATATAATTATTGCCAGCGTAGCTAATACGAAAGATGCGGAGGCGATGGCAGGTGAACTTAAAGCCAAGGGATATACAGGTGCCAGAGTATTGACGGGTGACGGTAAGATTCGCGTGAGTATTATGTCATGTGCAGATCGTGAAGATGCCAACCGTCAATTGTTGAAATTAAGAGAGAACGAGGCTTATAAGAACGCCTGGATGTTAGCTAAATAAATATTTTATAATGAAAAGAATTCTTTGTCCTAAATGTGAGAACTATCTTTCTTTTGATGAAACTAAATATAGCGAAGGCCAGTCATTGGTTTTTGTATGTGAACACTGTGGTAAGCAATTCAGTATTCGTCTGGGGAAGAGTAAGATGAAGGCTCCTCGTAAGGAAGAGAAATTGGATGAAGATGTATATAAAGAAGAGTTTGGCTGTATCGTTGTCATTGAAAATGTCTTCGGTTTCAAGCAAGTGTTACCTCTGCAAGAAGGTGATAATATCATTGGCCGCCGTTGTGTAGGTACAGATATTAATACTCCGATTGAAACCGGTGATATGAGTATGGACAGACGCCACTGCATTATTAATGTGAAGCGTAACAGACAAGGAGAATTGGTTTATACTCTTCGTGATGCCCCAAGCCTGACCGGAACTTTCTTGATGAACGAGATCTTGGGGGATAAAGACCGTATTCGCATTGATGACGGAGCCATTATTACTATTGGAGCCACTACTCTTATCCTTCGTGCTGCAAAAAAAGAAGAAATTTGACCTCCTATTAGAAGGTATAAGCAGTAGTATGCGGTGCACACCAAACATTTGGGATATCCGTATTTTAAGAAGTTAACATCTTAAGAATACGATATTAACATCCTATATGTAGGAAGTTAACATCCTGTAACCTTCATTCTGATAAAACGTTTTTCCTTTCTTATTTTAAGACCAAAATCCTATAAATATCCGGTTTATTTTTGTATCTCTAAGTAATTTTTTTAATTTTGTGTTCGATAACGATTGATGAAATCAAAATATAAATAGAAGGTATTTTGCTTATAATCAATAGTGTAATCTTGGTTATATCTTAGGTAATTATTCTATACAATAAAAGCGCAAAAGAATGAAAAATTTTATGGATAAAAATTTCCTGCTTCAAACCGAAACGGCTCAGGAATTATATCATAATCATGCGGCTAAGATGCCCATTATTGATTATCATTGTCATTTAAATCCCCAAATGGTAGCGGATGACTATCGGTTTAAGTCCTTAACTGAAATATGGCTAGGCGGTGATCATTATAAATGGCGTGCCATGCGTTCCAATGGTGTGGATGAATGCTTTTGTACCGGTAAAGAAACATCAGATTGGGAGAAATTTGAGAAATGGGCAGAAACGGTCCCATATACTTTCCGTAATCCACTGTACCACTGGACACATTTGGAACTGAAAACTGCATTTGGTATTGATAAAGTACTAAATCCGAAAACAGCACGTGAAATTTATGATGAATGTAATGAGAAACTTTCTTCTCAGGAATATTCTGCCCGCGGAATGATGCGGCGTTATCATGTGGAAACCGTATGTACAACGGATGATCCTATCGATTCATTGGAATATCATATTAGAACTCGCGAAAGTGGATTTGAAATCAAGATGCTCCCCACATGGCGTCCGGATAAAGTTATGGCTGTAGAAGTTCCTTCAGATTTTCGCACCTATATAGAAAAACTGTCAGAAATAAGTGAGATTACTATTTCTGACTATAATGATATGATCTTAGCTTTACGTAAACGTCACGACTATTTTGCAGAGCAAGGGTGTAAGCTGTCTGATCACGGGATCGAAGAATTTTATGCTGAGGACTATACGGAAGGTGAGATTAAAACTATTTTCAATAAAATATACGGCGGTTCGGAACTGACAAAAGAAGAAGTTTTGAAGTTTAAATCGGCAATGTTAATTGTGCTCGGTGAAATGGACTGGGAAAAAGGATGGACACAACAATTCCATTACGGTGCTATTCGGAACAATAACAGCCGAATGTTCAAGCAGTTGGGGCCTGATACGGGATTTGATTCAATAGGTGAGTTTGCTACAGCTAAAGCCATGAGTAAATTCCTGGATCGGCTGAATTCAAAAGGTAAGTTGACTAAAACAATTCTGTATAATCTGAATCCTTGTGCAAACGAAGTAATTGCCACCATGATAGGTAATTTTCAAGATGGGAGTATACCTGGTAAGATTCAGTTCGGGTCGGGATGGTGGTTCCTTGATCAGAAGGATGGAATGGAAAGGCAATTAAATGCTCTTTCTCTTCTTGGATTATTGAGCCGTTTTGTGGGAATGTTGACGGATTCTCGTTCGTTCCTCTCCTATCCTCGTCATGAATATTTTCGTCGTACTTTATGTAATTTATTGGGGTGTGATGTGGAAAACGGTGAGATACCTTTATCGGAAATGGAGCGTGTCTGTCAGATGGTTGAAGATATCAGTTATTTTAATGCTAAAAATTTTTTTCATTTTTAATTAGTGTCATCTTATCTGTTACAATAAACTGAGTCGGGAATTCGCTTTGCAAGCCTTTTTCCGGCTTTTATTTTAGATGTGTGGGTGTCGCATTGGCAGAAAATCTTATCTTTGCGTCCTATTATCAATTTAAAAAAAGAAAAACATAAATGAACAATTCCCCTCAGCCTGCTGCCAAAGGGTTCACAAGAGCCTTTTATGTCAGCAACACAGTCGAACTGTTTGAACGCATGGCTTACTATGCTGTGTTTATCGTTCTCACTATTTACTTATCTACTATTTTAGGTTTTAATGATTTCGAAGCAAGTATGATTTCCGGTCTTTTTTCCGGTGGATTATACTTGCTTCCTATTTTTACCGGAGCATATGCCGATAAGATTGGTTTTCGTAAATCAATGCTTGTTGCCTTTTCGTTATTAACTGCCGGATACTTTGGTTTAGGAGTATTGCCTACATTGCTTGAAAGTACCGGGTTGGTGAGCTATGGGGCAAGTACCCATTTTAGTGGATTGGCAGATAGCGTTTTCCGTTGGTTGATAGTGCCGGTTTTATTTATAATCATGATAGGCGGCTCATTTATTAAGTCTGTTATTTCGGCTTCTGTTGCCAAGGAAACAACCGAGGCTACCCGTGCACGTGGATATTCTATTTTCTACATGATGGTTAACATCGGTGCTTTTACCGGAAAAACAGTTATCGATCCTCTCCGAAATATGATTGGTGATCAGGCATATATTTACATAAACTATTTCTCCGGATTTATGACTCTCATTGCTTTGTTGGCTGTTTTCTTTTTGTATAAATCAACTCACACCGTAGGAGAAGGAAAAAGTATGCGTGAGATCGGACAAGGTTTCTTGCGTATTGTCACCAATTGGCGTTTATTGATTCTAATACTTATTATCACGGGATTTTGGATGGTGCAGCACCAACTTTATGCTACGATGCCAAAGTATGTAATTCGTATGGCAGGTGAAACAGCCAAACCGGGCTGGATTGCTAATGTAAATCCTTTTGTTGTAGTATGTTGCGTTAGTTTTGTAACTCGTTGGATGGCAAAACGAAGTGCCATTACCTCAATGAATATTGGTATGTTTCTGATTCCGGTCTCTGCTCTATTGATGGCATGCGGCAATCTTTTGGATAATGAAGTTGTTTCTGGAATGAGCAACATTACATTGATGATGATTGCCGGTATTGTAGTTCAAGGTTTGGCAGAATGTTTTATATCTCCCCGTTATCTGGAATATTTTTCTCTCCAGGCTCCCAAAGGTGAGGAAGGTATGTATTTAGGGCTTAGTCATCTTCATTCTTTTTTATCTTCCATTTTCGGATTTGGTCTTGCCGGCGTTCTGCTGACCAAGTATTGTCCGGATCCAACTTTGTTTGAATCCAGAGAGGCCTGGGAAGTTGCCAGTGTGAATGCACATTACATCTGGTATTACTTTGCGGCAATCGGTTTGGTTGCAGCAATTGCTTTGCTTATTTTTGCAAAAATCACTGATTTCATCGATAAAAAGAAGAAAACTAACGTCTGATTGTTTCCTTTTTTATGTATATTTGCCGACAATTTGCCATAAAAGTTGCCGGCAATTTGCATTAAAAAGAAGAGAATAATGAAGATTAGATTTATAAGCCTGGCCAGTGGCAGTAGTGGAAACTGCTATTATCTAGGTACCGAAAAATACGGCATACTCATTGATGCGGGTATTGGAATTCGTACCATTAAAAAATCACTGAAGGACATAAATGTGACTATGGACTCAATACGTGCAGTATTTATTACTCACGATCATGCCGATCATATTAAAGCTGTAGGACATTTAGGTGAGAAATTGAATATTCCGGTATATACTACGGCACGTGTACATGCAGGAATCAATAAAAGCTATTGTATGACAGAAAAGTTGCATGGCTCTGTACGCTATTTGGAGAAAGAAGAGCCGATGCTATTGGAAGATTTTCGTATCGAGTCTTTTGAAGTTCCGCATGATGGAACAGATAATGTAGGTTATTGTATAGAAATTGACGGAAAGGTTTTTTCATTCCTTACCGACTTGGGAGAGATTACTCCAACCGCTGCCCGATATATTTGCAAAGCCCACTATCTGATCATTGAGGCTAATTATGATGAAGAAATGCTTCGTATGGGACCTTATCCGACATATCTGAAAGAGCGTATCTCAAGTAAAACAGGTCATATGAGCAATATAGATACCGCCAACTTTCTTGCGGAAAACATAATGGAGCATCTTCGTTATATTTGGCTTTGCCATCTGAGTAAAGATAATAATCATCCGGAGTTAGCATATAAGACAGTTGAGTGGAAATTGAAGAGTAAAGGTATTATTGTCGGGAAAGATGTGCAACTACTTGCTTTAAAGAGAAATACGCCTTCGGAGCTCTATGAGTTTGAATAAATGTGAGAAAAAAAGAGTAAAAAACAGGTCTGTTTATTTGGTAGTATAAAATAAAAGCCATACTTTTGCAACCGCAAACGAGAAACAAGCACTCTTAGCTCAGCTGGTAGAGCAATTGACTCTTAATCAATGGGTCCAGGGTTCGAGTCCCTGAGGGTGTACAAAAGGAGATTATAAATAATCTCCTTTTTGTTTTTGGTGGCATTTTGAAATATTGTTTTATCTTTGCCACCGCAAAAATTAATTTGATGAAAACAACTTATCAGTTTAACATACTCGTCAATCATTTGGAGCTGGCTTAGCTACAGTTCCATCCCATTTTAGATATACCTTAGGTTTTCAGGGAGGTATCCTATTCTTTTTTTTCTGTATAGATGCAACAGGGAAATAATTTCATTCTTTATCAAACTTATTATGAATAATTGGAAGAAAAAGTTTATCATTATATGGACAGGGCAACTATTCTCTATACTAAGTAGTTCTATTGCTCAGTTTTCTATTGTTTTGTGGATTAGTCTTAAAACGGGATCTGCGGAGGTATTGTCATTTGCAACTATCGCTGCTTTATTACCACAAGCTTTATTAGGCCCTTTTGCCGGCGTCTTTGTCGATCGTTGGAATCGTAAATGGACTATGATTGGTGCTGACAGTTTTGTCGCTCTCTGTTCCGGAGTGATCGCTTTACTGTTCTATTTGGATATAATCGAATTATGGCATATATATCTTTTACTTATGTTGCGTTCGGTTGGCGGTGCATTTCATACGCCTGCCATGAAATCCTCTGTACCATTGTTGGCACCGGAAAAAGAACTTATGCGCATTGCGGGTATCAATCAAGCTATCCAGTCGATTTGTAACATTGGTGGTCCGGCTCTTGGGGCCATATTGCTTCTTGCGTTTGACATGAGTCTTGTCATGCTTCTAGATGTATTGGGAGCTATAATAGCTTGTACAGCTTTACTTTTTGTGTATATTCCCAATCCTAAACAAGAAAATACCTCAGCTAAAAATGTACTTTATGATATGCGAGATGGATTTAATGTAATTATGCGTAATAAAGGAGTCAGTTGGGTAATGGTAACTGAAGTTCTGGTTACATTTTTTGTTATGCCAATGGTGGCATTGATGCCGTTGATGACTTTGAAAAATTTCTCGGGAACAGCATATCAAGTAAGTTTGATAGAAACTCTTTTCGGTGCTGGCATGTTGGCCGGTGGTGCCTTATTGGGTGTATGGAATCCAAAGATACGTAAAACCTTGCTGATTGCTATTTCCTATTTTTTGCTTGGTGCGGCATTGGCATTTTGTGGAATACTTCCGGCTGATGGTTTTGTACTTTTTGCAGCATTAACAGTGGCACAAGGTATAGTTGTCCCATTTTTTTCCGGGCCTTTTACTTCATTACTGCAAACTCAGTTTAAACCGGCATATTTAGGACGTGTGTTTTCTCTTTTTGACAGCGTGAGCTTATTGCCTTCTATCATTGGGTTGTTCATTACCGGATTTATTGCTGATAGTTTAGGAATAGCCAATATTTTTATCTGTTGTGGGATAGCAATTGTATTTACCTCAATTTTGATGATGTGCATTCCGGCTGTCAGAGATCTGGAAAAGCAAAGTAAATAGATATGGGATTGGTTATCCTAAATAAAAAGCTGATCACCGTTCGTGCTTCTTTACTTATCATCGGTAAAGAATCGCAAATGGTGATCCAGCCTCTCTATAGGATTACAATAGGAAATATGATCAGACGATGGAAGCAATAGCCAATTAAAAAATGAATTGAAATCGTCCTTGAAAAACACTAAAGTTTTTACGGCTGATCTCTTTTATACTGGCTCCGGGCATCAGATAGCTATAGTTTAATTTTATACCTATATATTTATTAATATAATAGTTGAGTCCGATGGAGATATCTTTTTGTTCTCCTCCCCAAATGGCGGCATCCTCATCGTTGAGTGTCAAATAGTTAAATCGTGAACAAACCTCCAGACTTTTTCCTTCCGGACGACCGGCACATGCAACAGATTCATCGTACAGATAAGTTTCTCCGGATAAAAGCCAAGAGCACTGAAGGTAGGCTCCTTGTGCCACATAGTTCTTAAAAGCATTGTCTCGTTCCACATGAGTACGTATATATTCACTTTGCAGGCAGAAACGGTGATAATAAACCAGTAATTCTGTGCCAAATTTTATCTGATACGCTGCATGATCAATAGTAGCCATTGCAATATTTCGGTTATCAATCGTACTCACACCAGGAGATTTATAGATAAATATGTTTTTATCTTCTTCATTTAAGGATTCGTTAGGGGTACGGTAATTGGCCGCAAAACCTATATGAATAAGCTTCTTGCTATCTAAAACCGGACGATATACTACCCTGCCATCCAAAGCATATCCATGTGACGCTTTTTTTAGGTTGTTGACTTCATTATCCATGAATGCCCCTCCTGACATATAATAACGTTTGTTTCGGTAACTATAAGTGATTCCCATTCGCCTGCCGTTTGTTAATGCAAGAACAGCTCCTGGAGATTGATTAAAGCGAATGTCGAAAGTGCTGCACATCATTTCTAAACTAAACGGTTCGTAGAATTGTCCGACTTGTATAGAGTGGTTCTTGTATGTGTACTTTGCAAAAGCATCTTTTATTGTCGCTTTATTGTCGGTATAGCCTATTTCAAGTTTCATATCCCAATTTTGATATGCGACTTTTGCACCTATCCGAAGATCACTGAATTCAACTCCATTACCAAAATTATTATCATTCTTGAGATAAACACCGCCATCCAGAAGCATGCGTCCTGTCACTTTACATTGTAGTTTATCCGGATTAGACTGTGCTGAAGATATCAAAGCGTAAGATATACCTAATAGATAAAATAAGGTGTGTTTTAAATATAAATTCATTCGTTATTAGATTTTTAGTTTTGCTGTTTATTTCGACTACAAAAATACATCAAAAGAAATATAGATGAAATGAATATTATAAATTATTGATATAATGGTATGCCCAACCGCTTGAAATATTATAATATTAATGTAATAAAATTGATGTGGAGAATTATCAGCATAGTGGATCTTATAAAATATTATATCCATATCTGTTGGATTATAATAGTTTACGTGAATTATTCGATAGAGAGTATTATAAAGCCTATCTAAAAAACTCCTTAGGATATTTTTCTTTATTCAAAGTATAATTTGTTTTTTACTAAATATTAATCTGAAAATTTTTTCTTTGCTATACATCATTGTGAATGAGATCATTTGTTTTGTGTGATTATTTGTAACTTGATACTTAAAAACAACAGTTTATTCTTAATACGGAATAAAAGACATTATTCCGTATTAAAAAAGTCTCTTAAATATTTGCCATTTAAAAATAAAGGTTTACCTTTGCACCCGAAATCAAGAACGCTTGATGGCAATGCACTCTTAGCTCAGCTGGTAGAGCAATTGACTCTTAATCAATGGGTCCAGGGTTCGAGTCCCTGAGGGTGTACGAGTTAAAAAGGAAAAGCTCTGAAAATCATTTTTTAGAGCTTTTCCTTTTTAATTATTTCAGGATATAATGTAAAATCTGAGGAGAATTTCTCTTTTCTGATAATACAAAAATCCAAATGAGTTCAATTAAATGCCCTATACAAGTACGTCCATTTGCTATCTAGAAATTGTTTTATTTCTTCTTATATATCACTTCTCTAAGTCCAGCCATAAAGGAGTACACATACCAGTTCGCTAAATGGGAGTATCGTCTGATTGACAGGTGTAAAACCGAACAGAGGAGCAATAGAACGAATGAGGCAAAAATTGATTTTATACGTTTGTCATTGTTCTTATGAAATGTTAGCATTCTTGCGCTGACATCAGTTTCTTTTTAATGATAATACCCTTCAGATTGAAAAGTTATATGTAAAATTGATGAGGATATTGAGTTTTATGTATTTGACAGTAAATAGATGGATAATTATAGCAAAAAGACTGGAAAAAAATGGTTTTAATTTTGTTTTTAACTCCAAAACTTACTATCTTTAGGAAATTGATTATTATTGGGGGCAATTAATAAGTCCTGGCCCACAGGCGAATGATATGAGAATACAATTTGAAATTAAAGAAAAATTACCTGATATTATCGGGGAAATTCTGAATTCCGAAAAATGGATGACCCTTATTAAGGAAGATATTTCGGGTAGGAAATTGGTTGTAATCCGTGATCAGGCATTCGATTCGGAGGCAACTGTGGAGATTTACTCTCGCGAAGTGACTATTAAGACAGCATGGTCCAGATACACTTATCGGCTGTTTGTTTTAGGAGACTGTGTATGGTGTGAGTATAATGGTGCTTATCGTGGATTATTAGAGCAAAAACTGTTACCATCTATCACCCCTAAAGAGAGTCTGTTGGATTCGGAAGTTCTGGACAGCTCATTGTATGGGCATGAAAAGAAGAAACTTCGGGAATATGCTGAAGATAATCTTAAACTGAAGAAATTCAGACGTGAGAATTTTAATGAAAATCGTACGGGGGTAGCTCCTTTTGATCATCCAAAGAAAGTATATGATGAATTCATTAAGGAAGACTACATTGCTCCTTCCTCGAAGGAGAATAATAAATAGAAATAATGAAAGGAGGACATACTATTGTATAGATCCTCCTTTATTTTTTTATAGATTCTACTCGATATCTTCCATTTCGGGTGCATCATGTATACTTTTTACGATAAATGTCCATATAATGAACAAAAAGAATAGATAGAAAAATAGATAGTCCATAGTTACTTTTTTTTATATTGTTGATATAACAGATCAGATATCAAAAAGATGCTCACATTATATTTTTTTTGCAATACCGATAAAAAATGCATTGCCTTTTTGAAGCAATGCATTTTCTTTGAAGTCAATATTTAATAAAACAGTTATTAATCATCGGAATAGCCATACTCTTTGAGAATATTTCTGCCTATTTCTTCAAGACAACTTTTCAAGAACTTCCATATTTCTTTCATGATTATATTCGCTAATGTTTATTGATATAACAAAAGTGATAATTTATGGGTCGGATATTATTCTTGTTTTTTTCAGATTTTATCGTTATTTGATTTGTATCAAGTAAACAATACAAAATTGCCAGTTGTTTATATTATAAAATCTAAAAATATAAACTTATGATTTACAAATTTTTATTTCCTCTAAAACCAGACAGTGCCGGAGCATCTCTATTCTTGTTGATTCTAAGAATTTCGTTTGGCCTGTTGTTGATGAATCATGGTATACAAAAGTGGAGCAATTTTCAGGAACTTTCCACATCCTTTCCTGATCCATTAGGGCTGGGTTCTCCCCTCTCTTTAGGATTGGCTGTTTTTGCAGAGTTGGCATGTTCAATGGCCTTTATTATAGGCTTCTTATATAGATTGGCTATGATTCCGATGATTTTTACTATGGTAATTGCATTCTTTGTTATTCATGCCAATGATATTTTTGCAATGAAAGAGCTGGCGTTAGTATATCTGATTATTTTTGTTTTGATGTATATTAGTGGTCCCGGGAAATATTCAGTTGATTATGTGATAGGACGACAACTCAAAAACAAACGAAAATTGTAAATGGAAAAGTAACCTAAATTTGTTCTCTTTGACTAAAAAGATTATATTTGCAGCATATAATTGGATCATTTTTATATAAATGATCTATAATATTAACGTAATAACAAATAATAAATTTAGTATGAAAAAGAACAGATTGACTTTGGTTGCTGCCATTTTTCTCAGTGGTACTATCCTATTTAGTTCATGTGTAGGATCATTCGGACTGTTTAATCGTATTTCTTCCTGGAACCAGTCTATTGGTACGAAATTTGTAAATGAACTTGTTTTTCTTGCTTTAAATATCGTTCCGGTATATGGCGTTGCTTATCTGGCAGACGCTTTGGTTATCAATTCTATTGAGTTCTGGAGTGGCACCAACCCGATGGCTAATGTAGGTGATGTTAAGAAAGTGAAAGGTGAGAATGGTGATTATTTAGTAAAGACTCTTGAAAATGGCTATTCTATTACTAAAGAAGGTGAAGATTCAGCTATGGAGTTGATTTATAATAAAGAAGCAAATACTTGGAATGTTGTTGCCGATGGAGTTAGCACAGAGCTATTGAAAATGAACAATGACGGTACTGCTGAAATGAACTTACCGAATGGAGATAAAATGAATGTAACTCTTGATGCACAAGGTATGATGGCTGCACGTCAGGCTACAATGGGTGGACTGCTCTTTGCTGCACGTTGATTATTGAAATAAATAAAATATAAAGATGAAACTTAAACTCTGAGAGTAAGTTTCATCTTTTTTGTATCTATCTCCCTGTAATGTATAACTAGAATGGATAGCCTACTGCAAAATGGAATGCGAAATCGCGGCTGAATCTAGGATGAATAATAGGATAGCGCTCTTTTGCTTTTTTATATTTAGGATTTATAGCTTTCATCCCCCCATCAAAGCGAAGTACAAAAAAGTCTAAGTCAAGTCTGAGCCCTAATCCATAAGCAACGGCAATCTGCTTATAAAACTTATCAAATTCAAAAACACCACCCGGCTGATTTTCATATTCGCGAATAGTCCATATATTTCCTGCATCGATAAATGCTGCTCCACGAAACTTCCAGAATAGACGAGTACGGTATTCGATACTTGCATCCAGTTTAATATCTCCGGATTGATTCATGAAATTCCCATCTCCGGCAAAGGATCCCGGTCCTAAATTGCGTACGGACCATCCTCTAACACTGTTTGCTCCTCCTGAAAAATATCTTTTTTCAAAGGGAACTACTTTGGCATTTCCATAAGGAACAGCGATTCCTATTCCGGCATGAAATGCAAGAGAATTACGATGGTCAATAATAATATTTTTGGCAAAATCAAAATCTCCTTTTAAATATTGTGCATATGGTATACCTAAAATAGCATATTCGCCATCTTTATTTTTTCTCATATTAATCATTTTCGAAATTCCGTAAAGAATATTACCTGCTGATTCGAAGCCAGCCCGTATAGAATAAGAATTAGTTGTAATTGTATTATTGACAAGAGCTCCACCCGCACTATTATAGCTATAATTGTATCCCATACGTACAATCAAACGATTTTCATAATTATATTTGAGAATATAATTATCTTTATCCTTATTAATATAATCTTCCTGGAATTGAGACGAAATCCAAGGCAGATAGAGATAACTGATATCCAACAAATCGATGCGATGCTGTATTTTCTGTTTTTGCATCCATTTATAGCTCCACGAAGCCGAGGCAATGGTACGTGAGAACTCCGGACGTAATTGATAATTATATTGCAAGCCGAATTCTGTGGTTGCTTTTATTCGTCGTTTAAAGTCAGACGTGAGAAAAGGAAACAAGAAATTGGGGAAATTAATGCTTGTTTCGACTCCGTATTCAGTATAGTTATGGTTCTTATAACCCGGTTGTAATCCCGAAATAGCCTCGTATGCTCCACGAAACTTTACCATGAAGGTTTCCGAGCCGCGGAATAAATTTCTATGTTGAAAAGAAACAGATGCGGCAGCTCCCAAATCTCCTGCAGAATTAGTGCCTTCCAGTTCAAAAGAGATAGATTTATGCTTGCTTTTAGTTAGCATGACATAACAATTTAATTGGGTGCTATCACCATTTTGAGTTTCGAAAAAACGAATATTAGTATATTTGAGCGCCGATAGTCGCCCAAAGTAAGTATAAGTCTTCTGTACATTACGTTCGTCATATAAATCTCCGGATGCAAATCTCAGGTTATCCACTAACACTTTGGGACGTAAATATAGCTTGTCTTTATAGTAGATCGGAAATCCGTTATAATGCAAGGAATCGTTGATCTCAATGCTACTCAAAGCTGACGATTGCAGAACATCATAATCGGTAATGAAATTGATTTTGTTAATCTTATATTGAAAATGCTCTTTAGGAGTATCTCCGACATAAGTTTTATAAGGTAATAAGTGTAAAGTGAGATCCACTTGATGGGTATTGCGGGCAGTGTCAGCTGTATAAGTAATGTAATCCTTATTAAATTTATAATAACCGTTACATAATAGATAGTCTGTAATGCGCTGTCGTTCCGCATCGAGTACATTTACATCGAAAAGCATTCCTTCTCTTAACATTGATTGGGTAGAATCATTCCGAAGATATTCTGCTATTTTCTTATCAGAAATATCATATTTCAGTGTACGTACAATATAAGGTTTGCCTGAAGTGATTTCATAAAATAATTTTAGCTTTTTCTTTTTCGTTTTTGTAGTTCTTTTTACGCTAGCTCCCATATATCCTAAATTTTGCACTGCTTTAGCAATTTCTTCTTGCGAGCGTATAGCGTCGGATTCATTGTATATTACCGGAGCATCTCCTATTTTACGCAGGAATCGATTGAACCATTTTGTAGAATCCCGTCCGGACCAATTATATACATATAGCTGGGTTTTGATGGTACTGAACCATTTAGAATTAGGATTCTGGCGAACATAAAGTCGCATGTCCGAAGGTTTTATTTCTTTGTTGTCAGTATGTATTTTTACCTCATCCAATAGATAAGAGCCATCCGGTACAAACTTAGTGGCAGAGCACGAAGCCAGTGACAAAGCAAGATAAAGAAGAATCGTGTAAAGAATCCCTTTCTTCATATACGGTTTTTAATAGATTATGCCAAATAAGATACAAATATAAACCATATTTTTCGTTTTGGGAAATAAAAATGCCGGAAGAGCTGAAAAGCATCTTCCGGCATTTTTATAGATGATTATATCATTTAAGTGTAAAACGGACTGGAAGTGTAAACCGTGAATTCACTTCCTGACCATTTTTTTGTTTTCCCGGAGTCCAGTCAGGCATTAAATTTATGATCCGTATGGCCTCTGCGTCAAGTGATGGAGATACACTTTTCACAACTTTCGGATCAATAATTTTACCATTTTTGGTAACAACAAACTGTATCACAACCTGACCTTCCTGCTTACTTTCAATAGCTTGTGCTGGATAAGTAATATTCTTGTAGAGAAACTCGAGACACGCTTTCATTCCTCCCGGAAATTCGGGAGCTGTGTTCACTATATCATATACCTGGTCTCCCAAGATAGATACACTATCCGGTACAGCTTCTTCTTTTGAAGTGACAGTGTCTTTCACTTCGGTAGTGGCCTGATCATTACTTGTTGTTTTGCTTCCACAATTGCTAAATAATAACAGCATGGCTACTGCCGACAAAAATATCAGGAATTTACTTTTCATAATTCTTTGAGTTCTTTTTTCGTTCAACATTTCAATTAGTTTTTAAAGGTAATACTTGAGTGAATATTTAAATTTGCTGCAGCCGTTCAATATATTCCAAGGATTCTGATATATACCTATTGTTTAAAGTTTTTCTATATTTAATAGAGGAGGAACTTTTTCTAAAAACAGTAAATTATAATTCTTTTCTTTTATTATATTTCATATATTATTCGTAAAAGGATTCTCTACTTTGTATATCAATATAATATCGTATAACAAATCTACTAAAATTAAGTAGATTATACGATTTTATCAATGTAAATATTGTTAATGGGAATGAAATTAATCCATAAAAGGAAGGTAAATATGATAGCTAATTAAGAATATCTTTATAGCTTTGCCATAAAATGAGATTTAGATGAGCATATTAAGTAAAAATAGAATAAAATATATTCGTTCGCTGGAATTAAAGAAAATCAGGAAAGAGGAAAAAGTTTTTTTAGCAGAAGGTCCGAAGCTTGTTGGTGATGTATTAGGATATTTCCCTTGTAAACTATTGATAGCAACATCTGATTGGCTTGAGGAACATCCTGCAGTTCAAGCAGCAGAAGTCATTGAAGTAACTTCAGAGGAGCTTTCCCGTACCAGTCTGTTGAAGACACCACAACAGGTATTAGCATTGTTTGAACAACCTGAATATGAAATCGATATGGAAGCTATCCGCAATTCTTTGTGTTTGGCTTTGGACGATATACAAGATCCTGGAAATCTTGGTACGATCATTCGTCTTGCCGATTGGTTCGGAATTGAGCACATTTTTTGTTCGCCCAACACAGTTGATGTGTTCAATCCCAAGACAATACAAGCCACTATGGGAGGAATTGCCAGAGTAAAAGTGTATTATACAGCTTTACCGGACTTGATGCATTCGTTAGGGAATGTACCTGTATATGGTACTCTTTTAGATGGAGAAAATATGTATGAACAACCTTTGTCGAAGAATGGAATTATAATAATGGGCAACGAAGGAAATGGTATCAGCCCTGAGATAGAGAAACTGGTAAACCGTAAGTTATATATCCCTAACTATCCTGCAGAACGAGAGACTTCAGAATCACTAAATGTTGCTATTGCTACTGCAATTGTCTGTGCAGAGTTTCGGCGACAGGCTGCATTGTAACAAAATTGAAAGGATATAATAAATAAGCCCGCCATTTCATATTTATGGTAACTTTTGGAATATAAATACTTTGTTTTTCTATATTAGTAAAGTTAAACAAAGTATTTATATCTGATTCTTCTTGTGGAGTCAGTAGTATGACACCCGGAAACCATTCTACAGACTCTATTTCTTCGCTGAAAGGAAAGATATGACAAATATATCCTCCTTCTATTTCTATCGCATATTGCTTTAGAAATCCACTTCCCGGAACAAATAAATAATGTGCAGCAAAACGCTTCATATTCTCTTTTAATTATTCTGACGACGTAATGGCCTCCTTGGATTGGTCCTTTGTTGTCTTTCCAATTGCTGTTTCTCTTTTTCTATCTGCATCTCTTTTTCACGTTGTTCCGGTTTAATAGGCCGGACATCATTATTAGGACGATTCAGATCGTTCGGATTCGTACGTTGATGGGGTGATGATGCTTGAATAGTGTCTTTGGGAGTTTTCTTCTGAATAGAATCGTCATTACTTTTTTCTTTTATTGAATCAGCTTTTAGAGAATCTCTACCTATCTGTGTTATTGAATCATTTGCATGATAACGGGTCAATGAAATATCACTGACCAGAAGTGTTATTGATTCCTCAGATAGCGGACAAAAGATAAATCCTTTTATCTCCTTGATATTCATTGTATCCGATTGGAGACGAATATTTTGAATGCCAGATTTAAAAATGTGCTTCACACAACTATGGGTCACTGTGTCGTTTTCATAAACAATCTGCATAGCCATTATTGGAGCCATTGTTGAATCAGGAATTTCACTCAGGAAGTTATATTGCATTTTCCAAAGCAACACATCGCGTTTTTTGAAGTTCGTATCAGAAGGTAGAGTGAACGTAAATTTATTGTTTAATGGAGCCTCTGTTAATTGAGCAATTCGCTGCCATGCCCAAACATCGATGCTGTCACCCGGAGCAGACATCTTAGGTTTATTGTCACGTAATGCAATCAGATGGTTGATGGCATTTTGCTGCGCTTTCAGTCTTTTGTTCACTTTCTCATAGATTTCCGATAATATTTTTGTATTTCGGGTATACCATACCATTGATGAGTCGAAAACTTCTTCTGTTGTACCATACTTTTTGAATACTGCTTCGACGTACAATGCCTTTTTATAGTTCTCACCACCGGGCATGTTCTCTCCCATCGCTTTGGCAATGTGATAATCGTATAATAAATTTTCCATCTCCGATTCTGATATAACGCTGTCCGGCCTTTTCACCTTACAAGCAGATACAATCAGTACCAAAAGACAAATACAACATAATTGAAATCGGAAAAACTTTTTCATTACCTGTTTTTTACTTTTTAGTCACAGAATGATGATATGAATCATTCAGGTATTTGCTGTAGAATAGTAATAAGGCAATAATTCCGCAACTAATGGCGGCATCTGCAAAATTAAAGATCGGACTGAAGAAAATAAAATGTTCTCCTCCGACAAAAGGCATCCATGTCGGCCAGTTGGTGTCAATGATCGGGAAATAGAACATATCGACAACTTTACCATAGAACCAAGTAGAATAACCGCCGCCATCAGGCATGAAACTGGCTATTTGTGAATGTGTACTTTCGTTGAAGATGACTCCATAGAATACACTGTCGATGATATTACCCAATGCACCGGTTAGAATTAATGATACACAGATAATATATCCGGTCTTTAATCCTCTTTTTACGATTTTGTATAGATACCATCCTATTAATCCTACTGCAACGATTCGGAATGTAGTTAAAAAGAGTTTCCCAAAAAGCTCCATTCCAAACGCCATACCATTATTTTCAGTGAAATAGATATAAAACCAGTCCGTAATGCGAATACTTTCATGCCAATACATGTGAGTTTTGATCCAAATCTTTATGACCTGATCAATAATCAAGACAGAAAAAATGACGAGTATAGCGATTTGTCCTTTCGTGAGTAGTTTTTTCATCTTTGTTAAGCTATCAGTTATACAAGTTACGAGCTACCAATGACAATCAAAAAGAGGAACACAATATAGTTGTGTGAAACCCTTGTTTCTTGTAACAGGTAGCTCGTAGCCTACTATTTATTTCTTTCCACTGTTCTTTGCTTCGATGCTCAGTGTAGCATGAGGCACAGCACGCAGACGCTCTGCAGGAATTAACTTTCCAGTTTCGCGGCAGATGCCATACGTCTTATTCTCGATACGTACCAAAGCAGCTTGCAAGCCTTGAATAAACTTCAACTGGCGTTGTGCCAAACGTGTGGTTTCTTCTTTTGACAACGTATTCGCTCCTTCTTCCAAAACCTTGTATGTAGGAGACGTGTCATCTGTATCGTTTCCGTCCAGTCCCATTAGACTTAGTTTTAACTGTTCATAGTCACGTTGTGCTAATTCCAGTTTTTCATTAATGATGGCGCGGAATTCTTCCAGTTCCGCATCCGAATATCTTGTCTTTTCTGCCATAACTTTTACTGTTTATAGATTATTAGTATTAGAATTATTCTTTCACTACATTCACAAACAAAGAGAAGTCGTCGAAATTCAATTCTGTTCCGTCTTTTACTTCATCTGCTAAAGTAAGGGATGTACCCAAAACTTGGTTACAAATATAACTATTATATTCATTTACCGCATCATCAGTCTGCGGATTTTTAGATAATGTTAATTTTATTTTGTCTGTAATCTCGAAACCGCTTGACTTACGGATATTTTGAATGCGATTTACCAATTCACGAGCAATTCCTTCACGACGGAGTTCGTCTGTCACGGTAACCTCAAGTGCAACAGTCAGTTTCCCTTCATTGGCAACCAACCATCCCGGAATATCTTCACTGAAGATTTCCACATCCGCCGATTCTATCACAGCTTCTGCTCCGCCCAAATCAAAGGTGTACTTACCATTCTTTTCAAGTTCTGCAATAGCTTCTTGTGACATTTCTGCTACAGCAGCTGCTACAGCTTTCATTTGTTTTCCAAATTTTGGTCCTAGTTTTTTGAAGTCACACTTCACTTTTTTCACCAGAACACCTGCCGCACCATCCACAAACTTGATCTCTTTTACGTTCACTTCGCTCATGATTAATGCTTTCACGGCTTCGATATGCGCTTTTTGAACTTCATCTACCACGGGAATCATAATACACTGCAATGGCTGGCGAACCTTAATGTTTACTTTACGGCGTAATGCCAGCACCATGGAAGTAACATCTTGTGCCATTTGCATTTGTGCTTCCAGTTCTTTATCAACCATTTTCTCATTGTATTCCGGGAATTTGGCAAGATGGACAGATACAACGTTATCACGACCTGTTACTCCGATCAAATCACTGTACAAGCGGTCTGCATAGAATGGAGCGATAGGTGCCATCAGTTTGGCTACAGTCTCCAAACATGTATACAGAGTCTGATATGCAGAGAGCTTATCTTGAGTGAATCCACCACCCCAGAAACGTTTACGGTTCAGGCGAACATACCAGTTAGACAGATTATCATTTACAAAATCTGAAATTAAACGTCCGGCTTTAGTCGGTTCATATTCATTGTAGCAAGTATCTACCTCTTTTACTAATGTATTCAAGACGGATAGAATCCATTGATCAATTTCCGGACGCTCATTCATCGGAAGATCGGCTTCTTTGTATTCAAAACCGTCTACATTGGCATACAGGGCAAAGAAAGAATAAGTATTGTATAACGTTCCGAAGAATTTACGACGTACCTCTTCAATGCCATCAACATCAAACTTCAGGTTGTCCCATGGAGAAGAGTTAGTGATCATATACCAGCGTAACGGATCAGAGCCATATTGTTCAATAGTAGAGAATGGGTCAACAGCATTACCTAAACGTTTAGACATCTTGTTGCCATTTTTATCTAATACTAATCCATTGGAAATAACAGCCTTATAAGAGACGCTATCGAATACCATTGTTGCAATGGCATGTAAAGTAAAGAACCATCCGCGAGTCTGGTCTACTCCTTCCGCTATAAAATCGGCCGGGTATACCTGATGACTATCCAACAATTCTTTATTTTCAAATGGATAATGAATCTGGGCATACGGCATTGCGCCCGAATCAAACCATACGTCGATCAAGTCTGCTTCACGTTTCATCGGCTTCCCGTCCTTTGAGACAAGGATAATATCGTCTACATAAGGGCGATGAAGATCTATCTTATTATAATTCTCTTCATTATATTCACCCGGTACGAAACCTTTATCTTTATAAGGATTCGACTGCATATATCCTGCAGCGACTGATTTTTCTATTTCATTATATAGCTCTTCAACCGACTCGATACATTTTTCGTCACTGTTATCTTCTGTTCGCCAAATCGGTAATGGAGTACCCCAATAACGAGAACGGCTTAAGTTCCAGTCATTCAGGTTTTCCAGCCATTTTCCAAAACGACCGGTTCCGGTAGACTCCGGTTTCCAGTTAATAGTCTTATTCAATTCTATCATTCGTTCTTTGCAAGCTGTAGAACGAATAAACCAGCTGTCCAGCGGATAATATAGTACCGGTTTATCTGTACGCCAGCAATGGGGATAATTATGCACATGCTTCTCTATTTTGAAAGCTTGATTATTAACCTTCATCATCATACAGATACTTACATCCAATGACTCATCCTGATCGGACAGATTTGGATCATATGCATTCTTCACAAAGCGGCCAGCATACTCTTTATATAAATCTACGTTAACGCGCTGTTTTATAAAGTCTTCATCCAATTCATCTAAAGTATAGAATTTACCGGTCAAATCTACCATCGGACGAAGTTCTCCCTTTTTATTAACCAACTGTAGCGGAGGTATGCCGGCAGCTTTTGCTACTTGGGCGTCATCGGCACCAAATGTAGGTGCAATATGTACGATACCTGTACCGTCTTCCGTCGTTACATAATCGCCCAAAATTACTCTGAAAGCACCTTCGCCCGGATTTACCCACGGAATTAATTGCTCGTATTCCATGCCTACTAAATCAGGACCTTTATATTCAGCTATCACTTTGAAAGGAACCAACTTATCACCTGCCTTATAATCTTCCAGCTTCAATTCGGCTGCTTTCGGATTAAAATGTGCATTCAATAACGCCTTTGCCAATACCACCGTGATGGGTTGTCCTGTATATGCGTTATATGATTGAACTGCTACATAATCAATTTTAGGGCCGACACAGAGTGCGGTATTTGAAGGTAATGTCCATGGAGTAGTGGTCCATGCCAGGAAATAAGGAGTGCCCCATTGTGCCATTTCCGGTTTGGGGTTCTTCATTTTGAATTGTGCCACTACTGTTGTATCTTTCACGTCCCGATAACATCCCGGTTGATTCAGTTCGTGTGAACTTAATCCGGTTCCTGCTGCCGGAGAATAGGGTTGGATGGTGTATCCTTTATACAGTAATCCTTTTTTATACAATTGTTTTAGCAACCACCACAAGGTTTCGATGTAACGATTATCATATGTAATGTATGGATGCTTCATATCCACCCAATAGCCCATTTTGTGAGTCAGGTCTTCCCATTCCTTTGTAAACTTCATCACATCCTGACGACAGTGAGCATTGTATTCGGCTACTGAAATTGTTTTTCCAATATCCTCTTTTGTGATTCCCAAAGACTTTTCAACCCCCAACTCAACAGGAAGTCCGTGTGTGTCCCAACCGGCTTTACGTTTCACCTGATAGCCCTTCATCGTTTTGTAACGACAGAAAATATCTTTGATAGAACGAGCCATTACGTGGTGAATACCCGGCATACCGTTAGCTGATGGAGGTCCTTCAAAAAATACAAACGAAGGACAGCCTTCACGTTCTGTCATACTCTTGGCGAAAACTTGGTTTTCGTCCCATTTTTTCAACACGTCCTTATTCACCTTCGAAAGGTCGAACTGCGAATATTCGGCAAATTTCTTGCTCATGGCTATATTTACAATTTTACTATATTACAATTTAAGATTGGGATACCCTCCCTATTTTAAGGGTGCAAATGTACAAAAACATTCGTTTTCATACAAGAAAAGGCTTTTTAATTTCAGTATGATAGAAAAGGCTATCTTGTGAAAAGAGTGTAAAAAGTAGTAAGGGGGGTGAAACAAAAAACTACATGTCTTGTTTATCAGTGAAATTTTAAAACCTATATGTTATGAATTACGGTATAAGTGTATTGTTCAGAGCAATTCCCTTGGCAATGGCTCTGTTTTGTTTTGGCTACGGGGCGTTTATCAGTGCATATGGCGATGACTCTAACCGACTAGTAGCAGGTCCGGTAGTTTTTTCATTAGGTATGATTTGCATTGCATTATTTGCAACAGCCGCTACTATTATCCGGCAAATCATACATACTTACGGGCGAGGTTCTTTATATGCATTGCCTATTATCGGTTATCTGGCTGCTGTTGTCACAATTATTGGCGGAATTTGCATGTTTACCCGATCTACCTCTACCTCCTCTTTCGTAGCTGGACATGTAGTTGCCGGAGTGGGACTGATAACTACTTGTGTAGCAACCGCAGCAACATCTTCTACCCGTTTTTCATTGATTCCTGCCAACTCAAAAATGATTGGTAACGGTATTCCTGAAGGAGCGTTTACCAAGGGCCAAGAGCGTATATTAAAAACAATAGCTATCACTATATCGTTGATTGCCTGGATCTGGGCTTTCGTTTTATTAGCCAAGAGTGATGTACATCCTGCTTATTTCGTAGCAGGGCATGTGATGGTAGGTTTAGCTTGCATTTGCACAAGCCTGATTGCTTTGGTTGCTACTATTGCCCGTCAAATCAGAAATGTGTATACGGATAGAGAACGTAAAAGATGGCCAAAACTCGTATTGTTGATGGGAACCGTTTCGCTTCTTTGGGGACTGTTTGTTATTTTTTCCGATTCAAGCACCACTAACGGAGTAATCGGATACATCATGATTGGGCTTGGGCTGGTTTGTTACAGCATTTCAAGTAAAGTAATTCTGCTGGCGAAAATTTGGGGAAGAGAATTTGCTTTGGCCAACCGCATCCCTCTGATTCCGGTATTGACGGCGTTGGCCTGTTTGTTTCTGGCTTCTTTCGTTTTTGAATTGGGTACGACGCATGATGATTATTTTATCCCTGCACGCGTATTAGCCGGTTTGGGTGCCATTTGCTTCACTCTCTTTTCAATTGTCAGTATTCTTGAGAGTGGAACATCTTCAAAATAAATATAAGGGTGTCAAAACTCACCACAGAGGACACAGAGTAACACAGAATCGATTTTAAATTGTTGATTATTAATAAAAAAAAAGGTTCTGTGATACTCCTTGTTACTTCGTGGTGAAAAGAGTTTTGATACCCTCTTATTCATAAAATTTGTTGAGTGAGATATAATATTCTAATCGGGAATTGGGTAATGTGAATGACATGTAATTGCCAAAATATACAGTTGGGCAGCCGGTTTCACCAAGAACTTTTCCTGCATGGGATTTTTTAATGGCAGATGCAAATGTCGAGGATCCGGAATAAGTGGATTCATTTACCAATACTGTAACTGCTCCTTTATAAATGTCTGCTTTATCCCGGTTTCCCTCTACGAAAGAATCCCGAATAGCAAATAAAGAACCGTCAGGTAAATTTTTGATCTCTTCATAGGTTTCCGGATGTTTTTGCTCATTGTACCGTTTTGAGTACGAACTGATTTTTAAATCAGTTTTGATATATAATGTATAAGCATCATGCGATAAGTATGACAGAAGCATGTCAACTCCGGCACTTGACCCTCCTTTGTTATTCCTGACATCTATAACCAAATTGGGTACATGTTCTCTGTTAATCACCGAAAAGACTGAGTCACAAAATTGTTTTAGTTGTGGTAATTGATATAAGTTCATTATTTGCAGAGTAGCAGTCTGTTTATCCGGACTTAGAGTATAAACAAATTGTGGCAGACTTTTGCCAAGTCGTGCTTTTAAAACAGGGAAGGCATCTATTTGACTGATACCATTCAATGATTCTTTCCAGATCTTTTTTCCTCTTTTAATTGTAAAATCATATTTTTCACCCCAATTATATTTATACCATAGCAAAGTAGAAAGATAACTGGTCAATTGATTTTCCTTAATAGCGTTTCCTTTTTCAGCTCCCAGTAAGAGATACAATTGGCTTAATATGGTTTGACTATTTATATTATTCATACATATTATTTCATCATTTTCCTGTATTGAACAGGATATTAGAGGAAAATCAACCAATATCTTATTCTCTACTATTTTTAAGCGTAGAGGCAGAGTCAGCCCTCCATTATTCAAATAGTCAATTCTGTCTTGAGTAGCAGGAATTGTGAAATTAGTATGACCATCTTTAACAGATGCAACAAATGGAGAGACTATAAAGTAAAAATCAGAAAGGTTTCGTTCTTTATTCAACAAACGATATATTGAATCATGTTTCTTTTCAAATTCTTTTTGTGTTTGATACACAAATAAGTCCGGATGTACCTGATGTAGTAAGCTATATAAGGTGTCAAAATCTTCCTTTTGCTGGCGGGAGGTTAGTATCTGAGCATTTATTGGGATACTGAGATTACATAAAATAATTGTCATCAGAATTAAAGATGGAGTTTTCATGTTTTGCCGTTTTAAAATTAGACATTGGTGATTAAAGCTATTTAGTGAATGCTAATATAGATAATCTTTTTGGAAAACTACTTTATTCTAAGTACTAGTTTATATTTTATATTCCAGTCATCCCCAGCCAATATTATGAATAGTAGTGTGCCTTTCTAATTTAAATCTACTTCAAAATTGTATTTAATACAAATTAATAGCTCTTTTATACGTTTATTGGCATATTTTTACTTACTTTGCACCATATAAAGGCACAACTATGCACAAAAAACTATTAGTGACTGCATATTTTGTAATAGCAGCATTGTTGCAAACTCTGGCAGGCAATTTCCCCTTATCTTTTTTTGCATTCCCTCTGAATGTGATTGTAGCAGTTATATGGATTTATTCGTTATGGCGTCTCTATAAAGAAGGGAATAAGTTGCCATTAACCCGTTTTCTGTTATCTTCCCGGACAAGTGTTCTATCGATCCTATTATTAATAGGTGGCAGTCTGGTTATCGGCTTGTTTCCTCAGTTATCGGAAGCAGAAGCAGATTCCATGCCAGGGGTTTTAGCTTCGTTGGGATGCTATAATTTCATGACTTCCTGGATATTCATTGCCATTCTTTTCTTTTTATTGAGTAATTTGGCAATGGTGGTTATTCATGCTTTTTACCATTGTGTGCCGGCAAAGAAGCGTTTTATCCTGAACCATTTGGGATTATGGCTCGCTTTATTTGCCGGATTTTTCGGTAGCAGTGATGTTCAGACTTTACGCATCCCGCTTTATACCGGACAACCGGGACGCGAAGCTTATAGTATGGATGGGAAAGCCTATTATCTGGATTATGAACTGGAACTCTATTCTTTCAATACAGAATATTATCCGAACGGGATGCCTTCGCGTTTTGCTGCAGATGTGCGTATTGGAAACCGGAGAACTACACTTGAAGTAAATCATCCCCACAGTTACCGTTTGGGAGAAGACATTTACCTGACCGGATATGATACACACAACATGGGAAATACCCAGTATTGTATCCTTCAAATAGTTCGTCAACCTTGGAAATATGTTATGGTAGTTGGCATTTTGATGATATTGACAGGAGCTGTTTTGTTATTTATTAATGGTCCTAAAAAGCTGAAACATGATAACCTGGGATAACTTCTATTTGTTCGCAGTCGCTTCAATCTGTCTTTGGTTGACAGGAGCTATATTTGCACTTCGTTCGTCAGTACGAAGTAGAATGGCTGTTGTGCTCACTATAGCAGGCATCACCTGCTTGGGAATATTCATTGCCGGGCTGTGGATATCTCTGCAACGTCCCCCACTCCGCACTATGGGCGAGACCCGTTTATGGTACTCTTTCTTTATGGGTATTGCCGGGTTATTGACTTATATTCGTTGGAAATATCGATGGATACTTTCTTTCTCCACCTTATTGTCCACTGTCTTTGTAATAATCAATCTGCTGAAGCCGGAGATACATGACCAGTCGCTTATGCCGGCTTTGCAAAGTATTTGGTTTATTCCCCATGTCACCGTCTATATGTTCTCCTATTCCGTATTGGGATGTGCTTTCATCATAGCCCTCTGCGGTCTTGTCCATCACAAAGAAGAGTACCTGGTGACAGCAGACAATCTGGTCTATTCCGGAGTGGCGTTTTTGTCAATCGGAATGCTTCTCGGGTCTTTGTGGGCTAAGGAGGCCTGGGGTAATTATTGGAGTTGGGACCCCAAAGAAACCTGGGCGGTAGTAACCTGGATGGGATACCTATTATATATACATCTGCGCTTGCGAAGGAAGTTTCGCAAAAAGATGCTGTACGTCATACTGATTTTCTCCTTTCTGGCATTGCAGATGTGCTGGTATGGAGTGAATTATTTGCCTTCGGCTCAACAAAGTGTACATTTATACAATCGTAATAATTAACTTAAAGAATGCACAATGAAGAAAAGTACAAAATTTATCATCGCATTGCTTGTGACGGTCGGGGCACTGGCTATCACTTATCGCGTTGTAAACCAAGCACCGTCGAAAGATCTTGCTGCTGATGCTCAGATGCAGGAAATCATTACTTCGGGGGGATGTTTACAATGTCATTCGGGTAGTCCGGACCTTCCTTTCTATGCCAACTGGCCCGTTGCAAGCGGAATGGTACAGAAAGACGTAACGCAAGGTTATCGTGCTTTCGACATGACCGAAATGGCTGAAGCTCTGAAAGCCGGTAAGCCTGTCGGAAAAGTAGCACTTGCTAAAGTCGAAAAAGTAATCATGGACGGAACGATGCCCAAACATGCTTATTACATGGTACATTGGGGATCGAGCGTAACAGATGCCAAGAAGGAAATGGCTATGGCATGGGTTAAACAACATCGCTTGGCACATTATGCTAACGGACTGGCTGCCGCCGAGTTTGCCAATGAACCGATACGTCCCATCGCAGATTCTATTCCTGTGGATATGCGTAAAGTCATCTTGGGAGATATGCTCTATCATGACACTCGCCTTTCGGCCGATAACACCGTTTCATGTGCTTCGTGTCACGGATTGAATACCGGTGGTGTGGACAATAAGCAATATTCGGAAGGTGTAGGCGGACAGTTCGGAGGCGTAAATGCTCCGACAGTGTATAACGCCGCTTACAATTTCGTCCAGTTCTGGGATGGACGTGCCGGAACACTTGCCGAGCAGGCTGCCGGACCTCCTTTGAATCCGGTCGAGATGGCCTGTCAGTCATTTGATGAAATCATTGCGAAACTGGAGCAGGATGCAAACTTTACCAAAGCCTTTTTGGCTGTATATCCCGATGGTTATTCCGAACAGAATATCACGAATGCGATCGAGGAGTTTGAAAAGACACTGCTTACTCCGAATTCCCGTTTCGACCTTTATCTGAAAGGTGAAAAGACTGCCATTAACGATATAGAGCTGGCCGGATACGAATTGTTTAAGAAATACGATTGTGCTACATGTCATGTCGGTGAGACACTGGGCGGCCAGTCTTACGAACTGATGGGCGTAAAGAGAGACTACTTCGCAGATCGCGGCATTGAATTGACAGAAGAAGATAACGGACGTTTCAAACAAACCCGGAACGAACGTGACAAACATCGCTTTAAAGTGCCCGGTTTGAGAAACATTGCCCTGACGGCTCCTTACTTCCATGACGGCAGTATGAAAACAATGAAAGAGGCTGTAGATTACATGGCCAAATATCAGATGGATCTGAATCTTCCGGAAGATGAACTGAATAAAATCGTTGCTTTTCTGGAGACACTGACCGGGGAGTACAAAGGTAAGCCCCTGACCAACGATAATCAGACCAAAGCATTATAACCTCTCTCAGGTAGATATAAGAAAAGGATACTCTTTACAGGGTATCCTTTTTAGTTTTATGTTATAAATGGATTAGTTACGAGGCAGAGCTTCTTTAACAACCATCTGACGGCCTTCGTATTCAGCTCCGTTCAACTCAGAGATCACATTTTTTGCTTCATCGTCGTTCGGCATTTCAACGAATGCGAATCCTTTTGATTTGCGAGTCTCGCGATCGATGATCAGTTTTACTGAATCAACTGTTCCGTACTCTTCCATTACTTGTCTCAAATCTGCTTCCTTAACACGATAGCTAAGGTTTCCAATGTACATGTTCATAAAATAAAAAAAATAAAAATTGATAAATAAATTTAGAAACAACAGAAGTTTGAGATTAGATCTGGATTCAACTGATTCAGTAGAAAATAGAGTAAAATAAAACAATCAATTGTTTTCGTCGGTAAAGTACGTCATAATATTTGGATTATCAACTATAAAAGGGCATTTATTTTTCAATAAACGCCCTTTTCTTTTACAGATGTATCTCTGTTAATGCTTACTCAGATAGTTGGCTACTCCGTCTTCGGTAGCTTTCATGGCGTCTTTGCCTTTCGACCAATTGGCCGGACAAACCTCACCATACTCTTCAAAATGTTGTAAAGCGTCTACCATGCGCAATACTTCATCCACGTTACGTCCCAGCGGCAAGTCGTTGATGACACAATGTCTTACTACGCCCTCCTTGTCGATCAGGAACAGACCACGGAAAGCTACCGGTGTCCCTTCGCATACCCAATTGCCATTTTCATCGGGGGCATAGCTTCCGGCCAGCACTCCATAACTCTCAGAGATTGACTTAGAAAAGTCGGATACAATAGGATACTTCACGCCCTGGATACCTCCTTCGTTCTTGGGCATCTGCAACCAAGAGAAGTGAGAATATTCAGAGTCGACCGAACAACCTACCACAGCGACATCACGTTTTTCAAACTCTTCGAGCTTTTCCTGAAATGCGTGCAGTTCGGTGGGACATACAAAAGTGAAGTCCATCGGGTAGAAGAAGAATACTACGTATTTTTTCCCTTTATACTGATCCAACGAAAAGTTCTGAACGATTTCATGCCCATTGATTACAGCCGTGGCATCGAATTTCGGCGCTTGTTTTCCAATTAATGATCTCATAATTCTCTTATTTTAGAAGTTATTAAATGATTCATTTCGGAAACAAAGCTATCAGAATCTTTGTTTACTGCCAAAGTTTAATGATATATAATATCTATCGGTCAATAGACAAAATCTATTAAGGCTTCTTGAAGCGCACTTCATATACATCATTTCGCCTGTCCTTCAGGTTGCGAACGCTGCCGTAAGTGTGCAGTTCGTTCAATAAGTCGAGATCTACATCCGAAACCAGGATCATTTCTGTATTCGGAGTTGCTTCGGCACGCTTTCCGTCTGTCGGAAAAGCGAAATCGCAAGGTGTGAATACTCCCGACTGAGCATATTGAATATCCATATTGTGCACACGGGGAAGATTGCCTACACTGCCGGCTATTACCACAAAGCATTCGTTCTCAATGGCACGTGCCTGTGCGCAGACCCGAACACGCGAATAAGCATTTTGTGTATCGGTGAGAAACGGTACAAACAGAATCTGCATTCCCTGGTCGGCCATCAGACGGGAGAGTTCCGGAAATTCCACATCATAACAGATCAGTATGCCTATCTTTGCACAGTCCGTATCGAATGTTTTAAGCTGTTTGCCGCCGCTCAGTCCCCAACTCTTTATCTCGTCCGGGGTGACATGGAGCTTTTCGTACATTTCGTAAGTTCCGTCGCGTCGGCAAAGAAATCCGGCATTGTACAGCAATCCGTCTTCTTTGATCAGCGGCATACTTCCTGTGATGATATTGATGTTGTAGCTGATTGCCAGATTAATGAAGCGATCGCGGATTTCTTCGGTATATTGGGCCAGCCCGCGGATGGCCTGTGATTCGCCTTTGTCATTGTACTTTGACATCAACGGTGCATTAAAGTATTCGGGGAAAAGCACAAAATCACTCTTATAGTCGGATACCGCATCTACAAAAAATTCTACCTGTTCGAAGAGATCGTCCAAGGTCTTATAACTACGCATCTGCCACTGCACCAATCCTACACGGACCGTTGTTTTGGGGGCCAGATATTCTTGCGTAGGCGGCTGATAGTAAATGTTGTCCCACTGCAAGAGACAGGCGTAGTGTTTTGATTCTTCATCGTTCGGCAAATAATTGGTCATCACCTTGCGTACGTGAAAATCATTGGAGAGTTGAAAAGTGAGCACCGGATCATAGATTTCGCGCTGACGAACACGGTCGATGTACTCTTTGGGACGCATCTTGTCGGCATACTTATGGTAATTCGGGATGCGACCGCCAAACATAATCGCTTTCAGATTCAGCGTTTCGCAAAGTTCTTTGCGATATTCGTACATGCGCCGAGCTAATCGTAACCCGCGATATTCGGGATGGATAAAGACCTCGATGCCATATAAGATATTCCCTTGGGGAGAATGGGTATTGAAAGTCTCCTTCCCCGTGACCTGGGCATAGGTATGATCGTTTTTCACTTTATCATATTCTACAATGATAGAGAGTGCACAGCCGACTATCTTTTCGTCGACCACAGTAACAATTTGTCCTTCGGGGAAAATTTTAATTAGTTTCTCAATCTGCTCGTGTGTCCAGAACACATCGCTTCCGTCCGAATATACACGTGTAAACGATTGGGATAATTGAGCGTAATCTTCAATCTGGAGGTTACGGATCTGTACCTTATTGATTTTATGAGGATAATCCATAGTAACTTGTATTAAAAAAACATTGCAAAGGTAAGCTTTATCTTTATAACCGGACAGCTTTCATATAATTTTATACCTTTGCATTTCATAACAACTATCAAGAGTATGCGTAAATTTATTATTTCTTTCTGCTGCTATGTCTTCTTTATTTTTACTTTGGCAGCGCAGGACAAGGCTCCGCATTACACCGTAATTGTTTCATTGGATGCCTTCCGCTGGGATTATCCGGCAATGTATGATACCCCTAACCTGAACCAGATGGCCCGCGAGGGAGTAAAAGCGACCATGCTTCCCTCCTATCCGGCGTCTACTTTCCCCAACCACTATACATTGGCTACGGGATTGGTGCCTGACCACAACGGTATTATCAACAACACTTTCTGGGATGTAAAACGTCGTCGCCAATACTCTATGGGAGATCCCGCCACGCGAAACAATCCCGACTACTATCTGGGTGAACCGATCTGGATTACGGCACAAAAGCAGGGAGTGAAGACAGGAAACGTTTATTGGGTTGGTTCGGATATTGCCATCAAAGGCGGTTATCCTACTTACTACCGGGAATATGCCGAGAAGCCTCGTCTTACTTTTGAACAGCGGGTGGATTCGACCATCGCTCTTCTGGAAAAGCCGGAAGCGGAACGTCCCCGTCTCGTTATGCTTTACTTTGAAGAGCCGGATGGTGTGACCCATCATCACGGCCCCCGCAGTGTAGAAGCTGCTGCCATTATACACCGTATGGATAGTTTGGTCGGAATGTTGCGGCAGGGAATTGCATCGCTTCCTTTCGGTAAGGATGTCAACCTGATTGTCACCGCCGATCATGGAATGACCGAGATCAGTGACGACCGTGTGGTAGACATGAATAAGTATCTGCGTCCGGAATGGTGTGAGGCTGTGGATGGACGGACTCCGACCTCTATCTTCACAAAACCGGAATATCGCGACTCGGTATACAATGCCTTGAAAGATGTACCCCATATTCATGTGTGGAAAAAGGAGGAGATTCCTGCCGAATTAAACTATGGAAGCAGTGACCGTATCGGTGATATTGTAGTGGCTCCCGAGTTAGGATGGCAATTTACCGATGTACCACGTGCCTTGAAAGGTGCTCATGGATATTTTCCGCAAAGTCCGGATATGCAGGTAATGTTTCGTGCCTGTGGGCCCGACTTTAAGGCAGGGTATGAATCGAAGGGATTTGTCAATGTGGATATCTACCCGCTGTTGGCCCATTTATTGAAAATTACTCCGGAGAAGACAGATGGACAGTTCGAAAGAATAAAAGACATTCTGAAAGATGTGTCTTTTTGATAATTTATTACGTGTAAAATCGCATCTTTCCGTCCATCGGGCAAGATGACTAAAAAAATCGTCTGCAATTTGAATCAGCGTTTTTAAAAAGGAAATCCATCTATATGTATTTACTGAAATGTATATAGGTGGATTCTCTTTTTAATATCTCTATGATAAGTAAATAGGGTAAACAGTTATCATTCTTCTATTTTATTTCTATCGTACTGATATAACCAAATAGAGAAATATCATCCCCGTTTCTGCTCCCATTCGATATCATTAGACCATACGGAGCATATGTAGTAACCATCCGGACCGGATGGTTACGCCTTAATGAGTGGATGAAGTAAGCTTTTGGCTCGTTTGCTTACTTTAATTCATCTAAAAGTCGGTAGCTCCACCCCTTTCAGAAGCAAGCTGAAAGGGGTGAAACTACCGACTATGGTTTGCTACGCTTCCGGTTTACCGGATTCTCAAGAAGTGCATGTTAGCCAAAAGGATGTATATGCTGCATTCGGTCGGCATTTACTTCGATTTACTTTCAATGTGGAATGACGTAAGATCTACTCCGGTTAACGCTTCTTCCAAAGTTTGCTCATATCCTCCAATGTTTTTCCTTTGGTTTCCGGCACCCAACGCCATACGAAGAGGGCGGCAATCACACAAATGATTCCGTAAAGACTGTAGGCAAACATCGGACTGAAATCATAGAGCGCGGGGAACGTAGATGAAACAATGTAGTTGAATATCCATTGAAATGCCACAGCAATGGCCACCGCTTTGCCACGGATGGTGTTGGGAAAGATTTCGGATATCAGTACCCAACAGATGGGTCCCCATGACATCATGAAGAAAGCTGCATATACAATGACCGACAGTACGGGAAGTAGCCCCTTGATGCCCATACTGTCACACAAGGCGACTGCAAAGGCTCCGACAGCCATACCGACGGAACCGATGATAAGCAACGGTTTTCGTCCGAAACGGTCGACGGTGAAAATAGCTATCAGTGTAAAGACGATATTGACAATGCCCATGATGACGGTTTGCATCATTCCTCCGCCTTCGGCACCGGCATTTTCGAATATTCGCGGCGCATAATAGAGCACGGCGTTGATGCCGATGGCTTGCTGGAAGACAGAAAGCAGAATACCGATAACAATCACCGCCGCACCGTAGGTGAACAGCTTCTCTGTCTTTTCCTGCGAAGTGGCTTTTATTTCGGCAAGAATCTCTTGTGCTTTTGTGGCTCCATTCACTTTTTTGAGAATGGAATAAGCCTTCTGATCCTGATCAATCATTACCAGATAACGGGGAGTTTTGGGTACGAAGAAGAGTAACATGCCGAAGAAAGCTGCCGGAAAGGCTTCGGAACCGAACATATAGCGCCACCCTTCGGTAACGGTCCACATATCCGACTCGCTACTTACAGAAAGTGTGCCGGCAGCATCTTTCAGGATAACAGGATTCTGGTGGTCGCCCAAGATCAGGTAGTTTACAAAGTAAACCACAAGCATGCCGAAGATTATGGCAAACTGATTGCACGACACCAGTGTACCGCGAATGTTGGAGGGAGCTATCTCGGCAATATACATGGGACAAACAGCGGACGCCAGTCCAACTCCGATGCCTCCCAGAATGCGGTAGAGATTAAAGGTGATAAGCAAGTTCATATTAGCCTTCCCATATTCAAAGAACAGGAATTCAGGATAATAAGACCCCAGTGCCGAAAGGAAGAAAAGTACGGCGGCCAGCCGTAGTGAGTTGCGGCGTCCCAGCCGTGAAGCGAAGATGCCGGACAATGCACCACCCAAGACGCAACCGATCAATGCACTCGAGGAGGTGATACCGTGCATCACTTTGTCGTATTGAAAATCTGTGGCTGTGAGGAAGAAGGCTTCGAGCCCTTTCTCAGCTCCTGAAATTACAGCGGTATCATAGCCGAACAGCAATCCGCCCAGGATGGCTACCGATGTAATGGAATACAGGTAGAGCTTGCTACCCTCGTTGGTATGATTCATGGCATTAGCTTTTTTTGAATTACGGTCTGCAGGCAACAAGAGCCTGCAGACCGTGAAATACGGACTTATAATGAGTAGATATTAACGAGTGCTTCATACAGTTCCTGTTGGCCGCTGGTCTGCTTCGGCTCTCCGTTGGCTTTGGCATAAGCAACCAGTTCCTCCAGGCTGAGTTTCCCTTCTTCGAACTCCTTGCCCTTGCCAGCATCGAACGAGGCATAACGGTCGGACAACATTTTCTGGTAAGGAGACTCATTGAGCAGATTGGCTGCGCTTTCCAAGGCACGTGCCATAGCATCCATTCCGGCAATATGTGCGATAAAGATATCTTCCGGGTCAGTAGAGTTCCGGCGAGTTTTGGCATCGAAGTTTGTACCGCCGTTACCCAATCCGTCGTTACGGATAATCTGCATCATGGCTTGTGTCAGTTCGAAGTTGTCAATCGGAAATTGATCCGTATCCCATCCGTTCTGATAATCGCCGCGGTTTGCGTCGATAGACCCCAACATTCCGTTGTCTACAGCCACCGCCAGTTCATGTTCGAACGTATGTCCTGCAAGGGTGGCATGATTCACTTCGATATTCACTTTGAAGTCTTGATCCAGTCCGTGAGCCTTCAGGAAGCCGATAACTGTCTCTGTATCGACATCATACTGATGCTTTGTCGGTTCCATGGGTTTCGGTTCAATCAGGAAAGTGCCCTTGAAACCACGTGCACGTCCATAATCACGGGCAATGGTCAGCATCTGTGCCAGATGTTCTTTTTCGCGTTTCTGATCAGTATTCAGCAACGACATATACCCTTCGCGTCCACCCCAAAAGACATAATTCGTACCTCCCAGTTCAATGGTGGCATCAATCGCATTCTTTATCTGGACAGCGGCACGGGCCACAACATCAAAATCGGGATTGGTGGCTGCACCGTTCATGTAACGCGCGTGGCTGAATACATTGGCCGTTCCCCACAACAGTTTGATGCCTGTTTCGGCCTGTTTCTGCTTAGCATAAGCAACCAGCTCTTTCAGGTTGGCCTCATAGGCTTCGATGCTGTCGGCTTCCGTAACCAAATCGACATCATGGAAGCAATAATACCCGATGCCCATTTTCTGCATAAACTCGAAACCGGCATCCATTTTATTCTTGGCAGCCTGCACGGGATCAGGGTCACCGTTCCATGGGAACTGTTTGGTTCCGCCTCCAAACTGGTCACCGCCTTCGGCACAAAGTGTATGCCACCATGCCATTGCAAACTTTAACCAATCTTTCATACTACGCCCGTTAATCATTTTCTCGGCATCGTAATAGCGAAATGCCATCGGGTTCTTACTGTCTTTACCTTCAAATTTAATTTTCCCTATACCCGGGAAGTACTCTTTTGTTGCCATCTTATTTAAAATTTTAGGGGCTTTGCCCTTTCTTCTTCCCAAAGGAAGAAGAAAGAAAGCCGGAATGATTAATATTTTATTCTTAATGATTACTTATTCTCTGTTTCTGTCTGCATGGACTGAGTCAGACATTGTTTCCACCGTGCGTAAGCATCAGTGTATTCCTGTTGTTTGCCGGCATCCGGTTCTACGACTGTCAGCTTATCGAGAGTTGCGAATGCTTCTTCATGGTTTTTATATATGCCCGCTCCCATTCCTGCTCCTTTGGCTGCACCAACGGAACCGTCTGTGTCATAGAGTTCGATGGTGGCTCCCGTCGTACCGGCCAGTGTCTCGCGAAAAACGGAACTCAGAAACATATTGGCGTGTCCGGCATGGATCTTTTTAACGGGGATGCCCATCTCTTCCATAATGTCGATGCCATATTTAAATGAAAAGACGATTCCTTCCTGTGCCGCCCGGATCAGATGTGATTTGTCATGCCTGTTGAAGTCTACGCCGTGTATACCGCAACCGGTTGCCCGATTATCGAGCATTCGTTCTGCTCCGTTGCCGAAAGGAAGGATGCTGATACCTGCACTGCCGATGGGAACGGATGAAGCAAAACGGTTCATCTCGGCGTACGAAATACCTTCGGGGGCAACATTGCGCCTGATCCACGAGTTGAGAATCCCCGTTCCATTAATACAGAGCAATACGCCGAGGCGGGGATCGGCAGCAGTATGGTTGACATGGGCAAAGGTGTTGACACGTGACTGCGGATCATAATTGATTTCGCCGTTTACTCCGTATACGACTCCCGATGTTCCGGCTGTGGAAGCTATTTCACCCGGATTGAACACATTCAGGGAAAGAGCGTTGTTGGGCTGGTCTCCTGCACGGTAAGTGATCGGAGTGCCTTCTTGTAGCCCGAGTTCCCGGGCAGCCGTACCTGTCAGTCGCCCCTGTTCGGCGAAAGTAGGCCGGATGTCGGCTATCAGCGAAGGATCGATTCCGTAATATTGCATCAGGAAGTCGGCCGGGCGGTTGTTTCGGAAGTCCCAAAACATTCCTTCGGAGAGTCCCTCTATTGTCGTACATACTTCACCGCTCAGTTTCATGGCGATGTAATCTCCCGGCAACATGATTTTATCGATCTGTTCATAGATATCCGGTTCGTTTTCTTTCACCCATGCCAGTTTTGAAGCAGTAAAGTTTCCGGGAGAATTAAGCAAATGTGCCAGACAGAACTTCTCACCGATTGCCTCGAATGCCCTCTGCCCATAGGAGACCGCACGTGAATCGCACCAGATAATGGCCGGACGCAGTGTGCGTTGCCGTTTGTCCACACACACCAGACCGTGCATCTGATAAGAGATGCCGATGGCTTTGATGTCTTTGGCATCTACCCGTGATTCCGATAGAATGGATCGGGTGGAGAGTTTCAAGCTCTCCCACCAACTTTCCGGTTCTTGCTCTGCCCATCCGGGACGTATGGCAATGATGCCCGCCTCTGTTTTCGGAAAGGACGCAGAAGCGACACATTTACCTGTTTCTGCATCTACCAGGCTCGCCTTGACCGAAGAGCTGCCTATATCATAACCTAATAAAAACATGATACTGTTTATTAATTTATTTGTAGTTTAATATTAAATCCCGATTGGGGGTTATCGTCTTGTCTTATTATATATCTTCCTGTCGAACTTATAATAACGGGCTGCCCGATGGGCTACTCCGGTTTGTTTCTCTTCCAGCGGTACAACGTAGTCCATCAGAGCTATCTTTTTATGGAAGTTACGCACATCCACTGTTTTGTCATATACCAGTTCGAATAGGATTCGTAACTGAGATGCAGTGAACTTACGCGGCAACAAGTCGAATAGCATCGAAGGATTAAACTCTACGAATTGCCGGATATAAGTCAGCGCCTCTTTGATTATCAAGTTATGGTCGAAAGCCAATGTCTTTATGTCTTTCAACGCTACCCAACAGGCTTGAAATTCATCCAGATTCTTGTCCAGTGCCCGGTCTATCTTTACCATCGACAGATAAGCTATGGTGACTATGCGTTCCACTTTCGATTGCATAGCCCGTTCCAACCAATGTACATCTTTGGGATTGCTCGTCCGGTTTTTGGAACCGAATGCCTTAAATTGCATCAGGTTGACGTTTCGGATACCGGTCAGTTCGAATAAGACCCGCTGGGCTGCTTCGTCCAGGTCCTCATCCATATAGATCAGACTTCCGGGAAGTTTCATGTCACGATAAACTTTTCCGTTTTCCTCTCCTATCCGATTAATCAGCAGAACCTTGAGCTGTTCTCCGTCAAAACCGATCACTACACAGTCCACTGAGATGTGATTGTTTGCCAATGGGATTTGTTTGGGTATGTCATGCATAATATTGAGTCTTTGATTGCTGCAAATATAGAGATATTATCATGCGGTAAACAAATAAATAATATGCTATAAAGCATTGTTTTTCATATATATACATATCGTAAATTTTACACTAAGGAGTATTCATCTTATTGTATCGATAACAATATGTATTTCTACCCTCGGTGAACGATAGTAATTGTAGAAAGTACAGAAAGCCGGGGAGTCTTTATAATCAGTTCTTTCGGTCGTCGCATACCCTCGAGCGATACGAGGGACTTATTGTATTTTATAGGGTATGTCATTTTGTATCTTCTTTGTTTTTATCCTATCTTTGCCACCAAACTATTAAAAAAACTAAAATGAAAACTTATCCGGTCGTTCTTTCCATTGCCGGCTCCGACTGTTCGGGCGGGGCAGGCATTCAGGCAGATATAAAAACGATTTCTGCTTTGGGAGCATATGCGGCATCGGTAATTACTGCTGTTACCGTGCAGAATACAAGAGGAGTAAAAGCTGTGCATACAGTTCCCGCTGAGATAGTGCAGGGACAGATTGAAGCGGTTATGGAAGATTTGAGTCCGGATGCCCTGAAAATAGGTATGGTGAGTGAACCGGCGCTTGTGAAGATTATTGCCGGGTGCCTGCTAAAGTATCCTCATTGTCCGATAGTTTATGATCCCGTCATGGTTTCAACCAGTGGACGGAAGTTGATGGCAAAAGATGCAATACAGTTGATCAAAGAAGAACTTTTTCCACTTACAAGCCTGATCACTCCCAATCTGGATGAAACGGAGGTACTGACCGGAAAGAAAATCACAACAGCAGAAGAGATGAAAGAAGCTGCCCGGCAACTTTCAGAAGAGTATCATACAGCGGTATTGGTGAAAGGAGGACATCTGGAGGGAAACGAAATGCAGGATGTGCTGTTTACCGATGGGAACGCCTATATATATAAGGAGAAAAAGATAGAGAGCCGGAATTTGCATGGGACGGGATGCACCCTTTCTTCTTCGATCGCCACTTATCTGGCATTAGGACTTCCTATGGACCAGGCAGTTGGCAAGGCAAAGAGTTATGTAAGCAAAGCTATTGATGCCGGCAAGGAAATAATTATCGGACATGGCAACGGACCGTTATGTCACTTCTGGAGCCCTGAGAAAGCCCGGATATGGGACGATAATAAGGTAGAATAGGCTGAAAAACATATTGTCCATTGCACAATTTCACCAAATCTGTGCTATGATATTGCAAAAATATATAACTTTGCACCCGCAAATTAAATTAAAAAACAAAAATATGAAAGCATTTGTATTCCCCGGTCAAGGTGCCCAGTTCGTAGGTATGGGTAAGGACCTGTATGAAACTTCAGCTTTAGCAAAAGAATTGTTTGAAAAAGCAAATGATATCCTGGGATATCGCATTACAGATATTATGTTCAACGGTACGGACGAAGATCTTCGTCAGACCAAGGTTACTCAGCCTGCTGTATTCCTCCACTCTGTTATTTCTGCACTTTGCATGGGTGACGACTTCAAACCTGAAATGACTGCCGGACACTCACTGGGTGAGTTTTCTGCATTGGTCGCTGCCGGCGCTCTGTCTTTTGAAGACGGCTTAAAATTGGTTTATGCACGTGCCATGGCTATGCAGAAAGCTTGTGAGGCAACTCCTTCTACAATGGCTGCTATTATAGCTTTACCGGATGAGAAAGTAGAAGAAATCTGTGCTTCTGTTACCGCTGAAGGAGAAGTTTGTGTACCTGCCAATTACAACTGTCCGGGACAGATTGTAATTTCCGGATCTGTACCGGGTATCGAAAAAGCTTGTGAATTGATGAAAGCAGCCGGAGCTAAGCGTGCGCTTCCGTTGAAAGTAGGCGGTGCATTCCATTCTCCTCTGATGGATCCTGCCAAAGTAGAATTGGAAGCTGCCATTAACGCGACTGAGTTCCACACACCGAAATGTCCAGTTTATCAGAATGTAGATGCCCTGCCCCATACAGACCCGCAGGAAATCAAGAAGAATCTGGTTGCTCAGTTGACTGCTTCTGTACGTTGGACACAGACCGTAAAAAATATGGTTGCCGATGGTGCTACCGACTTCACAGAATGTGGACCGGGTGCCGTATTGCAGGGATTGATCAAGAAGATCGACTCTACAGTTTCGGCTCACGGAATAGCATAAGTCTATTGATAGACCACTCTTAACACACAGCATCGGAATCTTTATGTAGGATTCCGGTGCTGTGTGTTTTTGTTTTAAGGTCATAAGTTACTCTCATCGTTCTATCTGTAAAGATCGCTCTGGACTGCAATGAAGGGACGCGGACAGTTTACAACTTTTTTGCCAACACTTTTGTTATAATTGGATAATAAACCTATTTTATCCAATGAAAGTACACGAATATCAGGCAAAGGAGATTTTCTCCACTTACGGAATACCTGTCGAGAGGCATGCTTTATGCCATACGGCAGATGGGGCTGTGGCTGCTTATCACCGAATGGGGGTAAACCGGGTAGCCATAAAAGCCCAAGTGCTGACCGGCGGGCGGGGAAAAGCCGGCGGAGTAAAGTTGGCCAATAATGATAGAGATGTCTACCAATACGCTCAAACTATTTTGGAGATGACTATAAAAGGTTATCCCGTCACCAAGATTCTTCTTAGTGAGGCTGTCAACATTGCAGCCGAATATTACATCAGTTTTACGATAGACCGTAATACGCGCTCTGTCACGCTGATTATGAGTGCGGCCGGTGGTATGGACATCGAGGAAGTAGCCCGCCAATCTCCGGAAAAGATAATACGTTGCAGCATTGATCCTCTAATCGGAGTTCCCGATTATCTGGCACATAAGTTTGCTTTCTCTCTCTTTGAACAAGCTGAGCAAGCTAACCGGATGGCAACTATTATTCAAGATCTTTACAAAGCATTTATTGAAAAAGATGCTTCACTTGCTGAAATTAATCCATTGGTACTTACCCCTGTTGGGACATTATTGGCTATTGATGCCAAAATGGTTTTTGATGATAATGCACTTTATCGTCATCCGGACTTACAGAAGTTATCAGAGCCCACAGAAGATGAGAAGTTGGAAGCGATTGCCAAAGAAAGAGGATTCAGCTATGTGCGCATGGACGGTGAGATAGGCTGTATGGTTAATGGAGCCGGTCTGGCTATGACAACTATGGATATGATCAAGCTTTATGGAGGAAATCCGGCTAATTTCCTTGATATTGGCGGTAGTTCAAATCCTGTCAAGGTGATAGAAGCTATGAGATTATTGCTGGATGACAAAAAAGTCAAAGTAGTCTTTATCAATATTTTCGGAGGTATCACCCGATGTGACGATGTAGCCATCGGACTCTTACAGGCGTTTGAGCAGATACAAACGGATATTCCTATTATTGTGCGGCTTACAGGCACTAATGGAAATATGGGACGTGAATTATTGCGTAAGAATAACCGTTTTCAAGTGGCCCAGACAATGGAAGAAGCTACTAAAATGGCTATAGAATCATTAAAGAAAGAATCGATATGAGCATACTTATTGATAAATCTACCCGACTTTTGGTGCAGGGTATCACAGGCAGGGATGGACTTTTTCATGCCAAAAAGATGGCTGAATACGGAACAAATGTGGTGGGCGGAACATCACCCGGCAAAGGAGGAACAATGATAGACGATACCTTTCCGGTATTCAACACCATGCATGAGGCTGTTCGCCGAACGCAAGCCAATACATCTGTTATTTTCGTACCGGCACGCTTTGCTGCCGATGCTATTATGGAGGCTGCCGATGCCGGTATCCGACTGATAATTTGTATCACAGAAGGAATTCCTACATTGGATGTAATAAAGGCCTACCGGTTTGTCGAACTGAAGGGAGCTAAACTCATTGGGCCGAATTGCCCCGGCCTGATCTCTCCCGGAGAAAGTCTGGTAGGTATTCTTCCGGGGCAAGTGTTCACTCCGGGCAATATAGGAGTAATCAGCCGTAGCGGTACGTTGACCTATGAAATCGTATCACATCTGACTGCTAAAGGTATGGGACAGTCCACTGCCATTGGTATGGGAGGTGATCCGGTTGTCGGACTTTATTTTCGTGATCTTTTGGGAATGTTACAAAATGATCCGCAAACTGATGCTATTGTGATGATTGGTGAGATTGGGGGTAACGCAGAAGAGTTGGCCGCAACATACATTCGTGAACATGTGACTAAACCTGTGGTGGCATTTATTGCAGGGAGATCTGCCCCGCCGGGTAAACAGATGGGACATGCCGGAGCTATTATATCCGGAAGTTCCGGTTCTGCAACCGAAAAGATTTCAGCATTGGAAGCTGCAGGAATCAGAGTTGCCGGTGAACCCTCGGAAATACCGGATTTACTGAAAGGCAGTTTCTAAACAATTCTTTTTTTAATTTATCAAACTACAAATTAAAAGTTATGAGTAGACGTAGACAATTAGAGCATGAAGTGTCTTTAGCTCAGGAAAGAATAAAAAAAGCTCCCAAAGATACTCCTAAAGAAATTTTGAAGACGTGGGAACAAGAGTTAGTCGACTTGGAATTAGAACTCAATAATCTGGTTGACGACGAAGAAGACAACAATGAATGAATCACTTCTCTTTAATCACAGAAAAGCCCGTACATAAAAACTGTACGGGCTTTTTCAAAGGAAATAGAATATTCTCCCGGCTACCTTCGGGAATGGCTACGCATAAAGGGTATACGGCTCCCTCAATTTATCAGTTGTGTAACATTTATAATAAGACGGAATTGGAGGTACTTTGTTCCGCTTCGGCTCATGTTTTAACTGTTTATTTTCATATTTACCTAATTATCCAATGATTTTCTTGTGAGATGTAATAGAATTACTCTATAATTTTTGATGTACATCAAAAACAAATAGTACAAAATGGCATTTTTATCCTATGTCAATTCAATCATCATATATCTCCCTTACATTTGTCATGTTTTCAAGGTATAACATAAAAAGTAGAGATTATGAAATGGGTAAAAAGATTGTTCGATAGAATCGGTAGTTCCGATTCTATGATTTGGGGCTATGTAATGCTCCATGAGTAAAGGATTATAAAACAGGATTTGATTGAAAAAAACGTTTGAAAAAGGAGGCTGGAATCATTCAGGCTCCTTTTTAATACCGGAAAGATTTCAGCCAAAACGTATCCAGACTTTTAGAAATGCTATTTCTTTTAAATATCATTTTATATTTCATAGATTATCGTCTGAGACCTATTTTCTACGAAGGGGGCACGACTTCAGATTGAATGACATCTGGTTGATGAATCAAATAGTATTTTCTTCATTTTACTATTGCATTTCATTGGTTTGCTTCGACCTTTCTTTAAGTCTTTTCGGGATAAGGCTGTAGGATAAAAGCCAAATTCGTACCTGAACTAAAAAATGTAAAACCATGATAAAAATACGTTTTAAAAACTTCGTAGTTAAATATTTTTTTGTATATTAGGGACATAACCAAATGATATAAAATGGAATTAGAGACAATTGGAGAAAACGCCGGCAAAGTATGGCGCACCCTGAATGAAATGAGGGGAGAAATATCTATTCAGGAACTTAGTCGGAAAATTAACCTCAGCGCCGAAGACGTTGCACTTGCGGTAGGTTGGTTAGCCAGAGAAAATAATATTTTTATTCAGAGACACAACTACCTGTTATACGTCAGTCATGATGCTTTCTGATTTTATCTCAAGAAGATTGACTGTCTGGGTCTAAAAAACATAATGGGGCGTATTGTCAAGCAATACGCCCCATTATGTTTTTATGATTTGGAACAAGTCTGTGCACCGGTTTTCATTAAGAGCCTATCGGTAAGAAAATAGGCTAACTCTACCATCATGATACCGATAATGGCACCTGCCAAAACGTCGCTCAGCCAATGGCGATTATTCAACTGCCTTGTGAATCCGGTGACAACTGCCGGCAAGAAGGTAGCAATACCCGCTAGGGGGGTCTTGAAACCATATTCTTTATACAGTAGTGTGGCAGCCGTAAAAGCCGTAGCTGTATGCCCCGAAGGGAATGAAAGGAAATCGGAACCGTCGGGACGAAGAACCCCCGCCAGTGATTTCATTGTAAGCACTATGGTCCCCATTAATATATAAGAAAATGCAGTAGAGACGAGCATTCGTTTCCAGTTACTACGGCTCTTTACTCCTGTAAGTTTTAACACGAACATAGCAACAATCGGAAGGTATGGCAAAAAATCATCATACCGATATGCAAAAGTAGAAGCATGCATATTACGTAAATGATAGATATATTGATCAGCACTTGTCAATAACCCGGCCCGCAGGGCACAAACTAAAAAGATACAGGCAAACAACCAAAACATTAATTTACGTGGACTCATATTGTTCTATTATAGGTGTATTGTTATGCCTACAAAGATAATTTTTTTGATGTAGAAGACATTAGGCAGAATTCATATGAAAATATTATTTGTCTTATTATAACATTCATATTAATATATGGGGATGAAACAACATAATGCACATCACATTTTACAATAAATCGAGGCGGGTATCATTCTCAGAAGTAATGCTACATATTTCCATCTCTTCGAAACATACGCAACTTTTCTTCTTCGAAGGATGGCGCGATAAATCTGTTGTACAGCTTTATCCAACGGAGTAATCCAAAACAACCCCTCTCCTTTTGCCATTGCCGTATCGACAAATCCGGGACGTACATCAGTGATATAAATAGGATAAGGTAGCTTGGCTGTTTTTTTTCTTAATCCTTCGGTATAGTTGATTTGATAGGCTTTCGAGGCATTGTATGCCGGGGCTATTCCTTCACCGCGCATTCCGCCTACAGATGAAATTACAATCAAATGCCCCCATTCTTGCTTCTGAAAAAAGTGAAAAGCCCAATCCACTACATTGGTAAATCCTATTACATTGGTTAAAAGAGTCGGTTTCTCTAGAAGATAATCAAGTTCAGTATTTAGCTCCCCTATTCCCGAACAGAATACAAGTATATCCATACCTCCCACTCTGTTCACAAGATTGCTCAGTTGTCGGACTGTATCGGTATCTTTGGTAACATCGGAAACACTATAAAAACAATTTTTATTTTGAGAACAGATCTCTTGTAGTTTATCTTCTCTACGCCCCGTAATACCAACTGTATTTCCTTCCCGGAGAAAGCGCTCTGCTAATCCTTTACCGATTCCGGAAGTAGCTCCTATAATAATAACTTTTTTCATTTTTATATCTTTTAAAGTTTGCACAAAGGTATCGGGTTCAGAACACATGGATCTTGACTGAAATCAAGATTTTACTTTTGTACTAATTTTCTTCGAAGACGACTCAGTGTTTCCGGACAGATCATCAGATAGGATGCCAATTCTTTTAGCGAGATCAAGTTCAACAATTCGGGACAGCGTTTTAAGATTTCCGTATAACGTTCTTCAGGAGTCATACTATATAAAGAGATCATCCGCTCATATACTTCCCAAAGCAATATCTCTGCTATTTGCCTACCTAACTTTTGATTTGCTTCATTTCGACTGTAAAACTCCTCCAATTGCCTGTTATTGATTACATAAACCGAACAATTACAAATAGCTTGTATATCGACATTAGAATTGTCTCCCAGACGAAAAGCAGGATAATTTCCCACAAAAGAGTGATCAAACGTATAACCGACAATCTTACTTCCTCCACGGATGTCGGTACAGCAATAACGAAAGGAGCCTTCCGTCACGTAGCCTACCATTTTGCAAGATTCATTTTGACGGCTAAAAAACTCTCCCTTTTTATAATCTGTCAACTGTCCATTTTGAAATATAAATTCTGTGACAGGTTGAAAGTCAACCTTTGACATATATCTATTAAAACCTTTCACTTCTTCATCCATGACATAATTTCATTTTGAAGTGCGAATATAAATAATGCGGATTGAAATATAACATTCAATCCGCATTAAAATGAGTTTCTTTAATTTATCCACAATGGAAGAATTTGCTCACCAGTGCCAGCATCTCTTCCGGTTTGTCCTGTATATCTTTGCGTAGAGTGGCATCATTATAGCTTCGTAATCGACTGATAATACCATCGATCATAGCAGGACTGAATACATTGTACTGTTCAAATACAGTACGCTGTTTCTGTAAACAATCTGCAGATGCTGCACAGCTATCGGGAAGTTGGGCTAAAGCTTTCAACTTGTCTGCATTTTCTTTCTGATGGATATTTACATTAACGTACGTTTGCTCTGCAATAGCCAAAGCGTTCTCTATCTCAAACCCATGCCGACAAGCTACTGCAAGACCTGCCAATAATTGATAAAGATCGGCTGAGCCATCCGGTGAACGCATCTCTACGGTCTGTTTCTGAGTAGTATCATAGTTACTGTCCGATTCCAAAGGATTGGCTAGTGCACACATATCCGTTTGTGCGGACCATCCTAACGGAACACGTACCAATACTGAACGGTTTCGGTCACCCCAACAAACATTGGTAGGTGCTTCCTGATGGGGTACAAGACGGAAGTATGAAGTAGGATTGGTATTGCCGAAAGCCGTAATGGAAGGAGCAAGCTGCATCATACCGGCAATGGCTTTACGAGCGGTATCCGAGAGAGCGCCATCTTTCAGCATCTGGTTTTGTCCGTCTTTCATCATTCGCATATGAATGTGTAGCCCTGACCCGGCTTTACCTACTGTAATTTTGGGAGCAAAAGTAATATCATATCCATATTGGTAAGCTAAATTACGGATAACCCATTTGGCAATCATTAATTGATCGGCCGCATTTTCGGCATTGACGGGTAAAAATTCTATTTCGTTTTGCTCATAAACTTTGCCGTCAAGCATAAAATTGCCTACTTCCGAGTGTCCGTACTTTATTTGTCCACCTGTTTGGGCTATATAAGACATACATTGTGTACGGAAATCATTGAATTTTGCATAAGGTCCCGACTCGTGATATCCACGCTGATCGGTAGCCGGAAATAGACCGTCATCTTCGGAAATTACATAATATTCCAATTCTCCCATAGCCTGAAATTCCATACCTGTTACATCTGTAAATGCTTTGCAAGCCTTATGCAGAGTATATTCGGGAGAGCTTTCCAAAGGTTCCCCATCTTTATTAAAGAAAGAGCAAAGCATCACGAGTGTAGGTATTTCTGCAAACGGATCGACGAATGCTGTGCGAAAACGTGGTATTACATACAGATCGCTACTTCCGGCTTCTATGAAAGGAAACAGACTCGACCCATCTACCCGTTCACCACAAGTCAGGATGGCATCCAGATAGGAAGCATTGTTTATCACAAAATTCAGAGTTTTTAGCCGTCCGTCCGCAGCAGGATACATAAAATTGACCATGCGGATTTCATTCTGTTGGATATAGTTAATGATGTCTGCTTTTGTAAACTCAGCAGCAGGCTTTTGCAGAAAAGTCACCAAACGGTTGGGACTCATTAATAATTCTTGGTTCATCATACGTTGGTTGTTGTTTCATTATTGGGGTTAACATATTATTTTGAGAACCAAAGATACACAAAAAGTCAGCAAACCAAGATTTATTGCCGTAAAAAATAATAGTTCTCTCTTCGGTTAATAGTGATTCGGGTATTCCTTATTTAAAGTTGTTTCTATACTGCTAACTTCTTTCGTTTTTTTATACCTTTGCAGCCGGTTTTAAATAAGGTATAGATTATATGGTACAAAGTCAGACTCAGCCGGTTCGTAGAATTGCATTTCCTATATTAATTGCATTAAGTGTATCTCACTGTTTAAATGATCTTTTGCAATCTGTCATTTCGGCTGTATATCCTCTTTTTAAAGAAGATCTTTCGTTAAGTTTCGCTCAGATTGGATTGATAACCCTAGTTTACCAGATGTCTGCTTCTGTATTTCAACCACTGACCGGCCTTATTTTTGATAAACGTCCTATAGCTTGGTCGCTTCCTATCGGAATGAGTTTCACTTTGATAGGTATGCTGAATCTGGCTTTTGCATCCAATCTGAATTGGCTGCTTGCTTCTGTCTTTATCATTGGAATAGGTTCGTCTGTTCTCCATCCGGAAGCATCCCGTATCACCTTTTTGGCTTCGGGAGGGAAACGGGGATTGGCACAATCACTTTTTCAGGTAGGTGGAAATCTGGGGGGATCGTTAGGCCCTTTATTAGTCGCATTATTAGTGGCTCCTTATGGCAGGCATCATATTACACTATTTGCTATCCTTGCTTTGGCGGCTATTTGTGTAATGTTTCCTATTTGCCGCTGGTACCGTTCTTATCTGAACCATCTTAAAAAACGTCCGATCCATGCAAAAGCATATATCGAGCGCCCGCTTCCTCCTCAAAAGACTGTATTTGCTATCACGATACTGATGATTCTTATATTCTCTAAATATATTTATATGGCAAGTCTGAACAGCTATTATACATTTTATCTGATCCATAAGTTTAATGTAAGCATTCAGCAGTCGCAACTCTTTTTATTTGTATTTCTGGTAGCCACTGCCATTGGTACATTGATGGGAGGCCCCATTGGAGACAAGATAGGCCGTAAATATGTTATTTGGGGGTCGATCCTGGGAACAGCTCCTTTTAGTTTATTGATGCCACATGCCGGACTCGTATGGACTATAATTCTTAGTTTCTGTGTCGGCTTAATGCTTTCGTCTGCTTTTCCAGCTATTCTGTTATATGCACAAGAGCTGCTTCCCAACAAGTTAGGACTGATTTCCGGACTTTTTTTCGGTTTTGCATTTGGAGTGGCAGGCATTGCATCTGCTGTTCTTGGCAATATGGCCGATAAGTTTGGGATTGATGCTGTATATAATGTTTGTGCATTTATGCCGTTGTTAGGATTGGTGACCTGGTTTTTACCGGATCTGAAGAAAGTGAGAAGTGAAAAACAAGAATAATCAGGAAAGAGACGAAGTTTGTTTTTTATTTTGGACTTTGTAAAATCCGGAATCACTTTTCCGGATTTTATCCTTATTTTATGCTATTTTCTACCAGTTTTTTCCTTATATCAATTCTCCCTTTCATTTATTTTACTAATTTCGTGGCGAACATATATGAATCAAGTAAATGAAAATGGAAAATAGTGTATTAACCGGAAAACCTTATAACATCGGATATGCCTTGAGCGGAGGCTTTATTAAAGGCTTTGCCCATTTGGGAGTTATTCAGGCTTTATTGGAACATGATATTAAACCGGATATTATCTCAGGAGTCAGTGCCGGGGCTTTGGCCGGAGTATTTTATGCCGATGGCAACGAACCCTATAGGGTTTTGGACTACTTTTCCGGACATAAATTTCAGGACTTGACAAAACTTGTAATTCCTAAAGTAGGCTTATTTGCTTTGGGAGAGTTTATTGACTTTTTGAAGTCAAATCTTAAAGCTCAGAAGCTAGAGGATTTAAAACTTCCTCTTATCATTACTGCCACTGATCTGGATCATGGTCGCAGCATGCATTTTCATAAAGGGAATATAGCTGAACGGGTAGCTGCTTCATGCTGTATGCCGGTGTTATTTACACCTGTAAAAATAGGAAATACACATTATGTGGACGGAGGACTTCTGATGAATTTACCTGTATCTACCATCCGAAATGAATGTGAAAAAGTGGTAGCAGTGAATGTCAGCCCGTTGATGGCAGAAAAATATAAAATGAACATCGTTAGCATTGCCATGCGTTCTTATCATTTTATGTTTCGTGCCAATACGTTTCCGGAGCGAGACAATTGCGATTTACTAATTGAACCCTACAACCTAGAGGGTTATAGCAATACTGAACTTGAAAAGGCCGAAGAGATTTTTGAACAAGGCTATAACACTGCTTCTGAGGTTCTGGACCAACTAATTGAAGAGAAAGGAAAGATATGGAAATAATAAAAACCGGATTGGCTGCTTTTGGTATGTCGGGACAGGTGTTTCACGCTCCATTTATCAGCACGAATCCTCATTTTGAACTTTACAAAATAGTAGAGCGTAGTAAGGAACTCTCTAAAGAACGATATCCGCAAGCATCAATAGTACGTAGTTTTAAGGAGTTGACAGAAGATCCTGAAATAGATCTTATAGTCGTTAACACTCCGGACAATACACATTATGAATATGCCGGAATGGCTCTTGAAGCCGGGAAAAATGTAGTAGTTGAGAAACCGTTTACTTCTACCACCAAACAGGGTGAAGAATTAATAGCTTTGGCTAAGAAAAAAGGTTTGATGCTAAGTGTATATCAGAATCGCAGATGGGATGCAGATTTCTTAACGGTACGTGATATTCTTGCCAAATCCTTATTAGGACGTTTGGTAGAATATGAATCTACATTTGCTCGTTATCGTAATTTTATAAAGCCTAATACTTGGAAAGAGACCGGAGAGTCCGGTGGTGGATTAACCTATAATTTGGGTTCACATCTGATCGATCAGGCTATTCAGCTTTTTGGGATGCCTGAAGCTGTTTTTGCAGATTTAGGTATCCTGCGTGAAGGAGGAAAAGTTGATGATTATTTTATAATTCATCTGTTACATCCTTCGTTGGCACCAAATGTGAAAATCACCTTGAAAGCAAGTTACCTGATGCGAGAAGCCGAACCACGTTTTGCCTTACATGGAACACTAGGTTCGTATGTTAAATATGGAGTCGATAAACAGGAAGCTGCTCTATTAGCTGGTGAAATACCTGAACGTCCGAATTGGGGAGAAGAATCAGAGCAGGAATGGGGATTATTACATACAGAAATAAATGGAAAAGAAATCTGCCGAAAATATCCGGGCATAGCCGGAAATTATGGTGGCTTTTATCAGAATATTTATGAACACTTATGTTTAGGACAACCATTGGAAACACATGCACAAGATATTTTGAATGTGATACGAATAATCGAAGCGGCTTATCAAAGCCATCGAGAAAATAAAATTGTCAATCTTAAATAGCATATATAAAATGAAGAACGAAAACAAAATGATTATTTATCAAGTGTTTACACGCTTGTTTGGTAATAATAATAATCACTGTATCTACAATGGAGATATTTCACAAAATGGTTGTGGAAAAATGGCTGATTTTACTGCCAAAGCTTTGGGAGAAATAAAAAAACTGGGAGCAACACATATTTGGTACACGGGTATTATCGAACATGCCAGCCAAACTGATTATAGAAGATACAACATCCGTCCGGATCATCCGGCTATTGTAAAAGGTAAAGCGGGATCTCCATACGCCATTAAAGATTATTATGATGTAGATCCGGATCTGGCTACTGATGTCCCTGGAAGAATGAAAGAATTCGAAAATCTAGTAAGTCGTACACACAGAGCAGGATTAAAAGTAATAATTGATTTTGTTCCGAACCATGTAGCGCGTCAATACCATTCGGATGCACAACCTGACGGCACCACTCAGCTGGGAGCCAATGATGATCCTAACTACTCTTTTAGTCCGTACAATAATTTCTACTATATTCCGCAATCGGAATTGCATGGACAGTTTGATATGACGGGAAATGCCTTGGAACCCTATCATGAATTTCCTGCCAAAGCAACCGGAAATAACCGTTTTGATGCTTACCCTAATATTAATGACTGGTATGAAACCGTAAAGTTAAATTATGGTGTGGATTATCAGAATGGTGGAACTTGCCATTTCTCCCCTACTCCGGATACTTGGACTAAAATGTTGGATATCCTCCTTTTTTGGTCCTCTAAAAATATTGATGGTTTCCGTTGTGACATGGCCGAAATGGTTCCGGTAGAATTTTGGGAATGGGCTATCCCTCAAGTGAAACAGGAGTATCCGAATATTATATTTATTGCTGAAGTATACAATCCGCACGAATATAAGAATTATTTATTTCGTGGTAAATTTGATTTTCTCTACGATAAAGTAGGACTGTATGATACATTGCGCAATGTAGCTTGTGGTTATGACTCTGCAACTGCTATTACTCGTAGTTGGCAGTCTTTAGGGGGGATTGAAAAGCGGATGCTTAACTTCCTTGAAAACCATGACGAACAACGTATTGCATCTGATTTTTTTGCCGGAGATCCACGCAAAGGTGTTCCTGCCTTAATTGTATCTGCTTGCATGAATACTAACCCCATGATGATCTACTTTGGTCAGGAATTCGGAGAAATGGGAATGGATAGTGAAGGTTTCAGTGGACGTGATGGACGTACTACTATTTTCGATTATTGGAGTGTAGATACAATTCGGCGCTGGCGAAATGAAGGAAAGTTTGACGGGAAGATGCTAACTGAAGAGCAAAAACATTTATATGCAATTTATCAGAGAGTTTTGACGTTGTGCAATGAAGAACAGGCAATATCAAACGGCGTATTCTTTGATTTGATGTATGCTAATGAAAATGGATGGAGATTTAATGAGCACAAGCAATATACATTTATGCGTAAATACAAGAATGAATTGCTATTTATTGTCGTAAACTTTGATAATCAGCCAGTAAATGTTGCGATTAATGTGCCTTCTCATGCCTTTGACTTTTTACAAATTCCTCAATTTGATTCTTATAAAGCGGTTGATTTACTAACAGATAAAGTAGAAGAAATCAGTTTACTGCCATATAAGGCAACAGAAATCGCTTTAGGAGCTTATACGGGTAAAATATTGAAGATTAAATTTTAACCTTCTGAATATAAAATAGCCCTTGCAATCAGAATAATCGATGCAAGGGCTATTACTTTATTTACTTACTTTTTCTTATTTGGTTCTTCTCAATACCATTGCTGTACGTGCAGGAATATAGAGTTTCAACCATTCTTTCTTTTCTTTCTTATACAAAGGATCGGGCAATGTGAAATGCTTCACACTATCATCTGACAAGCCATTTCCTCCATAAATTATGTTATCTGTATTCAGTACCACCTCATAAGTTCCCGGTGTTACTAAAAAGCCATAATCGGTGAATGATTGACTCGGATTAAAATTGAATACAAAAACAAGATCTTTACGTTGGTACGCTAACACTTGGTCGCCATCGTTGTGCCATATTTCTTGTACAGGGGTTTGCTGGATGTTTTTTACGCTCTTAATTACTTTCAACATATCTGCATCAAAATCACCCAGATAATGATAAGTCAAGTTTTTATTATCGACTAAATCCCATTGGCGGCGAGCATACTTACATGACCATCCATTACCTTCCCTCGGAAAATCGATCCATTCCGGATGTCCGAATTCATTTCCCATAAAGTTCAGATATCCACCGTTAATGGTGCTTGCAGTTAGTAAACGAATCATTTTGTGAAGAGCAACGCCCCGATGAACTATATAATTTTCATCACCTTTCTGCATATGCCAATACATATCTGCATCAATCAGGCGGAAAATAATCGTTTTATCTCCTACCAATGCCTGATCATGACTTTCAGCGTACGAAATTGTTTTTTCGTCTTGCCGACGGTTAGTTACTTCCCAAAACATGCTGGATGGTTTCCAATCTTCATCTATCTTCTCTTTAATTGTCTTGATCCAATAATCGGGGATATTCATAGCCATACGATAATCAAATCCATATCCTCCATCTTCCACCTTGGCGGCAAGTCCTGGCATACCCGAAACCTCTTCTGCAATGGTAATAGCCTTAGGATTTACTTCATGAATCAATTCGTTTGCCAATGTCAGATAGCAGATGGCATTATCATCTTGATGTCCATTAAAGTAGTCGCCGTAATTGCAAAATGCTTCTCCCAATCCGTGGCTATAATAAAGCATGGATGTCACCCCGTCAAAACGGAAGCCATCAAAATGATATTCTTCCAACCAATATTTACAATTGGAAAGTAAAAAATGCATCACTTCATTTTTACCATAGTCAAAACAAAGTGAATCCCATGCCGGATGTTCTCTTCGTCCGCCTGGATAGAAATATTGATTTGGATCACCTGCAAAGTTTCCTAACCCTTCTACTTCATTCTTCACTGCATGTGAGTGAACGATATCCATAATGACAGCAATACCCAATCCGTGTGCGGTATCAATCAACTGCTTAAGTTCTTCTGGAGTTCCAAAACGAGACGATGCAGCAAAAAAACTCGATACATGATAGCCAAAACTACCATAATATGGGTGCTCCTGTATAGCCATAATCTGAATACAATTGTATCCCTCTTTGGCAATACGCGGCAGAATTTTTTCACGAAACTCATTATAAGTTCCGACTTTTTCTTCCTGCTGTGCCATACCGATATGACATTCATAGATTAACAGTGGATCTGTACTAGGCTTAAAAGTTTTCTTTTTAAATTTAAATGGCTTTTCCGGTGCCCATACCTGGGCACTGAATATTTTTGTATTGTCATCTTGTACTACCCGATTGGCCCAAGCAGGGATTCGTTCTCCCTGTCCGCCTTCCCAGTAGACGTGTAATTTATATAAGTCACCATGTTGTATAGTGTCGATCGGTAATTTGATTTCCCAACTACCATTTTTCAGGCGTTTTAGTTTATAAGCAGGCTTTTCTTCCCAATTACTGAATGTACCCACCATATAAATATGTGATGCATTCGGTGCCCACTCACGGAATATCCATCCTTTATCAGTGCGATGCAAACCGAAATAAAGATATCCGGAAGCGAAGTCCGATAACGTAGATTTTCCCCCATTGGTCAATTCGGCCTTCTTATCCATGGCATGTTCAAAACGTCCAACGATAGCGTCTTTGTAAGGTTCCAGCCAAGGATCATTTTTAATAAGATTAAGAGTCTTTTCCATAAAAAGGATGTATTATTGTGTTTCAGAATTAATTTTTTATAGTCACTCAAGAAATATCTGCCCGATTATTACTCAAAATCATCGATAGTGAAATTCGTAAAGTCGGCAAAACGTTTAAATTGCCGGAACACTTCTTCTATTTTGTCCAGAATATCCGGAGTCAAAAAGAAACTGTCCGGGACGGAATAAGCACAAGTGAATTCTTTAGGTTTCAAATAATCAATGTATTTAAAATCTTTCGGGAATCCTTTGGGAGCTGTTTTTAGGAAATCTTCACCTACAATGGGGAAGAATTGCTGAAATTCAGGATCTTCCACTATCGAACGATATTCATCAATGTTATCATAGATAGACTGGCGAAGTGCTTTTAAAATATTAGAAGGCAAGCATAAACTTCCTCCGGCTAGCATGCAACCCTCAGGTTGTATATGTATATAGTACCCACTGTGATAGGATTTTTTCCCTTTTGCGTTAATATATCCCCCAAAATGATTCTTATAGGGAGTTTTATCGGAAGAAAAGCGGGTATCCCGGTAAATGCGATAAGTGCATTCTTTAGGTTGAATACCACGAATACTTTCATCAAAAAGTGAAATACGGGCAATTACTGTGGAAAGGAAATTTTCAAATTCTAAACGGGCTATTTCATACTCTTCCCGATGTTCATTAAACCACTCGCGATTGTTGTTCGCAGTAAGGTCCTTTAAAAAACGAAAGATAACAGGTATATTACTCATTGTGTCATTCTTTTCTGTTTATATCCTACAAATATATAAGAATTATTTGTAACTATCCATAAAACGAAAGAAAAACAGGTATAAAAAAAGCGTCGGCTGCAAAGAGCCGACACTTTAACACATTTATCAATAAAACAGACGCCTCTGTTTCTGACGTACTTACTTATCACAAGCTGGTACAATCTCTTTAATTAATCTTATATCTAATACTATGAAAAACACATCTATATAACATGCCTAAAATGGGTTTTGTTCAAACAGATCGAAAATAAACTTGTTAATAATCGTTATATCCGTATTAGCTCTCTATTGACATCAATCTTTATCTTACCAAAATCAATCATTGCATTGAATAAACAAATCTGGGAATAGTTAAACAATTGGTCTACGGTTATTTCTTTTTCTCTGATTAGATGTTTGTCAATCAATGCCGCTCTTTGGACACCTTTAAGGAGAGGGTGTTTGGGAGTGTGCCACTCTTTTCCGTTAAAGAGAGCAATATTAGCTATAGATGTATCTGTCAACAGTCCATTTCTAGTAATTAATATTTCATCTTGTTCCCGTTTATGCATATAAAGTTCATTTATTGCACTCCGATCTGTACTTTTGTAAGTGTAATCGATATTATCCGAATGAACAATCTGTAAAGAATGTACTGGGCGTATTTGATAAGGTGTGTATAGGATCTCTTCTATCCATCGACTATAGACTACTCTACACTTTATCATTTCTACATTCATTATTGGTTGCAGGCTTTCCGATAGATTTAATGGCGGTTCGTCTGGCCAAAAAACAGCACGCGTCTGGTTCATTCGCTCTGTGTGATAATCCAAATTATACACTACTCCTCTCTCTATACGTATCGTTTCAATAAATTGGCACATAAACTTTCTGCTTCATTTCGTTATATTCATTTTCCAAATCACTTTTGCAGGTGATCCCTCCCCCACTTTTAAAAAATATTTGCCCATTCTGCTCTTCAATAAAGCGGATCATAACGGCACTATCCAGTTTTCTCCCGTCAAAGTATCCGGTGATGCCTGTATAGAATCCTCTCTCATATTCTTCTGCTTGCTCTATTATTTCCATTGTCTTGTGCTTAGGAGCTCCTGTAATAGAACCGGCTGGAAGAAGTCTGAAAAGAATTTCTCCCAGATGATCAACATAGCTTTTCGGTAAAACTCCACTTATTTCAGAGCTAGTCTGCAATATGGGACCATGATTGGTATAGAGTGTATCTACATATCGATAGCGGGTTACAGATACATTATCTGCCACTATACTTAAATCATTTCGTATCAGATCAACGATTGTGGCATGCTCTGCTGCTTCTTTTTCATCCTCCATCAGTAATCTTGTGGCAGAAGGTAAAGTTGCATCTATTGTTCCTTTCATTGGATAAGAACTGATTCTTCCATTTTCTATACGAATAAATATTTCAGGAGAAAAAACGACAAAAGTCTCTTTCAACCAAAGTTTGTATAAGGCCCGAGAATGATAAAATATATCTTTTAACCCTAGATTAGTGTTGACGGGGGTCATGCAAGTGAGATTCGTTAAGAAGCTATTTCCACTCAAGATATTTTTCCGTATAATATCAAACGATTTTTTATATTGGCTTAAAGAAATAGGTTGGGGCTGCCATATTATTGGGTATCTTAAAGGTGGAACAACAGACGTGCAGTTTGTAAAACCGTTCAGATTGTAGAGTAGCTCCGATGAATCAATATCATCCACTTTCTCTATAAAAGAACATTCTTGTTTATAATCTATAATAAACAGAAATGCTTTTCCTGCTCCAGCCAGTTTGTTTATACGGTTAATAGCTTCATTTTTACTATAGAATTGCATTATTCTTTGTTTTACTATTTATTCGGGTGGCAAACTTACAATAAAAACAGATGCATACAAAAAAATAGGGTTGCTCAAATCAGCAACCCTATTTTCTTCATCATCTGAATATTCTTCTTACTTAATCATCGCTTTTACCTGATCTTGCATCTGTTTGATTTCAGTTCTATTGGGTGATAAAGTAACTGCCTCTCCCAAATAGTCAACAGCTTTCTTGAAAGCCGCATCCGCCTTTGCTTTTTCAGAAGCATATTTTTCTTTGTTCGAGCTAGCTAAAGGAGTTGCTTTCCGTAGAACATCGGCTCCATTATTGTAGAACAATACTCCAAGGCTATATAAAGCGTCAGTCTTCCACTTCTTACTAGTCACATCAGTGGCATGTTTATAGTTCTCTTCTGCTTTCTCGATATTGCCAGCCTGTTGGAATTTCTGTCCTTCTTTCAAATAATAAATAGCATATAATTTTTCAAGAGTAGCATTGCCCGGAACAGCTTTGATACCCTCCGTCAATGTAGCAATATACTCTTGATTATTTTTCATATCGCGATAGGCAGCAGACTTACCTATATATGCATTTGCAAGATTATAATTTTTTTTAATCGCAATATCAAAGTAATCGGCGGCTTCTTTATATTTTTTTATGTTATCTGCACATACACCACAATTATAGGCTGTGACAGAATCCTGATTATTAGTCAGTTTCAGATATTCGCTGTATTTTTCAAAAGCAACGGCATAATTTTTTGCATTCAAAGCATCATTACCTTCATTCTTCAACTGATTCGGATCTGTGGTTTGCGCAAAGAAATTATTTGCAGTAAAACATAAAGCAAGTAATAAAATAATTTTTTTCATGGTTATTGTGTTTTTAATTGTTTACCGTTCAAATGTAACACGAATCTGATGCAAACACAATATATTTTTCATCTTTTGACTTTTTTGAAAAGTCAGTAACGATAGTTATTTTTACGTTAAAGAATGCAAGAAAAAGCCAATTGATCGGTATTCTAATGGTTCACTGACATCTCTCTATGTTTGTTACAGAATACTTTTATCTGTTGATATTTTCTTTATAAAATCATTGCATATCTCGTATGCCTCCGTCTCATCTGCAGGATAAGGTTTAAAGAAATATTCTATTTCTTCCCGAGATAATTCAATATTTAACGATTGTTTTTCATCTTTGGATAACAAAAATAACCGGCATCCGATATTTAGTGTTATGTATATAATCTGTCAGTGGATCCGTAACAATTGTTATGATGGAAAACGTAGCATGCTGCTTGCCTGATTCCTTATCTACCCAAATATCATAAATACCAGCCGTTGAAAAAGCAGTTTCATTTTTCATTATTTGCCATCGGTAGGCCATGCGTAGGTCTCGCATCGCTTCGTACGCCAGTGTGAATACATGAATCTTGTTCACTATCTGCAGGGTTCTAGGGAAACATTTCCGAACAATCTTTTGCATGCTGTTTGCCATGTCAGGTGTAAACTCTTTCACCATATTGCACAGTTTTATGTCAATGAACAGTTCTCCTTTACTAGTGCCATCTCGTCCATACAGAATGGTATCCTATGTTTTAGGATAAAGAAAATGCATCATTAAATTAATCCCAATCATTATAATCACACAGATGTTGTTTATACTGATTCTATAACTGCTTTCTATTTAAGCCATAATTGCTCTGTAACAATTTGACAGTAAACAGCATGATTGTCTAAGTAATACTTTTAACACACCTCTATTCTGAATGTTGCCGCCACAATATATGAATTTAGTTATGTTGAAACAATGTTGAAACAAAAGTAGCATCTTAAATCAAAACTAACAGGAATGATGATAGAAAAGAAATAGCTGTAAATTATGTCTTTTAAGGGATTTAGATCAACGCAAAATACTGATAATCAAACATAGTAAAATAAAAAAGACAGCCAATAGACTGTCTTTTTTGTGATTCCGAAGCGATTCGAACGCTTGACCCACGCCTTAGAAGGGCGTTGCTCTATCCAGCTGAGCTACGGAACCATCCTTCATTGCGAGTGCAAAGGTAGTGCTTTTTCTGAAATCTCCAAAAAAATCTGTGTCTTTTTTTACTTACATTTTCACATATATATTCTATAATCCTAAAGGTAAGCCAGTTAAGTACCAAATAAAAAGTAACATTGTCCAGCCTATCAGTATATATACCGAATATCGCCAAGTGTATTTTAAGAGTGAACCATAAGTGGCTTGCTTATCATACTGTTGCATGTAGGTCAACACTAAAGGCATATAGAACATGAATGGAGTGATAGCATTAGTTGCGCTGTCACCTATCCGGAAAGCACATTGTGTCATATCCGGTTCAATCCCTATTCGTGCAAATACCGGTACGAAGATAAATGCCATAAATGCCCACTTAGCAGTAGCAGAAACCATAATCAGATTAATGGTTGCGGTGAACAATATAAATAAAATCAAAGTCCATAAAGGACCTGCCTGCACAGAAGACAGTAAATTGGCACCTATGATAGCCACACATTTATCTAAATGTGAATATTCCAAGCAAGCAAACATCTGGGCTGCAAAAAAGGCAATAACGAGATAGCCACCTAATAATTTCATGGGTTGTGCCAATCCTTCTATCACATCGTTATCCGAACGGTAGCGTCCGGAACTAAACCCATAGACCATTCCCATAATAGCAGCTCCCAGAGACAATAAGAACAAAATCCCCATAATGAATGGTGAACGTATCAGCCCTCCATTTACTCCACGCAAGATACCCCAGGAAGAAAAAGTGGCCCATAAAATGATTGCAGCATAAAGCATTCCCATAACGATTGCCATTGTCATGGCCCGGCGTTCTTTGCGTGACAATTGTTTATAGCCTTCAAATATCTGTTTCCCCTCATATTGTCCCAGAGAAGGAATCAGTCGTTTGCAGGTTATCCTGTAAATTATGGCTCCGATGACGAATGTAGAGACAGACATAAAATAATAATTGCACAATGGTCCCGTATTTCCCTGATATACTCCGGAATCAATGGCTGCTTCCTGTGTCGTACGGGCAATTAATGGGTCCATGGTGCTCAGCACTACATTGGCACTGTAGCCACAGGAAACCGAAACATATGCGGTAATAATTCCCGCTACCGGATTTAATCCTACCGAATAAAACAAAGTGGCTGCTATCGGAAGCAATATTATATAACCTGCATCTCCTACTATATTCGATAGCAATCCAAGAATAATCACCCACAGGATGATCCTCTTGGTATTTTTTCGATTTTTCACCCCTTGCCGGACACAAGCATCAATAAAACCGGAATGTTGAGCTACCCCGATACCAAACATTGCTATTAGCACCATTCCCAATGGTGCAAATCCTGTGAAATTAGTAATTGCATTTCGCAACATCCAGCGAATACCCTCCGGACTCAGCAGACTTTGTACACGAATCTCTGCTCCTGTCTGTGGTAGTTGCACCCTTAATCCATAAATATCGAATATCCAGGATAGAAAGATGACTGCCAGCGTAAACAGGAAGAACATCGTTGCCGGATGTGGCATACGCCATTTACTCTTCATCTGCTTCCAGATTGTCCAAATCAATTATACGAAGTTCTAATGCACGGACCACCAGTCTGGTTGCATTTACTCCTACCCGTTCACCCTGTGGAAACAACCTTCCGATCAGATCATTCTGCCGCTTCTCTAACGATTTCACTCCGAAAGGCATACCCTTTAGGTTAGCTATCATTTCTTTGGTATACCCCAACGCCAGATGGCGGAGGAAACGTTCATCATATTCATCAATATCATAACTGATGACAGCCTCTTGACGCTTAGCGTCGTTAGCCACCGATTTTTTAAACCGCTCCACTATTTTCTCCAGAATCGGATAATTGAATACCAACTTCTTCCCATCCATTACGGCCTGTACATCCGTCTTGGTAAGTAATTCACCTGTTTTCAAGATAATTCCGTCTGCTCCGGCGTTCAGCACATCTACCCATAGCTTCTCATTTAAAATTTCTCCGGTGAATATCAAGACTCTCACTCCCGGATAACGTTTAAAGATATTCCGGCATATATCGACACCGATTGTTGTAGAGCCTCCCAATCCCAAATCCAGTAACACCATATCAGGTAATTGTGTTTCCATCAAAGGCCAGAATTCATTTTCAGTCATTGCCGTACCTATTACCTCAGCATTGGGTATTTCATGGCGAAATATTTCTTCTGTTCCTTTCAGTTCCAGTTTTACATCTTCTACAATAATTACTTTAAATTTCTTATCTTCCATACTATTTTATCTATGTATATTTAGTTTTTTATCTTTTGGGTACTGTAAAATAGACCGTGAATCCTCCTCCCTGTGCCGGCTCTGCATTAATGCGACAACCACGCCTTCCGGCAAATTCATCATGGTCACGAATAATTTGTTTGCAGATCAGATATTCAGTTCCTCGTAGTTCACCTTTCTCTCCTGAAGTCATACGTGCCAGATTCGGATAAAATAATTGATTCAGTTCCTCTACTTGCTTCTCACGTCTTCTGTCTGTGAACAAAAAACGAACATATTCTCCATCCATAATGGCTTTTAAAACCAATTCTCCATCCTGATGGAAAGAAAGGGCTTCATCAATGAGGTTCTCTATAAGAAAACGCAACTGATTGATATCTCCAATGACTTTGGCTTCAAGGGGCTCTATAGTCAATGTTATCTTATAGTCAACCCCTCTACTTATTCTTTTGAAGTATTTGCCGGCATATGCCATTATATCCGTAACCGGTATTGTAGCCCTTCGGAACGTTACTTCTTCCAGTTGTCGGGAAGCACAAGAACTCAATATCCTGAAGATTCCTTTATAATATTCTATCAATTCACTGATAGTCTCCACACACTCCTTTTCCTCTTCTCCTGATAGGGAGTGGGTATTCAGCCTGCCGATGATCTGTTTGATTTTGTTTGGATAATAAATTGTTTCATGCTTGATGGTCGAGAGACAGTTGTCCAACACCATATTCTGTACATGCAACATACTGTCTTCCCACGAAGCTCTCCTGGTCTCCTCGTGTGCAGCTTCGATGTCACGGTATTTTGTGGCAAGTCTGACAACCGCATTGAACACCACAATGCCTACATATCTGGAGATTAACTGAAACAACAAACGATCCGCTTCTTGCATACTGTCCTCCTGTCTTTCCAGATATAATACACCGACACACTGATGTTTCCCTCCTGCATCAACCAGCAAAGGTAATGCTTGCATATCTCCGTCCGAAAGATAAGTCTGATTATCAAAACACTGCTGTATGATTTCCGGAGGTGTATCCATACGGGGAGTGGAAGCAAATTCAAGCCGATGTCCCATTTCATTATAAACAGCAATCCCCAAACATTCTATAGTCAACAGCTCATTCATCGAGTCGAATGATTCGTTTACGATTCGTTGTGGTATCTCTTTCAATGTATCTTCTTCGCGTTGTAAAGCTTCCGCCGACTCCTGTGTGCGCACTAATGAAGAAGCGAATACCTTTTTATTGATTTCCAAGACCTGTTCCAGATTTAATCGGTTCAAGAGCCTTTTACGAACATACAAAAGATAGTAGCCACAGAGAGATGCCACCAATAAGAGGATACATAAGATAATTCCTACCGTTTTATTGGTTGTTGAGCGTTCCAATTGCCGACAATAGCCTTCTAATGACTGATCTTCCCCTGTCAATTTATACAATGCCGTATAGGCAACATTATTATAAGTATAAGCATCCAACTTTTTAAGTCCCAAAAAGGCAACAGATGCTTCATTACGTACATCAAGTATCACATGAAAATCCGTATTATAAGGTTCTACCCACCATTCCAGTTCGGCCGGAATCCCACTTCCCACCAATTTCATAAATCGTTGGGGATGACGGGCATATTTTTTATAATGTGCATTGAGCCGGTTTAATGCTGAATCGGCATACTGCAACGCAAGTTCAAAGTTTTCTATAACATTGCAATAATAAACTGTATCAGCAAATCTGGATGCTTCGTCCAACAGACGTTCATATTCAGCTTCAGCTGCTAAGGTTACGGAATCTACCGGAATATCTTTCAGTTTTTCAGGCATCGGTTCGCCTTGACAGGAGAAGAAGCCGAACAATCCGACCAGACATAAACAAATCCCGATTATTTTGCGGACTCCGGGAGGTAGTCGGAAGTAAAAACGGCTGCCTTTGCCCGGTGTACTTTCTATGTTAAATGTACATATTCGGAACAGATCATTGGTCTTTTTATATTTTTCAATGATTCCCTTGCAGTTCATCAATCCGAAGCCACTGCCCTTACTCCGCTTCAATTCTTCTTTATCCGGATTGTCTTTCATCCCTATCGATTGGGAATCATAAACCTTCTCACCGATAATCTTCGTTATATCTTCAGTCGAAAGTCCGCGTCCGTTATCCTCTACGGAAATCTCAACATATTCATCAGTCCGCTTAGCATATATTTTCACTATACCCCCTTCCGGAGTATATTTTCGGGCATTCTCGGCTAATGTATTAATCATAAATAAAGTCAACGCTTTATCAGCCTTCACCAATGCCTTTGTAGGTTCTATTTCAAGCCTTTGTTTCTTCATTTCAAAGGCTTTACGTCCTTTACTTATCAATTCAAAGAGTTCGTTCAATTCAAAATTCTCTATATTCAGACTAAGCGAACCTTGTTTCATCTTAATCCACAAAGCCAATATATCATTATATTCATTGATTGTAGTTACCAACTCGTCGATGTATTGATACTTTTCTTTCTTTATCCGATCGTTGTTTATAAAGCCCTTTTCCGTCAATTTATGAACTTCATTGATAATTCGGTCTATATACGGATTGATTCCATCCACAATGGCCAGACATGATTTTTTTATCAGGTTCTGCCGTTTGTTCCCGGCAATATGCTGTTCGTAGACGTACCTTTGTTTTTCCAACTTATTCCGTTCATCTCCCAATGAAATAAATGTCATTCCATTGTCCAATGCCCAGGCAATATAGGGAGTGATAACTTTCACCAATGCCTGCTCATCCTTATTCAGGCGATGACGGGTAAATAGTTTCAGAATCCCGATCGGTTCCGTTTTATCAGGTACATACAGATTAAATGCTGACCCGATACCAACCTCTCCGATCGACTTGGGTTCATCAGTCTGTTCGCTCTCACATTCTTCATTAAATTCGATGTCTCCCGTTTCTTCATTTCTTATCCCGATACGGATTTCTGTAGCACCGAACAATTGCTCCATATCCGGTTGAATAGATTCCGAGATAGCGTATACGATTTCACTTTCATCTGTTACATCCACCGGTATGGAAGCTGTGATTTTCTGGCAAACATCCAAAGTTTGCCGTAGACGTGCAATATGTATCCGGTTCCGTACTTTTGATCTCTTATTGAATAGCCAAAACATGGCAGTCACCAGTATAAGTCCTATAATCACGAAAAACAATACCACGTTCAATTGTCTGGACTCTTGTTCTAATGAAAGATAGCGGCTTTCCAATTCTTTATCCTGACGGGTATACCGCAAAATATCCAAATAAACATTTCTGTTATAATCCGACGCCGGTTTCATTCCCAGGCAAGCATACGATACACTCAACTGTTCTCGTATTCTGGAAATCCATTCCGGCACGGTTTTCACCTTTTCTTTTCCAAGCCAGGTTACTTCTGTATATGCCACATCTCTATTAGGAACAAACACCTGTAACTTGTCGAGCGTATCCGCCACAGAATGATAGTATGACATATGATGTTGGTTCACACAGTCCAAAGCTTTTGCCAATGTATCCAATGCTTCTGTATATCGTCCGTGGGCATTCAAATATTTACCGATCGACACATACGCACCCGCTATCTGATAAAGATCGTTATATTTGCGAAAACGTTCCAGTGCCATCTGCCCCAAACGCAACGGTAACAATGAATCCACTGGTATGCCGAACCTTGTCAGAGCGTGTGAACGCCTGTTCAGAAATAGTTCATAACTCTCCTGAGATGCCATTAAATTGGTGAGTCCTTGCAAACCATTTCCTTCAAAATACAAATATCCTTGCTCCGACGCCATTTTCCAGGTTGTATATAACTCATCGAATTCTTCAAGTTTTCGTTCATCCGGTGTTTTACCCTCACACAGTCCGGCCGAACCTTTTATATAATGGAAATAAAGAATTTGATTTGTATCAGTCGCCAAGTCTTCATTTAATTGTATTTCATTCAGCGAAGCCATAGCCTCGGTACGTTGTTGCAGATAATAGTAATAAACTGCCGAAACGATAAAAAACTCTGTAAAGGCATAATCCAATCGGGCACTCTCGTGACGGTCGACAAACAGATTATTTTCTTCATCAATCCGCTTCATCCTCCTGATTGCACTGTTCCGGTAGTCATAAAACTCCTTGTTCATGGCCGTCCGCTGATAAATTTTCATCAATCCGATGTCGGCAATCAAAAGTTCCAATTCATTTTTCGTCAGGTCATATACCCCTTTATGCAGGCGTTCAGCTGTATCAAAATCCATCCGCATAAAAGCGCAAAAAGCAAGATTATTGGATGCTTCCGCTTTCCCCTGACTGTACATGCTAACTTCTTTGTACGCTTGCGATGCAGCCTTGCAGGAAGAATCCAGATCTCTATACCGGTACATATAAGCCCGTGAATTTAGCGAATCAATGTGCTGTACCTCCTTAGTCGGAGCTGTATCGACACAAGAGAAAAATGTCGTCAACAACAACATACAGAAGAGTGGTATAAGCAAACGCGGATTCATTTCTTTCAGATACAATTAGTGTTTAGGTAGCAAAACTACAATTTTTTCTACAATAAGTCTTTTAAAATGCCTAGATAATTCATACCTTTGCGCGCAAATTATAACCAATAGGTAACAACTATTACACACAATGAGCGAAAAAGCACCCTTTATGGTATTCTCGGGAACTAATTCGAGATACCTGGCAGAAAAAATCTGCGCAAGCCTCAATTGTCCTCTAGGAAACATGAACATCACCCACTTTGCTGATGGTGAGTTTGCAGTTTCTTACGAAGAGTCAATTCGTGGCGCACATGTATTCCTGGTTCAGTCCACTTTCCCTAATTCCGACAATCTGATGGAACTCCTTCTGATGATTGATGCAGCTAAGAGAGCTTCTGCAAAGAGCGTTGTTGCAGTTGTCCCTTACTTCGGATGGGCACGTCAGGACAGAAAAGATAAACCACGTGTTTCTATCGGCGCCAAGCTGGTAGCAGACCTGCTTTCAGTAGCAGGCATCGACCGTCTGATCACAATGGATTTGCACGCAGACCAGATTCAGGGCTTCTTCAATATTCCGGTGGATCACTTATATGCTTCGGCTGTGTTCCTCCCCTATATTCAGTCATTGAAGCTGGATGAACTCGTGATTGCAACTCCTGACGTTGGTGGTTCAAAGAGAGCAAGTACATTCTCCAAATATCTGGGTGTACCTCTGGTACTTTGTAACAAATCACGTGAAAAAGCAAATGAAGTCGCTTCTATGCAGATCATTGGTGATGTAAAAGGCAAGAATGTAGTATTGATAGACGACATTGTCGATACAGCCGGAACCATTACCAAAGCTGCCAACATCATGCTTGAAGCCGGCGCCAACTCTGTACGTGCCATTGCCAGTCACTGTGTAATGTCCGATCCGGCTTCATTCCGTGTTCAGGAATCAGGACTGACCGAGATGGTATTTACCGACAGTATTCCTTACTCTAAGAAATGTGCCAAAGTAAAACAGTTGAGCATTGCCGATATGTTTGCCGAAACAATCAAACGTGTGATGAACAATGAATCCATCAGCTCACAATACATTATCTAAAAGATAGAAGAATCAAAGACAATAAAAAAAACGTAGAACTGAAAAGTTCTACGTTTTTTTATTTATTAATTTCTATTTTAATTATTCCAGTCGTCCGAATTTATAGGTGCCTTTACGAATCACTTTTCCGTTTTTATCTGTTTCTACAAACGGGCCATTCTTTTTACCTTGTTTGAAAAAGCCCTCATAGCGATTCCCGTTTTTATCTTCCTCCACACCATTACCTTCCTGCATTCCATTTACAAAACCACCTTTATATTTGGTTCCGTTCGTCAAAGTAAGAGTGCCTTTGCCGTTTGGCTGGTTATTCTTCCATTCTCCTTCGTACACGTCTCCATTACTCCATTTGTAAATCCCGTGTCCGTTACGTTTATTATCTTTCCATTCACCTTCATATACAGCACCGTTAGCCCAGGTAAATGTACCTTCACCGTCCTGCATACCGTCTTTAAAGTTCCCTACATATTTATCTCCATTGGCATGATAATAGATACCCGGACCGGTTCGTTCTCCTTGTAGATATGAACCTTCATAGCGGTCACCCCCTAAAAAGAAAATACCTTTTCCGTGTTGCAGATCATCTTTCCAGTCTCCTACGTATTTTTCACCGTTGGTATATTCAAAGGTCCCTTTGCCCTCACGAACGTCATTCTTCCAGTCGCCATCATATTTACACCCATCGTTCCATACCAATACGCCTTTGCCATCTTTCTTATCATTTTTCCAGTCACCGACGTATTTGGAACCGTCTCTCCAGGTATAGGTACCTTTACCTTCACGTTTATCGTTCACCCAATCCCCCACATAGATATCTCCATTGTGGTAATACATCGTACCCGGACCATGCTGATAATCTTGAAACCACATACCGTCGTAACGGTTATTATTCATAAAATAGTAGATTCCGTTACCATGCTGCTGGTCTTGATACCATTGTCCTTCATATCGTTCGCCATCCGGAAAGGTGTAAACTCCGAATCCTTCTCTTTTACCTTTCACGTATTCCCCTTCGTAAACGTCGCCATTCTTAAAAACGGTTTTTCCTTTACCATTTGGCTTACGCCCTTTCATTTCTCCGGTATATACGGAACCATCTTTAAACGTGTAATTTCCTATCTTGATTTCTGTTGAGAAGGTGTCCCGCACTTTGCTGAAGAATCCACCTTTATTTTGTGCGACAGCATTCCCTTGCGAAAGAGCCGCTAAAATGAGTGCTGTATAGATGTATCTTGTTGTTTTCATTTGGCAAATATACAATTTATACACTAAAGCTACTTTCTTTTGACAGATTTTTATGCTAACTTTTTACCTGCAATGACCTCTTTTAAACTCTCTTTACACAAATAGCGGCCTGCCAACTCCCGTATTTCTTCCGGGGTAACCTCTTTCACAGCTTGTAGCGAACGGGCAAAATAATCATCGTCCAGACCTGATGTCAGAATAAACATCCAAGCATCTGCCAGTGAGAAAGGCGACTCATAATTACGGCACATTTCTCCAAGCATATAGTTGCGCACCATGGCCAGTTCTTCCGGAGTTACTTTGTCATTCTGCAACTTATCAATCTCTTTGTAGACTTCCTGTATCAGAGGTTCTACATATTCATTAGCTGTTTCTGTACTGATACCCAGCAAACCGCTGCCCGGATAAAACATGATTCCGGCCGAAATCCCATACGTGTACCCTTTCTCTTCCCGGATATTAGACATCAGTCTGCTTCCAAAATATCCTCCGAACAGAGTGATCAGTACCCGGAGTTTCAGATAGTCCGGATGTGTCCTCATAATAGTAGTTGTACCCAGCTTTACTGCACTCTGCATCGCATCTTCTCTCTCTATGAAAAGGCGTTTCTCGGGTATGCTAACAAATGTAAAATCTTTCTTGACCGCCACTTGCTGATGATTTCCAAAATGTGTCGTACCGAAAGCGGCTTCTATACGGTGGGTAATCTCGTCCGTCACTTTACCGGAAAGGTAAACATAGCAATTTCCCGAATGATAATATGTATCATAAAACTCGCGTAATAAAGCCGGAGTGATATGATGATAGTCCATTTCTTCCACATAGCGTCCACACGGATGCTCCTCTCCGTAAAGTGCTCTCAATAAACTTCTATGTGCCAGAAAATCTACTTTTGATGCATTTACCTGATATTGCTGAATATTGGCATCTATTACCGTACCCAGTTCTTTTTCCGGAAAGAGAGGTTCTTTTATGATCGATTCGAGTACATCGAGCGTTTCGGCAAAATACTTATTTAACGAATACAGTGTGATATATGCATATTCCGCCGAACTGGACAATTCAAGCCATGCTCCATAATAATCCAACTTTTCGGCTATCTCCGCCGCTGTATATTTTCGGGATCCTTCACGTAACATGCGATTGGCAAATAATGCCTGCAGTTTTTGTGATTGTTGCCATCGTCCGCCTCCAAACAAAATATCGACACGTACCACATCCTGTTCACCTGCGTTGATAATTGTCAACGGCACTCCATTCGGCATGACAGTACGCACCGGAGGAAGAATATTAAATTGGACCAGTTCCTGAATTTCGGGTTGTAGTGTCCGGTTCATAATAAACTATTTTTCTGTAAAAAACTCATATATTCTTATATTTAGTTGTGAGCCCGAGAGGGCTACTTCAATTCTTCAAGTCCTTTGCGAACATATTCTCTTTGCAGATCTTCCGGCCTCAAGATCCGGTCATCAAAAACAAGCAGATCAATATCCAGGCATACCTTTTCTTTCTTTTTATCTTCCTGCTCCCTGCCGGCCTCTCTTTCGATTGTTTTCAACTCCTTCACTACCCGTTCAGCATCTGCATCGGTATAGAAACGGGCCATTTGGTTGGAGAATAGTGCCGGGTTACGAAAGAATAACGGCCTTGTCTCCTGCTCACCCGTAAAACGGATAGAGGGGAACAGAGCCGTCAGTCTCCTACGAGCCAGAAGGAGATTCTCCTTCCGGTTATAATTGCTTCCTATACAAATCAGACAGGAGTGCATCGCTCACATTACATTAATTAAACAAATCGTCCAACCCTGATTCCGGTTCATCTATAATGCTATCTCCCGAAATACTGAAGTCTTTGCACGGGTCAAATCCGTCAGGCAATTTAAAAGTCTCTTTCGGATCATATCCCAATGTCTGGTCGGCATACACCTTATGCATATATTTTGTCCAGATAGGCAATGCCAGAGAAGCCCCCTGACCATAAGTCATTGTATCGAAATGGATATCACGTTCTTCACCGCCTACCCAGCATCCGGATACCAGTGAAGGGGTGAATCCCATGAACCATCCGTCCGAGTTGCGGTTAGTCGTTCCGGTCTTACCACCCATATCGGCAGTTATTCCATACCTGCGGACACGTGCTCCTGTACCTTCATTGATTACGGCACGCAACATTACCAACATCTTATAAGCACTCGATGCACTGATCACCTCTTCCATCTGTGGCGAGAAGGTAGCCAATACATTGCCTTCGCTATCCTCTATTTTAGTCACAAACAATGGAGCCACCCGGATTCCCTTATTGGCAAATGCCGTATATGCACTTACCATCTCTCCCACCGAAATCTCACACGGACCGAGGCAGAGAGAGACTGTAGGTTGAATTTCTTTATTGCGTACGCCGAAAGAGTGAATCAAACGTGCCAAAGCATACGGATTCAGTTTACTCATCAAGTATGCCGAAATCCAGTTATTTGAGTTTGCAAGTCCCCATTTCAAAGTCACCATTTCACCATAATGTCCTTTTGAAGTGTTTTTGGGTGACCAAGGTTTTCCATTTTCATCAATTAGAGTGATTTCTACATTACGTGTCTCGTCACAAGGTGAGAATCCGTTTTCCATAGCCAATGCATACAGATACGGTTTAATGGTAGATCCCACTTGACGACGTCCCACCATTGCCATGTCATATTGAAAATAAGTGTAGTTCGGACCACCTACATATGCCTTTACTTGCCCGTTTATGGGGTCCATCGACATAAATCCTGCACGCAGGAAGTGCTTATAATATCGGATAGAGTCCATTGGGGACATTATAGTGTCTTTCACACCATGCCAAGTGAACACCGACATAGATTCCGGCTTATTGAATGCTTTTTTGATTTCCGCTTCCGAAATTCCGGCTTCCTTCATCGTTTGATAACGGGAAGTCTGTTTCACAGCCCTGTCCAGGATGCGGTCAATTTCCTCTTGAGTCAGCTGATTACTGTATGGTGCCTTTTTGCGTCCTTTCTTCTCTTTGAAAAACAAAGGTTGCAAGTACTCCCCAACATGTTCTTCCACTGCTTCCTCGGCATAGCGCTGCATGTGTGAGTTGATAGTTGTATAAATTTTCAGTCCATCCGTATAAATGTTATAGTTTGAACCGTCCTTTTTCTTATTCTTCTCACACCAACCATACAATGGATTCATTTCCCAGTCGATCGAATCTTCATAAAACTTCTGCATTTGCCAGCCACGATAATTGCTGCGGACCGGTTTAGAAGCAGTCATCACACCACGTAGATATTCGCGGAAATAAGTTGCCAATCCTTCTTTGTGATCCACCCGGTGATATACCAATTCCAACGGCAGATTCTGCAACGAATCACACTCTTCCGCTGTGATATATCCGGCCTTTCTCATTTGATCTAGCACTGTATTCCGTCGTCCGCGCGAACGCTCGTTGAAGCGCACCGGATTGTAAAGCGAAGGGTTTTTACACATACCGATCAGCGTAGCAGCCTGTTCTATTTTCAGATCTTTGGGTTCGCATCCGAAATAGGTATATGAAGCCGTTTTAATTCCTACTGCATTATTCAGGAAGTCAAATTTATTGAGATACATACTCAAAATTTCTTCCTTTGTATAATAACGTTCCAGTTTTACGGCAATCACCCACTCTATCGGCTTCTGAAACAGGCGCTGCAACGTATTTCTGGCAACTTCGTCCGTAAACAATTGCTTGGCGAGCTGTTGTGAAAGCGTACTACCTCCACCTGCATTTTTCTGCATCAGCAATCCACGCTTTACCACAGCACGTATCAGCGCTTTGGCGTCGATACCCGAATGTTCGGTAAAGCGAACGTCCTCCGTGGCGATCAATGCATTGACAATGTTAGGTGAAAGTTCATTATAAGAGGTGTATACACGATTTTCCTTACTAAGCGACCACGTACCCAAAACCTTGCCATCCTCCGAAAGAATTTCGGTGGCAAATTTGTAATTCGGGTTTTCCAGTTCTTCTACAGGAGGCATATATCCAATCCATCCGTAAGCGATAGAGGCAAACACTGCAATTCCTGCCAGCACCATCAGTGCAAAGAAAACCCAAAGGCCTTTTACTATCTTTTTAATCATTTTATTCCGTAGTTTTATTCGAAGTTGCAAAGATAATCATTCCCGTCCATCTGACAAGCGTTCTTTTCCATGTTTGCACACAAAAAAGTCTAAGCGAAGCAAAAAAGGCTTCCGGTCGTTCCCGTTTATTGGGGAACCAACCGGAAGCCATACACTCATGCCCTTTATCCGTCCGTTGGCTGCGGCGCCACAGCCAGCCTATCGATTGATTTAGGCTGTGGGGTCATCCACGATATCTCCGTTTCCTCCATCGGCCGCCCCTTTCAGATAATCATCCAGACTGATCAGGTCCAGCTTCTCACCTGCACGGGTAGCTGTTTTAGTAATTTTCAGTTCTTTATTAGCCTGAAAATAGATACGCACACTATCCACGCTTTTAGCAGTGATGTCCTCTTGTTTTTCGGAGCCTTTCGATTTGGCAGCCAACATAAATACACCCAATCCCTCGATATTTACCGCTTTGCCTTCCAGCAACTGCTCTTTCAGTTTCTCTACAAAATTCTGAATCGTACTCTTAATATCACCTACCGAAAGTGACGAACGGTCCTGAATCTTTTGTGCAATAAACTTTAAGTCAACCGACCTTCCCAGTGTGATAAGTTGCGGATAATACCTTTTGGGAGAATTCTCAACGCGCGGATCTGACGGGCGCTTTACTGTTTTAAAAATTACACTCATACTACGTTTCTTTTTTTAAGATTTAAATTTCATTTTTTTACTCTCGTTTTGTTGATCAACAATGCAAATGTCCGCTTTTACGCAGAGACTGCCAAACAAAAAGGGCCTTCCGGAGCATGTTTTTCCAGAAAAATCATAAATGACTGATCATAAGGAATATACAGAATGTGTGTTTCGAAACACTCCTGTTTCCCACAAACTGATACAAACTAGACAAACATCTTGCTACGGGAAAGTTCTGTAAAGGGAGCACAAGATCTATTCCTATGATCTTAATATTTGTATGGTATGTGAGCTTAACTATATATCTTGTATGGGTGTAGCTATCCGGAGCAAAGGGTGTAACCCTAATGACCGGATAGCTATACCTAAGTAATGGTAGGGCTACACCCCTCTCGGATACAAGCTTTCGGAAGAGTCATTAAGAGTAGAACGTAGTATCCGGGAAGATACATTATTATATTAAAGAAATAAGTTCTTATCTGAAGTCATAGAGATTCTGCCGGGTCTGTTCAAAATCGTTTTGCCGGAATCAGTGCCACAAGGCCTGTCCTCTATTTCTAAAAGAATCCACAATTCAGCCTATCGATCCTCCATGCCGGAAATTTGGCTTCCAACCAACAGATGTGTTTAAATATAGGACGAAAAGAATGTTTTTGCTCACGTTCTTTGTCATCTGAAAGATTTTCCATAACTTGCAACTTTTATCGGTTAAGCTTGTACGATGTCCCATTATGTTAATCTTTCAATAGCATTGAGCTATCATACTTAATGCATAGAAAAAGAGGGAATATTGTCAACTGATAAACACTTTTGTTAAATCAAAATAGTTTTTAATATCATAAACAATTATAGTATGAAGAAAAATAAGATTTTAATTATTATACCTTCAAGGTTTGCGTCAACCCGTTTGCCGGAGAAGCCCTTAGTGAAAATAGCAGGAAAAGAAATGGTTTTGCGCGTTGCAGAGATTGCCAACTATGTTTGTAATAAAGTAGAAGGATGCAATTACATCGTCGCAACAGACCACGAAAAAATCGTTAATTTCTGCAAGGAGAATAATATAGCTGTAATGATGACTTCCGAGAACTGCAAAAGTGGAACAGAAAGATGCTGGGATGTCACAACCAAAATTGCTGAGAAACCGGATTTTATAGTCAATCTGCAAGGAGACAATCCGTTATGCCCACCCTGGTTTATAGAACAGTTGATTGAAGCTTGGAAAAATGATAAGGAAGGACAGGTCTTCACTCCCAGCCTTCATTTATCTTGGGAAGAGTATGACCGGATGAAAGAATCAAAGAAAATCACACCATATAGCGGGACAACGGTTGAAGTCGATAAATTTGGATACGCGCTTGCATTCAGTAAAGCTATGATTCCCGTGATAAGAAATGAAGAAAAGGTCAGAAAAATTCTTGATAAATCTCCTGTCAGACGTCATATCGGACTTTATTCGTATACTTACGACGCGCTCAAAAAATATTTTGAAGTAGAAGCTTCTCCTTATGAGCTTCCTGAAGGATTAGAGCAAATGAGATTTTTACATAACAGGATACCTGTAAAAATGATAGATGTAGACTATAGAAATCGTAAATCCATGTCCGGAGTTGATTCACCGGAAGATATCGAAAGAGCTGAAAAAATAATCGCCGAATTTGGAGAATTCAATCTTTCACCGGAATGAAAACGGAAGATATAGCGATCAGCATAACCGGTTATTCTTACAGTAATATAAAAGAGACGATACCTGACGGAGTTGATAAGGAGGAAATTGCTGCCACATACGAGGAAATCATTGATGAATATTTGCAAAAAGGAATTCCCCGGGAAATACCGGCTTTAATAAATGTCAGTGGAGTTCCGGGGGCAGGCAAATCGACTTTTTGCAAAAAACTGCTTGCTATGCCTGAAAATTCAAGTGCAATCTATATTGGATTTGATGCAATCATGGAAAACGAGCGTTTACCCTATATTAGAGAAGAGGTCAACCATGCGGAAGAAGCATTCAAAAGATGGGAGCTTTCTGCAAGGATCGCCGGTTATGAATTACTTAAGAGAGCTATAGAAAATAAGTATTTGATTATATTCGATCATTCGTCTGCACTCCCCCAACACATTGATTTATTTAATCTGTTATTGTCTGAGGGATACGAAGTTCACTTTAATTTTATTTTTATCCCGGAAGAAGAAGCCAGGAGGCGAGTGAAAAACAGGAAACGTTATATACCTCCATATTATATTGAAGAAAGAAGCAAAACCCTTCAATATTTATTGCCTGAATATAAACGAATTTGTACCACTTTTAAACAAATAGAACCAATGAGAACCAGACTTATCATAGCCCGTCACGGGAATACGTTTCGTCCGGAAGAAACTCCGACAAGAGTCGGAGCAAAAACCGATCTACCATTAGTCGAAGAATTTAAGGGAAGAAGTATCGGAAGATATTTAAAAGAACATGATATGATCCCTGACGTAATCTATGCGGCTCCACTTTTGCGTACCATGCAGACAGCCCGGTTAGCTGTTCAGACCATCGGTCTGGATTCAGACATTTCTCCATTAAACGCTTTTGTCGAGATCGACTATGGTGTTGACGAAAATAAAACGGAAGAAGAAGTGAGGTTACGTTTAGGGAATGGAAATATCGAAAAAGGGAAAAAAATAATTGAAGATTGGGATAAAAATGCAGTTGTACCTGATGGATGGAAAGTAGATCCGGACCAAATCATTCATACTTGGCTGGATTTCGCAGAGAAGACTGTGATACCTCATCAGACAACTTTACTTGTCACTTCTAATGGAATTATACGCTTTGCTCCCTATTTGACGGGAGATTTTGAGAAGTTCGCCCAAGAGCATAAAATAAAAGTGGCTCCGGGAGGACTTTGTATTTTTGATAAAAACGATGGTGATTCATTCTGGACTTGCTCTGCCTGGAATGTCAAGCCTTATGAACTATATGCAGATAGCCGCTACTGAAAATACGATTTACACCTCTCCTGACGCATCAAAGATTTTTTGTTATACGCCTTCCATTCTTGTCACACCAACGGGACGTTTAATAGTTTCTTTCGATTTAGGAGGAGAAGGTGTAAAAAGTATAGAGGGCCATAAGTCATCCAGAGCTGGTGGAAGCAGATTTGGACAAGGGAAAATATTCATTTCTGATGATAATGGACAGAAATGGACTTTCGTTCAAAATTTCCCGTTTTGGCATGCACGTCTGTTCACAATAGGTAACAGCATCTACCTGATCGGTCATGCCGGGGATATTTGTATAATGAAATCGGAAGATAATGGTGAAAGCTGGTCTGACACCTATTTCCTCACCCACGGAGAAAAGTGGCATTCTTCAGCCTGCAATGTCCTTTTTTCCAATGGGAATGTATATTTAGCCATGGAGCAACGTTGCCGATTGAACGAAGTGACAGGATGGGACGTAGCCGGATTATCCCCTACGCTGTTTCGAGCTTGTGTCGAGGACAATCTTTGCCTTGCATCTTCATGGAGCAGATCTGAAAAATTTATTTATAAGGAAGTGTTTGATGGAGCCAAATTGGATTTTTTCGGCATTCCGTTTTATGATTGTGAAACCAATAAGCCCAAGGAAATAGCGACAGGTATCAACAATGCTCCCCTAGGCTGGCTTGAAGCAAATGTAGTTAAATTTGTAGATAAAGACCATATTTGGCATACTGATTTGAAAGAAGTTTTTCATCTTTTTCTAAGAGCCCATACAGGAGGTGTCAATTATGCACACCTCTTTAAAATAGAAATACAAGACGACCAAAGTATGATTCCCTCATTGGAGCACACCCCTTCCGGACAAAAGATTTCATATATCCCATTTCCCGGCGGACATCTGAAATTCTTTATCATATATGATGAACTGACAAGATTTTATTGGTTAGTGTCCAATCAGGCCACAGACTCTATGAGACGTGTCAGCTCTTTATCAAATATAAAGAGATATGGATTACCTAATAATGAACGACACCGGTTACAACTTCATTTTTCAAGGAATTGCGTAGACTGGTGTTTTGCCGGAATGGTGGCTTGCTCTACAAATGAATTATATTCAAGAAATTATCCTTCAGCGGTAATCAAAGGAGATGATTTGCATATTGTCTGCCGATCAGCCGATGAACATGCACTCAACCCTCAATATAATAACATGATAACTCATCATATCGTGAGTAACTTTCGTCAGCTTATATATTGATTCATGACTGATTAACCGATATTGTTACAGATCATATCTAAAAATCGACAGAGGCATAATACCCGACATCATCTCCACAAACTTTACCTAAAACAATCCCGGGTAAATCTCTCCTCCGGTATCGCTCACGTTAAGGGTCTGCAACAGTTTGCCGTCCGGAGCATAAAACAACTGAAACTCAGAGTCTGTATTATACTCTTCCACTTCTATCACAATTACCGCCGGCTGCTTAGGGAAAGTGATGATTCTTACATCTTCCAGCTGCATAGATGCCATCGTACTTTGCATAAAGGCCTTTGCCACAGCGGCAGGAACAGCCTCCAGACTTTCGACATCTACCTCCGTCATCAACCATTTGCCCTTATCACTAAACCAGACGTTTAATTCCCGTCCGTCCACCCTGATATCGGCAATGTGATAGTCTCCCTTTCGTTGCCAATCAACTGTAGTAACTTTGGGATACATTTTCTGAAAGGTTTCCTGTACTTTATCGGGAGGTGGAAAGCCGGCTGCAAAAACAGAGACGGAAATCAGCAACAGCAATCCTGTCAACAAATTAAATTTAAGCTTTTTCATAATGAGGTTATTTTTAATTTCAAGTTTGATAAGTAACAATAAGAGGAGTATTTTGTTTGTGGAATAATTCCACAAACATGTGGCAAATTCCACATGCTTATCCCCAAATTATACTTCATTAGCGGCTCATACGATTCTTTCACAGCTGGCATAATCTTTGTCTATTTCATCCATTAGTTTCTTTTCAGAGAAACCCAATAATTGTATCACCTAAAAGAAAAATTATGAAAAAGTAGAAGAAGTAAGAACTAACTAGACTCCGATTCGGAAGCAAGAATGGAGTAGTAAAAGAAGTAGAAAACTGAAAAACATGTTTAACTCAAACCTATTTTATTTATGACGAAAAAAAGTAACCTATCCTTAAGGTTTACAAGAGTATGGGAAAAACACTGCCTGAAAACAGCAGCCGCAACTTTATTACTGTGCTGCGTGCTGCCCGTACAAGCAAAAGCCGATACTTACAAAACACAAGAGACTGCAAGTATACAACAACAAACAGTGAAGACCACCGGTGTTATCATCGACAACACCGGTGAGCCTCTTATTGGAGTTTCCGTAAAAGTGCAGGGCACCAATACCGGAACCATCACTGACCTGGATGGAAAATTCTCAATTGACACTCCCCCAAAAGCTCTCCTTGAGTTTTCATTTATCGGTTATAAAACCATTACCATGGAAGTGACCGGAAAGGAACTCCATATCACTATGCAGGAAGATTCAAAACAATTGGACGAAGTGGTAGTAGTGGGTTACGGCTCACAAAAGAAAGTAAACGTTACCGGATCTGTAAGCATGGTCAATGCAGACGTTCTGGAATCACGTCCCGTACAAAATGTGTCACAAGCATTACAAGGGGTTATTCCCGGACTAAATATGTCTGTAGGAAGTAGCGGTGGCACGTTGGATGGCAAACTAAACGTGAATATCCGTGGAGTGGGTACGATAAGTGACGGATCGAGTAGCAGTCCGCTGGTATTGATCGACGGAATCGAAGGAGACATGAACACTGTTAACCCAAACGATATTGAATCGGTATCTGTACTGAAAGACGCAGCCTCTTCATCAATCTATGGTGCACGTGCGGCATTCGGAGTCATCCTGATTACTACGAAGAGTGGCAAGAGTGGTAAAACCCGTGTAAACTATTCGGGTAATGTGCGTTTCTCAGATGCTATTCAGTTGCCCGACATGGTGGATTCTTACACTTTTGCACAGTATTTTAATCGGGCTTCGACCAATGGTGGAGAATCTCCTACCTTTGATGAGAAAGCATTGCAAAATATCCTGGACTTCCAAAACGGAAAATTTACCGACCCTTCTACTCCCGAATATTATGGAGTGGAGGCCGGACCGGACGGCAAATGGAAAAGCTATGCAGGATCTTTTGCCAATACAGACTGGTTCAAAGAGTTCTATAAAAGCTGGACGCCTTCTACGGAACACAACCTGAGTATCAGTGGAGGAACTGAGAAACTGACCTATATGATCAGTGGCAGCTTCCTGAATCAGAACGGCCTTATCAGGCATGGCGAAGATAACTTCAACCGCTATACGATGAACGCCAAAATTTCGGCAAAACCTGCGGAATGGGTCACATTGAACTATACAAGCAAATGGACCCGTGAGGATTATGACCGTCCCACCTACATGACAGGTGCGTTTTTTCATAACATTGCCCGTCGCTGGCCCACTTGCGCTCCAATGGATCCAAACGGCCATTATATGCCCAACATGGAAATCATCCAATTGGAAGAGGGAGGCGTACAAACCAGTCAAAGAAATTGGTATACCAATCAGCTGCAAGCCATCTTCGAGCCCATTAAAGACTGGCGAATCGTAGTAGAAGGAAGCATGCGTACGTATACGCGAAAACAACACTGGGCTGTATTACCGATCTATGGATATGACGTAAACAATAAACCTTATTTATTGTCATGGAACGGTGGAGCAGCAGGGTATTCGGAGGTTCAGGACGAACGTGAAGATGAAGATTATTTCTCCGGAAACATTTATAGTGACTATGCAAAAACAATCGGTAATCATTATTTTAAAGTGATGGGCGGTTTCAATGCCGAACTCTTCCGGCCAAGCGGAATGACTGGGTTTGGAACCGACCTGATCAGCTCGAATGTCCCTTCTTTAGGATTGACACAGGACAATCAGAAAGCAAGTGCATGGGCACGTGAAAGAGCAATTGCCGGTTTCTTCGGACGTGTGAACTATAACTATAAAGAACGGTATATGTTAGAAGCCAATCTGCGTTATGACGGTTCTTCACGGTTTGTTGGCGATAAGCGCTGGGGGTTGTTTCCGTCATTCTCCGCCGGATGGAATATTGCACGCGAAGACTTCTTCCGTCCATTGGCCGGTGTTATCGGCACTTTGAAGTTAAGAGGTTCTTGGGGGCAGCTTGGTAACAACAACACGGATAAGGCCAATGCCTGGTATCCGTTTTACCAGAATATGATTACGGGATCTGCCAATTCGGGATGGTTGATCGACAGTAAAAAGCAAAACACTGCCCAACTTCCGGGTATCGTCAATTCACTGATGACCTGGGAAACCATTGAATCATGGGACATTGGTTTGGATTTCGGTTTACTCGATAACCGTCTGACAGGATCAGTCGGCTATTATAACCGTTATACATACGATATGATCGGTCCGGCTCCTATATTACCTCCCGTGTTAGGGGCCCTACCTCCCCAAGTGAACAACTGTGATATGAAGTCATACGGTTGGGAGTTGGAACTTTCATGGAGAGATCGCATCAGTGAATTTGATTATAGTGCACGATTTGTTTTATCTGACGGGAAGCGTAAAATATTGAGATATCCGAATCCTACGAACTCACTCTCTTCGGATGTATACTATAATGGACAAATATTGGGTGACATCTGGGGATACAAAACGGTCGGTATTGCACAAACCCAGGAAGAAATGAATGCACACTTGGCCAATGGAGGTACCCCAAACTGGGGGACGAACTGGGGAGCCGGTGACGTTATGTATGCCAATCTTGATGGAAAAGAAGGTGTCAACAATGGTTCGAATACTTTGGAAGATCATGGTGACCTGACAATAATCGGTAACAACACCCCAAGATATAATTTCGGTTTGACGTTGACCGGGGCATGGAAAGGATTCGACTTTTCGGTGTTCCTGCAAGGGGTAATGAAAAGGGATTATTGGTTGGACGGGCCATACTTCTGGGGGGCCAATGGAGGATTGTGGCAATCGACTGCATTCAAAGAACATATGGATTATTGGCGTCCTGAAGGCGATCCACTCGGTGCAAACACCAATGCTTATTATCCCAAACCCTATTTTAATACGGATAAAAACCAGAAAGTACAAAGCGGATATCTTCAGAATGCTGCATATTGCCGCTTGAAGAATGCTCAGATAGGTTATACTCTGCCCAAAATATGGACTCGAAAAGCGGCAATGGAATCAGTGCGTGTTTATGTGTCCGGAGACAATCTGGTTACCTTTTCGGGAATCAGCGGAGTATTTGATCCGGAATTATTGGGTAGCGACTGGGGAGACGGTAAGCTCTATCCCTTGCAAAGAACGATTTCTATCGGCTTAAATGTTAACTTCTAATTTTACCAGACAAATTATGAAAATAAAACTGAAACATATTTATTTCTGCTCATTAATCGGAATGGGCGGATTGGCACTGACTTCGTGTAATGATTTTCTGGATCGTTCGCCCATCAGTGACATCACTCCGGAAGATTACTTCAACACTGTAGATCAAGTGGGAAGCTATGTTATCAATTATTACGATGACTACCTTGAAAACTCAAATACGACTAAAATGTATCACCAAAGAGCATGGAACTCCGGAGTGGTACGAAATGATGCGAACACTGACAATTTATTGAGTGATGACGGAAACCTGGATTATTTTGCGGGAAATAAGCAAGTACCCGAAGGGAAGAATATTCAGGAACCTCTGAATCGTATTCGGGTATGGAATTATCTTTTTGAGAAAGTATTACCTAAAGAAAAAGAAGGTACAATCCCCGGAGATGCAGAACTGTTAAAGCAATACATCGGAGAAGCCTATTTTTTCCGTGCGTTGGCATATTATAACGCATTGGTACGTTTCGGTGATTATCCCATCATTACCGAAGTATTGCCGGATGATTCGGAAACACTGATCAAAAAAAGTCAGCGTGCCCCGCGCAATGAAGTGGCACGTTTCATCCTAAAAGATCTTGACGAAGCTGTCAGTCGACTGAAGGAACGTGGTTTTCAGAATAACCAACGCATCAACAAACAGGCTGCATTAGTGCTGAAATCAAGAGTTGCACTGTTTGAAGCAACTTTTGAAAAATATCATCAGGGAACGGGACGCGTACCCGGCGATCCCACATGGCCCGGAGCCGCCATGAGTTATAACAGTGGAAAAACATTCGATATTGCTGGCGAAATAAACTTCTTCCTGACCGAGGCAATGCAGGCAGCGGTAGCTGTTGCAGACCATGTTCAATTGGCAGAGAACTCGCATGTAATGAATCCTCCATACAATACACTTTATGGATGGAATCCTTATTTTGAAATGTTCAGTCAACCGGATCTTTCGAACGTGGAAGAAGTACTGTTGTGGAAACAGTATAACCTGTCACTTACCGTGTCGCATTGTGTGGGCGCCCGCCTTAAAAACGGAGACCGTACCGGACTGACACGTTCGTTGATCAAAACATTCCTGATGAAAGACGGTCTGCCTATTTATGCAAGTAATAGTACTATTGATGACAGAACGGTGTCTGACGAAAAGAAAGACCGCGACGAGCGCTTGCAATTGTTTGTATGGGGAGAAAAAGATGCCTGGATGACAGATGAAAGAGCGGATACAGTGAAGAATTACAATAAGGATCAGGCGGGAAACTCAGTGACAAATCCGGTACCGGTACCTTGGGTAAAATCTACTGTAATCAGTGATCAGGAACAGACACGTGATATCACCGGTTATCGTTCCCGTAAGTTCTATCCGTATGATGATGAACAAAGTAAGTCGGACGAACTGCTGGGGACCAATGCCTGTCCTATTTTCCGTGCTTCCGAAGCATATCTTAACTACATAGAGGCTTGTTATGAGAAGAATGGTACGCTGGACAGCAAGGCACAGGAATATTGGAAAGCCATACGCAGACGTGCCGGTGTCGATGAAGACTATCAGAAGACAATCGCCCGCACGGATCTGGGGCGCGAAGACGATCTGGGAGTTTACTCAGGAGACCGGATGGTGGACGCTACACTTTACAACATACGTCGCGAACGTCGCTGCGAATTTATTGCCGAAGGCATGCGCTGGGATGACCTGAAAAGATGGCGCTCTTGGGACCGGCTATTTACGGAGCCATATATTGTGGAGGGCATTAACTTCTGGGATGAAGCCTATAAACTTTACACAACCGTAGATAAAGACGGCAATGAAAAATCCGCGGTGGTAGCTGATGGCAGCACGTCTGCCAACATGTCGCCAAAATCGGACGGGAAATACGTACGGCCATTGCGTAGGACACAAACCAATAATCAGCTTTATGACGGATATACCTGGAAAAAGGCTTATTATCTGGAACCACTCGGCTTACAGGACTTGCAATTGTCGGCCACCAATCCGGAGGATATCAATACATCTATGATGTATCAAAATCCATATTGGCCTGCCGGCACAGGCAAAGCGCTTGAATGATACCGCTAAACGTATAAAAAACGTAATATGATAAGTTCACCACAGAGTTTACACAAAGCAAATTTGCCAGTGTATCCTGTGGTGAACAAAAACAAATCTCCGAGTGAACTTATCTTATGTTTTTTAAGTTATATAATGTATAAAGAAGACAATAAACGGAATGATAAAATCAAATCTGACCGACTACCATAAACAACAACTTAAAAAAATATAAGAAATTATGAATTCACATCAAGAATTATTCGGTGGAAATATTCCACAAGATGTAACTGGAAAACAAGGCGAAAACGCTATCTTCATTGTCTACGGGCTGAAACAATCGGATAACACTATAAAACAAGTAAAAGATCTATGTGCTAACTTTTCCGCACTGATACGCAGTATGCGTAACCGATTTCCCGAAATGCAATTCAGTTGTACGATCGGATTCGGAGCTGATGCCTGGAAACAACTTTTTCCGGAGCAGGGCAATCCTAAGGAATTAAAGACTTTTGAAACAATTAAAGGAGCTAAATATACTGCAGTTTCAACCCCCGGTGATATTCTTCTACACATCCGGGCAAAACAGATGGGACTCTGCTTTGAGTTTGCCTCCATTATCGACGAAAAGCTGAAAGGGGTTGTAGATTCAATCGATGAAACTCATGGATTCAGGTATATGGATGGAAAAGCAATCATCGGTTTTGTGGACGGTACCGAAAATCCGGCAGTAGATGAGAATCCCTATCATTTTGCGGTGATAGGTGACGAGGACCCGGACTTTATCGGTGGCAGTTACGTCTTCGTACAAAAATACATTCACGACATGACTGCATGGAATTCACTTCCGGTCGAAGCCCAGGAAAAGGTAATCGGCCGTCATAAATACAATGATGTGGAATTGTCGGACGAGGAAAAGCCGCAAAATGCACACAACGCTGTCACTAATATTGGAGACGACTTGAAAATAGTACGTGCCAATATGCCGTTTGCCAATACTTCGAAAGGAGAATACGGAACATATTTTATCGGCTATGCAAGTACCTTCAGCACCACCCACAAAATGTTGGAGAATATGTTTATCGGTGACCCTGTGGGAAACACCGACCGTTTACTGGACTTCAGCACTCCGATAACAGGAACCCTGTTTTTCGCACCTTCATACGATCTGCTTGCTAAACTCGGAGAGTAATAGTTACTCTCCATATAGTACAGTTTCTGCTATCCAGGCAAAAACATTAGCTATGAGTTTGGACGCATTATTATTAATGGTCCCGGAATTATTGTTTATACGGTTATCGGTAGTTGACGTCGAACTGGACGCCGAACTACCGATATCCGTATCACCCCAATAAACGATTCTCCTTGAATAATCAATGCCTAAAACAATACCTCCCGCAGGTCCCATCAATATAGGAGTAATGCCTTTGGATGCTTCCGTGTTGAGCTGTATTTCGCCATGATAAGCATCATAATTGCGTAAAGAGAAGTCGGTATTGATAGGAGTATATGGGGCACTGGTAAAAGGACCGGTAGTGCTAAAGTAGCTGTTACCATTCTCTGGAGTTGCCAAAGGATAGGGACCGGTATTACTCGTTAAAAAAGAAATGCCGTTATTCCCGCCCAATATCTCTTTTAATAAATTCTGGCTGACATCCAGAGCATCATAAGAAACAATCAATACACGATTCTTTTTCGATTTCACCCAGTTATGAGCTTTTTGTGCATCCGAGGTACCGAACAACAGATTGCCCATATAATGGACATAGACAACATCAAAAGAGGCAAAAAGAGCATCGGTTAAGTTATTATAGTTGGCATTTACACCTATCAGATTATAACCTCCACATTCAACAGTTCCGGTCGGACCGAAATTATTTTGATTATTCAATATACCTCGAAGACCGGTTGCACGCGCTTCGGCACTGCCGGAACCAATAATGTTCGTTCCCAGATATCCCAACCCGGCATTGAACGTTAGAAGATGAATTGTCTGATAAGCGGCCACATCATATTTTTGCTGAATATTCACCAGAATACGCCAACGGTGGGCTGTGATGACAAAATTTTGAATTCGGCTAGTATCATTCGTCGAATTACTCTGCAGAGCCGTAATCACTAACTGACTTCCATTTTGAGCTTTTGTTACAGTAAAGTATTCATTTGCCAATGACTGACTTCCGGTTCCTGTGGGAGTTCCTGCGGCATCGGCCCATTGTAAGGTATAGTCCGGAAGATCGGTACTTACGTTGATAATGCCTGCGGAACCTGCTTTGTTCTTGAGAACAATTTCCCGGGTCGACACTCCAAAATGATGTTCTCCATCAAAATTCATATCAATGGTGTAATCATCCCAAGCCTGTATTTCGGCTACGATATGGGCGGAACGATTATTCGCCGCTTCGTCCGGGCTACCCCACCCCGGACCTGAGACCTTCTTTATATTGAAAATATACTTATGATTACGAAGTACTTGCCCGAAAGCATTTTCAACATTATCGGGATCAAAATCCATACGGTAGTAACCCGGTTGATCACTCCCTTCATAATAACCCTCTACAACAATACAGGTTGCCTGACTTACCCGGTTGTCCGGAGTTGGTGAATCGGCTTCAGGCAAGTAAAGTTGGGCTGAAAATTCATTCAGGTTCTCAGCAGGTACAGGATACAGGATACTGTTTACATTTCCGGAACTTCCGGCAGGTACGCTCGGAAGCGTAACCCTGACGACTCCTGTTTCATCGGGTATTATCTGTAAGTGGTCATTGGCACGATATGCTTTCACCCCTGACAGCTTAAAGTTTGCCACTTCCGTTGCTTTCACGTCTACCCGGGCAATGGAACGTAACATCTTTATTCCGGTAATATTATTTATAACCGTTGCTTCTAATCCTCCGGGCAATTCATACTCCCCATACATTGGAAAATCGGAAGTGATATTGTTGAACCGGAGATTGATGTTCTTTTTCACCAAATCTTCGCTATCATCCACCGAAGGCTCATTGGCTATTACCGCATCGGTAGCATTGGCCAATATGAGTAATTTTAAAGGCGAACTGCTTGATTTTAATAAAGCTTTAAAAGAAGCAGCGGATGAAGTGTTGTTGATGGATATGCCGGGTACACGGTACTTATATTTACCTTCTTCAAACACTAACACTTGAATCTCACTGATTTTAGACTCATGATCGGTCGTCGCAAATGTTCCTCGCGTCCGGGCATATGTAGTGGAGGCCGGTATGGTTATCACTAACCTTACCGATACATCCTCTGTATTATTTCTATCTGCATCTCCGGACACTTCCATACTGTCGGTACACGACATATATAAAAGGCCGGTTATCAGAATTACCATTAATTTTTTCATTAGGGCTTAGGTTTATTTTCTCAGATACAAAGATGGACTTTTTCAGGAAAGAATCCGTGGCGTTTAATGAATGGTGTAAACAAAGATTTTTCTATTATCACATCTCACATGAATTTATTGTCCAATTATGCAACAATCGGAAATGTGTGTAAAGACGTGTATCTATTTTCGAAACTTCGTCATAAACTTTTCACCAGTTCTTGTTGCCGGTTAAAGAAATGGATTCGCTGAACCTCGCCACTCTGCGAAATCAAAGTTGAATACTTCTTTAATGACTGTATCCATAGCTTCAAGTGCTGAAATAGAAAATCATCTTTCGAAGTTATGGAATTAATGGAAAAGACCCCTATCAGGCATTGATGGTAAATATCTGTTTCTACATAACTATATGTAGACTCAAAATTGATATCGGATATATATATTTTCACATCTTTTCCGGATGAATATTTTCCCTGAGCTGAAATTTTTTCCAATTCATTCAGCAATATCAACAATTCCTTCTTTATTCTTTTTACACTGTCTTCTGATATCAGATTGATATTTAAGAAAAACTTGACCTCATTGACCAATCTGATAAATATCTCTTTATCCCATATATAATTGGTTGACTGGAATAGCTGAGACAGATTTACAAATTCTTTTTGCTTGTCAATCAATTTTTCTGGAATCTCCAAATCTTCATAATGTCTGCCTGCATATGTACTTTCATGCTGGTAAATCCATTTGAAAAGTTGGAATTTGGATAAGGCTTCATACTTTAAATACAGGGTTTGTGGAACGGTATTTGAAGAGGTGCTTCTTTCCGAACTTTCCCGTTCAATCAATTGACCGAACAACTTTATATACGAATCGATAATAGAATAATAGGTTTCCGTAGGGCGTTGGCATTGCAACATATTCAGATTAACAATAGCGTTGTCATTCAAATCGGCCCCTACTATTTTATCAAGAGAGATGCCCATGTGTTGAGATATGGTGGCAACTTCGGCAAAAGTGAACGGTACTTCACCCCGCAACCGCCTGTAAGTAGCTTCTTTGCCAAGGTAAAGAATATCCATCAGCGCATTTGCAAGATTATTCCCCTTGGGTAAGTATATTTTCATTGCATCTATTAAATCTGTATTTATATTACGCATAATCATTGTTTTTATATTTTTATCTGTAAACAAGTAATCTGTAACTTTTGTTTCGCCTATCGAAACGAACAATCCCTTTGATGACGGTGCGTTGCATTATCAGAGCTTTCTTTTGCAGGGATTGCTTCAATAGACACTTTTTGTTTATAAATACATTTTTAAAGTCACAAATCGTTGCTGTCTGGAAGGTATATTTGTTATCTGAAAAAAATGTAGTATATCCACCTAAATAAAAAGATAATGAAAACAAGTAAAATCTTTATGACTACACTGGTTGCATTGACTATGGCTGCATGCAGCAATGACAATGATTGGGTTGACCAGTCCAGCAATCCGGACGTAATTGCCCCGGATGCATATGCCTCTTTTTCCATCAACATTCCCCACGCATCGAAGACACGTGCAGTATCTACAGATCCGGGAATTGCAGCGGAAAACGCTGTGAAATCCTTACATGTGTTTATTTATGACGCAGAATCTCCCAATACACCTACTGTAGCTGAATTTACGGTCGCAGGAGGTACGCTCACACAGAAACCAGCCGGGAGTTCTACCTGGATGACCAGCCAACCGATCAGCACTAAAAAGACGGATAAATATATTTTTGCGGGAGTAAACCTTAATACAGAAATAGTGAACTATATTACTTCTAACGGATTGGGTGCATTCAGCTATAAAGATTTCACACAAGAAATAACAAAATTGGCGGATCAAACAAATGGATTTGTCATGTTCAATAGTGCTTATCCGACCCTTACGCCCGCTGCTGATTTATATGAGAAGAAAAGTGAAGCCGAAAACAATCACATAACCATTTCTGTGAATCGCGTCACTGCAAAAGCGGCGGTGTTCCAATCACAGAGCTTTGTGGTGAACGGAGGCGGAACAATGACAGATCTGAAGTTCGGCTGGAGAAACCTGAATAAAAAATTCTACTTTATTCAGGATAACAGAGACACTCTCATCAAAGACTATAATTGGGCTAATTATACCGCAGAAGATTTTACGAGGGGGACAGATGCCATCAACGTTTATGCTTCGGCTGATGTGCCTACCTCTTTTTCTTATGCTACGGAAAATGCATTCCAGTATATTTCGGGTACATCCAATGTGGATGCAGCAACTTTTATCAGTGTCAGCGGGGTATTTACACCCACTAACATCATATCTGCCAAAAAAAATCCCCCTACAGTTGCGGCTGATTTTGAAATCATCGTCAATCCGAAACCGGCGGATAAAACATTCTTTGTCGTGCGGACTGCCGATGGTGTTGCCAATTACTTTATAGATGGACCCACGGCAGAAAAGTTTGCGGAGCTATGTGCCGCGAATACTCCGCAAATGCCATCTATCAATGGGATCTACCTATTATCGGAGAATACGTATAGCAACGGATTGTGTTACTATCATATTTTTGTTAACGGTGACGCAGTCACACCGCAGGCTCCTTATAATATCTACAGAAACCAATATTTCAAGATCAACATCAATTCTATACAAGCACCGGGAAATCCTTCGGACAATTTTGACAGAGGAGAACCAATCAAGCCTAATTCATGGATTGGGGTCGACATCCAGATTATCCCTTGGGAGGTGATTGAAGAAGATCACGATTTATAACCAGCTAATTAATGCCCCACAGAATGTTTACCTGCAAGATAGAAGCCGGATTCAGAGTATTCATATTCATTATATTGCATTTCGTACTCACGAATTGTATCCGGGAAGATATGTCCGGATGTCCCCGGGATGATGGAGGGCTGGCTCTCAAATTCAGCTATGATACAAATGCAGACTCAAGACTGAGCACTGCGCAAGGTGTTGATCGATTGGCTGTTTTCATATTCGATGAAAAAGGACTTTTTATCTCTCAGGTAAACGATTCTATGACTTCAATCAACGACGATTATGTCATGGAGCTGCCTTACAAACAGGGCAGTTACCAATTTGTAGCATGGGGTGGCTATGATAAAAGTACTTATCAGACTTCTGAATGTGTGCCGAGGAAAACTTATATCGATGATTTCTTTCTATCTGTAAAACGTCAGGAGGACAACCGGGTAACCAATCAGCCCAAACTGCTCTATCATGGTATGCACGATATAGTGGAGCTTAACAGTAAAGAAAAAACAATCGTATTGATAAACTTGAAACAAATGACGAATCATATCCGGGTTATTGCTCATAATTTGAATCAAGATAGAAGTGACAACATTTATATAGAGGATAATAACGGTAAGTATGGATATGATTCACAATTCTCCGATGATGACCGGATAACCTATATTCCCATTTATGAAGCATCATCGGAACAATCAAATCCGTTGATTGCCGACTTCAATGTAATGAGGCTGGAAAAGGATAGAGAACCCCGGCTGCGAATTGCCGACAAAACTGGTACAATCCGCTATGATGAGAATCTTATTGGTAAACTTATAGGCGGAAATCCCAATATTGATTTTGAGCATAACCATGATTTCACCATTGAAATATCCTTCGATAACTACATCCCGGTCATTATCAAGATTAATGGCTGGGAGATAGTTAATGAAGAAATATGACTATAAACTGCAGAACAATGAAACAAAGAAAGGTACACTCATATCAATGAGGATTCCGTGAAAGATGGCAACAGGTATCATGTCCTTCCCCGAATAGTGAGTAATGGACGGCAACAATACATCCATTGAATTTACACCGGCGGCAGAAATAGGGGCCAGTTTCCCAAAATATTTCCTAATCAGTGGTGTGCCCAGCAATGCCATCATTTCGCGAAAAATATTGGCCAGCAAAGCAATCGTACCAAGTTCCGTTGCCAACTGTAATCCTACAGAAGCCTCCTTGAACTGAGTAATCAAGATGGATGAAAGGGAATAATATGCAAATCCGCTTCCCACTGCCATACAATCGAATACACTCCACTGACTCAGCAATAAACTGGCAAAAGCTGAAAAAAGAAGAGTTCCGACAATGGTAGCTATCGGCACTAAAAGCATATTGGGACGTAGGCTTTTGATCAGAAATTTCAGATTCTTATTGCTTCCGATACTGATGCCAACCTGCAACATCAACGCATAAAGTATGTACATAGAAAGATTGTGCATGTCAAACTGGAAATCATTGAAGATTCCGACCAGACAACCTATACAGAAAAATGCAACAACAATTAGACTGCTTTTCATGACTTTCCTCCTTTCTTGAAAAACAGGCGTAATACGAGAAAAGAAGCCAACATGCTGCCCAAGATACTTGAAGTAGCCAACACAATGGCTTGCCATCCGAATTTACCCAGATTATTTACGATTAAACTATTGGAGCCTATCGAAAGGCCCAGCACGAAAAGTAGCAGGAATATCGTAAGCGAAGTACTCTTTTCTACTTTCTCCAGAAATTTCAGGTTACGCAGCAAATAACCGATGCCAATACCTAAAAACATGATAGATATAATGGAAAACATACTCGTATATTTTAAAAAGTTACACAATGCACTCCCTGGCAACTTTTATGTATAAGCTGCCGGACAGTTCCTCTCTTTCACCTTATATTAATAAGTGAACGAAAAGAGATAAATCAAACTACAAAACAGGGAGTAATTCAGATAAATCCGCTAAACCAATGTACATGCACAATGCAGTGTCCGTACAGAATCTTATTTTCTTGCACGGCATTATGTATGCTATATGTAGTAAACAATCGGTTCATATTATTCATTAATTACAGTGCAAAGGTAATACTATTGCGCATATTTTCCAAATAATTATGCAAAATATAAATAATCATAGTAGTGGAATTACTCATAAAAAGACGATGAAAATCTTGCAGAACCTATTTTTTTCTTCGTATCTTTACAAACCGAAATAAAGGATATATCAATAAACATATAACGATATGGAAAACAGAAGTTTAGTAACCATAGCGGAGCATTCGAGGGAGAAAATTCTCTATATGCTCGAAATGGCGAAACAATTTGAAAAGAATCCCAACCGCCGGTTATTGGAAGGCAAAGTAGTCGCTACCCTGTTCTTTGAACCTTCTACGCGTACCCGACTAAGTTTCGAAACTGCTGCCAATCGACTAGGCGCACGGGTAATCGGATTTTCGGATCCCAAAGCCACCAGTTCATCCAAGGGGGAGACTCTGAAAGATACCATTATGATGGTAAGTAATTACGCTGATGTGATTGTTATGAGACATTATCTGGAAGGAGCAGCACGCTATGCAAGTGAAGTGGCTCCGGTACCTATCGTAAATGCCGGAGACGGAGCCAACCAGCATCCTTCGCAAACGATGCTCGATCTCTATTCTATATATAAAACACAAGGTACACTGGAGAATCTGAATATCTATTTGGTAGGTGATTTGAAATACGGACGTACCGTACACTCTTTACTGATGGCTATGCGCCACTTTAACCCGACTTTCCATTTTATCGCCCCCGAGGAACTGAAAATGCCGGAAGAATATAAAATATATTGCAAAGAGCACAATATAAAATATGTAGAGCATACGGACTTCAACGAAGAGGTAATTAAGGATGCTGATATCCTTTACATGACCCGCGTACAACGTGAACGTTTCACTGATCTAATGGAATATGAACGGGTAAAAAACGTATATATCCTTAAAGCAAAAATGCTTGAAAATACTCGTTCTAACCTTCGTATTCTTCATCCGTTACCACGTGTCAATGAAATTGCTTATGATGTGGATGACAGTCCGAAAGCTTATTATTTTCAACAGGCACAAAACGGACTCTATGCCCGTCAAGCTATACTTTGCGATGTATTAGGAATCACTTTACAAGATATTTTATAAAATCATGAGCGAGAATAAACAAGCATTACAGGTGGCCGCACTGAAAAATGGCACTGTTATCGACCATATACCTTCAGAGAAACTTTTTACGGTAGTTTCATTGCTCGGATTGGAACACATGACGACTAATATTACTATCGGATTCAATTTGGACAGTAAAAAACTAGGTAAGAAAGGAATCATCAAGATTGCCGATAAATTTTTCTGTGACGAAGAAATCAATCGAATTTCCGTAGTAGCCCCTCATGTAAAACTGAACATCATCCGTGATTACGAAGTAGTAGAAAAAAAAGAAGTGCGAATGTCTGACGAGTTAAAAGCTATCGTAAAATGTGCTAATCCCAAATGTATCACGAATAATGAACCGATGGCTACTTTATTTCATGTGATCGACAAAGACAATTGTGTTATAAAATGTCATTACTGCGAGAAAGAACAAAAAAGAGAAGATATTACAATCATTTAGTTATGCACTGCAAGCTACGAGTTCTAGACCGCTAAACGATGTCGGACGTAACTCGTAGCTCGTAACATATAAAGTGAATAAAAAGATGAAGCAAGACTGGAAGCCCGGAACTCTGATTTATCCGTTGCCTGCCGTATTGGTAAGTTGCGGAAGCGATGAAAGCGAATACAATATACTTACGGTGGCATGGACCGGAACCATTTGTACCAATCCGCCGATGTGTTACATTTCTGTTCGTCCCGAACGTCATTCTTATCCTATTATAAAAAAGAATATGGAATTTGTGATCAATTTAACAACCCGGGATATGGCATTCGCAACAGATTGGTGTGGGGTACGTTCAGGGAAGGATTATCATAAGTTTGAAGAAATGAAACTAACCCCGGGCAAATGTTCTGTAGTGAATGCACCTCTCATTGAAGAATCTCCCCTTTGTATTGAATGCCGTGTGAAAGAAATCGTATCTCTGGGATCACATGACATGTTTATTTCTGACGTAGTAAACATCCGTGCAGATGATCGTCATCTAAACCGGAAAACCGGAAAGTTGGAACTGGCAGAAGCAAATCCGCTTGTATATGTACACGGAGGATATTATAATTTAGGAGAAAAGATAGGAAAATTCGGTTGGTCAGTAGAAAAGAAAACAAAGTGAAACGAATAGTTCTCCTTTTTATATCAATATGGATTGCTTTTGCCGCTTATGGGGAAGACAATCATAAAAAGGAAAGACACCCGGATGACCACAAAATAAATGTAGGAATCAGGGGTGGATTCAACTCTTCTATGTTTCTGGTTTCTGATCTGAAAATTAAAGATGTAACCATTGACGAAATTCAGAACAACTACAAAATAGGATATTTCGGTGCTCTCTTTATGCGCTTGAACATGAAAAGGCATTTTATACAACCGGAAATCTCGTACAATATCAGCAGGTGCGAGATTTCTTTCGATAAACTCGGCTCACAGCATCCCGACATTGAACCTGACTATGCATCGGTCAGTTCCACCATCCACAGCATTGATTTTCCATTACTATATGGTTATCATGTAGTAAAACAAGGTCCTTACACAATGTCTCTCTTTGCAGGACCGAAACTAAGATACTTGTGGAATAAGAAGAATAAAATCACTTTTGAGAACTTTGATCAACAGGGTATCCACGAAAAGCTGTATCCCTTCAATGTCAGTGCAGTAATTGGCGTTAGTGTCAACATCTCCCGCATTTTTTTCGATTTTCGATACGAGCAAGGGCTTCACAATTTATCAAAATCAGTAACATACGATAATATAGATATGGAAGGTAGACCGGAAGTAAGCAATATCACCTTTCGACGTCGTGACAATGTGCTTAGTTTTTCACTCGGAGTTATATTTTAAATAACTTTTTCTTCAAAAAGGTTGCACACTCTTTAAATAATATCTAAATTTGTGCGATTATAATAATAAAGGTTTCAAGATACACTTTAATCTTATTATAACAAATAATGAAAAGAGACGATTTAATTTTCGATTTTATCGAAAAAGAACATCAACGTCAGTTGAAAGGCATTGAGTTGATCGCATCAGAAAATTTCGTAAGTGATCAGGTGATGGAGGCAATGGGATCTTGTCTTACCAATAAATATGCGGAAGGATATCCGGGTAAACGCTACTATGGTGGCTGTGAAGTGGTAGACCAAAGCGAACAAATTGCAATTGACCGCCTGAAAGAGATTTTTGGTGCAGAATGGGCCAATGTGCAACCCCACTCAGGAGCACAGGCTAATGCAGCCGTATTTCTGGCTGTACTGAATCCGGGAGATAAATTCATGGGGCTGAATCTGGCACATGGAGGACACCTTTCACATGGTTCATTAGTAAACACTTCGGGAATCATTTATACTCCCTGCGAATATAATCTAAAACAGGAAACCGGTCGCGTAGATTACGATCAAATGGAGGAAGTAGCATTGCGTGAAAAGCCCAAAATGATCATTGGAGGCGGTTCGGCCTACTCTCGTGAATGGGATTATAAACGTATGCGCGAAATTGCCGACAAAGTAGGAGCAATTCTCATGATCGACATGGCACATCCTGCCGGGTTAATTGCAGCCGGTCTATTGGATAATCCTGTGAAATATGCACATATTGTGACTTCAACCACTCATAAGACCCTCCGAGGACCTCGTGGTGGCGTAATCATGATGGGAAAAGACTTTCCTAATCCTTGGGGAAAGAAAACTCCGAAAGGAGAAATTAAGATGATGTCTCAACTACTTGACTCAGCTGTATTCCCAGGAATACAAGGAGGGCCGTTGGAACATGTGATTGCAGCCAAAGCTGTAGCTTTCGGTGAATGTTTGCAACCCGAATATAAAGAATATCAAAAACAGGTACAAAAGAATGCCGCTGTATTAGCACAAGCCTTGATTGACCGTGGTTTCACTATTGTTTCAGGTGGCACAGATAATCATTCCATGCTGGTTGACTTGCGTAGTAAATACCCTACTCTAACAGGTAAGGTTGCAGAAAAAGCACTCGTATCTGCTGATATAACAGTTAATAAAAATATGGTTCCGTTTGATAGTCGTTCCGCATTCCAGACTTCAGGTATCCGTTTGGGTACTCCTGCCATCACAACACGTGGTGCAAAAGAAGATCTGATGTTGGAAATCGCGGAAATGATCGAAACCGTATTATCTAACGTAGAAAATGAAGAAGTGATAGCACAAGTACGTGCACGTGTCAATAAGACAATGGAAAAATATCCGATCTTCGCATATTAAATAGCACATTTTAGTATTAAACAATAACATACGTGGGCCCGCAATTCTCTGTGAAGAAAGTTGCGGGCATTTTTTTACTCTTTTAACATCGCGTTAACACCTCCCTCAAAACCTTTCATTCCTGTTAACCGTTGATAAGTAACTAAAAAAAGAAGATGATATTTACTTAATACCTAAACTGATATGAAAATAAGAAATCTAATGGTCGCAGCAACCTTATTGGTTACTGCCGGAGCTATGGCTCAAAATCAAGATTGTGCCTTCTTTTTTCCCAACCAAGAAGGTGAACAAATCACCCGTAATTGCTACACTGCTGATGGTAAACTTACTAATATCCTAGTCTACAGAGTAGATCAGGCATATGAATATCCGTCAGGTATGGAGGTAGTAGCAAACTATACATTTACTGATGCCGCAGGCAAAACACTCAATTCCGGACAAATGGTAGCTCGTTGTAGCGATGGAAATTTTTCTATGAGTATGGGAGATGTGGCAACATTCCCCACAGCACTCAACATGATGAACGCTGATGTATATATGATGGGAGATTTAATGAATTATCCGGATGCCTTTTCTAATCCGATGAATCCGGGAGACGATGACGAATTTGATGACGGAACTCTGCGTCTTTACCAAAAAGGAAATAAAAACAACCGGGCTGAAATCTCCGTTTTCGACAGAGAATTTGTTACTACAGAAACTGTAAATACTCCTGCTGGAGCATTTTATTGTACGAAAGTAAAGTATGAAATGAATATCTGGACACCGAAAGAAACAATTAAGGGTTACGGATATGAATGGTATGCACCCAATATTGGTATTGTCCGTTCCGAACAATATAATAATAAAAAGGAGCTACAATCGTACAGTGTGTTAGAAAGAATTAAAAAATAGCACACTGGACTCTATATATCCGTCATCCCCGCCATTCGTTCAGAAAGAATAGCGGGGATTTATTTGACTAATCTCCAAGAATCACAATAAATTTATGGGCCTCCAAGAAACTATCTCAGAATAGAAAAAAGAGGCAATATTACTGGTTCGGATATAATGATCCCCTCGTTCTAGCTTTAATCTATTACAATACAAGGCTAGAACAAGGGGATTCTTATATTTGAAGTTTTAACCTATAAAATCCTCAATTTCCAGTTTTTTTTGAAACTACCTCTTCCTGTATATGGAAAAGTTTAGCTCAATCCTTCAATATTACCATCCACAATATCGATATGGAGTGCTTGCGGCTCTTTTGGCAAACCAGGCATACGCATAATCTCACCTGCAATCGCTACAATCATTTCGGCTCCATTGTTAATAACGATATCTTTAATATGGAGTTCAAAGTTATCTACTGCCCCATATACTTTTGGATCGGCTGAAAAAGAATATTGCGTTTTGGCAATGCATACAGGATAATGACCGATTCCCATTTCTTCAATTAATTTAATCTTGTTACGGGTCAATGTGCTATAGGTCACAACGCTTGCACCGTATAAATTGGTTGCGACTTTCTCAATCTTCTGCTGTACACTATCTTCATCATTATAGGTAAACTGTAATGGTTCGGATGGTTTGTTTTCAATTGTCTCAACCACCAGATTCGCCAGATCAACGGCGCCTTCACCACCTTCTGAAAAAGCATTATTGATAGCATAGCCTACTCCCAACTGCTCACAGTGCTCACGAAGCAACTCCATCTCTTCATCCGTATCACTGGCAAACTTATTGAAAGCAACAATAACAGTCTGACCAAACGAGTGCAGATTGCGGACATGCTTATCTAAATTACGCAAACCTTCTCTCAATCCTTCGAGGTTTGGCTCCTTAATGCGATCGAGGCTAACTCCCCCATGCATTTTAAGTCCTTGCGCAGTAGCCACAATCACTGTCAAACGCGGCTGCAACCCACTCTTGCGACATTTAATATTGTAGAATTTCTCTGCTCCCAAATCAGCACCGAAACCGGCCTCTGTAATTACATAATCACCAAAAGTCATTGCCATCTTCGTTGCTAATATAGAATTACATCCATGAGCAATATTAGCAAATGGACCTCCATGCACAAAGGCGGCAGTACCTTCGGTAGTCTGTACCAGGTTCGGATGTATAGCATCTTTCAATAGAACTGTTATAGCTCCTGCCACACCCAGATCTTTAACTGTAAACGGTTTATTATCATAGGTATATCCTAAAAGAATATTTTCAATTCGACGGCGAAGATCATCCACGTCTTTTGAAAGACAAAGAATTGCCATGATTTCTGATGCTGGAGTAATATCAAATCCGGATTCCTGCGTAATACCGTTGGTCTTCGGTCCTAGACCAACTACGATATTCCGTAAAGAACGGTCGTTCACATCAAGTACCCGACGCCAAAGAATCTCTTTTAGACCGAAACCCTTAGATTGATTTTGGTATAAATAATTATCCAGCAATGCGGAAATCATATTGTGAGCAGAAGTGATAGCATGAAAATCACCGGTAAAATGCAAATTAATCTTCTCCATCGGAAGTACCTGGGCATAACCGCCTCCTGCCGCTCCTCCTTTCATTCCGAAGCACGGTCCCAAGGAAGGTTCGCGCAAAGCGACAATTGCTTTTTTGCCAATCTTATTCAGTCCTAACGCAAGACCGATAGAAACAGTCGTTTTACCAATGCCCGCCTTGGTTGCAGTAATGGCAGTAACCAAAATCAGGTTACTCTTTTTTACTTTCTCTTCATCAATCAGATACTCGGGAATTTTGGCAATATAACGACCATAATTTTCTACTTCATCGCGGGGAATACCGATGCTTTCTGCTACTTGTTTTATTTTCTTCAACTCAACACTACGTGCTATTTCTATGTCTGATTTCATATCGGGAGTTTTTAGGTTTTTAAAATGGAGTTGCAAAATTAACAATTAACTCCATATCAAAGTTGACTTTATTACCTTTTTTTAGTAGGGAGCAAAAAGATACCGGAGGATTGACGGATTTCCCATTGAAAAAAGGCGTATATTTGTTACCTACAAACAACAAACAATATGATGCGATATATAATCCTCTTAGTCTTGTGCGCCTGGACCGGAATAGCATTGGCCATAGATTACCATGCAAAAGACAGTCTTTTATTACAATTAAAACAAACGACAATAGCTGCAGAACGAATCAATATTTACCGAAACCTGGCGGACATTTGTTTTGAAACCCCTGATGAAAAGACATATTTGCTCAACATGTATAGAGAAGCCCAAAAGGCTGGCGATACATCGGGTATGCTCAATGCCTTAAATGATCTTGTATGCGGAGAGACAAAAGAATATCGTATGGATTCAGCATATCATTATATGGAACTGATAAAAGCAATCCGGGAGCCCCAAGAAACAGCCCCTGTATTGGCTTACCTTCAAATGCGATTTTTCGATACACTATGCAGCCACAATGAAACAGAAGAAGCTATCACAAAAGAATTGCAATTTATAGAAGAAAAGAAATCTGATGAAGCATCACTTTACAGTAAAATCGCCCAAGCTTACATCACCGGTGGTAGCCTTCATTACAATGACATGATAAAGGAGGCACTCCCCTATCTGGAAACAGCAATGAACTTATCTAAGCAATTGCCTCCGGAAAAGCAAATCTTATTTGTATCGATCATTGTTTGGAAATTATCCAATACATACAGTATGCTGAATAAATGTGATTCAGCCATCCGGATTTTAGATGAGAATCTGCAAACACAACAACAATATTACAAAGATCACTATCAAACACAACGTCCTTTTTATAATATGGCGATACACGAATTACGCTTTTATACATCTCTATTGACTAATGCCATTTCGGAAGCTCCCGAGAAAATGGATTATTACTGGCAACAAATAGTTAAATTGAACAAAAAGCTAACCAATCCGTACGATCGATATAACTATTTTCTATCGATGGATAACTATTATCTGAATCAAAAGCCCCAACCCCATTATGAAAAAGCATTGGTGGCTAATGATAGTCTGATACAAATTGCACAAGAAATAATCCCAAACAATCTACCGGGATTATACGACATTCAATCACAAACCTACGAAGCCATGGGTAACTTCAAAGAGGCATTGGCATACCTCAGAATAGCGACTCAATATAAAGATTCGCTGACTACTGAAAATATGCAAAAGCAATTAGGTGAACTCCAGATAAAATATGAAGTGAATAAGTTGAACAATGAAAAGTCACAACTTGAAATTAAAAACAAACGTATTCTGGTGATATGCCTGTCTATCATTCTGATCATTGTAATCTTTGTCTGTCTGTATTTATATCACGACCTGAAAAAAGAGAAAAAGATGAAGTTTCATCTCCGGAACCTCAAGCAAAAAGCCGAAGAAAGTGAAAAGATGAAGACAGCTTTCATAAACTCTATTTGCCACGAGATACGTACGCCACTCAATTCGATTGTAGGTTTCTCCGACTTGATATTCAATGATGAGATAGATAAAGAAACCCGTGAAGGTTTTTCACAAGAGATTCAGAAAAGTACAATTCTACTTACTTCATTAATCGATAATATGCTTGAAATATCCAGCCTGGATGTATCACAAGAAAAATTACCTTGCAAAGAAGCGAATCTTAATTCTATCTGTATACAAGAGATGACATTATTAAATCGGTCTCATAAACCCGATATAGACTATCGGACCGACTTGCCGGAACACCCCATCATACTGACCACACACGAGAAATATTTATCATTAGTCATAGAGCATCTATTGAACAATGCAAATAAGTTCACGGAAAAAGGCATTATTACCCTCCATTGTCACATCGACGAAGCACGCCAACAAGTTCATATAAGCGTGACAGATACCGGATGTGGTATACCGGCAGACAAACATAAGGAGGTTTTCGAACGATTCTCCAAGCTCAATGCATTCACTCCAGGTAACGGATTGGGACTTTATTTGTGCCAACTGATCATCCGCAGATTGTCCGGAAAGATAAGCATTGACCCAACATATACAGGAGGTACCAGAATAACAGTGATTTTACCTGTTCAATGACACCTCCTTAATTCTCGAACACAGAACTATTTGAAACGTGAGGTATCCACTCCCTCTCGTTTCTTCTCTTTATAGCCTCCAAATTTATAGGTAAACGAAACACCAAATTCACGGAAAGCAGAGTAATGGTTGGTCACGTTCTGCATAGCATAATAAATTCGCGGTGAAATCTGACCTGTTTCAAACAAGTCATTACATCGAAGAGTCAGCAATGCCTTTCCATTGGCAAAACCATACCTGAGCGCTATGTCCAAGTTGCCGGATGCCGGTAAATCATAGATGCCTTGTATCGCCTTACTGCGTATCATTCCACTCACAATCAGCTTAATATCCGGATGTGATAACAGAGTCACTGTATGATTCATATTCAACATCGCATAATATGCTTTCCGATCAAAAGGAATATCCCAAAAGTCACTGTCTTTTTGACGATCGTAAACGCCGGTCAATGTGAAACGCGATTTCAGCCAGCGTCCGATCGCAAATGGGACAACAGCCTGTACACCGGCTTGCTGTTCAAAATCAAAATTGAAATACTTATAAATTTCAACCAATCGCTCCGGTGATTGATAAAGGGTTTGTGTTGCATTATCCTTAGTATGACTATACCATGCATTAAACATATATTTACTGTTTAAAACATAAGTCAACTGTAGCTGGTAGTTAATCTCAGGTTTCAAATAAGGATTGCCGTGAATCTCGGAATATCCTCCACCCATATAAGAAACTGCATCCTGAGTAGCCCAGTAATCGGGATAACTTTTATCACTGCTGAGGGATAATTGCCATACATTTCCCGGTGCAGGAGCATAGTTAATGTTAAAAGTCGGATACAGGCTCCATTCATTCCATACAGTCGTGTGGAATTGTTCGGCAGCCAATGAGGCATCTAAAGACAATTTATCACCAAAAGCCTTGTTAAATCCGGCGTAAAAATTAAGTGTTTGTTCCCGACGACGAGACTTCATATTGCTATTTCCCGATATTATTTCATCAGTTTCAGGGTCATGATAATATTGATGGCTGTTGTCCAAACTTGTCGTATAGACTGCCCCATAATTCATTCCCCACCCATTGCCCAGATCATGTTCTCCGGAGAGGAAAAGTTTCCAACGATTGATACGCTGAGAGTCTTTAACACGAAAATCCAGTTCATCACTCCCCATCCGACTGTGAAGTAATTGTGAAGAAGGTGAATGATAATAAGTATATTCCACTCCGGCTTTCCATCCGAATGGCATATGATAATCGAGGCGTGCATTATGGAGCTGGTCGGTCATACGGGTACGGGCATTCGAAATTTGAGTGCCGTCTACAGTGCTCAGATTAAAACCATTCACAAATTGGGCATTGTATGTCACACTAAGTTGATGGTTTGCGGCAAATACATAATCGCCGGCTAAACGCAGGTTGTGTCTATTCGAACGGCTTCGTTGAGATTCATTCGTACTTATGGGATGTATCGTACCATCTGACAAAGCGTGCAAAGCCTCTTTATCCGTCAGGAAATAGTTTCGCCCATGACTGTAAGAGTAAAGAAAGTCTGCAGAGAATTTATGTCCCGAATACAGAAGGCTCGCACGCTCAGTCAAATATTCATAATGCCTTTGCCGATAATCACTGAAAAACTCACCCTGCAAGGTGGATTTCCCGGAGTCTCCCTGTTTCAGGCAGATATTTATCATAGCCCCCCGCACCTGATAACGTGCAGGAGCCGAATACATCACTTCGGCCTTTTCAATACGCCCGGCAGGAATGCTTTTTAAAAGAGTGTTCAGTTGTTCCTGAGTCATTGTGGTTACTTTGCCATCCAATACAACCGTAACACTTTTTCCTCCTAAAGTCAGATTATCATTCATTTCGCTCACTCCGGGGAGTTCCTTTATCGCGTCATATGCATTGTCTACCGCAAAATTCTGAATAAGTCGAGGCAAATCATATACAAGTTTTCCCTGCATTGCTTTCACCACCGGACGTTCACCTACCACCATCACTTCGGGCAAGGATCTGTACAAACTGTCTAAACGTCCATCCATCGTAATCAGACTATCCGCAGAAAGTATCCGATCTTCATCCGCGTTCTGTGCCGCTACCTGAAAGCAGACAGCACCTGCAAACACAAAAGTCAAGTAAATTCGTTTCATTTTTTATTCCTTGTTTGGGTTACAGTTGCAAAGTACGGCAGAAAAGGCAAGACAATACGTTATCATCGACTTATGTAGTGTTATCTACTGTTATCGGTAGTGTTATTTAGTCTTATCAGATGTAACAACAACAAAGGTTAACCATTATCTTTGCCTGCATGAAACTCCCAATCAAACATATCGCCATACTTGTAATTGCTTCTCTGATGGCCATCTTTGCCTACCAGGCATACTGGTTGGTTAGTATGTACCATACCATGAAAAGTGATATGGAACATTCGATTATCGAGGCTATGCGCACAAGTGATTACAATGAGATGATGTTACGCATAGAACGCATGCGTCGGGATGACCAAGATCATGGTGAAATCTCTGTTTCCGCCGGATACAATGATGAAGGTGGAACATTGGTTCGCAGCAGCACTATGGTCCATAAAGAAAAGATTCCGGGAAGTACAGGAATACAACAAGATTCCATTCTCAAAACCGAACGGAAACTGGACACCCTGATCGTCGTTCGTAATGATCAGAAAGAAATAAAAGTAGTTCCGCAAGATTCCACTTCGCAGGAGGTAAAAGCTGCCATGCTGCAAACAAAAGGCGGGCTGGACATACTATTGAAAGATCAGAATACCATGCTCGAACTGGCCACTTACTTTCAAAGAGGATTGCACTCCGGCCTTGACGTTATCATGGATCCTGATTTTCAATCATACGATAGCCTGCTGACACTCAGTTTACAGGAAAGAGGAATCTCACTGCCGTATCGGATAGAATATCTGCATTTCAGCAATACGCCTGACTCCAGTTTACTTTTCACCGATACATTAGGAATGGGCGGTACGTTGAACTACATCCCCGGACCGGATGCCCATACGTACGACTACACTTTCGACATCCATTCCCATTCTCTCTACCGCCTTCGGATGGATTCAGTTTCAGGAGTGATCGTCCATCAGATGGCAGGAATACTTATTACTTCATTCGTCATTCTGTTGATTTTGGGATTCTCTTTCTGGTTTCTGATCCGCACATTGCTGAAACAAAAAACACTGGAAGAGATGAAAAGTGACTTCACCAACAATATCACCCATGAACTAAAGACTCCCATTGCCGTGGCATATGCAGCCAACGATGCTTTACTCAACTTCGGACAAGCTGACGAAAAAGCCAAACGGGACAAATATTTAAGTATCAGCCAGGAACAACTGCAAAGGCTTAGCGGACTGGTTGAACAGATACTGACGATGAGTATGGAACAACGCAAAACCTTCCGACTCCGTCCGGAAGAAATAACTCTTGCTACTTTACTTGAATCATTGACAGAACAGCATAAACTCAAAGCACAAAAACCGATTGACATCGACTATAGAGTAGAACCGGCAAACCTTACAGTATTTGCCGACCGGACCCACTTCAGCAATATATTGAGCAACCTGATAGACAATGCAGTGAAATATTCACCGGGAAAGGCCGTCATCCGCATTCATTGCCGCGAAACAGCAGATAACGGAAAAGTGGAAATTTCCGTCAGCGATGAAGGAACAGGCATCGCACAAGAGAAACAAAAACATATATTCGATAAATTCTATCGCGTACCGACCGGTAACCTGCACAACGTAAAAGGATACGGACTGGGACTCTATTATGTAAAAACAATGATAGAAAAACATGGCGGAACAGTTTGTGTAAAAAGCGAACCCGGACACGGTAGCACATTCACCATCACGTTATGAAAGAGAAAATCAAAGTATTGTTGGCAGAGGACGAACTGACCCTCGCCATGATTATCAAAGACACACTCGAAGAGGACGACTTCATTCTCACTATTGCAGCCAACGGTGAAGAAGGATTACGCATGTTTTTCGATATTCGTCCGGACGTGCTGGTGGCCGATGTAATGATGCCCCGCATGGATGGCTTTGAAATGGTAAGACGTATCCGCCAGACCGATAAACAAACACCGGTACTTTTCCTGACAGCACGTTCGGCTATTAACGATGTGGTAGAAGGCTTCGAACTAGGCGCCAACGACTACCTGAAGAAGCCATTCGGCATGCAGGAGCTGATCATACGCATCAAAGCATTGGTTGGCAAAGCATTCAGTTTCAATGAAGAAAAGAAAACAACCACCCGGTTTGAGATAGGCAACTATTTGTTCGACTCTCTTGCACAAACACTGACACATGCCGGATTGAAGCAGGAGCTTTCTCATCGGGAATCGGAAATCCTGAAGCGACTTTGCGAAAATCAGAATCAAGTGGTCAACACACAGAATGTATTACTCGACCTATGGGGAGACGATAACTTTTTTAACTCAAGAAGTTTACACGTTTTCATCACAAAGCTCCGCCATAAACTGTCAGCCGACGAGCGAATTCGCATTGTCAATGTCAGAGGGATAGGATATAAACTGATCTTAAATTAAATACACAGAATGATGAAGAATAGAATATACTGCACATTTATACTGGCAATCATTACAGTGATGGTATGTGCACAAACAGAACAACCGAAAGACAGTATCAAAGGGCATCGCGAAACTGTACCTGAAATTCGTCAGGGACTGCATATCAACGATAGAAACATACAAACAGACGGTACTCTTCCGGACAACACCCGACAAGCTGCAGCCGGTGACAGTATGACTTTCCGTATACCGTACCCGGAAAGTATTCCGTCCGGTTGGATCGTCCCTCAATTGGGGACCTATTCCAACCCCTTCATTTGGGATTACGACCGTTATTACAATTTCAACCTTTCTCCCAACAGTAATCTCAGTACTTTCAGCAATTATAACACTTATCTCAGCATAGGCACCATCGTAAAGGCGGGTGCTGCCTACTCGTTCTCTCCCAATGATCGCTGGATCTTTTCGGGAGGAGTGTTTGTTGCTAAATATACATTGCCAAGCCTTCGCATCCCCACGGCTCCGATGGCCGGTTCACGCTTTGATGCCGGTATCCACGGAAAAATTACCTACAGGCTTACAGACCATTTATACCTGAACGTGTTCGGCCAATATTCGCTCAACGGGCAACGAAACTCTAAGAAGGGCTATATGGTCCCCGACTTATATATGCAGAATCATTTCGGAGGAACAGTCGACTACATGTTCAATGGTAAATTCGGCATTACCGGCGGAGCCATCCACGAATTCAATCCCGTAAAAGGACGTTGGGAAACGAACCCTGTTTTCGGCCCTGTAATTCATCTAAAAAAGAAATAAAGGATTCACGGCAAGCAGATTATTTTCATATCTTTGCGTTTTGAAAGATAACATAGAACGGATATGAAGAAGCTGATATTCTTTTTGCTGCTGTTACTGAGTACGGCCTCACTTTCTGCCCAGTCGGAACAACCTTCCGACAGCATCCGGCATTTGCCTTCTACCGTCAAGCAATACGGAGATTTCCTGATCGATATGGGATTGTTTATAGCAGCTCCTCCCAAACTGCCGAAATATAAATTCGAATTACCCGATGCAAGCAAAGACTATAACCGGATCTTCAGTTTGAATCCGGACGTCATAATGACACAAGGACTATCCAATGTGTTCACTCCCTCCCTTTCATACGGATTCGGTTGGGGCGGACACGATTTCTTCTCGTCTCCGCAACAGCTCCAGATGGGATCGTTTAAACTGAAAAACGGCATGCGTCTGAACACGTATGGGGAATATAATGCCGATGGCAAAAAAGTCCCTAACCCTGCCGCCATGCCATGGGAAAAGAACAACTTCAAAGGGGCTTTCGAGATGAAATCTTCCGATGGGAATTTCGGTATCCGCATTGAAGTCCAGCAGGGGCGCAACTATCCATATTAAAAAAAGAAAGAAATGAAAAACATATTGATTATCGGTGCCAATGGATTTACGGGGCGCCGGATACTGAATGACTTATCGGTTAACCCTATATACCACGTCACAGGATGCTCGCTGAGAGATGACATTTGTCCCGGCAAAGATTATCGCTTCGTACGTACCGATATCCGGGACGAAAATGAAGTACGGAAATTATTTAAAGAATGCCGGCCGGATATCGTAATCAACACCTCTGCCCTTTCGGTACCGGACTATTGCGAAACCCATCATGCAGAAGCTGAAGCTACAAATGTTACAGCAGTCGAAACGATAGCACATGTTTGCGAACAGTATGGCAGCCGTTTCATCCATCTTTCCACGGACTTTGTATTTGACGGTAAAAGCACCCGGCTCTACAAGGAAGAAGATGAAGCGATTCCGGTGAATTATTACGGTGTTACGAAACTGAAAGCCGAAAAGATTATAGCCAGCATTTGTAGTAATTATGCCATAGTACGTGTAGTCGTCGTTTATGGAAAAGCCCTTCCGGGACAGCATGGCAACATCCTTCAGCTAGTAGCCAACCGGTTGAGAAACGGAGAAACGATCCGTGTCGTATCCGATCAATGGCGTACACCGACCTTTGTTGGAGATATTTCAGTAGGAGTAGAAAAGCTGATGTTTCATACAGCCAACGGCATCTATCATATTTGCGGCAGCGAATGCCTCACAATTGCCGAAATCGCCTACCGGGTGGCTGATTTTCTGAAACTGGATCGTTCATTGATCGAACCTGTCACTACCGAAGAAATGAAAGAGGTTACTCCCCGCCCGCGTTTCAGCGGATTAAGTATCGAAAAGGCTAAAGCCGAAATCGGGTACACCCCGCGCACATTGGAAGAAGGTATGGAGGCTTCTTTGTTCTAACTTCACAGCAGAGGAGAGCAGAAAAGTAATTTCCCATTTATCAGGAGCAGGCAACAGCCATCATGGTGCAGTCGTTTCGGAGCTGTTGTGCCAGATTCTGAACGATAAGGGTTCTTGGGATGCCCCTCAGCGGTTAAACGGCTCTTTCGGCACTCCCGGCCTGCAATCTCTCCAACAGTTCTTCAATGCTGTTCAGCGTTACGGCTTCCCCTTCCTGCGGATGTAGGATGAATCCGTTACCGTCTTTCAGATCACCGGTTTCGATGTAGGTATCCGACTCGACAGTACGATTAGCCAAAATCCCGTTACGTTGCAGGGCTTTACGCACCATGGCATATTTCTGTCCATGCCCCACCAGACGTATCTGCGATGTATATTCGTTGTCTACCCGGAACAAGCCCGTCTCCAAATCGAACACAATGCCTTTACGGGCAAAGAAACTACTCAGTTTGCCACTCAGTGACAGATCTTCCGGAGTACCGATAGTCACCCCGTTCATCTTGTCCATCAACCAGATTTTATCGGCAATCTGTAAAGCCAGCTCCAGATCATGTGTGGAAAGAAAAATCGTTTTATTGGTCTGGCGGCTCAACCGGTGAAGCAACTGCATCATCTCCACTTTACTGGGGAAATCGAGAAATGCCGTCGGTTCGTCCAGAAAGATCACCGGAGTCTCTTGTGCCAGCGCTTTGGCAATCATCACTTTCTGTCGCTCACCATCACTCAGGGTATGCACCATGCGGTGTGCCAGGTTCTGAATCTTCACCAAAGCAATGGAACGTTCGACCACCTCCTTATCTTCTCCGCGAAGTGTTCCCCAAAAACCGGTATACGGACTGCGTCCCAAGCCTACAAGCTCGTGCACCGTCATATTGCGAATATCACATTTCTCAGTGAGCACTACGCTAATGACGGTTGACAGTTCCTTGTCGGTATATGCATCGATCTCCTTGCCCACAATCTCTATCTTACCCCCCAATTTAGGTTGAAATGCCGAAAGTGTACGCAACAGGGTGGACTTCCCCACTCCATTAGCTCCCAACAGGCAAGTCAGTTCGCCACAGTTAATGCCGGCATTGATACGATCGGCCACAACTTTAACATCGGTCTTACCCAGGTAGCCTATCGAAAGATTCTCTATATGAATGGTTTTTTGCTTCATGATTCTTTATTCACTTAATTCACTTTTACGCTTACGGAACAACACTGATGCCACGACCGGCGCGCCTACCAGCGCAGTCACGGAGTTGACCGGAAGAGCTCCCTCAAAGCCCGGCATGCGGGCAACCAGATTGCATACCAAAGCCAACGAAGCACCTGCCAGCAAAGTGGCCGGCATCAGGATGCGGTGATCCGAGGTATGAAAGATGGCACGGCAAAGATGAGGAACCGCCAAACCAATGAACATAATCGGTCCGCAATAAGCGGTCACGATGGCTACAAGCACTCCCGAACATGAAATGACCAACAGGCGGGCACGCTTGATGTTCAATCCCAAGTTACGTGCATACCCATCGCCAAGCAACATCAGATTCATGGTTTTAATCAACAGGAAAGAGAGCGGAATCAGCACAACCATGATACAGACGAACAAGGTCATCTGATCACCGGAGACGCGGGCAAAGCTACCCAACCCCCAAATGACGTAAGCGCGGATGTCTTCTTCCACACTAAAATATTTGAGTACACCGATAACGGCACTCGCCACATAGCCAATCATCACACCGATAATCAACAAAGTTACATTTCCTTTCACTTTTTGGGATACATACACAATAAGCGCCATCACCGACAGGGCACCGATAACGGCCGCCAACGAAAGAGCCACCTCGCCCATATATCCCAATTTGCTAAGTGCCACGCCTCCAAATGCTCCGGACAACAATACCACGAAAGCCACTCCCAGGCTGGCACCGGAACTGATACCAAGTACAGAAGGTCCTGCCAGCGGATTACGAAATACGGTCTGCATCTGCAAGCCACTGATAGAAAGTCCGGCACCCGCCACCAAAGCAGTCAAAGCCTGCGGTACCCGTGACTTCCAGATGATATTTTGCCAGATAACGGATTCATCCGTTCCGCCCCAAAGTATGTTCCATACCGAACCGATGGGAATGGAAACCGAGCCCAGAAGCAGATTCAGCAGAAAAAAGACAAAAATAGATGCGGCTATAAGCAGCATAAGAGGTATTGTCGGTCGTTTCATCGGACAGATTAATTGAGTCGTTCGTAATAGACAGGCGTATAATCAGGCAACAAGTCCGGATGAAAAGCCTTAATCAAATCTTCCAGTACCACTTCCGGCTGGGTAGGCATACTTTCATAAAACGGCTTTTCACGCATGTTGCAATATATCACCCCTTTCTCACGGAAAGCACGAAAATCGGCATATCTCGTATCTTCGCTCTTCAATACATCATAAGAGAAAGTCCCGTCGAAACTATTGACAATACGCCAATAGTCGGCACTTTCCGCCTGGCTGTACACTGTTTCGAAGTCGAGCGTGACACCTCCCGACCGGGGATCGTCTTTCAGAAAATAATCGGCACCTGCATCACGAAAGAGCTGTGCCAGAAAACTTTTACCGCCCACGGCATACCAGTTGCCCCCGCGGATCTCTCCACTGAACACCACCGGACGCTTCTTTACATAGGCAACCCTTTCTTTCAATTCATTATAATGCTTTTCTATGGCTGCAAATTTCCGGTTGGCAGTCTCTTCCTCTCCGATGAAAAGTCCGATAAACTTAATCCATTCGGCCTGTCCCAACGGAGTCATCTCTTTGTATCCCAAATGCGGCACCAGCGGAATGCCCACTTCACGCATGGCATCGTATCCGCCGCGCTTGAAAGGAGAAATGAAGATGACATCGGGATTCACACTCATGATCACTTCATTATCAAAGTTCCCCTCGATACCTATCTTAGCCGTTCTACCCTGCTTCAAGCGTTCGTTCATTTCTTTGTTGAAGAGATGACGGGTGCTCGTGATACCCACTACATGATTTAAAGCATCCAGTTTAATAAAGTTGGATAACTGCAAGGAAGTCATACAGATAACACTCTTCACGGGAGTCTCTATCACTGTATAGCCGGCAGGAATATTTTCAGGTTTCGTCCCTCCGGGCACAAGAGCGTAATGAAAAGATTCACCTCCTTCTTTCTGCGGATCGCTGATATCGACCAAGCGGCATGTAGGAGTATAGGTCACTTTAAAACCTTTGGCATAAACTGGTGTGATACGGACAGAAGATGTATCGGACACCTCACCGGTTACTATCGTTACATTCTGGTTGTTTTTCGGACGACAACCGGCTAAAGAGATACAGGCCAGCAGTGCGCATCCGATCAGGAATTGTTTCATCGTTATTTGTCTTTTAATTCAGATTACAGCGGTCAAAGATACTTAATAATTCTTGTTTCATAGAGATATTTTCCTCACTTTTGCAGAACATTAAGATGATAAACCGATAACAAATGATAACTACACATCCCATACGTTTCGTATCTTTAGGCCCCGGAGAACCGGATCTGATTACATTGAAAGGACTCAAAGCACTGCAAGGAGCCGATTGCATCTTCTGTCCGGCCACCATGACTCAAGACGGCAAGTCCTCTTCACGGGCACTCTCCATCCTGAACACTCTCGGATTCTCGGACACCGTACAGTGTTTCCGGCTTCCTATGGACAAGGACAGGACACTGGCATTAAGATCTTATGAAGCTGTATATGAAAGCAGCAAAATACTCCGTGCAGAGGGACAAAACGTCGTAATTGTGGCCGAAGGAGATGCGGGTCTTTACTCTTCCATCCACTACATCTACGACAAGCTGCAACAAGACGACATCCCCGTTGAACAGATTGCCGGTATTCCCGCTTTTATTGCTTCCGGAGCGATGGCGGGCCTGCATATTGTCAGTCAGGAAGAGCGGCTGATCGTGATACCGGGTCACGTCACCGCCAAAGAACTGGACGACTACCTGAAACATCAGACGGTAGTGGTCATAATGAAGCTATCGCAATGTATAGACGAGGTACACCAATGTATAATTAACCATCCGGAATACCAATACCACTACTTTGAAAATGTAGGGACCGAGAAGGAATACTACTCTTGCTCCACCGAAGAACTTCGGGAAAAAAGATACCCTTATTTCTCGGTAATGATTATCAGATTCGGATAAGGGTACACCTCGTTAAAGTTCCCGACCAATCACATACCAGCTATACATCCCGGCACATACGAGTTGTACAACTCGTACATCACCAGTTGCACAACTCGTCGTGTACCAGTTGTACAACTCGTCTACGATTACATCGGTTGATTGCATATTCAAGATAGAATGATTACATTTATATCCCCTAATACTCAATGATCATGAAAACTACCAGACTCCAACTTTCCCTTTTAGCCCTTTTTCTGGGGTGCGCTTCTCTACAGGCACAATACAAATGGGCAGATCCACTCAAACAAGACTTTCATACAGTACGCGGACAAGCATGGCAGGACGAACTGAAAGATTCTTATGCCCGCCTCCCGCAAAGGGCAGAAGATAAAGTACGCAAGCCTTTATGGGATTTGTCGCGGCAAAGCGCAGGGCTGTCTGTCGCCTTCCGTTCCAACGCATCCGAAATAAAGGTTCGCTACGTAGTAAAAGGCGGACTCTCTATGCCCCATATGCCGGCTACGGGAGTTTCGGGCATCGATCTGTATGCTACAGACAATAACGGGCAAGAACGCTGGTGTGCCGGAAATTATTCCATGGGAGACACCATTGTCTACAATTTCAGGGGACTTTCATACGCGGCTAAATCCGGCAACGGATTTGAATACCAACTATTCCTGCCGCTATACAACAGTGTATCATGGATGGAGATAGGTGTTCCTGCCGACGCTTCTTTCCGTTTTCTTCCGGTTTCACAAGAAAAGCCTCTGGTCATATACGGCACTTCCATTGCGCAAGGAGCCTGTGCTTCGCGTCCTGGCATGGCATGGGGCAATATACTGAACCGGAAGTTGGGACATCCGGTCATCAATCTGGGGTTCTCCGGCAACGGAAAACTGGAAGAAGCACTCTTCGATCTTCTGTCAGAGATCGATGCACGGCTATATATCATTGACTGCATGCCCAATCTGGCAGGAAAAGAAGCATCGGCCGTAGTGTACCAACGCACTTTGGAGGGAGTGAAAAAACTTCGTGAAAAGAGCCGGGCCCCCATCCTGTTGGTAGAACACGACGGATATAGCAATGAATTCAGTTCCGAAAGCGCGGAGGAATCCTATCGTGTGGCCAATGCAGAGCTACGCAAGGCATACGAGACGCTGCAAAAAGAGCAGGTTCCTACTGTCTATTATCTGACCAAGGAAGAAATCGGTATGCCGATGGATGCCATGGTAGACGGTGTTCATTCCACCGACCTGGGTATGCAGCAATATGCGGACAGTTACCGGAAGAAGATAGGTGAGATCTTACACGAAAAGAGTGAAGGGCCTACTTCATGTATCCCCTGCAAGCAGCAAAGAGATCCATACGACTGGTACGGACGCCACGAAGAGATCTTGAAACTAAATAAGCAAAGTGCTCCCGAAGTGGTGATGATCGGCAACTCGATCACGCATTTCTGGGGAGGCGAACCTATTGCACACAATCAGTTTGGAACAGAATCCTGGGATAAACTTTTCAAAGGAAAGCGGGTCCGTAATCTCGGATTTGGCTGGGACAAAACAGAAAATGTACTGTGGCGTATCTACCATGGTGAGCTGGACGGTTTTCAGGCACAGAACATTTTCCTGCTGATAGGCACCAACAATCTCTTGTTCAATACCGACGATGAAGTCATAGAGGGAATCTGCCGGGTCGTAAAAGCGATTCGCGAGCGTCAGCCCCGTGCAAAACTCTGCGTGATGGGCATCCTGCCGAGAAAAGAGATGGAAACCCGCATTGCCCAAATAGATGCGGCATTGCAAAAGCGACTGAACGGCAAAGATTGTACTTTCATTAATCTTGCTCCGCAACTGACGCATAAAGACGGAACAATAGACCATTCACTGTTCCGTGACGGGCTTCACCCGAATGCCGAAGGATATAAACGCATCGCAAAAGTGCTGAAAGGCTACTTATAAACAAAGGACTCAATCCTTAATAATTATGCATCCTCCCCCTTAAAGTGCCACTGCATTTTTCCAGAGTCTGACAATGGTATATATTCGTTTTCATCATGAACCGTATGTTGCTCATACTGATCCGGACAAACGGATAGAAACGGGTAAATATCATTGCCGGCTGCTGCAGCCGCTCTGTAACGGCTGTAATCATAAGATACTCAAATGAAATATCTGAGATATACCTGTCACGGAAATCTGTATGCCGATGCAGAATGTAAAAAAGGCAACGAGCTTGTTAATGATCTGATTCCCTACCGGCCCGAGTTTCTGAATAATTCTTTGCCCTTGGGAAAGAAAGATATAAAGTATGGCTGCCATACAAACTATAACAAGTGCGATCACAAAATAATTGATTCCGGTTTGCAACAATTTACCTTTGACGCTGGCAGAAGCCATCAGAGTAAATATAACGGATATACTGCCCGGACCGATGCTGATGGGAAACGTGATGGGATAAAATATCTTCTGTTCTATATTCTTCCATTTGAGGCTATCCATGTTCCGGCTCGATTCTTCCTGATCTGGGGAGTTAGAATCGCCGAGCAACTCCATGGCCGTTTTACAGATAAGTATCCCACCGCCCAACTGAATGACAGGGATGGCCAGACCGAACATTAACAAAAACAGGTGGCCTATGACCAAAGTACCCACACCGATTATTATAAAGTTAAGAATCAGTTTCCGGATGGCGGTTTTCCGCTGCTTGGGATCCAGGTCGGTAAAAAAGCCATTCACCACAAAACCGTTTCCCAAAGGATTCACCACGGGAAACAAAGCCATAAAAGAGGAAGAGAATATAATTAGCAGATTACTCAGTGACATAGTTCTTGCATTTTTTAAAATACTCCATTAAGAATACAATACCTATGTAAAAACACAGATGGACTCTTATTGATGCTGCAATTGCAAGAAACATTTTCTTATTGTGATATTTTAACAGACTAACACTAATGGGAAACCTACATACGTGTGTATCCGCACTTCCCCGGAAGAGTAAATCGTATATTATGCGAAGACAACTCTCACTTCCGTCCCCTTCCCTTCTTCGGAACGAATGCTGACCTTCCCCCTGTAGACAGAAAAGATTTTCATGGAAAGACTTAACCCGATCCCTTGACCGGCGTATTCTCTCGTATTACTTCCCCGGTAGAATGACTGGAAGATAAGTTCCATTTCATCCGCCGGGATGCCGATTCCGGAATCTTTGACAGCTATCCCCCATCGCTCTTCTTCCTTGTAAAGCCGGATAAGCACCTCGCCTTGCGAATACTTGCAGGCATTGTCTATCACGTTTTGCAAGGCTATTTTAAACAAGTAAGGGCTGGCACTGACCACAGCGTACCTTGCGGCATCTTCCGGATATTGCAGCCGGATGCGCGGGTTAGCAGCCCCTGCCTCTTCCAACAGGTCTGCCAGACGAATCTCTTCTACGTTATTCTTCCGGATGTCCTCTTCCTGTCTCGACAGAAACAGCAGATGCCTGATCAGATTGGACAGGCGTTTACTTTCCCCGGCTATCCGCCGGAGTGCTTCGATGTACTCATCGGTACTCCGTTCTTTCAGGAGACTTATTTCACATTCACCCTGAATGGCGGTAATAGGATTATTCAGTTCGTGAGAAGCATGGCTGACAAATGATTTTTCTGCTCTAAATGCCGTATCGATACGGTCGAGCATACTGTTTAAGGTTTCTATCAGATGGTCCAGTTCATCTTTATTGCCGGTGGTCTTCAATCTGCGGTTCAGACTGTTGCCGCGGATCTGTTTCAACTGTAACAGGACGTGCTGCAAGGGAATCAATATTCTCGTAGAATAGAGTTGTCCGATGAAAAAGATCAATACCGAGCTGCATAATACCAGAAAGGCGGATAAGAGCAGCAAGTGTTCTTGTATCTTGACCCCATAACTGTTATGCGACATGATAATTACGATAAAATTGCCTTCATTATCGGGATAGTATAGTGCGGCTCCCAGCATATCCTGATATACGAAAGAGACCGATGACATCTCTTTTGACTCGAGAAGCTGCTTCTGCTGGCTGGCGGAAAGATATTTATTCAGCGTATCACGCACCACGGCATCACTATCCATATCCAACAAAATCTCTTTGGCCTCCGGCAGCAGCTCATCATACTTCCGTTGAATGGTCTGATAGCTTTGCTCATCCACTTCATCTCGCTCCCAGTGTTTCTGAGCGGTCAGAAAAGCTTTTTCCCGAAGGTATGACCTGTACAACCCATCGATATACCTTGAACTGAACAGGTAGAACACTCCGATAACTGCCATGGTGGTCAGTACCGTTACCAACGTATAAAAGAGTGCGATTTTACGTCCTATTTTCATAGCCTGGCTTGTTAAAGTTAAGCATACATGATATATCCCGAACCTACCACCGTATGAATCAATTTCTTGTCATGCTCCTTATCTATTTTACCACGAAGATAGTTCACATAAACATCTACCACATTGGTATTCGTATCGAAATTCTTATCCCATACATCTTTCAATAATGTCAGGCGCGAAAGCACCATGCCTTGATGGGTCATGAAATACTCCAGCAAGCGGTACTCCTTAACAGTGAGTTCTATCTCCACCTCCTTGCGTCTGGCACGGCGGGTGTTGCAGTTAAGCACCAGATCATGACATACCAGCTGCTGGACAGAGTCTTCCCGCCCTCTGCGCAGGATGGCCTTGATGCGCGCCTCCAGTTCCTGAAAGCTGAATGGTTTCACCAAATAGTCATCCGCCCCCGAATCGAGCCCTTTCACGATATCCTCCGTGGTGCCCAATGCAGTCAACATTATAACCGGGGTGAGATAACCGTATTGCTGCCGATAAAGCCGGCATAGCTCCAGACCGTTCATCTTAGGCATGATAATATCCAGGATCAACAGGTCGAATGCTTCTTGCCGGATGAATTCCCATCCGGCATCACCGTCATTAGCCACCGACACAGAATGTCCAAACTCCTTCAAACCCCGTTCTATAAACGAAGCTATATTCACTTCATCTTCTACCAATAATATCTTAGCCATCCTTCTTTAGTTTTTAAAGTGGCAAATATACTGTTTACACTCGTCTTTGCCGCAATTTACCCTCTTTATCATACAACGTTTTACCATAAATAACTTCTACAATCAACGGAAAAATGAATAGAGTAAAGAAAGTATCGCACAATACGCCCCCGATAATGACAATGGCAAGCGGGCGTTGCGACTCAGAACCGATGCCATGACTCAAGGCGGCCGGCATTAATCCGATGGCAGCCATAGCAGCCGTCATCACGACCGGACGAACACGCGAACGGACGGTATTCTTTACAGCTTCCGATAAAGGTATGTGTGAACGTACGTTCGATTTAATGCCCGAGATCATAATCACTCCATTCTGGATGCAGATACCGAACAGGGCAATGAAACCGATCCCCGCAGAAATCGAAAAGTTGAAATGGGTAATCAACAAAGCAATAATTCCCCCGGCAGCTGCAAACGGCACATTCAGTAGCACCAGGCCTGCATCTCTCGCATTCGAAAAAAGGATGAAGAGAATGACGAAAATAATGGCAATGCTGACAGGAACCACCTGGGCAAGCCGCTTACTGGCACGTTGCTGATTTTCAAAATCTCCGGTCCATTTCAGCGTATATCCGTCCGGCAGATGTACCGAAGCCGCCACTTTCTTTTGTGCTTCGGCGACAGCAGACCCCATAGCACGTCCGCGTACGGAGAACTTAACGGCACAAAAACGGGCATGACTGTCACGGAATATAAGTAGAGGTCCCGTAATAGTCCGGATATCCGCCAGCTCTTTGATCGGTATCATCGTACCATCCATCGCGGGCACCAGAATCTTACCTATTTGCTCTTCGTTCCGGCGAAACTCTTCATTGTAACGCACCATGATATTGAATTTACGCTCGTCTTCATAAAGCAGGGAGGCCGATTTACCTCCTATAGCCATCTCGATAATAGACTGCACGTTCTCTTTAGACACACCGTAACGCGCCAGTTGCTTTTCATTCAACTCGATGCGAAGTTCCGGCTGGCCAATGTTGCGGATCACTCCCAAATCCTCGATACCTTGTACGGTTCCCAATACTTTGTCGATCTGCACAGCCAGTTTCTCCGCTTCATATAAGTCTTTGCCGAAAACTTTAACGGCAATAGATCCTTTTACACCCGAAGCCGCTTCCTCTACATTGTCAGTGATCGGTTGCGAGAAATTAAAATCGGTGCCGGGATAAAGAGCAAGGGCAGATTGCATTTTCTCAATCAGTTGTCCTTTGCTAAGTCCGCTTTCCCACTCCTTCTCCGGGAAAATATCGACATGAAACTCCACATTATAAAAACCGGTGGCATCGGTTCCGTCATTCGGACGCCCGGTTTGCGAAAGCACCTGTCTTACCTCGGGAAATGCCAGTAATTCTCTGCGCATTCTATTGGCAAGGGATACTGACTCATCCAAAGAAATGCTCTGCGGAAGGGTAGCGCGAATATAAATAGCCCCTTCATTCAACTGCGGCAAAAATTCCATTCCCAGAAACGAATAGAGAAACAGACCGATTCCTCCTGCCAAAGAAGCCAATCCGATAGACAATTTACGATGGGCATGAAAAATCGCAAACAAAGCCGCACTCTTTTCTCTGATAAAGTGCACCAGAAAATTACTTCTCTCACGCACATTCTTCTTCAAAAGAATAGACGACATGACCGGAACCAGCGTCAATGTGAAAATCAATGCTCCCAGTAAAGCAAATCCCAGAGTATAGGCCAAAGGAGAAAACATTTTTCCTTCTACTTTTTGAAACGAAAAGATGGGAATCAGCGCTGTAATGATAATCAGTTTAGAAAAAAAGACAGCTTTGGCCTTTTCTTTGGCTGTACTTCGGATCAGGCCCATTTTTGACATCCTGTTGAATACGGGCATTCCCACCTCTTTCGCTTTTCGGTCGAGGGCAACGAATATTCCCTCCACCATCACTACCGCTCCGTCTATAATGATCCCAAAATCAATAGCTCCCATTGAAAGCAGGTTGGCAGACATCCCCATTATGTGCAAGCAGATAAAAGCAAATAACAGGGCTAACGGTATAATGACCGCAACTACTGCCGTCGTCCGCCAGTCTGCCATAAAAATAAATACAATGAAAGTTACCAGCAATATGCCCTCTACCAAATTGTGTGTCACCGTATGAACTGCAAGATCCACCAGATCTTCCCGGTCATAGAAAGGTACGATCTCCACATCCGACGGCAGGATATTCTCATTCAGTTCGTCTATTTTCGCTTTCAACCCGGATATGACTTCTCCCGGATTCTCTCCTTTGCGCATCACCACAATGCCTTCCACTACATCATCTTCATCCATACGCCCCACCTGGCCCAAACGGGGTAAACATGATTCGCGTACATCGGCCAGATTTTTCACCAGTATGGGAGTCCCATTAATGTTTTTTACTACAATGTTCCGCAGTTCTTCCAAGTCATTAATCAATCCGATACCTCTCACAACATAGGCCTGCGAACTTTTGGTAATCACATCTCCCCCGACATTGATATTGCTTTTCGCTATGGCATCATAAAGTTCAAGCGAAGTGATGCCATAATTGATTAACTGATTCGGATTGACACTGACTTCAAAAGTCTTCACTTCCCCGCCGAAACTGACAATATCCGCCACTCCCGATACGGCACGCAAGTTACGGTCGATCACCCAATCCTGAATCGTTTTCAGTTCGCGTACACTCCGTTTGTCACTTCGCAAAGTATAACGGTAAATCTCACCCGTAGGTCCGTAAAGAGGTTGTACTTCCGGAGTCACCCCATCCGGAAGATCTGCGTCATTCAATAAATTGTATACCTGCTGACGGGCAACAAAATCATCCACATGATCTTCAAACAACACATTGATGACCGACAGTCCGAATAGGGTTGTCGAACGGATATCCGTCTTCTTCTGTACTGAGTTCATGGCTATCTCCACCGGAATCGTAATGAACTTCTCCACCTCTTCCGCACTGCGTCCCGCCCATTGGGTAATGATGGTCACTTTCGTATTCGTCACATCGGGAAATGCATCTATCGGTGTATGCTTGAACGAAACCACACCGGCAATGACGGCAATCGTCGTACAAAAAAAGATGAAGAACTTATTTTTCAACGAAAATGCCACAATATTGTCTATAAACTTATGCATAGTATTCTTCCGTTTTTAGTCTGCATTTAAACTATTGTAGACCAATAATACATTCTGATTCAGCACTCTGTCACCCTCGGAAAGCCCGGAACGGACATAGCATTCCTGATTCTGCCGTTTGTATACATCGACTTCTTTCACTTTCAGGCGGTTGTCGGGGGTGACGGTTACGACGTAATTCTTACCTCCTTCAAATATCAAGGCATGTGCATTGATCCGAGGCATCTGTTTCCCGGAAGATTTGCACTCAACATTGACCGTGGTGAACATACCCGGCTTCAACAGATAGTCTTCGTTACACAGCTTTACCCGTACGTTCATTGTCTTACTTTCAGTATTCAACATGTGGTATACTTTATCTATATTTCCGGAGAACACCTTACCCGGATATGCCAGCGTAGTGATATGTACCGATGCTCCTTCTGCTACTTTACTGATGTCGCTTTCATAAACATCTGCCATCACCCATACATGCTCCAAACCGGAGACAGTAAATATCTCCTCACCCTGATCGGGACGAAGCTGCATATTTCTGCTCACACTCTTTTCCACAATAAAACCGCTAACGGGAGATTTGACTTCATAGAATGACCGGCCGCTAAAGTTATTTATGGAAAAAATTTCTTTGATGCGATTCTCTTCCGCTTCAGCATTGATCAATTCCTGACGTGCCTGCAATACATCTTTATCGGATGCCAACCCGGAATCGAACATATCCCGGGTAGCATTTACATTTCTGCGGGCAATAATCACCTGCTGCTCCGCCTCTTTCATCTGTCTTTCGTAATCGGCCACTTCACCGCTACGCAATATGGCAAGTATGTCTCCTTTTCTCACATAATCCCCAACTTCAGCGCGAAGCTCCGTCACTGTTCCGCCAAACATCGGATAGACGTGTGCCACCTGTTCCTGATTAAAAGTAACACGTCCGTTCAAAGTCAATTCATCTGCCACATCATGCAGATGCACCGTATCGACGGAAACTATTTTCAGTAAACTGTCTGTCAGACACAGATCTTGATTTTCTCCGGGGTGCTTTACTTCTGATGAGCAACCACTCCCCATACCCAAAATCAATAGGCATGGAAGGTATTTTGTCCAATTCATAAATTATATGGATTTAGTAGTTAAAAATAGGTTGTCCGGCCACCGCATTCAGGTTCTCTATACCGAGCAGTACGTTTTTCTTGATTTCGTAAAGCCGGATGCAAGTCTCTTTGTAGCTATCATAAAAGTCGATGAATTCTAAAAGACTGATGTTACGTTTGATAAAGTTCTCGTTGGCTCCGGCTATCAGTTTCTCAAAATTCTGTTCCAGTCCCATATCAGTCGACTGATACAACTGACATGCTTTCTCTAAAGCAGTATAAGCTGCGTATAGTTCGGCCTCGGCTTTATTTCGGGAATACTCTTGCTCCCGATCCGCCTTCAGAAGATTGAAACGGGCCATTTTAATATTCCCCTGGTTACGGTTAAAGATAGGTACCGACATACTGAATCCGATTGCAAAGTAGTTATTAATAAAATTACCTTGGCGATCATAACTACCTTTTACTGCGAATTCTGGAAAAGCCAACGCCTTCTGCAATTTCAGATCGGCTTGCGAAGCAGTGACACAGCTGCGTGCCAACTTCTGGTCAGGTCTCCCGTGTACCCTCTCTTGTAAATCGGCATATGACAACCGGTCCATGTTTAATTGTCGAAGATCTCCTTCATCTATTACAGGCTCTGTCCGAAAGTCGGCAGGCAGATTCAGTAACAGATTCAATTCTCCTCTCCGGGACAAATAGTTGCTTTCGCATTCGTTCTTGTCTTTCTTCAGAGAAAGCAGCATAGACTCGAGTCTCGCCATCTCCATTAAAGAGATATTTCCCTTTGCGTGCTGCTCTTTTATACCTGTCAGCAAATGCTCCAGCGAATTGATTTCTTTATCATAAACAGACAATGACTTTGAGAGATAGAAAACTTCTGTAAATGCCTCGCCAAGTTCCTGGCGTAAAGTCCTCATCACTTCTTCGAACTGATAACCGGCAATTTCCTTGTTTATCTTCTCCAGCCGTATCTGCTTATTCCGTTGTCCGGCAAGGCGTATCACCTGCTCTATTTCGACTACCGACTCACCTTTTTTGCCGAAGTCAAAGTACTTTCCATTCAATCGGTTATACACATTTTGTTCGAATGAAATTACCGGATTATCGAACAGTCCGGCCTGAAGCAACCTGGCTTGTGCGATGTCTACATTGTAGCGCTCGGCCAATAGGGATAAATTACATTTCAGGAAACGTTGCTCTGCCTCCTTCAGAGTCAAGCCGACGGACGGCTGTTGGGCTTCGGCAAATCCGAAAAAGCCAAGAAAAAAGAGAATAAAAAACTTTCTGATCATAGTCCTTGTTATTTTGGAAGCAAAAGTACAACTCCCCCATGAAGCAAACCGTTTGAAAGCAATTATAAGATACTCAGATAAGATTAGAAAGTTATTAGAAAGCAGAAAAAACGGGACAAGGAAGAATTGCTAATATAATAGGAGAAATAGCTATCTGACAATAAGATCTATCTTCCTATCTTTGCAACATCAAAGAAATAAATAAGTAATCACTAAAAAAGTAAAAATATGAAAGTCATTGATTTAACAAAAGAAAGCTTCGTAGAGAAAGTGGCCGAATTCCAAGAATACCCGAATAAATGGGATTTTAAAGGTGATAAACCTTGCCTGGTAGATTTTCATGCTCCCTGGTGTGTATATTGCAAAGCCCTGTCACCTATACTCGACCAACTGGCTGTAGAATATGATGGGAAAATAGATATTTATAAAGTGGATGTAGATCAGGAACCGGAACTGGAGGCTGCTTTTGCCATTCGTACAATCCCTAACCTGTTGCTTTGTCCGATGGGAGGAAAACCAAGTATGAAATTAGGAACTATGAATAAAACCCAGTTAAAAGCATTGATAGAAGAAGTTTTGTTATAATTTACCGGATCAATCATTTAATGAAGGGGTATCGAAACCCGTATTCACCACAGATTACACGGATTCACACAGATAAATAGAATAGATTAAGCTTACTCTGTGTGACTCTGTGTACCCCTGTGGTGAGTTATGAAACACTCTCTTGAAATTAATATGACTATTTTATTCCGGCAGCAAGTACCAACCTTATATCTGCATATGAGACATCATCCCCCAAAGCTGCTTTAATAACCGTCAGTCCTTTATCACTTCCATGGGCCTGTACGTAACGGATGATTTTCGTGATTTTCTCTCTTGCCACCAACTGCTCTATTTTAACTTCACCAGAGCGTACATAGTGTTCCAGATGTCCCGCTATGGTTCCGGAAACCAGCTCGCGTTCCTTGGCTATTTCTTCAATACTCTTCCCCTGCCTGAAAAGACGATACGTTACCTCTTTGGTATCAGGCTTCGGTTCTTTCACCGATTTAGCCTCTTTTAAAGGTTTGGGCTCTTTCGACGTTTTAATCCCATTATTGACAGTCAACGTCGCTGTTGGTATTTGCGGACGTTCTATGCCATGCTCCTCTACGTATCGGTTCACCATTTCAAGCAAGGCATCACCGTATTTTTCGGCACCGCGTTTTCCGAAATACGGAATACGTATCAGTGAAGCCGCATCATTCGGCAAGAGGTTTACAATACCCAGAATTGCTTTCTGCTGTATGATGGTATATACAGGCAAACCAGCTTTTGCAGCTTCAGAATTTCTCCAGGCAATCAATTGCTTATATAATTCCGGATGAAGAATATCAGTCGGTACTTCTATTTTCTCGGCTGTCCGGGATTTACGCTCCGATCTTCCGGAAGAAGACGCAGCTTCTCCTCCCGAAACAGATAACGTAAGAACAGCCTTCTGTTTTAGAAATGCGGAAACAGAAAAACCTTCTTTCTCAGTATAGCACAAGGTCCCCAGCTTTACGTGCAATGCTGTCTTCATTGCATCTGCCGCTTCGGAGAATTTCTTTTTCAGTTCTTTATTATCCGTTTCTACTTTTGTAGAAGTAATCAGCGGAGTTAATAAATCTTCCAGATGTTGACGGAAATAGTGGGCACCGGCCATAACCCGTTCATTCAATTTCGGGTTGGCGGTATAATCTTCAGCCCCCATCAATAGGGCAGAATATTGCAGTTTAAATGTATCGGCGACTTTCATTATCTGCGTTTTATACAGATCGGCAGTTGTCTTATATCGTTCCAACAACTTTGGATAGAGACGATATAAATGCTCGTCAAGCAAGCGAAGCAAACGTAAAAAATGCTGTTCAATCGGATGAAAATCAAACTGTTCGCACAACAATTCATAGAAGTAATGTTGACGCAATAGAGCCAATTTATGCTTGTCGGGAGTCATCTCTCCGGCATTACGGGTAAATTCATCAATCGTATCGTCACTGATAATGGACTCTCGCCTTAAAGGAGAACTAAGCACCAATCCCTGAAGCGACTTACAACGACTCAGAGCGACATAAACCTGTCCATGGGCAAAAGAGGCATTTGCATCAATGATTGCACGTTCGAAAGTTAACCCCTGGCTTTTATGGATGGTTATTGCCCATGCCAGACGAATGGGATATTGCCGGAAAGTACCTTCCACCTCTTCGGTAATCTCTTTCGTCTGCGGATTCAGGCTGTATTTACTATTTGTCCATTCTTCGGTTTCAAGCAGAAAGTCCTGTGATTCTCCGTTCCCTTTCACCCGGATGCCATCTTTACTGACAGCCGTAACCAAACCGATCATTCCATTATAATATCTATGTTCACCGGAAGAATCGTTTTTAATAAACATTATCTGAGCCCCTTCCTTAACGGTAAGCATTTCATCAGCCGGGTATGCCGATTCCGGAAAAGTGCCTTCCACCTTCGCCTGGAAACTGAAAGCTCTTCCTGAAAGAGAAAGCAGTTGTCGGTCGTTATATTGCTGAGCCTGATAGTTATGTGTAGTCAGTCGGATATATCCTTCTTCCTCTCTCGGACGGAATCCCGGAAGATAACGTTTGTTCAATTCTTCCAGAACAGCGTCGTCTGCCTCTTTCTCTCTGATTTTATTCAATAATCCGACAAATTCCGTATCACTTTGCCGATAGACTTTCTTTAACTCTATCGTGATATATTCCGTCTCTTTCAGTGAATGACTGCCAAAGAAAAATGCTGTATCATAGTAAGAGCTCAACAGGCTCCAGTCCTCTTCTTTCACCACGGGAGCCAATTGCTGCAAGTCGCCTATCATCAGGAGCTGAACACCGCCGAAAGGTTTCGAGCGATCACGATACCGACGCAGTACAGCATCAATTGCATCCAGTTGATCGGCACGTACCATACTGATTTCATCGATCACCAACAAGTCCATACTACGGATAATATTGATTTTTTCTTTTCCGAATTTATGAAAACCTTGCTGAGCAGAATTAAATGTGCTTTCCGGAATGTAAGGTGCGAAGTTCAACTGAAAAAAGGAGTGTATAGTGACACCTCCGGCATTAATGGCAGCAATCCCCGTAGGTGCAACCACTACCATACGCTTTGGGGTAAGTTCTTTTAACCGACGGAGAAAAGTTGTTTTTCCGGTTCCGGCCTTTCCTGTCAGAAAAAGATGCGTACCGGTATTTTCAATGACTTGCCAGGCTAATTCTATTTCGTGGTTCTCTTCCATGCAATAATACTTTGCGACAAAGTTAAAGCAAAAGAAAGAAGAAAGCAATATAATAATAAGTTATTTCACGGTAGAAACCACAAAGGTCACGGAATGAAGGTTATCAACTTTTCATTAATAACCATTCCGTGACCTTTGTATACTTTGGTGTGGAAATCTATGCCATACTGCCACCTACAATATCGAGCAATTCATTTGTAATGGCCTGCTGGCGGGTTTTATTATACTGCTTTGTCAACTCCTGAATCAGTTCGTTGGCATTGTCCGTCGCTATCTGCATAGCCAAAGTACGTGCAGCATGTTCGGATGCATTAGAATCGAGAGCAGCTGTAAATATCTTCTGACTCAACACCTGCGGAATCAAGTCTGCTATCAATTGAGCTGCAGAAGGTTCTATGATATAGTCATTCACTACTCCGCCTCTCTCTTCGTCATTTTGAACGGCAGACAAGTCAATCGGCAAATATCTTTCACGCAACAGTTCTTGTACCCCCATTGACTTGAAATGGTGATAAATCAATTCCACACGGTCGATATTTTTTTCCAGAAAAAGTTCCATCAACAATTTGGCCAATGCAGCGGCTTCATCATACGACGGTTTATCTGCCAACTTCTGATAACTGCCTTGAGGAAAGAATCCTAACTTCTTGACAGCCTCCTCTATTTTTTTGCCCACCGGATAGATCAGGATATTATCTTGTCCCAACTCGCGATATTCTCCCACCGTCTGCAAAAACATTTTCAGTACATTCGCATTGAAAGCACCGCATAAAGAACTGTTGGAAGAAAAAGCCACAATAGCGACCCGCTTGACGGGACGTTCCACACAGAACGGAGACTCTACCGGAAGATCAGCACTCAGAAAGTTAGTCAGAATCTTATTCAACTTCCTCTGATAAGGCAACATATTCTCAATGGCTCCCTGCGCCTTGTGTAACTTGGCAGAAGCCACCATCTTCATTGCTGAAGTGATTTTTCGGGTACTTTGTACCGAATTTATTCTGGTTTTTACTTCTTTTAGTGAAGCCATAATCTTCTAAATGATTTATAATTAACTATATTGTTTGGCAACCATTGCCGCCGTTTCTTCAATGGCCTTCGTTACCTCGTCATTGATCACTCCGGTTTTCAATACATCCAGCACATCCGCCTGATGATCGAGAGCGAGTGTATTGAGGAACGCTGCTTCAAAATCTTCTACCTTATCCAACGGAACATTTCGCAATAATCCGTGGATACCGCAATAGAGAATGGCAATCTGCTTCTCTACCGGCATTGGAGAGTATTGGGGCTGAACCAGCAAACGGGCGTTTTTCTGCCCCTTGTCAATGGTCAGTGCGGTAACCGGATCCATATCTCCACTAAATTTGGAGAATGCTTCCAATTCGCGATATTGTGCCTGATCGATTTTCAATGTACCGGCCACTTTCTTCATAGCCTTAATCTGCGCATTACCTCCCACACGGGAAACCGATATGCCTACATTAATAGCCGGACGATTACCTTGATTGAATAAATCCGTATCAAGGAATATCTGACCGTCTGTAATAGAGATCACATTAGTCGGAATATAGGCAGAAACGTCTCCGGCCTGAGTTTCAATAATAGGCAATGCTGTCAGCGAACCTCCACCTTTCACTTTACCTTTCAGGCTTTCGGGCAAATCGTTCATCTCACGGGCCACTTCTTCCTGATTAATAATCTTGGCTGCACGCTCCAGCAAACGGGAGTGTAAATAGAAAATATCGCCCGGATAGGCTTCACGTCCCGAGGGGCGACGAAGAATCAAAGACACTTCACGGTAAGATACTGCTTGTTTCGACAAATCATCATAAACAACCAGTGCATGTCGGCCGGTATCACGAAAATACTCACCGATGGCAGCCCCCGCAAACGGAGCAAAATATTGCAATGCAGCCGGGTCGCCAGCTGTAGCCGCCACCACAATAGTATAATCCATCGCACCATATTGGCGTAAGGTGTTTACGATAGAAGCTACCGTGGAACCTTTTTGTCCGATAGCTACATAAATGCAATATACAGGATCACCAGCTTCATAATTACTTCGCTGATTGATGATCGTATCAATGGCTATCGATGTCTTACCCGTCTGTCGGTCACCGATTATCAGCTCACGCTGTCCACGGCCGATAGGGATCATTGCATCAACAGCCTTCAGACCCGTTTGCAAAGGTTGATTCACCGGCTGACGATAGATGACCCCGGGAGCTTTACGCTCCAGCGGCATTTCATAAAGTTCACCTCCTATCAGCCCTTTTCCGTCCAATGGTTCACCCAACGGGTCGATAACGCGTCCCAACATACTTTCTCCCACACGGATAGAAGCAATTCGCTTGGTACGTTTCACCGTAAATCCCTCCTTGATTTTATCCGTCGGTCCCAGCAACACGGCACCTACATTATCTTCTTCCAGGTTCATCACAATGGCCTTGATACCATTGTCAAATTCAAGTAGTTCGTTGGCCTCGGCATTGCGTAGACCATAAATACGCACTACACCATCGCTTACCTGTAGCACCGTACCTATTTCGTCAAGCTGCACTTTGGTCTCGATCCCTTCAAGCTGCTGCCGCAGAATGTCGGATACTTCGCTTACTCTTATATTTTCAGACATAATTTTTCACTAATTATACAATTCTTCGATTCTTATCAATGAATTGTTGTTTCACTTTCTTCAACTGTGTAGCGATACTGGCATCCAGTCGGTAATCGTTAATATCGAAAACGAAGCCGCCTTCTATAGAAGGGTCAACCACTGTTTCCAACTCCATATATGCATGCAAAATATGTGCAGCAGTTTGTCGGATACGCTCTTCTGTAGCTTTGTCTACCGGAACAGCAGTGATCAGTTTCCCTACACCGATGTGTTTCTTCTTCCGGTAAAGATCCAGATACATCAGACTCATAAATTGCAGATAGGTCTCCCTTCTCTCCTTGAGTACCAACCGAATGAAACGAATAAATTCTTCACTCGGTTTATGGTCTCCATCGGCTGCCGTACAGATCAGATTAAACTTTTCGTTAACAGAAACAATAGGATTGTCAAGCACGGCACAAAATCCCTTCACAGTACGGAAACTGTGCGCCAGTGTGACAAGCTCATGATAAAGCCTCTCCTCCGCTCCTCTCTCTTCAGCATAAGCCATCAGAGCTTTCGCATACCGCATTGAAATTATTCCGACTTCCATCTTCTTCTGTTAGTTCTTCGTTAATACTTCATCAAGCATACGGTCAATCATTCCCATCTGCTCTTGTTTATCATCCAGATTTTTGCGAATGACCTTCTCGGCTATATCCACAGAAAGCAGAGCTACCTGCCGACGGATATCACGTATGGCTTCGTCTTTTTCAATCTGAATCTGTCGTTTCACTTCATCCAGTTCCTTCTGAGCAGCTATTTCAGCTTGTTTGCGGGCCTCGTAAATAATCTTTTCACGTTCCTGCATAGCCTCTTTCATGATACGTCCCTGTTCCTTGTTAGCGGCAGCCACAATAGCTTCGCCCTCCTCTTTCAGTCGTGACAACTGGGCGTTTGCTTCTCTGGCTACCTCCAATGATTCGTCAATGTAGGTTTTACGGCCTTCCACCATCTTAATAATGACGGGGAAGCCGTATTTTGCCAATACTGCGAATACAATTCCAAAAGAAAGGAGCATCCAGAATATCAGGCCACTATCGGGTAGTAACAATGACATAATCTTCTTTGTTTATTATAAGAAAAGTACCAATAGACAAACAACTAATGCCAACAACGCTACACCTTCAACCAAGGCAGCGGCAATAATCATATTCATACGGATATCTCCCGATGCCTCCGGTTGACGCGCAATACCTTCCATGGCCGAGCCACCGATCTTACCAATACCGATACCTGCTCCGATAACAGCTAAACCAGCTCCGAGAGCTGCTCCCAATTTACTTAATCCTACTCCTGCAGCAGCTTGCAATAATACTGATAGTAACATAATTTTCAGTTTTAAAATGGTTTATATTATTCTTTTACTTCTTCTTTTTTACCGCCTTCCTGGGCCAGTCCGATGAATACAGCAGATAACATCGTGAACACATAAGCCTGAATAAAGGCAACCAACACTTCCAGCAAATTCATAAAGATGTTGAATAATACGGAAGCCACCGTAAGCGAACCATTGATAGCCGGTCCCATGCTTGCCGATATAAATATCAGGCAGGTAAGCACTAACATGGCCATGTGTCCGGACAACATGTTGGCAAACAGACGGATCATCAAGGCAAACGGTTTGGTAAATACACCGAAAAATTCGATAAACGGCATCATGGGTATAGGTACCTTCAGCCACCAGGGAACATCAGGCCAGAAAATATCTTTCCAATAGTGTTTTGTTCCGAATATATTAACAATAACGAATGTGAATAAAGCTAATACCAATGTTATGGCAATATTTCCGGTTACATTCGCTCCTCCGGGAAAGATGGGGATCAGTCCCATAATATTGTTAATGAAAATGAAGAAAAAGGCTGTGAGCAGATAGGGAGCAAACTTTTTATAGTTGGGTCCCACACAACTCTTAATCACATCATCATGAACCATCATAATAAACATCTCCATAAATCCGATAAATCCTCCCGGAGCATATGCACCCTGTTCACGTTTGCGATACCAATGCGCTACACTCAGAATGATCGCCAGCAAAATAGCGCTATTGATAAAGAGAGACAAAGTTACCTTTGTAATGGAAATATCCCACGGACGTACTTCCTCTCCCGTCGCATTACGTTCTACTATTTTCCCCTCATACTTGCTCCCGGCAGGAGCTATATAAAATCCCTCGTATTTGCCGCCATTCTCTTCTAGGCGCGAAGACAGAAAAGCATGCCAACCAGAAGTTTCGCTATACACGATAATCGGCAACGGAATGCAAATCGAAGTTTTTCCTATATTCGTGATATGCCACTCGTAAGAATCTCCAATATGGCCGAACACAATGCCTTTTACATCTACCTGATTAGCTTCCTGATTGATTGTGTCTTTACCTACAATAATCTCCTGCTGCAAAGTAGCGGTGGTATCACCCGGTACAGGCTCCTGTGCAAAGGTTGTAGCAGGCAACATTCCTCCTATCAAGACAAGCATTCCGGCAACTATGTTACGCAACTGTTTCATATTTTTTTGATTTCTTTTTAAGTTTCTGATTCCACTCGAAAACGAAGAAAAACCAGCTTTCATATATAAGATAGCCCAGATAGAACGCCAGGAATGTCAACAGAAATTCAATAGCGGAATCGGGCACAGCCACACAATAAATGATTAGTAAGAAAACTGATACAATCATTTTCAATACTTTTGCCACTAAAAAGAGCATCACCATCTTCTCCGGTGCATGACGCCTGCAGGCATCAAACATATAAATATAAAATATACCGAATATATAAAAGTACACCGGTATCAACGGATAACCTCCGAAATAATGTCCGGGGTCCAGATAATGCAAGACCAAGGCTCCCAATCCTCCCCCTACAAGAGTAAGGATGCTGAGATAACCCAGAAAATTGCGTTTTGTGATGCTCATATTCATAGTAAAAACAGATTATTGTGCGGAGATCAAGGCTCAGGATACGCAAACGGAAGCTTCACCATTGCTTAGCTCCACAAAACCGCTGTGAATATCCAGCGTATGCTCTTCGCCATCCGTTGTCGTGTAACTGACTGTCCCTTCTTGCAGGGAAGAAACAATCGGTGCATGCTGCGGCAGAATAGAAAAGACTCCACTGGTGCCCGGAAGGGTAACACTCTTCACTTCACCATTAAAGACCTCTTTTTCCGGCGATACAATATTCAAATGCAGTTCTTTCATGATTCCTTATTTTATTTGTTAGCCTGTTCAAGCAGTTTCTTACCTTTTTCGATAGCTTCTTCAATGGTTCCCACATTCAGAAACGCCGGTTCAGGCAGATAATCTACTTCACCATCCAAAATCATTTTGAATCCTTTTATTGTATCTTCAATGGCCACCATTGCTCCCGGTACTCCGGTAAACTGTTCGGCCACTGTAAATGGTTGAGACAGGAAACGCTGTACCCTACGCGCACGGTTTACCACCAGACGGTCGGCGTCGGATAATTCCTCCATACCTAAAATAGAGATGATATCCTGTAATTCTTTATTGCGTTGAAGAATCTGCTTCACACGTTGTGCGACATCATAATGCTCTTGACCCACAATGTGCGGATCGAGAATACGAGAAGTAGACTCCAACGGATCCACTGCCGGATAAATACCAAGCTCAGTAATTTTACGACTCAACACAGTCGTTGCATCCAAGTGGGTAAAAGTTGTTGCCGGAGCAGGGTCGGTCAAGTCATCAGCCGGTACGTAAACAGCCTGCACCGAAGTGATAGAACCCGTTTTTGTCGAAGTGATACGTTCTTGCATAGCACCCATTTCGGTAGCCAACGTAGGTTGATAACCTACCGCAGAAGGCATACGCCCCAACAAAGCCGAAACCTCGGAACCCGCCTGAGTGAAACGGAAAATATTATCGATAAAAAACAATATATCTCTCGCTCCCGACTTTGCCCCCATATCCCGGAAAGATTCAGCGACAGTCAATCCTGACAAAGCAACTGAAGCACGTGCTCCGGGAGGTTCGTTCATCTGTCCGAACACCAATGTAGCCTGTGACTTTTCTACCTCATTATAATCCACTTTCGAGAGGTCCCAATGTCCTTTTTCCATGCTTTCTTTGAATGCTTCTCCATAACGGATTACACCCGATTCAATCATCTCACGAAGCAAATCATTACCTTCACGGGTACGCTCTCCCACTCCGGCAAATACGGAAAAACCATTATGCTTCTTGGCAATGTTATTAATGAGCTCCATAATAAGTACAGTTTTACCCACTCCGGCCCCGCCAAACAAACCGATCTTACCTCCTTTTGAATAAGGCTCAAGCAGGTCTATCACCTTAATTCCGGTAAACAGAACTTCCTGTACAGTGGTTAAATCTTCAAATTTGGGAGGATCACGGTGAATAGAATATGCACCGTCGCGATTGAGTTCTTTCATTCCATCGATGGAGTCGCCGACTACGTTCATCAAACGTCCTTTGATCTGTTCGCCTACCGGCATTGTGATAGGACCTCCCGTCGGAAATACCTTCATCCCGCGCTGCAAGCCGTCGGTACTATCCATGGCAACCGTACGTACGGTATTTTCACCAATGTGTTGTTGAACTTCTACAATCAGCTTTTTGCCGTTGTGCCTTTTTATCTCTAATGCGTCGTGGATACTTGGCAATATCAAGTCCGATTCTGTACCTTCAAAATACACATCGACCACAGGGCCAATTACCTGAGAGATATGTCCGATAATCTGTGACATAAGCAATCTTTTTATATATTATTCTTCTAATACTCTAAAACGTTATAGCATGGTAAGTCGCGTTTTTACCAGTTTCACTATTAACATAACGTTCGATATCCGGTTTTGTTCACATAGATAGTTAAACAAACAACTTCGCAAAAGTAGAAACTTTTTTTTCCCGTTGTACCATTTTTCTGTTTTTTCTCTTTAGATAACATTCATTAAACTTACAAAGGTGTGAAAATGAACAACATTAGCACCCTTTTTACTACTATACAAAGCATATTAGAGCCAATACGCTCTATCCTCTGCCCAATCAGAGAATTGATTAAGTTTTCAAGTAGCTGTAGCGTTTTCAGTCAATTAGTCAAATGTTAGATAGTACAACATGCAACGAGTTTTATACAAACAAAGGGAAGTTGCGTTTTAAAGGCATTTTTCGCTCTTTACGCCATGAATAGGATAGAGTATTAACAATTGCAAAAGCGGAGAGAACAAAGGTATAATCAGATAAAAAACAGGGGTGTACCAAGACTCGTATTCACCACAGATTCATACAGATAAAAGTAATCAATAGATTAAGTTCATCCTGTGGTACTTTGTGGTAAACAGGAGTTTCGGCACACCCCACTATGGTTTTTCAACCAATAATCCCGGTATTTAATATACTTCTACTTTATCGGCTATCCGCTTTGCCTTATCACGCAAAGCATCCAGATCCGAACCGTTTGGAGCATAGCAAAGCACTACTCCCATACGCCGATTCACACGTGTATACGGCTTACCAAATATACGCAGATAAGTATCCTCTTCTCCGGTAACTTCCTCTATACCTCTATACTGCGGACGTTCCTGACTGGCAATCGGCGACAGAATAACGGCACTCGCTCCTATTCTTTCTTGTTTTATTCCCGGAATGGGCAACCCCAATACGGCACGTAGGTGAAGTTCAAATTCATTCAGATTTTGTGTTCCGGCCAATGTCACCATTCCCGTATCATGTGGACGTGGAGACAGTTCCGAAAAGTAAACCCCGTTTTCATGGCTCAGGAAAAATTCTACTCCCCACAGTCCTGCACCGGTCAATGCACGAGTTACTTTTTCAGCCATATCTTCTGCTTCCTTCAAGTGTGCAGGATCAATGTGTGCAGGTTGGAAACTTTCCCGATAATCCCCACCCTTTTGTACATGCCCGATAGGCGGACAAAACAGAGTCGGACCATTCTTCTGTGTCACTGTAAGCAAAGTTATCTCACTATCGAATTTGATAAATTCCTCAATGATTAGCTCACGAATATCTCCACGGCTGCCATTACACCCATATTCCCAAGCATGTTCCAACTCGGCAGCGCTCTTGACCAATGACTGCCCTTTACCCGATGATGACATTAAAGGCTTCACGACACAAGGGAAACCGATTTTCTCAGCGGCTTCCTTCAGTTCTTCCAATGACTTGGCATAATAGTATTTCGCAGTTTTCAGTCCCAGTTCCTTAGCGGCCAAATCACGGATAGCCTTTCGGTTCATTGTGTAATTAACGGCACGTGCACTCGGCACTACCTGAATCCCTTCTTTTTCGAAATCGTATAAACGTTCCGTACGAATGGCTTCAATCTCGGGGACGATAATGTCCGGCCGATGCTTTTTTACAATACGCTCCAGTTCTTCACCGTTCAGCATATCGAATACTTCGCATTCATCAGCAACCTGCATGGCAGGTGCCCCGGCATATGAATCACAAGCAATGATGTGTTGACCTTTACGTTGAGCAGAAATTACAAATTCCTTGCCCAATTCGCCCGATCCGAGTAAAAGTATTTTCTTCATGATTGAATATTTTAAGATATAATGACGCAAAAATACTACTTTTCTTCCAATAAATCCCGAACGAGCTACTAAATGATTACGATAAAAGAGAGAAAAAGACAATTACATAGAAAAAGATTAACAGGTCACAGAACAACAAGCTGTTCTTCAAGAACAAAGTCCTCCTTTAAAAGAGAACGGGAACATTATTTAACAGCATATTAATCATGATTATCAAGCACTTACACCGATAGTAAAAAGGAGATTTTACGAAGTTAATATCGTAGTTCCAAGAAGTTAACTTCCTGCAGATACGATATTAACTTCGTATAAATACGTTGTTAACATCGTACATGACAGGATGTTAACTTCGTAAATGTCATAATATGATTTCCAATATTATAACAAATAAGACACATATAACCAAAGAGAAATGTTAATTTTTGGTCTAATTACACAATAAAGAATATTTAAAAGGATAAAAAGAAGCGGATATGGTGTATTATCCGGAATTAATGCCTTACTTTGCAACATCAAACAATAAGAGGTTTTTATTGGTTTAACTCTCACATGTATTTCCTCAATGTTCGCATTGAGAACTTTCATCTCTGATTTACACTTCCTAAAGCTTTATTGTTATTTTATTAATTTTTTATTTTTGTATATTTATGAATATGTACGTTGGAAATCTTAGCTATAATGTTAAGGAGTCAGATTTGAGACAAGTTATGGAAGAGTATGGAGTAGTAGAATCAGTAAAACTGATCACAGACCGCGAAACAAGAAGATCTAAAGGGTTTGCGTTTGTCGAAATGCCGGAATCTTCAGAAGCAAGTAATGCCATTAAAGAATTGAACGGAGCAGAATATGCCGGTCGTCCGATGGTAGTAAAAGAAGCTTTGCCAAGAAATTGATCTGAAAAGCAATTAAATAATAAAAAGGGGATATTCGCCGTGAATATCCCCTTTTTTATTTTCCTTTGATTACTGATGCTGTTCACGCAACAGGTCGTTCACAGTCTTTACCGGATTGAAAGTGGAAAGTGGAACCTCCACAAATACCGTACTCCAATCGCTCATAGCACCATTCCACAAACCGGGAAGTTCAAGAGCTTTCAGATCCTTACCACTCTTCGACTTATAAGAGATGAAGCCGGTAGCTTTATCCACATATTTCGCCAAATCAAATTTATGACCCTTATAATCACGTACGGCGCAAACCAGATCGACCGGGTTGAAGTGCGTACCCTTTTCAAACATTTCCTTTGCTTCCGGATTATTCATATCGATTTGTGAGCTTTCAAGGATTTGCAGGGAGATAGTTCCATCACTATTATATGCCAGGAACGGACCACCGCCCGGCTCGCCCACGTTCTTCACCATACCACAAACACGCATCGGACGGTTCAATTTATTCTTCAGGTAAATGACCAACTCGGCATCTTCCAGATCTTTTGTTTCAGGATTCTTACAGAAAAGTTTCTTTTGTACAAATTGCAGGATATCCATCACCTGCTCATGTGTATAACGACCACTATCCAATAATTCCAGATATTGAAAAGCTTGCTTCTGGAGAGATACCAGTACACCGGCAATCAGTTTCTTATAAAGCACTGTATCGCCTTTCAATTTATCAGGAACCACATTGTCAATGTTCTTAATAAAAATAACATCCGCATCCAGATCATTCAGATTCTCAATCAGCGCACCATGCCCGCCGGGACGGAACAAAAGCTTACCGTTATCGCGGAATGGCTGGTTTTCCATATCAGCGGCAATTGTATCAGTGCTTGGTTTCTGTTCGGAGAAAGTGATATTATAATCTACGCCATAACGTTTGGCAAAAGCATCGACTTTTTCGGTAACCAATGATTTAAACAGTTCACGGTGCTCGGTAGAGACGGTAAAATGCACATTGACTTTTCCGCTTTTTCCGGCAGCATACATAGCACCTTCTGCCAAATGTTCCTCAAGCGGGGTACGCGAACCTTCTTCATACTTATGAAACTTAAGTAACCCCTTAGGAAGCGCACCGTAATTCAGTCCCGCTACATTAAGCAATCCTGAAACGACCGCTTTATAATTGCCTTCTGCAATCAGGGTAGGAATATCTTTGCCTTCTGTCCGCACACAAGCCGTATTCAAGTCATCATAAAAAGCAAATTTTTCAATCGATTCAAAAAAAGTTTGTTCGAACTTTGTAGTGGGTTCAGTATAGTCAGCATCCAAAAATTCAAATAGATTCTTGAACATACGGCTGGCAGCACCCGAAGCGGGTACAAACTTCACAATCGTTTTGTCTGAATTGGTATAAGCATCCCATGCTGCAAGATAAGCTTTCTGCTCCTCGGCATCAGGAGCCAAAATGCCTTTTTCTACAGATGCGGCAGCATCTAACTTCAAATAAGGAAAGCCTTTTTGGAAGCAAGCCAACTGCTCAGCGATTTGTACTTCCGAAATGCCCTTTTTGGCAAGCAATTCTTTGTCTTCAGGTGTTATCATACTATCTAATTTTATTAATTCATGCCCAAAAATACAAAAAAAGGAAGAGGACACCCTACAAAACCCGGAAAAAAACTATCTTTACCGACGATAAATTTGAGCTGCTTATGGAAAGAGATGAATTCTTTACGAAAGAAGAGAGAGAATTATTGTTCTCACTATACAAAAAACTACTGCGTCTCACCGGAGAAACCTTACAAAAAGGAGATTGCAGAAAGCTGAAAAAGCATCTTATCGACTCCACTCAAAACAATACGATGCAGAGGGACAGTTTTGGGCTGAATCCTGTTATCAAAGATATGCAGACTGCTGTAATCGTGGCTGAAGAAATCGGTATGAAACGGGCATCTATTTTAGGCATTATGCTACACACGCCTGTACGTTGCCACTCTTATACAATAGAATACATTCAACAGGAGTATGGTGAAGATGTGGCCGGAATTATCCGGGGATTAATCAAGATCAATGACCTCTATGATAAGAGTCCGACCATAGAATCGGAGAATTTCCGCAATCTGCTACTGTCTTTTGCCGAAGATATGCGGGTAATTCTGATCATGATTGCCGACCGTGTAAACGTGATGCGACAAATAAAAGATGCCGAAAATGACGAGGCCCGCAGACGGGTGGCCAATGAAGCAGCCTATCTGTATGCTCCGCTAGCCCACAAACTGGGATTGTATAAGCTGAAATCGGAACTGGAAGATTTGTCACTAAAATATACCGAACATGACATCTATTACCATATCAAGGAAAAGCTGAACGAGACGAAAAAGTCACGTGACCGTTATATTGCCAACTTCATTGCTCCGATACAACAGAAATTGGAGGAAGCAGGACTGCATTTCCACATGAAAGGACGTACCAAGTCCATTCATTCCATCTATCAGAAAATGAAGAAACAGAAATGCCAGTTCGAAAACGTATATGACTTGTTTGCTATCCGTATCATCCTGGAATCTCAGTTTGAAAAAGAGAAGCAGGAATGTTGGCAGGCATATTCCATAGTGACGGATATGTATCAACCTAACCCCAAACGTCTGCGTGACTGGCTGTCGGTTCCCAAAAGTAACGGTTACGAGTCATTACACATCACTGTTATGGGGCCCGAAGGCAAATGGGTTGAAGTACAGATTCGTACGGAGCGTATGGACGATATTGCCGAGCGCGGATTGGCAGCTCATTGGAGATATAAAGGCGTGAAGGGTGAAAGCGGACTGGACGAATGGCTGACTTCAATACGTGAAGCACTGGAAAATACGGAGAACGACCTGGAAATGATGGACCAGTTCAAACTGGATCTGTATGAAGACGAAGTATTCGTATTTACACCGAAGGGAGACCTTTTTAAACTGGGCAAAGGGGCTACCGTACTTGATTTTGCTTTCCACATTCACAGCAAATTGGGATGTAAATGTATCGGAGCAAAAGTAAACGGTAAAAATGTACAGTTAAGACAAAAGCTGAACAGCGGGGATCAGGTAGAGATTATGACATCGAACACACAGACTCCGAAACAAGACTGGCTGAACATTGTCACTACTTCAAAAGCCCGTACTAAGATTCGTCAGGCCCTCAAGGAGATGGTGGCGCGTCAGCATGATTTTGCCAAAGAGACCCTGGAACGCAAGTTCAAGAACCGGAAGATGGAATACGACGAAGCTGTGATGATGCGCTTAATCAAACGCTTGGGATTCAAGAACGTGACAGAGTTTTATCAGAAGATTGCCGATGAGGTACTCGACGTAAACGATATTCTGGATAAATACATCGAACAACAAAAGCGGGACAGCGAACGTGATGAGGTGACCTATCGCAGTGCAGAAGAATACAACCTGCAAAACCAGATAGACGAAACAACAGTCACTAAAGAAGATGTACTCGTTATTGACCAAAACCTGAAAGGATTGGATTTCAAACTCGCCAAATGTTGTAATCCCATATACGGAGACGATGTATTCGGGTTTGTCACAGTATCCGGAGGTATCAAGATACACCGAAATGACTGCCCCAATGCAGGACAGATGCGCGAACGCTTCGGCTATCGGATTGTAAAAGCACGCTGGGCCGGTAAATCGGAAGGTACTCAATACCCAATAACACTCCGCGTTGTGGGTCATGATGATATCGGTATTGTAACAAATATCACTTCGATCATCTCAAAAGAAAATGGTATCTCGCTACGTTCTATCGGTATCGATTCGAACGACGGACTTTTCTCGGGTACATTGACCATTATGGTAAGTGATACCGGACGTCTGGAAGCGCTGATCAAGAAGTTGCGCACAGTAAAAGGAGTAAAACAGGTTAGCAGAAATTAAGAATGGAAAAATTCAGCACCAGAAAAAGAATACGAAGTTTCGGATATGCCTGGAAAGGTATCCGAAGTTTTGTAAGCAAAGAACATAATGCCTGGATACATTGCACGGCAATTATTATAGTAACAGTGGCCGGATTCTGTTTCGGCATCACCCGGAACGAATGGATAGCTATCATACTTTGTTTTGGAGTAGTACTGGCAGCAGAGGGATTCAACACGGCTATAGAAAGATTGGTCAATCTTGTATCTCCGGAACGTAATCCGATAGCAGGTGATGTGAAAGATATCGCAGCGGGTTCCGTTCTGATATGTGCTATAGTTGCTGCCATTGTAGGAATTATCATCTTCATGCCTTATGTACTTGCTGTTTTACTGTGTAATATGGGATAAATGATACATTAAAAAAGCGGACTCCGTATATTATGCTACAATTCGTTGCAAATATACGGAGTCCGCTTTTCATAATTATATCACATTTATCTTACCTTCTTCCTTTTAAAATAAGGATACGTAAGTAAAACGAAGAATGCCAAAGACACGATTGCCGATAACAATCCGACCCGATAAACGGCCTGTTCATTAGCCGTAAGATGTAAATGACATGCAGATGCAATACCCAATCCGACTCCAAGTTCCCATGCAAGTAGATGAGTGGTATTAGCCGTGCCGCGCTGGCAGTGTTGCGACAATTTGACAAACATCATAAGAAACTCCGGAGTGACCAAGCCGAGTCCTAAACCCATCAATACAGCTGCCGGAGCATTCCAGCTTGTTTCAGGAGAGAACAGCATAGCCATCGATCCGATTACTGTCACCAGCCCGACAACTATCTGCAACCACATTTTGTTATCATAGCGGAAAAACAATTTCACAATTAATACTGATAAGAGAAATCCGCATCCGACCAAAGCAAAAAAAGGTACTGTCTCGCCTCCTACCGGCACATCACTCGGCGCACCGGCAAGCACAGGAAGCATCAATCCCGGTATAAAAGCAATCAATATTAAATTGAATGCCGGAATAAGTCCCCGGAGAAGCAGGAATCGGTCCATGGAACAAACTTTCATCCCGATAGGTGCACGAAAGGGAACATATACCCTTGACACAAATAATATTCCCAACGCTCCCAACGCCACAGCAACATATAGCAAAGTCTCAAAGCCATGTGTCCGAAACAGATACACCCCCAAAGCCGCTCCGATAATCATCCCCAAGCGTGCAGCCCAGGAAAAGACCACATTACCTGCGCTGCGAAAAGTGGAATTGGTGATATCGATGGCCAATGTGATGCCTGCCGTGGCAGCCATTCCAAAGGATAATCCCTGCACAATGCAAAGCATCAACAGATGTGTTGCGTTCTGCACCAACGTATAACCGGCTGTTGCTGCAACCATTACCCCAAACGAAAGCATACATATATATTTCCGCTTGTAAACATCGACCAAATAGGCATGGAACGGGCCGATAAAAAACATTGCAAGCGTAAAAAGTATAAATATGACTCCCGTCTGACTGACAGGCACGCCTAAACGTGAAGCCATCATTACCGGGAGTACAGGGTACAACAAATACAGGGACATGAACAACAATAAATTAGCAAGGCATATCCGCATAAAATGCAATGTCCATAATTTAGTCGCCATACGACAATTAATATTGTTCTTTCTCGTTCGGGAAGTCGCAGTTCTTTACATCTGAAACATAGTGACTGATAGCATCGGTCATTACCGTATAAAGATCGGCATAACGACGGAGGAAGCGCGGGCGGAAACCGTTATTCATACCCAACATATCCTGAATTACCAATACCTGTCCGTCTACATCTCCACCGGCACCGATACCGATCACCGGAATGGTCAGTTCGCTTGCGACACGTGATGCCAATGCTGCAGGAATCTTTTCAAGAACAAGTCCGAAACATCCGGCCTCCTCAAGTAAATGTGCATCACGAATCAATTTCTCTGCTTCGGCATCATCCTTGGCACGAACCGTGTATGTACCATATTTATTGATAGATTGTGGCATCAGTCCAAGATGTCCCATCACGGGGATACCGGCACTCAGAATACGTTTCACAGTATCTATAATCTCTTCACCCCCTTCCAGTTTCAATGCATCGGCATGACTCTCCTTCATTATGCGGATAGCTGAAGCAAGCCCTTCCATTTCATTACCCTGATAAGAGCCAAAAGGCATATCCACTACTACCATTGCACGCTTTACACCACGTACAACCGATTTTCCATGATAGATCATCTGATCCAGGGTAATAGGAAGTGTAGTCACATTACCTGCCATCACATTCGATGCGGAATCGCCTACAAGAATTACATCGATACCGGCACCGTCGACAATCTGTGCCATTGTGTAGTCATACGATGTAAGCATAGATATTTTTTCGCCTCTTTGCTTCATTTCGATTAGGCGATGAGTCGTCACTTTTCTTGTGTCATCTGATATATAACCAGCCATATCCAATCTTTTTAAATTAAAAATCGGGCGCAAAGGTATAACTTTTAATTCATACCATACAAGTAAAAGTGAATAAATTAGCGGATCCACATTAAAAGGTCAGCAACCATTTTTGTAGTTCATCAGTCCATAACTCCTTATATATGAAACTGTCACGAAATCCGAAGCTATGTCCGCCTTCCGGATAAATATGCAGTCCGGCAGAGACTCCATGTTTCAATAATGCTGTATAATAGACAATACTGTTGAGAGGAGATACGGCCTGATCATCCTCGGCCAAAACGATGAATGTAGGAGGAGTATCGGCTGTGACGTGAAGTTCAAGGGATAGTGTTTCTTTCAAACCTTCAGAGATAGTTTCTCCCAACATACGTTCGCGTGAAGGCCAATGAGTCAGCCTGTCGGTCATGCTGATAACGGGATAAAGCAATACTTGAAAGTCGGGCCGGTCTGTTCCGGTATAAAGAGTTGCGGCAGTAGCAGCGATATAGCCTCCGATAGAAGCTCCCATAACACCCAGTTGATGGATTCCCCACTCTGCCGACTGACGGCGGATCAGGCGAATCGCTTCACGAATATCCTCACGAATCACTTCAACATCACCGTGAGGCATGCGATAATTCAGTACGGCATATGTGATGCCCTGATTATTAAACCACGCAGCAAAATCACGTCCTTCATGATCTGAAGCTATCTGATTGAACCCGCCACCGGGACACATAATAATGGCTTTACCTCTTGGCTTGCGAGCCGGATAAACCCAAAGGACAGCCGAAGAAGCATCTTTTCCTAATGAATATTCGATAAAACTCTGTTCCATAACTTTATTCCTTATCATTTAATTTCCTGAATCATTTTTTTCACTATACCCGGCCCTTCATAAATAAACGAAGAATAGATTTGTATCAGATTGGCCCCCGCATCCAACATCCTACGGGCATCAGCGGGAGTAATGATTCCGCCTGCCCCTACTATCAGAAGGCTTTTTCCGGCATGGGCACGCAAATAGCTGACGGCTTTTAATGACCTCTCCCCTATCCCGCGTCCACTGATTCCACCGGAGCCGATCTTCTGTAATTGTGCAGGTGAATAACCTTTTAAGCAACTCCGCTCCATGGTAGGTCCGGTAGCTATCACTCCATCTACCCGGTACAGACGAGTACAGTCGATCACATCATCCATTCCTTCTTCTGTGATATCGGCAGGAAGTTTGAGTAGCAACGGAACATGTATGTTTTGCTCCACACGAAAAGCTGCCAACCCCTGGAGCACCTGTTTCATCAGAGCAACATCCACAGATCCCCAATTAAGTGTGAAATAACCGACATGAGGATGTAACTCCTTATACAGACGCAAAAAGTCTGCCACCGCTTGCTCTCCTTCCGAAGAGGGATTCTTATTTATATTTACACCTAAAACATACGAACCGCTTTTCTGTTCAAGACGGCGTTTAATAACATCCAATCCGGGATTATTGAAGCCCGTACGGGAAATTAAAGATTCACACTGAGGCAAGCGAAAAATACGCGGACGGGGATTTCCATCCTGAGAATCGGGAGTTACAGTACCTACTTCGATAAATCCGAAACCATAATCGGCCAATTCATCAAAAATTTCGGCTCCTTTATCGAAACCGGCCGACAGACCGATACGGTTTCGAAAAGTAAGATGATTCCATATCAACTGTTTGTCGGAACAAGTATAAAGGTAACGTATCCAGTATCTGCACCAAGGCAAATGCCGGTAACATTTGAGGCAGGAAACCAACAAGGCATGTACCTTTTCGGGTTCCATCAGAAATAAAACAGGACGAATCGTTTGCTTATACATGGCTTTCTCTCTTTTTAAATACCATGCAAAGCTAAGGGATTCTTCCCTGAGATGCTATTCAATCTTTCTTATCAGATATAACGTGAAGTTATAGTCAGCAGTTTTTCGTAAGTCATCCCTCTGAAATCGTCTATTACATAGTCTGCCTTGTCGGCAATGGCTTCGCGTGAATTCGTAGTTGCCAATCCGACAACAATGGCTCCGGATGATCTACCGGCCTGCAAACCATGAAATGAATCTTCGAACACATACGAATCTTTTGAATCGGAACCGAAAATTGTCATTCCCAACAAGAAACATTCAGGATCAGGCTTAGAACGCTTAAAACGCTCTGCAGTCAATATTTCATCAAAAAGGGATTTAAACTCGGGATGGGCATGATAAACATTCTCCATTTTTGCTGTATTGGAACTGGTAACCAAAGCTATTTTCACACCATGCCGACGCAGATCTGCTATAAACTCAACTATTCCGGGAACATAGTCATAATTCATTTTTATTTCAAAGCGGTTCAATGCCTCGGTTATATCCCGCTGTTTTTCCGGTTCTCCTGCAAAGTATTTATCATAAATCTGTACCAGTGTCTGGCCCTTAACCTTGGAACCAAAGTTTGCATCATTTACATACTTTTGGCCCATTTCATTCCAGAAAACGGTATACTGCCCTTCTGTATCGACAATTACACCATCACAATCGAATAATGCCGTTATTTTCTTTGTTGCATCCATAAACATTCTTTTACGTGTTTGTTAAACTCTGTGGGCAAAGTTCAGAATAATCATCGAATCAGGCAAATTATTTGTACCTTTGCTGCACTTAAAAATATGTAACGCTTCACTATATGGCACAACAAACCGATCCCCGCATACTGGGTACAGAACCTATTGGCAAACTTCTGTTACAATATTCCATCCCGGCCATCATCGGAATGACTATTACGTCACTTTATAATATCATCGACAGTATTTTTATCGGGCACGGTGTCGGTCCCATGGCTATCTCCGGACTGGCGATCACCTTCCCGCTAATGAATCTGGTCGTAGCGTTCTGTGTACTGATTTCGGCAGGTGGAGCTACCATCTCATCCATACGCTTGGGACAAAAAGACATCAAGGGTGCGACCGATGTTCTGGGAAATACATTGATGCTTTGCCTGACGAATGCAGTGCTGTTCGGTGGATTGGCTTATCTATTCCTGGACCCGATATTGTTTTTCTTCGGCGCCAGTACCGGTACACTTCCCTATGCCCGTGATTTTATGCAAGTGATTCTCTTGGGAACTCCCATCACTTATACCATGATAGGGTTGAACAACGTGATGCGTGCTACGGGATATCCGAAAAAGGCCATGTTGACATCCCTGGTGACAGTTATTGCCAATGTCATCATCGCTCCTGTCTTCATTTTCCATTTCGGCTGGGGGATTCGGGGAGCTGCTATGGCTACAGTCCTGTCACAGTTTATCGGAATGATATGGGTAGTAAACCACTTCCGTAACAAAGAGAGTTTTGTCCATTTCATGCCGGGTTTCTGGAAAATGAAGAAACGCATCATCGGCAGTATCTTCTCCATAGGAATGTCTCCTTTTGCCATGAATGTTACGGCATGTATCATTGTCATACTCATTAATAATAGTTTGCAAAAATACGGTGGCGATATGGCTATCGGTGCCTATGGTATCATTAATCGCCTGTTGATGCTGTATGTAATGGTGGTAATGGGGTTGACTATGGGAATGCAGCCCATCGTCGGATACAATTATGGTGCACAGAAGATTGACCGTGTAAAGCATACGCTCCGTCTCGGTATCATTGTCGGTGTATTGATAACGAGTAGCGGTTTCATTATCTGTGAACTTTTTCCGCACACAGTTTCGGCCATCTTTACCGATAGCGATGAATTGATTGACATGGCATCGTCCGGGCTGCGCATTTGCACGTTGATGTTCCCGTTTGTAGGTGCACAAATCGTTATATCAAATTTCTTCCAGAGTATAGGAATGGCTAAGATCAGTATTTTTCTGTCACTTTCGCGCCAGTTAGTATACCTGCTCCCGGGATTACTTCTGCTTCCACCCTTATATGGTGTAAAGGGGGTATGGATCAGCATGCCTGTCTCTGACGGATTGGCTTTTGTAACAGCGGTAGTGATTTTGATGGTGTATATCAAGAAAGTAAAAGAGAAAACATCCGGACAGAAGCTATAAACCGGTGAAACAGAGACTTGATACAGACAAAAGAAAGGCCCGGTTTCAGCGAAACCGAGCCTTTCTTTCATGGAATTGAAACATTACTCAGACTTGATGCTGTTCACCGGATTTTCATTAGCGATATGCCAGGATCTCCCTATAATGAAAACAAAGATAAAGACCAATAAACAAATAGCTGTCACTACATACCAACCTGCATAAACACAGATTGTATCTTCAAATTGACTTATCCACAACAGACTCATGTAGTAAGCTCCGTATGTACCGATGGCAACCGAGAGAATTGCAACCCAGAAGATATCTTTAGATAATAAAAAGAGAATAGATCTGGCTTCGGCACCATTTATTTTACGAATAGCTATCTCTTTGCTACGCCGACGGACTTCATCATTTATATAACCAATCAATCCCATCAGAGTGATAAACAGTATCGTTATAAAAGCCAAAAAAGTGGCGTCACGAAAAATTATTGTGGGGCGATAGTATCGTTCTAAATCCTGTTCTAAAGACCTAAACTCTATATCCTCTTGCGGATATATCTTTTTCATTTCATTATTCAGTCTATGCAAGTTCTCTGTAAAAGGTTCCTTGAGACGAACATGGACATTCCTCAAATTAGTACCATATTCAATTTCCAAAGGTTCATTATCAGCCGGAAGCACACCACAACAAAAAGGAGCAAGCACGCCAACCACCGTACCTCGATTAGGAACTATCTCGCCAACCCCACTACCCTTCCAGCCCATCTTCTCTACATATGGCTGATTAACCAGAAACTGCCTTTCACCTGTAAAATTACGCCCGGTCTTGATATGAAGTCCCAATAATGGAACAAAGTCTTTGTCGAATGCCGCACAACGAGGAGTGAAAAGAACTTTTCCACCTTCATCAGTTACCTCCCGATTCCCAAACCAGGTCATACTTCCACGAATAGAAGCTACCCCCTCCACATAAGGTAAAGATTTCAGGTTATTACGTGCGTTGTCAGGTTCAGCAAAATCATGCTTACAAGATGCAACACCCTTCGGCTGATATCCCATATCCCTATTTATAATGTAGTGACACTGAAGATATGCCACACACATCAATCCAAAGATAAAAGCCACCCCTGCAAATTCAATAAACAACAATATCCTTTTCCATCCCCTATTCTTTTTAATATAGGGATGGAAGACCTGAGTAACGGGAATCAAAGAAAATACTTTTCCGGGCAATATGCCTCCAATAACAAACAGAAAGGTAACTACCGATAATGGAGCCCATAAATTATGCCAGGTAAAAAGAGATGATAAGGATACCTCTGCCAATTCTTCGATCTTTTCCTGAAATTGGAATAGAAATATGATCATAAGCACCAGGGAAACACCGATAATCAAAGCCGTTTCATATATAAACATAGAAAATATAGCCTTATCGGATGCACCGTTACACTTATGAATTCCAATTCCTTTGGCACGCTGAGAAAGTGAGGAAACAAAAATAAGCACATAGTTCATGGTGGCCGCAAAAAGAATGGCGAATCCTAACAAAGATAATATGAGAATCGTCCTTTTCACATCTGAATGTTCCAGGTGAATAGTCCGCAAAGGAACCACAAACATATGTAAGTGCATATTCATGTCTGAGGGAATATGTTTTGCAATTACTTTATCAATGTCAGTATTAATAACATCAGCACTCCTTTCTCCATCTTTTAAACGAATAAAGGCATTGTAATTACCACCACTCGTCCAGCCAGGACGTCCCCAACCATATTTACTATGACTGGCAAAAGACAGGACTGCTTCGTGACGTTCCAACGATACATTATACGGAAGATCGGCAAATACTCCTTTTACCAAAGCTTCTACGGGAGTGCCCCAAACCATCATATGCAAAGTCTTTCCAATAGGATTTTCTTCACCGAATGCTTCTCGTGCAACCGACTGTGATAAAAAGAGCACATCAGGATTGGTCAAATCATTCGGATTACCACTAATGACCTCAATTCCCATAGTACGGAAATAAAGGGAGTCTGATAAAATAAAAGATTTATTCATCTTCCGATTACCTATTTTGAAAATAGCTTCAAAAGATATACTTGAGCAAACCGCACTTTCCACCTCCTTCGGAAACTCCTCAGCAACTGTCGATGCTATCGGTATTAATGTATATGATCCTGCATTTCCTTTGATCACTCCATCCTTAATCCATTCCGTCTTTACAATGTAAAGGTTGTCCACATCCTGAAAACAGTTATCATAGCTCAGTTCGAAAGCTACCCGAGAAAATAAAATGATAGATACCAATAATCCCAACGACAATGAGATCACCTTAATGACACAACTTCTACGATCGCGAATTAATGTCTGAATGGTATAATGGAATTGTTTCATTGTTTTGTCTTTTTACATATTAAATCATCACTATTCGTTCTTGATACTGTTCACCGGATTCTCATTAGCCACATTCCAGGACCTCCCGATGACACTTCCCATGATCAACAACAAGATAATTATGATCACGACAAGAAAATGTCCCCCATTGACTGATACCCGGTCAGAAAACTGTTCCAGCCATTTATTACTTACAATATACGCAAATACTATTCCGACCAGAACAGCACTTAGTGCCGTCCAGAAAATATTCCCGGAAACCAAACGAAGAATATCCGGCACTTCGGCACCGTTCACTTTACGAATGGCAATTTCTTTGCTACGACGTTGAATTTCATCATTTACAAAGCCGAACAGTCCCATCAAAGCAATCAACAGGATAGCAATAGAAGCTATAATCACGACATTACGGAAACGGCGGACCTCTTGATATTGCTTATCAATCTCCTGACGGGCAGAACGGAATACAATATCTACTGTCGGAAAAGCCTCTTTCATCAATGTGTTAATCTTAGCCAGGTTCTCACCAAAAGGTTCTTTCAAAATAATATTCCGTTTATTAAGCACATTCATCCATTCCAAATTACTCATCAGTGCTACAGGAGCCTGTGGCATGTATGCACTTTGTACAACATAGTCTTTCACAACTCCGACAATCGTACCAAAGTTATTTTTGCCATCTTCCAGATTCTTACCGATGGGACTATCCGTCCAACCAATTTGACGAACCATCTCTTCATTAATCAAGATCTCTTTATCTTGCTGGATATTCCTGCCTTTTATAATCTGAAGTCCCATAACCGGAACATAATGTTCATCAACAAATTCGATACGTCCCATAAATTCCTTCCCATGTGCATCTGTGTAAGGTTGCCCCATGTAGCCACCATAAATAATCGTACTTGCATTACAAAACTCCTCAACTATGGGCAGTCCTCGGAGAATACCATCCATTTTATCAATTTCTCTATATGGCGACCACCCAACTGCCAAATTATCAACCTTATATCCCATGTCACGAGTCATCACCTGATGATACTGTAAAAGAATAACCATCAACAGGCCTAAAATAAACGCAATTCCCGTAAACTGTATAAAAAGCAATGATCGCTTCCAGACAAAACGATGTGCAGTAAAACGATGGAAAACTTGTGTCACAGGAATAGCGGCAAACAACTTGCCCGGAAATAGTCCGATGACCAGAAATAAAACCAAAGAAACCAAAATCGGTACCCACAGAGTTTGCCATGTAAATAAAGCCTTTAATGAAGCTCCGGAAAGATCTTCTATCTCCAACTTAAAAGTGAATAACAGGACTGTCACGAACAATAAAGAAAGCAATATCAATAGTGCTGATTCATACAGAAACATACGATAGATATGCCCATCAGAAGCACCATTACACTTATGTATGCCAACAGACTTAGCTCGTTGAGCCAATGATGAAACAGAAATCAAGACATTATTCATGCCGGCAACCAACAAGATGGCAAATCCGAGTATTGAAAGAATCATAACTATTTTACGAGATTCCGGTTTTTGCAAATGATACTGTGAAGGAGTCATAAACGAATACTCCTCTGATTGACCCTTATAGTTGTGTATATACTTTTTCAGCATTTCAGGCATACGTACCTCCACTTTCTCTCTTTCATCGGGATGGCGGAAACGAACCATACAATGATAACTGGAATCATATCCCCAGCCACCACGTTCAGAACCATATTGCTTAGATCGGGTATCGAAGGAATAAACTCCGTCAAAATGAAATTCGGTATTTTCCGGAATATCCTCAAAAACTCCTTGCACAGTCAACGGATAATCAATTTCAATATTGATTGTTTTTCCGATCGGATTTGCGTCTGCAAACAAACGCCGGGCAAGTGAACGGGAGATAAAAATAACATCCACTCTGTCGAGTTGGGAAACATCTCCGAGTAAGACTTTAATACCTAAAGTAGAAAAAACGTGACTTTTAGAGGTTGCTAAGATTACATGTTCCATCTTCTTACCCTCATGATAGAGAGGACTCTGGCTAAAGAGATCAAGCACGGTCGCATCTTCTACTTCATCTGGGAAATTTTCGCGAATGGCCTCTGCTAACTTACCATAGTTATCGATATTCGGCTCTTTTTTTATCCCATCCGAAATACCTGTACGTAAAGTTATACACAAATTCTCCGGTTCCGAATAATAACTATCATAATTCAACTCGAATGCAACACGAGCAAACAGCAAAATTCCTACCAGCAATCCCAGTGTCAGTGAAATTACTTTAATTATATTACTTCCACGTCCCCGTAGTAATGTTTGAATGGTATAGTAGAGTTGTTTCATTATGTTTTTTTATTGGTTAAGCTTTCACACTGGCCACTATGCTACCATCGAACAGATGTATCGTACGATGTGCAAACGAAGCATCGTGCTGAGAGTGCGTAACCATAATTATCGTTGTACCTTCGCGATTCAGCTCTGTCAACAGATTCATCACTTCCGCACCATTTTTAGAATCAAGATTTCCCGTAGGCTCATCGGCAAGAATCAGTTTTGGATTGGTAACCACAGCGCGGGCTATGGCCACACGTTGTTGCTGTCCACCCGAAAGCTGTTGGGGAAAGTGTTTGGCACGATGGCTAATATTCATCCGATGAAGAATATTGTCTACCATTCGGCGGCGTTCCGAAGCCTTGATATTTAAATAAGTAAGCGGAAGTTCCACATTTTCATAAACATTCAATTCATCTATCAGATTGAAACTTTGGAATACGAACCCCAACTTCCCTTTACGCACACGGGTACGTTCCTTTTCATGAAGATCGGCTACCTCCTGTCCTATGAGTTTATAAGAACCCTCCGTAGGATTATCCAGAAGTCCCAGGATATTGAGTAAAGTAGATTTTCCACAACCGGAAGGCCCCATAATGGCCACAAATTCACCTTCTTCTACATTCAGGCTTACATGATTTAACGCTACGGTTTCTACTTCTGAAGTACGAAACACTTTACTAATGTCATTAATTTCTATCATAATCATTATTTTTAATTACTCGTTCTTAATACTGTTTACCGGATTTTCGTTAGCAATGCGCCAAGATTTTCCGGTGACACTTCCTAAAATCAATAATAATATTAATAAGAGAAGCAAAAGAAAATGCCCTGCGTTGAGATTGATCTGATCGGTAAATTGTTCCACCCATTTATGTCCGACGACATAGGCTAAAGCGATTCCAACAAAGATAGCCGGTAAAGCAATCCAGAAAATATTATGATTCAAAAGATTAATAATATTTCCCGACTCAGCCCCATTCACCTTACGAATGGCAATTTCTTTACTGCGCCGTTGTACTTCATCATTCACAAATCCGAATAACCCCATCAATACGATTACTACAATCGAAACGGAAGCTACAATCACAATATTGCGGAAACGGCGTACTTACCTGATACAGATTATCGACCTCCTGACGAGCAGAACGGAACTGAATATCCTCCGTAGGAAATGTTTCTTTCATCAAAGCCCTGATTCTAGAAAGATTCTCTTTAAATGGTTCTTTCAAAATCAGATTCCGTTTATTGGCTTCCCATCTCCTTTCCAAGCTATTCACCAATGCCACAGAGGCTTGTGGCTGATATGCACTTTGTGCTACATAATCTTTGACTACTCCAACCACAGTCCCCCATTCATAGTTATCTTCCATCAGTTTCCGTCCTATAGGCGAATCAGTCCAACCTACTTGCCGTAGCAATTCTTCATTTACCAATACTTCACCATCCTGATGAACGTTACGACCCAGCAAAATCTGCAATCCTAAAATCGGGACATAATGCTCATCTATAAAATCGATACACCCCATAAAACGTTTTCCGTTAATATCAGTAAAAGATTGTCTTGTATGACCATTATAGATAAATGAAGCACTATTACAAGATGCTTCAATAAAAGGCAATCCCCGGAGAATGCCATCTATTTTATCCATTGAATCAAATGGTCCCCACCCTATAACTAAATTATCTATTTTATAGCCCATACTTCGATTCATGACTTGATTGTACTGTAAAAGAATGATCATTAGCAATCCCAATATGAAAGCAACTCCTGTAAATTGTACAAACAACAACGGATATTTCCAGGAAGCACGATACCCGGTAAAACGATGGAAAACTTGTGTCACAGGGATAGAAGAGAAAAGCTTTCCCGGAAGCAAGCCAATCAGTAAAAATAAAAAAATGGTTACTAATGCAGGAACCCATAGGGTACGCCATGTAAACAGGGTTGCTAATGAGGCACCAGACAAGTCTTCTATTTCTGGTTTAAAATAGAGCAGAAGGACTATAACCCCCAAAAGAGAAACGAGAATCAATAATGCCGATTCCCATAAGAACATACGATATATATGTCCGGTTGAAGCTCCGCTGCATTTATGCACTCCTACTGATTTGGCCCGCTGTGGCAAAGAAGAAATAGAAATAAGTACATTATTCATCCCGGCAATCAGCAAAATAGCAAATCCGAGAATCGATAGAATACTGATAATTTTACGTGATTCCTTTTTCTGCAAATGAAACTGTGAAGGAGTTATAAACGAAAATTCTTCAAACCAGTCTTTATTATACTGTATATACTTCTTCATCATATCAGGCATACGTGCCGCCACTTTCTCTACATCTTCCGGATGGCGAAAACGAACCATACATGTATAGCTGATATCACCCCGCCATCCACCACGTTCATCTCTGAATCTATTAGCACGAGTCACAAATGAATAGACCCCATCAAACCGAAACTCGGCATTTTCCGGAATATCTTCGAAAACACCTCGAACAGTCAATGGATAATCAATATTAATCATTACTGTCTTTCCAATAGGATCGGCATCTGCAAAAAGACTTTGAGCAAGAGAACGGGATATAAACAGTGCATCCATATTATCCAATTCAGACACATTTCCGGAAAGTACTTTAACGCCCAAAGTGGAAAAAATATGGCTTCGGGAAGTAGCCAGTATTGCATCTTTCTTTTCCTGGCCTTCATGGTAAAGCGAACTGCGACTAAATAAGTCAATCAAAGTTGCATCTTCCACTTCATCAGGAAAATTTTCACGAATTGCTGCTGGAAGTTTTCCGTAATTACTACAAACAGGCTCTTTCTTTTCACCTTGCGAAACAACTGTACGTAAAGTTAGAAAAAGATTTTCCGGTTCTTGATAATAGCTATCATAGTTTAATTCAAATGCAACCCTGGCAAATAACAGGATGCCGACCAAAAGCCCTAAAGTTAACGAAATTATTTTGGTCAGATTTCCACCTCTTCCACGGAGAAGAGTTCGGAAAGTGTAGTACAATTGTCTCATATCAGCCCTGTTTGTATTTTAGAATTTTAATAAATATAAGGTGTCTCTTTCATGCAGATCACCTGGAATTCTTAATTGCACAAAACGTGCCAAAAGAAGTAACGCACAATAGAACAACGGATTACATAATTCATAGTGCGAGAATATTGTCTAATTATTAGACACAGTCGTCTATTAATTAGACAGCAACATTTTGTTTTTCATAAAGAAAACTCTATCTTTGCATTGAGTTTTCATGCACTAAAATAAAAATTATGAGACAAATAAAAGGAATTACCGCAATCTTTCTTTGTTGTCTGCTAGTTGCCGGATGTGACTTGATAGATTATCATCCATATGACGTCGACATAAAAGGAGAAAGAGACATTAATGCGAAAAATATTCAAAAGATCGAGGCCAAATGCCTGGGAAAGTCTACTATACGCTTTATCGCCATGGGTGACTCGCAACGCTGGTATGACGAAACCGTTGACTTTGTAAACGCTGTCAACAAAAGAGACGACATCGACTTTGTAGTTCATGGAGGCGACTTCAGTGACTTCGGACTTACCGATGAATTTCTTTGGCAAAGGGATATAATGAATAAACTAAAGGTTCCTTATGTAGGACTTATCGGAAACCATGATTGTTTGGGAACCGGAGAAGATGCATTCCGGCAAATATTCGGCGATACAAACTTTTCGTTCATAGCCGGAGGTGTGAAATTTGTATGCCTCAATACCAACGCAATGGAATATGATTATTCGGAACCGATCCCTGATTTTGACTATATTGAAAGACAACTCACAGAACGTGCCGACGAATTTAATAAAACCGTATTCTGTATGCATGCCCGTCCCCTTTGTGATCAGTTCAATAACAATGTGGCCAAAGTGTTTCAAATGTATGTTCGCCAATTTCCCGGTTTGCAATTTTGCACTGTAGCTCACGAACATCGGATCAGTGCGTCAGATGTGTTTGACGATGGCGTGATGTATTATGGAAGCAATTGTATGAAAAATCGCAGTTATTTAGTATTCACGATAAAACCTGATGGTTATGATTATGAAGTGGTTGAATTTTAATTCCATTATTGGCATGGCAGTACTATCGCTGCTGTTTTACACAGAAAACGTCGCTGCACAAACCGACAAAAACGATACCAAACAAAAGATAGATACCATCCAGACAACACAGCCGGAATACAGCAAATATGACAAACGTATTCACCGTTTTCGTAAAGGATGGAATTCACTTATACCTACACACAACAAAATACAATATGCGGGTAACATGGGAATGTTCTCGTTCGGAACCGGTTGGGATTACGGAAAAAGAGATCAGTGGGAAACGGATCTGTTCTTCGGCTTCATACCCAAACATGACTCCCATCGGGCTAAGATGACCATGACCTTAAAACAAAATTACATGCCTTGGAGCCTGGAGCTTGGGAAAGGATTTTCAACCGAACCTTTGGCATGTGGTATCTATTTTAATACTGTTTTCGGACACGAATTCTGGGTACACGAGCCTAGCCGTTATCCGGAAGGATACTACGGATTCTCGTCCAAGATACGCACACACATCTTTCTGGGACAACGGCTGACATACGATATAGATAGAGAACGCCGGTTCTTTGCAAAATCTGTGACTCTCTTTTATGAGCTGAGTACCTGTGACCTGTTATTGATCAGCCGCGTAACCAACAGTTACCTGCGGGCTCGGGATTATCTGAGTTTATCCTTCGGACTTAAATTCCAATGGCTTTAGTTGATACGGAAGTAAAATAGGTGTATAAAGACAAAGACACCTTATTTAAACTCTTTCGAAATTCATAAGAATAAGGAAATGTTGCTAACTTTGTTGCCGACAAATTATTATTCGTATTTAATATTCTATTGACCAAAATGGGAACTATCATCATTGTTGACGATAACAAAGGAGTGCTGACAGCCGTACAATTACTATTGAAAAATCATTTTTCGAAAGTCATTACCTTATCCTCTCCTGTCAGTCTGTCCACAGTGCTTAGAGAAGAAAACCCGGAAGTTGTCTTATTGGACATGAATTTCACTTCCGGAATCAATAATGGTAACGAAGGTCTGTTTTGGTTACATGAAATCAAACGGCAATACAGAGACCTTCCGGTAGTACTATTCACAGCTTATGCTGATATTGATCTTGCCGTACGGGGTATAAAAGAGGGAGCATCTGATTTTGTAGTGAAACCATGGGATAATCAAAAGCTGTTGGAAACTCTTTTAAATGCCGCTTCACAAGCAAAAGACGGAAAGAAAAAGAATCGCAAAAAGGAATCATCTCCGGTTTCTGCCATGTATTGGGGTGAAAGCAGTGCTATGCAGCAGCTCCGCACGTTGATTGAGAAAGTAGCAACGACCAATGCGAATATACTGATAACAGGTGAAAACGGAACGGGAAAGGAAATGCTCGCACGTGAGATTCATGCTTTATCACCACGCTCTGCCGAGAGCATGATATCCGTTGATATGGGTGCTATCACCGAATCCTTGTTTGAGAGTGAACTGTTCGGACATGTGAAAGGTTCTTTTACTGACGCCCATGCCGACCGTACAGGTAAGTTTGAAGCAGCAGACCGAAGTTCCCTGTTTCTTGACGAAATAGGAAACCTTCCCTTTCATTTGCAGGCTAAGCTACTGACAGCCATTCAGCAGAGAAGCATAGTTCGTGTAGGTAGTAACCAATCTATCCCCGTAGACATTCGCCTAATCTGCGCAACTAACCGAAACTTGCAGGAGATGGTAGACAAAGGCTTATTCCGTGAAGATTTATTATACCGTATCAACACCATTCATGTAGAAATTCCTCCACTTCGCAAACGTAAAGAAGATATTGTTCCGCTAGCTGAGCGTTTTATAGCCCGCTTTTGCAAACAGTATGACAAAGCCTCTATCAGCCTGAGTCCGGCCGCTTGCGAGAAACTGACCGCACATGCTTGGTATGGCAATATCCGCGAATTGGAACATTCCATTGAGAAAGCAGTCATTATTAGCGATGGTGAAACCATCCCCGCTGAAATGTTCCAATTAGTGCAGAAAACGGAGAACCCGGAAACAGAGACCTCTACTCTTGAAGATATGGAGAAAGCCATGATTCGCAAGGCTCTCGACAAATGTGGAGGAAACCTTTCGGCTGTAGCCGCTCAATTAGGCATTACTCGCCAAACATTATATAATAAGATGAAAAAGTTTGGTTTATGAAAATCCATTTAAAGTTACTCACAGAGCGCTATTGGTTTCGTCTCGGACTAAGCCTCTGTTTCGCCATAACTGCGGCTCTGTCTTATGCCGACAGAGACTTCATTTGGATGGGATTGAGCCTCTGTTTGCTACTATTCAGCATTTGGTGGCAACTTTCACTTTACCGTATTCATACCAAACGAGTTCTTTTCATGATTGACGCCCTCGAGAACAATGACAGCGCCATTCACTTCCCGGAAGAGCAGATAATGCCTGAGACCCGAGAGGTCAACCGTGCACTCAACCGGGTCGGACGCATATTATATAATGTAAAGTCGGAAACGGTACAGCAAGAAAAGTATTACGAACTGATAATGGACTGTGTAAACACCGGTGTACTCGTTCTCAATGAAAATGGAGCGGTTTATCAAAAAAATAATGAAGCGCTTCGCCTGCTCGGATTAAATGTGTTTACCCATATCCGCCAACTGAACAAAGTGGATATACAGCTGATGAAGAAAATAGAATTCTGCCGTCCGGGAGATAAAATACAAACTATTTTCAACAATGAACGGGGTACAATCAATTTATCCATTCGTGTATCAGGCATCACTGTTCGTGAAGAACAATTGCGCATTCTCGCTTTTAACGACATCAACAGTGAATTGGATGAAAAAGAAATCGATTCGTGGATACGACTGACACGTGTATTGACTCATGAAATCATGAATTCGGTTACTCCCATCACCTCTCTTAGCGAAACACTACTATCGTTGGCCGATACCCGGGATGAAGAAATACGCCGGGGCTTACAAACAATCAGTACTACGGGAAAAGGCCTGCTCTCTTTCGTGGAATCCTACCGCCGTTTTACCCGTATCCCGACCCCGGAACCATCCTTATTTTATGTAAAAGCTTTTATTGACCGAATGGTAGAGCTGGCACGCCATCAAAACAAATGTGACAACATAACATTCCATATAGATATTGCTCCTGCTGATCTGATTGTGTATGCCGACGAAAATCTGATTTCGCAAGTAGTAATTAATCTATTGAAGAATGCCATACAAGCTATCGATGCACAGGCCGATGGAAAGATTGAAATAAAAGGACGATGTAATGCTGCTGAAGAAATATTGATTGAAATAAAAAATAATGGCCCTGCCATTCCTTCAGATATAGCAGATCATATATTCATTCCTTTTTTTACCACCAAAGAAGGAGGTAGTGGTATCGGATTGAGCATTTCACGTCAGATCATGCGTCTGTCAGGTGGAAGCATCACTCTGCTGCAAGGCAAAGAAACTAAATTTATTCTGAAATTTAAATAAGTACATAGATTCATAGTGTAATTACTTGCATCATTAACAATGTAATAGCAAGGATATCCGGCAAACAATAAGAAAAGATTTCTGTTATTAATAATATCATTTCAATCTTAAAATTATGACCTACCTCGCTACCAACCCCCTATTCCATGGAATCTCTCCAGAAACGCTTTCCCGTGATTTTGACGGAATCGTATCTCACCTCCGCATGTTCCGTAAAGGAGACATTCTTGCCAGGCAAGGTGATGTATGCAATCGGCTGATGATATTACTGAAAGGCAGTGTCCGGGGAGAAATGATCGATTACTCGGGCAGATTGATTAAAGTGGAAGATATTATTGCTCCTCGTGCAATTGCCCCTCTTTTCTTATTTGGTGCAGACAATCGCTACCCGGTAGAAGTTACAGCAAACGAAGCTACCGAAGTTTTCGAGATTCCGAAAGAAAGCGTACTGAAATTATTTCGACGGAATGAGAAATTCTTAGAGAACTACATGAATCTTTCTGCCAATTATGCCCGAACACTTGCTGACAAACTGTTTTTTATGTCCTTTAAGACGATTCGGCAGAAACTTGCTTCCTATCTGCTACGGATGTTGAAACAACAAGGAGATAGTCCGATACAACTTGACCGCTCGCAACAGGAACTGGCTGATTATTTCGGAGTATCTCGTCCCTCTCTGGCACGCGAGCTGGCTCATATGCAGGATGACGGCCTGATCAAAACGGACAGGAAATTAGTGCATATCTTGAGAAAAGAAGATATGATGCAACTGATACAATAAGTTTGAGCAAAATTTAAAGCCTGTTTAAGTATCAGACAGATGGAACGGTAACAGAGTGAGAATCGGACCTTTTTCGCTAAAGACACGGAGGAAAACAAAATGCTTTTATAGGCATAAATAGATAGAATAATAGATACATCACACTATATATCAAACCATTGCGCTTGCTTTCTCTACTAAAACAAAAGGTGGAAGATAGAAGATCGAAATGCATTTTTGTAGGGAGAGTGTACAAAAGCTCCTCTTTGTATCAGTCACTCAACCGTCCGAATCTTTGATACCTGCCTGTATCACCCGGACAGAAGGTCCGCTTATGGAGCAACGTTCGGTTGCCACATCCTCGTTATCGAAATAACGGACTGAAATGATTCCGGAGGAAAAATAAAACAGTCTCTAAAACAAACTCTAAAATTTCCAATCTTTTTTCTCTTGTTTGTAACATTGGTTACAGAATTACCCCAAATCCTCCTCCTATCTTTGCATCCAGAAAAGAAACCTATTAATACGTAAAAATTATGAGTATGTTCTGTTTTCAGTGTCAGGAAACCGCAAAAGGTACAGGTTGTATCTTAAGCGGAGTATGCGGGAAAACTCCCGAAGTAGCCAATATGCAAGACTTGCTGCTTTTCGTAGTACGCGGAATCGCAGTCTACAATCAGGCATTACGCAAAGATGGACGTTCTTCTGCCCGGGCAGATAAGTTTATCTTTGACGCATTGTTCACTACCATTACAAATGCCAACTTTGACAAACACGCCATTATCGAGAAAATAAAGAAAGGACTGGAGCTAAAGAAAGATCTAAGTAACCAAGTCACAATAGAACATGCGCCCGACGAATGTACTTGGTATGGTGACGAAACTGAGTTTGAAGAGAAAGCCCAAACGGTGGGGGTGCTGCGAACTTCTGACGAAGACATTCGATCATTGAAGGAGTTGGTTCACTATGGTATCAAAGGAATGGCTGCTTATGTGGAGCATGCCTATAACTTAGGATATGAGAATCCGGAGATATTTGCATTCATGCAATATGCTTTGGCTGAATTGACCCGCGAAGATATTACTGTGGACGAACTGATAACCCTCACACTCGCTACGGGTAATCATGGTGTGCAGGCTATGGCCCAACTCGATACTGCCAATACCAGCCATTACGGAAATCCGGAAATCTCCGAAGTAAACATTGGTGTTCGAAACAATCCGGGTATCCTTGTCAGTGGACATGACTTGAAAGATATTGAAGAACTGTTGCAACAGACTGAAGGTACCGGTATCGACATATACACACACAGTGAAATGCTACCGGCTCATTATTATCCTCAGTTGAAGAAATATAAACACCTGGCAGGAAACTACGGTAATGCCTGGTGGAAACAGAAAGAGGAATTTGAAAGTTTCAACGGTCCTATCCTCTTCACTACTAATTGCATTGTTCCACCACGCCCGAATGCGACTTATAAAGATCGCATCTATACGACAGGCGCAACCGGCTTGGAAGGTGCTACCTACATACCCGAACGAAAAGACGGAAAGCAGAAAGATTTCTCCGTTATTATTGAACATGCACGGCGTTGCCAGCCACCAGTGGCAATAGAAAGTGGTAAGATTGTAGGTGGATTTGCCCATGCGCAAGTAATCGCACTGGCCGATAAGGTGGTTGAAGCAGTAAAAAGCGGTGCTATCCGTAAATTTTTTGTTATGGCCGGATGTGACGGGCGAATGAAAAGTCGCAGTTACTACACAGAGTTTGCAGAAAAGCTACCGGCAGATACGGTAATCCTGACAGCAGGGTGCGCCAAATACCGATATAATAAATTACCTCTGGGGGATATTAATGGCATTCCTCGTGTACTGGATGCAGGACAGTGTAATGACAGTTACTCATTGGCTATAATTGCTATGAAGTTGCAGGAAGTCTTCGGACTAAAAGACATCAATGATCTTCCGATTGTATATAACATTGCGTGGTACGAACAAAAAGCCGTTATTGTTCTGCTGGCTCTGTTGGCACTTGGAGTGAAAAAGATTCATTTAGGGCCGACGCTTCCTGCATTCTTATCTCCTAACGTGAAGCAGGTACTGATCGATAATTTTGGAATTGGCGGTATCAGTACAGCAGACGAAGATATTGCAAAATTTTTGGCATGATAATGTACAAGTAAGTAAGAGGAGCGTTATAATTCACCACAGAGTAACACAGAGTGAACTTAATCTATTTATCTGTGTAATCCTGTGGTGAATATGAATACTGACACCTCTTCTTACTTTTTTCATTCATCTCTCTTCTTTTGGCAGTACCAGATTCAAGCCTACTCCTACCAATGCGGCAAGACCGATTCCCGACAGTGAGAATTCGCCCCATGCCAATACGGCACCACCGATGCCAATAGTCAGAGTCAGTGAGACAATAATGATATTACGTGTCCGGCTCAAGTCAATACAATTATTGACAAGGTTAGCAATTCCCGCGCAAGCGATCGTACCGAATAAGAGTAACATGATTCCTCCTAATACAGCCGAAGGAATAGACTTCAATAAAGCGCTGACTTTACCGATTACGGAAAACAGAATGGCCGTAATCGCCGCTATTCTTATTACTTGAGGATTCGTCACTTTAGTAAGCGACATGGCTCCTGTAACTTCCGAATAGGTAGTTACAGGAGGTCCTCCCAATAAACCGGCACAAAGACATGCCAAGCCATCACCTAATAGTGTGCGATGCAACCCGGGATCTTTTACATAGTCTTTTCCCGTCACAGTGTTTACCACATACACATCCCCAATGTGTTCTATCACCGGAGCAATAGCCACCGGCATCATAAACAAAATAGGTTCCCACGAAAACTGTGGAAACACAAACTGTGGAAAACCCAACCACGCAGCGTTTCTGACTCCCGACATATCAACATCATAAAAGATCAACGCAGCAATATATCCCACAATAATTCCACAAAAAATAGGTATTAACTTCAATAGTCCCTTCGCCCGAATAGATACAATCACGGCAGTAAACAACGAAAGCAACGCCAATGTCCAGTTTTCCTTTGCCATATTCACTCCAGTCCCGGCAAGTGAAAGCCCTATCAATATAATTACCGGACCAATAACTACCGGTGGAAACAGGCGCTCGATCAACCTGATACCCTGCCATTTAACTAAAGCACTCATAACAAAGTAGACCATTGCAACGCCTACCATTCCCGAAAGTGTGCCAGCAAGTCCATACAGTTCGGTTGCTTTAATAATAGGAGCAATAAATGCAAAACTACTACCTAAAAAAATAGGGACCTTCCCTTTTGTTACCAGATGAAAAAGAAGTGTGCCGATACCGGCAGTAAACAAAGCTGTAGAAGGATCGAGCCCGACCAATAAGGGGACAAGTACAGTAGCTCCAAAAGCCACAAAAAGGAACTGTACTCCTACTACTCCTTTGCGTAAAGGAGAAAGATGATTTGAATCCATATAGAATAGAATGATATTATTTAAGCTGCAAAAATAACATTTTTAAACTATTTTACAGCTATTTGGAACATAAATACATCCAAAGAGCGTTTCTATTTGTTACATAATTTAAGTAACTTCGCACAGTGAAATGTAAAATAACAAATTAACAACCCTTAGTACTCATTGCTTATGATTTTTACCGCTGAAAACATTCTACTCATTGGTTCTATTTTACTATTTGTCAGCATTGTTGTCGGAAAAACCGGATATCGCTTCGGAGTGCCGGCCTTATTATTATTCCTTCTTGTAGGTATGCTTTTCGGAAGCGACGGATTGGGATTACAATTTCATAATGCCAAGATAGCCCAATTTATAGGTATGGTTGCCCTTAGCGTCATTCTGTTCTCCGGAGGTATGGATACTAAATTCAAAGAAATTCGTCCTATTCTTTCTCCGGGAATCGTACTTTCAACAGTGGGAGTATTTCTCACGGCACTTTTTACCGGATTATTCATTTGGTATCTTTCGGGAATGAGTTGGACCAATATCCACTTTCCATTGATCACTTCCCTATTACTTGCATCTACCATGTCGTCAACGGATTCTGCTTCAGTATTCGCCATCCTCCGTTCGCAAAAGATGAATCTGAAACATAACCTACGTCCTATGCTTGAACTGGAGAGCGGAAGCAACGATCCAATGGCCTATATGCTTACCATAGTCCTGATACAATTCATTCAATCAGATGGCATGGGTACAGGCAACATAATCGGTTCATTCATCATCCAATTCTTGGTAGGTGCTGCTGCCGGATATATCTTGGGAAAACTGGCGATATTGATACTCAACAAAATAAATATCGATAACCAATCACTTTATCCCATTCTGTTATTGTCTTTTGTATTCTTCACTTTTGCCATCACCGATCTGCTTCGCGGTAATGGGTATTTGGCTGTATACATTGCCGGCATGATGGTAGGTAACCATAAAATAACTTTCCGAAAGGAAATTGCAACATTCATGGATGGTCTGACCTGGCTGTTCCAAATCATTATGTTCCTTATGTTAGGACTGCTTGTCAATCCTCACGAAATGATTGAAGTTGCCGTTGTAGCATTGCTTATCGGAGTATTCATGATCGTTATCGGACGACCATTAAGCGTATTCCTTTGTCTTTTACCATTTAGGAAGATTACTTTAAAATCCCGTCTGTTTGTCTCGTGGGTAGGGCTACGAGGAGCTGTACCCATCATTTTCGCAACTTATCCGGTAGTGGCAAACGTGGAAGGATCGAATATGATTTTCAATATCGTGTTTTTTATTACGATTGTTTCATTGATTGTACAAGGAACAAGTGTTTCGTTTGTGGCACGCTTGTTACACTTGTCCACTCCACTCGAAAAGACCGGAAATGACTTCGGTGTAGAACTTCCGGAAGAGATAGATACTGATCTTTCGGATATGACCATTACTATGGAAATGCTGAATGAGGCAGACACCCTGAAAGATATGAATTTGCCAAAAGGTACTTTAGTAATGATCGTCAAACGTGGTGATGAATTTCTTATCCCCAACGGCACACTAAAATTACATGTAGGAGACAAACTACTGCTGATCTCAGAGAAAAATAAGCAGGAAACGGTTAAGAATGAATAGAAAATCATGATAAAAACACAGAGAATGTGAAATCCACATATCATTTTCGATATTGGCAGAACGTGTCTCTGTGTTCATTCTATCTTAGATAATCGATAAATAGAATAATCTACCCTCCGTTAATTTAACGTAAAACTTTACGAGAGAATTCGGTTTCCGTTAATAGAATATTAATTTTGCGCAGTTTTTAACTGAATGTGCAGAAATTACAAAATGGAACAAGAACAACGGTTCATTGGTTATATTGAACAAAGCATCATAAACAACTGGGATGCAAACGCCCTGACAGACTACAAAGGAATCACCCTTCAATATAAGGATGTAGCCCGCAAAATAGCCAAATTTCACATTATATTAGAAATGGCCGGTATTCAACCGGGTGATAAGATCGCTGTCTGTGGCCGCAATAGTGCCCATTGGGCTGTAACCTTTTTGGCCACCGTGACTTATGGTGCTGTAATTGTTCCCATTTTACATGAATTTAAGGCTGACAATATCCATAATATCGTCAATCACTCTGAGGCAAAACTCCTCTTTGTAGGTGATCAGGTATGGGAAAACCTTAATGAAGATCGGATGCCTTTACTTGAAGGTATATCTTCTTTGACAGACTTTACTCCACTTGTGTCGCGCAATGACAAACTGACATATGCACATGAACACCGTAATGAGATATATGGACAGCGATATCCTAAAAATTTTCGTCCGGAACATATCTCCTACCGTAAAGATATGCCGGAAGAGCTGGCTGTTATAAATTACACATCAGGAACAACAGGTTATTCCAAAGGAGTGATGTTACCCTATCGTAGTCTTTGGTCAAACATTGCTTATTGTCACGAGATGCTTCCGGTAAAACCTGGTGATCACATCGTTTCGATGCTTCCCATGGGGCACGTATTCGGCATGGTCTACGATTTTCTTTACGGATTTTCTGCGGGTGCACACCTCTACTTCTTGACACGTATGCCGTCTCCCAAAATCATTGCACAATCATTTGCCGAAATCAAACCGAGAGTAATTGCTTGTGTACCGTTGATTGTAGAAAAGATTATTAAAAAAGATATTCTCCCCAAACTGGATAATAAAATAGGTAAGTTGTTGCTGAGAGTACCCATTGTTAACGATAAAATTAAAGCAGCTGCCCGGCAGGCAGCAATGGAAATTTTTGGTGGAAATTTTGATGAAATTATTATCGGAGGAGCTCCGTTCAATGCAGAAGTGGAAGCTTTTCTTAAACAAATAGGATTTCCATACACCATTGCCTATGGTATGACAGAATGTGGTCCCATCATTTGTTCCAGCCGCTGGGAAACTCTCAAACAGGCTTCATGCGGTAAAGCTACCAGCCGAATGGAAGTGAAAATAGATTCTCCTGATCCGGAAAATATTGCAGGAGAAATTATTTGTAAAGGTACAAACTTAATGTTGGGATACTACAAAAATACGGAGGCCACTTCACAAATCATCGATGTAAACGGATGGCTCCACACTGGAGATTTGGCTACCATGGATTCGGAAGGATATGTAACAGTACGAGGTCGGAGCAAGAATATGTTACTTACTTCAAGCGGGCAGAATATTTATCCGGAAGAAATAGAAAGCAAGTTTAATAACATGCCTTATGTGTCCGAATCGTTGGTTCTACTCCAGAAAGATAAACTTGTAGCACTAATCTACCCGGATTTTGACGATGCTTTCGCACACGGACTGTTGCAAAGCGATATTGAGAAGATAATGGAAACCAACCGAATAGAACTCAATCAACAACTTCCGGCCTACTGTCAGATTACTAAAATCAAAATCCACTTCGAGGAGTTTGAGAAAACAGCGAAGAAGAGCATTAAACGATTCATGTATCAGGAAGCAAAAGGATAAAAGGATCAAAGAACCAATTCCTCGAACAACCGCTCCAATGTTTCCTCTAAATTGTCAGAATAGCCAACATGAGGTCTTGAGGTCTGAATGCAGGAACTACGATGGGCTGTCAACCAACGAAAACGTTCCGGAACTTCCAGTTTAGCAATGACTCCTCCCGTCGGACAGCCTGTACACACTTTACTGAAAGCCTCCAAATATTTCCGGAAAGAATCGATATCAGGTTCCGGTGATAAGGCCTCCAACCTCTTCTTATTAATTTCATAACGCATCCGGATAAAGGCAGCCTGTTTGGAAAACAAGATAACCCCAACGTTAATAAATTCCTCACGCTCCACTTTCGGAACTATCCGAACAACGGCGTATTCATAAATATGCTTTTCTGGCATGTTGTGCTTCTTTTACAAATATTTCAGAATGTTCGATCCTTTCTTTCAAAAATCGATAATAGATATCACGAATATCTTGAGGAGTTTCATCTTTATCACGCCACTCTATCCAGCTATCAGGAATCAGATCCACTATTTCACGTATTTTCTCCGAAGTCAGTAATTTCCGAAATTCGGCATCCACTTCGTCCAACTTACTGGCAAGCGGCAATAAGGCATGGTCTTTAACTTGGGTAAAAGAACTAAGTGCATGTTTATGCCAATTGACCCATGAATGATGAAAAAATAGAGATGCACCATGATCTATCAACCACAACTCTTTATGCCACATAAGCATATTGGTATTCTTCACTGTACGATCTACATTAGTCAATAAAGCATCTAACCATACCACCTGTGATGCCAGTTTTTCATCAACCTCAGTGACAACCGGATCGAATGGTAGAGCCCCTGAGAGAAAATGTAGTCCCATATTTAATCCGCGGCTTCCTTGCAATAAATCCTGTATCTCTTCGTCACCCTCCGAACGTCCGAAAGCTTCATCTAAATTCAAAAACACTAACTCCGGTACACGAAAACCTAATACTCGTGCAACCTCACCGCCAATCAATTCTGCAATTAATGCCTTGGTTCCATGTCCCGCTCCCCGAAACTTGACAACATACTTAAAACTGTCATCAGCTTCTGCCAATGCAGGCAGTGAACCACCTTCACGCAGAGGCATAATATAACGAGTGACATTGACAGTACGCAACTCCATAGATAAAGCTCCTTTCTATATGCTATTACAGGTGATAAAGATACGATATTGTTTCTATTTCACCAATTTCAATCAATAACACTTTCTTATGAATATATGTTTATAGAACCTATTGATAGACAAAAATACAACTATGCCTGATTTTAGCAGAAAAATCTCTTAAATTTGCACAAAATTCAGAGATTACATGAAAACTGTCAAAACACATATCACCCAATTGTTGCATGCCATGAACATGGGAATTTTCGAAAAAGAACATCCCATCGCATTATCACTACTCTCCGCAATTTCAGGAGAAAGTATTTTCTTCCTCGGGCCTCCGGGAGTTGCCAAGAGCCTTATTGCAAGGCGCTTGAAAATGGCTTTCGACCAAAGTACTGCTTTTGAATATCTGATGTCTCGTTTTAGTACCCCTGATGAAATATTTGGTCCGGTATCTATCTCTAAATTGAAAGATGAAGACAAATACGAACGCATTATTGAAGGTTATCTCCCCTCGGCAACAATCGTTTTTTTAGATGAAATATGGAAAGCAGGACCAAGCATACAAAACTCACTGCTAACAGTTATCAACGAAAAAGTATACCGCAATGGACAATATACCATACAGTTACCATTAAAAGGACTAATTGCAGCTTCCAATGAATTGCCGGCTCAGGGAGAAGGGTTAGAAGCCCTGTGGGATCGTTTCTTAATACGCTATTTTATAGGGAATATCGAACAGGAATTCGCTTTAGATCAAATGATAGCCTCTGTCAATGACATGGAAGCAGAAATTCCCACCGGACTTTCTATTACAGAAGAACAATATACAGATTGGAGAACTCAAATCAGCCAAATCAAGATACATTATACTGTTTTTGAATTAATTCATTCCATCAAGCGGCAAATTGAAAAATATAACATACAGAAAGAAGAGGTTCCACACTCAACGCTCTATATTTCCGACCGTCGATGGAAGAAAATCGTATCGCTGCTCAGAACTTCTGCTTTTCTGAATGAAACAGATACCATCCGCTTTTCAGATTGTACTTTATTACTTCATTGCTTATGGAATGAAATAGAACAAATACCAATTATCGAACAAATGGTGTCATCGGCACTTGACGAATGTATCAGCCATTATCTTTGTGGCGAACGGACTTTAGAACAAAAGCTGAGCAGTATTCGGGAAGACATGAAGTCAGAACACAGTTTGCGTGAAACAAAAGATCCGGCCCTGCAAATTGTAGACACTTTCTATCATCAAATTGAAAGATATCCTGTAGCAGGCAATCTGTTGATTTTTGCTTCCGACTACCAAAGTTTACAAAAAGATACTCAAAAATTATTTTACGTTCAAAGAGATAAATATCGTCCTGTTAACTGGATATTAAAAGTATATGACCATGTCCGCAACCGGAACATATCCCAATCAGCCATAGTTTCACTCAAGAAAGGCACACGTTCTGTATTCATCAACAATCAAGAGTATCCACTAGCTTGCAACGCAGGATACGACATAGCTTACCCTCAAGAAGCCTCTTTACCCTTTGAATTTCGTTTTCAGGAAGTGATCGATTTATATCACAACAGGGAGAGCGAATTAAAGCGCATGACCGACATTGAACTGACCTATTGTAAAGAACATCTATTCATGGATGACAAACAACGTAATATGGTCAAACAAATATTAAACAGACAAAAAGAAATGTTGGAAATTTACCAAAATGAAATCAGAGAAATAGCTTATACGCATGGATTGGAAAATAAGGAATATTAGGCTACAAGAACTCAGGGAGATTTATCAAGAGAAGCTGAAAAACATTGCTTATAGAGTATACGAGTCACATTTTCAAAATGGTATCGTGAAACAAGAGGAACTTGAGGGAGAAATTATGTCTTATTATCAACATACACAACCTTCTCTACAAGAGTTTTATTCACACTACGCTACACAGTGGGAACATTTTTACGAGGGACATGAGCTTACAGACAGTGCATTTTTACGCTTTCTTGAAAATTCGGCTTACCCTCTACAAATGAAATATAACCGTGGTGATTTAAATCTTCAATATTATATTGAACGATTTCATACACTCAAAAAACGATCAAAAGAGTGGAAACACCTTCGTAATCTTTTTTTTGATAAATGGTATCACCTGTTGGCAAATAATGAATATAATTACCAAATAGAACGTATCAACAATCTTTGTGAGAGATTCTATCGCTTACAGAAAAATATTGCAGATCAACTTCCCCAACGAGGCAATGCCCGTTTAATGTGGCTGTTGAGAACACACCAAGAACTTGCCAAACAACTGTTTCATTATGATGAAATAGCCAAAAATCATCCGGCTATCAGAGAACTGACAAAGATACTGGGAAAGCAGCATTATGGTAAAGAAAAGAAATTCCGTATGGTTGCAGGTATCCACCGGGAACAAATCATCACCCATGCCACTAAAAGTGATATTACCGGAGTATGTGAAGGTAATGATTTAAACAGCCTCCTACCCATAGAGTATTGTTATCTGTCAGATCCTGCTTTGCAACCACTTTTCTTTGAGCGATTCAACAAGAAGAAGCTGCAAATGATGGATTATGAATCAAAAGATCAACATCGCATTAAAGATATAAAAATACAAGGGAATGAAATTGTAGAAGAACAATCAGGTCCATTTATCATTTGCGTGGATACTTCAGGATCCATGAGTGGAGAAAGAGAAGAGTTCGTGAAATCGGCTATTCTTGCCATTGCAGAACTTACAGAACAACAAGATCGAAAATGTTATCTTATAAATTTCTCCAACAACATAGCTTGTATCGAAATCGAACGTCTGGGACAAAATATACAGGAACTGGCAAACTTTCTTTGTCAAAGTTTTCATGGGGGTACAGATTTAACTCCCGCACTTCTACACGCAATACACATTCTAAAAACAAAGTCCTATCGAAATGCCGATTTAGTAATGATGTCAGATTTTGAAATGCTTCCTTTAAACGAAGAACTTTCAGAGGAAATAAAAAAAATAAAGCAAAATAAGACTCATTTATACGCCCTCTCTGTACATAAACAAAGTGAAAATACCTATTTAAACGTCTGCAATAAGTTCTGGTTTGTTTAAAGTATGTTATAAAACACATTTTCCATTCTGAATAATTTGCTATTTAAACCAAAGTACGTACATTTGCAATGTGTTTTTCATAGTATTAGATTTTAAGGTTAACAAAGGTTGGAGTACGGCGGTACTCCTTTTTTATTTCTATCCTTAACAGGATTATATTTCCACCATAAATTTCATTTGTCCTCTTGCTTCTTTATTACCCATTGATAAATGCAATAAAGGTTATTTGCCAGATCCTTTTCTTCGTCTGTCTGTCGATAATACCATATATACCATCTACAAAAAGTCCGATTGATTTTTCTAAAGTTTTGATTTTATACTTTTAGACCGTTAAGAGTTTCCTTACATAATTTTATAGAGTCCATCTCCACATCCTCTATAAAATAGCTAAAGACTATATCCCAGCTTGGTAATACAGAATAATATATTAATTAAAAAGCCGTAGGGTCCTTTTATAAACTCTACGGCTTGGGGTTGTGTGTGTTCAGATTTTCATGTGTATTAGTTAGCTAATCCCGGATTGGCAGCAATAGCATCTCTCGGAATAGGAATTGTATAACGAGGATCGTCCTGTTCCAATATATAAGTTTTACCTTGAAGTACTTTCACCATCCGAGGACGTGTAGTACGACGAAGATCAAACCAACGATGTCCCTCAAAAGCTAATTCACGAGCACGCTCGTTCAGTATTTCACTAATCAAGGCATTTTTATCCATCACATTCACTGCATTCTCTTTCTTGGCATATGCTTCGGGAGTATAACGCTTCCGCATTAATTCTAAAAGACGCATACGTGCATGTGGCAGTTTATCCATGTTTGCTGCAGCTTCGGCTGCGTTAAGATAAAGTTCACCTACACGAAAAGTACAAGAAAACTCTCTTTTTCCTCCTTTAGAACTTTTTCGGTTCCCATTTTCATCCGGAGCAGCAAAATAAGCGGCCAATCTCTTATCTCCTTCCTGATAAAGAGCCAGAAAAGTAGCAGGTACCCACACAGCATTGTTGACAGAAGAACCCATAACCTGTTCCAAAGCAGTTATCGATTCAACCGACTCAAAATGATTGGGAAGAGCCAAAGGAGTTTCATTCATATCGACAAGAACAGATTTCTTTGCCAATACTGCTTCGGCCGATTCCAAACACTTCGGCCATGCTCCCATGTATAAGCTGACACGAGACTGTAACGCATCTACAGACAAAACATTGAACCGATATGAAAAGACAGTTTCCCACTTTTCCTTATTTATTAATTCACGGGCATGCTCTATATCCGATAAAATAGAAGTATAAACTTCTTCTACCGTATTGCGTCCCAACGTTTTTTCAAGATCCGTGTCCAATTTTAAAGGTATTGATTTTGAATTTAAAGCACCGGACTTCGTATATGGCTGTCCATGCAGGTTCACTAATACAAAATGCAGATAAGCCCGAAGCAAATGAGCTTCACCCACCAACTGATTCACGACCTCCGGAGTTCCTTCTGTAATCTCCTTTTGACTCTCAATTACTTGATTAGCAATAAAAAGTACATTATAGAAATTAGACCAGGTAAACTGGCTGGTTCCCGGAAATGGTGACACATCGTTCCAACGTTCAATGTCTCCATACGAATTTCGGTCATATTCATTATCATTAACCAACATTTCATCAGAACGAAGACAAGCCAGCCCTCTGTCATTGGGCACATTCAGATAAGCACGTGCCAGCAAAGCACGATACTCCTCAGCGGTTTGAGGAATCACGCTCCCCACGGGTCTGATATCAAGATAACTGTCACAAGCTGATAACATCAACAGACAGCTCAACAAAGCCAAAACATATATTTTCTTCATCTTCTTTTTTTCGACTTAATGATTAAAAATTTAAATTCAAGCTAAACGTAATTGATTTAGGGATAGGCGGTGCATACGGATTATACATCGACTCCGGATCAAGAAAATTCTTATAACTTGAACCAAAAACAAGTAAATTGCGTCCTTCAATAGCCACAGAAGCCGATCCCATTCCTAAAGATTTAATCATTTTCTCAGGTAGACGGTAACCTAAACGCAAATTTTGCAACCGGAAATAATTTAATTTCTTTACCCAAATATCTAAATTCTTGTAAATTTCGCTCTTCTGATCATACCAATAATACTCGTCAGCCCGTTTTTCGCTGGTGATTAATGCCGGCAGACGCCCATCGGTATTCTCCGGAGTCCAACGATCTAAAATATCACTATTTACGTTCTGCCCTCTATCAAAGTTAATGAAATTATAGGAAGGCGTTGTACGCACATATCCTCCCAGATTAAATGATAAATTGGCTGTTAATTCCCAATTTTTATAACTGAATGTATTGATCAGGCCACCCGTATAAGGAGTATCTTGTGAACCAATATACGAATAAAAGCTACGCTCTTCTGCCGGAGTTACATCCGAATTAACCGTAAAACCTAATCCAAAAGGATCCTGCAAGCGATACAGTTCTTTCAAAGTTACTTTTTTCCCTTCTTTATCATAAAACAAAGGATAACCTTCTTCATCCAGACCGGCAGTTTTTATCGCGAAGATAGCATCTACCGGATACCCCTCACGTCCCGGAATAGTTTGCGCTTCAGGAATAGCTTCTCTCAATACCTTGTTATTGTTATAAGCAAAATTTAAATTAGTATACCACGAGAAATTTTTTGTTGCAACGTTTCGCGTAGAAAGAGATACCTCAACACCTTTATTGACCATACTTGCCCAGTTGATATTGGTCGAAACAAAGCCGGTTTCAAGTGGAAGCATTTGTTTTCCGATTAGGTCTGTACCTTTACGATAATAGTAATCTACACTCAGATTAATCGCCTGATTGAGTACCGAAAAATCAAGTCCAACATTTACTGATTGAGTTTTCTCCCAACGAAGTTTCTTGTTTGGAGCAGAATTTATATCAATCATATGTTCCGAACCACCCGGCAAAATATTATCTACAATATATTTACCCAACAGAAAGGGAGATGTATTTTTATCAATATTTCCCTGAATACCATACGAAACACGGAATGCAAGGTTATCCATCCATTTTCTAGTTCCCTGCATAAAAGGTTCATTTGACAATCTCCATAATCCACTTACAGAGTACAGAGGCAAATAACGGTATTTCTTGTCTACGCCAAATAAGTCAGAACCATCAAAACGGATACTTCCTCCGAATGTATAACGGTTCATCAACGAATAGGAAGCTGTAGAGAAGAAAGAGACATAGGCATTTTCTTTATACGTTTTCTGATGAAGAGGAAACTGTCTGGCACGGTCTTCATCCGGAAAGACAACCGGTTTTGTAGTCAACGTCTGGCGATCAAAACCATATCCTGCAGAGAAAAGTGTTTCATACCAAGTTTTACGCAACTCGGTACCTACCATTACTTCCAGTTCGTGGATATCATTGAAACTGTCCCGGTACTCTCCCATTGCTTTCCAGGTAATCTGGGAGTTCGTATTCTCATACGCTTTATGCACTCCTCCGTCCGGAATAAAGTATTTATTGCTTTGAGAGGCAGAATCCCAATATTTACTGTTTTTGCGAATTATACGCATTGAAAAACTCTCCTTATCGGCAATCTGTTCTTTCGATGCTTTATCCAATTGCAAACCAAGTTGAGTTGTAAACTTCAGTTTATCATTAAAACGCAACTCTGCATCAAAAATAGACGAAAGCGCATTAATCGTTTCCTCATTCGAAGTATTTTTACGCTCTTCAAAAATATTAAACCCTAAATCCGTATCAGAATTGTTCTGAACATCGAAATCATATACATAATTTCCGTTTGCATCGAAAGGTTGATAGTATGGATTAGCCTTACGCGAATAGTATACCGGATTCACCAATCCATAAGTATCGGTCAGGTAGGTTTTATTGTTACGGCGATTAACAAATAAAGAAACTCCGAATTTCAACATCCGGTTGACTTTATATGAAGTCTTCGCTACAATATTCAGACGATCTAGCCCGACGCCTTTAACATTACCATTTTCTTGATAATATCCGATAGAAGTATAATAAGTCACCCGTTCGTTACCTCCCGAAAGACTTAAACTATACTCCTGATTGAATGCATCGCGGAAAAGAATATCGCCCCAATCAGTTTCTGTATTCCGCAACCGACTTATATCCGTTTGAGCTTCGGGAGTCAGCGCACCCCACCCCCCTTTTTTATAGGCATCAGTCAATCCGTAACCGGAAATTATTTTAGAAACTCCCCCCTTATTGTCACCGTACGCAAAATTAGAACGAAGCAATTCAAGTTCCAAATCTACTTTCTCTTGTGAATTCAACATATTGAGTCGGTTTGTACTCAATGTAGGCATATAAGTAAACTTCGAGGAGAAATTAATCACCGGTTTTCCCACTTTTCCTTTTTTAGTCGTTATCACAATTACACCATTTGCAGCACGTGCTCCATAAATGGCTGTAGCTGCCGCATCCTTTAGCACGGTAATATTTTCAATATCTGCAGGATTCAGTCCGGCAATAGACGATTGCTGTATATTAGAAACATCATTCAATACATTCGACTGAGGTACATCCGTACCTTCCAACGGAATACCATCCAATACCCACAATGGATCCTGAGTTCCGTTCAATGACGAAGTTCCACGAATACGTATTTTTGCAGGTGCACCCGGCGCTCCGGAAGTAGAGGTTACGGAAAGACCGGCAATTTGCCCGGCCAGTGCCTGGTCAATACTTTTCACAGCACCGATGGTTTCATCCGAAATGTTCAGTTTCCCGACAGCTGCTGTCAACTTACGGCGTTCCACTGTCTGATAACCAGTCACTACCACAGCATCAAGCATCTGAGCTGATGGAAAAAGCGTGATTTCATATTGATCTTTTCCGGGAACGAGCTTGAGTTCCTGTACTTCATGTCCTACATAACTGCAGAATAAACGTGTCACCCCCTCCGGTACTGAAATATTGAATTTTCCATCTATATCGGTAATTACTCCTGTTATTGTCGGAGAATTACCATCTTTCGACAGGTCTTCTGCTTTTATATAGACAGAAGCACCGATCAACGGCATATTATCTTCTGAAGAGATCACCACTCCTTGTACTTGCCTACTGGCAGCAAAAGCAGAAGTCAAAACTCCGGCAAAAGACAATAAAAGAATAAAAACGTGTCTTTTCATTTGTTACATCCTATAAAATTAATACTCATTTTGAAAACTGTCTGTTTTGGTATAAATACACAAAGTCCCTCGCTCAGCAAATAAATTCGTTGAGTGTTTGTCAGAGAGAACTTTGTGTTTTGGTGTTTTTATTTCGAAATGCCCAACGCAGTATTTATGCGTAAAATCAAATCTTTATAGTGATATTTGGTAGCTACATCCGATGTGCCCAAACGGCTTTGAAGCAAATCTTTAATGCGAAGCAATTCACCACGTTTTACTGAAATGGCATCGGAAATACGGTTTATCTGAGACCCATAAAAATTCAGTTCACGGCGAGCCCCCATGCGATCAGTATGTGCCGAACGATGTGCATGGTCATCACAACTACAAATCGGTGTCTGAAGGTCGAACAAGAAGTGATTATCAATCAATTTCTTGTTAACTTTCACTCCCTCGTTTTCGGCAGCAGCAGTAATCAATGCATCTACAAAACCTTTCTGTAAGTTACGTGTCATAACATCGGGCAGTCCACCACGCTCTGTTACAGCAAAAATACTTTTATGCAAACCATCCATCAATTCAACAGCTGTGAAGGCTTTTTTCCCGTTTACCGATTCATTCTCAAGCATACGCATCAGGCGATTATTCGACAGTAAATCCCAGAAAACATAAGCCTGTGCATTTTTCAGCACTTGTGTTGGGGCATTCTCTACTACTCCCAAAGGAGTATTTTTAAGCAGATAAGTATATTGAGCTATTTCAGGGTCGAACAACCATTTCGGATAGCATAGCACCTCATCAAGCAAAAACCTCAAAGCAGCCTGCTGCTTCTCCTTTTCCACAAACGTATAAGTTTTCTCACCATCACCTACCGTTGTATTTTCAATATAAATACCTCCAATGTTCGCCATTACATGATAAAGATAATTATTCCATTGATTAATAACGGCATAATACAAACGAGAAGCCTCTTCGTACGTCTGTCCTTTCTCTCCGGTAGTTGTCCATTGAATGATTTGGGGAACAATACATTTCAAATTGGCAATGCCATACTGTGAAGAACGGATCGGATCATCGCCAAGATCTTCGTTCTGTGCACGAGGGTCAACGGCATCCCGCGGATCCTGTGCCTCACTATATTTATAAAGCCGATCAGTGTGTTTCGCTAAAAAATCCTGCAACAATTCTTTTTCTTCTTCCGGTGTTTGCTTGCCATACCAACGATAACCATATTCTATAGCAAACATATCATACGGCCCGATGTGAGGAGAAAGTGCCTTTATACCATCACCCGGCTGTGCCACATAGTTAAAGCGGGCATAATCCATGATAGACGATGAAGTCGAATTCATTCGGTCGGTAAATGTTTTCGAACGGAGAGAATCTGTAGGAAAAGCCCATGACCCCATCATGTTATGGCGCAGTCCGAGTGAATGTCCCACTTCATGACAGGCAACAAAGCGCATGGCATCTCCCATCAGACTATCCGGTAAAGCAACACCACGAGCCTCAGGACGCACTACACCTGTTTGTACCGTAATCCACTCCTGAAGCATTGAAAGTACATTATGCCACCACATGATATCAGCCTCAAGGATTTCTCCCGAACGCGGATCAAGAATAGAAGGTCCCATTGCATTTGCTTTGGTAGATGCGGCATAAGTCAGCACAGAATAATTCACATCATCCATATCTACCTCCATGTCCTCGGTAATATCTTTAGCGATAATGGCATTTTTAAATCCGGCACGTTCAAAGGCTACTTGCCAGTCTTCAATTCCTTGTTTAATATACTTCCTCCAACGATAAGGTGTCGAATTTTCTATATAAAAGACAATCGGTTTTCGGGGTTCTACCTGTTCTCCACGTAAATACGCTGCCCGATCTTCAGGCCTGGGCTCCAGACGCCATCGAGTAATAAATTGTTTTTTATTTACCCGTTGTTGTCCATCACTGAAATTAGTCAGAGGATTAGTGAAATATCCCACACGCGGATTATCCAAACGTCCGGTCATCGGCACTTCAGGAAGCAACAAAATAGAGGAACTAACCTCTACCGTCACATAGATAGTAGTAGTACCTTCGGTCACACGAGTAGTCAGTTCGGAGGTTGCTACCACATTATTATCAAAGGACTTGATGGATAGAATTCTTGATAAATTCTTGATGGCCGATGTGCCAAGATTAATATTGGTAAATACGTTATTTATGCTTGTCTCTGTACCATCATATATATCGTTCACTTTAATCAGCATGCTGGTAGAATCATTGTTATATGCTTCTACCTTAAACCCGGCTATCAGCGGAGAAATATAATTATCCTTCACCGATTGGCTAATGGCATCTTCAGATGGTGAAATAGGTAACGGACGACTTTGACGGATTAATAATTTATTAGCCGATTTATCCAACTCAAAGCGGATCATCTGATTCTCATAATTAGTTCCACGATTCACTCCGGCTTCATTCAGTTCTGCTGGTACCCGTTGCAGTTTATTCACCACCAGCATATCACGCTCCAACAGGGTAGAAGGAATCTCAAAGTAATAATCGTTCTTCTTTTGGTATACATTGAACATACCACGACGAACGACACTATCGCTTCCTGTTAATTTCTCATACTCATTCTTAACCTTAATACTGTCTTGGGGATTACTCTTTTTTTTCTTTTTCAAAAACCATCCCATTTCAGGAGTTGCGGGAGGTTCAATACACATAGCAGCAACAGGCTCGCACAAAAATGAACCGGTGGCCATAGTGGTCAGTAGGATTGTTTTTAGTCTCATGTTAAATCTAATTAGCACTTAACCTTATTCTACGCTATGGAATAAGGGGGCGCAAAGGTAACAAAATAGCTCATATTACCTAATAAGAATGATCTATTTTTATCTTTTTTCTCTATTTCGCGAATGAATCTCACATTTTTATGCAAAATTCTAATCGAAAAGAAAGTATCGGCATACTCTCTTTCTGTGCTGAAGTGTCCGTTTTCTCGTACAAAAACTGTATATTTGCCACGAAACTAATTAATAAATTAACCCCATGAAAAACTATTTAGGACTGATTTTCCTCTTGTTTGCTGTTACAGCAACCGCACAAAACAACCGTTCAGCCCTGTTGCCTATGCCCAATCACATAGAGCAAGTGCAAGGTAAACCTTTTAGCTTAACAGGTAAGAACATCACGATTCACCCCGGACAACCGGAATTAAAGTTTGCGGCTACTACTCTGCAAAGTATACTGAAAGACCGCATGCAAGTAGACATTCCCCTTTCCGGCTCTCGCCAATCCCCCATCCGGTTAATTATTGATCCACAATTGGAAGGAAAAGAACATTATCAACTCAAAGTTGACCAGAAAGGGATGACCATTAGCGGAGCCAGTGCAGCAGCCGTTTTCTATGGTGTAATGACTGTTGATCAAGTTCTCTTGGGAGATGTATGCGCCAGCAATCGGAAAGAAATGACTCCTATCAGTATCGATGATGCGCCTCGCTTTGGCTACCGGGCTTTAATGCTAGACCCTGCCCGACATTTTTTACCAATAGAAGATGTAAAGTTCTACATCGATCAGATGGTACGCTACAAATATAATGTGCTTCAACTTCACCTGACAGATGATCAAGGATGGAGAATCGAAATTAGAAAGCATCCGAAACTTACCGCAGGACAATCTTTTTATACTCAAGAAGAGTTGGCCGACCTGATTCGTTATGCAGCCGAACGCCATGTTGAAATAGTGCCGGAATTGGATATTCCGGGACACACTGTCGCTGTATTAGCCGCTTATCCTGAACTGGGATGTACACACACCGATACCATTGCAAAGAATGTAGGTGAGACTGTAAACTTAATGCTTTGTGCCAATAATGAAAAAGTGTATGAAGTGTACAATGATATTATTGATGAAGTAAGTGCTCTCTTTCCTTCACGTTATATTCACCTGGGTGGTGACGAAGCAGTTATAGAAAAGAACTGGACCAAATGTGAACGTTGCCAAAAGATGATGAAGGAACTGAAATACGAAAAGGCTTCCCAATTAATGATTCCTTTTTTCAGCCGTATGCTCAGTTTCGTAGAGGCTGATGGAAAATACCCTATTCTCTGGTGTGAATTAGATAACATTCGCATGCCGGCCAACGATTATCTGTTCCCTTACCCTAAAAATGTAACACTTGTGAGCTGGAGATACGGATTGACGCCAACTTGCCAGAAACTGACCCAACAGCATGGTAACCCTCTGATTATGGCTCCGGGAGAATTTGCATATCTGGATTATCCGCAGTTCAAAGGAGATCTTCCGGAATTTAATAACTGGGGAATGCCGGTAACTACACTCGAAACATGCTATCAGTTTGATCCGGGATACGGAAAACCCGCAGCAGAACAGGCACACATTCTGGGAGTAATGGGAACACTTTGGGGAGAAGCAATAAAGGACATTAACCGAGTGACATATATGACCTATCCCCGCGGTCTGGCACTGGCAGAAGCAGGATGGACCCAAATGGAACATCGCAATTGGGATTCTTTCAAAGAACGTTTATATCCCAATCTGAATAACTTAATGAAAAAAGGCGTTTCAATACGTGTACCATTCGAAATAGTAAAAAGAAAATAATCATTATCCAATACAAACTGTGAATGAGCGAACTCATTGTCTATAAAGCCTCCGCCGGGTCCGGAAAAACCTTCACCCTGGCTGTTGAATATATCAAGTTACTAATCCGGAATCCGCGCACCTATCGCCAGATTTTAGCAGTAACCTTTACTAATAAAGCTACTGCTGAAATGAAGGAGCGTATTCTTAGTCAATTATATGGAATACAGATAGGCGATCCGGATTCGGATGCCTATCTAAAACGCATAATTGCCGAGACAGGGCATTCAGAAGACGAGATACGAACAACGGCAGGCATAGCTTTGGGTTATATGCTTCATGACTACAGTCGGTTCCGCGTCGAAACCATTGATTCCTTTTTTCAATCGGTCATGCGTAATCTGGCTCGTGAACTTGAATTGAGTCCCAATCTGAATATCGAACTGAACAACGTAGAAGTATTGAGCGATGCTGTGGACAGTATGATTGAAAAGTTGGGACCCAATTCACCTGTACTGGTATGGCTGCTCGATTATATAGATGAACGTATCGCTGACGATAAACGCTGGAATGTTTCGGATGAGATCAAAAGTTTCGGACGGAATATTTTTGATGAAGGATACATCGAGAAAGGTGATGGTCTCCGCCGACGCCTCCGTGACCCGAATGTAATCCATAATTATCGTAAGACATTAAAAGAGATGGAAACAGCCGCTCTTGAACAGATGAAAGAGTTCGCTCAACAGTTTGAAAATGTACTTTCCAGTCAATCACTGAAACCAACTGATTTAAAGAACGGAGCCAAAGGAATAGGAAGCTATTTCAATAAACTAAAAAACGGTATACTCGGAGACGAGATAGTCAATGCTACTGTAATCAAATGCCTCGATGACGAGACTAATTGGGCTGCAAAAACATCAAAACAATATACGGATATTATATTGTTGGCTTCTTCCATCTTAATGCCACTTCTACAAAATGCCGAACAATATCGCTCACGCAACAATCGAATAGTGAACAGCTGCCGACTGTCGACACAGCACCTGAACAAAGTCCGGCTTTTAACCAATATTGATGAAGAAGTACGTCAACTGAATCGTGAAAACAATCGTTTCCTCCTTTCGGATACCAACGCTTTGCTCCACCAATTAGTGAAAGACGGTGACTCCTCTTTTGTTTTCGAAAAAATCGGAACTAACATCCGCAATGTGATGATAGACGAATTTCAAGACACCAGTCGAATGCAATGGGATAATTTTAAACTCCTGCTACTTGAAGGATTGTCTCAAGGAGCCGACAGCTTGATTGTAGGTGATGTCAAGCAATCTATTTATCGTTGGCGAAACGGCGATTGGGGAATCCTTAACGGATTAAACAAGCAACTTGGATATTTTTCTATCCGTACAGAAACGTTAAAAACCAACCGTCGAAGTGAAACCAATATCATACGATTCAACAATAGTATATTCTCCGCAGCTGTGGACTATCTCAACGAAATGTATAATAAGCAGTTGGGAAGTATTTGTGAGCCTCTGATCAATGCATATGCCGACGTGGAACAGGAATCCCCCCGAAACAAACAACAAGGATACGTTAAGGTAGAGTTTCTCGAACCGGACGAAGAACACGATTATACAGAACAAACCCTTATCAGCCTGGGAATGGAAGTAGAACATCTGTTACAATCCGGCGTTAAACTGAACGATATAGCTATTCTCGTAAGAAAGAATAAAAGTATTCCGCGTATTGCCGATTACTTCGATAAACAACTAAATTATAAGATTGTGTCTGACGAAGCCTTCCGTCTGGATGCCTCGCTCGCCATCTGTATGATGTTGGATGCCTTGCGCTATCTTTCCGATCCGGAGAATCGGATCGTGAAAGCACAGTTGGCCACTAATTACCAATTACAAATACTTCATTCGGAGTATGATCTCAATTCGCTGCTCCTCCATAAAGCCGAAGAATTATTTCCACCGGCTTTTCTGGAACGAATGGCAGAACTACGGTTGATGCCTCTGTATGAACTGTTAGAGGAACTTTTCAGTTTATTTGAACTGCACCGTATTGAACAACAGGACGCTTACCTGTTTGCTTTCTTTGATGCAGTAACCGATTATCTGCAAAGCCACTCTTCTGATCCGGACAGCTTTATACGATATTGGAACGAGACGTTATCCGGGAAAACAATTCCGAGTGGCGAAGTGGAGGGTATACGTATCTTTTCAATACATAAATCCAAAGGACTGGAATTTCATACGGTACTCCTACCCTTCTGCGACTGGAAACTGGAAAATGAAACAAACAACCAACTCGTCTGGTGCGTACCTCAAGAAGCCCCTTTCAACGAGTTGGATATTGTGCCGGTAAATTACTCTTCCGCCATGGCAGAATCAGTATACCGCACAGATTATTTACACGAACGCCTGCAACTATGGGTAGACAATCTGAATCTGCTTTACGTAGCATTTACACGTGCCGGCAAAAATTTGATTATCTGGAGTCGGAAAGGACAAAGAAATACAATGGCCGAATTGCTAACCGGAGCACTACCACAGGCTGCCAACAAATTAGATCAGGAATGGGATGAAGAACAGGTATATGAATTAGGTGACCTTTGCCCATCCGAAAATGAGAAAAAAATCGATTCAGGTAACAAGCTGACTCGCAAACCGGAAAAACTTCCGGTCAATATGGAATCTATGCATCCGGATATAGAATTCCGACAGTCCAACCGATCTGCTGATTTTATCAAGGGGCTTTCTGAAGAAGAATCCGATGACCGCTTCATAAATCACGGACAATTGTTGCATACTTTATTTTCTGCCATTGAGACCAAGGATGACATAGAACCGGCCATTCAGCGCTTGATATTCGAGGGAATCATTGGCAGCAAAGAAGCGGAAAAACAAATACGTTCTCTGACCGTAAAGGCCTTCTCCTTACCTGAAGTACAAGAGTGGTACTCCGGTGAATGGAGATTGTTCAACGAGTGCGCAATCATTTACAAAGACAAAGGTGTATTACAAACCCGTCGCCCTGATCGTGTAATGATGAAAAACGAGCAAGTAGTTGTGGTAGACTTCAAATTTGGTAAAGCAAACAAAAAATACAACAAACAGGTAAAAGGATACATGCAGCTCCTCTCCCGAATGGGATACAAAAACATCACAGGTTATCTGTGGTATGTAGAAGAAGAAATAATCGAAAAAGTATGAAAACATTTCTCCAATTGGTCGCGCAGGACCTTTACTGTAAAATAGGAAATGATCTGTCACGCACAGCTATCATATTCCCTAACAAACGTGCCAGTCTGTTCTTTAATGAACATTTGGCAAATCAGTCCGATCAACCTCTTTGGTCACCGGCATATTTAAGTATCAGCGAATTATTTCAGCATTTATCGGTGTTAAAACTAGGAGATCCGATTCGGTTAGTATGCGAGCTTTATAAAATATTCCGTGAAGAAACAAATAGTGACGAATCACTGGACGACTTCTACTTCTGGGGTGAGTTATTAATCAGTGATTTTGATGATGTAGACAAAAATCTGGTTCATGCAGATAAGTTATTTACTAATCTGCAGGACTTAAAGAATGTCATGGATGATTATGAATTTCTCGACCAAGAGCAAGAACAGGCTATCCAGCAGTTTTTCCAAAATTTTTCTATCGAAAAGAGAACACTGTTAAAAGAAAAGTTTATTTCTCTTTGGGATAAATTGGGTGATATTTATCGCCGATATCATAAAAAGCTGGAAGAATTAGGATTTGCCTACGAAGGTATGCTCTACCGAAACGTTATTGAACAACTTGAACCGGATTCATTGAAATATGACTGCTATGTATTTGTCGGCTTCAACGTACTGAACAAGGTGGAAACTCACTTCTTCCAACAATTGCAGAATGCGGGTAAGGCTCTTTTCTATTGGGATTATGACGTGTTTTACACTCAGCTTCCTTCCCGGCAAAAACAACGCCATGAGGCCGGAGAATTTATCAACCGCAATCTCAAACTCTTCCCCAATGAGCTTCCTGCCGAATTGTTCAATGAATTGATAAAACCCAAAAAAGTTCGTTTTATCTCTTCCCCAACCGAGAACGCACAAGCCCGTTATCTGCCTCAATGGGTACATGAGAACCTGAGTAACGAAGAAAAAGAAAATGCCGTTGTGCTGTGCAATGAAGCTTTACTTCTCCCTGTTTTGCACTCTATACCGGAGGTAGTAAGGAATGTCAATATCACCATGGGATTTCCGTTAGCACAGACTCCGGTATATAGTTTTATCAACGCCATACTCGAACTGCAAACCAGCGGATACCGGACAGACTCGGGACGATATATCTATGATGCCGTACAGACGGTATTGAAACATCCCTATACCCGCCGCCTCTCAGATAAAGCTGAGCCGCTGCAACGGGAACTTACAAAGACCAACCGTTTTTATCCTTTTCCATCCGAATTAAAGAAAGACAAATTTCTGGACATATTGTTTACGCCCCGCAATGGTATCCGTGAACTCTGTGTCTACATCACGGAACTGCTGAAAGAAGTATCTGTTTTATATCGTCAGGAACAGGAAAGCGATGACATTTTCAATCAGCTGTACCGTGAATCTCTCTTCAAAAGTTTCACATTAGTCAACAGGTTGCTCAATCTGATAGACAACAACGAATTGCAGGTACGCATAGAAACTCTGAAACGTTTATTAAATAAAATACTGAATGCAGCCAACATTCCTTTTCATGGTGAACCGGCTATAGGAATGCAGATCATGGGAGTATTGGAAACACGTAACCTCGACTTCCGTAACTTGCTCCTTCTATCGCTTAATGAAGGCCAATTGCCCAAATCGGGAGGTGAGTCATCATTCATCCCTTATAATTTACGCAAAGCTTTCGGCATGACTACTATTGAACATAAGAATGCTGTTTATGCCTATTATTTCTATCGCCTGATTCAGCGTGCAGAAAATATAACCTTAATGTATAACACCTCATCAGATGGGTTAAACAGAGGAGAATGGTCACGTTTCATGCTACAGTTTCTGATTGAATGGCCACATGAAATCAGCCGTGAATATCTTGAAGCCGGACAATCGCCACAAAACAGCAAGGAAATCCGCATTACAAAAACCCCGGAAATTATTGACCGTTTATACCGGACTTATGACTTCTCACGCAACCCGGGTGCCCTAATACTTTCGCCTTCAGCATTAAACACCTATCTTGATTGTCGGCTGAAGTTTTATTTCCGTTATGTGGCACGCCTTAAAGCTCCCGATGAAGTCAGTGCTGAAATTGACTCCGCCCTGTTCGGAACCATCTTCCACCGTTCTGCCCAATTGGTTTATTTAGATCTGACAGCCAACAAACGAGATGTCCATAAAGAAGATCTTGAACGCCTATTGCGCGATAATATCCGTCTTCAAAACTACGTGGATATAGCTTTTAAAGAAATATTTTTTCATGTTCCTATCGACGAGAAGCCCGAGTATAACGGAATCCAGCTAATAAACTCAAAGGTTATCACTTCGTATCTCCGCCAACTGCTGCGTAATGACCTGCAATATGCCCCTTTCCGAATGATGGGTATGGAACAGGAAGTAGTGGAGGATATCCGGATAGAAGGGCCTGTGGGAAAGTTATCACTAAGAATCGGAGGCACCATCGACCGTATGGATAGCAAAGAAGGTACACTCCGAATTGTGGATTATAAGACCGGAGGCAGCCCCAAAGTACCGGCAAATATAGAACAATTATTCACACCTGCCGAAGGACGCCCCAACTACATCTTCCAAACTTTCCTATACGCCGCCATTATGGCACGGCAACAGGCACTAAAAGTAGCTCCCTCGCTACTCTATATTCATCGGGCAGCTTCCGAGAGTTACTCTCCTGTAATTGAAATAGGAGAAGCTCGCAAGCCTAAACTGCCGGTCGATGATTTTTCGGTTTATGAAGATGAATTCCGTGAGCGTCTCCTGAAATTGCTTGAAGAGATATACGATGACAAAGAGGAATTCACTCAAACAGAGGATACAAAGAAATGTGAATATTGCGATTTTAAAGCAATGTGCAAACGATAATAAAAACCTCCTATCCATATATAATCCCAGAAACAACACCGGAATCCGGCAATAGAAAAAATGGATCTGTGTCGAAATGAAGTAAACCCCGAAAGTTGGACAAAAAACTTTCGGGGTTTACTTATTATGTTAAGACATCACAGATAACACAGATAAAGTTCACCCTGTGATGAATGGGAGTACATCTCCATTTTTATTAGAATAATCTATATTCGGAACGATTCTTCCATCGCTATCGGAATCCTTATTTTTTCAGTGGAATCGAGAAATAGAAAGTTGAACCTTCATCTTTAACAGAAGTAAACCACAACTTTCCTCCATTTTTCACAACAAAATCCTGGCACAAAAGTAACCCGAGTCCCGAACCTTCTTCATTATTAGTACCGAATGTACTGAAATGTGTATCGGTATGCAACAGTTTTTTCTGGCTTTCTTCGTCAATACCGCATCCGCTATCTTTAACACTAACTACCGACATTCCATCCGACTCTTCAACTTTTATAAGAACTTCGGAACCTTCATTACTGAATTTAATGGCATTGCTTATTAAATTGCGTATCACCGTCTTTATCATATCGATATCGGCATGTACCGCCTGACATTCCGGCGATTCAATTCGCAAACGAATATTCTTCAGGCCGGCAACCATTGCGAAGATTTCTCCTACTCCTTCTACAACTTCCACCATGTCGATATCCTGATATACGACTTTAAGCTTACCTATCTGGCTTTTTGTCCATTTCAGTAAGTTATCCAACAACGAAAACACATCTTCGGTAGTCTGATTGGCCATAGTCAGCAGCTCATACATATCTTCGCCGATTTTTTCTTTGGGCAAACTAAGAATCAGCATATTAAGCACCATCTTAATAGATCCCATAGGCGAACGGAGGTCATGGGCAATCACAGAATAAAGCTTATCACGCCCGATAATCGTCTTTTTAAGTTCCTCCGTTTTGGCTTCAATAATACGTTTGGCCGCTACTAAAGAAATCTGATGACTGACCCGAATAATCAGTTCTTCTTTATTAAAAGGTTTAGAGATAAAATCGTTGCCGCCTACCTGAAATCCTTTGACTATATCGGCAGTACTATTCAATGCGGTCAAAAAGATGATCGGAATATGGGCCGCTTCGGGATCCGCCTTCAACTTTTGAGAAACTTCAAAACCACTCATATCCGGCATCATCACATCCAGCAATATCAGGTCGGGATTCTCTTTCTTTACTTGGTCCAATGCCTGATTCCCATTGCTAGCTGTCACTATGTTAAACTTCTCATTGGTCAGCAATACCTTCAATAAAAGGACATTGGACATAACATCGTCTACAATGAGAATTTTATATTCCGAGGGATTTATTTCCATATTCATCTTTATGTAGCTTTAATCTTGAGTTCTTATTTTATTATAACTTATACTTCATTTTGAAATAGTCAATCATACGATCCAAACCTTCATCCAGCAAAATAGTCGGTTGCCAACCCAATTTCTCCTGTGCCAGTCTGATATCAGGCTTACGCTGTTGGGGATCGTCGTGCGGCAGGGGCTTAAAAGTAATCTTCGACTTCGATCCGGTCTTCCGGATGATCTTCTCCGCTAACTGAAGCATGGAAAATTCATTCGGATTGCCAAGATTTATCGGTCCGATAAAATCATCACCCGTATTCATCATCCGGATCATACCCTCAACCAAATCATCAATATACTGGAAGCTACGGGTTTGCTCACCTGTCCCATAGATAGTAATATCGTCGTTCTTCAGTGCCTGGATAAGAAAATTAGAAACCACTCTCCCGTCATTCGGCAACATCCGAGGACCGTATGTATTGAAAATACGAACAATTTTAATGCGTACGTTATTCTGCCGATGATAATCCATAAAGAGAGTTTCAGAACAACGTTTCCCTTCATCATAACAAGAACGGATGCCGATCGGATTGACATTTCCCCAATAAGATTCAGGTTGCGGATGAACCTCCGGATCTCCGTAAACCTCACTGGTTGAAGCTTGCAATATTTTAGCATTGAGCCTACGGGCTAACCCCAACATATTGATAGCTCCCATTACGGATGTTTTAATGGTTTGAATGGCATCGTACTGATAATGTATGGGAGACGCCGGGCAGGCAAGGTTGTATATTTCGTCTACTTCAGCACTATATGGAAATGTTATATCATGACGTACCACTTCGAAATGGTGGTTATCCATCAAATGGATAATATTTTCTTTTGATCCGGTAAAAAAATTATCCAGACAAATAACGTCGTGCCCCTCGTTGATTAGCCGGGTACAAAGATGCGAACCAATAAAACCCGCACCTCCGCTAACTAAGATTCTTTTCATGTAATTATTTTATAATGACAAAGGGCAAATACATGCTCTCTTCTCATCTATATCTGGACAAATGTATAAGATTTGATTAAAATATGCAAGTTTTTCGAACATATATTTTTAATAAAAAGAAACTGATTCTAAAAATTCTTTTATACCCCGGACGTACTACGCCAGCTTTCAAATTCTGCTCTTTTTTCTTTTGGAATGCAGATTTCAATTTCATCTTCATGAACCGTACTCACCAATGTATGTTCGATAAACTTCTCAATCATTGCATTACTCAGCATAACGCACTTTAATACAATCTCATACGCCTGATAAATGCGATCATACGCATTGAACTGCGAATATAAAAAGCAAAGATGCCGTGCGGAATTATCGTGCGCACTCCAGCAATCTCCTTCTTTATACAGAAAAATACGACTATCATTGTTTATCTCTCTAATTAATACCTTTTCTAAATCCATCGTAATTGCTTTAGGGGTTTGACATAAAAGAACAAGCTTTCCGGCTTATGTCACAAAACTACATCGGGATTGAAGGATATTTGTGACCGGCAGAATGTTTCTATCCCTCCGGCCCTTTCTCTATATGTAGATTGATCGTGACAGACTTCCTCTTTTTGCAAGTAAGGGCACCAAATAAAAAATAGTTGCGAATTGCGAAACAAGCCGGGGGATAAAAGTGTTAAACAGAGAAACAGTACAAACTGAAAATTATGATAACAAACGAATTAAATATAGGCTTAATAGAAGCCGCAAAAGAAAAGATGCCGACCGGAACCAACCTGGCAAACACTCTAATGGACATTTTATATATAGGTAAGGAGGCCATCTATCGCCGACTGCGGGGAGAAGTACCGTTTACTTTGGCAGAAGCTGCCGTCATCTCGAGAAAAATGGGAATATCGCTCGACAAGATGATCGGTGTGAGTTTCAGCAACAATGCGGTATTCGACCTGAACGTCGTACACCATACCAATACATTCGAAACCTATCACGATATTCTCACGAAATATGTCGATGCATTCGATAACATCCGGGAAGATCCCACTACAGAAATGGCAACCTCTTCAAACATATTGCCTCAAGCATTATATCTCAAACATGATGTACTTTCAAAGTTTCGTCTGTTTAAATGGATGTACCAGAATGAAAATATCAAATGCAAGCATTTTGATGAACTGGAAATTCCCCACAAAATATATAACATCCAGAAAGACTTTGTCAATATGACACAGCAGATGAAGACGACTGATTATATCTGGGACAATACCGTATTCGAACATGTAGTGAGAGACATACAGTTCTTTTCGGAAATCCACCTGGTTTCGGAAGAAGACAAAGAGTTGATAAAAGACGATTTATTGCTTCTGACGGATGAATTGGAAGAGTTGGCCGGAAAAGGTAAGTATGAAACCGGTAACGATGTACGTATCTATATCTCAAATATCAAGTTCGATGCCACCTATAGCTATGTGGCAACCAGCAACAGCCATATCAGTATGATACGCATATACTCTATCAATGCCATTACAACGCAGGATGACGGCATGTTCCGCAGCCTGAAAGAGTGGGTACAATCACTCAAAAAATTCTCAACTCAAATATCCGAAAGCGGAGAGATGCAACGTATACGTTTCTTTAATGAACAGCGTGAAATAATAAATACCTTATAACTTTATTAAAAACGAAAAACGAAACAAGGTAGGAGAACAGTGACAATTATCGGAAACAGATGGCATTGCCATCTGTTTTTTTTCATTCTCCAGCCATCCCTCCGACAATAATTCTCCAATCAGAAAATCCCTCTTTTTTCTACACATGATATACCATACAAAAGTTCGGTCTACTTACTCTATATTTGCATATGTCACAAGCCATTGTGATTCTCGTAATATTATTAATCAATAACCCAAACGGCAGTTATGAAAAATTATATCGTTAACGAACTTATTGCAGCAATGAAAGAACGGATTCCCCGTGGAATAAATCTGGCCAACTACCTGACAGATGCCCTATGTATGGGAAAAGAGGCTGTATACCGAAGATTACGAGGCGAAGTGGCTTTCACCTTTGACGAAATTGCCATGATTTCATGCAAACTGGGAATATCAATTGATCAGATTATTGGAAATCACCAGTCGAACCGTGTGACTTTCGATTTAAACCTGCTTCACTCACCCGATCCTCTGGAAAGTTATTATGAGATTATAGAACGCTATCTGCGCATATTCAACTACGTAAAAGATGATATCAGCACGAAGATATATACCGCTTCGAACGTAATTCCTTTCACCCTCTATTCTTCGTACGAATACTTATCAAAGTTTCGCCTGTGCAGATGGATTTATCAAAATGGAAAAATACGTACCCCAAACAGCTTATCGGGAATGCACATACCGGACAAAGCGGTCCATGCCCATAAACTGTTGAGTGAGGCTGTCAAAGCGTGCAGAAAGACCTGTTTTATATGGGACAGCAATGTCTTCTACTCGTTTGTAAAAGAGATGAAGTATTTTGCCGGCCTCAATCTGATTTCGGAAACAGACCTGATACATTTAAAAAACGAACTGGAGCTGTTGCTGCATGAACTGGAACAGATATCCGCAAAAGGTGAATTCAGTAACGGAAACAAAGTAGCCATTTACTTATCCAATATCGATTTTGAAGCAACCTACAGCTATATAGAAAAGAAAGATTTCCAAATCAGTCTCCTCCGGGTATATTCTATTAACTCAATGGACTCTCAAAGCCCACGAATTTGCGGCATACAAAAAGACTGGATACAATCATTGAAAAGACACTCCACACTGATTTCAGAAAGCGGAGAGTCCCAAAGAATTACTTTCCTGGAACAGCAGAAGAGTTTCATCGACACCCTGTAACCCCCGACCGACCAATACCTGTATAAAAATATGGCTACACCCTACAGAAGAAAGGGTGTAGCCATATCGGCATTAGGGTGTAGCCATCCGGAACGGATAGCTACACCCTGATACTTAAACTCCATCGACCTCTTGCTTCCGGATCAACCAACCGTTGATCTGTACATCCACACTTATATAATTTCCGTTGCCATCCATACCTTTAAAGAATAGAATAATACCGTGTTTATCGGCACGGTCCAGATATTCCTGCAAAGGTATATCAGCATATTGCTGAAGCCTCAGCGCATTAAGATATTTATTCAAGGGGATGTCAAGAATCACATTACCCGATGACTTATGCGTGATAACCAATCTGTTTTCGGTATCAGTCATCAGACGCAACGTATTCAGTTCGGCTATAGCTCCGGTCTCAGGATCGTCTTCGGTATGATAAGCAGTATATTCCACTTTCTCGTCCGTTTCGTCTCCCAAAAGCCCATTTTCATGGTTGTACCTCCCATTGGGCGAAATAATTCGAAAATCATAATCATCCACGTGAATACTGCTGTCGTCGAGCATCTGCATGATGATACGGAATTTCTTCGTATTCTTCAGCAAAGAGACAGTGGTGATATCATTATTATACTGTGGAGATACCTCCGTCTGTTTGCCATGCCACAGTAAATGGAGTTCTCTGTCGACCACCCCTCCTCCAATCCGGGTTTTCAGATTGTTGACACTGACTTCCAGATCTTCCAACGTAGATACCCCGGGAGTCAGGGTAACTTTGTCATACGACTTGTCATACAACCCCGACCAAGCCACAAAAATATATCTTCTGCCTGCCATGGCTCCGGGTAAAGTCATCAGGTAATCCGGTGCAAAAGCACCGGATTCTTCTTTCAATTCTGTCACAAATACACCTTTTTCATCGAATACATACAGGTTCATCTTGGTTGCCTGCTTATGAAACAAGTCTATGTATTCCAGGTTGTAGTCGTATACAAAGCGGACATAAGAGTTGCAATCTTCATCCATCCCGTCTCTGACGCAGGAAGCACATAGCAAAAGGCAGCAACATGCAACCTGTATGTATCCGATAAATCTGTTCATAGTTACTTCAGTTTAGTTTATAAGAAAGAATTTATAAAAGTTCCTCTACATTCTGACTACGGATATACCACCGCATAATGTTGACGTCAGCCGAGATCCAGGAAGTGTCTTCGTCATCCGGATCTGTTCCGGGAGGATTGATCACCGGCTGTCCCGGACCGATAATCTTATTGATACTAAGCTGATATACATTATTCCGTACCACGCCATAGCGTCCGTATCCCATCAATACAGGTACCATGTTATTGGAGAAATGACGAATCAGAACCGTATAATAGCACACTCCTTGATAGTAGAAATTAATGCCACCCTCCGAAAAAGAAACCGTAGGTGAATTAAATGCATTCGGGTTCCAGGCCAGTACGTTCTCTATAGCCTGTTCCAAACCTGCATCACGTAATTCCTGAGGAATCTGCCCCCTGTCATTTACCATATCCCGCATGGCTTCCACTCTGATAGCATTGCCTTTGAAATAGTAGAAACTGATGCCCCCTCCGTTACGAGTCGCAACCGATCCGAAGCCATTCGGCGTGTAAGTTCCGCTAATCACTACACGGGTAGTTACGTCATGCCGTTGGTCGGCAGCGTCCATCGTATTTTCCAGCGTATAATCATAGTCATCAAAATTCTTGCTCAACTCCGGAGTCCCTGACAAATACTCAAACTGTCCGACAGGGTTTCCTCCATTCCAGGAACTGAATCTTGTAAAGTTAGGATCTTCGGCATAGCGTTCCTCGCGGTATCCGGCATTGAGTTGTTCCATTTCATTCGGAACACCACCCGAGTTAGCTATAAAAGTCATCTTACGCATCCAGTAGGTATACATATTGGTCACATCCAGTCCCCATTTCAGATTGTCAATCCGATCACCGTGCGGTACTACCTCAGGCACTCCGCTGACAACGACTTTAGCTACCGCACGTTCCACCTCGACCCTTACCGGATTTTCTTCGGCCATCCGTTGATTATCCCTCAACTCCACCTCAGGAACAAAAATAAGGTCCTGATGATTAGTCATATAAAAGTTATTATCGGCAGCAATACCATAAGGCTGTATCAGCGACTCTTTTGTCATATTGGCTGCACGCGATAAATAACTTCTGGGATTTCCCTGTTCGGTAATCTCCAGCAATTCACCGGGAGGATTGATCAATATCAATAACTCATAATCCTGTTTCACCACTTCACGACCTACTGTAACAAAACGACTCACAGTCGGCGTAGCCGATGGCACATCTTCTCCTCTCACTACATCTCCTCCGGTAAATTCATTCATTCCGTCAGTAGATACATTCAGGTCCCAAGAGTAACGCACGGTATTATTCTTGGTTTCATACAGCACCATGCGTACATGATTCACGACTTGCTCTTCAGTACGTCCCGAAGTTGTCGGGTCGACTGCCACCCGGGTACTGGCCAACGAACCGGTAGACAGGCGCATGGAGAGAAATGCTTTCTCGGTCGGTTCCGGAGTTTCTTTACCGGTACTTCCACCAGGGTCAAAATTCTCTTCATCACTACAAGATGCCATCATCATCATTCCGGCTCCGATTGCGAGGCCGAACATTAGTTTTTTCCATTCTACTTTCATAGTTCTACAATTGTTTAATTAAAAAAAAATACATTTATAAGTCACTCCTGGGTCTTTAGCCAAGCTGCTAATTGCCCCATATTATATGCTGCCGCTTGAATGCCAGCATCAATCGCTTTTTCCAGATACTCTCCTCCTTTCTTATAATCTTGTTTCAAGATGTATGCGATTCCTAAATTATTCCATGCTTCAGGCATATCCGACTTCTGAAGTCGGACTATGGCAGCATCTATAGCGCCATTCTCCAGTTCAAGTGCCGCAGTGTTGAGCCGCGCTACCGGGTCATCGGGATAAATGCGGGCAGCAATGTCAAACACCTCTTTAAATTCACCGCTGTCCTTGGGGTAAGTATTCGCCACAAGAAACATTTCATTCAGACTGAGGTACTGAGGTTTGGTTTTAATAAGTTGCTTCGCCTCGTCTACATTGAAAGCACGCGCCACATAAGAAATGGTATATTCATTACGACGTAAAGGCGGATAATAGTCCCTCAGTAACATCCGGTAGGTAGTTCCTCCATTCAGCGCCTGCAACCGATTTTTTCGTGTGGCGAAATCCGTATGTCCGTCGATAACGGCAAGTATAGCTCCCTTATCAATCAGACTCGAAGCCGCAACTTCACGACGCAGGCCGGACCAGTCTTCTCCTTTCCAATCGACTGTCAGCAGAGATTCGTCAACTCCTCCGTGATTCTGCAGATAACCGACAAATGCCAATGCACGGTTTTCGGACAACTTCATGTTGCGGCTATAGTTACCTTCAGGAGATGCATAGCCTGTCACCCGAAATTCCGTTACGGTCAGGTTGGAATCGTTTTGTATCTCATTGACAATCCGGTCGACATCAGCAAGCACGTTGGCATTATTCTTATAATTGCGCAGCAATACATATTTGTCCACCTCAAAATTCAGATAGGCTGTATGTGTCTCGCTACGCTGCTTCAACGGTTCTACCGGCGGAGTCACATAACTCAGCTCATAACGAGGTGTAAATTGTTCGTCGAATACCGATGTTATAACGGTATGGTCACCCTGACTGACAGGACAATCGGCACAACCGGTCACCTCTTCACGTAAAATCAGCTCTGCCCGGCGCATCCATTCATGATAGGGTAATCCGAAGTGAAGATTCACAGTCTGGGGAGTACCGCTCTTTCGTTTCTCGACAAGCATAGGAAACATTTCAAAATTGTCAGTACCGAAAGCTAAAGATCGTTTCAGCACCCGATAGCGACGGGGTCCGGCTATCACTACCGGAGCTAATAGCTGTTGTTCTTCTCCTTCTGTAGATCGCAAGACCGGTGTAAGCACAATCATTTGCTGTGCAGCCAGCTTTACAGCCCCTAAATCAAGGGATACCTCCACGTTCAACTCCCCTCCTTTCCGGACCACATGGTGTTGTCCGAAGCCGATATGACCTTCGTATGAATTTTGCGCCTGCGCAACCATGCCGCAGAGGACGATGCCCAATATCAGAAAATAAAACTTTTTCATATCTTTCATTTTTTATCAAATTCAACTTAGCGAATAAAGTAGACCAATGAAACAGCCGCTTTGGTAGGACCGACATAGTTTTTATGCCCACTCTTTATTTTAGGACTGCAATTCACACAACGATACTTATCGTATACCCAATGAGCATATCCCACTCCGACCGAGGCCTCCAGGCTCCAATGTTTACTCAACAGCCATTGATGTCCCACACTGACACCTCCTCCATAGAAGTATCCTTCATAGCGATGGTCTTTAAGAGAAGGGAATATTTTGAAAGGTAAACTGATACCGGCCACGCTAAACTCACCTCCATGCAGATGTACCCCCCAGAAGGTTCCATTGAAACGCTCACAGGTCCAGTAACGGAATTCCGGCTGTGCCAGCCAGTGCTTGAAACGCTTGTGATTTCCGAACGTAAACGGATTATAGCCGCCATACAGGTCAAGCGTGGTCTTCTTCCCCAACCCTACCTCTAATGCCAGATTGGGTGTGGTGGTAGCATCGTACAGGAGATTATTTTTCAGAGCGACGTGCTGTGCACTTACAGCTACTGAAATCGATATTGCGGCTCCAAACAGAATTAGCTTTTTCATACTCGTTTCTTCTATTATATATACTGACTAAAACTTGCTCAAAATGAATATGACAAATATCGCGGAATTGTATCATTCCGGAAATTGTATTCATTTCTCTTATAGAGGAAGAAAGAGTAATAAAACTTCTAATAATGGGGCTTTAATGAAGTGAAGTTGCTAAATATAAAAAAGGGAGGAGAAAGTTCTGTGCAGTTTCATTTTCCGCAAATAAGGTAACCGAACGTTGCGATTCGGACAAACAGAGAGGCAAAAAAACAGGCATAGATTCTATACGGCATATATCTGCTGACGACAGTATATGCATCTATAAAATCCACGCCTGCAAGGCAAACTTTAACGAGTAGGTTTCTTATCTACATTTCCCGGCTGGTCATCTTCGGGAACACTGAAGTCACGATTGGCAAACAGATCGGCCAAACCCGATATTTGCTTTAAGCGCAACAACTCGTCCCGATCCATACCGATATTCTTCATAATCCATTGATCGGACATGCCTGCCTTATCAAGTTCGGCAACAATATGGCACATCAGTTCTATATTGTGCGTACCCCGGGCACGATTATGGCGGATAGTGGAACTCATACGATTGGAAAGATCCTTTTCGATTACCACAATAGGCAACATCCCGTTTTCTCTCTGAAAGATACGTTTCGAAGTCTTCAGCACAGAATAACGGTGGAAACCGTCGACAAGGATATAAACATCCTTTTCCTTATCATAATAGCAGACGCAGGGCATAGTGAAGCCGTCTTCCCAGATAGAAAGTTCAAGAAGCCTCATCTCCGGAGGAGCCACCACATTCGGATTGTAATCGTTGGCCTGTACTTTTTCTACGGGAACTGCTATTACATTATATACCGGACTTTTCTTTATACTCATTGCAATATGTTTTTATATTGTTCGATTACTTGATTTCGTTTACTCATTTCCTCTTTTGTCGGAGAGAATCCCATATACTTGCAAGCATGATCATTTTTCAGAATACAGATGCACATGCGCTTGTAGGTGGGGATTTCCCTGAACTCCGGAATATCAATATCATCCTGATATTCCATGCGGACCGGCTTCTTGGTCGTTTTATAATTGGAGTTGTCCATTACAATAATAGGTACCTTGGCTTCATTCAGCCTACGAATAGTTTCGTCACTCAGACACCCTCCCTTATTACGCCAGAATTGTACACTGACCTGTAACTTCCGGAGATATCCGTTTCGGGCACGGTCGGGCAAAGTGGAAAGCAGAAAATACATGAATTCCCGCCAGGTATATCCTTCCGGAAGCTTAATGGACTGCCATCCCATCGCATGGGTTCCTCCATACATACTCGTGAAGTTCACTCCATTGACACGGCCTATCATTTTCCCCCACGTATTCGGATCGATGGCTCGGTAAAGTGCCAGACTCTCTTGTGCCTCACCTATGAACGGGCTGGCAACGCGCTGACGTTCCAGATTGACTCCCGCCCAATAGTAATAGTCGTATAGTTTATTGTAATCCCACTTAAACTTTCCGTTAGCAGTCCATACATCCGTAGTTTTCCAGTCGTATATAGGATATGCATTAAAGATATCGTTTCCTACCTTCGAAGTCCACCGATAACGATGATACATCTGGTACTTGCGATTGAGGTAAATACAGCGCCAACGATTGAAACTTTCCTGCGTACGAATACCGATCAGACAGCAGGTGCGCACGGCATCCTTTTTCTCATGAAGCCAACTGGCAAAACGCATTTGGAACTCATAATCCCACATTTGTGTATTATAAAAAGGAAAGTCTTCTTTAGTCATGGCGTTCTCAGGTAACGGACGTACCCAGAGGTCTTTTTTACTATCTTCCCACGGACGCCAGAAAGACTGGTACATGGAAGTACAGGTAGCTACCCTGAAAGGTACACAAACCCGGTATACTTCAAGAATATCCTTATTGTCTTCCAACATACGGGCTATATAGTCAATCGTCATCTTATATTGTATCTCATAATCCATATGGAAAACCCCGAGTTTTATCTTCAGGTTATTCCGGCGAATATAATCAATACATAAGCTCAACAGCACTCCGCTATCTTTTCCTCCCGAAAAGGAAAGATAGACATTATCGAACTCATTGAAGACGATACGCAAACGTTCTTGCGCCAGTTCATACACATTTTTAGGTACAGTTGTAGTTTTAGTCATCATTCATCTTTTTGCATTTTTACATAACGTTTCCATGCCTTCTCCATTATAAACCCGTGTTCCTCAAATACAGCCTGATGGTTGACCATAACAACGGCAAACAAACGTACTTCTTTTCCGATTGCTTCCAAAACACTGGAGATTAATAATGAGAGTGTTTCACGGTTATCACCGCTGACATAATAGTTGTTGATTACGCATCCGCTCCTTCTATGCTCCACCGGCATAAAACCAACAACCGATTTTTTATCGATAGCAATGAACCACACGTATTGTTCTGTCGTTTTAAAAGGATAATTATTATTTGCACTTAAAACATCCGGATTCATCACCAATGGAGCAATAAGTTGGTATAAGCGTTTTTCTGTTCCTTGTACTTGTATTGTCTGTATCATGATATTAATTCCCTTTGGGTATATAATCTATGAAAAAGACAAAAATAGATAAAAAAATGAAAGCGAAAGGCAGATATAACTATAAAAAAACAAAAAGAAAAAAGATGGCACGATTATAGAACATTGTGTCTTTTTAATATAAAACTTCCCGCTCTGTTTTTTTGTTTTCGTATAATTATTAAACAAGAAATAGTTTAACTATGAAATTATTACATATAGAACGACACACCACTTGCCTCAATTATGTATCAGATTACAATATATGCTTTATTCATCAAAGACTCTTCTCCGGGGGCGATTTTAAGATAGATAACCATCACCACTCGTGTATCTTATTTCTTTTAAAAGGGGAAATACTGACATCCTGCAGCGAGTTTCACGATCAGCACATCGTTGAAGGGCACATGGTTCTCTTTCCCCAAAACGATCCTAATCAAAGCAAAAGCATGACAGAAACAGAATTTATACTACTGTTCTTCGACAATCAAGTCAATCTTCACAGTAAAATGTCGATTGAATTGTCTGCCATTCATCTTGAATCTGAAAAGAGTTGTTTTTATTCCTTATCTATCTGTCCTCCGCTACGACATGTGTTGGACAGTATTTGCTTCTATCTCAAACAGAAAGTTCAGTGTAGTCATATGCATGAACTGAAACAGAAAGAGATATTCATGGTATTCGGTACATTCTACAATCGAACAGATATGGCCCACTTCCTGATGCCCATCACAGGGCGAGATCCGAATTTCAAAAGTTTCGTATTGGAAAACTACCTGCAGATACGAAACATCAAACAGTTTGCACAATTATATCATTGTTCCGAACGTTCTTTCAATCGTAAATTCAAAAGCTGCTTTCACGATACTCCCTACAATTGGATTCTTAATCAAAAAACACGCCATATTAAAGGGCAATTAGCCAATCGTAATATACCGATCAGTGAAATAGCCAGAACCTTTCATTTTGCTTCACCTTCACATTTCACTACTTACTGTAAAAAAAGACTTGGAATCACTCCGAGCGAATTCAGAGAAAAAATTGCAAAATAAGAAGTTCCGACCCTAAAACATGGAAAAAATAGAGATTGTATTACGCCGGGAACAAAATAACAGAAATGGCATTTATTTAAATTACATCAACGGATATTGGTATACTTACGAATGGTCAGCCTTTTTGCTATGTATGCTTCATCCGGAAGTCGAAGTCAGAAAATGTATTGGAGTGCAACCCGATGAAAACTATGCTATAGCCCGCGTCAATAAAAAAATTATAAAAAAATTAGAAAGGAAGTATCAGACATCCATGATGGATGACTCCATAAAAATACTACTTCCGCCGTTCAACGAAGATGAAAATATCTTCCTGAATTGGAAAGCGCTACTTCCTCCATAATTTCTTTATCGCAGCTATTCATCACCCATCTGCGCATAAGGTCATCGGTCTATATTCAAAACTGTCGTATGTTTAATCTCACTAAGAACAAACGAACTCTGCATCTTAACTATACCGTGAACTTTAGTCAGTTTCTCAAAAACGAATCGGTTATAGGCATCCAGATCTTTCAAGACCACCTTAATGAAAAAATCATAAATACCGCCGGTAGAATAGCACTCCATAATTTCATCGATCTCCTTGATCTCCTCTTGAAAGCGCTTTATATGTTCGTCGTCGTGAACTGCCAGAGAGACATTACAGAAAACAATCAAAGGCAATCCGACTTTTTTATTATCCACCAAAGCGACATATCCTTTTATATACCCATCATTTTCGAGTCGTTTGATGCGTTCATATATCGGCGTTTTTGATATATGGAGCTTCTCAGAAAGCTCTTTAGTGTTCACTTTCGCATCTTTCTGTAATACCTGAAGTATTTCAACATCCGTTTTGTCTAATTGCCCCATAGTCTTTTTTCCTATTTTTAATGTTTTCGATTCGCCTTTTCAGGAAAATCGGATAAAGATACGGGCAAATATAGGAATTATATCGTATTTTTAGTTGAGACATAGGAAAATAATCCATTATAGATACCTTTGCAGGTACAAAAGTATATAGAATATATGGAAACAAAGATTCTTTCAAATGCCACACACAAATGTGTTTTAGTGATCGATAACGCTCAACCTACGGGCATAGTAGCCAATATTGCCAGTGTCTTATCCATGACGCTAGGGTGCAGAGTCAGCAACATTGTGAGTCATGATGTATATGATAAACAAGGTGAAAGGCATTTGGGCATAACACAACTGCCGATTCCTATACTTGGAGCTTCACAGGAGAAGATAAAAGAGCTCCGGAACTATTTCCACTCTTTAGAAATTGAAGATCTGGTACTGGTTGACTTTTCCACTATTGCCCAACAATCCAGAACTTATGATGAATATGAACGTGAAATGTATAGTGCCAATGAAGATGATCTGCACTATGTAGGTATCGGTATTTGTGCAGAGAAGAAAGCTATAAATAAAGCAACCGGCAGCCTGAGTCTGATCAGATAAAACCCAAAGACCAATTAACAAAATTTCCCGAATCTGATTCAGATCAAAAATAAATATTTTTTCTGTATTGGGATGGCGTTACTCCGGTATAATGACGAAAATACCTACTCAATGTCGTTTGATCGGGAAAATTAACCCTGGCGGCAATCGACTTAATGTCCAGGGATGACTCCCGTAACAATGACTTGATCTCAAGAATGGTATAATAAACAATCCATTCACGCGCTGATTGACCACTGATACTCCGGATAAGATTTGTGAGCCTTTTGGGAGAAATACCCAGTTTCTGTGCAAAATAGGCCACATCTTTATCCGGAGAATGATCTTCTATAATCAGACGTACAAATTGATAGACATATTCGTCTTTACGTGTAAACTTCAGACTCTTCTCAGCCTGAGGATCATTGATATACACAGTATAGACATCCCAGAAGTAAACCCTTAACAGTTGCATGATTGATTCCTGACGACAATTTTGCGGTGTATGCTTCATCCTGTATACCAGAAGATTACAATACGCCAAAAAACGACCGATCAACTCCCCGTCCGGGATTGATACAATATGCTTGCGCATGTACAGCAAAAACCCGGAAGCGGGTCTCCATAATGTACTCAGAGTTTCTGAAAACATATCTTTGGAAATTTTGAAAAAAGTGATCCTGAAATCCTCACTAATCTCTTTGATAAAAACGAGTTGCCACGGCATCAGGGTAATGACCACATTCGGTACGATTTGGAATGGAACATCAAAAACTACGATAGTTGCCGTACCCGATTCGCATACACCGCCGATCCCCTCTTCAATATAAGACGGACAACCGGTCATAGGAAGATCTGCAATATCCGTATAGATCCCAAATCCAATGTCATCGTCGGCCTGAGAGTTCATTTTGTTTGCTTTTACATTATCTGCCATTTTGCGTTCATTCCAAAGTTTTATGTGACGGAGGTACTGCAAAGGACAGAAAAAGTTCCTTTTTATCAAACAACCACCATTCTATTTCATCTTTTTTAACCCGGTCAGTTCTCTCACTTATCTAAACGGAAAACATAGCTAACTAAAGAAATGATGTGTTTTTCACTATTAATAGGCAATAATTGCCCAAATAACAATAGATACAGTTTTATAAATACCTTTGTCTATAAATGCATTGTTTGGAAAACATGTTTTTACTCTAATAAAAATATAAATGTCGAATTCTTCTATTAAATCAAAAACGGCGCTACTCCGAAACGGGGAAACTCAAAAAGGAAATGGCTATCCGGAAGCCAATGATTATTCCGCCAGGATTCTTGAAACCATGCAGACCGGTGTGGTCTTTTTCAATACCGAACAAATCATTTCCGGCATCAACAACTTGGCATGCGAGGATTTACAGATCCCCCGGGATCCTTCCGGACATAAAATAACAGACATCATTTCAATCATCCACCAAGAAAAAGATATCTTCCCGGAACTGATCGCCCGATTGAAGTCTTCGGAAACGGATATGGAGAAATTGCCAATAGACACTTTGATACGTTCTCTGGAAACGAAGGTGCAATTCTTTGCCAGTGGGTGTATCATGCAGTTGGAGACCGGACGTTATTTATTAGCATTCCGTAATACGATGGATGAAGTAACGCATGAACACCTTCTGAGCATGATTCTGGCAAGGACAAAGATCTTTCCATGGTTTTTCGACTTGAAACGTAATAAAATGTTAATCGATGCCCACTGGTTTTCTTATCTGGGTATCCCGGCAGGAGACTGTGAGATAACAATCGAGAAGTTCTTCTCCAGAGTACATCCCAACGAACGGGATATGCTTGCAGATGCTTTGCAAAAACAGTTATCAGAAAAAGAAATACCCGATTCATTCTCCTATCGGCTGCAACGGGGCGATGGAAGTTGGGAGTGGTTTTCTGAACAGTCGATGTATCTCAGCAAAACCAATGACGGTTCACCTTATCGTATTGTAGGCGTATGCCATAGCATTCAGGAGCATAAAAATACTGAAGATAAATTGCGCGCTGCACGCAATAAAGCCCAAGAAAGCGACAGACTCAAAAGTGCATTTCTGGCTAACATGAGTCATGAAATACGAACTCCCCTGAATGCTATTGTCGGTTTCTCCAATCTTATTGCAGGCGGGATTGTCGACTTGGATACGGAGGAAGCCAGAGATTACTCGGCATTAATCAGTAAAAACTGTAATTATCTGCTCACACTGGTCTCGGATGTCCTTGATCTTTCATGTATAGAGTCCGACACGATGACTTTTAAGTTTACAATATATCCACTTACCCGACTTCTGACAGAAATCTATCAGAAATATGAAAACAGAATACCTCAGGAGGTACAGTTTAATTTGCTGCTACCCACAGATAATGTTGAAATAGAAACAGATGCTGTGCGCCTACGGCAAGTGATAGAGCACTTGTTGGATAATGCGGCAAAATTTACAGTAAAAGGGCATATAGATATCGGATATGCCCTGTCGGATCATGGTGAGAAAATATATGTATTCGTTGCCGATACCGGTTGCGGTATTCCAAGCGATCAATATAAAAAAGTATTCGAGCGCTTTTATAAAATCAATTCATTCGTACAGGGTGCCGGTTTAGGACTTTCAGTCTGCAAAACCATTGTAGAAGGTCTGGGAGGTACGATTAATGTATATTCGCAACTGAAAGAAGGTTCTCGTTTTTCCGTGATCCTACCGCTAAACAGACTCCATAAATAAAAGTTTTGCAACCATGCATAACCGATGGACCGAATGCATTTCAATCTTCCATCTCCCACCCAAAGTCTCTGCTACCCATAGCGGAACCTATAAAATGCAGCTTCTTTGAAGAAGTGCGTTGCTCCGGACAAAAGCACCTCTTTTCATCCATCCGGCACAGTCCGGATGTGAAGTTTGCATTTCACTTCATTCATATAAATTACAATAACCCACTATAATGTCCATCCCAATGTACTTTCTTGAATGTTCCAGAGCTTCCGATATAAACCATCCCGGCACATCAATTCCGAATGCGTACCTTGTTCTTCCACTTTTCCATCGGATAAGACAACGATGTGGTCGGCCCCCATTATTGTCTTGAGACGATGGGCGATAACGATAACCGTTCGTCCTTTAATCAACGTATCGATAGCCTTCTGTATCTCTACTTCGTTCTCGGGATCAAGCGAAGCAGTTGCCTCGTCCAGCAGAACGATCTGTGCGTCTTTCAGCATGGCACGCGCAATGGAAAGCCGTTGTTTTTCACCACCTGATAACGTACAGCCTCCCTCTCCCACCATTGTATCGTAACCATGTGGCAGATGCATGATAAAGTTGTGACAACAGGCCTTTTTGGCCGCTGCTACAATCTCTTCATCTGTGGCATCACTTTTACCAAACCGAATATTGTTGCGTATGCTATCCTGAAATAAATAAACATCCTGAAAAACCATCGAAATACGACTCATCAATTTTTCAGGTTCAATTTCCCGTACCGGGACTCCACCAAACAGTATACGCCCTTTTGTCGGATCATAAAAACGGGCACAGAGTTTCATTACCGTACTCTTTCCACTTCCTGACGGGCCAACAAGAGCTGTCAGTGAATTTCGCGATAAAATGACAGAAATGCCATGTAAGACTTCTTTCTCCTGATAGCCGAATGACACGTTTTCAAAGATGATATTACCGTCTTCGGGAGCTTCTTTTGTCCCTTTCATTTCGGGTTCGTTCATAAGAGAAAGAATACGTCCTCCCGAAATAGAAAAATGACGGAACTCTGTAAAATTGGTAAGAGCGGAAGTCAGCGGGTCGAATACACGGGAACCGACAACAAGGAACATGACAAACGTGAGAATCGACAACTGGCCACCTAAAAGCAGGTATGTTCCGCACAGTACCATCAATGTCAATCCTGCACGCACGAGTGTAATGGCCAATAGAACAAAAGGTCCCAATAGAGCCTCCAACCGAATGCAGGCACGACGTAATTCGGCAAAAGCATCACGCAACCGAACAAAACGATCACCCAGCAGATTGTAGGCTTTCATCACCCGGATGCCTTGCAGGTACTCTTCCAGGCGGTTTCCGGCATTGACTTTTGCTTTGATCTGCCTGCCACTCAGCCTCTCCTGTACGCTCGTGCTCAACCACAAAATGCCCATCGCAAACGGAAGAGCCACGAACATGGCGACCGCCATGCGCCAATCGATCCAAAGAAGCGAAACAAAAGCCAGTACAGGCATCACCAATGCTCCCATCAGTTGAGGCAAATAATGCGAGATACCTGTTTCCGCCATTGTAAAATCGGTAATAAGCATGGATGATAAATCACCCGGATCCCGTTTACCCAGAAAACCTAACGAAAGTTTGCGTAAATGTTCTGCCAAAGAGATGCGTCCCGATGCACTCATTTCGTAAGCACCACGGAAATTGGCACGATAAGCAGCCCTTTCCGCCAGTACCATAACAGCTATATAACCTGTCATACAGCCAAATATACACCACAACCGGGTGGTATCAAGCGATTGCCCGCCTCCGTTGAAAGCACGGAATATAATACGAATCGCCTCGATAGAAAGGCAAAAAGGAACAATGTTCACCAAATTGGCAAGCATAGTGTAGCCTACAGGTTTATAAAGCCTTTCCGTACGGCCTATTGTAATATTTCTTATTGCACTCATTCTCTATTCTTTTTCTTGTTTCACATTCAATTGCCAGCGGAACGCACTCGTATAAGCATTCCACATCTTTTTATATACCCCTTCTTGAGAGGAAAGTTCTTCATGCCGTCCGCATTGTACTGCCCTTCCATCTTTCAGTACGATGATCCGGTCGGACGATACAATGGAAGAAAGGCGGTGGGCTATGATGATGACCGTCTTATCCTTAATAAGTGATTTCAAAGCCTGCTGCATCTTGTACTCGTTCTCGGGATCGGCAAAAGCCGTTGCTTCATCCAGTACAAGTATAGGAGCATTCTTCAAAATAGCCCGTGCCACACAGACTCGTTGTGCTTCACCACCGGAAAGGAAAACACCTTTATCTCCGATACGTGTTTCGTATCCGTCCGGCAACTTCTCGATAAACTCATGGCATTGCGCAGCACGAGCGGCAGCAATGACCGTATCTCTCGTTGCCTTGGACGAACCTACGGCAATATTTTCATAGAGTGTATCGTAAAAAAGGAACGTATCCTGAAAGACGAACGAAACGAGATCCATTAACTGCTCCGTTGCAATATCCTTCACATTCACATTGCCGATAAGGATTTCTCCCTGCTCCACATCCCAAAACCGGGGAATCAGATTGGCGACGGTAGATTTACCACTTCCCGACGGACCGACAAAAGCGGTAATTTTACCTTGAGGGGCCGTGAAACAGAGATCGTGCAACGCTTCGGTACGAGTAGCCTGCTCCTTGTTTTCATAGGAAAACGAGACATGACGAAACTCTATATCATACGTCGCGGGAATTTTCGGACAAGCAGGTTCCGAGACCGGCTGATTTTCAAGAATACGATCAATACGCGATACACCTTCATTGATTTCCCGCGTACTGCTGCCCAGATACATCAACTTATAGACGGGTGAAGCCACGCCCGGACCGAGTATGATAAAGAAAAGCCATACAGCTGCCAGCGTAAGACTCCGGGAGTCATTTTGCATTAGTAAAATACCGACAGGGAGAATGAAGGTGACAATCGAATTGAGCAGTACGGTAAAATATGTCATACCCGATTCGTAAGTGTCGCAAACTTTCAATGCATAGGTCTTGTAAGCTTCGATTTCGGCATTGAACTGACGGAATGAGCGGACACTCTGTCCAAAGATTTTCACCACAGGCATTCCGCGCACATATTGCACGGCAGAAGCACTCATCTGCTCTTGCGCGTTGTAATAGATGCGTGTAAATTCCCGTGCCTTTTTTCCCATGAAATTGGAAAATTGCAAGAATATACTTAGTACGATCACTGCCAAACAGACACCTGCCAGCCATCCATCGAGCGAAAAGAAAATGAGGAACATCACCACTACTGTTGCCATAACGTTCACCAAATCGGGAATCGTGTGGGCTATGAAGTTCTCTATCTTTTCTACATTCTGCTCCATCGTCTTCTTGATGGCTCCCGTTGATGTCCCGTTCAGATAACCCAGCGGCAATCTCCCGATATGTTCCGTCAACCGGACACGCAGTCCGTAGAGAATACGGTATGCTGCCACATGAGATGACATCAGGGAAGCATACAGCAACAATAATCCGCCGATCAGCCCGCCAAAGGCTATCCAACCCCAACGGATCATATTGGTCTCATCGATGGACGACAGCTCCCGGCTATGGTTCAACAATTCATAGAGTATCCGGTAGATCGCCCAATAAGGTATGAGCATACACACCGCGCTCCCAGCCGATAACAAGCCTGCCAACAGAAGCAGACTTTTTTTCTGTCCTGCAATCTCAAACAGACGGGACAGCCCTTCTTTCTTCTTATTTACCATGATCAACCGATTTATTTATCCTATTTTATACCCGAGCATGGAACTGAACTTGTAGCACAACCTCGTCATCCTGCCCAATATCTGCCCGAAAAAAAATCCCCAACGGGAACGGAAAAATTTCATATAATTGGCCTGTTCCAACAAATGCAATCCGGGTTCCCACAACTCCACCATATGCCCGTCATCTATCCCCGAACGTATCTGCGCCTTATGTTCCCTCAAGGAGTCGGGCTTCACACCACGTCGGCTCATCATCGTTCCGCATACATCGAACCACAACTCGCCGCCTTCGAAGCGCATGGTTATGTTATGTAGAAATGTCCGTACCTGTTCCTCACGAAAATACATCAATACTCCTTCCACAACAAAGATGAAATCTCCATTGGGATGAAGGAGTCGGATCCGATCCATCCAATCGGTTTCCAACAACGATGCAGACAGGTAACAATCATTCTCCGGTTCGGGTATCAACCGACGACGTATAGCAATAACCTCCGGTAGATCCAACTCATAAAATACGGCCTTTCCGTCATTTCCGACACGCTGATAACGGGTATCGAGTCCGCAACCCACATTTACCACTACCGGGCGGGTGTGAGTGTCAATGAACCGCCGGATAGCATGATCAAAATACCAACCGCGTATCACACAACCTACTTCACTCAACTTGGCCCCATCGAACCTGGAATAATCATATTCGATGTTCTCAACCAGTTGTTCAGCCAATTTGTCACATAGAATCGGATTTTTCCGACGGTTCTCCTTGGCTCTCATGTAAAGCGGAATCAATAATGTTTCCGCCACGATGTTTTCAAATTCATGTTTTTGTTTCATTCTATACTTTTATGATGTTAGTGTCAGAGTAGCGCTGAAAAATGAACGGTATTCAAAATCGTTCACAAAAAAAGAAGAGAACCTTCGTAAAGATTCCCTTCTCAATTTTAATCCGGTAAACGGTGATTTATATTTTTGTCTTCTATTGCTCATACTCTCAGCAAAGCCCTCCAACCTTGAATTTCAAACAATATATACTCATGCACGATATACTCCATTTCCTTGCTATCGATAGCATGCTTCAACATTTCTTCAAAAAGGGTGAACATCCAGACTGCTTGCAGATGGATCATAAAATCCGATACCACCACATTGATTTCCGGATGCTTCTCTTTCATTTCGGCAAACCATGTTTTAACAATCTCCGTCGAACGGTTTGTATAGTCTTCCCTGAATGTTTCCAATGAAGAGCCTTGTGAATGGAACAATAGAATCTTCATCAGCTCACCATGCTTGTTTATCAAGGATATATATTCATCGACAGCAGACTTGAGATACTCTTCGGAACATATAAGCATGATATCTGCTCCTTTGGCTCCATGATGTTCCTGCAGCATTCGCTCCAAAGCATCCGATACAGGACGAAGTATCACACAAAACAACTCATCTTTATTCTCAAAATAGTTATAGAGATTTCCTACGCCTACATCTACAGCATCGGCTATTTCGCGCATAGAGGTCTTCAAATATCCTCTCTGCATAAATTGCTCTTTTGCGGCCGACAGAATCCGGTTGCGTATATCCGATTTGAGTGTTTGCATATGACGAACAGCGTTTTATTTCCGGACGTAAAATTACGGTATTTCACTTTGACACACAATACCTATAAATAGTGGTTTTGGAATGACACCTTCAAACATTCGGACGACAGCAATACTCACCCTTTATATTATTTTCCCCAATACTGTGTTCCCCAATTCTACACTATTCCACATAATTTATTTCACACCACCATTATTCCAGACAACCAACACATTAATTTTCAACAATTTATATTTCAAGTGTTTTTTGGCATCCCGTTTGCAATACTATTTGTACAAGAGATAACAGGTTAGAATTTTAATAATCATTTAAAAAATTACGATCATGAAAAAGGTATTAGTAGCAGTAGCATTGGTAATGGGATTAGGTAGTTCTGTAGCATTTGCACAGGAAGTTGAAAACTCTACGGCAGTAGAAACGCAGGCACAAGCTCCACAAGATGAGTTTACGAAAATTGATGCCAAAAAACTTTCGGATGCAGTTATGAATGCCTTGGCTAAATCTTATGAAGGTGCCTCAATCAAAGAAGTTTATTCGGCTGACAAAGAGACCGGTAAGATTTATAAGGTGATTCTTACAACCAAAGATTCTCAGGAAGTTACCGTACTTCTGGACGAAAAGGGCGAAGAGATAAAAGAGGCATAACGAAAACTTTGAATGCAAAGAATCAATGAAAAAATCCGGTTCGTTATGAACCGGATTTTTTCATTGGTATATGAATATAAAAGCATAACCTTGAATATAAAAGGTTTCATTTATTCTTTAAAACGAATAGGTTATTATATACAAGACAACACCCTGTAAAAATGATAGAAGCCGCTATAAGAAACAATTCCTGCTTATATCCACCCGGATTTTCCCACAGACCGGGGAACAAATGAATACGATCAAACACCTCTACCGCTATCCAAAAAATAATGACGGTGGCAAAGCCGAACCGTAAACTCATATCCCACGAGGCATGACGCAGCAATTTGGCAAACATAAAAATCGAACCGATAAGTCCCAACATTCCCACCAATAGTGTCACCGGATGGTGATCGCCAAAGAACCGTTCATCATAACAAAACATCAGTACCAGGTAACACGTCCATAGCATAGTGATCACTTCCATAAAAGCTACAATACTTGTGTGGCGCGTCATGGCCCGGACAACAATCTCCTTTTTGTGCTTGCCGAAAAATAATTTCTGCCACCAGTTCAAGAAGTTGCATCCGTTCCGGGTACAGAACAGATAGAGTATCATCACCATAACCCAAAAACCGAAGGTAGCAGGCAGTAACAGATACTCCGGCCGGCTGACGACCTCTCCTGTCACCGGATCGAGTTGTGCCTGCGTACCGAAACGGTTGGCAAAATACATAAACAGAAAGTCGACAGCTCCCATCCAATAGAACATTCCTCCGAACAATCCCAATAAAGTCTGCCGGATATGCCCTTTCACAAACACTCCCGCAATCACCATGAATAATCCGAAAGCCCCCATTCCCATTCCGGCATAGAACTGCTCCACTCCTGTGGTTCCCTCTTTCAGGACACGTGCCAGGCTATGGGTCAACGGCATAGCAGCTAGTGTCACTACTATGGACACAACCGCTTTACCCCAGTGAAGTTTCCGCATACCTGCCGTTTTTAATTTACTATCTTTCATTTTACCGTTTTTTTTTCTTTGCACTCATGTACCAGAGATAAACAGCAAGGATAATGAACACAGCAAGAATAATACCCATCTCCATCACGTGGTTCATCGGATCAATCCATATCTCACTGAACAGATTCATGCGTCCCAGTATCTCCACCGGTGTCCAGAACACCACCACTGTAGCAATAGCCATACGTATATTCGCTCCCCACGAGGCAATGCGCAATTGCTTGACAAAGATAAAGAACGCTCCTACCAGACATCCTAATCCCACTAACAGTGTCACCGGATGATGCTCGCCGAGAAATACATCGTCATAACAAAACATCAGCACAAGATAAGAAGTCCACAGGATCATCATCAGTTCCATAAAGGTGATGATCGACACATGGCGTGTCATGGGACGTGCCGCTATATCGGCTTTTCGTCCGCGCAATAACAAACGCTGCCACCAGTTGATGAAATTGCAGCCATTCTTCGTACTGAACAAATACATTACCATCACCATCATCCAAAAGCCAAAAGAAGCGGGCAGTATCAGATATTCAGGACGGGTCACGATTTCTCCCGTCACCGGATCCAGTTCAGGTTGTGTACCGAAACGATTGGCAAAATACATAAATAAAAATTCCACCCAACCCGTCCAAAAAAGCAGTCCTCCAAAAAAGCCCCATAGCGTCTGGCGGGTATCTCCTTGGGCAAACACGCCTATAATTACCATGACCATCCCCACCGCTCCCATAGCAAAAGCAGAATAATGCAACACGGTCTCATTCATGACATGTTCCATGATAATCATCAGTGCATGCCCCAAAGGCATAGTAAACAGTACCATCAGGAAAGAAGCTATTGCTTTCCACCAATAGCGTTTAGAACCGGCAGATGGCATCAGGTTCATTTCTGTCGTCTTTACATCGGTTATTTGTTCCATATTTCATTAGTTTACTTTAATATACTTAATTATACAACATGGCGCCACTGACAGGACGGCATGCAACTATTTCTATCACATTACTTCTTCTCATGGTTGCAGTTCGTCACAGTAATAACTTAGGCGTCCGCCTTCATCACCTATCTCCACATTCGCATCATACCAACTGATGATCTGAATCTTGAAGTAATGTTTGCCATCAGCAGTACGTACCACATAAGTATGATATGAGGGAGTATATACAGGAGGCGGGCCGGCAAAACTCATGGCTTGAGCTAGTACGGGATTAGCGTTGGTTGTAGTCTTCTGCGGTCCGTTATTCGGATCAAACCATGGATTACTGTTGAAGTCCAGACCATTTTCTATCAGATAGTGATTCCAGTCATTCTGAGACATAGTGACATACACCTCTTGATTGTCTTCCACCCATTTCAGATCGGAGGGTAATTGAGCCACACTTGTCCAATTTTCGTAGTTCCCATAGCCCAAATCGGCAGCTCCTCCCCGACCGATCCCACTCGTACCGGAATTGGTACGCATCACGTAACCGCAAAAAGCCAGATCCCAGTCTGTGCGATTCATCTGCCCACCTTCCTTGATATCCCGGTTTACCCCCAGTGCATTGAAAATCTCTCCCGTACGCAGGTTGAAGTAAATCCAGTCATTTGTCACTCCGGTGGTATAGCCCGACTTGCGGGGTAAAGTTTTCCCATCGAAGGGTTGTATATCACTGTAGTCCACGCAGGCAGACAGTAGAAGACAGCCTGCACAAAAGCAGAGGGTTTTGAATAATCCTGTATGTTTCATTTCTTTTTCTTTAAAGAGTTTATCACATCATCCAGCATGAACCCTACCTGTACCCATCCACGTGCTCCGGCTGTGGCAGGCACATTGAACATGGTGATCCCTGAGCCAAGTGTTTTAGGTACATAGTTGAAGAGATTGTCCATTCCCAACGTCAATTTCACCTTATTCCAAAAAGTCTGCGAAACGGATAAATTACAAAGTACATATTGTGGCAGGTCGCACCGAAAATAGGCATCATAGCTTTTATTCTCCTCCTTTACAAACACCCGGTCCTGTACATCAAACTTTTTCCCTCCCATATAAGAGGCACTGAACACAGCGTTCAATCGATAATTTTTCTTCATGTATTTGTAATCCATGCTTGCCGTAGCCGCATGGGGCGAGGTGGTATTCACCTGTATGCCTTTATTCTTACTTACATCTACAAAACTGTAAGTTCCATTCAGCGTCAGACAGTCCAGCACACTCCATCGTGCCAGCACTTCCAGTCCCAGCAGGCGTTGTTGGCTCAGGTTGGTATACTCAAAGTTGTACTGCATATCGTAAATACGCCATACACCTTCAATCTTATCACGAAAATAGTTACCGTATGCTGTTCCGGAAACAAACAAACGGTCGTTACTGTACTCCGCTCCGAGCGAGAAATAATTGTTTTTCTCCGGTCGCATATTTTCATTACCGCGGATCATGAACATTCCCAGATGATCCCAGTTGAAGAACAACTCCTTGATACTCGGTGAGCGATAACCCATCGAATAGTTGGCACGAAGGCTCCAATGCTTATCAGGCGAATATTTGGCTGCCACTTTGGGCATTCCCATGAAACCAAATGCTTTCGAGAAGTTAGTACGGATACCAACAGATATCATCCACCGAGGATTGATGGTCCATTCATCTTGCAGAAAGTATTCTGTTTCCTTCAATGCACGCGTTTTCAGGTCATGGTTAGCATTGCCGGAGAAACGATCGGAAGTCAATTCATCCGACGTATGCTCCATACCCAATATTAAGCTGTGTCCGTTGAAGTAATTGCTCGTAACGGTCAAACGTGGCTGATAAATGCTACTTTCATAATCCTTCTGCCGCTTGTCGATACGTTCATGGCGTTTGAAGCGATCGTAAAAATCAGCGTGCAGACTTCCTGTCACACTAAACCAGTCCTTCACATGATAAGTCACTTTAGTCCCGGCTGTCCAATCTCGTGCCTGGCTGAACGTCATATCCTGTATCAAGTCATACGTGTTCATGAAAAAAGAACTGCCATAAACCAGCACCGACAGATTCGGATTCGGATTATAGTACAGTTTCTGCGATACCGTAATGTGCTCTTTGCCTTCGATACCCATGGGTGGACGGACAGCATTGCTGACCACAATTATGTCATGTGGCAAGAAGGGATTCGCTTCCTTTGTGTAAACTTTCTTGTCATTTTCCGCCTGATACATATAAAAGGCATCACTCTCGCTATACCATACGTCGGTCTGCGACGTGAATTTTCCGGCCTTGAATCCGGCAGATACCCAGCTTTGTAAGTTAGGGCGATCTGCATTTTGCTCAAACATGTAAAGGAAGTCCTTCGGTTGCGGATGCTTGTAATTGCGTTCATTCATCTGCCCATAACGTATTCCGGCATCTATCGAGAGAGGTTTGTCTGTCTTCTTGGTAATCAAATTAATGACTGCACCGGCCGCACGTGATCCGTAGAGGGTACTGCTCGCACCTTTCACTATCTCGACGCGATCTATGGCATGCAGGTTAAAACGTTCGTAATCCAAATTACCCGCCATGTCGCCTGTCATGCGCTCTCCGTCCATCAAAAACAACACGTGGCGTGCGTCCAACCCTTGCATGGAGATTTCATTACCGAACCCCACCTTCTGTATGTTAAGTCCAGGTGTTTCCTGCTGCAGTGCCTGTTGAAGATTACTATATCCGGCATCTACCAGTGCTTTGCCGCCAAGTACCTGTGTCGTAACCGGAGACATCTTGATGGGACGGGCTGTACGTGAACCTGTCACGACAACTTCATTTATTCCCAAGTCATCTTCTTTCATATAAATGACTTTTTCGTCTTGTGTCCCTCCAATCTTCCCCGTCACAGGTACATAGCCGATATAAGTCACCTTATAATAGCAGATTCCCTTAGAAGGAAGCTTTAATTCAGCCTGTCCGGATGTATTCGTAATGGCATATTGGGGATTTCGCAAAGCTTCATTATCGGCATAGATTACATTGGCTGCGATAATGGGTTGTTCCGTGCCCTTCTCCAACACCTCTAACTTGACTTTTTGTTGTGCTGCCGTATGAACACATATCAGCAACATTAAGAATAGAATTGTAGTTACTCTTTTCATTCGTCGTTAAAAACATATTATGCAACGGAAGAAAGATTAGGCCTTTCCTTGGTCTTTCTTAGCCTCTTCCAAATCTTTCTCGTATTGTGCAAACTCTTCCTTAAAGCGATCGATACGGGTTTTATCGATTGTTTGCAAAAATGTTTCAGTGCGGACATTCATCATATTGTAATCTACAATAAACTCTATTTGGTTGGTATTCACGTTCAGATAACCATCTACTCTCGCTCCGCTCCCTTCTTGATTATCTTCGGCATCATCACCGGAAGTCGTAACATTACCATCTGTACCAACAAACTTAATCCATCCATCTCCGGGATATTCATCCTGTTCCCAACTGTTGAGCTGCATGATTTTCGTAGCACATTTGAAGCTAATGGCAAATGGCATAGCACCTACGCTGAAATCACTCAGGTTCAGTATCATCATACCGTCCTCACGCCAGGAAAAGTTAAATTTGGTTGGGCAACCACTCTTCAACAATGTCTTGTCCACACCATTCATTGTTGCTCTGGTAGAGAGTACAATATCTCCTGCAAGAATCTCTTTCGCCTTTTTAACATATGTCTGGGAAGGTGGCTCCTGTGTTATCTTTTCATCGCTATCACACGCACTTAATCCGAGAATTGTTATCATAAAGAAGCACATCAACATAAAAGTATCAAATCTTATTTTATTATACATTTCAGTTTTCTTTTATATAGTTTATAAATGATTTTCTTTTATTGGTTTCTTCTACAGATACCTGTAGAAAGAAATAAAACATACTGCAAACCACTATCGAACTAAAGGAAGTTAGCAAAAACAGGGCAGCAGGATTAAAGCAAGTCCCCCATACCTCTCCGATTGGATTACAATAAATAAATTATATAGGATAAGGAGTTAAGGGGTATTCACTAAAAACTCCTCCTTAACTCCTTTAGAACTTTAAATTAGTGTCAGGCAAAATATAATAATCTTACTATGATACACTTGCTGCTATTTTGTACCTACAAAATGCACAGATGCAGGGAAATTAGCTCCCAAGAATGTACCGGAAACGTCCAGTGTAAATTCTATTTGTTTAGAGCTACCATTATCCGTAATCTTTGCATCTCTCAAGTCGTCCAAATACAATTTGACCTTTATTCCCAACGGAAGCGACAAAGTGCCTGCTTCGTCCCCGTTGTAAGCTGTAATCTCGCCGGTTTCCTCATCTACTTCCACAGCCAAAGAAATAGTAATTGTACCCGGCATACTACCTATCTGCGGAAAATCACATTTCAAACGGCCACCCTCTATTTTATAAGTTGCAGCCCGTGATTCATAAGGCTTACCTTTCATTATGATATTATCCATCGTACCGCTATAAGTGCCTTCATAGTCACTTATAGCCAACACGTTGGTTATAGAGTTAGCACTCATCGACGGTGCAGCGAAAGAAGACTGCATAAATCCGAAACTTGCTGCAAAAAGAGCAATAAACAAAATACCTTTTTTCATAAAATTAAAGCATTAAATTAAACAAAAATTATAAACGTCTCCTAAGACTTCTTCTTAAGAGCTTTTCTCCAATTGTACCCATCATTCTTATTACAACTCATAGAGATACTAAATCCTAACTTTTCAACTCCCGTACCTTTAGTATAATATCTATCAAGAAACGTCTTTGTCGATTCTCTATTGAATGTACTTTCTGAACAACAAAAAGAAGTTGCAGACCTCCCTTCCGGAGAATAAAAAACAGTCAGCTCTGGATAAACGAGATTGAAATTTTCCGGTAAATTTCCAAAAATAAGATTCTTTACCATCTTCAGATTAGATATATCAAATGTTTCCAATGCATCCAAACATTCAAGATCTAAGAAGCACGTTTTCAGCTCATCTTTCTTTGGCAGTTTAATTTCTTTCAGCGAAGGACAATCATAAACGATCAAATAACTGCCTTTGGATTCCTCTGCTTCTATCTCCTTTTCACGCTGCCCCCAAATAGTGTGGGTTAAATCTAATGTACTCAAACCGGCAACAGTTCCGATATTAAGTACAAAAAGACTTCCGGCATTCGACAAGTCCAAACTTCTCACATTCAGATTATTCAATACAAGATTGGTGACATATTTACCCAATTTGACAGAAGGCATGTTAGCACCACTTTGCGCAGCAGAATAAAGAGCGACTGCTGCACCTTCCCAATAAGGATTCTGTATAATGTATTGTATTCCCTCAAAGTTAGTCACTCCGGCATTAGCTTGAATAAGCAGAATCGTAGTCTTTTGAGCATATCCCAAATGCTTGCTAAGATCTATTTGGTCACCATTGAATAAATCAGAAAAATTGGCCTGTAAATAAGTACGCAAATTTTCATCTGGCACCTCCCTCAATGTGGTATACGTTTGTAAGGTTCCGCTCTCATCTTTTATCTTCATATCTATTTTCCCATTTGTTATAGCGTCCTTATTTTTAATATAGAAACGTACCAGATCCTTAATATTGTCTTTAGCTGTCCGGGGAAGGTAAAGTTTGGTAATATCATGCAAATTTGTTACTGTTTCATTACCATTTTCTTCTACTACAACGTTAACAAGATTATCATAATCATAAATATCATTACCAGTCAGATCAATTCCTGTAATCTGTTTGGGCAGTTTTGAAAAGTCGAATACAGGACCATAATCGTTATCTGACAATTTTACTTCTGTCAGATTGGGAAGAATATCAAGTTCCGACAAGTCAGAAAGTTTTGTTCCCGATAAATCTAAAGTAGTAGTATTATTAGCTAAATCATCCAACAGTAAGTTACCCTGTTCATTAAATTGGTATCCTTTCTGTTGCAAAATTGTCTTCAACTCACTATTCTTCATAGTCGTTTGGCTATATGACGGTGTATTGTCGTCATTGCACGACATTAAACACAGGCCCATTGTAAGAGCACTCAAACCGAGATAGTTTCTCAAATTGTTCATTTCATTACACTATTTATAATATATATTTTAATAGTTGCAAATTTACTGTAGGCAATTATACCTGACAATACCTATTAATCGGTAAATTAAATAGAAATGAAGAGGTGATTCCCCTATAACTGTCTATTAAAACGATACTTAAAAGATACAATGAAACAACTGCCGATCTGCTGAGTATATCGTTCGGACAATCCATGGGATGTAACGTTACGGCTATAGCTCTTTTTCTGACTGAGAATATCCGCCCAATACACAGAAAGTTCAGCTTTCTTATATTTAAGAAAACTCCATGACAAGTGGAGGTTCCAAACTACTTCGTTATCCTCACTTCTATTGATATTGGTACCGTTACGAAACGTATGGGTTGTCTCACTTTTCAAACGTATATTACCCGGAAAAACGGCGTAAGCGGTCAATCCGAAAGAATAATCACGAATATAATTGTTTGTTTCCCTTAAAAGATTCGTAGAGTGGCGGAATCGCCAGTCACCGCTCAAATCAAAACCTCCCCATTTAGGTTGGTAGCCTACACGTAGACCGGCATTATACAGTCGATTATGGGTAACGCTACGTTCGGGCTGTTCTCGTTGTCCATCGTTTACAAGACTCACGCTTTGGATAAATGAAGTACCGGTACGTGCATACAAATTGAAGTAATGATTAATACGCTTTTGATAACGCATGGCAGCTTTTATATTCCAATTCCCGTTGACATTCACAGGACGGCTCTCAATACCTCCTGTCTGACTGTCATATATCACAGCCCTCGTCACATTGTTCAACATGCTCGTCCAATTCACGTCACCGCTTAGCCCGGTTTTCGTATCCCGAACTTCAAGCCTTACCTTTTGGGTGTATGAAGATTTTAGATCGGGATTCCCACGAATGATATTCAAAGGGTCACTGTTGTCTGTTAGCGTAAGCAATTCTGCCAGTCCCGGTTGTTGAGTATTCCCTTCATAACTTAGTTGCACCCATGTCTTTCTTTTGCGCCATAAGATGGTAAGAGTGGGATGATAGTTTACAGAATATCTCAATGTATCAGCCTGTGTCCACCCTGTCTTTTGGTCAAGAGTTTGTCGTTTGGGTGTAACGGACAAACCGGTAGTAATCTCCCACGTTTTATCAGTATAATTAAGATTAAGGGAAACTCCATGTGCCATCGTATGACTACGACTTTTGTTACTCAAACTATCGGTATATTCCACTTCGTAACCTTTCGGAAAATTACCGGTAGGTGTATGTTCTTCACCGTCTACCACAGGAGAAAGAACATAAGTGTTACGGTCACGACTTTGGTTATCCAATTTAAATATGTATGACAACTGCGCCCTCAAGTTCTTGCGAAGTATTTGTGTCAGTATTAGTCCCAACTTAATAGTACGGTTTCTGTTCGGACTTTCTTGATATTGGTTACGGTAGAGTATGGAGTCATTGCCCTTTACATTCTGTAACTGATAATAGGTAGTGGATGATAAAGAGAAAGCTTTATTGTTACCTCGTTCCTCCGAATATTGAACGGTCAGTCCCAAACTTGTACCTTTTGCATTCAGTCGTCGGGTAATGTCAGCACCGATAGAATATAGTCGGTTAATGCTTGATGACCTCGAAGTCATACAGATGTCATTCACCCGTATACTATCCTCAATTTGCTCACTCGCGTCTCTATTAAAGGGACTTGTTACATCTAACTTTGGATCTGCATTATAAGTAGCTTGCCTGTTACTATCATCATTAATACCTCTTAGAGCATTAAAACTTCCCGAAATATTAAGCAAGGTCTTTTTGTCAATGTTCCATCTCGCACTTAACATGGCACTTATCATACGATTCGTATGATAACCATTATCGGTCGCATACCGATAACGGTTTCCTGTCATCAGGTATTGCTCATAATAGGAAGTCCCGTTAATACCATTAATCGCATTGTTGTACATGATATTCCCATTGATATGTACTGTTTCTCCAAACTTCTTCAAGAAATTGACCGCTATGTTGTCTTGACGATTCTTTTTATTCTCAGTGGTTATATCACGATTACCACTTTTGGCAATAACGGACAGGTTTTCTCCATCAGCTTTGAAAAAGTTGCTTATTAACTCTGCCTCTTTCTTTTTCTTATTTCCCTTTCCCACAGCAACCGAAGTTATCAGCGTACCATTAAGCTCTTTTTTGGTTTGCAAATCGAGCACATAGTTTTCATCAACAGTCCTGACTCCGGTAAACTTTTCCATCTCACTACGCTTATCATAGACCTTTATCCTACTTATTAAATCGGCCGGCAAGTTTTCTAATGCCAATACATGATTCCCTGAAAAAAAAGCCTCACCATTCACATTGATTTCGCTAATGACAAGACCGTTGTATGATAAGGATTTACTTCGGTCATCGTATTCCAGTCCCGGAATCTTTCTCACTAACTCCTCCAGATTTGAGCCTTCTGGGGTCCGGTAGGCATCAGCATTAATTACGGTCGTATCCCCTACCATATCTATCTCTTTGACGGGAGCAGTCACCAGCACTTCGGCCAGTTTGATACCACTTTCCATCAGAATATGTCCACAATCAATATCCATCATATGCGGATCTAACTTCCGAAAGATAGTTGACATACCGATATAAGATATCCGCAACAAGTATTCCATTCGCTTTTGTGGTATAAACTCCAACTTGAAGCTCCCATTTGCATCACTCGCCATCCCCTTTACAAAAGCGGAATCCTTTCCTTCCAAAACGACCACGCTTGCATAAGGCAAACTTCTCTCTATCGAATCTTCGGAAAGAACGCAAACATGTCCTTTGACTATTTTCACCTGCTGAGCGGACAGGGTAGCTGAAAATAGCCATAAAAAGTATAAAAGTATGTTCATTCGTATATTCATTCCGAAGAAAACTAAACAGACGCAAAATTAGACAGTTTTCATTGGCTGCTCAATACCTTAAAATAGGTAATATGCCGATAATGCTTTACTATCCTTTTCAAAAAGGACTAATAATTCACGCTAGGAATGGAAATTCTTATCATGGCACTAAATCTGTAGCTTATTTCATTTAAAAAATTCAAATCAAAAAGAATCGGTCTGCATGCGGCACGTGATAAAGGAAAACAGAAACGATATCTGGGTATAAACATCATGGGTATAAATACACATTCTATCGAAATGAAGAATAGGAAATCCACTTAAAAGCATCAACATATGAGGCAATATTATCAATATCATCTAACATATTTATGGTATTTTTCATATAAATCCTAAAAAAAAGCAATGAAATGTGTTTGTTATGTGTCTTAGAATAATAGTTTTGCGAAATGTAGAAGTTCTTATTTTAATCAAAACCTATATTATTATGAAGAAATTTAAAATTTATAGAGATAATCAGCATATGGACGAATTCTTTCTAAAAAAGGGATTTGTCAAGTGATATTGCCAGCATAAGATATTTACTATTGCTGAGCATGCTATGGATATGAATAGCATACAACTCCATAGATGATTAAATTGTTGTGCATTTCTCGTGACAACCATTCATATACACTCAATACCTGTTCCTACTATACCTAATATTTTATCCATTATAAATTATTTATTCCGAACCATAACAAACAATTGGTTCTATGTTTAATTTAAACATTAATTTTATGAAAAAACAATTAGTAATTTTCATTCTGCTAGGAATTATTGCAATTCCTTCGTCAGTAAAAGCACAGAAACTAAAAGTTAGTTTAAGTGCCGGTCTATCCAAAAGCATTTTGAATAGCGATGTTTCTAATTTGGTCAATACACGTTATAATACCAAAACAGGTGTTGCAACAAGGGTAAATCTTGAATATAATTTTTTTAAAGATTTTATAGTAGGAACAGGACTGGGATTCATACAAAAGAATTATGAATACAAAAAGACGGATAATATTACAGGAACACATACACTGTATAAAAACAACTTTATGGATATACCGTTAAATGTAGGCTTGTATCTTTTTAATAACCCTCATAAAGAAAATGGTATATGGCTAAAAGTTCAAGGTGGCGTCTTCTATGAGTACTTCACAAGAATGCATCGGAAAGGCGAATATCCAATCTTTGCACAATTACAAGAAGATGGTTCCTACATCAAAGCTCAGGTAAATGAAACATACGATTTTAAGAGAAATGAAAACAACTTGAAAAGAAACCTATTCGGGATAGAGGGGACAGGAGAAGTTGGCTATTCTTTCAATAGGATCGACGTTTTTGCTTCATATACCTATCAGTATGGTCTTACCGATATATACAAAGCAAAAACTTCTTCTAATCGTAAATCAAAAAGAATCTCAAACATCATATCGTTAGGCGTTGCCTATAAATTTTAAAATTATAGATTATGAAAGCTAAAAAATATAATTGGACATTACGTCATTCCTTTCTTTTATTTCTTGTGATCTTTATCTCCAGCAGCTGCATTGAAGATGTTACAGAATCAACCAAAGAACCAACACGGTATACAGCAAACGATATAAAATCATATTCTGACCTGTTTGAAGTGTTTTGGAATACAATGAATCAAAGATATAATTATTTTTACGAGCAGAGCAGTTTTAATTGGGAAACGGTATATAATGAATATGCTCCGAAATTCAAAAAATTGAAAACGTTCAACAGAGATAAGCAGTATAGCAAAGCGGAAATCTCAGAAGATTGTAATAAAGCGATAGAATATTTTACAGAAATCATAGATCCCATCATAGACAGGCACTTCTATGTAAAGATTTCACTTCCTGTATCGCATAGTTTTATCAGAAATGTCTACTTTCATGGTGGTATGAAGAGTAAAGAAAAGATATATACTTACCCTTTTGAACTCAAGTATGAATACATGAGATCTAAAATACAATCTGAAACAGGAGTATTCGGACAGGCCAACGATATGTTAGGTGGTTTCTTATCAGACAATCCTGACATATATTACTTCAGCTTTAAATCATTTACAATAAGTAATCATTATATATTGTCATTTGGCAGCGAATACTTGGTTATAGACGATAAAAGTCCGTACTATTTAACAGAAAAAGAGATCAGAGATACTGTCGAAGCGAATAAAATTAAAGACCCCGCAGTAAAAAGTGCCCTAATTGAGAAATCGATAGAATACATGAATAAGTTTAACTCCTTCATGAGGTCTGAAATCGCACAAGATGCAATAAAAAAAATAGCGGATTTTAATCAATCAGAAAATCCAGACAATAGTTTTATTGAAGCATTATCCAAAGCAAAAGAAAATGCCCCTGATATAAATATTGAATTATCACAGTTAAGTGGTTTGAAAGAATTTAGATTAAATCCTAATTATACTACATGGTTTAAACAGCGCTCAACCGAACATTTACAATTAGCATGTGAATATACCGTCTTTCTATCAAACATAGATAATGTCATCAACAATCAATATAAAATAGATTTCTATAGAAACTTTTTGGTACCCCTCAAAGTTGGAAAAATAAAAAAGATAATACTGGATCTTAGAGGAAATGGTGGCGGTATGGTACTTGATGCAAGAACATTTACAGATCGTTTTATCACTAAAGATGCTATATTTGGTTACCAAAGATTTAAGGAAGATAATAATCCATTCAGTTATACCCCATGGATACCTTGCATGACAAAAACAACAGGCATTGGGATAAAAAAGGAAATACCGATAGTTATTCTTTTAGATAACAATAGTGCTAGTATGTCCGAAATCAGCACTTTAATGTTAAAAAGCCAAGGAAAACATGTCACAGTCGTAGGAGGCTATAGCGCTGGTGCAACTGCTGGATTGGGAGATTCGGATCAATTCAACGGAGGAATAAGAGGAAAGGTTAGTGACTATTTAGAGTTTTATATGCCTTTACTTGCAATGCAGGATGCAACCCATACTGTAATAGAAGGAATAGGTATCAAACCGGACCTACTAGTAGACCCACTAACAGAAGATGAAGTTCGTGAAATGGCTCTTTCACCTTTTACTCATATTGATCGTACATTAAAACAGGCAATAGAAGTCTTGAGCAATAATTAACACTTCTTTTTACAACTAAAACCGATGAGGTTCGAAAACCTACTAAATATTGGTTACCGCATTGATATTCCAATCACGATGTACTCTATTCAGTATACATCTATTGATAGAATATCAAGCGGTAATTTATTAAAAAGTGTGATTTTTTGTAGTCCTGCAGAAACTTATCGTTCATGCAGGACTTCCTAAACCATATCACATATCAGACGTCATACCCCATATGATAACATATAAAAACGCTCCTATTACGCCACCAATAAACATTTCCGGCAATGGATCATAATTTAAAAAACACTCCTCATTTCCACAGCGAGAAATAAAAATCCAAAAACAAGTCCCTGCTATAATCCCTAAAACAGTAGACAAAATAAACAGCCATTTGGCAGACAGACCTCTCCAATTTTGAGAATATGGCTTTTTTAGTTTTCTCATAGGTCGTTTTTTTAGAGTTCAACAGCAGACAAATCTGCCAAAGCCTTTTCAAAATCACGCTCGGCAGCCAACGTCTGATTAACTGTGTCATAATACAGGCCTATCTCAACGATATAGTTTAACAAGGATATCTCACCCACATCCAGTGCTTTCATCAGTAACGCGGTATTATTGAGTGCCTTGAGGGACTCACGATAGGCAATGGCTGTCTGCTGGAGACCACTGGCACGCATATATAAATTCCGGAGCCTGTCATAGAACTGCTGTTTGCTATCCTGCTCTCTGGCCTGTGCCGCCACAACACCAGCTTTAGCCTGCTTCACCCGATTCTTATTCTCCCATAAAGGGATGGAAATCCCCACACTTATTCCCTGATATTTTTGTCCAAGGGTCCTTTCCAGCGAATAACCGGCTGAAAATTTCGGAAGTGTCATGGCCTTACCGAGCTTAACCTGCTCCTTACTGACCTCTATCTGTTGCTTTACATATTGCAGTAGCGGATTCTTTTGTTGAGCCGACAGATACCAGTCTTCAAAATTGACAGGCAGCGAAGCCGGAGAATAGTTGCTCGCCTCAAAAATCACATCCATACCACCATTCAATCGTTTGAGTTCGGAAAGAAGAGCGTTCCTCTCCACTTCTATTCTTGACATCTCCCCTTGCACGGTGGAAAGATTCAACTGAACCTTATTGTACTCCAGAATACTGGCGTCTCCACGATCCAGTCGTTGTCGATAGGCATCGGCTATGGCTTGTGCATGTCGTAACCGGACTTTAAGTTCTTTTTTCAAACCGTTATAATAAATCAGATCGATGCAATATTGCTTCGCCTCCAAAAGCAGGTTAATTCTTTCAGAAGCATACTGAAGTTCTACCAGCTTATTCTGGTTGCCGGCCAAGCGACTTCGCATCCCGGTAAGGGTCGGAATGTCAAAAGTCTGTTTGATACTGAAATCCTGGCGATTACCGATCTTTCCGGGATTTCCCCAAAGATAACCAAACTCTACATCAGGGTCGGACAAGTATATACCTGTCTTATTCCCCAATTTCTGAGCGTTTGTTTCTTCTCTCAATGCTTTCAGGGTTGAATTATTCTCCTCAATGGAGAAAAGTATGCTGTCTATGTTTTCTTGGGCGACAAGTGACACACTTGCCAGCAACGCCATTATTAATATAATTGTTCTCATTTTAGTCTTCAGTTAGTTCAATTGTTTCAATTTTCTTTTCTTGTTTACAACTGATATACAGGTATATAATAGGAATAATAAATCCATTGAGGATAGTTGAACTCAAAAGTCCTCCCAAGATAACTTTGGCCATAGGACTTTGAATTTCATTACCGGGCAGTTCACCTCCCAATGCCAGCGGTATCAATGCCAATCCGGAAGACAAAGCTGTCATCAGAATCGGATTCAGACGGTCCAGAGAACCGTGCAGGATACTGTCATTCACAGACATTCCGGAAGCTCTCAGGCTGTTATACCTGTCTATCAACAGCATACCGTTACGGGTTGCAATACCAAAAAGAGAAATAAACCCGATAATGGCCGGGATACTCAATATACCGGATGTGAAATAGATACTGAACACACCTCCAATCAGTGCAAGTGGCAGATTCAGCAGGATTACCAATGACTGAATCGCACTCTTGAACTCTTTGAACAAGAGCAGGAAAATAACCAGGATAGAGAAAATGGAAGTGATAGTGATAATACGCGAAGCAGCCTGCTCACTTTCAAACTGTCCGCCATATTCAATATGATATCCTTCGGGTAATTGTATCTCACTGTCAACTTTCGACTGAATATCATTTACTACTCCCCGTAAATCACGACCGGCAACATTGGCTGAAATAACAATCTTACGAGCCACATTCTCACGGCTAATCGTATTAGGCCCCATCGATGATGTCACATTGGCAATATTTTCCAACGGCACTTTACGACCATTGGCGTCCACGATCAGCTTGCGTATTCTCTCGGCACTAGCACGACTGGCATCATTCACCTTCAGCGTCAAATCAAAAGACCTATTTTCCTCGTATACCTGAGACACTGCCTCACCTCCCAGCATGACATTTACAATATCACCAAACTGAGGAAGTGTAACGCCATATTTAGCCAACATCTCCCGTTTGGGCTCGATCTTTAACTGTGGACGTTCTACCTGCTGCTCCACATTCAGGTCGGCTACACCTTCAATATCCTGAATCGAATTTTTTATCTGGTTTCCGATTTCATACATCCTGTTCAAGTCCGTACCAAATAACTTTATGGCGATATTAGCTCTCGATCCGGATAACATAGCATTGATACGGTGTGTAATAGGTGCACCAATTTCAATATTCACACCTGGAATAACCTTTATTTTCTCCCGGATTTCTGTCAGAACTTCATCCTTTGAACGCTTGTCGAGTATAAACGGCGCCTCTATTTCGGAAGTGTTCACACCCAAGGCATGCTCATCCAGTTCAGCACGTCCGGTCTTTCGTCCTACAGTCTGTACCTCCGGTACCGAGAGAAGTATATCTTCGGCCATCCGGCCTATCTTATCAGACTCTTCCAGAGAAATACCGGGCAAAGTACTGATGCTCACGGTGAACGAGCCTTCATTGAAAGGTGGAAGAAAACTACGTCCAAAGGAAGCCATCATCACCAACGAAACAATCAAAATGGCTCCGATAGCTCCCAAAACCACTTTCTTATGGCATAACGTCCACCGCAAAGCCATCCCATAACCGGATTTCAACTTACGAACCAAATAAGGGTCATGTTCCTCACCATTGTTCTTTGGTTTATTCAGCAGGTAACTGCATAAAACCGGTGTAAGGGTCAGAGCAACCACAGTGGAAGCAAAAAGTGAAATAACGAAAGTAATGCCCAATGGTGCCAACATCCTGCCTTCCATTCCGGAAAGGAAGAAAAGAGGAACAAAACTGGCTACAATAATCAGAGTGGAGTTTAAGATAGGCATACGTACTTCCTTGGAGGCCTCAAAGACAACTGTCAGAACATTTTTTTGTTCCTCTTTAGGTTTTTGCCTGTTCTCCCGCAAGCGTTTGAATACATTCTCCACATCCACAATTGCATCATCCACTAAAGAACCGATAGCTATGGCAATACCTCCCAAACTCATCGTATTGATGGTAAGCCCCAAAGTCTTCAAAGTAAGAATAGCTACAATAACCGAAAGCGGTATGGTAATCAATGAAATAACGGTAGTACGTATATTCATCAGGAATAAGAGCAGTACAATAATTACAAAGATACCGCCTTCATATAAAGACTTCTGAACATTATCAATCGAATTATTAATAAAACGGGATTGACGGAAAATATCGGTAGTAACCTTCACATCTTTAGGTAATACCTTTTGCAAATCCTCCAAAGACTTATCCAACTTACCGGTCAGATCAAGGGTACTTGTGTTGGGTTGCTTGGTGACAGTCAACAATATACCGGCTTTACCGCGTTCGGAAGCCAGTCCCATCTTGGGAGCCTTAGCACCGGTTTTAACCTCAGCAATATTCTCCAGTGTAATGGGCACTTCATCAACATTCTTAATTACAACCTTACGAAGGGCTTCCACCTTATTAGTGGATAATACGCCACGAACAATAAATTCATTTCCAAATTCATACAAAACACCACCGGCGGCATTCTGATTCATATCTTTCACTACGTCTATGACCTCGTTCAAGCCGATTCCATAATGTTTCATCTTACCCGGATCAAGTAATATCTGGTACTCTTTAATATCACCCCCTAAAACTGTTACCTGGGCTACACCGCCAGTAGACAACAAACGGGGACGGATAGTCCAGTCTGCCATCGTTCGCAAATCCTGTAGGGATACACTATCGGAGGTCAAACCGATAATAAGCAACTCTCCCAGAATGGAGGACTGTGGACCTAAGGTTGGCTTACCCACATTGGAAGGCAAGGCGTCACCCAACACAGCCAACTTCTCGGAGACTATCTGACGGGCACGATAAATATCCGTACCCCAATTAAATTCGACCCATACAATAGAAAAACCTGTAGTAGAAGAAGAACGCACACGACGTACGTCAGTGGCACCATTTACAGCGGTTTCTACCGGAAAAGTCACCAGGCGCTCCACCTCTTCAGGAGCCATCCCTTTAGCCTCCGTCATCACAACAACAGTAGGGGCATTCAGATCCGGGAAAACATCCACTTCCATATTCACAGCAGTATAAGTTCCCGCAATAATCAACAATAGAGCCCCTATCAGAACAACAATACGGTTGTTCAGAGAGAATTTTATAATTTTATTCAACATGATTTCTTCCTTTTATAATTAATGACTATGCCCTTTGGGCAACACCGATGAACTAGAAGCCAGCTTTACCTGATAAGCACCTTTAACGACCACTCTCTCACCCTCTTTCAAGCCAGAAAGTATTCTCACGTTTTTACCGTCACTCTCTCCGATACCGACTTCACGCTTCACGAACTCCTCCTCTGCTATTTGCAGGTAGACAAAATAGATACCCTGTTCCTCCGTCAATGCAGTAACAGGAATGGAAAATACGTTATTTTGGGGAGTGGTGAGCAGGTATACCTCTACATAAGAACCGGGAATGAAATCACCGATATTATCGAACTCAAAAGTAATCGGGATATAGAAAGAAGATTCAGCAGCGGCTTTGCCAAAGGATAATAAACGCCCGTGAAGATCTTCCAACCTATAAACCTTGTTATTGTAGGATACCATGAAGTTGGCTCCCCTGATTTTTTTAAGTTCATTGAAATAGTTTTCTGAAACATCGGCTCGCAGTTGCAATCTCCGGTTCTTGGAAATTGTAGCAACAGGCTGTCCGACAGTCACGTATTCCCCCTGACTCACCAGCCTGTTTTTGACATATCCACTGATGGGAGAAGTAACTTTTACCCCGGAAACAGTTACATTGGCAGCTTGGGCTTCATAAGCAGTTCTGGCATTTTCATATTTCATACGAGTCTGTTCGAACTCTTTAGCGGAAATAATCTTATCCTTTACCAGACCTTCTGCACGCTGATACTCTTTCAAGGCAGTTTCATAGGCAATCTTGGCTTTTGCCACCGGATCTCCTTCATAAAGATTTTTAGCTGAAATGGTTACAATAGTACTTCCCACACCAACAGTTGCTCCTTCGATGATGTTTTGTCCGGGAAAAGATACGACACCATTGGTCGTGGCGACAATAGTTTCTTCATCTCCTTGGGCTGCCTGTATCTGTCCGCTGGTTCTGATTACCTGTGCAAAAGATCCGGGTACCACATTATATATCTCCAACCCGATAGCTTCCGCCTGTTGCCGAGTGAAAATGATTTCGTCCTCATGTCCCTTGCCGGAGTTCTCTATTTCACTATGGTTGTCTCCATCACTTTCCCGATGATCATGACCGTCGTCATTCCGGTGAACCTCTGAGGAAGAGGCCGAGCGGGTGTCACTCTGTTTCGAATCGCAAGATATCAGGGAGATTGAAGTGGCCGCAGCCAGTATAATAAATATATATATTTTCATTTTTGTTATATTTTAAAGTTGAATTGAAAAGGAAGGACAACCTTGCCAACCATTGTAAAACAACGCAAAGACAAGGCTACTCCCCCATTTTTTTTGTTTGAGAGTTTCCTCTGTAATACAGAATAGTGCCAATAAACAACACGAATACTGAGAATACCCATTCCGGCATCTGCAAGCATATCACCGAACTAATAATCGTTGCCCCCAAGAAGCCCTGTTCAGGCAGCAATGGTCTATCTGAAAGGGAAAATATCGTCTATCCAAAATTTCGATTTCACATTGATTGACAACCTCATATTTTGTTCCATAATTGATTAGCCAAGAAAGTTTTAACCGTGTCATAAACAGTCAGAGCACATATCCCTGTCATTACCGATTCTGGTTCGTTTGGGCTTTCTCCCAAAGTGGTGAAATCTAATTATCAAAAGATAAATATTGGAGGTAACTGATTACAGTTACCGGAAAGAATAGCAGATATTACAGTATTATAAACCCTGCAATAAATACTTAAGAGAAAAAATAGGGAGGAGCACGCAATCCGCTGCTCTCACCCAGCACTACGGACGTATAAGAGACAACATACCTATCGTATGTGTTTTCAGGGATTGGTATATCGAAATGAATAGTCAGAATGTCAGCAAACAGATATAGAACCGGCAAGTGGATATTCATCAGGCTTCCATCATGCAGATTACTTTTATCAACGCTGGAAGGAAAAATATAACCAGCTTGTGATACACAGGTGTTTTCATTATGTGCATCTTGCCCCGCCTCATGATCCGTATGCCCATCATTGTAGATATCGTCTTGTTCACATAATTCCATCACCGTACACATCATCTCTTTATGATGGTGATGCGGAATAGCGGAAAGCACTATTAAGAATAGTGTCGCTATGGCAAGTGGATATACGAAAAAGATACGCTTCATCTGTTTGGTTTTTACTTTCGGGACAAAAATAGAGTATATTTCTTGCAACCAAGTTGCAAACATGTTACAATGTTATTTTTCTCAATTTTTTGTTCTAAACCCCATTTGTTATAGAACCTATTATTTTAACTTCACAAACAGATTCATATTAATATATCAAGTTACTCAAAGGCCATTTGGTGGTAAGTTTTCTTTTACTCATGGAATCTAATTCAGTTTTCGGAAGTGTAAACCCTCGTTTATAGTTGACAAAAAAGCAAGTATCCCAGCTTTCGCCTGAAGAATCCATCCGTGAAGTGAAGAAGCGTATTTTATACTAAACCAACTGAAAATCAATATCTTTAAAAAGTAAGATTTCTGTCTTCAAAAGCTTTGTTTTAACACAGAGTTAAAGCTTGTTCTTTGGATGTGAATAAGAAGTTCTTTAAATGCAAAAGACTTGTTATTTGCGCACAAGAACCTGACAACCTGCAAAAGACGTTAACAATGTTAATTGAAGAAAGGTATAAGGAGGAAGATACCGGTTCAGACGGCGTAAACTCACTTCCGAAACTTAAGTTATCTTATTCAGCCTGTGTCTATTTTTTCTTATAAAAGCAAACAAAAAGAACAATTATCAACTTGAAAATAAAGAAATAAAGAATTTACCACCAAATTTAAAGAAGAACCGAAAAATAGACAATCAACACTTTTTTATCCCCGAAAGGTTCGACAGGTTCTTCCGGTTTTTCAACCGGAGATGTACTTGGCAAATCCGTTTAGGGTTCACCTGCGGAACAGCCCGTAACGAGCAACACAAGCCATACAAAGAAAAATAAGAGTTTCGTTTTCATATCTGCTATTTTTAAGTTATTCCTTTGATACAAAGGTAAAAGCAAAGCCCCGCAACGTCTTTGCTGCGAGGCTCAATTTGTTTTGCCAGGAAGTTCACTACCTTTTTTCTTGATTATTCAGTACCGGACTGAATGTGACTTAATTCACTTATCTGTTTCTTCACTCCATTGTTTACCGAAACTCGTCTGTTCCGTTTCCACACACCCACGATGTCCGTGTACCTTACATTCATCCAACGCTGATTGTAGCTGCCGGAATTCATCATCGGAAAGCGTGACATTCCAAGCTCCCAGATTCTCCAGAATCCTTTCCTGATTCTTGGAACCGGGAATAGGTACGACATTGGGATATTTATGGAGCATCCACGCAAGCGATATCTGGGCGTTGGTAGCATGTTTCTCCACAGCGAACCGATGCAGCAAATCGAGTATGGGCTGGTTGGCCTCGATATTCTCTTTCGATAATTGGGGGACGAATTTCCGCACGTCATCGAAGCCGAACTGATCCTGTGGCGTTACCTTGCCCGAAAGGAATCCGCTTGCAATCGGCGAGAACGGTACGACTCCGATTCCTTTTTCAAGGCATACCGGAAAAATCTCCGTTTCGCAATCGCGTTCCACCATCGAATAGATGTTCTGGACGGCGGATAATGGAGTAATCTTATGTGCCGCCCGTATCTGGTCGGCCGATACTTGCGACAATCCCCAACCACGTATCAGTCCTTCCTGAATAAGCCGTCCCATGACGGTTGCCACATCCTCAAGCCGGAATGCCTCACTGATACGGTGCAGGTAATACAGGTCGATATAATCCGTACGAAGTCTGCTCATGGAATCTTCAAGATGCCGGCGTACCTCCCGGTAGAGATTCGTCTCGTCCGGTTTCGAGAGTTCACCAATATGAAATTTGGTGGCGAGCACCACCTTCTTACGGAACGGTTCAATCGCCTTACCCACCAATTCCTCGTTATGTCCGGCGTAGAATTGTTCTTTGCCATAGGCTTCCGCCGTATCGAAATGCGTGCAGCCGTAGTCGTATGCCCCGCGGATGGCTTCTATGGCATACGCTTCGGGTGGCACTTGCCCGTAACCGTGGCTGAATCCCATACATCCCATTCCTATCGGAGATACTTCCAGCTGTCCTAATTTCCTTTTATCCATACTATTATTTTTTTAGAGTGAGATTATTATTGAATTACTTTATTTCCTTATTTTTAACCACTTCCCATAAGTCAGCATCCGCCAGCCCCATTCTAGAGGCCCAAAGCGGATATAGGAGAACCATAAGGCACTGAATGCCATCTGGACAAGAAAGACGTAGAAAGATATGGATTCTGTTCCTGTCAATCCAATGCCGGCCCCCAGTCCGAAGCCGATACCGTAGAAGAGAACCATGCCCCATACCGACTGTCCCACGTAATTAGTCAGTGCCATTCTCCCCGGAGCGGCAAGACAGCGCCACAAGCGCCACTCTCTACCATGCAGGTACAGGAGACAGATAGCGGAAACGTATGCAAAACCTAAAGGATAGACACTTGCCGTATAGATGGCGGTGTGTGCAGTCGTTCCGAAAGGATGCCCGTTTACCGCACTCCAGGCATAGAGAACGGATAGGGGAAGTCCCAGCAGAAAACCGTATGTCACCGTTTTTTTCAGTAGTACCCGATTGGCCTCAAGATCGGCGTATATTTGCTTGCGCCCAATGTAGAAGCCCAATAAGAACAATCCCAATACCTTAAAATAGCGATTGCCGTCGATAAATTCCTGCAAGCGCACCCATGCACCTTGTACCAGGAATTGAAAGACCCCTCCGTAGTTTTCCGCGTCGCGTAGCCAGATTCCGAAGTTATATTCCGTTATACCATATAAATTGCAATAGTGCTGTTGCATTCGCACTGCGGGAGCCGACCGGGACACTCCGAATGTACCGGCCAACCAATCAATCAGAATAGGAAGTAGCAATAAGACAGCGGAAGTCCCCAGCAACACTCTGTCCGAAACATGCCGGAAAAGAGGGAGCAACATGCCCAATAAGGCATACAACAACAAGATGTCCCCACTCCAGATAAACATCAGATGCAGAAAACCAATGGCGGCCAGAACAATCATCCGCCGGTAAAAGATACGGAATCCGTCCGTTCCCTTTTTGGCCGCGTTGCTGATAATGATTGAAAATCCGATACCGAACAGCAGCGAGAATATGGTGTAGAACTTACCATCCACGAAAAGGTATTGAAGAAAGCGAATTACCTTATCTATTTCCGCCGTAGGCATAGCCTCCGTAATTTCCGGTTTTTGAAAAGTGTAAAGCGAGAATTCCGGAAAGTTGGCAAAGCAGATTCCCAGCAATGCAAATCCTCTTAGAGCATCGAGGATGACATGGCGTTCCGAGGCCTTCACGGGTGCCATGTCTTTTATGTCTATTTCCTTATTCATTGATTCTTTCTTTTACCGGATTCTCACAAGCATGAGTGGAGAAAATTCCTACCAATTTTTACTAAAAATTTAAAGCCTATTTCTCCTTTAAGGCATTCTTAAAGAAAGCATCTATCTTGTCGAACGGAATCACGTTGAGATTATCGTACAAATCGACATGGTTGGCTCCGGGTATAATCAACAGTTCCTTGTTACTACCCGTCAGCCGTTTGTAGGCATCCTCGCTGAAATAGCGGGAATGAGCTTTTTCTCCATGAATCATCAACACGGCACTGCGGATTTCGCTGATATAGGTGAGCAACGGCATATTGATGAATGACAATACGCTGGTTTTCGTGATTCCCTCGTTGGAGTTCGGTGAACGGCGATGGTAGCCTCGTTCCGTCTTGTAGTAGTTGTGATACTCCTTGACGAATTGCGGAGTATCGTCCGTTACGGAGTCAAGTACGCCACCGTCGCGTACATAGCTGTCATCACGATAATCCTCAATACGCTGTGCGTTGAGTTGTTCGCGCAATTTGTAACGGTCATCGGAGCTCATGGCGTCGAAATACCCGTTGGCATTTACCCGGCTCATATCATACATAGTGGATGTTACCGTCGCTTTGATACGAGGGTCATTGGCCGCAGCATTAAGTGCAAACCCGCCCCAACCGCAGATGCCTAAGATTCCGATACGTTCCGGATCGACATCCGCACGGGATGTCAGATAATCGACTGCCGCGCTGAAATCCTCCGTACTGATTTCGGGTGACGTAAGATAGCGAGGTGTACCACCACTTTCGCCGTAATAGGAGGGATCGAAAGCAATGGTCAGAAAGCCTCGTTCGGCAAGTGTCTGGGCATAACGGCCTGACACTTGTTCTTTCACCGCACCGTAAGGGCCACTGACGGCAATGGCTGCCAGACGTCCTTGCGTATTTTTCGGCTTGTAAAGGTCTGCGGCAAGCGTAATGCCGTAACGGTTGTGAAACGTGATTTTCGTATGTTCCACCTTATCACTCTGCGGAAAGGTCTTATCCCATTCCTGCGTCAATTTCAATGCTTCCATATCGGTTGAATTTATATATTTTGTTGTTGTCGTTTCTTGTGCCATGACATTCTCAAAGATCAGGAACGTCAATATGGCGATTGCTTGTAACTTCATAGCCGTATTATTTTATTTTATAGCGGAGCCAGACAATATCTGTTTCCCATTGTTCCACACTCTCTAATTTCAGCTTGTACGGGTTACATTCCATACGGGAAATTCCATCGAAAACCGCCGTCTGTCCCTTGCGACCATCAATACCCGGAGCTACCATAATACTTACTTCGTCAATCAGTCCGGCCTCCAGGAAACCGCCACAGATATGCCCTCCCCCGACAATCGCCAAGCGTTCGACGCCGAAATGTTCGTGAAGCAGCTCCATCGCTCCCGGCAAGTCAATGCGTTCCGCACCGGCGGCAATCCACGAAATACCCAATGTGCGCAGCGTTTCCAGATATTCCTCGGACACCCGTTCACTGACAATACAAAGTAGAGGATACCCGTCAGCTTCCCCCTCCTGCCAGCGCAGTTTCCCATAGGTATCGACAATGATCGTATATTCGTCCGATTTACTGGCGACATATACGGATTTATGACCTATTGAAGTTCCCTCCATGGGGGTACTTTCCCCTTTGACGGCGGAACATTCGAGTGCGGTAGTTATTCGTCCTGACAGTTTCGAGCAAGGCCCCAGTTTTTCCAAGGCTATGTAATATTCATCCGTACTCAGTTGCCCGACCATCGGGCAGTCGATGCGGCCATCGACCGAAGTCATCATGTGACTGATTATATATGGTCTCATATTCTTGGTTTTTATTTATAATGCAAAAGTAAGGCAGCTTCTCCACTCTGCCGGTAGACAAATTACGGATTATACTACCTTATTTACTGATTCTTTATCGGCCTACCTGACGTTGCTGTTCCGCATTGTACCGGTCTCCCACAACGGGAATAGCAGCCACGGCATCCTCTAACTCTTTCCACTCCCCAGAGCTGATGTTGAAGTCGAGTGTGCGCAGGTTTTCCTCCAGATGAGACAGTTTTGTCGTTCCCGGAATCGGTACGATCCACGGTGCTTTCTGAAGCAACCAGCCAAGAGCCACCTGTGCCGAGGTCATGCTCCGTGTACGACCAAAAGCTTGCAGCGCATTTACAATGCGGGTATTCGCACGCATCGCTTCCGGCTGGAAACGCGGCAAGGTCTGACGGTTGTCGTTGCTAATGCTATTGATGGTAATTTTTCCATATCCAATTTCTTTTTTCGTTATTCAATTTCCAATTCACATTGCAAAATTACACGGTTCAAAATGATCCGTTTGTAGACGATTTACGGATATTTATACCCAAATACTCGATTCCAATCTTTTAACTGTATTCCAATACACGCGCCATCCTTTCCAGTCCGTCGGCAAGCAACGCATGGGGGCAGGCGATATTCAGGCGGATGAATCCCTCTCCACCGGGTCCGTACATCGTACCGGAGTTGACCATCAGCTTCTGTCCCTCTTGTAGGCGCAGGGTCGTGGCATCCGAACCGATACCGAGTGCACGGCAGTCTATCCAGACCAGATAAGTCCCTTCGAGCGGCAGCACGGGATATTGCGGCAGTCGTTCCTCGAAAAAGCGGCAGAGATATTCGTAATTTCCCCGCAGGTATTTCCGCAAGGCATCAAGCCACTCGCCACCCTCGTTGTAAGCGGCTATCGTAGCGATCACGCCGAACGGATTGACGTCGCACACTTCGTTGATATTGATGGCACGGTCGATGCGGCAGCGCACCTCCTCGTCGGAGGAGATAATATTGGCGATTTGCAGTCCGGCAAGGTTGAACGCCTTGCTTGGCGAAATGCAAGTCACGGAATTTTGTTGGAAGCGTTCGGAGAGGGAGGCAAAAGGCGTATAGTCGTGTCCCTCGTAGGTCAGTTCGCAATGAATTTCATCTGCCACAACAAACACTCCGTTGCGCAAACAGATGTCACCGATATGCCGCAGTTCTTCCGGTGTCCAGACCCGCCCGACCGGATTGTGAGGATTACATAGTAACAGGATTTTCGCCTTCGGATCAGCCGCTTTCGCTGCGAGGTCGTCGAAGTCTACCATATAGCGACCGTCCCGATAAATTAGATTATTGGCCGATAGCTCGCATCCGTCGTTGCGAATCGACGAATAGAAGCAGTTGTATGCCGGAGTTTGAACAATTACTTTATCGCCCGGTGCGGTCAGGGCTTTGATAATGGCCGACAGAGCCGGTACGACACCGCTTGTATAGATAATCCACCGGGGATCTATCTGCCAGCGATGACGGCTCTCGAACCACCGGACGACCGCATCGTAATAGGTTTCGGGTACTTTGGTATAACCGAAAATACCGTGTGCAACCCGCCTTTGTAAGGCTTCTACAATGGCGGGTGCCGTACGGAAATCCATATCCGCTACCCACATAGGTAGCACATTTTTCTCTTTGGGAGTATCCCATTTGTAGGAGTTCGTCCCGCGACGCAGGACAATCGTATCGAAATCGTATTTCATAACTTATCTATTTATTCGTAATTTATAAATCCAGTTACTGCCCCAAAGTCTCGCGAGGAAGATTACTCCCCGGAAACAAAGCTCGATGCACATGGCAAGCCACACGCCGCGTAGTCCCATCGTGGGAGCGAGCCATGCCGCCAGTGTCAGTCGCACGCCCCAAATGCTGCCGAAGTTCATCAGACTGGGTACGAATGTATTACCCACACCCACGAATATACCGTAGGCTACGATAGACGCCGCGAACATCGGCTCCGCAAAGGCTTCTATCCGCAGAATCTCGATTCCCAACGTGCGGATTTCCTCCACGGGAGTCATCACTCCGATGATTTGTGGAGCTGCCATATACATCAATGCTCCCATGACACCCATAATCAACATTCCCGACCAGACGGTAATATTGGCGAAACGACGGAGCAACCGGATACGGTTCGCTCCGAGGCTCTGACCGACCAACGTCGTGGCAGCCTCCGAGATACCGTAGCCGGGCATATAGCAGAGACTTTCGGCAGTGATGGCGAACGAGTTGGCGGCAATGGCGATGATACCGAGTGGAGCGACGATCACCGTCGTTGCAATCTGCGCCCCGCAAATGGCCATGTGCTCGAATCCCATCGGCAGGGAGATGCGGAAAGCTTTACGCAGCGTCTCTTTTTGAGGTAGGAAACTTCCCCATTCTCCGGATAGTCTCAACATGGGCGAGCGATGGCAAAGATACCACATCATTCCTCCGGCAGTGATGAGTTCGGCCAGCACCGTTCCCAATATCGCGCCTTCCACGCCTAAGCCTGCACCTGGAGCGGTAAATTCCACCCCTAACCATTCCACCTGCCTCGAAGGGAAAATCAGGAAGAAGTTGAACACGATATCCAGAAGACACATCAGCACGTTCAGCATACTGGGCACATGCATATTTCCACTGCATCGCAACATGCCACCCGCAAGGAAATTCAACTGCAAGGCAGGAAGGAAAAGTGCGAATATCCAAAAGTAGAGGGATGAATCGCTCCGTATTGCTTCATCACCGCCCAACCAGCCGGGAAGCATACCACTGATGGAAATGCCGACAGCCGCCAATAATGAGCTGAAAACCAATGTGGCAGCAATCGACTGGCGGAGTATCTTTCGTGCTCCCACGAAATCCCCGGCTCCGATTTTATGCGCTACTTGAACGGAGAAGCCCGTTGCGGCGGCTGCGCACAGCTCCCAAAACAGCCATGTCGTGGTAGAGACCAATCCGATGGAAGCAGCGGCATTCGCGCCCAGGCTGCCAACCATCGAGGCATCGATATACTGCATGGCGATGGAAGATATCTGTGCCATAATGGCAGGGACACTGAGGTATGCAGTCAGGCGCAACTGCTGCCCCAGTGTCATCTGCTTCCCTTCGCGGATAAGCGATAGCAGGTAATCTGTCTTTCCCTTTCCTGTTCCCATCAGGTTATGTACAAGGGCATTAGTCTGTGAAACAAGTTTTCTCGTCCCAGAGTTTCAGCTTGCAATCGGCGGGAGCCTTGATATTCTCGTCGAGGATAATCTCCCCGTAGCTCTCGGCGGTGATACAGCCCGTTCGCGGATTCTTCACCCCACCTATTGCGCCTTTGATGGTCGCCTGCACCGAACTGTACTCGAAAGCCCGGTCGCAGTCGGGGCCGAACGTACAATTTTCCAATACGAGGTCGTGGGCATAGCAGAGCGGCTGCTCGCCGGTAATATGACAGTTCACCAACCGAAGGTTGTGCGAATGCCAACCCAAATATTCACCGTTGAGTTCTGAATCGTAGATTGTCACATTCTCCACTTCCCAAAAGGCATCTTTCGTGGTGATTTTGGCATTGCGCAGTTCCACATTCTTCACGTACTGGAATACGTATTTACTGTCACTCTCCAATCCGTCTATGCGGATATTGCTGCTGAACATGAACGGATAAGTGCCGCCATGCAGTTTCAGATTTTTGATGTCCAAATTCTTGCAACGCCAGAACACTTCGTCGGCATCGTTTATCTCTACGTTCTCGATTTCGATGTCGTGCATCTCGCGGAACATCTTGGGGGCGTCGATACGTGTGTTCGTCATTTTCAGATTATCGGAGTACCACAGAGCCGAACGCCCGCCGACATCGAAGAAACAACGGTCGATAACGAAACCGTGCACGTGCCAGAAGGGATAATTTCCCTCGAACCGGCAATCAACGGCTTCGATGTTGCTGCATTCCTTGATGGCTGATTCTCCGGCACGGATAATTACATTCTCCAAACGTAAGTCATGTGATTCGAACAAAGGTCTTTCACCTCCGAATTCTGCATTTGATATTACTTTCATACTTTCCTTATTTTAATTATTATTCATATTCAACCTGTAACAACGCAAAAGTACGAAGCTCCCTCCATAACAACTTTGCTTCAAGGCTCAAACTGCTTTGTTCTGAAGTTCACCTTGTAATGGAGAGGTAATATTTTATCTCTCTGATGCAAAAATAGATGGTATCTGCCACATGCTTTGTAGACGAATTCCCGGTATTCATACCCAAATTACGGATTATGCTTATGCCTATTCCTACACAAATTGCCTAAAGCCTAATCTAACTCTGTTTTAACGTGTAGTAGTGGATTATATTATTCCGATACCGGCTCTTTGGTCCAAACGATTGAATGAAGTTACCAATTGACCGAAGAAGAAACAAAATCTGGATTTTGGGGATTCCTGATAAGGGGCTGTCCTTTGTCAAGGGCCCGCAGTATCTCCATTTCGTTATCGAACATTTCGAGATTTTCCTTCATACGTTCGATGTGTGTCGTTTTTGGGATAACAACCATACCCGACTGGATCTGAAAGCGCAATACCACTTGGCGTACCGTCTTGTGATAGCGGTCGACGATATACTGCAATACTTCGTCATCGTAGATTTCATTGATCTTACTCTGTCCCAACGGGACCATCACTGAACTTGAATACCTTTGGCAAAAGTGTTGCCCACGACCTCCTGATGTTCCATGTAGGGATGAATCTTGATCTGGTTGACGACAGGCTTGATACGAGCGTATGCCAGCAATTCGTCCACATGATGCGGATTGAAGTTGCTCACCCCGATGGCACGAATCTTCCCCACATCGACATACTTTTCCATGATTCTCCATCTCTCCTTGACCTTTCTGGCTACCGACCAATGAATCAGCATCAGGTCAACATACGTTCCCCCGAATGCTTCAATAGTCCGGTCGAGCGACTCGCGTACCTTTCCGCTACGTACGGTATCGGGAGAGACTTTCGAAATAATGAACACTTCACTCCGGCCGATACCACTTTCCTTGATTCCGTACCACACTTCGGCCTCGTTGTCGTAGCCTTGCGCCGCATCGACCAAACGGTATCCCAGTCCGATGGCGTGTTTCACACACTCTGCGGCAGTCTCCTTGAGAGTAGACGTGCCGACACCCAACTGCGGCATCTCTATCCCGTTGTTCAGCACGACACGGAGAATGGCAGGCAGTGTATCGGCCGTTTGAGCCGTTTGTCCGTTGTTGGAAGTTCTGCCCCACAACCTGTCAGTATGGTTCCTGTCAGGAAACACTTTTGTAGGACATACCGACCAGCATCCTTTGGTCAGCGTGATAGATTACGATACCGTCACGCCCATCTTGCATACGCACAGCCAATTTTCAGTCTATGCACTTTATAAAGGGATGGGCGTTACTCTTCTCTCCGGACTTGTTGTATGGAACTCCGTTGGGTAATCACATCAAAGACTTCTCTTTCTTTTCTTATCAGTCCAATGAAGCCGAAGAGCACATCCGTTGTCATATCATCAATATGGCCAAAAGTAAACTTATCAACGGAGAACAAATCACGTAGACCGCTTATGACTTGGGGTTCGAATACCCGCAACATTTAAGTCGTATATTCAAAAAACAGACCGGACAGACTCTCTCGGAATACAGTAGAGATATAAGGGAACGAAAGTTCCGATAACCTTATCGATTACCGGAACTTCAGAAAAATCGAGAAAATGTCTGTCATGCAGGACACTCAATACCATAGAGTCGCTGTACTTCTTCCGGAGCGCGTAGGTCGAGAATCGTATTGTATCCCGTATTCATGGAAGCAATTGCGGCCATATCCTCCGGTGTCAGCATGAAATCCCCGATGTTGAAATTTTCTTGCATCCGCTGCCGATGTACCGATTTGGGAATGGCGACAACTCCGCGCTGTAAGTGCCAGCGCAGTACGACCTGTGCTGCCGATTTATCATATTTGCGAGCGATACCGGTCAGAATATCGTCCGTGAACAATCCGTTCCGTCCTTCGGCCAAAGGCCCCCATGCCTCTGCTTGTATGCCGAGTTCCTGCATGGTCCGTATCGCATCGGTTTGCGGAGTATAAGGATGCACCTCTATCTGATTGACCGCCGGAATAACATTAGCATTATGGCATAAATCCAGCAATCTGTCCGGCTCGAAATTGCATACCCCGATAGCCCGCACACGTCCTTTCGCATAAAGTTTTTCCATAGCCCGCCATGCTCCGTAATAGTCGCCGAAAGGCATGTGGATCAGATAGAGGTCGAGGTAATCCAATCCCAAACGGGCGAGCGAAGTGTCTAATGCTCGCAATGTCCGTTCATAACCCATTTCTGAAATCCATGCTTTGGTCGTGATGAACAGTTCCTCACGCGGAATACCACTTTTCCGAATAGCCATACCGACCGCCCGTTCATTTCCATAGACCGAAGCGGTGTCGATGAGCCGATAGCCGACGGCAAGCGCATCGGTAACAACTCTTTCGCACTCGGTGGCATCGGGTATCTGAAAGACACCAAAGCCTTGTATCGGCATCTTTACTCCGTTATTCAATTCTTTGAAATCCATACCATAATATCGTTATAATTAGTTTTTCAAGATATTCAATCATGATTGTAGATACACTCCGAATCCATTCCAATAACCTGAATAAAAAACATTATCTATTGCATGAAGTTATTGAGTTTGTTGGCCGGATTGAGCGGTGTCTGGTCGGACAATACCAACGATTTGACCATATGCAACGTTCCCTGCTTGTACTTCTGAAAGTGTTCCGAAGCGATATGCTGCTCGTATGCTTCACGGCTCGCATAGGTTTCGAGAATCGTTACTTTACAGGGATTCTCCTTTTCGCCGACAGTATACATCGTCAGTACGCCCGGTTCGGTACGCAGGGAGATTTCACCTACCTCGGTCGCATAGTTCATATACTCGTCAAGATACTGCGGATAAACCTCTATTTTCGACAGCCGTACGATACCATCGGTCGTCATCGGCTCTTTAACGCACATACCCGACTTATCCAGATTCAGACATTTGCCGATGATCTCTCCTGTCGCAAGGTAGGAGTAGGTCGGGAACTCGAATAATACGGGTTTTAGTTTCGTATAGTCGAGTTTGCCATCGCTGTCAAGCACATCGGAAGCAGCGTATGTATTGACTATCGCGCAAATGAAATTGTCGAAACCGTCGGTTTCATAAATGTCCACCACTTCACACTCCATCGTGAGTGGTGATGCGTCTATAACGGGCGTATCGTTCTCTCCGATATGGTAAGCAAACACCTCCGACTTATCGACCGTCGCACCACTTACACTTCCTACATAGTCAGCTTTCGGTAACATCTCACGACTCACAAGATTGACGGAAAGTCGTTTTGATTTTTTAATACCTTGATTGGTATAATGACTTTTACTCATGCTGACCAGTATCCGGTCATGGCCGATGACTCCCGTGTGTCCTACCACAAGCCAGTTTACTTTCCCTTCGACCTCCGCCCCGACAACCGTCATTGGTTTGGGATAGAGTGCCAACAGATTTCCGAGATTTTTCTTGTTTGTCTCCATTATATCGGGTTGTGTAGTGTTCTCTTTCACGGCAGTGCTGCACGACAACATGACAAGCAGTGACAGAACACCTAAGATTATTTTTACCATGATTGATTTATTTATCTATTTGACTTTCGGTGAACGGATCGGCACGATGCCCCATCAAATCGATTTTGGCATACTCCTTATCAAACTCCTCCATCTCCCAAGCTGAGAGACGGACCGTTCCCGCACCGAGCAGGTCATCCAAGTGTGCCGGATTGGTCGTTCCGGGTATCGGAGCAATCCACGATTTGCGAGATAACATCCATAGCAAAGCGAATTGCGCGAGTGTCACTCCCTTGCGCTCGGCCCATTTGCGAACCAAGGCGATAAGCGGCATATTGTGCTTCAAAGCTTCGGGCGTGAATTGCGGCAAGTTCCAACGCCGGTCTCCCTCGTAGAAACGGCTGTTTTCATTGATTATCCCGGTGAGAAACGCACGCCCCAGCGGACAATAAGGCACGAAGCCGATACCGAGTTTTTCCAATGTCGGGAAGATTTTGGTTTCAGGCTCCCGCCACCAAATGGCATACTCGCTCTGCACGGCGGAAAGCGGGCAGACGGCATGCGCCCGACGGATGGAACGGGCACTCGCTTCCGACAGCCCCCAATGCAGCACTTTGCCCTCCTGCATCAAATCCTTGACAGTTCCGGCCACCTCTTCCATCGGCACTTTCGGATCGACACGGTGTTGATACAAGAGGTCGATATGGTCAGTATGCAGGCGTTTCAAAGAGCCCTCCACCGCCCGACGAATATGATCGGGACGGCTATTGATAGCAGTCGGTTGTTTCTCCTCGACACCGAAGCCGAACTTCGTTCCGATTTTCACTTTGTCGCGAAACGGAGCGAGTGCTTCGCCGACCCACTCTTCGCTGGTGTAAGGGCCATAAACCTCCGCCGTATCGAAAAAAGTGACACCTTTGTCGTATGCCCGGCGAATCAGAGCGATCATATCCTTTTTGTCGTACTTCCCACCGTAATATCCCACCATTGGCAGACAACCCAGACCAATAGCTGATACGTCCAGCTCTCCGAGCTTGCGATACTCCATCGTATCGTCCGCATTTGGCGTATTTTTATCAGATAAATTTCCTGATAAAGAAGAGATAGGGGATTCGGTAAACACACGGGAAACACCCGTTGTAGCTCCGGCCGCGAGTAGTGCAAAACTTGATGCCGTCCTTAAGAAATTTCTGCGATCCATAATCTTCTATTTTTTCATTGTTCATTTTCTGATTGCAAATTTACCGCGATTGAATAAGTCGGCTTGTATACGATTTACGGATATTTATACCCGAATCCTCGAAATAGTGCATGAGCTCAGATTTCCTTCGATACAATATTTCAGTTTTCTTTTTAAGAAGATAATGGGGTTTGCTCCTAATGAATATCGGTTAATAAATTAACAAAAAGGGAGGGACAGTACATGATGACATATCCCCTAGGTATGGGTAGCAGTCCGGACGCTCTTTAGCAGGGATTCAAAAAAATACCGTTCTTTCCTTGTATCCTGTCATACAAAACAACAAACAACCGATATTCTTATTGTTAGGATACAGAATTTTCATCAGATGCTATCAGAAATACAGACTTTCCCAGCTACGCAATCTGAACACGATATTTATTACCATTTCAATGGAACGAGCAGCCTTACGGACAACTAATATATAACATCCATCAAATCAAATACTTATGACACATGAATGTTACGTATGGATTGGTCGCACGGGTTACTAATAGTTGGTCGCACATTATGCACACTATTTTTAAAAGTGTAGCAAAGGTAAGAACATAAAAAAAACACTAATATATTGAATATCAGTGCTAAATATTTGTTCTTAATTTGCTTTCGCGGTGCGTACGGGACTCGAACCCGTGACCCCATGCGTGACAGGCATGTATTCTAACCAACTGAACTAACGCACCAGAATTTCATTTCTTTATTGCTGTCTCTCTCGATTGCGGTTGCAAAGGTAGCTGTTTTTTTTATATCTGCAATAGCTGAGAAAGATTTTTTTCATCTTTCTCATTCATTTGTTGATTATAAGTAGATTATATCTATCTTTGTGACACAATTTATAAAGCAACAAAAAGAAACATGAAAGATACACCTATCAAACGGCATCTAATTGATGAAACTATCGAAGAATTTCAAATTACAGATTTCTCAAAAGCAACCATTCGTGAAGTAAAAGCCATAGCAGCTAAAGCAGAAACAGCATCCGGAGTCGAATTTATAAAAATGGAAATGGGCGTACCGGGTCTCCCCCCTTCTACTGTAGGAGTAAAAGCCGAGATAGAAGCATTGCAAAATGGAATAGCCAGTTTGTATCCCGATATTAATGGACTACCAGAACTAAAATCGGAAGCCTCCAAATTTATAAAAGCATTTATCGATATAGATCTCAAACCGGAAGGTTGCGTACCTGTCACGGGATCCATGCAAGGTACTTTCGCATCTTTCCTTACCTGCAGTCAATGCGATGAAAAAAAAGATACTATTCTGTTCATAGATCCTGGCTTTCCGGTCCAAAAGCAGCAATTGGTGGTCATGGGACAGAAGTACGAGACATTTGATGTATACGATTATCGAGGAGACAAATTAAAAGAAAAACTCGAGAGCTACCTGAAAAAAGGAAATATTTCAGCTGTTATATACTCAAATCCGAATAACCCCAGCTGGATCTGTTTAAAAGATGAAGAACTGAAGATCATCGGTGAACTAGCCACCCAATATGATGTAATCGTCCTTGAAGATTTAGCTTATTTTGCCATGGACTTCCGCCAAGATCTAAGTACTCCGTATCATGCACCTTATCAGCCTTCGGTGGCACACTATACAGATAATTATATTTTGCTTATATCCGGTTCCAAAGCCTTCAGTTATGCAGGCCAACGTATTGGTGTCAGCTGTATTTCTGATAAATTATACCATCGCCATTATCCCGGATTCGATAAACGCTACGGAGGCGGTACTTTTGGCACTGTATTTATCCATCGTGTGCTTTATGCCCTCTCTTCGGGGACGAGCCATTCGGCACAATTCGCCATGTCAGCTATGCTGAAAGCAGCGAACGAAGGTAAATACAATTTCCTGAACGAAGTGAGGATATATGGTGAACGCGCCCGTAAATTGAAAGAAATATTCTTGCGTTACGGATTCCATCTGGTATACGACAAAGATCTTGAAGATCCTGTTGCCGACGGTTTCTATTTCACCATAGGCTATCCGGGAATGACAAGTGGAGAGCTGGCAAAAGAGTTGATGTATTATGGGGTCAGTGCAATTTCCTTGGTTACTACAGGTAGCCAACAACAGGGGCTACGTGCATGCACTTCCTTTATCAAAGAGCACCAATATGCTCAACTGGATGAAAGAATGAAGTTATTTGCCGAAAATCATCCTATATCTTAAAAAGAGCACACTAAATCGAAAAAAAGAGGAATATTGTTTGTTCGTGTAAAATAAATCTTTAAATTAGGGGCATGAACATCAATACTGACATATTTAAGATACAATCGAATAATGTAATGCCGTCGAGAGGAAAGATTCTGATATCAGAGCCTTTCCTCCACGATGTAACTTTCGGAAGGTCAGTAGTATTGCTTGTTGATCATACTGAAGAAGGAAGTATGGGATTGATTATAAATAAACCACTCCCATTGATGCTCAATGATATCATTAAAGAATTTAAATATATAGAAGATATTCCGTTACACAAAGGAGGTCCTATCGGAACTGACACTTTGTTTTATCTGCATACTTTACACGAAATACCCGGAACCCTTCCGATCAACAATGGATTATATCTCAACGGAGATTTCGATGCTATCAAAAAATACATTTTACAAGGAAACCCTATAAAAGGAAAGATACGCTTTTTCCTCGGATATTCCGGCTGGGAATGCGAACAACTGATTCAGGAAATAAAGGAGAATACCTAGATTATTTCAAAAGAAGAAAATACCTACTTAATGAATGAAGATATAAAAGGTATGTGGAAGGAAGCCTTAGGGAAATTGGGCAGCAAGTATGAAACCTGGTCCCGCTTCCCGCAAGTTCCTTCTTTAAACTAAAATCATCGTTTGGGATTCATACATTGCACAAGCACGGCATCTTTATAACCTTCGTGTGTTAACAGCCATTCTTTCAATACTCCACATTGGGTAAATCCACAAGAATTGAACAATCGCAAACTGGGTTCATTATCCACAGCTATATGGGCATACAATTGTTTTATAAATAAAAAGTTGAAAGCATATTCACAAAGCAGTTTCAATGCATCGGAAGCATACCCCTCCTGTCTATAATTGCTGTGAACGGCAATTCCGACTGCCCCTCTTGAATGTAAAGGTACAAAATCAGTTATATCGACCGTACCCAAAGTACAATTATCTTTCCGACGCATAATCATCAGCCGCAACTGTTTATCGGCAAACATGTCACTTTGCGATCCTTCAATATACTGTTTGAGTACAAAACGCGAATAGGGAACTGTAAAACTACTGATATCCCACATAGAAGGATCATTTTCCATTTCGTACATAAGATCCAAATCCTCCGGTTCCACTGCACGGAGATATATTCGCTCGTTGGCTAAGAAAGATTGCTTCATCATTTATTCTTTATCAATATGCAGTTCGGCACGCAATCTTTTTTCTCCCGGAAGACAGAAAAAAGAGGCTGTCAGTCCTATAAGTGCACATAACGCACCTGTACTACTAAGTGTAAAGTAGTAACCGGCCAGATTAAACACCACTACAAATTCCAGTAAAGCCAGCCGAACAGCCCCCCAAAGCATATAACGGCTCAGGGCCACCGGAAACGTCAGCTGATCTATTTTCTTTGTCAGAACAAAACTAAATAGTTTAAGAGAAAGAGGTATACAGACGGCAGTCATCAAAATACCTACTGTTTCGAAAACATAAACAGCCCGTACATTGTCTGCTTTTATTCCTACAGGCAACACGCCGGCTTCTCCCAATAGCACCAACAATAACGGAATAATCCAAAAAGAAATATACTGTACCTTCTGGCTTTTCACAATGCGTTTTATTTGCTCTTCCATTTATATATAATGATTATCAGTTAATGGTAAGTTTCCTTTTAAACGGTTCCGGTAAAAGTCGTACGGTTCACAATACTTCTACCCAACGTTATCTCGTCTGTGTATTCCAGCTCGTCACCAATGGATACTCCACGGGCAAGTACGCTCAATTTGACACCCATTTTCTCAAGTTTACGGTAAATATAAAAATTCGTGGTATCCCCTTCCATGGTTGTGCTTAGAGCAAGAATCACTTCATTTATTCCCCCTTCGGCTACCCGGCGCACCAGACTTTCTATCTGCAGATCGCCCGGTCCTACCCCATCCATCGGTGAAATCACTCCCCCCAAAACATGGTACAACCCACGATATTGTTGAGTGGCCTCTACGGCCATCACATCCCGTATATTCTCCACTACGCAGACCATAGACGCGTCCCGCTGCGGATTTGCACAAATCTGACAAGTTTCCGTATCAGATATATTATGACACACCTTGCAATATTTCACCTCATGCTTTAAAGTTATAATAGAACTTCCGAAAGCTTCCACCACAGAGGTATCCTGACGCAACAGGTGAAGCACCAGTCTCATAGCTGTTTTCCGTCCGATACCCGGCAATTTAGAAAACTCTCCGACGGCCTTTTCAAGTAACGTCGATGGATATTGTTGATTCATGTACAAACAAGTATATCTATTTAATTATCAATAAAGTATATACCAGTATAAAAAGTTGTAAACCTATTATAGAAAGGACTCCAACCCCATAAAGCCACTGTATACTTTATGGAGTACAAAGATACGCATATTTTATAAATGGCAAATCAGCTGTTAATAAAATAGGCTATTTATCGGTCATCTTGTTCATTGCTCCTGCTACAACAATACAGTCGTCTCTTGATTGTTGAACAATCAAGTCTACATTTTTGTTATTATAGCTAAAAAACTAAATTTATGGACTTAAAAAAGACAACTTTCTACTTATTTACGCTCTTTAGTTTGATGTTAATTTCCTGTAGCAACGATGATGAAAACAAAAATGATGCGCAGGTAACAGTTACTGTAGTCAGTGCTGATGGCAAACCTCTGCCCAACGAAATTGTGCAAATGTTCGATGAAAAGACTTATGAAGAGTTCAAAAAAGACAATCGAACAACTCCTACGGCATATGCATTAACTAACTCCACCGGAGTTGCCACTTTCATTTTTACTTATGATAAGTGGTTCGAATCAAACAAAGACCGATTTTTCACTTTCGCTGTCCAATATGGCAGTGGTACAGAAAATTATGAAATATGGTCTGCAGGACGTACCGTACGCCCGGGTTCAGTTACACAAATCGAGTTGAAACTTAAGCCTTTATAAACGAAAAACGGTTTTATAAGCAAATCGCGGGTCATGCCCCCACAGAGTGACTTATAAAACCGCCTTTTTGATTTTATCTTCAGTAGATTCCCTTTTCTACAGGTATCGCACAACTCAGGATAGAAACCATATTTCTTAACCAGTTCTTGAAACTTATTATGCTCCTCCGATTTATAACTATTCCGAAATGAACTGAATTCCAGTTCAATCGCCCTCTTGGGTATTCCTTCATAAGTTCTAAGAAAGAAAATAAAATATATCTTATCCCTAAAAAAATAAAACGATGCAAAATATCATTATTACATTTATTGCCTTTTTTGTACTCAGATTACTTTCCTTATCCTACTCCATTCGTAACGAGAAACGTCTTCTGAAAAGTGGAGCGGTACAATATGGTAAAGTTAATTCGCTATTACTGACATTAGCACATATCGTCTACTATTTTTCGGCCCTCTATGAAGCATACACTTCGGGAACTACCTTCAACTACTTCTCTGTTTGTGGTGTTTTTATAATGGGCTTTGCTTATGCTATGCTATTCTATGTGATCTATAAACTCCATGATGTATGGACAGTAAAACTTTATATCATTCCCGATCATCGCATTGAAAAAAGCTTCCTTTTCAGAACAGTAAGACACCCCAATTACTATCTGAATATCATACCTGAACTAATTGGAGTTGCTTTACTCTGCAATGCCTGGTATACATTACTCATTGGACTCCCTATCTACGCTTGTTTGCTCGCTATACGTATCCGACAAGAGGAAAGGGCCATGAAAGAACTATTGGAAAATTAAGTTTCTACATTTGTATTTGGAGGAAACATTTTCATCATATATAGAACTGGATAGGTCTCACCACAGATTACACGTAACACAGACAAATAATTTATTTCATTGAGAATTAGATTAAAGAATCCGTGTTAATCCATGTAATCCGTGGTGAATTCAAAACCACTCCGGAAAAAACATTCTGTCCCAAGCCGGTATTTGAGCTATCCTTTATCCACTATTATTGTTTAATTTTGCCGTACTAATTTTCAAGCGCTTAACTATCATGAAAACAATATCAAAAATTTGTCACAATTCTTGTACTATTAGCCGGCATTGTCCTTGTCTATGCCATCATGAACATCGTATTCGATCCTAATGGCGATGGAAATCTGTTAATAACACTCGGCACTCTGACACCTATACTGGGTGACCTTTTGATGGTATATGCCTTCAAAGACAAATATCAAATTTTAATTAGCAATCATCGTTTGCAAAATAAGTGTTACCTTTGCGCTCGTTATGATGATACTTGCCACTATTGTATGCTACTTTGCCATTCTCTTGCTGATAGCCCGTATCACCGGACGGAAAGGAGGTTCGAATGCAGCGTTTTTTAAAGGAGAAAACCAGTCTCCATGGTACGTCGTTGCTTTCGGAATGATTGGCGCATCTATTTCGGGAGTAACCTTTGTATCCGTACCGGGCATGGTAAAGGCGATGGATATGACGTATATGCAAACCGTATTCGGCTTTTTCTTCGGTTATCTGGCTGTCGCCCATATACTCCTCCCACTCTACTATAAACTCAACCTGACCAGTATATACACTTATCTGGATACCCGTATCGGAAAGCGTGCCTACCGTACAGGAGCCTCTTTTTTCCTTCTTTCGCGTATGCTGGGCACAGCTGCAAAACTATACCTTGTCTGTCTGATTCTATATACCTACGTATTTCGTGATATGGGTATCCCATTCTGGAGTATTGCTGCCGGATCGGTAGCTTTAGTATGGATATACACTCACAAAAGTGGCATTAAAACAATTGTCTGGACGGATACTTTACAGACTTTCTGCCTGATCGCCGCACTGATCAGCATCCTTGTTTTTGTCACTGCAAAGTTAAATCTTGACTTCAGCGGAGTTATACAAACAATCAGCAGCAATGAACACAGTCGCATCTTTGTATTTGATGACTGGATGTCGCGCCAGAATTTCTTCAAACAGTTTCTAAGTGGGATTTTTATTGTTATTGTCATGACCGGACTCGATCAGGATATGATGCAGAAAAACCTTTCCTGCCGTAGTCTGCGTGACGCGCAGAAGAACATGTATTGTTATGGCTTTGCATTCGCTCCGCTCAACCTGCTGTTTCTGGGCCTTGGCATTTTATTACTGGTCCTTGCTCAAGAGATGCAGTTGGAACTTCCGGCTGCCGGTGACGACATCCTGCCGCTGTTTGCTACCCAGGGTTATCTGGGCGAAGGAGTACTTATCCTATTTACAATCGGTATCATTGCCGCCGCTTTCAGCAATTCGGATTCAGCCTTAACCGCCATGACAACGAGCTTTTGCATCGACTTGCTCGACACAGGCAAAGACACAGAGGAAGAAGCCCGTAGAAAACGAAACCGGGTACATATAGGACTATCCGTCCTACTTATTTTCTTTATCTGCCTTGTCGATGCATTGAATAACCAAAGCGTCATCGATGCTATTTACATCATAGCCTCCTATACATACGGACCTCTTCTGGGAATGTTTGCTTTCGGATTATTCACCCAACGAAAAACAAACGACCGATGGGTGCCGTTTATTGCGATAGCTTCACCACTGATTTGTTACGCAGCCGATAGATTTGCCCGGCAGGAAACCGGCTATCAGTTCGGATACGAATTATTGATGCTGAACGGCATCCTTACTTTTGCAGGAATATGGATCGTATCAAAGAAACAACTAAAAAATGAATTTTAAAACCAACAAGAAATATGGAAATAACCAATGCTGAATTTGTAATTAGTAATACGGACGTGAAAAAATGTCCGGCAGGCACTTTCCCCGAATATGCCTTTATCGGCCGATCCAATGTAGGAAAATCCAGCCTCATCAATATGCTGACCGGACGAAAGGGGCTGGCCATGACTTCCGCTACTCCCGGTAAGACCATGCTTATCAATCATTTTCTGATCAATAACAGCTGGTACCTGGTTGACTTACCCGGATACGGATATGCCAGACGAGGTCAGAAAGGACAGGAACAGATACGCACCATCATCGAAGATTACATCCTCGAACGCGAACAGATGACCAATCTATTCGTATTGATAGACAGCCGTCTGGAACCCCAGAAAATAGATCTTGAATTCATGGAATGGCTGGGTGAGAACGGCATTCCTTTTGCCATTATCTTCACCAAAGCAGACAAACTGAAAGGGGGACGACTCAAAATAAATATCAGCGCTTACTTGAGAGAATTACGGAAACAATGGGAAGAACTCCCTCCCTATTTCATCACTTCATCAGAAGAGCGCCTTGGCAGGACAGAGGTATTAAACTACATCGAGTCAATCAATAAAGAACTTAATTCAAAATAAAAACAAGGATATCAAATGAAAAGAAAACTATTATCATTTGCAGTTCTTATCACACTACTGCTTGTACCGACCGTAAACCGTGCACAATCTATCAAGGACTTATTCAATAAAGACAATATCTCCAAAGTTGTCAACGCTGTCACAGGACATACCGAAACAGTGGATATGACCGGGACCTGGCGTTATACCGGCTCAGCCATTGAGTTCGAGTCTGAAAACCTGCTGAAGAAAGCCGGAGGAACCGTCGCTGCTTCCGCTGCCGAACAAAAGCTGGACGAACAGCTGGCCAAAGTCGGCATTAAAGAGGGGCAACTGAGTTTTACATTCAATGCGGACAGTACTTTCGTAAGCACTTTAGGCAAACGCAAGCTGAACGGAACATACTCTTACGATGCCGGCACCCAGATGCTCCACCTGAGGTATATGAAATTAATCCCCATGAATGCAAAAGTCAATTATACCACTCAGCAGATGGATCTTCTGTTCGAAGCAGACAAATTGCTGAAGCTAATCACTTTCTTATCCAGTAAGAGCAGCAGTGCCACCCTCAAAGCCATCAGTTCATTGGCAGATAGCTATGACGGCATGATGCTGGGATATGAATTGAAACGATGAAAGGTTCTGAACGATGAATGATCGGCGGTGATCATTCATCGTTCAGAACTTTTCATCGTCTGTTCTCCGTCAGGATACAACCATCCATCATCCGCACAATACGGCCTGCCTCCCGGGCATTTTCTTCAGAGTGAGTTACCATCACGACTGTAGCTCCATCTTTATTTAACTCCTTCAATAAAAGCATCACCTCGTTGCCATTGGTAGAATCGAGGTTACCCGTCGGTTCGTCAGCCAATATAATTTTCGGGTTCGTCACAATAGCCCGGGCAATAGCCACACGCTGTTGTTGACCTCCGGAAAGTTGTTGAGGATAATGCTCCGTACGATGGCTTATCTGCATCCTTTCCAACGCTTTATTCACTCGATCTACACGCTCATGAACCGACACACCGGCATATAGCAACGGTAATTCTACATTCTCAAATACAGTCAGTTCATCTATCAGGTTAAAGCTCTGAAATACAAAGCCGATATTGCCGTTCCGCATGTCTGTACGATCATTTTCCGAGTAGCGGGAAACTACACGACATGAAACAAAAATGGGCGAGGCAACCCCTTATATTGACAGCAACCCTTTTGATCTGCTGTTACACCACCGTGTGGTTAGGCATGCACGGTTTCTATATCAGCCTGCCGGTATCCGTATGCCTCTTGCTATACCAGCATGAAAAACATCCATTCGGTATTAGACAGCCAGGAAACTGAAGCCTGGCAGAAACTGATCCGTGTACTGACACACGAAATCATGAATTCCATCACTCCGGTCACGTCTTTGTCCGAATTGCTGGAACATCAGATCGAAGACTTTGACGGCAATGAAGAAGAGCGGGCCGAAATACGCCGGATGTTACAAACCATCCGCCGGCGGGGCGACGGGTTAATTCGGTTTGTCAACAGTTACCGGGAAGTGTCTCACCTGCCACAACCCCTGCTGAAGATATATACATCACAAGAATTACTGACAGGTGTGGTACGGTTGATGTACAGAGAACCGAATGACCTGCACCTGATACTTCCGCCCAAGGGCCAACGCCTGATGGCGGACAAAGATCTGATTGAACAAGTGCTGATCAACCTGATTAAAAACGCCCGCGAGAACGATGCGACCGACATCCGGATCTCAGCCGGATTAAGCTCCGGAGAACGCCCCTATATAAGGATAGAAGACAACGGAACAGGAATCGAGCAAGAGGTGCTTGACCGCATCTTTATCCCGTTCTTCACGACTAAACCCACCGGATCGGGCATCGGCCTGACCATCTCACGACAGATCATGCATCTGCACCGCGGCACCATCACCGTTTCATCCGAACCGGGGAAAGGCAGTATCTTCACCCTCTTGTTTCCGGGCGTATTCTAAAGAGGTGTAGCCATACGGTGCACAGGGTGTAGCCCTAAGCCTCGCATGGCTACACCCTATATACCGGACAGCTACACCCTCTCTGTCAGATGCCTTTTTAATACAATTTCACCGTCATACGACATCATTTATCAAAAAAAACCTTACCTTTGCCACTCACAAAACCATAAAAAGAAATAGAAAATGAAGAAAATACTATTTTTTATCACTATGATGGTGCTGAGCATCGGACTTGCCCAAGCTCAAGGAAAAGCAGAAATAAAGTTTGATAAGACAACCCACGACTTCGGAACGTTCTCGGAAAACAATCCTATTGTGAGTTGCACTTTCAAGTTCACAAATATCGGCGATGCCCCGTTAGTCATTCATCAGGCTGTAGCATCCTGCGGATGTACCGTACCCGAATATACCCAGGAACCTATCATGCCGGGAAAAACAGGTACAATCAAGGTGACTTACAACGGAACGGATAAATATCCGGGACACTTCAAAAAGTCCATAACCCTGCGTACAAACGCCAAGACGGAGATGATACGTCTTTTCGTGGAAGGCGACATGACAGCCAAAGACGCGAAATAAGCAAAAATTAATAACAACAATGAGGAGAATCTTTCGGGATTCTCCTTTTTTTTTGCTTACTTTGAAGCTGTTTTGAGAAACCGACCGTTTGGAAATCTGATAAACTATACATAAACTACAAAAAACAATTATGAAACAAGAAGAAGACAAGTTTACGGGCTTACCCGAGAACGCATTCCGGGAACTGAAACCGGGAGAAGTGTACAACCCGCTGATGAGTCCAAAGAAAACGTATCCGGAGGTAAACCTCTGGTCTGTAGCATGGGGTATCGCCATGGCCATCCTTTTCTCGGCTGCCGCAGCCTATCTGGGACTAAAAGTAGGACAAGTATTCGAAGCTGCCATCCCCATCGCCATCATAGCAGTCGGAGTATCCGGCGCAGCCAAACGCAAAAACGCACTCGGCGAAAACGTCATTATCCAATCCATAGGCGCCTGCTCAGGCGTCATCGTGGCAGGAGCCATCTTCACACTGCCTGCCCTCTATATCCTGCAAGCCAAATATCCGGATATGTCGGTCACCTTTATGCAAGTGTTCATCAGTTCACTGCTGGGCGGTGTACTGGGCATCTTGTTCCTGATTCCTTTCCGCAAATACTTTGTAAGCGACATGCATGGCAAGTATCCTTTTCCCGAAGCGACAGCCACCACACAGGTGCTGGTGTCGGGTGAAAAAGGAGGCAGCCAGGCCAAGCCATTGCTGATGGCAGGATTGATCGGCGGTCTGTACGATTTCATCGTGGCTACCTTCGGCTGGTGGAACGAAAACTTCACCACCCGCGTATGCGGAGTAGGCGAAATGCTGGCCGACAAAGCCAAACTGGTTTTCAAGGTAAACACCGGCGCAGCCGTACTCGGCCTGGGATATATCGTCGGACTGAAATATGCTTCCATTATCTGCTTCGGCTCCCTGGCCGTATGGTGGATCATCGTACCGGGCATGTCACTCTTCTTCGGTGATTCGGTACTGAATCAGTGGAATCCGGACATAACCGCCACGGTAGGCTCTATGAGTCCCGAACAGATATTCAGCCACTATGCCAAAAGCATCGGTATCGGCGGCATTGCCATGGCAGGTGTCATCGGCATCATCAAATCATGGAGCATCATCCGCAGTGCGGTGGGACTGGCGGCTAAGGAAATGGGCGGAAAGAGTGATGCCGAAAAGAACATTATCCGCACCCAACGCGACCTCTCAATGAAAATCATTGCCATCGGTTCCATTATCACGCTGATTCTGGTAGTGCTTTTCTTCTATTTCGATGTGATGCAAGGCAACCTGGTGCATACACTGGTAGCTATCCTGCTGGTGGCCGGAATTTCATTCCTGTTCACAACGGTAGCCGCCAATGCAATCGCTATCGTGGGCACTAATCCCGTATCGGGCATGACTCTGATGACATTGATTCTGGCATCGGTCGTTATGGTGGCTGTCGGGTTGAAAGGCCCTTCAGGCATGGTGGCTTCATTGGTAATGGGTGGTGTGGTCTGTACCGCACTTTCCATGGCAGGAGGTTTTATCACAGACTTGAAAATCGGATACTGGCTCGGCAGCACACCGGCCAAGCAGGAAGCATGGAAGTTCCTCGGAACCATCGTTTCGGCTGCTACCGTAGGCGGTGTAATGATTATCCTGAACAAAACTTACGGATTCACAAGCGGTCAGCTGGCTGCCCCGCAGGCTAACGCAATGGCTGCCGTCATCGAGCCGTTAATGAGTGGTGTGGGTGCTCCGTGGATGCTCTATGGCATCGGTGCCGTACTGGCCATCGTATTGACGCTCCTGAAAGTTCCCGCACTGGCATTTGCACTCGGTATGTTTATTCCTCTCGAACTGAATATACCGCTGGTGGTGGGCGGTGCGATCAACTGGTATGTGACTACCCGCAGTAAAGACGCTTCACTCAACACGGAACGGGGAGAGAAAGGTACATTACTGGCATCCGGATTCATCGCCGGAGGTGCCCTGATGGGTGTAGTCAGTGCGGCAATGCGCTTCGGAGGCATCAATCTGGTAAATGACGCGTGGCTGAACAACACTCTGTCTCAACTTGCGGCCCTGATAGCTTATGCCCTGTTGATTCTCTATTTCATCAAAGCATCCATGAAAGTAAAATGAAAACATTAATCACATCCATTCTTCTGTTCATGGCTACCGGCTTGTCAGCACAAAAGCCCGTTGAGCTGCCTTTATGGCCCAACGGCGCTCCCAATGATAACGGGCTGAAAGGCGAAGAAGTGATGTCAGCTCCATACCGGCTCACTAACGTCACACAGCCCACCATCACCATCTATCGTCCGGCGACACCTAACGGCATGACCATCATCATGTGTCCCGGCGGTGCTTACGCTCTCTTGGCCATGGATCATGAAGGACACGACATGGCACCATGGTTCAATTCATTGGGCATCACCTATGTGGTACTAAAATACCGGATGCCTAACGGACACTGCGAGGTGCCTTTGTCGGATGCTGAACAAGCGATACGAATAGTGCGGAAACATGCCAAAGACTGGAATATTCGTACAGACCGGGTGGGCATTATGGGAGCTTCGGCCGGCGGTCATCTCGCCTCTACCCTTGCTACGCATTACAGCAGTGAGGACACACGACCCGACTTTCAGATATTGCTCTATCCGGTAATCACGATGGAATCCGGCGACACCCACGGAGGATCACGCCACAATCTGCTCGGGCCGGACGCAACGCCGGAATTAACCAGAAAGTTCTCCAACGAACAGCAAGTGACGGATCACACTCCGCAGGCTTTCATCACCCTCTCTTCGGACGACGAAGGAGTGCCTCCCGCCAATGGCGTGAATTACTATCTGGCGTTGCAAAAGCATAAGGTGCCTGCCACCCTCCACATTTATCCCACGGGCGGACACGGATGGGGGTTCTATGACAGTTTTGCCTATAAACGCCAATGGACGGAAGAATTAGAGAAATGGTTGCGGGACGGAGTCAGGTTCCAATAGATACAACGAAGGTATTACAAAAACAATCTTTATAAAAATGAAAACAATTCGCACACTTTTATTATGTACCAGCCTATTGGCCGGAACAGTTGCAGCACAGGAGAGCAGCCTGGTGCTGAGTAACGGACTCGGGTTTGTCGACACCCCCTATAAGGCAGGCACCCTGGAAGTAGATGACACAGAGGACCTTATTATCAATTGTGACGAAGTGGATTGTACCACTTTCGTTGAATATGCACTGGCAATGGCCCTCTGCCCGCAGCAAGGAGACGAAATGCAGGAAGGCGATTTCGCCCGCAATTTGCAACGCATCCGCTATCGTGACGGAAAAATAGACGGATACACCTCCCGCCTGCACTATATATCCGACTGGATCAACAATGCAGTCCGCCAAGGCCTGCTCGAAGATGTAACGGCTGCCTACAGCCCCTTCAAACAAAAACTGTCGCTCTCGTACATGAGTACGCATCCGGAACTCTACAAATCGTTGAAAAATTCTCCGGAGAACGTAGCCCAAATGGCAAAGTATGAAAAAGCCTTGAGCGGCAAAGAGGTACACTATCTGCCCAAAGACAAACTGGAACCGGACGGACTGCCTTGGATCAAGAACGGAGACATCATCGCCCTGACCACCAATACTCCGGGACTGGACGTAAGCCACATGGGCATTGCCATTTACATCAAGGGGCAGTTGCACCTGCTGCATGCTTCATCCAAAGAGGGTAAAGTAGTAGTGGGCAAAACCGCACTGAGCCAAATGTTGAAAGACAGAAAATCACTGACCGGCATCAGAGTGCTGAGAATGAAAAAATAATCTGCATAACCTACCTGTGGTGAACACGAGTTTTGATATATCCTCTTTTTCTTGTCAATATGAAAGGAAATTAGCGGATTTCATGACAGCACCTTCTGCTTTTAGACAGCAACCGGAAGTGCGGAAGTCGAAAAGCGGGACTTTTCTTCCCGGAAAACCGGACTTTTGTAGCCGGAGAGCCGGGGTCTGACCCGAAAAGTAACCGGATTTCAGCAAAAAGAAGTAAGCATTCGGCCCGAAAGACGTAAGCATTTACAGAATATGCTTACGTCTTTTCAAATTATCTCTATATGTTTTCCTACTTTACATCTATTGTTAGGGTTTCGGAGGTTAAAAGAAAAAGATTATTCTCTGGTTGTACTCCCGAAGCAGACAAGTCCGAACTAACAGAAAGAGAGCCACATGCTCTTATTACGCACCTTTTCATTCCGATAGCTTCACGACATCGCCATTATGACAGCCTGCAAAGACATCTGATATCAAAAACAAAATCGCCAACCCGCAAGGAAGGCGATTTTATCCGTTCAGTGCATCATTGGGCGAAAATAGAGCAATCCAGAGAGGTTTGATTATCATTTTGACAAAAGGGCAGCAAGCAACTCCCGGCCCAACCGTTCTTTCACCTCCGCCATATCGATGCTACAGCCAAGTTCTTGCTGAAGCGAGGTCACACCCTTATCAATGAAACCACAAGGATGGATGTAGCTGAAATAACGTAAATCGGTATTGACATTCAATGCCAATCCGTGCATTGTCACATAATGGCTGCTCCTGACCCCTATCGCACATATCTTGCGGGTACGGGACGTATCTCCCTCCAGCCAGACACCGGTCGCCTTCTCCAACCGCCCCGCCACAACACCGTAAGACGCACAGACACGGATGACGGCTTCTTCCAATAAATGCACATACTCCTTCAATCCCAATCCGAACTCTTCAAGATTGAGAATCGGATAGCACACCAACTGCCCGGGACCGTGATAAGTGATGTCTCCCCCACGATCGATATGATAGAGAGTGGCACCGATAGTCTTCAGTTGCTCCTCTCCCAGCAACATATTATTTTCTTTCCCGCTACGCCCCAGCGTGTAAACGTGCGGATGTTCACAAAAAATTATACGGTTCTCGTAATTCTCCCCGTTCTGCTTCGCATGGACAAGGGCATCGAACCATTCAGTCTGGTGGCTCCATGCCTCAGAATATGGAATAAGTTCCCAATCGGTTGTAATTGTTTTCATAAGGACAAAGATAAAAAAATAAAAGAAAATGTGTATATTTGCGTGATTCAAAAAAAGAAAGTAATATGAAGTTTGACTTTCCACAAGTAGATCTTCCGTGCGAGATTTTGGCATGGAATGATGTAACCGAAGATATATTAAATATCTACAAACAATCATGCAGGCTGAAAGCCGGCATCTTTGCTATTTGTACGGAAGGCAAGATGACCGCAACCATTAATCTGATTGACTACGAGATAAAACCGAACGACTTGATCACACTGTTACCGGGTACCATTATCCAGTTCCGCGAACGCACGGAAAAAGTACGTTTATGCTTTGCGGGATTCTCATCGGAATGCGTAGAACGCATCAATCTGATAAAATCAATGGTCAGTTCCTTCTCCAAAATAACCGAATGTCCGATTGTAGAGTTGCAGGAGGATATAGCCAGCTATCTGATAGATTATTTTTCTTTGCTGGCACGCGTGACGTGTGACGAAAAATTATCTCTCCCCTCCGAAATGACAGAGGTGTCTTTAAGATCGATCCTGACTGCCGTCGGACTAATCTATCAGAGATACTCCTCGAAAAACCACAATACGAACCGTAAGGAAGAAATCTGCCGTGAACTGGTAGGACTGGTCACGGAACATTACACCGAGGAGCGTCGTGCCCAGTTCTATGCGGACAAGTTGGGAATATCGCTGCAACACCTCAGTACTACGGTCAAGCAGGTGACCGGACGTAACGTACTGGACGTCATAGCCTACGTGGTTATCATCGACGCGAAAGCCAAACTCAAATCGAGCAACATGACTATCCAGGAAATCGCTTATTCACTGAACTTCCCCAGTGCTTCGTTCTTTGGAAAATATTTCAGGAGATATGTAGGCATGAGTCCGCTGGAATTCAGAAACAGCTGACGACTTTCTCCGGGAAAGACATTCAAAACCCTTTTTTACCACAGAGGGCAGAGAGTAACACAGAGCAAACTTCAAATTATGGATGACCAACATGAACGCTCTGTGTTACTCTCTGCCCTCTGTATCCTCTGTGTTACTCTGTGCCCTCTGTGGTGAGTTCGTTTTGAAAGGAATTGTTATTTTCTGGCCAGGCTCAGTGAATTCAGCACGACACTTACACTTGAAAATGCCATCGCTGCACTGGCAAGCATCGGATTGAGCAGCAACCCGTTGACAGGGAACAAGATTCCGGCTGCAATGGGAATGCCTATCAGATTATAGATAAACGCCCAAAACAGATTCTGGTGAATCAGTTTTACTGTTTGCTTGGAGAGTTCGAATGCACGGGGCAGCAACAGCAGATCTGATGTCATCAACGTAACCATCGCCACATCCATGGCTATATCGGTGCCTTTCCCCATCGCTATGCTGACATCAGCCAAAGCCAACGCCTGTGAGTCATTGATTCCGTCACCCACCATAGCAACCGTTTTGCCCTGCATCTGGAGCTCACGCACAAACTCTTCTTTATCATCCGGCAAGGCATCTGCCACAAAGCGGTCGATGCCCAATTTGCCCGATACGGCAAGTGCCGTCCGCTGTCCGTCACCGGTCAGCATACAAATGTCGATGCCCTGACGTTTCAGTTCCTTCACCGCCTCGGCAGAAGTCGGCTTTATCTGGTCGGCAATGGCGACAACGGCAAGTACCTCTGTTCCACGGCCAAAGTAAACGATACTGTTCCCGTCCGATTCGTATTGCACCATCATCTCGGCAAGTACGTCAGAAAGAGAAGCACTGAAATCTTTCAGCAATTTGTGGCTGCCCACCCAATAAGTGTCACCCTGATATACCACCTTGATACCTTTTCCGGTGATACTCTCAAAACTCTCCAACTGGGCAGGAACTATCTTCTCCACCTCTTGCAGAGAAGAGACAATGGCTCCAGCAAGCGGATGTTCGGATTTAAGCTCGGCTGCCAGCAGAACATTCTTGAAATGCTCTTCCTGTACTTGGGCCCAAAGCCATCCGGAGACAGTGGGATGTCCCTCGGTCAATGTCCCGGTTTTGTCGAGCACCACTACATCGACTTTACGCATCTGCTCGAGGGCAACAGCATCCTTTATCAGAATATGGTTGCTGGCTGCTTTGCCGATACCCACCATCAGAGCGGTAGGAGTAGCAAGTCCCAAAGCACACGGACAGGCAATGACCAGTACGGATACAGCCGAAAGCAAGGCATGTGAAAAATAATCGGTTCCTCCCACCAACAGCCAGATGACAAATGTCAGCACGGCAATGCACAGCACCACCGGTACGAAGATACCCGTCACCCGGTCTACGATACGCTGTACGGGAGCTTTACTTCCCTGCGCTTCCTGAACCATGCGGATGATGCGCGCCAGCACCGTCTCACTTCCCACACCGGACGCCTTGATTACAAAAGCTCCCTTCTGGTTGATGGTTCCCGCCAGTACCCGGTCACCGACCTTCTTCTCTACAGGAATAGGCTCTCCGCTAATCATGCTTTCGTCTACATAAGACTCTCCTTCAGACAGACGTCCGTCCACGGGAATCTGTTCGCCCGGACGTACGACCACCAGATCGCCGGTTTGCAACTGGTCTATCAGGATGTCTTCTTCGATCCCTTCGCGAAGCACTCGGGCCACACGGGGCTGAAGTCCCATCAATTTACGAATGGCGGTAGAGGTGTTTCCCTTAGCACGCTCTTCCATTAACTTTCCGGTCAGTACAAAGGCAATGATGACTACTGCGGCTTCGTAATAGACGTGCGGCTCAAGTCCACGGCTATACCAGAACTCAGGGAAAAATGTATTGAAGACACTGAACAGGAATGCGATGGAGGTACTCAGTGCCACCAGCGTATCCATGTTACTCCTCCCCAGACGTGCCTGCCGCCAGGCGTTGACGTAGAAAGATCCACCAAAAAAGATCATTACAGGGAGGGCCAGTATCAACTGGATCTCGTTAGAGAAAGGTACATGCATCAGAACCATAGAAAACAGCAACATAGGAACAACGAAGATCCATGCACCGATAACCTGCCGCTTCAGCAGCCGGTAGTGTTTCTCCTGTGCCTCCTCCTGACGTTCCTCTTTCAGGGCCTCTTCCACTATCAGGTCATAACCTGCGGCAAGTACAGCCGCACGGATCTCTCCGGGGGTCAGCTTGTCGGCCTCGTACGAAACGGACAGTGTGTTTGTGGCGAAGTTGACCGATGCGTCTACCACACCGGCCAGTTTCTTCACTGTTTTTTCCACATTATTAGCGCACCCTGCACAGTGCATATTCAGTACAGGAAACGCTTTCTTTGTTATATTACTCATAATCTATTATTATATATACTATCTAATAAACAATGAGGTAAAGAACAATGTTCACTTCTTGTCCGTTTCCTTTGCCTCCTTTATGACTACAGCTTCGTATTTAAATTTCCGAAAGCCTTCTTTCAGTTTTTCAACATTTGTCTTCTCGGCATCATAGGTAATGGTAACAGTTCGTTCCTTAAGATCGGTTGTAAAGTTTTTAAGCCCTTTCTCGAACTTGATATTGTTCTTCACCTTTCGTTCGCAGTTGGCACATTCCATCTGTGCCACTTTGAAAACGACAATACGGAAGTCTTTTGCCATAACGGCCGTCACCGAGAGCAAAGCCACCACCAGGGTAGCAATCATTTTTTTAGTCTTCATAAATGTAAGTATTAGTATTGATAAATTCTGTGATCTGTCACTTTTTATTCTTAATCTCTCGCCAGATTGAACCTGACTCCGATATAACCTTTCGCTCCATGAACCGGCCCCCATATCATGGTCGAGTCAAAACGGTCGCCCCAAGGATCGGCAGCATCGATAATCGGATTCTTCTGTTTAAAATTAGTCAGGTTTTCGCCCCCGATGTATATCGACCAGCGGCGGAAGTAGCGTGTCACTTGGGCGCTGAGTTGGCTGAAGCCTTTGTAGCGTGCATCCCACGAAGAGGTTCCGTCGGCAAGTGTGTACGGATTGGGCATACGTCCTCCCCCGTTCATCTGCCATGTGGCATCAAACTGCCACAAACCCAGCGGAGTCTGATAAGAGGCAGTGACGAGGCCTTTATATTTTCCCGTCAGGGGCTTCTCCATCAATTGATGATTATAGGTAGTCTTGGCGTCTGTCCAGCGATATGCGGCAGTCAGCGAGAATCCCTGAAAGAAGGGATAAGTGGCCTCCACCTGAAATACCTGTGAGTACGAGCGTCCGTCGAGATTGTAAAAGGCCACCTCGTGCGGATTCGTATCCATATCGACAACGACCTGTTTCAGGAAGTCGGTGTAATAGTATTCCAGGTTCAGGTTCAGCGTCTTCCCGAAAAGCGGGATATATCCCGATATGCTTGCTCCATAATTCCAAGCCTCTTCCTGATCGAGATGATCGGCGATGCTCACCTTGCGGCTGCTTGCCATCAGATAATTATTCTCGGCAAGCACATGGTTGGTGCGATATCCCTTTCCGGCGGAAAGACGGAAATGAACAAAGTCATTGGGGTTGTACTTAATGTGCGCACGCGGAGTCACAAAGAATCCGTACTCACTGCTATGGTCGCCACGAAGTCCGGCCATCAACACGAACTTATTATCCAGGTTGAAGGTATACTGTGCGTAGGCCCCGCCCACCGATTCACGTGCAAAAACTTTCGTCAACGGTGTTTCAGCGTTATTGGTCAGTCGGTAATGCTGGTCGTATCCGTCATAATTATAGCTGAAGCCTGCAGATAGATTGTGCTCTTTCGTAAATTCGGTTTCGAACATAAGTGAAGCATAGGCGTTGGATTGGTCGACGTTATAGATCTTCCGTCCATAAAGTGCATCTTGATTGTGCAACGTACCGGACAGAATCAGTGCAAGATTGGTATTCTTCTCCTTATTAAATATATAGGCATTCTTGGTAAAGGCCTCGTAGCGCCGGGTGTCGATGTCTATTTCATACCGATCGGCTGCCGGCACGCCGCTATGACTCACCTGACCGCCTTTTCTGCTTTCGTCCAATGCCTTGATGCCTGCCTGAAACACATAATGATCCCCCATATATGCCCAGCGATTCCAGAAGTTATACTGCTCTATCCGGGGAATATCGGCAAAGCCGTCATCATTGCCGTCGTGTGCCTTTGTTTCATTCTCGTAATGCGCCAGCAATGAAGTACTCCACCGCTTGGACAGTTTCACGGTGGCGTCTGCATTCGCTTCATAACGATTGGTAGTACTGGCAAAAAGGTTGGCCGAAACCCAATCGGCCTCAGGCAACTGTGGCTTCTTAAACTCAACATTGATCTGTCCCGTAAGGGCCTCGTAACCGTTTTTTACTGACGAGATTCCCTTTGAAACCTGTATGCTATGCATCCAGGGACCGGGCACATAACCCAACCCATAAGGAGAAGCAGCACCACGATAGTTCGGGATATTCTCGGTCAGCATCTGCACATAGGTTCCGGAAAGCCCGAGCAACTTGATCTGTTTCGCTCCCGTTGCAGCATCCGAATAGCTGACGTCTACCGACGGATTGGTAACAAAACTTTCACCGAGATTGCAACATGCCGCACGACAGAGCTCGTCGCTGGTAATGATCTCTTCGTTCATCACACTGCTGCGCAACTTCAGCGTACTCAACTTACGGCTGACAATCTGCACTTCACTCAGTTCCATTCCTTCGCGCAGCACCACGTCCAGAACGGCTTTCTTATCGTTCACTTGTATGGTGTCGTTTTCGTAACCTATAAAACTTACGATCAGATGATTGGATTTGTCGGGTTTAGATATGGAAAAAGTACCGTCCTCACGAGTGGCTACCCCACCGGGAATGTTTTTCCAGAAAACGTTGGCGCCTATAATCGGTTCGCCTGCCTGATCTTTCACCGTACCGCTCACTTGCGCCTGTACGGTCAGACTGCCGAGAAGCAGTCCGGTCAATAACATGTATTTCATTAAATTTCTTCGTTTGTCTTTTTTATTCGGTTTATATTCAATAAGAAACAGATAGGATTCACCGCAGACTGCACAGGGTGACACAAGTTACCCGGCTCCAACAATCTACGGAATCAATCCTTAAACGGTGAAAGCCAGTGCAATCTGCGATGCAATCCAAACAATAAAAATCGAAGAAACTAAATAAGCAAAGTAGAATAAAGAGCCAGATAATGCCGGGAACTTGTCTTGGGTGGCGGTATCACATAAGGAGGATCCAACACCTTATCGCGGAAAAGAGCGCATAGCAAGTCCGATACCTGGTCACAAAGCAACAAGCTGACAGGAGCAGGAACAGAGGATTCGAATACCTGCTTTACCAGATCAAGCTTATAGATGGTCGCCGTACATCCCTCGCCCCGGCATGATTTATGGAACTCAAAGTCAAACTTACCACAGAAGCCGCATTTGTCGGCACAGCAACAATTGGCCGTTTCACAACCACTGCAGCAATATTGGGCAACAGAGACTCCCGCTCCTACATATACTATAAGGAGAGAAAGAATAACGGCAAGTATATAGCGGAATCTCTTCATAACGGTTGCAAAGATAAGCAGATTTAACCAGCCTGCCACATTCTTTTTTCTTTTTTTATGCTGTCGATTCACTAATATGAACTATATTTGTCGATAGTGAACGATTATATAAATGTTGAATTTAAAGAAGAACCCCTTATGAAAAAACAATATGTCAGCCTGCTTGCGATAATACTTGCTACAAGTGGCTTTTTATTTTCTTGCGGTGACAAGATGAACAAGAATACCGGTGCACTGGAATTCGACAGTATACAGGTAAACGAAACAGCACATCTCTTCGGAGATACCGCAAAACCGGCATGTAATCTGACCATCAATTTCGCCTATCCGGTGAAGTCGACGGACAATAAACTGAAAGACAGCCTGAACAGCTACTTTATAGCCGCCTGCTTCGGTGAAGGATATATCGGAGAGAAACCGGCGCAGGTGGTAAAGGAGTACACCGAACATTACGTAAAAGAATATCGCACAGACCTCGAACCGATGTATGCCGAAGACGAAAAGAACAAAGAGAGTGAAGGCTCCATCGGTGCATGGTACTCATACTATAAAGGGATAGAAAGCCACGTGCAACTTTATTATAAGAATCTGTTGGTCTATCGCATTAACTACAATGAATATACCGGAGGCGCACACGGCATTTACATGACAACTTTCCTGAATATGGACCTGATAAACCTGCGTCCGCTGAAGCTGGATGATATTTTCACTGGTGATTATAAGGAAGCACTGACCGACTTGCTGTGGAATCAGTTGATGGCGGACAAGAAAGTGACAACGCACGAAGCACTCGAAGATATGGGTTACGGCTCTACCGGAGATATTGCCCCGACGGAAAACTTCTATCTGGACAAAGACGGCATCACCTTTTATTATAATGTATATGATATCACCCCGTATGCCATGGGACCGGTAGAAATTAAGATTCCATACGAAATGATGGAACACATGCTGGGCAGCAACCCGATCATCGGAGAGATGAAATCAAAATAATCTAACTTTATTATTAAAATACAGATATATTACAACCTTATGAATACAACAGAACAAACTTCCTCCCTCCCCTCTGCCGGAGGGGAAAACGGAGTGAAGCTTCTTCTTAAATACTTTCCCGACTTGACGGAAGAGCAACGCAAACAATTCGCTGCGCTTTACGAACTTTACATTGACTGGAATTCTAAAATCAACGTAATCTCACGCAAGGATATCGAGAATCTGTACGAACACCATGTGCTTCATTCGCTGGGTATCGCCCGTGTCATCCGTTTCCGGGCCGGCAGCAGTGTCATGGACCTCGGTACCGGAGGAGGATTCCCCGGAATACCGTTGGCCATTCTTTTTCCGGACACGAAATTCCATCTGGTGGACAGCATCGGCAAGAAAGTACGTGTGGCAACCGAGGTAGCCAATGCCATCGGACTTAAAAATGTCACTTTCCGCCATGCACGGGCCGAAGAAGAGAAACAAACATTCGACTTCGTTGTCAGCCGTGCCGTGATGCCCCTGGCCGACCTGATAAAGATTATCCGGAAAAACATCTCGCCCAAACAGCAAAATGCTCTCCCCAACGGACTTATCTGCCTGAAAGGAGGCGAACTGGAACACGAGGCGATGCCGTTTAAGCATAAGACAAGTATGCATAACCTGAATGAAGATTTCGATGAGGAGTTCTTTCAAACCAAGAAAGTGGTATATGTAACGATTTAAACGATCAAACAACATAGTCATGAAAATTAAGAGATTTGAGTTCAATATGTTTCCCGTAAACTGCTACGTTTTATGGGACGAAACGAACGAGGCAGTCGTGATAGATCCGGGCTGCTTTTATGACGAAGAGAAACAAGCTTTAAAGAACTTCATCGTCACCAACAATCTGAACATAAAACATCTGCTGAACACTCACCTGCATCTGGATCACATTTTCGGAAATCCATTCATGCTTCGCGAGTTCGGGCTGTCTGCCGAAGCCAATCAGGCCGACGAGTACTGGATAGACGAAGCCCCCAAACAGAGTCGCATGTTCGGTTTCCAACTGAATGAAGCACCCGTCCCACTGGGAAAATATCTCCATGACGGAGACATTATCACCTTCGGAAACACAACACTGGAAGCAATCCATGTACCGGGACACTCTCCCGGAAGCCTTGTCTATTACTGCCGGGCTGACAACTGTATGTTTTCGGGCGATGTGCTGTTTCAGGGAAGCATCGGACGGGCCGACCTGGCCGGAGGCAACTTTGATGAACTGAAAGAGCATATCTGCAGCCGCCTGTTCGTCCTCCCCAACGAAACAATCGTATATCCGGGGCACGGAGCACCGACTACCATCGGAATAGAGAAGGCGGAAAATCCGTTCTTCAGGTAAGAGATTATCAACAAACCTTATTATAAATAAATCATTAATAACATGAAAACCGATTTATTAGCCTGCCGCCACATCGGCGTCAACAAAGCGGATGCCGAAGTAATGCTCCGGAAAATTGGAGTTGCTTCGCTCGACGAACTGATCGATAAAACCATTCCGGCCAACATCCGGCTCAAAGCACCTCTGGCACTACCCGCACCGATGACCGAATACGAGTTTGCCCGCCACATCGCTGAACTGGCAGGCAAAAACAAACTGTTCACCACTTATATCGGTATGGGATGGTACAACACGATCACCCCTGCAGTCATCCAGCGAAATGTATTCGAGAATCCGGTCTGGTATACTTCTTATACTCCTTACCAGACAGAAGTTTCGCAAGGAAGACTGGAAGCCCTGATGAACTTCCAAACTGCCGTATGTGACCTGACCGCCATGCCCTTGGCCAACTGTTCACTGCTGGACGAAGCCACCGCTGCCGCCGAAGCTGTGACGATGATGTATGGCTTGCGTTCACGCAACCAGCAGAAGGCGGGAGCCAACGTGGTGTTTATCGACGAAAATATCTTCCCGCAGACCTTGGCGGTCATCACCACTCGCGCCATCCCGCAAGGCATTGAAATCCGTACCGGAAAGTTCCGGGATCTTGAATTTACAGATGACCTCTTTGCCTGCGTCCTGCAATATCCTAATGCAAACGGTAATGCGGAAGACTACCGAGAATTTACCGAAAAAGCACATACAGCCAACTGCAAGGTAGCTGTGGCTGCCGATATCCTGAGTCTTGCACTACTTACCCCTCCGGGCGAATGGGGAGCGGACATTGTATTCGGTACCACACAACGTTTGGGTACTCCCATGTTCTACGGTGGTCCTTCGGCCGGTTATTTCGCTACCCGCGACGAATACAAACGCAACATGCCGGGACGTATCATCGGATGGTCGAAAGATAAATATGGCAAACTCTGTTACCGCATGGCACTCCAGACACGCGAACAGCATATCAAACGGGAAAAAGCGACTTCCAATATCTGTACCGCTCAGGCACTGCTCGCTACCATGGCAGGATTCTATACCGTCTATCACGGACAGGAAGGTATCCGTAACATCGCTTCACGCATCCATAGCATTACCGTTTTCCTGGAAAAGAGTATCAGTAAACTGGGATTCAAGCAAGTGAACAAACAGTATTTCGATACCCTCCGGTTCATTTTGCCCGACAGCGTATCGGCACAGCAGATTCGCACCATCGCTCTGAGCAAAGAGGTGAACCTGCGCTATTTTGATAATGGAGACGTGGGACTGAGTATTGACGAAACAACCGACGTAGCAGCTGCCAACATTCTACTGTCTATCTTTGCCATCGCTGCCGGAAAAGACTTCCAGAAAGTGGATGACATCCCCGAAGCAACTATCATCAGCGAGGAGTTGAAACGCCAGACCCCTTACCTCACACACGAAGTATTCTCTAAATATCATACCGAAACGGAAATGATGCGCTACATCAAGCGTCTCGACCGGAAGGATATTTCATTGGCACAATCGATGATTTCACTCGGTTCCTGCACCATGAAACTGAATGCAGCAGCCGAAATGTTACCTCTGAGCTGTGCTGAGTTTATGTGCATGCACCCGCTTGTTCCGGAGGATCAGGCGGCCGGATACCGCGAACTGATTCACAACCTGAGTGAAGAACTGAAAGTCATCACCGGATTTGCCGGAGTAAGCCTGCAACCCAATTCCGGTGCTGCCGGTGAGTATGCCGGTCTGCGCACCATCCGTGCCTATCTTGAAAGCATCGGACAAGGACACCGCAACAAAGTATTGATCCCCGCATCTGCACACGGCACCAATCCCGCATCAGCCATCCAGGCCGGATTCACCACTGTAACTTGTGCATGTGACGAACATGGAAACGTAGATATGGATGACCTCCGTGCCAAAGCTGAAGAAAATAAGGATGACCTGGCCGCATTGATGATCACCTATCCCTCGACACACGGTATCTTTGAAACAGAAATCGTAGAGATCTGCCAAATCATTCACGCCTGTGGAGCTCAGGTATATATGGATGGAGCCAACATGAATGCACAGGTAGGACTGACGAATCCGGGATTTATCGGAGCGGACGTCTGTCACCTGAATCTGCATAAAACCTTTGCATCTCCCCACGGAGGAGGCGGCCCCGGCGTAGGCCCGATCTGTGTAGCGGAACATCTGGTACCGTTCCTTCCGGGACACGGACTGTTTGGCAACTCACAGAACGAAGTATCCGCCGCACCGTTTGGCAGTGCCGGTATTCTGCCTATCACCTACGGCTATATCCGTATGATGGGTGCCGAAGGACTGACAATGGCAACCAAGACAGCCATTCTCAATGCAAACTATCTGGCTGCTTGCCTGAAAGATACGTATGGCATTGTATACCGGGGAGCCAACGGCTTTGTGGGACACGAGATGATTCTGGAATGTCGCAAGGTATACGAAGAAACCGGTATCAGCGAAAATGATATTGCCAAACGCCTGATGGACTACGGCTATCATGCTCCTACCCTCTCCTTCCCCGTGCACGGCACACTGATGATCGAGCCCACTGAAAGCGAAAGCCTCTCCGAACTGGATAACTTCGTCCTTACGATGTTGACCATCTGGAACGAAATTCAGGAAGTGAAAAACGGTGAAGCCGATAAGGAAGACAATGTACTGATAAATGCTCCGCACCCTGAATATGAAGTAGTAAGCGATCAGTGGGAACACTGCTATACGCGTGAAAAAGCCGCATATCCGATAGAGAGTGTGCGTGAGAATAAGTTCTGGGTAAATGTAGCCCGTGTAGATAATACGCTGGGCGACCGCAAACTGCTGCCCACATGCTACGGCTGCTTCGACTGAAGTAAGCTAAGCAACAACTGATTCACGATTCACCACAGAATAGCACGGAGTATCACAGAGTAGAAATCATAAAAGATAAACTCTGTGAGACTCTGTGGTCAATTTAAACTCTGTGAAACTCTCTGTGGTGAATCTTAATATCCTATTCCACGATGGTTATCGTACCGGCTTTAACTGTCTTTTCTTTCAACAATGCGCCTTCCGCTTTATATCCCAAAGCTACGCAACCATAAACTTTATGATTTTCGGGCACTCCGAGAGAAGTCAGATAGGCCCGTACCTCCGGATCATCACAGGTCGTACCGAGCTGATTGATCCAACAGGAAGCGATGCCCAGTGAAGTGGCTGCCAGAAACATATTCTCGATAGCACAGGCACAATCCATCCCGGCCCACCATTGCTTGGGTTCATTGGACACGATGACCAAGGTTGGGGCATGATAGTAACAGCAATACGTCTCACTGTGCCCCCGTTCCCGAAGATGCTTGTCATCACTTTTGGCAAATGCCCCTTTGATCCGTTCATTCAGTTCTTCCAGTTTCACTGTATTACAGACGGCAGTAAAATGCCACGTTTCATAATGCATGCCGCTCGGCGCGTAAGCACCCGCTTCCAGGATGGCGTTCAAGTCATCCGCCGGAATCTGCTTTCGATCATACGCACGTACACTACGCCGTGCCTTAATGGTCTCTAAAACTTCATTTGTCTTCATTATCTATTCTCCTGCCAATCGGATTTATCTTTTAATCAACCCAATCTTTACATTCAGTTTGAAATAATACACTCCGTTCTCTCTCTCGAGGAAGCCATACTTGTCTTTATCAACCGATCCCTTTTCGAGACGCGAATTCAGATAAAGAAAGTCCTCAAATGTTTTCTTTTCCGATTTATGATAGCACAGTACCTCACCTTTGCCATCGACCAGCAATATACCTTCAACTGCCGAATCGGTCCCATTGTATATTTTGGCCGGACGCATACCCAAGGCAAGTGCCAGCAGAAACTGCTTCATTTTAAACTCGTAAAAGCCATGCTTGCTGATCAGCTCCTCTTTTATCTTGAGAGGATTTATGATCTTCATCTGTTCGGTCAGTTCACTGACGCGTGTGATGCCGTCCAGGTGCATCATACGCACCATCTCTGCCAGCACACGAGGAAAGTGCAGATCGATCATCAGCAGATTGCAACGGAACACACGGTCCGCTACGTCCGAATACTTCAGCACACCTCCCAGACGCTCGATCATCATCATACGCTCGGCCACCTCCGTGGGTGATTCAGGGAGGGCATTAATCTTATTGACGGTCGGAGTGGCAAACTTGATACCGGACTGCTCCAACTTCAGGTTCGCCGCACGTCCACCATCCAGCAGCGGATTCATCGCACTGAGACGCGAACGGACATTGAAACCCGCCAACGGAGCCTCAGGATGCCAGAAAGCAATCGAGAAGTCGGTACGGTCCTCCGTCCGGGCTTCCAGATCAAAGATACCTGCCTCGTCCAGGAACTCCTCCACCCCGTCGGGTGACGTAACTTCATCCACCGAAGAATTTTTAAGCGCGTCCAGAATCAGGTCCGCCACTGTTGCAAAGTCCTCACGGGGAATACTTTTCTCCACCTTCTCACCTTCCATCCGGATGACCTCTTCTTCAATATAGTAACGCCGGGTGCCATCATGCTCTTCACGCTGGATCATTGCAATGGGCCGGTACTTTTCATCTTCTTTCTTTGCCTGCGGAGTTCCAAGCGATACTTTTCCATCCGCCAGCAGACGGAAAAAGGCGTACAACTCGCTCCACTCTCTTTTTGTTGCTTCAAATGCCATTCTATCTATCTTTTTTTTATTATTTCGGAGAGGTGTGTCATCATTCATCACAGAGTTCCGACGCCCCCCTATCTCTACTATCCATTTCCTTCCTGTTCATCTGTAATGCGGGCAGTCTCCACTTTCTCCAGCCGGGACCTTAAACGGGGCATTGCCGACTGCCGGATACGAAGCGTCATGCTGCAATCCATATCATACGACTGAGACAGAATCTCCGGTTCCTCCTCCTTTACAATCCGCATGACATCGTTCATAAAAGGATACTCGAAAAGTACGGTTACTTCCTCGTCCACAGTCTTCTCTACAATGGTGCAGGCAGCGATGGCCTCGGCGGCGGCGGCCTTATAGGCCACAATCAGTCCACTAGTGCCCAACTTGATCCCTCCGAAATAACGGACCACAATAATCAGTATATCCGTCAGTTCGTTCGAGTTGATCTGTCCCAGAATCGGTTTGCCGGCAGTACCCGACGGCTCTCCGTTATCGTTGGCACGAAAATTCTTCCGCTCGTGTCCCAGCATATAGGCATAGCAGACGTGGCGGGCATCATAGTATTTCTTCTGGTACGCCTCCAGATGCACTTTAATCTCTTCCAAGGTACGAACCGGGAGAGCAATGGCAATAAATTTGCTTCGTTTCTCGGTATATGTTCCCTCCGAGACTTCAGTGATGGTCTTATAGGTGTCTTCTGTCATGATATCCGGAATCTTTTTTTGATGGTTCAAGCTATACCCAGTAATTGTACCTCGAAAATCAAAGTTGAAAAAGCCGGAATCGGGCCACTGGTACGTGTGCCATAGCCCATATTATAAGGGATGTAGACGATCCAGTGATCTCCCACCCGCATCTTTTGCAGAGCAATCTGCCATCCTTCGATAACCTCGTTCAGACGAAAAGCTTCGGGACAGTTCCGCTTCCAGGAATTATCAAATTCACGTCCATTGATAAGAGTGCCCTTGTAATGAACCGACACCACACTGTTGGAACGGGGCGTGGCTGCGCCGGTACCTTTCTCCAAAACCTTATATAATATGCCGCATGGCAATTCGTGTACATCCGCTTCGGTGCGTAATGTCTGCATGAATTGTTCGTTCTGCAATTTGTATTCTTCTTTTCGTCCCATATCTGTTTCCTGATAATAATTACTTCGGCGGCAAAGATACGGAAAAACGTACATATTTGAATAGTCCGGAACACAAAACGAATTCATCATACGAGTTCACCACAGATTACACAGATTAACACAGAATGGTTTCAGTCCACTGACAACCAATTATTTATCTGTATAAATCCGTAAATCTGTGGTGAATAACGAGTTTCGGCACATTTACCCCTCGTCCGTTTTCTACACCGAAACACTCCTCAATCCGGTATCCGGTATCGGATCTCGTGTTATCGGATCTCTTTTTATTCGAGCTCGTGTATCACCAGCCCCGAACGCAGTTTCGGTTCGAACCAGGTAGTCTTCGGAGGCATAATGTTTCCTGTATCGGCAATATCCATCAATTGCTTCATCGAAACAGGATAAAGTGCCAAAGCCACTTTCATTTCGCCGCTGTCAACCCGTCTGCTCAATTCGCCCAAGCCGCGGATTCCCCCTACAAAGTCAATCCGGCGATCCGAACGCAGATCCTTGATTCCCAGAATTTCGTCCAGAATCAGGTTGGAAGAGATGGTCACATCCAATACACCTATAGGATCATTGTCGTCATAAGTACCCGGTTTGGCTGTCAGGCTATACCATTTGCCATCCAGATAGAGCGCAAAGTTATGCAACGCATTGGGTTTATAAATCTCTTTACCTTTCTCTTCGATCTCAAAATTCTTTTCAAGGGCGGTCAGAAATTCGGCAGGCGTCAAGCCATTGAGATCTTTCACCACCCGGTTGTAGTCAATAATAGTCAACTGATTGGCGGGGAAACATACGGCCATGAAATAGTTGTATTCTTCGTCTCCGCGATGATTAGGATTCTGCTTTGCCTTTTCGGCCCCTACCAGGGCAGCGGCAGCCGAACGATGATGCCCGTCGGCGATATAAAGCGCCGGCATGGCAGCAAACTCCTTGGTGATGACAGCAATGTCTTCGCTGTTGTCGATCACCCAGAAAGTGTGTCCGAATCCGTCACCGGGAGCAATAAAATCGTATACCGGCTTTTGAGCCGTATACTTGCGGATAATGGCATCGAGCACCGCATTGTCGGGATAAGCAAAGAACACCGGTTCGATGTTGGCATTGTTCACACGGACATGCTTCATGCGGTCTTCTTCCTTGTCACGCCGGGTGAGTTCGTGCTTTTTGATGACACCGTTCATATAATCGGGCACGTAAGCACCCACCACCAGCCCATACTGTGTCTTGCCATTCATGGTCTGAGCATAGATATAATAATTCTCTTTGTCATCCTGCACCAGCCATCCTTTGTCACGGAACAGACGGAAATTCTCTGCCGCTTTCGCATACACCTTCTCATCATGTTCGTCTGTCCCGACGGGAAAGTCTATTTCCGGTTTAATGATGTGGTACAATGATTTATCGTTCCCGGCAGCTTCTGCACGAGCCTCTTCTGAATTCAGCACGTCATACGGACGTGAAGCGACCTGTTCTACCAAGTCCTGCGGAGGACGGATGCCTTTAAATGGTTTTATTGTTGCCATAAGAACTGCAGATTACTTATTCACTCTAAACTTTTCACAACCCTCTTTCAGGAAACCCACAATCTGCCGTGCAGCTGCAATACCGGCATTGATATTCGCCTCGGCCGTCTGTGCTCCCATCTTCTTCGGAGTCGAGAAATAACGTCCGGCAAAGAGTTCGGCGAACTTCGTATTGGCCGCAGGCATGATGTCTGTGATGTATTTAAAGTCCGGCCGTTCCTCCATCAACTGGATCAATTCGTCTTCATTGATCACTTCTTTGCGGGCCGTATTAACCAGGATAGCCCCTTTCGGCATATTGGCCAGCAGATTATGATTGATGGAATTTTTCGTTTCGGCTGTAGCGGGAATGTGCAGTGAGACGATGCTACAGGTCTTATAAAGCTCTTCGGCAGAGTCAACGGCTTTCACCCCATCTTTCTCTATCACATCTTTCGGGCAGAAAGCGTCATAAGCATAGAGTTCCATACCAAACCCCTTGGCAATACGCGCCACATTGCGTCCTACATTACCGTATGCGTGGATACCCAGTTTCTTTCCCATCAACTCCGTACCCGATGTTCCGTTATAGAAGTTACGGACAGCATAAACAAGCAGGCCAAACACCAACTCGGCTACAGCATTCGAGTTCTGTCCCGGAGTATTCATCACACATACACCGTGTGCAGTAGCTGCATTCAGGTCTACATTATCGTATCCGGCACCGGCACGAACTACTATTTTCAATTCTTTCGCTGCATCGAGCACCTCGGCGTCGATGATGTCACTACGGATAATAATGGCATTCGCATCTTTCACTGCGTCAAGCAGTTGAGCTTTATCTGTATATTTCTCAAGCAGAGCCAATTCAAATCCGGCTCCTTCTATTTCTTTCTTGATGCCATCCACCGCAATCTTGGCAAATGGCTTTTCGGTTGCAACAAGTACTTTCATTTCTCTTATTCTATTTTGGGAGAATTCACCACAGAGGATACCGCAAACACCAAATGCCGTCATTCAAGAGAGCCCTGTATCCTTTCCGTATGCTCTGTGGTAAAATCACATTATTAATGAAGTTTCTCAAATTCCTGCATGCAGTCAATCAATGCCTGTACGCTCTCTTTCGGCATTGCATTGTAGCAAGATGCACGGAAGCCACCCACCGAGCGGTGCCCTTTGATGCCGGACATTCCTTTATCCGTAGCGAATTTCAGGAAATCGGCTTCCAGATCCTTATATTCCGGTGCCATCACAAAGCAGATATTCATGCGCGAACGATCCTCCTTAGCAGCTGTCCCTACAAACATCTTGTTGCGGTCTATCTCGGCATACAGCATGTCTGCCTTCTCGGTAGCCCGGCGATCCATCTCTTTGACGCCACCCTGAGCCTTGATCCAGCGCAAAGTCTGCATGGCGGAATAGATAGGCAATACGGGAGGTGTGTTGAACATGGAACCGCCGTCGATATGGGTCTTATAATTCAGCATGCTCGGGATGTAACGTGACACCTTGCCTACCGCATCGTCTTTTACTATGACGAATGTAACGCCGGAGGGAGCCAGATTCTTCTGAGCACCGCCGTAGATACAAATATACTTCGAAACGTCCACCGGACGGGAGAAGATATCAGAAGACATGTCGGCTACCATCGGAACCGGTGAATCAAGATCTCCCTTCAATTCCGTACCATAAATCGTATTGTTGGTGGTCACATGGAAATAATCAGCATCAGCAGGTATGGTAAAGTCTTTAGGGATAAACGTATAGTTCGCATCAGCCGAAGAAGCTACCTCAACCACTTCGCCAAAGCCTTTCGCCTCTTTCATCGCTTTTTTAGCCCAAACACCGGTGTTCAGGTAAGCTGCCTTCTTCTCAAGGAAGTTGTAAGGCACCATGCAGAACTGCATACTGGCACCACCGCCCAGGAAAAGTACCGAATACCCTTCGGGGATGTTAAGTATTTCCTTAAACAAAGCAACGGCTTCATCCATAACTGCCTGAAAATCCTTGCCACGATGGCTGACTTCCAACACAGAAAGACCTGAACCGTTGAAATCGAGAATGGCTTTCGCTGTTTCTTCTATTACTTCGCGAGGGAGAATGGAAGGGCCTGCACTGAAATTATGCTTTTTCATTTGATGAGTGTTTTTGGTTATACAATTTCGTTATTTTATGTCTACTGACATGGCGAATTTACGAATTTATTTCCTCTCAACAAACGTTTCCCTGTAAAATTACAATCTTAGAGGGCATTTATCTTACTTTTTAATGGTTTATGCAGGATTTATACACCATTTTGTTATCTATACATGCCAAGATGGTAGAAAAAGTTCAAACTGATATTATTACACGATGCTCTATTCTGAAATGAAAGAGAAAATGACTAAAAAGTGAATATTTATAAGAAAGAAGGACAAAAGCCGGGAAGAGCCGGAAACCGGAAAGCTGTTTCACCACAGATTTCACAGATTAACACAGATTGATGATTGATCTTATCAGCAAAAGTTGAAAGTGCCGTGCCAATCGGTGTAATCTGTGGTGAATCTGTTCCGTGTCAATCTGTGCAACCCATGGTGAACTCGTCATGTGTCAATCGGTATAATCTGTGGTGTCAGTGCCCTGCCTCCTCTATCCGATAAATCCGGTTTAATCCGCCTCCTCGATCACCGTTTTCATCCCTTTGATCTTCTCGCCACGGATCAGCGTCAGCAATTGCTTTATTTTGGGGCGCCGCACGGCAACAAAGGCATAATGATCTTTCACGTCGATTGCTCCGACGTCCTCACGTGCCAGATTTCCTTTTTTATAAAGGAAACCGGCTATGTCGATCTTGCTCAATTTGTCCTTCTTCCCTTTACCTATATAAATAGTCACCCACTGAGGTTTAGCCGGACGGGGTGCATTCTCCGGCAAGTCGAAGATCTCAAGCTCCGAAGGTATATAATCCGGCACATGTTCCTCCGGATTCAGTATCAGATAAGAAGTACCCGTCGCATCCCAACGGGCAGTACGGCCATTGCGGTGGGTAAAGGCTTCTTCGTTCACCGGCAAATGATAATGGATGATATGCTCCACCTCCGGGATATCAAGTCCGCGGGCAGCCAGGTCCGTAGACACCAGCACCGGACAGCTGCCATTACGGAACTTATACAGTGCCCGTTCCCGATCCGGTTGCTCCATACCTCCATGAAAGCGTTCATTGGAAACTCCTTTTTCCGTTAGTAAGGCACTCACACGGTCCACCGCATCCCTGTGGTTACAGAAAACAATGCTCGAACTGCTTCCCAGCGTGCAAAGCAGCTTATACAGGGTCTCTATCTTATCTTTAGCAGGCGAAACCACCTTCATCAACCGCAAACGTGATTCCTCCACATCGTTTGTCAGGAAATCAAGCTTTATTGTACGGTTCAGTCCTGTAAATTGCGGAATCTCTTCCGCATCTGTTGCCGAAGTCAGAAAACGCCGTTTCAAGTCGGGCAACTGTCCGATAACCGTTGCCATCTCTTCCTGAAAACCAAACTCCAGGCATTTATCAAATTCATCGATCACCAACAGACTCACTGTGCTTGCATCGAAGTTCTGCTTGGAGAGATGGTCGTTCATACGGCCGGGCGTACCGATGATAACCGCCGGCTGCATTCCTTTCATCGTACGGTGCTCTTCCATCGCCGGACGTCCGCCATAGCAACTCATCGCCTTGAATTCCGTCCCCATCGCCTTGAACACCTGCTCTATCTGCAATGCCAACTCACGTGATGGCACCAGCACCACGGCCTGCACTCCTTTCACGTCGGCCTTCAAACTGCCGACCAGCGGCAACAGAAAGGCCAGGGTCTTGCCCGAACCTGTGGGCGAAAGTAATATCAAATCTTCGCCACCTTTATCAAATGCCTCAACAGACGCTTCCTGCATCGGATTGAGTTGTTCTATTTTCAACCTTTCGAGTATATCCTTCAAACCATTCATTGTTTTTTCCACATTTTTGAATAATGACACAAAGATAAAAAAAAACTGCTTCCGGACAACCCGAAAGCAGTTTCTTTTGTGATGATCTCCGAAGGATTATCCACCGAAGTTATCGAACATCAAGTTCTTAGACGGAACACCGAGATCGTCGAGCATCTTCTCGACAGCTTTACTCATCGGGCCGGGACCACACATGTAGTATTCGATGTCTTCCGGAGCTTCATGGTTCTTCAGATAAGTTTCGTAAATCACGTTGTGTACGAAACCTGCTGTATACTTCACACCGGCTGCGTCTGCAGCAGGGTCCGGACGGTCGAGTGCCAGGTGGAACTTGAAGTTCGGGAAGTCTTTCTCAATCTGCAGGAAGTCTTCCAGATAGAACACCTCGTTCAGTGCACGGGCACCGTAGAAGTAGTTCATCGTACGGTCAGTGATATGCAGCGTCTTGGTCAAGTGCATAATCTGGGCACGCAACGGAGCCATACCTGCACCACCACCGATCCACATCATTTCGTTCTTCGAATCCAGAATCGGGTGGAAGTCACCGTAAGGTCCACTCATGGTCACCTTGTCACCTGGCTTCAGCGTAAAGATGTAAGAAGAAGCGATACCCGGCATCACATCCATAAAGCCCGGTCCCTGATCTTTCGGTTTGAAAGGAGGAGTAGCGATACGTACAGTCAGCATGATGCGGTCACCCTCAGCCGGATAGTTGGCCATAGAATAAGCACGGATGGTCGGTTCGTCGTTGCGGCACTTCAGGCCGAGCAGACCGAATTTCTCCCATGCCGGAAGATATTCGTCACCGATCAGGCTCTTGTCGATGTCCTTATCATAATCCATCGAGAAGGTAGGAATCTTGATCTGGGCATACGAACCCGGCACAAAGTCCATGTGTTCGCCCGGAGGCAGAGCCACGATAAACTCTTTGATAAACGTAGCCACGTTCTTGTTCGAGATCACCTCGCACTCCCACTCTTTCACACCCAGGATAGACTCGTCGATCTTGATAGACATATCCTGTTTCACCTTCACCTGGCATCCGAGGCGCCAGTGATCGGCCTGTTCTTTACGAGAGAAGAAACCGGTTTCGGTAGGCAAAATCTCGCCACCGCCTTCGAGCACCTGGCAACGGCACTGTCCGCATGAACCCTTACCACCACAAGCCGATGAAAGGAACACATTGTTGGCAGACAACGTACCCAGCAGAGTACCACCCTGAGATGTTTTCAGTTGTTGCTCTCCATTCATCGTAATCGTAACCTCGCCCGAAGGAGAAAGATAGCTCTTCGCAACGAGCAGTATAATGACAAGCAGGATGATCACCACAAGGAAGACTCCGATACTTGCTAATATTAAAGACGTCATTGTTTTATTCTTTTTACTTTAGTTATAATTTCAATCCAGAGAAACACATAAAGGCCATAGCCATCAGTCCTACTGTGATAAACGTAATGCCCAGACCTTTCAGCGGAGCGGGAACATCAGAGTAAGCCATCTTTTCGCGGATAGCGGCCAGACCGACGATAGCCAGCAACCAGCCAATACCGGAACCGAGTGCGTATACTACAGCACTGCCCACGCCGGTAATAGCCTGCGGGTTCGACGGATCCATCGTGATTCTCTGCTGCATGAACAGTGAAGCACCCATGATGGCACAGTTAACGGCGATCAGCGGAAGGAAGATACCCAGTGAAGCGTAGAGCGAAGGGCTGAAGCGTTCCACCACCATTTCTACCAACTGCACGATACCGGCAATAACGGCAATAAAGAGAATAAAACTCAGGAAGCTGAGGTCAACACCTTCAATGATCGCATTGGCAGCCAGCACCTTAGTTTGAAGCAAGTAGTTGACCGGCAACGTAACCACCAATACGAAAGTTACGGCGATACCCAGTCCTACAGCAGTTTTCACATTCTTCGACACAGCCAGATATGAACACATACCCAGGAAGAAGGCGAATATCATGTTGTCCACAAAGATGGAGCGGACGAATAAACTTAATAATTGTTCCATAATTTTTCTTTTACTTTCTTAGGTTGTATTACTTTTCCTGGAGTTCTTTGCAGCGGCTGCGCTGATACCAGATGATACATGCACAGATGATCAGTGCCATCGGCGGCATCAACATCAAACCATTGTTGATGTAACCCATCTTATAGAATGACTCAGGGATAATACGGAAGTTGAGCAATGTGCCCGATCCGAGCAACTCGCGGAAGAAAGCCACGATGATCAGGATCTTGGCATATCCCAGACCATTACCTACACCGTCGAGGAATGACTCCCACGGACCGTTTGCCATGGCAAACGCTTCGAGGCGTCCCATCAGGATACAGTTTGTAATGATCAGACCTACGTATACCGAAAGCTGTACGCTTACATCGTATGCAAACGCTTTCAGCACCTCACTTACTATAGTTACCAATGCGGCTACTACCACCAACTGTACGATGATACGGATACGGTTAGGAATCGTCTTACGCAGCAAAGAGATAACGACGTTTGAGAAAGCCGTAATCACAGTTACCGAAAGACCCATCACGATAGCCGGTTCCAGTTTGGCCGTTACAGCCAGTGCCGAACAGATACCGAGCACCTGCACGGTTACCGGGTTATTCAATCCCAGCGGAGTAGCGAATACTTCTTTATTCTTTTTAGAAAATAATTGGCTCATATTCTATCGTTCCTCCTTAATTATTAGTTAAAAATTTATCGTACTGGCTCAGACATGCTTTGATCATGGCGTCCACACCTTTCGAAGTGATTGTACCACCCGAAATACCGTCAACCTGATAAGCAGGGTCTGTCACCTTACCGTTTTTCTCTACAGCCAGTGCAACCTGTCCGTCTTTCAATACCTTCTTGCCAGAGAATTCATTCTGGAAAGCAGCACCCGCGATCTCGGCACCCAAGCCCGGAGTTTCGCTGGCATGCGAGAAGTAAACACCGTAAACAGTGTCTTTATCGGCATTCAAAGCCACATATCCCCAGATAGCGCCCCAAAGACCGGCACCGTAAACCGGTACCACGTATTTGGTTTCTCCGTCTACCTCACATACGAAAACGTGCAAACGATTGTTTTCCTTCGCTTCTTTTTCGTAGCTGATAGAGAAACCATCCGTATTTTCTGTCAGAGTGCCATCCACATTCATCAGCATGTCACCCTTTACATATTTATTATATTCAGCATCGGCATCTTTCACATCTCTGATGTTCAGTGCAGACAAAATTTGCTTCTTGGTGTCCAACTCCTGGTTTTTATTCTGAATGTCTTTCAGAGAAGAGCTGACAAATGCAAGCAGGAATGCCACGATAACAACCATTACCGAAGCATAAATGATAGTATAAGAGTTACTATTTGTATTCATCTTTCTTGTTCGGTTTAATTGTTAGACTTAATGGCGCGTTTTTCACGCAGTTTGATGTTGCTCTGAACCACACAATAGTCGATCAGCGGAGCGAAGATGTTCATCAGCAGGATAGCGAGCATCATACCTTCGGGATAACCCGGGTTCAACACGCGGATGATGATGGCCATCGCACCGATCAGGAATCCGAAGATGTACTTACCGGTTTCCGTACGTGCGGATGTCACAGGGTCGGTAGCCATAAACACAGCACCGAAGCAGAAACCACCCAGCACCAGGTGTTCGTACCAAGGCATGTGAGCCATGGCAGTGTCGGGACCCACAGTATTGAAGATCCATCCCATGAATGCACCGCCGACGAATACCGAAAGCATTGTTCTCCAGCTTGCGATACCTGTCCACAGCAGAATAACGGCACCAATCAGAATAGCAATCACACTGGTTTCACCGATAGAGCCCGGAATCAGACCGGTCACCATATCCCACGAGAAAGCCGGGAAGCCATTGGGATCGGTAGCAGTAGACGCCACACCCAGCGAAGTGGCCGCTGTCAGTCCGTCTACCGTGTTACCCAATCCGAAGATGCTGTCTTGTGCCACCCAAACGGCGTCACCCGACATCTTGGTAGGATAAGCGAAGAACAGGAATGCACGGGTCACAAGGGCAACGTTGAACACGTTCATACCTGTACCTCCGAACACTTCTTTCGCAAAAATAACAGCGAATGCAGTGGCTATGGCCAGAATCCACAACGGGCAGTCTACCGGTACAATCATCGGGATCAGGATACCCGAAACGAGGAATCCTTCCTGAATCTCTTCCTTCTTCCATTGTGCCACCACGAACTCAATGCCCAGACCCACTACATAAGATACGATAATCTTAGGCAGAATGGCCAGGAAACCGTAAATGAACATTTCGATGAAGCCACCCTGAGCTCCGGTGTGAGTGAAATGCTGGTAACCTACGTTGTACATACCGAACAGCAAAGCCGGTATCAACGAAATAACCACAATCGACATGATACGTTTGCTATCAATCGAGTCGTGGATGTGCGCTCCCGATTTCGAAGTGGTGTTGGGCACGAACAGGAAAGTTTCGAAGCCATCGAACACCGAACGAAACGCGTGGAGTTTGCCGCCCTCTTCAAAGTTCGGCTTTATCTTATCGAGATAATTTCTTAACGCTTTCATTAATTATGAATTATAAATTATGTGTTATGAATTACATCATTTCAGCACGAAGCATATCGAGTCCGGCACGAACGATGCGTTGCAATTCCAGTTTCGAAGAGTCGACAAATTCGCACAAAGCAAAGTCTTCGGGCGCCACTTCGTAGATACCCAGAGCTTCCATGCGGTCGATGTCCCCGGCAATGATTGCTTTGATCAGGAATTCAGGCAGAATGTCCATCGGGAATACTTTGTCGTATTCGCCGGACATAATCATGTGGCGTTCGCCTCCCTTGATACGGGCATCGAGCACATACTCCTTCTTATTCCCCATCAACCAGCTGAAATACGAGCGGTTGACGCTGAACTGATTGAAACGGGGCATGATCCATCCCAGCATTTCGTGGATGTCGTCACCTTCGGGAATCACTGTGAGCTGGCTGTCGAAAGCGCCCAGGAATCCGTTCGGCTTCACTTGTTTGCCTGTCAGCACATTGCCGCTGATGTAACGCAACTCTTTGTCCTTCGTCACGTTTCCGGCAAACACATGGGTCAGCAGTGCGCCGACTTTCAGTTTGCAATAAGCAGGTTTCACCACTTCAGATCCTGTAACGGCTACGGTACGAGTCAGGTCCACCCGTCCGGTATTGAACAGACGTCCGATGAAGATTACGGCTTCCGCGCCGATAGTCCACACCGTCTCACCTTTCACTACGGGAGCTACGTGATTGATTTGTACCCCTACATTTCCGGCAGGGTTCGGTCCGTCAAATACGGTTACTGTGACATTTTTAGCCTGTGTCAGGGCTGTCGATTTTTGTTTGATGCTGATACCCAGATACGTTTTGGCTATTTTAGCCAGGGCATCCAGTCCTGTCTGGAAATTAGCTTCTTCCCCTTTCAGAACATATTCGAAATCGGGTGCCAGCGGGTTGCTGTCGAAAGCAGAGATGAAGATAGCCCGCGGAGCGACTGTCGGATCGGCAATCACGTCATACGGACGCTGTTTCATAAATGCAAACATACCAGCTTCCAAGAGTGCAGCTTTCACAGCCTCGCCATCGAGTTTGGATACGTCCTTCTTGCCGAATTCTTCGTAATCCTGCTCTGCGGCAGCCTCCACCACGATGTTCAGCACCTTACGGCGTGCACCGCGCTCCACGCTTGTTACAACGCCGCTAACGGGCGAAACAAATTTCACTTCAGGATGATTCTTGTCGATAAACAAGGGTCCCCCGGCCATCACATATTCCTGCTCTTTCACCACCACCTTCGGAGTCACTCCTGGGAAATCATCGGGTACGAGTGCGTAGAATCCCGGTTCTTTCACCGTTGAGAGCTCTTCAGCAGCTTTTCCTTTCAGGTTGATGTCAAGGCCTTTACGTAACTTTATTACATTTGCCATGTGATTATATAAAATAATGGTTTCATAATTTGCCCGCAAAAGTAATAAATAATAATGTGAATAAAGAGGAAAAATGAAAGGAATTACGGAAATTTCTCCGTAATTCACCCTTTGAACAAACATCAATAGATAAAAAAGGCTAAAAAAACGAGGAAGGGTTTTGAACGATCGACGATGAACGGTTGTTGAACGATGGACCGTTAACGGTGATTAACTGTGAACTATTAACGGTGGTTAATTCTAGACGATCAGTGTTTGTGAACGAGGAACGGTTAACAATGGATAACGAAGGGATGCAGAGAGATGTAGCAGAAGAAGATGACGGAAGGAAGCAATCTCCGGCAGCACTGAGGGATAATTTTAAGAAAAAAGGGTGTAGCCATACGGGGCTGAAGGTGTAGCCTTAACACAAAAAGGGTGTAGCCCTCCTTCCCGTATGGCTACACCCTTTCATTTCTATGTTACCGATTACCGGCCCATCCATCGACGGTCAATCCGTATTTATTTCCGACCGTTGATCGTTCGCCGTTCAACAACCGTTCATCGCCGATCGTTCAAAAGCGTTCACTGTTCCGGTGCAAACATCGGGTCCCAAGCAGGCAAACGGATTGGTTTCTGCTTCAGGATTTCCAACACCTTGGGAGTTGCGAATTTCTTCTCCACTACCAGGCGGAACATGTATTCATCAAACCATTCATCCGTCATAATCAGATGTCCCTGATAGCCGTTGGTTGCTCCCCAACTATTTTCTACCATCCATTTCACCGGTTTATTATCTTTGACATCTACCGCCATCAGAGTCATGGCATGGCTCGATCCACTGGCAAACGTCTGCACGCGTTGTTTTTTGTCCATCCCGAAGGTAGTTCCCATCAGCGATGCATAATCATAATTGTTCACGTCGAGCAATCCTCGCTCCGAGTTCAGGAATTTGCCCACATCGCACGAGAAATACATCATTGTGCTGTCCTTCAGTGATGCGATGGCCATCTCCTTGATTTCGTCAGCAGGCAGATTGACGTAGGTCCAGTTACGTCCGTCGTAGCGGTGGCGGTCAAAATCAATTTCGTAACATTTATAATATTCGCGACTCGGATCATTCATCAGCATCACGTAGTTATCCAGCAGGTTCTTGTCACCATATTTTTCCAGGAAAGACATCGGCGTATATTGTGCAGTCTCCACCGGATTTCCTTTCTCGTCCTTGCGTGTCCAGGTAAACTCGGTGGGAGGAATGCCCAAGTTGAGCACCAGCATACGGTATACGGTGCCCAGCATCTCCGTCTTGTCCTTCTCGAGCGCAGGCTGTTTGGCCCCCTTTGCGGCGCGGTCGCGCAGTTGCAGACCATACTCACGCAGTTTTTCGGCAATCAGCCCTGCCATGCGCGATGTATTCTCACTGCTGTTCGTCTCGGGCATCACCTCTTTGGGTACCAGGCCATATTTAGAGACAATGTCAGCCACCCCGGTAAACGTGCCGCCATCACTCAGCGGATTGCGGAAGAGCCATTCCACCATTTTGTCATCCATCGGCTTTTCGCGGGTATCGATAACGCCCTGCAGGAAAAGATTGGCCTTCTCCAGCTGATCCCAGAAGAAGTTGTAGTTCTGCGAAAATTCAAAAGACCCCAGTCCATACCGGGCTATTGCTTTGGCACGCATCACGTTCAGCCCGGTGAACAGCCAGCAACGGCCCGACGACTTCTGATCTGTAATTCCTTTTGAGTCAACTTTGATGGAAAAGTGAGTATCCATCCCCTTCAGGTTGTCCTGATTCAGCGCCAGCTTGCGGATGTCATTGTTACCGATTGCATTGCGGATGGCTTTGTCAGTTGTCGTGCCTTGGTAGCTTTGTTTGATTTGGTTCAGCATTTCCGGACTGATACCTCCCTTGTCTTGCTGCGCGCATACGGTTAGGAATGCGGCACTTAGAGCAAAAACAGATAATATTCGTTTATTCATGTGGTAAAGTAATTTGGTTAATAAAGGAGTCTTCTCCTTTTTCTTTTGCAAAAATAGTATCCTTTTCCGGAACTTTTGTCACAGTATTTAGATTTATTATCTATTTGGGTGAAAACTTATCCAAATAAAATAGTTTCCTTTGCACCAATATTCATACAAAGCAATGAAAAGATATATAATAGGTATATTGATGGCGATCATGCCTGCCGCATTCGTTGCGGCCCAAGACAAAGGCATTTCAACAGTAAAAGACGGACAGACAGCCGTCGGCAACACATTCAACACGGACACAGCCAAGCAAGACAGCACCCCTGCCCTTTCGAAACGTGAACTGCGGCGTCAGCGGGTAGCCCGGCGCAACCTTCATTACAATATTCTCGGAGGGCCCAGCTACACCCCCGACTTCGGCCTGCTGATTGGCGGAAGCGCTTTGATGACTTTTCGTATGAACCCGAGCGACACCACCCAGCAACGCTCCGTGGTACCTGTAGCCATCGCACTGATGTTCAACGGCGGACTCAATTTGTTCTCCAAGCCGCAACTATTCTTTAAAGGCGACCGCTTCCGCATCTTCGGACAGTTCAGTTACAAAAATACACAAGAAAACTTTTACGGCATCGGTTACAGCACCAATAAAGATTATGTGCGCAGCGACACCACCAGCCAGTACCGATACAGTGGATTACAGATCAACCCCTGGTTCCTGTTCCGCCTGGGTGAAAGCAATTTCTTTGCCGGCCCGCAGGTCGACCTCAACTATGATCACATGTACGATCCGGCCAAATACCTTGTCGACCAGCCCTCTTACAAAGCTGCCGGCGGCACGGACAAAGGCTATAAGAACTTCAGTTCCGGTGTCGGCTTCCTGCTGACTTACGACACACGCGACGTGCCCGCCAACGCCTATCGGGGCATGTACCTCGACTTCCGTGGCATGATGTACCAGAAGTTCCTGGGAAGCGACAATAATTTCTACCGCCTGGAGATAGACTACCGCCAATACAAGACTCTGCGCAAACGTGGCGTGCTTGCCTGGACGGCACAAACGAAAAACGTGTTTGGCGACGTCCCTCTCAACAAATACGCTCTCAGCGGTACTCCGTTCGATCTCCGAGGTTACTACATGGGCCAATATCGTGATAAGTCGTCACATGTCGTCATGGCGGAATATCGTCAGATGATCAATACGGACAAAGGCAACTGGGTGAAGCGCATGCTCAACCATGTGGGCTATGTGGCTTGGGCGGGATGCGGATTCATGGGCCCTAACCCGGGAAAAATAGAAGGTGTCCTGCCTAACATGGGTGTGGGTCTCCGCATTGAAGTGCAGCCCCGCATGAACGTCCGCCTCGACCTGGGACGCAACATGGTGAACAAGCAAAATCTGTTCTACTTCAACATGACAGAAGCATTCTAAATAAAATATTACCGCATTCGATGCTTTATTTCTAAAAAAAAGGGGTATATTTAGGGCATTAGTTGCAAATTTGCCTTATCTTTGCACGGATTCCACAAGCAAACAGACAATATATACAATAAATATACCCGTTTATGAAAAGAATACTATTCATATTCATTAGTATACCCCTACTCTTATTTGGTGCAGCTTCTCTTGTATATGCGCAGGAAACCAGCAATTACTCTAAACTGACTACGGAAGATTACACCAACATCTCACTCCCTCCCCTCGATCTGTTGTTCGAAAACGCCAAAGGAGGGCCAGTTTATGAACTAGCAACCATAGAAGAGCAGATCGAACGCAAATTATTGACCAAAGAGAAGAAAGCTGTTCTTGGCTTCATCAATGTAAGAGGTAGCTACCAGTGGGGAAAGTTTGGCAGCGATTATACTTTCACCGATGTTTCAACCCCCATACTTTACAATTACTCAACATCCAAACAGAAAACATACACAGTAGGTGCAGCAGTAAATATACCTCTTGACGACCTGTTTGATTTAGCTCCACGTGTAAGGCGTCAAAAACTAAATGTAACAAAAGCAACTTTAGAACGGGAAGTAAAATTCGAAGAATTAAAACGGGAGATTATAGAGTTGTACGCGACAGCAACTTCACAACTCAATGTACTAAAACTTCGTGCCGAATCCCTCGTACTTGCCAATGTACAATACAACATTGCAGAGAAAGACTTTACCAATAACGCTATCGAATCCGGTACACTTTCACTTGAGAAAGAGAGACAGTCAGATGCATTAGAGGCTTTTGAAAAAAGCAAATTTGAGTTGACTAAAAGTTTAATGATCCTCGAACTGATTACGCGTACCCCAATTTTAAAAAAATAAACTCAATCATTATTATGGATTATATTTTATATCTACTCCGTCCTTTATGGCGTGTTCGTTGGTGGATTATTATAGGTACCTTGATAATCACCACCTTCGTCTACTATCGAGCCGGTAATGCCCATAAAACCTACAATGTAGACACAACCCTTTACACAGGAGTTATATCCGGTTATGGAGTTGAAGATAACGCCATCGCGGCCAATTGGGCGATGGCTCAAAACGCAATAGACAATCTAATTAACATTATACGTTCGGAGAGTACCTTGAAACGAGTATCCATGCGTCTTTTTTCACGTATATTAGTGCAGGGAGATCCGGAAAAAGACCAAAACGGAATAACCTCTTCCAGCTACAATTATGTATATAACCACATGAAAGGTAGTCCGGACGGTAAAACTTTAATTTCACTTATCGATAAAACCAGTGAAGAAAACACACTGAAAAATTTTCAGAAATATGAAAAGCCTGACCGAAATAATTACATATACGGGCTCTTTTATTATCAGCATCCTTACTTCAGTTACACAGCCCTTCAAAATATACATGTAGATAAAATCGGGAATAGCGATTTATTAAGAATTCATTATTCAGCAGGAGATCCAGGTGTAGCCTACAATACAATCACTCTTTTGATGGAAGAGTTTGTTGTAGAATACCGACTCTTACGTTATGGGGAAACCAATAAGGTAATATCTTATTTTAAATCTCAGTTAGACAGTATCGGTAGCGAACTGTCTAAACATGAAGATGACTTGACACAATATAATGTAGACAACCGAATCATTAATTATTATGATGAAACCAAAGAGGTAGCCGCCATTAATAAAGAATTCGAATTAAGGGACCAGAACGTCCGGTTTGCCTATAACAGTTCTAAAGCCATGCTAGCAGAGTTGGAACGGCAGATGGACAGCAATGCCAAACTGGCTATCCAAAATACAGACTTGATAGATAAGCTGAGACAAGCCTCCACACTTACAGGTCGAATCACAGAGATGGAAACCATCTCTTCTTCAGACTCAAATACCGATCAACAACTGCAGAATTATAAAAAGCAACTGGCTCAGACCCGTCAGGAACTTCAAAAAATATCGAATCGATATGTAGGAGGAAAATACAGTAAAGAAGGTATTTCCAAAACTAATATTGTAGAGCAATGGCTTGACCAAACACTTCGCTTTGAGCAAGCGAAAGCAGAGTTGGAAATAGTAGAAAAGAACAGAAAGGAAATGGACGCCAAATACCGTTTCTTCGCTCCGGTGGGTACCACCATTAAACGTAAAGAACGGTTAATCAACTTTTCTGAGCAAAATTATCTGGCTAACCTGAAAAGCTATAACGATGCACTGTTAAGAAAGAAAAACTTAGAGATGACCTCTTCCACCTTTAAGGTACTCAGTCCCGCTACTTACCCGATCAGCCATGAATCGACCAACCGAAAGAAAACAGTCATGATGGCATGTGTAGCAAGCTTTATATTCTTAGTGGCTCTTTTCTTGTTGATAGAACTCACAGACCGGACACTTCGTGACACTATTCGTACTCGCAAGTTGACCGGTTGTCCAATCTTGGGATCGTTTCCCTATTTGACCAAATCAAATCCTATCTATATCCAACAAGATAAGATTGCAACCCAATACCTGACCAACTCTATTCTCAACTTCTTATCTGACAGGAAAGAAGGGCAGCCTTTCATCCTCAATATACTGAGTATCGAAGCAGGTATGGGTAAAACCTATCTTATTGAACGTTTACAAAAACTTCTAGAAAGCAAAGGAATTAAAGTTTGTACACTGACCGACAAGATCAATTTTGATTCTGCTTCGTCTACCTACACACTAGCTCAGAATATCTCGGATTTGCATATTCTTCAGGACGAAGATGTTGTCATCGTAGAGTATCAAAGCCTTGACCGAATTAGTGTACCAACTCTTTTGTTACAAAGTGCCTCAATGAATTTATTAGTTGTCTCAGCCCTTAAAGGATGGAAAAATAGCGACAGAGCCATACTTCGGAAGCTAAAGTTACAGTTGGGCAAGTCCCCTTACCTATACTTAAACAAAGCTCCCAGATACGAAGTGGAAAATTATACTGGAATGCTGCCTCCTTACACCTTTATCCGTCGACTCTTGTATCGTTTGTCCCAGTTTGCATTAACCGAAAGTTTCATAAACTCCCGTGATTCATTAAAAAACAAACGTCAGAATCAAGATGATGATGAATGATGAAGAATTAAATAAAGAAGCGGATTCGGGTAAGTCCGAATCCGCCTTCTATATTTTATTTGCGATCCAATTAATCCTAATCGCAATTGGAATGTTTATGCCCATTCAGATGGGACTTACCACTTTACCCCTGTTCACACTCTTGGCAATTATCACACTTATACGTTGCAATTCACGACAACTGAACAAGAGGCAGGGAAACAACATTATGGTCCACCTGTTTATCTGCTTGGGGATATTCTGTACATTAGAAATGTTTAACAACAACCATGTACAATCAGCATGGAACATCGCCATCACCCATTACTTTTTCTATCCGACAGTCTGTGCTTTTCTGGTTCCCATAGCTATCCGAAACTATAAAGGTGTAGAAATTTTGCTCATCATCTGGTCACTGTTTGTCCTGATGGCATCTTTTAAAGGATATTGGCAAAAAAATCATGGTTTCAACTCCCAGGAACTCTATTTCTTATATAATTTGGGTGGATACCGTACCCATATTATCTGGTCTGGTATCCGTTACTTCTCCTGTTTTTCAGATGCAGCCAATTATGGAGTACATGCTGCCATGGCCGCCACTACATTCGGTATCGCCGCTGCTTTTATCCGAAAGAGACTGATGAAAATTTATTTCATTTTAGTTGCTTTATGTGCCATTTACAGTGTAGCAATCTCAGGTACACGTGCTGCCGTTGCCGTACCGCTTGGAGGAATATTGTTGTATATCATCATTTCGAAAAGCCGAAAAGGCTTCGCTATCAGCAGCATCCTGCTGATAGCCGCCTTCTCTTTTTTCTACTTCACACATATTGGTAATGGAAATGCCTACATCCGAAAGATGCGTTCAGCTTTCCGCCCTAACAAGGATGCTTCCTACATAACGCGAGTCGAGAATCGTGAAAGAATGAAAGAATTAATGTTAACGAAACCTTTCGGTTATGGACTGGGCTTGGCAAAGGGGGAGAGATTTTCCCCTAAAGAGGTAATGCCCTATCCACCGGACTCGTGGCTGGTGGCCGTATGGGTGGAAACGGGCATCGTGGGATTAGTGCTTTATTTACTTATCCACGGAGTGCTTTTCGCCTGGTGCTCGTGGTTGCTGATGTTCAGGATCATGAACCAACGTCTGAGAGGATTGCTGGCCGCATGGCTTTGCATGAATGCCGGATTCTTTGTCGCGGCTTATGCCAACGACGTCATGCAATACCCCAACTCCATCATTGTCTATACGGGCTTTGCTCTCTGCATAGCGGGACCTTACATCGATCCGGTGATGCAGAAAGAAGACGAAGAGCTGGAAAGGGAGAGAAAAGAGAAGAAAAAAGAGATTGATTATTAACGAAATAAAAAAGAATAAAGGGTTCATCACAGACATCCATGAAACAAATACCTCCTTTAATATCTTTTATCACCATCTGTTACAATGGGCTGGACGACACTTGCGTGTTGATAGAATCGCTACGCGACACAATCAGTTCCGTCAGTTATGAAATCATTGTGGTGGACAACGCGTCCCGCCAGGATGAAGCCTCCCTGATACAGGAGCGGTATCCCTTTGTACGGACTCTCCGCAGCGAGAAAAACCTCGGATTTTCGGGAGGAAACAATCTCGGAATACAGATAGCACAAGGAAAATACCTGTTCCTGATCAATAACGACACCTACCTGACCGAAGACGGACTGCCCGCCCTGATAGAACGATTGGAGAGCGATCCCCGCATCGGGGCCGTATCACCTAAAATCCGTTTTGCCTTTCCGCCGCAAAGCATTCAATTTGCCGGATATACCAAGCTCAGCCGGTATACGATGCGCAATAAAGCATTGGGCATGGGATGTCCGGACGACGGGACTTTCGACACTCCACGCCCCAGTGCCTACCTTCATGGAGCTGCGCTGATGCTGAAACGGGAGGTCATCTGGAAAGCCGGACTGATGCCGGAGATCTATTTTCTCTATTACGAGGAGCTGGACTGGTGTACCAGCATGACGCGTGCCGGCTATCAGCTGTGGTACGAGCCGCGCTGCACCATCTTCCACAAAGAGAGCCAAAGTACCGGGCGGCAAAGCCCCCTCCGCACCTTTTATATGATGCGAAATCGAATGCTTTACGCCTGGCGCAACCTCTCGGGAATGGAACGTTGCTTGGCTATCGCTTACCAAATGTTGATCGTAGCTCCCAAAGACAGCCTGTGCTTCGTCCTGAAAGGAAAGCCCAAGCTGGCAAAAGCCGTCTGGCACGGAGTGAAGGCTTTCTGGAAGCTGTGTTGAGTGACAGTCCACCACAGATTACACAAATTAACACAGAGAGGAGTCATTTTCTTGGGGGATATCCATAAACGAGAAAGTGAAATCTGGTGGAACTCTCTGAGATTCTGTAAGATTCAGTAAGCCTCTGCCGAAATATATCCTCTGCGTTAATCTGTGTAATTTGTGGTGAATCACAACCGAACCAATTTACATAAATATATCGACCCATAACCCATATTAAGACTTATGATACTAATACTAACCTTGATCGACTGGCTCCTGTTTATACCACTGGCACTCTGCGTAGCCTATCTATTGGTGTATGCCATTGCGTCCAAGTTCTACCGTGCTCCTCTCTATCCAGAAGCAAATAAGCAGCACCGCATCGCTGTTTTTTTCCCAGCTTACAAAGAAGACAAAGTTATCATCGACTCCGTCCGCTCTTTCCTCGGGCAGGACTACCCCAAGGAATTGTATGACGTGTATGTTATCTCGGACCACATGCAGGACTCCACCAACGAAACCTTGAGTCAACTTCCCATCCGCCTGCTGACAGCTACCTATGAGGACAGTTCCAAGGCCAAAGCGCTCCTGCTGGCCATCAATGCCATCGAGGAGGAAGGAAAGGCCGGAGGCTTGCGCGACCGCCAACTGGCCCTTATGTATGACATTGCCGTGGTGATGGATGCTGATAATGTGACCGTACCCGGTTTCCTGTCCGAAGTGAACCGCGCCTACTGTACCGGGGTCTGGTCGATGCAAGCCCACCGCACTGGTAAAAACCTGAATACGGACATCGCCCTGCTCGACGGGGTGAGCGAGGAGATCAACAACGGATTCTTCAGAAGCGGGCACAACGCCCTCGGACTATCTGCCGGGCTGGCCGGTTCGGGAATGGCTTTTCACTACTTCTGGTATTACAACGCCGTGCAAGAACTGGAGACTGCAGGAGAAGACAAAGAGCTGGAGCTTGCGCTCCTCGAGTGCGGGATACACACTGTCTATCTGGAACACCTGCCCGTCTACGACGAGAAAACGCAGAAAAAAGAGAACATCAAGAAGCAACGCCGACGCTGGATGGCAGCGCAATTCGGCATTTTGTGCGAGGGACTGTCCTTCATAAAATACGTCAAGCAGATGGAAGGATGGTGGCGATGGTGGCCTACTTTCGATCTTGTCGACAAGATTATCCAATGGATGCTCCCTCCACGCCTGGTGCAACTGGCCGCTGTTTTCGGATTCACGCTGCTCACCACACTGGTCTACCGTCCGGCAGCGCCTAAATGGTGGATGTTGTCGGCAGCACAGATTGCCGCCATGTTTATCCCTGTTCCAGCCCGCCTGCTCAACGGTAGGCTACTGAAAGCACTAATGCAGGTGCCTTCGCTGGCATTGGGCACCATAGCCAGCCTGTTCCACCTCAAAGGGGCCAACAAGAAATTTATACATACCGAACACGGTGAGTGACACGAGTTCACTACGGAAGTCCGCAGAGTTCCACTGATTTTTTAATCTTTCGTTAATAAATATCCCCCAAAGGACTCCTCTTTGCGAGAACCTGTGTAATTCTATGGTGAAACTATACTCATTTTTATTCCGATTCCCCCTCTTGAACTGCCGAATCACTCACTATATCTCTGTTGCCGCTGCAGTCTGGTTGGATACTTACCAGCGCCAGCTACCAAGAGATATTCAATGAAATCATCCCTCAAAATTTATCCTTATCTCTGAAAGCTGAGAACCTGAACAAATTTTCATATGGATTTTACCGATCTGTTTTGAATTTCTTTTCGGTCTATTTTTCATTTTTTATCTATCACATAGTTCGCTATGTTTCCCACAAAAGCGAGAAAATGTCCTCAAACACAAATTTCAAAACAATATCGACCAAAATTTAAATAGGAACTTAAAGATTCATTATCATTTTTTATTATTACTTTTGCCATTCGAGATCATAAAAAGAATAGCTGCACAGATCTGTACATTGCCATCATAAAGGCAAATTGATTGTGATGAATAGTCAAAAAGCATCTTGTGGGGCAAACAAAACAGACTCATTATGAAAATAGTTTTCTTATGTGACTCCATCTTTTCGTATGGAGGTGTACAAAAAGTTTTAGCTGTTATTGCCACAGAATTGTCGAAGTACAATGATGTGATCATACTGACTCATGATAAAGCAGAAGAGAGTGACGCCACGATGTACGGCCTTGACCGCTCTGCAGTAAAAATAATATTTATGCACCGCGACAGACCTGCAGCCTGGGAATATCTACCATGCAAGACCTATAGTTTTCTATACAAAAAGGTGTTGCCACACAAAAAAATCTTTTCAATAATCTACAATCATAGTTCTTTTTCATATACACAGCAGAAGAGACTTGAGGAACACCTGAACCGGATTCAAGCTGATATCGTAATAGGTGTACATGCTTTCATCTCAATAAAATTAGCCATTATCCGGAAAAGACTAGAAGCCAAGAAGGTGATAGGCTGGATACACACCTCCTATGAAGCTTTATTCGACCCTCAAGGAGCTTATCTACCTAGACAAAAAGAGCAGTTCCGATACATCATTCCCAACCTCAACTCAGTGATCGTCTTGACCAGACACGACCGCATACTATATAAAAGCCAGTTGAACATCGAAACGATCACGATACACAACCCCGTAACCCTTGAAGAAACACACATACTACCGAAGGAACGGATACAAAAAAGATTTCTAGCCATAGGAAGATTATCTCATCAGACAAAAGGCTTCGACTTGCTTATAGAAGCGTTTGCCCAGTTCCGCCTCAAACATGACGGATGGATGCTCGACATCATAGGTGAAGGGCCCGAAGAACCACTCCTTAGAAATCTGATTCGTAAGCACCGGATGGAGAATTCCATAAAAATACATCCGTTCACGCAGAACATAGCATCTTATTATTCTGCCTCTGATGTCTTCATTTTGAGTTCACGGTGGGAAGGCTTTCCACTTGTGTTGTGTGAAGCGATGTCAATGGGACTACCCGTCATTGCCTCAGATCTTCCAGTGGTAAAAGAGATACTGTCCGATGAACAAGACTGCCTAATATTTCAAAACGGCTGTGTGGCAAGTCTGGCAGAAAAAATGGACAGAATGGTGACCTTAAAAGACATTCACACCATGGGAAAGGCCGCATTCGCAAAATCGCGGCATTTCTTGGTATCGGATATTATCGAACAATGGAAAAAGTTAATTAATGACTAAAACAAACCCAATGTCATCTATCAAACAACAACTCTTGTCTGGAGTGTTCTATACCGCTCTAGCCAAATACAGCGGCATCATCGTATCTTTGGTCGTGGCTGGCGTATTAGCACGACTTATTTCACCGGACGACTTCGGTATCATGGCTGTTGCCACTGTCATCATCGCTTTCTTTAACCTATTTACAGATGTGGGACTCTCACCCGCCATCATCCAACACAAAGATTTGACTACCGAAAATCTATCAGACCTTTTCTCGTTTACCATTTGGACCGGAATCGGGCTATCTCTGCTCTTTGCAGCCGCCTCGTGGCCCATAGCGGCGTATTATGACCGCGACATTCTGCGCATCTTATGCCAGCTGCTGGCCATCAACCTATTTTTCGCTTCCGCCACCATCGTCCCCAATGCACTGTTCTACCGCAATAAAGAATTTAAGTTTATAGCCCTACGGAGCTTCGTCATTCAATTGATTGCCGGAGCAGCGGCGGTGACTGCCGCCCTTTGCGGAGCAGAACTTTACGCACTTGTCATAGGCCCTATCCTGTCAGGTATACTGATCTTTATCATTTCGATCCGCCATTATCCACAACATCTCAGACTCACATTGGGACGAAACGTGCTGCGACAGATTTTCTCTTATTCCGCCTACCAGTTCCTCTTCAACATCATCTGCTACTTCAGCCGTAACCTCGACAAGCTACTGATAGGTAAATACATGGGCATGTCTTCTTTGGGTTATTACGAGAAGTCATATCGCCTAATGATGCTGCCCTTGCAGAACATCACCCAAGTGATCACCCCAGTTATGCACCCCATTTTCAGCGACTACCAGAACGATCTTGAACGTTTGGCATCGGGTTACGAGCGCATCGTCCGCTTTCTCGCCTTCATCGGGCTACCGTTGAGTGTACTGCTTTACTTTACCGCAAGCGAAGTAACGCTGATTATTTTCGGCGACCAGTGGATGCCCTCCATACCGATATTCCAAATACTCACCTTGTCAGTAGGTATACAGATCATTCTCTCCTCATCTGGCTCTATCTTCCAGGCTGCGGGTGATACGAAAAGTTTGTTTATATGTGGTCTGTTTTCGTCGGCACTCAACGTGACAGGTATCCTGCTGGGTATTTTCTGGTTCGGCACGCTTGAGGCTGTGGCTATCTGTATCACAATCACCTTCACCGTCAATTTCATACAATGTTACTGGATGATGTACCGGATAACGCTACACCGTAGCCTGCGGCATTTAACAATCCAACTTGTTTCACCGTTCATTGTGAGTATACTGCTAATAGCCGTTCTCTATCCGCTCAATCTACTAACTCGAGAGGGTAATATTTTTATGACCCTAATTGTAAAAAGCATTATATTTTTCTGTATATTTGGGTGCTATATACAGTTGACTGGTGAATACAACATCATCGGCAAGGTAAATAGCATCATAAACAAACATAAAAGCAGGACGTAAAAACCCCATCCTGAAAACAAAACAAACCATGAAAGCACTGTTTCTTATATTTCACGGATTTGAGGAAGCAAACGGTATCAGTAAGAAAATTCGATACCAAATAGAAGCGCTCAAAGAATGTGGCCTGCAAGTAGACACCTGTTGGCTGGACGATGACCGTAATCACAAGCGGCGGATGATAAACGACAGCACTCTAAACGACTACGGCACAGGAATAAAAGGTAAAATCTTAAAACGAACAGAATATGGCAGCATTCTAAAATACGTAACAGAAAACGACATATCAATGATATACGTACGCTATGTCCACAATGCGAGTCCCTTTACCATCCACCTAATGAAACAGCTCAAAAAGACAGGCGCACGCATCGTGATGGAGATTCCCACTTATCCCTATGGTCAGGAATATAAAGGACTCCCGCTACCCTATCAACGCATATTGTTCTTCGACAAGTGTTTCCGTAAACAACTGGCACGCTATGTAGATAAGATTGTCACCTTCTCCGATCATGAGCAGATATGGGGACGCCCCACCATCAAAATCTCTAACGGAATCGACTTCAGCCAAATCAGAGTCAAGCAACCGAGCCCGCCACACACTGACCTACGGCTAATTGCGGTAGCAACAATTCACCCTTGGCACGGATTCGACCGGGCCATCGAAGGACTGGCACTATATTATCAAAAAGATCCGACCAGAAAGGTCTGTCTACACATCATCGGTTCAGCAGTTCCAGAAGTACTGTTGCAATACCGGCAATCTGTACGGAAAAACAGATTGGAACCCTACGTGTTCTTCCACGGGCCGCTCTTTGGAGAGGCATTGGACAAGATGTTCGATGAGTGTGACTTCGGGATCGGAAGTTTGGCACGCCACAGGAGTCGGATCGACAAAATAAAAACACTGAAAAATCGGGAATATGCTGCACGTGGCATCCCGTTTGTCTACTCTGAAACCGACGACGACTTTGAAAACATGCCTTACATCCTGAAAGTCCCGGCAGACGAAACACCGCTAGATATAGAAGCAATCATCCGCTTTTCCAACTCGGTCCACCTCTCTCCCACCTGGATCAGAGAGTCCATTAAGGAAACTTTATCATGGCAGAAACAAATGCGATGCGTTATAGAAGAAACTCTGAAATAAAACCAACAGAAAAAACTGAAATGAATATTCGACAACTGACAGACAACATCCGGTACAAAATGAAATACGGCTCCACAGTAGAGTGGTACAACTTTTGGTACATCGTCTTGAGACGACGCCAGAAAGTAATCCCACAAGTGGCTTCTATCGACGAGACAATCCGCCAGATCGCAAGTGAAAGATGCTCCGTCAGCCGCTTTGGCGACGGAGAGATATTACTGACCCAGGCGTCGAAAAACATTGGTTTCCAGAAAGGAGACCCCGCACTTGCCGAGAGGCTCAAGGAAGTGCTAAAAAGCCACGAACAAGGGCATCTGGTTTGTGTGTCGGACGTATTTCAACATTTAGAACGATACAACCGGAAAGCACGCCGCTTCTGGCGGACACATTTTTTCATTTACGGCCCGTGGTGGGACTGTTTACTGGTTCCAGGACGAAAATATTACAACACGTTTGTCACTCGTCCCTACATGGACTTCGCTTCGAAACAAGATTGCGGACGATGGTTCCGAGACATGAAAGCCATTTGGGAAGACAGGGACATCGTTTTTATCGAAGGAGAAAAAAGCCGTCTGGGAATCGGTAATGACCTCTTTGACAATGTGCGAAGCATTCATCGTATTTTGTGCCCGCCCTGTAATGCGTTCAGCCGCATTGACGACATTATCGCTGAAGCCCTGAAGCAGAGCAAGGATGTATTGTTCCTAATCGCGTTGGGGCCTACGGCCACAGTATTGGCTTATGACCTCTTCAAATCCGGATATCAAGCCATAGATATCGGACACGTAGACATCGAATACGAATGGTGGCGAATGCGCGCACGGCGAAAAGTGAAACTTGAACGAAAATATGTGAACGAAGTCCCCGATGGAAACCGGGTGGCTGACGCAGGAGAAGAATATAAGAGGCAAATAATCGCAAAAATAAGTTGAGTATTATGAAAATAGTCTATTATCTCCCAGCCCTTTATGCCCCAGGAGGATTGGAACGCATTATCACGTTTAAAGCCAATTACTTTGCCGATCATTTGGAAGGCTATGAAATCTATATCCTTACCTCAGAGCAGATAGGACGCCCCATTTATTATAATTTGTCACCCAAAGTAAAGCACATTGACCTGAATGTGCCTTTCGACTGGCCCTTTAACCAATCACGCATCAACAAACTCTTAAAATATCCATATCATTATTGGCTGTTCAAAAATCGTTTCTCAAAGACACTGAAAAAGTTACATCCCGACTTTACAATTTCAACCCTGAGAAGGGAGCTAAACTTCATTTCTTCCATCCACGACGGAAGTATCAAAATCGGAGAGTTTCACGTCACCCGCCATTCATATGGAGTGGGTAGCAAAGAATACGGAAAGTCGATAGTGGGAAAGCTTAGAAGATATTGGGAGAAATCATTCCTGAATCACTTGCAGCAGCTCTCTAAGATAATCATATTAACCCATGAAGAGAAAGAATTATGGCCGGAACTTACGAATCTTTGCGTTATTCCGAACCCAATTATTATCCCCTCCGACCGACAATCGGATTGTACCTTGAAGCAGGTAATAGCCGCCGGAAGATACGCTCCGCAAAAAGGATTCGACCTATTGATAGAGAGTTGGTCCATAGTCACTAGACAGCACCCGGACTGGAAGTTGCATATTTATGGAGATGGCGTCTTGCGTACTTCACTACAGCAACAGATTGATCAGGCAGGCATCGGACAAACTTGTTTTCTGGAACCCACCACCGAGCATATCGCCGACAAATACTGTGAAAGTTCCATCTTTGTACTCTCCTCCCGGTTCGAAGGATTTGGAATGGTTATAACGGAAGCAATGGCGTGCGGAGTTCCTCCCGTAGCGTTTGCATGTCCATGCGGCCCCCGCGATATCATTGAGCACGGAAAGAACGGAGTATTAGTACAACCGGAAGATATAAATGAATTAGCCGCACAAATAAATGATCTGATAGAAAACGAAGACAAACGAAAGAAGATGGGACGAGAGGCCCAAATACGATCACGCCGTTTTTTGATGAAGAACATTGCGAAAGAATGGAAAACGTTATTTGAAACCTTAAAGAACGATGAAAAAGTGGTATAATAAATATCTGAATTTGTTTGGCAAACCGTTATCAGAACTGCCAGAAGAGACGATTGAAAAGGTCAAACTGTCCATACAGCAACGGCAATCCGAACAACCTTTGGTTTCGGTGGTACTAATCGCCCATAACGAAGAACCCCATTTGCTGAGCTGTCTTTGGTCATTGGCGAACAATCAGACGGACTACCCTATTGAAATATTAGTCGTCAATAATCTTTCAACAGATCGTACAGAAGAATTGCTCCAAAAATTGGGAATACGCTATTTGAACGAGATACAAAAGGGTCCCGGACACGCACGCCAATGCGGTCTTAGTCATTCGAGAGGAGTGTATCATCTTTGTATCGATGCTGACACAATGTATCCCCCCCATTATATACACACACATATCAGGGAACTTCAAAAAACAGGTGTAGCATGTACGTACAGTTTGTGGAGCTTCATCCCCGACGACGATCACTCACGATGGGCGCTATGGATATATGAAACATTGAGGGACATCCATCTGCGAATACAAGCCATCAAACGTCCAGAACTATGCGTACGCGGAATGGCTTTTGGTTTCAGAACCGATTGGGCGCGTCGCTTCGGATTTCGCACCGACATCCGGCGCGGAGAGGACGGCTCACTGGCATTGGCACTGAAATCTTGTGGAAAAGTGGTATTCATAACCAGTCGAAAAGCTCGAGTGTTAACCAGCAACGCCACCATTAACACGGACGGTTCATTATTCAACAGCTTCCGGATACGGTTCTTAAAAGCAATAAACGGCTTTACCGGACTCTTTACAAAAAAGAAAAAGTATGAGGATAAAGACTCCAACCTGCTGAATTTTTAAATCAGAGAGGCACACTCCAATAATCAAAACATAAAAATATCACTTCAACAAAGAATATACGATGAATAAATTATTTCAAATATACGCCACTCTCTTTGCTATCTGCCTGTGCACATCCTGCATTGATGAAAAAAGCCTGTATATAACCCCTCAGAAAATATCATACCTGTATCCTTACGCAAATGAAAAGAGTCATTCGGACGCGGAAATTACTATTGAACTAAAAAATGGCCATGTATCCGCCCAGGAAATCATCGAAAACGGAATATGCATCCCACCGCTCAAATACAACAAATCGATGTTAGTGATGCTGACGCAGGACGATTGCATACACACGGCATTCTGCCGCACATGGGCGGTCATTCATGGAAAACCGGTTTCCGATTCAAACCCTTTCAGACTGGCATCGGCCGGCGCTCACCAATTACTCTATGACGCTCACCAATTATTAAACGGAGATTTACCTCCTAACATTATAACTGCTCAAAAGACATTGGGATGTACGGACGGATGTGGGAATGAAACCCGTTTCAGTTTCACCACGACAATAGCGCCCGAAGAAAAATGGATGAACGTGCAGTCGAAAGTCATGTTCAGCGAAACGACCGATTATGCACGCTTCTACAACAAATCAGGGTTATCATGGTACGATATAGTCGAGTTATTGAACTATGGAACAGGCATAGCTTTTCATGATGTAAAAGCTGCCGATGTAAATGTAGCTGAAAACATCCGGGAACATTTCATCATAGCTCAAGACAGCATATTGAAACATTTAGCAGGAAGAGGGTGCAAGATGCTTGCAGAACCCAATGGAAATAAAACATATCTGGAAGCCGCACAAGCCTACGAACCTATCCGGACCCTTACCGCACAGACCGGAACAATCAGGCTCAACCCCTTCAGTGTGAACGGGGACCTATCGAAAAAAGTGCTGCACAGAGCATTTTATAATTCACCAGCCGAAGTGAAAAATGCGATAGAAACCCAAATGAAAGTGCCAGCGGAAACGAGAGAAGCAGTCCACATAGGTGTACACAACACAGACAACGGATGGACCGACTTCCTCCTTTGGCTGAACGACACTTATGGCAAAGATGGCGAAGATTGCGTATGGATGCCCGGTCAGGAAGAATATTATGAATATAATTATTACTGTACACACGGAAAAATTGGAAAGAGCGTAGACGGGCAAACACTTAAACTAACCGTCAACTTGCCGAGCCAGGAATATTTTTATTACCCTTCAGTCACCATCAACCTGAAAGGACTGAAGAAAGAAGACATCAAGTCGATAGAAAGTAACAGTGCTGTCACCGGACTGTCTTACGGAAATTATCAGGACGGAGTCATGCTGAACATTGACTGCCGACGGTTCCTGGTTGAACACGCTACGCACTTTGTAGAGCAATATGAAAAAGACAAAACAAACCAATCGAACAAAGCAGACGCACTCTACTTTGTAAACATGCTTAAAGAATCAAGTAAGAAAGCCGAATTATTGAACCGAATAAAATAAGAGATACTATGATGACAACACTGCAAATCCTTTTCTGGCTCTCCCTCTTCCTCGTATTCTATACCCACCTGGGATACGGAATACTGCTTTACATGCTGGTCAAACTGAAGGAACTCTTTGTGAAACCTGTCCGGCGACAGCTCCCCCCGGACAAGAGACTGCCGTACGTGACACTCTTCATCACAGCCTTTAACGAAGAAGAGGTGGTGGACGAGAAGATGCGTAACTGCCTCGGGCTGGACTACCCGGCGGACAAGCTGCACATCGTGTGGACCACCGATGGAAGCAACGACTCTACCAACCAGCGACTGGAAAACTGGCCGCAGGCCACCGTCCACTTCCAACCCCTGCGGCAAGGAAAAACGGCCGCCATGACACGGGGCATGATGCTGGTGGACACGCCGCTCGTAGTGTTTACCGATGCCAATACGATGCTCAACCGCGAAGCGATACGCGAAATAGTCCGAGCTTTTGAAGACCCGAAGGTGGGATGCGTTGCCGGCGAGAAAAGGATAGCCGTGCAAGAAAAAGACGGTGCGGCGGCCGGAGGAGAAGGCATATACTGGAAATATGAATCGACACTGAAAGCACTGGATGCACGCCTCTACTCCGCCGTGGGAGCCGCAGGCGAACTATTTGCCGTACGCCGGGAGCTCTTCACAGTGATGGAACCGGACACGTTGCTGGACGACTTCATCCTGTCGTTGCGCATCGCCATGCAGGGATACAAGATAGCATATTGCACGCAGGCGTATGCCATCGAAAGCGGATCGGCCGACATGCGCGAGGAGCAGAAGCGGAAAGTGCGTATCGCAGCCGGCGGACTGCAATCTATCTGGCGGCTGAGAGAACTGCTCAATCCGTTCCGTTACGGAATGCTGACGTTCCAATACGTATCGCATAGAGTGCTGAGGTGGTCTCTGGCACCGGTGCTGCTGTTCGCGCTGCTTCCACTCAACATCGCCATTCTACTGGCGGGGGGCTCCCCTGTCTGTTACGGCACCATCCTGGCACTCCAGCTCCTATTCTACATCATGGGAGGATGGGGCTACTACCTTTCTACCCGGCAAGTGAAAAACAAGCTGCTCTTCATCCCGTATTATTTCCTATTTATGAACATTAACGTAATGAAAGGTGTTAACTACCTTCGTAAAAAGAAAGGAACAGGAGCATGGGAAAAAGCCAAAAGAACAAAAACGGAATCCTTAAACCAATAAATCGGACAAAGCATGGATAGAATATTGCATGACGTAGACAATGCCCACAAGATACTTCAACTGACATCCGACACACTGATCTTGGTGGACAAAAACGGCACGTGTCTGGACATCGACCCACACAGCGATTTGTGGTTCCTGCAAGAAGACAGACTCTTGGGGAAAAATCTGTTCAACCTGCTTCCCGACCATACCTTCCAGAAACTGCTACCGGACTTCAGGCGGGTGACCCAACAGGGGATAACGGTGAACCGCAACTACCGGCTGCCACTGGAAGGGGGCGAAACGTATTACTTCAAATGTATCATGCAGCCGTACGACGGTGACAAGGTGCTGTGCCAATATCGCGACATCACGGCGCGCAGCAACGTGAAACTGCAACTGGAACGCACCAACTACGAGCTGAAGGAGATACAAAAAGCGGCACAAATAGGGCAATGGAAATATTCATCGCGAGAGAAGACATTTTATTACCGAGGATACAACGGAATCGTATGCACGGAAGAAGAGCGGAGCATCAACTTTCAGGATTACTACGAAACCATCCTGAGCGAAGACCTGCCCGCCGTGAACACGTGGATGGAAGCCAACCGCCGCGAACTCTTAAAGGAATACATCGAATACCGCATCCTGCTGGAAGGACAGGTATATTATATGCGCCAGCAATGCTACCTGCGGAATGAAGAAGAAGATGGCAACATCGTCCTGGAAGGGTATATACAGAACATCACCGACATACAGCGGAAACGAAACGACATCAACACGCTGACGCATGCCATCAACAATGCCAAAGAAAGTGTGTACGCGGCACGCAGAGACGGCACGCTGATATTTGCCAACAGGCAGTTCAGGCTGAACCACCGGATCGCGGAACAGGCGGACTTGTCACTGATACGGGTGTTCGATGTCGTGGGCGATATGACCTGCATAGAGGACTGGGAAGAACGTTACCGCAGTATACGGGAAGGCCAAACCCTCAATTTCCTGGCCTACCACCCCCTGAAGCACGATAAAAACACACTGGCCTTTGAAGGCACCATGTACAGTGTGACAACGGACGACGGAGAAGAAACCTTCTGGTCGTTCACCCATGACATATCGGAACGTATCCGGTACGAATCGCAGATCAAACGCTTCAATCGCATCATGGATACTACGATGGAGAACATCCCGGCAGGTATCGTGGTAAAAGATATCGAGAACGATTTCAGGTACATCTACCGTAACCGGGAGTCGTACAACCGGGACATCAGCTCAGAAAACGCCATCGGAATGAACGACTTCGACTACTACCCGCCGGAAATGGCACAGCAGAAGCGAAAAGAGGATATGGAAATTGCCGCTACCGGAAAAGGGATGCACTGGATTATGGAGGGCAAGGACAAAAACGGAAATCTGCTGATTCTCGACAAGCAAAAAATCATGGTGGAAAGCGAGGACTTCTCTCCCATCATTGTCAGCATCGAATGGGACATCACCCAGCTGGAACTGATGCGCCGTGAACTGATAGAATCGAAAGAGAAAGCGGAAACATCGGACAAACTGAAGTCGGCTTTCCTTGCCAACATGAGCCACGAGATACGCACGCCCCTCAATGCCATCGTAGGATTCTCGCGCATCATCTCGGAGAGTGACAATGCGGAGGAAAGGAGGGAGTATTACGAGATTGTAGACGCCAACAACGAACGGCTGTTGCAACTGATCAACGAAATATTGGATCTTTCCAAAATAGAGTCGGGCATCGTAGAGTTCACTTACGGGCCGGTGAGGCTGCACACACTTTGCAAAGAGATTCATGATGCACACGTATTCCGCTGTCCGCAGGGAGTGGAACTGAGGTTCGACTCGCCGGATGAAGCGCTGAGCATCCACTCGGACAAGAACCGGATCTTCCAGGTATTCTCTAACCTGATAGGCAACGCGTTCAAATTTACCACAGAAGGCAGCGTAAGCTATGGTTACAAACAGGAAGGCGAGCGAGTTGTATTCTACGTCAAAGATACCGGACTGGGTATCGAGCCCGAAAAGCTGGGAAGGGTATTTCAACGGTTTGCCAAACTGAACAATTTTGCCCAGGGCACAGGTCTGGGATTGTCAATCTGTAAAACGATCATCGAACGGCTAGGCGGAGAGATTGCGGTCTCCTCGGAAGTGGGCACAGGAACCACATTCACCTTCTGGCTGCCTCTTGAGAATGTCATACAAGATACGGAAACGGGAACGAACAGCCACTTGCCCGGCGAAGCCGTCGGAACACAGCCGTCGGAAGTGCTCCCGGCCAAAGAGGATACGCCCTGCCCCAAAGAGGAAACGACGGAAAAGGAGGAGGACCTTCGGGCAACCGCAGCCGGAACGGAGAAAGCCACCATACTGATAGCCGAAGACACAGACAGCAACTTCGACCTGCTGAACGCTATTCTGGGTAGAAAATACCACTTAGTACGCGCCAAAGACGGCATGGAGGCCGTGACCATGTATGACGAGGTAAATCCGGATCTGATATTGATGGACATCAAGATGCCTAACTTAGACGGACTGGAAGCTACCAGAATTATCAGGCAACTGTCCGCGGAAGTACCCATCATTGCACAAAGCGCATATGCTTACGAACACGACCGGAATGCAGCCGAAGAAGCCGGATGCAATGACTTTATCTCAAAACCGATCGCTCAGGAAAAGCTAAAGGAAAAGATAAAGAAATGGCTGAAATAAACCAATTCACCACGGATTACACGGATTGACACGGCTCTCCTCGGAGTCTGTCTGAATTCCGCTTGAGATCAACCGGATAAATAATCAATCTGCGTTAATCCGTGTAATCTGTGGTGAACTAAAATGCGAAATTCAAAACAATGGGAAAGAAAGCTGTATCCAAACTATTTTATTGTACGTCTATTGCACTGACTTTTGTCCTGGCCGGCATCACCATTGCCGGAGCATTCGCCGGACACATACCTCCCGAGCACTCCACTCTGATGCCTTTCATCGGGCTGGCGCTGTCAGGACTGTTATTGATCAATCTTGTCGCCGCCATTTACTGGGGGATTCGCCGGAGGTTCTGGATCATCATTCCGTTGATAGCCATAGCTGCCAACTGGCAATATCTGGGTCGGATCTTCCAACCTCCTTTCACGGTCGGAGGAAAAGAGGCAAATACACTGAAAATAGCGACATACAACGTTGACAGTTTCGGTAACGAGCAGTCGGGATATTCGTGCAAGGAGATTGCGGCTTATATGAAAGAGCACCGGGTGGACATTATCTGCTTTCAGGAGTTTGCCGGCAACCGGTACTTTACTTCAGACAGTATACGGAACGCATTTGCAGACTGGCAGTATGCCGTCATTCCGCAAGCTTCGGACAGTACACCTATCTTGCAGGTAGCTCTGTTCAGCAAATATCCGGTGAAGGACAGCAGACTGATCACTTACCCCGATTCAAAGAATTGCAGTATGTGGTGCGATCTGGACGTAAACGGACAAACGGTTCGTGTTTTCAATAGCCACCTGCAAACAACGGAGGTCAGCCAAAATAAGCGCAGACTGGAAAGGGAACTGGCTAAAAACGAACTGACAGGCAGAGAGGAAGCAGTGGCCAAGCAATTGTTGGAGGGACTCAACGAGAACTTCAGGAAACGTGCGGCGCAGGCAAAGACTTTGGAACAATTAATCCGCACCACCCCCTACCCTATACTGGTTTGCGGTGACTTTAACTCTCTCCCATCGTCCTACACATACAGTACCGTGAAAGGTGACAATCTTCAAGACGGATTCCAGACTTGCGGACATGGGTACATGTATACGTTCCGGTACTTTAAACGCCTGCTGAGAATCGACTATATTTTCCATTCCAAAGAATTTAAAGGGGTAGATTACTATTCGCCTGACCTCAATTTGTGCAGTGATCATAATCCGGTAGTGATGGAGGTGAAGATGTAAACGGGAATGTATCTAAACGCCTTTTCACCCCCATAACTCTCTCGTTATAATATAAAAGAAGGCCGTCCTGATTACTCAGAGCGGCCTTTCTTAATTATAAATGAATTAGTTTTCTTATTCTACTTTCTTCAAAGAGTCTGCAACATATTCAAACTGTCCTTTACCTGTCACTTTATACTTAATGGTATATTGTGTGGTAGAAGAGCCATCGTAAATGGCAAAGTTAATTGTATAGAACACATCTACACCTTCCACAACATCCGCACTACCATAGATTGCTTTCAATCCCGGAAGGAATGCTTCTGGCAAACGTTCGAACATCAACTTTGTCAGATCGGCATCTGACATGTTACCATAAGCGGCAGCATTTTGTTCTCTCCACTTCGCCGGGCGGAAATCAAAATTGTTCTGATAAGCAGAGCTACCATAATAATATTCATTATTACTCTTACCACTAAATATAGGCGCATATTCTTGTCCCTTATTGGCAATCACCCAATCGGTGATGGTCTGATAGAATGCAGCAGTTTCTGCATCGCCCTTTTCTGCCTTCAAAGTAACCACAGTGCTCGGGTCAAAGTTCCACTTTCCGTCAGACAATACAAACTGCTCTGTCTTATCGACAATACGTGTATTCAACTCCCATCTCGCTTTTTCGGCAGAATAAGTGTATTCATCACTGTAGATCTTCAAATCAGTACCATTATAATATCTGTAGACTACTACACGTGCATCGCCATCAACAGGATATGCCACCATCTTAGACAAATAAGCAGGCAAATAGTTCACAGCCGGAACATCAGAAGTAAAGTAGCGTTTACTCTGTCCCATATCTCCGTAATCGGCATATGTCAGGACATATACGCTATTGCTCTTATTCTTCCAGTTCTTTCCATCGTATACTTTCACCGCGTAAGTAGGAGTAGAAAGACTGTTAGCCGGAATGGAGGTACCTACCATAATGTTATCGATCTGATAAGTAGTGGTTTTCTTATTGGCACCATCACCTTCGTACTTAAAGGCTACATACACCTTCTTGCCTGCATAAGCTGACAAAGGCACTTTACCTGCAGAAGCAAACGTACCGTAACCACTTGTCGGCTTGGTAGGAATGCTGAAATCTGAAGTCACATCAACCCAGTTGGCAGTACCGACATTTTCACCATCGAAATTCTCTGAAATAAGCACTGACAAGCAGCTGGCATTATAGTATCCCACGGTCACGTCAAAAGCGAGATAATCACCGGCAGTAACAGAAATAGCAGGGGTAACCATCCAGCCGACGCATGCCCCTTTCGTACCGTTTGCCGAATACTGAACATACTGGTTATCATCATAAGAAGTAACCTTCCACTGAGTGTCACCGGTAGAGCTGATAAACCAGCCTTTGAGCTCTTTCAAATCTCCGGTAGGAAGCGCCTCGAAGTTTTGCCACATCAACGGATTCTCCAACTGTCCCTCTCCCAACTTATAGTCAACGAAAACAGCTGTTCCCTTTTCGGCATCTTTGAACTTTTCGTTCAGGATCTTAGACATCTGACCTTCTGTCTTTTCATTCAGATAAGGCGCAAATGCATTCTCACCATAAACCAACTTGTATTCGGCATCCGTCGGTTTCAGATATTTCACCGAAGCATACTCCGACAGCAAAGAAGACATCGCTTCTTTGTACTTATACGTAATCTTTGCACTCGAACCCTTATCAGCAGTGTAATACTTATCAAGCAAGAAAGCAGGTATGTAATCCGCTCCCGTGATCTTCTCTGTCAGATACATGTTAGTCTTCACATTCTCAAGATCCTTAGACACACCGGCATCTGTAGCAATCTTCTTATTGGTCGAATTTGAGCTGATAGTTGCATAGTCAGCATCAGTCAGCGTATACTCTATCTTCATCAAATTCGTCGGTTGGGTCATATCGTCCAATCCTTCGAAGTTGTCATCGTTATATTTACAGCCGGACAGCAGAATCAACGACACCGCTACAGGCATTAATAGATTTCTATTCATAATTTAAACTTCCTGTTTTTAGATTAGAAATTAACTTTTAATCTCAAGCTATAAGTACGGCCGAATCCGTAGAACACATTGTAAGCGGTCTTCCAATCGTGATTGCTACCATCTGTCGCATCAGAAATATAAGTCTGGTCGAATAAGTTGTTCACGTTACCTGACAGTACTGCATTCAGCTTACCAAAGTTGAATTTATAACTTGCGTTCAAATCGAAAGTACTTGCAGTCGGAATACGCCAAGGAGTAGAAAAGTCTTTCTCACTGTTCATCACCAGGTCGTTTGAATTCAATGACCAGTCAGCATAATTACGTGCGTATAAGTTCCAGTCGATACCCAGACGAAGGGCTTTGTCGATCTTGAAAGTAGCACCCAAAGCTGCGGTAGTCTGTGCAGATCCACCCACTTTCACATCTTTCAGGTTCAGTTTCATTGTACCCGGTTCCAGTCCGTTAGCTGCCGCATTTACAAGAACGGTCACATCCTTACCATCGCTTCCCTTGATAGATGCGCTGTTCACAAATTGACCTTCTACAGTGAAGCTACCCGAAGCATTGCTATCCCAACGCCAGTTACCGATAGAGAACATACCGCTCAAATCCAGCCATTGGAAAGGTTTTGCTACAAAATCAAGTTCGACACCCTGGTGCAAAGCATTCACACCCTGCATGTTGATAACAGACTTGGTAGAAACCAGCTTACTTGCATCGTAAGGCTCGCTAAGGCTGCCTTCATAGTAGTTTGTGATATCCTGTGAACGGGTAGTGGTTTTATCCATCCAACGAGTGTGGTAGGCATTGATGTTCACAGTAAGGAAGCTCGAACGGTAGCCGTATCCGATTTCGAAAGAGAACACTTTCTCGTTCACTGCATCGGGGTTTGTCGCATTGCTGACTGTTGAATTAAGGAAAGCACCTCCCGAGAAGAATGGAGCGCGGCTGATATAACCGATATTGGCAAACACATTATGATTTTCGGTAAGGTTGTAGTTCAAACCTCCCTTTGCATTCCAACCGATGAAGTTGACAGTTTTTGACTTGGCGTGCGCCTTGTCATAGTAAAAACGGTCGTAACGCCAGTAACCGGTATTAGAAACCGAACCGGAAATGAAGGCACTCAACTTATCTCTGTTGTATTCACCTTGAGCAAATACTCCCTCAGACATCACATAGCCATCAAAGTCACGATAAACAATATCACCTACTTTCAATTTCTGGTTCACAAATGAAGAACCGGCAGCAGCGGCGGCATTGTTTGAAGCCAAAACACTTTTTCTTGAAGAAGAGTCTACATAAAAGTCACCACCATAGAGGTCAACCAATTCATTGGTGTGTGTACCTTTATAATAACGGTAGTCTATACCACCATAGAAATCGAAGTAATCACCGAACTTAGTAGTATAAGTAGAAAGCAGACCATACCAGTTATGGAAGTTCTTAGACTTCGACATTGCCATAACCGAACCATTCTCACTCGCTTCATTCAAAGCATATATTTCATCATACGCAAATGTACCGTCGGCTTTACGGAAAGTCATATTCAGGTTACCATTGTTACTGCCATACCAGTTACTGCGATCCGCACTGGTCAATCCCTGACCGGAATAGCCATATCCACGACCGATAGAAGCATACAGAGCTGTACTCAAACTTGACTTTTCATTAATCTGCCACAAATGGTTCAATGACAGCTGAGGTTTATTATACACATTATATGCCGATGACTTTCTTTGTCCGTTCAGCCCGAATCCGTAGGTAGGGTTATAACGATAAGGCTTCTCACCATTCATATAATTCTTCGCAACTTCCTGCCATCCTTCAATGGTAAGTCCGTCTTTATTTCCACGCTGATTATGCCACTGGGGAGCAGCAAAAGCAGTAAATGACAACTGATGATTGTCATTGAAACGCTTTGTAATATTCACAAACCAGTTGTAAGCTTCGTAGTTGGTTCCCTGGATATAACCATCGGCCCAGGTCTTACCTCCCAAAAGGGTCATGGCCCAACCTGATTTGGTCAATCCGGTAGATACCTTGAACAGGATTTTGTTCAATCCGTCGTTACCCATACCATAAGATACGAAACCGCCTTTGTTGGCATCGATTGTATTAGTCACAATGTTAATAGAACCACCCACTGAAGGAGCTGCTACCTTTGATGCACCCAAACCACGCTGTACCTGCATGCTACGAGTCACATCACTCAAACCGGCCCAGTTCGACCAATAGATGCCACCCCATTCCATATCATTCATCGGAACACCGTTAATCATCATAGCAGAGTTCTCGGTCTTAAAACCACGTATGTTCACTTTGGAGTCACCAAAACCACCACCTTGCTTAGTTGCATAGATACCCGGAGTAGACTTCAAAACTTCAGGAAACTCCTGTGTTCCGAGCTTCTCCTCGATAAAGACAGGGTCAACTGTCGATACAGCTACCGGTGTTTTACGCGAAACAGCAACAGAAGAAGTGATGATAACATCATTCAGCACCATTGCATCGGCTGCCATTTTTATTACGCCCAAATCTTCAGTACCACCTTTCTGGGTGATCTTCTTGCTGAATTCCTTGTAACCAAGGTACTTGATAAGCAGCGTTGAACCGGAGGCAGCTTTTTGTGTGAACATACCATCCAAGTTAGTCACACTGCCCTGGGTGGTACCGACAATCGTTACGGCTGCACCAATCAATGGCTCACCTGTTTCCGCATCCACAACTTGACCTTTCACTGTTACCTGGGCAATGGCCGTAGCGGCAGAACATACCGTCAGCACTGCAACCAGCAGGAAATGAATTAGATGTCTTCTCATAATTCTCTTTGTTAGTTAATAGAACTTGTTAATTAATAAATTGTAAATAAACGTTTTGGAATACAAAGGTAATTAATATTCTTTATATATACATTACAAAGATGCTACAATTTTTTAAGAGAGATAAACATATTATAGCTCTATGAAACAAAAAAGCCCCGCAAATTGATTGCGGGGCTTACATATTGTTAAGTATTAGTCAGCTATCAGCTTTCTATATCTCACACGCTTAGGTTCTTCGTTGCCAAGTCGTTTTAATTTATTCTCTTCGTACTCCGAATAAGAACCTTCAAAGTAGAACACATTCGAATCGCCTTCGAAAGCAAGAATATGCGTACAGATTCGATCGAGGAACCAACGGTCATGCGAAATGACAACAGCACAACCTGCAAAATCTTCCAGCCCCTCTTCGAGTGCACGCAGAGTATTGACATCGATATCATTGGTCGGCTCGTCGAGCAACAACACGTTTCCTTCTTCCTTCAGTGCCATAGCCAGATGCAGACGATTCCGCTCTCCACCCGAAAGCACACCACAAAGTTTTTCCTGGTCGGCTCCGGAGAAATTGAAGCGCGAAAGGTATGCACGCGCATTGATATCGCGACCTCCCATACGGATCAAGTCATTACCACCGGAGATCACCTGATAAACACTCTTGTTCGGATCGATATCCTTATGCTGCTGGTCTACATAAGCCACTTTCACAGTCTCCCCTACTTCAAACTCACCTTTATCGACTGTTTCCAGTCCCATGATCAGACGGAAAAGAGTTGTTTTACCGGCACCATTCGGACCGATAACTCCCACAATACCATTTGGAGGAAGCATAAAGTTCAGATCGTCAAACAGTAGTTTATCACCATAAGCCTTCGCCACATGTTTTGCCTCGATCACCTTATTACCCAAGCGAGGACCATTCGGAATGAAGATTTCCAACTTCTCTTCTTTCTCCTTCACATCTTCGTTCAACAGCTTATCGTACGAGTTCAAACGAGCTTTACCCTTAGCCTGGCGGGCCTTGGGTGCCATACGTACCCACTCGAGCTCACGTTCCAGAGTTTTGCGACGCTTGCTGGCAGTCTTTTCTTCCATTTCCATTCGTTTGGTCTTCTGCTCCAACCAGCTGGAGTAGTTGCCCTTCCAGGGAATACCCTCACCACGGTCAAGTTCAAGGATCCATCCGGCAACATGATCGAGGAAGTAGCGGTCGTGCGTCACTGCAATTACCGTACCTTCGTACTGTTGCAAATGTTGCTCCAACCAGTCGATAGACTCAGCATCCAAGTGGTTCGTCGGTTCGTCGAGCAGCAGGATATCAGGCTTTTGCAATAACAGTCGGCAAAGAGCCACACGGCGGCGCTCACCACCGGACAGGTTAGCCACCGACTGATCTTCGGGCGGGCAACGAAGAGCATCCATTGCACGCTCCAATTTACTATCCAAATTCCAGGCATCCGTTGCATCGATAATGTCCTGCAACTCTCCCTGACGCGCAAAAAGTTGATCCATTTTGTCCTGATCTTCATAATATTCAGGTAAACCGAACTTCTGATTAATTTCTTCGTATTCGTTCAGGGCATCAACAATAGGTTGCACACCCTCCATTACGATTTCTTTCACAGTCTTTGTGTTATCCAGATAAGGTTCCTGTGCCAGATAGCCCACTGAATACCCGGGAGAAAAGACCACTTCCCCCTGATAAGATTTCTCCAGACCGGCAATAATCTTCAGCAAAGTAGATTTACCCGAACCATTGAGACCGATAATACCAATCTTCGCTCCATAGAAGAAAGAAAGATAAATGTCTTTTAGTACATTCTTGTTAGGTTGGAAAGCTTTGCTTACTCCCACCATCGAGAAAATTATTTTTTTATCGTCAGCCATATATAAATAATGTGTATTGATATTTATGGCACAAAGATAACAAAAATGTTCGGAATTAATTTGCAATTATGAAAAATAGCTCTATCTTTGCACCCGCTTAACAGCAATAAAGGATTGATTCGCTAGCTCAGCAGGTAGAGCACAACACTTTTAATGTTGGGGTCCTGGGTTCGAGCCCCAGGCGGATCACTTAGGAGAAACGACAATACTCCGCCAAACAATGAAAAAGCTCTCTAAACTAAAGGTTTAGGGAGCTTTTTTCTTACCCATACGGACAGCAAAAAGAACTTCAAAAGCCAATTTCAGACTAATAATCGTTACCAAATCGTTACGGTATTTTGTTACGAAGAAAATCGTAACGATTTTAATGCTAAATCATTGATATGTCGCACTTTGTCACTACAAAGTCCGCTTCATTCCGAACATAGAAAACTAATTTTGCAAATTAAAAACGTTACGGTATGAAAAGTACATTTAGAATCCTCTTCTATTTAAAGAAGAACGAACCGAAGAAAGACGGAACAGTGACCATTATGGCACGTATCACAGTAGATGGAGAAACCAAGCAATTCAGCACGAAGAAAACAATTCTTCCTGAAGATTGGGATATAAAATCAGGTCGTGCGGTTAATAAAAGCGGGAAAAGCGCCAGTGCCAAAATATCCAAGTTGAACAAAGAACTGGATGATTTGCGTGGTCAAATCTCCATACAATACACCAAACAGTTAAACAACAACGGGTATGTAGAGCCGGAGAAGTTACGCAATAACGTATTGGGTATTGAGGAAAAGCAGCACAGCTTACTCACTTACTTTACGGAACATAATTTGCAATATAAGGACAAGGTAGGAACAACAGCTACACAAAAGACCTATTCGCGTTACGAACTAACCAAACAACGTATGATCGACTTCATGAAAGAGAAATACAGAGTTTCCGACATTCTCATTCGTGAAATCAATGCAGTGTTTATTGAAAATTTCTATCTTTATTTAAGAAACGAACATGGCATCAATAATAACACCGCCATGAAGTTTGTACAACGCTTCCACTCCGTACTTATTTATGCAAAAAACAGCGGATTGAATTTTGTTGACCCCTTTGGCTCATTCAAATTCAGTTTTGACAAAGTGGACAGAGGCTATCTTAATCAAGACGAGATAGACCTTATATACAACAAAGAATTTTCGTCCGCACGATTGGCGCAGGTACGTGATATGTTTATTTTTAGCTGCTATACCGGATTATCCTATATTGATTTGTGCAATTTGACAAAAGAAGATATAAAACTCGCTTTCGACGGAAAACTTTGGATAATGATTAAGCGTGAAAAGACGGGTGTAGATTCCAATGTCCCCTTGCTGGAAATTCCCAAGCAGATATTAGCCAAGTACGAAGGCAAGATGAAAGACGGTAAACTTCTTCCCGTTATCAGCAATCAGAAGATGAACGAATATTTGGGAGAAATAGCAGCTATCTGCCAAATCAACAAAAGAATAACCTTCCACCTTGCCCGTCACACTTTCGCAACAGAAATTTGCCTGACACAAGGCGTACCCATTGAAAGCGTTTCCAAGATGTTAGGACATACAAATATCCAGACCACACAAATATACGCCCGTGTAGTAGATAGGAAATTAAGCCACGATATGGAAATGTTAGAGCAGAAGCTCCAAAACAAAGGGAAACGTGCAATCGCAATAGTCAACCCTTGATTATTAATAAATTTCCGGTAAGATACATGATACAAATCTTGCCGGAACCATAGAATAACAACATATAAATAACTACTTCTACACCCTAAAAAATAAAATCAAAATGGAAAGAGGATACATTAAAATCACAGAAGAAGAAATCGGCAAACCCATTGTCGAAGTCAAAATAGTAAACGGAACCGTATGGATGTTCAAGCACGAGATCGCCCGTCTGTTCGACGTATATCTCCAGACGGTAGGCTACAACTTCCGTTCCATCTTCAAGTCCGGCGTACTCCATGAAGAAGACGTAACGATGGAGCGCAAGATGAAGAACGAAAAAGGTCAGGACATCTACGTCACCTTTTACAATCTCGAAGCCATCATCTTCCTAAGCTACCGCATAGATTCCCGCTACGCCAAAGCCTTTAGAGGATGGGTGATGAACGCCCTTTGCGAATACAACCGCATGGACAAGAAAGAAACAGAGGTAATTGTCGTGTTCAACGCTGACACCCGCCATGCCTCCATCGAGTACCCGCAGATACCCAATTAACCCAACAATACGGTAAAACAAAGCCTGATGCACAAATAAACGTATCAGGCTTTTTTCATATCCCCAAAAACCTCTACCTTTGAACAAACTATTGATTATGATTGAAAACCTTGTCGTTTCCGTCCCGTTTGAGGATTTGGACGACGCACCCATATACAACTACTTCCGGCTTTCAGAAATGCCCGGCGAGTTCCTTGTCATACAGAAAGAAGACGGAATGTTTTACTTCCTCTGTTCCCACGACTGCCCGATAGACAAGATAAGCCGTTCTTTCGACTGGTACATCGTTTCCAAAGACAAATTCAACGACCACCTGACAATCGGCATCGGATTGGCAGACAAAGAGCCGATAGAAGGCGAACTCTACCGGCTGCAAGACGAAACCACCCTGAACCTTTGGCGTGACATACTCCGTTTCACCTTCGAGAGTAATTTCGTCCGCCAGTTCTTCCCCTACGATACCTATTTTACGGGTAAAGTCCGCTACGACGGCGCATTATGCTTTTATATTCACGATTATCACCCTACCAGAACCAAAGAACTGACCCAGCACCAGAAAAAGGTCAGCAACTTAGTATTCCGCTTCAAAGAAGGCACAGAGAACGCCGCCCCCTTGCTTGCCAAGATATTCTCCCTTTGCATAGGTCGTATGCCCTTTTTCAAAGAGATGAAATCTCCCGTCCTGATACCTATCCCAGCCGCCACACGCGAGCGCAATATCGCCCGCTTTGCCCGTTTTTGCAGCCTTTTGTCCCGTCGTCTAAAAATAGCGGACGGATTCCGTGCCATCTGGATCAAAGAAGACCGGGAACAACTCAAAGGCACAACCGGACACGACAAACTCGCCAACCTCATTTTCCACCCCGAATACATTTGTGGAAAAGACGTAATTCTGGTAGACGACATCACAACCACCGGTCAGAGCTTCGTCCAGATGAAACGGAAATGTATGCAGTTGGGAGTCAATTCAGTGGTAGGAGTATTTTTAGGTAAGACAATTTAACTAACATAAAATATTATCTTTATGGCTAATAATGAAAAATATGAATGTAAAACTGTTATCAAAGAGTTATCTTCTTTGGACTTAGCGGATTGCAGTGATAAAGACGTTCAGACAATATTAAATAAGTTGTACGAAAAACCTATTGCCGCACCAATTTGTGACTATCCGGCTGATACAGTTATTGTACGTGGAAGACCTATTAGTTCAACAGAACAAATAAAATATAAACATGAATTATCGTATGTTCCCGCAGATAAAAACAAAAAATACCAAAGAGCAAGCACCCCAAATCAAACAATGTTTTATGGTGTTCTTAGTGATACTCATGATACTCAATTAGTTGGATGTTTGGGAGAAATATGTGATTGCTTGAGAGAGCCAAATCCACAAGATGGAGATTATTATGCTATTATTAGTTTTTGGCTTGTACGTGAAACCATATCATTATTTACAATCATTAATCCTGAAGCAACAAGCAATAAATCTGATAATTTAAAGAAAATGGCAGATGAACTTAATTTATTCATGGAAGAATGCAAAGATCTTTTTGATAAGGAAGATGTAACCTCATTACAAAAATTCATGTATCAACAATACAATAAGAAAGCGCATACTGAAAATGATTATTGGATACCAGCCCTATTTACAATGGATTTAATTAAGTCAGAAAAAATAGATGGTATTTTATATGAAAGTGCCCAAGTTATAGATAAACAATTAGACAATGTACTATGCCTAGCAATAAAGCCGGAAAGTGCAGATAAGAAATTGAGTTTCCTGTCAGCTGTGAAAGTAACGATTACAATAAAAGACGGCAAAGCTACAGTAAAAAGAGAACCTATTGATATTCAATAAACATACATTAAAAACAGATTAATGCTAAAATCGTTATTCAAAACATACAAGGTTTTAAAAGTAGCGATTTAGCATATAATCTACTAAATAAAAACTGCTTGCAACTTTAATTTTCCATCTACTATTCTTTTCCCAGCCCTGACAGCGGTATAAAATCCTCCATCCGTCAAAAAGCAATCCCCCGTACTATGTACCGGAAATTCCATTTTTCCTATCCCATAACCACAGAAAGGTATCTCGTTGGCCATCGAATATAAATATTCGCCAGCTAACTCAATACCCTTCTTTTTCCGGTTATGCCCAAAGGTTATTTTTATGATTGTCTGCCCGCCCGTTAATGCTTCCGCATCATTTATTTCCGGTTTTTCTTATTGTATCGGCAAATGCCGTATCCATTGCCTCGTAATGGTCGCCGTCATTGACGGACAAAGCAGCCACGAAACTGTTCAGGGTGCGGATGGCATCCAGACACTTTTCCGGAGAATTTCCTTCCGGGTTACTCAATACATCTATCGCACAAGTCAGATGTCCTCTTAATTCCTGCAGTGCAGACAGATTTTGGATAGGCAACAAATAGAAAAGTTCATTTTCCGAAGACTGAACAATTCCCGTCAGTGAAGTTGGGTATAATTCCATAATTTATAATATTAAAATGACGTAACACTGCCAGCCATGTGTCCAAGGCATCGCCAAACGCCCAATACAGAGTGAACCGACAGGTTACGTCAAGATATAACCTACCCAGTTCATTTACCTCTGCATGTTTGAAATTGGCGATTTCTGGACAACAGTAAACGAACAGCATTACACGGTGCTATTGTACCGCTAACGCAAAGGTAGAAAAAAATCCGCATGTGACGGTCTGCCGACCTAAAGTATTTAAAGAACAATGAATTTAAAGACAGTTTAAGCAAACTGTCCTTCTTGTATTCCTCTTATTTTCAGTAGCCATCACTCCACTATTAAAGCAAAGAGACGAATCGGACTGACTTATTCAAGTGCAAAGGTATTCCGGGCTTTTCACGGGGAAAAAAGGTCAAGCCGTACCGGTTCCGGCAAAAATCTTCCCTGCGTCATAAATGCCGCGAGGTATTTTTCCCGGAAACCTTTTTCCCCCTAAGCCCTACCTTTTGATGCACATGAAATAAGTCAGACCAACTCGTCAATGCAAAAAAAAATGTCGTAATTATGAAAACAGCAAGAGAAATACAAAATGGAAATAAGAACAGTCCCAATCTGCCCCTGCAAAATTTGATTGTCTGGGTGTTCCGTATTTTCCCTTCAGTTCTTTGTTGGAGCTTGTATGGAGGGAATTTCTTGGGATGGTTAATCGGTCTGTGGCTTGCCGGAAAGATAATAGCAGGCATCATTCGCTTTGTGTGGGGATGTCTGATAACTATTCTTTCGATAGCCGTTATAATCGGATTCATTATCTGGATAGCAACACTTTAATACCTATAAACATGATAGACAATACAAAATCAGCAGCATTTACCGGACATCGTACCAACCGTATCGGTCAAATAGGCATCCTGCATGTAGTGGCAGAAATCAGAAGATTGTACTTTTTGGGGTATCGTGACTATTATACCGGCATGGCGGAAGGTTTCGATTTACTTGCCGGACAAGCGGTAGTCCTTTTGAAAAAGGTTCATCCCGATATACGACTGATAGCCGTAATACCGTTCCGTCAGCAATCCTCCCGATATACGGAAAGTACCCGCACTTTATACAACCGGTTACTGCAATCAGCCGATAAAGTGGTAGTCTTGTCCGAAACATACTACAACGGTTGTTTTCACCGCAGAAATGACTATTTGCTGAACCATGCCGACACCCTGATAGCCTGTTGGGACGGACAATCACATGGCGGAACTTATTACACGGTAAACAAAGCCCGAATGACAAATAGAACGATTATAAACATTTATAAATAAAAGACTTATCATTTAAAATTCAAGAAAGATGAAAACTATATCACAAATGACGCAGAAAGAAAAAGCACAAGCGATTTTAGAATACACTCCTTGCAAAAGAGAGCGTAAGACAGTGCTTAATTACCTTTTGGCAGTACGCCGTAATGATACAGAACAGATAGAATATTTCGAGAAGTTTGGAGAAAACATACGCCAAATAATCCTCAATGTACAGACCTATGAAAGAGCGTCGCTGTTCGGTTATATAAGCAAGGATTTAAACGAACACGGTTGGTTAAATGATATGTTACCTATCATTGAAAAAATAGAACTGGATAACTCTAATTGCATCCACATCGGTAAATCTCGGAACGGGACGTATGCCGTAGCGGTAGATTGGTGTACGGGATGTGCCGGAGGTGGAAGTCATCCATCCGTTTGGGACAAACCGGTCAAAGGTTACAAAGAAGCCGTTAGAGAAGGAATTTGCCAGTTAGAACAACAATACAACAAAGCGGAATTTTGGTCTGTTTCCGATAAATGCAATTTCAATCCGAAAATTATCCACAAACTGAAAAACAAACTATCAGACCTGAAACGGCAATATACCCAACCACAACAACTTACATTGGCTTTGTTCTAAAAACAAAATCCTCTTGCCCATTGTCAGGCAGGAGGATTTCTGTTTATACCACGGGGAAAAGCTATTCAACTTCCTCCCCCCACAGTCCTGTATCAGTAGGTACATTCTTCAACGTCAGCAAGTGATACCCCCAGAACACGGTCAAAAACGATAAATAGGAAATAAGCACGTTCATCATTCATTAATTTCCTCCTTGTCCTGGCTCTCATTATTGAAACTGAAAGATTTCTGTATAGCCTGCCCGTGTGAATCCACCACATAAACATCAATCGTCTGTTGATCAGTGCTCAAAGACTTGTAGTACAAGCGGAAAGATTCCTTTTCCAACGGGTAAAGGTCATTCGGGAGCAGCACCGTTCCATTTTCCATCCGCAACTGCCCCTTGCCGTCCGGTTGGAAATACCGGATATAATACTTCGTTTCCACATACGTGCCGCCCCTTACCAGCTCGCAACGTATTTCCGCTTCTTCTCCCATCACAATCTTCTTTTGCACCGGCAGTGTCGCCATATCAAACTCATACACCTGCTGCACGTCCAACTTGTCACTACACGCCACCACACACACAATGCCGGTCAGCATAAGACCGAGCACACATATCGTTTCAAACATCTTCTTCATATACCTTCATTAATTGATTAAGAATTTAACCCCCGCACCGAACTGAAAATGAAACCTTCCCGTATCGCTACCCCACAAACAGCGTTCACGGGCATTCAGTAACAATACCACCCGGTTCGTCAGATAACTTTCCAGTTCCAGCGACACAGCACCCCCATAAATGAAATGATCCCCGCTTCGCAGGGTAGAGCCGTCATAGAGCAACTTGTCCCCCCAATTATTCACCTCATACCCGGCTAATGCCGAGCCGCCCAGCGAAAGCAGAAACACCTTGTTCGCATCCGAAAGGAAAGTCAGATAATACCCGCCCTCCGCAGTAAACTGTGAGGTAGGTATGCGGATAGCCTTATATGGATGATACTTTTGCAGATACTCCGCGCCGAACACCCACCGGTTACAATGCCGGGTATAAGTATCGAGCGACAGCCCGAAATGATACCCCAGCTCGTTACGCTTCTCCGAAGAATGGAAACCGTCTGCCATTCCCCCCGTCAAACGGATGCCCCGCATACCCGGCAGGCAGCGTTGGGCGTATGCCTTGTCCGTCAGGACAAAGCACACAACCATACACAATAAAAACAAACCCTTTTTCATCCTATTTCATTTTCAGTTCGTTAATCACCCTTGCGCGGATCAGCTCCGCATTACCGATCACAAATTGCTGATGGCGTCCGCCCGCCTGCTCGTTCATCTCCACCACCAACTGCTTGTCGTCCGGCAAAGTAAACTTAGGCAGTGTGAACACCGTTCTCTCCTTACTTTTCCCGTTTACCACCGTCACATAATTGTACGCACGCAGCGGAACAATCACCTGTTCCTGAATCGCCGTCCGCTTCGCAATCTTCCTGTCCACCACCTTAAAAGTAATGTAGTCCACATTGAAAGGCACGTTAGACGAATTTTTCAGTTCCGTATGAAAATACAGCAAACCATTGTGCGTATAAATCCCCTTCAACGCATATTGGATACCGAACCTTTTGCAGCCGATATGCTTCACCAGCCTGTCATTATTGGCATGTATGGACTTCATAATCAGCCGCACCAACAACGGCGATTCACTGCCCAGCTCCTTTAAATAAACCTCCATCGAGTTATTCGGGCGGTTCACCGCCTCCCCGTCGTGGACGAAGTCCTTCATCTCGATATTCAATTTCGCAGGCTCGTCCGCATACTTCACATTGAACGTGTAATAACTCCCATCCTCCGTAATCACCGCGAGGTTTGTCTCCCGCGAGAAATCACGCAGCGCAGCCTTCACCCGCAGCACATTTTCCGAACCGTCCGCTTTCCCCGCGATTATATCTGCAGAACCCAAGTCCGCATAACGGATAGCCGACGGGAAAATAATATGCACCGTCTTGTTAAAAGTCACTTCCAGTCCGTAAGGAGGGATCATCCGGTCAAAAGTCACCGTCCGGGTCAGCCCCTCGTACAAATCCCCCGTCGAAGGACTTTTACGCACCCCTTCCTCGTTTGCATCATTTACCTCTTCAGTGGCGGCAACTTCCGTTTCCTGCTGAACCTTTTCCACTTTCACAGTCTTTTGTGCGTAAGCACCCGATACGCCTGCACAGACGGCAAGCATCAAAATCAACTTTCTCATAAATACATCTTTTTAAATTGTTTATAATTGGATTTTTTAGTCGTATATCTTATTCTCCCGGCAAAAGGTAAAACTCATGATTCGCTTTGAGCGTCACCTTAACCGTCCTGAACTTCTTCGCCAGATATTGCGATGCCCCCTGAATGACCCCTTTTCCCAAGTCCGCAGCCAGTTGTGCCCCCGCATCCTCCGTGATGGTGATGCTTGTTCCGAGTGACGACCCCATATTCGCCGCCATCTCCTTGACCGCGTTCAGTTCCTCCGAGTTGGGCACAGACACGCCCTTCATGCCCTTCCGGTCATACACTTCCAGATTGACCGGCGTCACGCTCTCCCCGTAACTGACCGCAGCCACCTTTATCTCCATCCGTTCCCCGCCGACCTTTGCCGTCCCGGTAACAATCGTTCCAGCCGGTACATACTGTTCCCCAGCCATTATCGGTTCCAACAACCGGAGCTGCACCTCTTTCCCGTCAGAGAGCGTCACCGTCCGGTACACGCTCGCACGGATGGTATTCTTCGCGATATTTTCCTCCGTCCCCCGTACCGTACTGAATCCCAGATTGCGAGGTCTGCTATACACCCTCACGAAATCAGCGTCACTCATCGGCGGAGCCAGCAGCGACACCACCTTCTCCTTCACTTGTCCCACCGGTGTGGCAACAGTCCGGTTACTTCCCGTATTCTTGCTCCCTGAAGCAACAGTCGCCGCCGCCTTCTCCGGCTCCCCGTTGCCATTCTGTCCCGGCATATACTTTGCCGCCAGTTGGTACGACTTCTCCATCAGTTCCAGTTGCTCGTCCGCCGCCGTTTTTCGTTGCCGGACTTCCTCCTGCATCCGTTCCAGTTCCTGAATCCGCCATTCCAGTTCCAACTCCTTCTGGTCATCTTCCGGTTCCTTCTGTTCCTGATAGAAACTGCCGAGCTGCCTGTTTATATCCTGATAAGCAACCGCAGAAGAACGGATCGGCGAACCGCCCGTGCGTGGGACAGCCTCCGGTGCCGGTTCTTCCGTCAAATCCCCGACAGGCGTTTCCTCCTTTTGCCCGATGGCAATCTCAAAGTCCTGCAAAGTCCCCATCTTCGACTTCTGCTGCTTCTCAAAAGCCTCCTGTTCATAGGCTTCCTTCTTGTCATCCAGCAGCCCCTTGTCTTTGGGAAGCGGCACGTCGATATTGAACCCCTTTTGTTCCTCCTTTTCCCCATCCTCCGCAGATGGAGCGAAAATCAGCCACATAGCACCGGCAAACACAAGAAACAACAGCGGATACACCAGCATCTTCTTTCTCCGTTGGGCTTCCCCCGGTGTCAGCTCCCGGCGTTCCTTCTCTTTCGGCTTCTCCTTTTTCTCCACCGGTTGGGCTGCATTCCCTTCCGGCTCCCGAACCTCTTCCGTTTCCCGAACAGCTTCCGTCCCCGTTTCCTCATCTATCTGTACGACGCCCTCTTCCAGCACCGTACCCTCTTCATTGATATTCTCTTCCATATCCGTTACTTTATAGCGTTCCTGTTTTCAAAACCTTCCCGTATCGCAGTGGTCGTATCGCCTCCCTGATACAGTTTCCATTCCCTGATATGCTCTATCTGCAACCGTTCACCCTCGCGCTTTCCCATCCGGTAAATACCCGAAACAGTGAAGTAGATAGACAGCGCACCGAACCCCAGCAACATGACAAGCGTCACTGCCAACTGCTTTCCCGGCGTAAGCCTGCCGCACATGCGGCGCAGACCGGCATCCATCCGGTCTTGCCATTCATTGATTTTCTTCCGTATCATCATCCTACCTCTCCAATACCCGTAAATCCTTATTTTCCAGAATCTCGAACCGTTCCATCGTGAACCCGTGGGGATTATTGTCCGAGCGCACCGAATTAATCAGTCCGCACCGGGTGACAAGGCTTCTCTCCGTCACATTGCTTGCACGGATAATCATCTGCCGGGCATACATCGTCACCTGATAAGGATAGCGGTCAAAGTCACACGCCACACTGTCCACCTGCAAAGTCTGGTTGATATTGGCGGAGATGATACGGTTATAATACCCCTTTTCGCTCCAATCCTTGTAATAGCGGAAAGCACTCTTGTCGCAGAGGAACAACGCCCTCCGTATATTGCTCTCTATCGCATCCTTGTCCGGCGAAAGCGTAAAGAACAGCTCGTGAAACCGCTTCACATGCTCTTTCGCTTCCACCGGTCTGTTTTGCGAAAGGTCTTGTGAAAGAGCCAGCATCAGCGACTTTCCGTTGTCCAACACATAAATCTTCTCCCTTTGTTGTTCCGCAAAGACATACGAACTCCAGATGCTGTACCCCGCCACCAGCGTGCACAGCACGAGGAATACCAATGCAATCATCCGGATCTGCCGGAAACTGCTCTCTATATTCTTCAAACTCTTAAATTCCATTTCTTAAAAAATAATTGATTTCAAATTGATTATTTACCTCTCAACTTACCCGAAACATGACCCGCCGCAGCTCCTGTCAGTGCCGCAGCCCCTTTGCCGCCCTTCATTCCCCAAGAGTTGACCTGCTTCCCGTAACTTCCCGCGCCGCCGTTCTGTATGATCCATCCCGATACCGTCGGAATCGTGAAATACCCCACAATCCCTATCAGCATAAAGATGATATACGCCGCATTCGAAGCATCCGGTATAAAGTTCGGGTCTTCCAGTGCCGCTACATCCTTTTCCAGCATCAGCACCTGAATACGGGCAAGCACCGCACTGAACAAGTCCGATACCGGCAGCCACAGATAAATCCCGATATAACGGGTGAGCCATTGCGTCAGCGTCGCCTGAAACCCGTCATAGACGGAAAGAGCGAAGGCAAGCGGACCCAGAATGCTCAATACGATTAAGAAGAACGTCCGTATCGTGTCCAATATCAGCGAAGCAGCCTGAAAGAGCAGCTCCATCACCCAGCGGCACGCATCCCGGATTGTCTTTTTCAGTTCATACCCCGTTCTTTTCATCTGCATACCCATCATGATACCCAGCGATTCCGGCGACCAGCCCAGCTCGTCGATCCTCTTGTCAAATTCCTCGTCCGACACCAGATACGCCGTTTCCGGATTCCTCACCATCGCTTCATATTCCAGTTTCTCCCGTTGTTGGCTGTACTTCTCAATGTCGAGCGTCTGCCCTTCCAGAATATTGTTACAGCCCTTTACCACCGGGCTTAGTACCGTATTGATAGTCCCCAGAACGAAAGTCGGGAAGAACATGATGCACAGCCCCACGACAAACGGGCGCAACAGCGGATACACATCGACCGGCTCCGCCCGTGCCAAAGCCTGCCATACTTTGGCGGCGATAAAGAACAAAGCACCCAGCCCGGCAACACCCTTTGCCACTCCGATCATGTCACCGCAAAGCGGCAGCATCTCCGTGTACAGATTCCGTAGAATCTGGTGCAGGTTTTCAAATTCAGCATCCATACCCATTTACCAATATCTTTCGTTAGCACTCCCGTACAAGGACAAAATCCTCCGGGTATCATTTTTCTCTTTCGCCCGCAGGTACGAAACCGAAATGTTCCGGTTCGTATAGTACGCCACCAGATTACGGTAATCCTTCACGTCCCTGTACACCCGGTCTATCACGTCCATCCGTTCCTTGTCGCTCATCGACAGCCCGTTTGCGTTGACTACCGTCTTCAGTTCCTCCAACAGTCCGCTGCTTTCTTCCAGCAACTTCGCATACCCGAAAGCGATGGCGTTCAATTCCGCCGGAGTAAAATTCGGGTCGGACAACATCTTTTGGTAGCTCGTCACATACATTTCCGAAATATCCCCGACGAGCAGCACCGTTTGCTGCACCTTCCGGGTATCCTTTACCAGATTATGCACCGATTTTAGCGCGTCATAGTACTTTTTTCCCTGCTCGAACACCTTTGCCGTTTCCTTGAAACCGTCCAGCGTATTCTTCGCGGTAGTCGAAGTCTGTATAATCTGTTTAGCGGAATTGATGATACCTTGTGCCAGATTCCCCGGATCAGTGACGACCCATTGCGCTTTCGCTTGGGGACAAAAGCACACGATACTTATGCAGAGCACAAATAAGATTCTTCTCATAAATACATCATTTTAATAGTTTGTAATTGGATTTTTCAGTGGTGACGGCGGCGGGCATTACAGCTCGTCCGTCCGGACATATTCCCCCTCGGTAGAAAGGTAGAGTATATCCTTTTCCTCGTCATAGCCTAACAATATCTCCCCGAACAGGTCAACGGAAACTCCCCGTCCCGTCTGCTGTATCTTGTTTACGATCACCGTATCGGGATGATAGATTATGGCAAGGCAAAAATTCCTGCCGTCGTGGAACACCTGCACCGGAGGGGAGTGCAGGTTGCTCTTCCACGAGCCGCAGATATTTCTTACCGGAAACCTACGGTTGGCTTTCATGGCACGCTAATGTTTCCGGATATAGTCCCCGTTGGTTGAAAACGAGAGCACGTCCTTGTCCTTCTGGTAAGCCATGTCGATATGGAATCCCGTGTCAATGAATATCGCCCCGTCCTTCTGCCGGATCAGATAACTTTCCGGAGCCGTTCTTCCCGTCATCCCTCTTTTGGCAAAGAGCGTCAGCCTGTAATTCTTCCCGTCCTTGTCGATCCGTATATCCGGTTTCCCGGTGGTACTTTTCCATTCCCCGCACAACCGGCTCATGTCCGTTTGCGGTTCCGTGCAGGCTTCCGTCAACAGGCACATCACCCCGGCAATCAGCACCGACAATGTTTTCATCTGTTTCTCATTAAATATATACCTCATATCAATTCTTATTTTTTTTGTTTTTTACTTTCAGCCAGTTGTTTGATAGCCAGTTCGATATTTCCTCCCAGTTTCTCCGCCAACTGCATCACTTCCCATTTCTCCGTTTCCTCCGTCGTATAAGTCAGATACTCGTGCATCGAAACCTCCGTAGCATAGACTGCCGACTGCACGCCGCCCAGCCCGAACCACACCTCCTTATACTTTCTCGATGCCGCATTCGCCATATTGATAGAGAGGATTTGTGCCTTTTCCTTATCCGTCAGTCCCAGCAATTCCTGAATCTTGGAGAACTTGTTCATATACTTGCGTTGGTCGAGTAAAATCTTGCAGTCCGAGTTGTTTATGATACTTTCCTTGACAATGGGAGAAGAAATGATGTCGTCCACCTCCTGTGTCACCGTCACCGCCTCCCCGAAAAACTTTCGGACAGTCTTATACAGATAGCGCATATATTCCGCCATCCCTTCCCGCGTCAGCGCCTTCCATGCCTCCTCGATGATTATCATCTTTCTTACCCCTTTCAACCGGCGTAACTTATTGATAAACATCTCCATGATGATGATAGTCGTCACCGGGAAAAGGATAGGATGATCCTTAATGGCATCAATCTCGAATACCACAAACCGCTTGTCCAGCAAATCCAGCTGCTTGTCCGAATTGAGCAGGAAGTCATACTCGCCGCCCCGGTGGTACGGTTCCAGCACATTCAGAAAATTCGTGATGTCGAACTCCTTGTCACGCACCCCCTTGGCATCCAGTATCGCCCGGTAGTCCGTATCCACAAACTCGTAGAAAGTATCGAAAGACGGCACAAGCGTCTCATCGTATTTAATCCGGTCAATAAACAGGGCGACAGCATTGGACAGCGCCACCTCTTCCGAGCGGGAAGCCGGTTCATTGTCTTTTTTCCACAGCGTCAGAAGCAACGTCTTGATAGATTCCTTTTTCTCCACGTCAAACACCTTGTCCTGCGTGTAAAAGGGATTGAAACTGATCGGACTTTCCTCCGTATAAGTGAAGTACACCCCGTCGTCCCCGTGCGTCTTCCTCCGTATCATCTCGCACAGTCCCGAATACGAATTACCCGTATCCACCAGTACGATGTGCGCCCCCTGTTCCCAATACTGCCTCACCAGATGATTCATAAAAAAAGACTTCCCGCTGCCCGAACCGCCCAGCACGAACTTGTTCCGGTTCGTGATGATTCCCGTCTTCATCGGCAAGTCCGAAATATCCACATGAATCGGCTTTCCGCTGATACGGTCAGCCATCTTGATCCCGAAGGCACTCGGCGAACTCTTATAATTCGTTTCCTCGATGAAGAAACAGAGCGCAGGCTCGATGAAAGTATAGAAACTTTCCTCTTCCGGAAAGTCCCCCGCATTCCCCGGCATCGCCGCCCAATACAGCGTCGCCGCATCCACCGTGTTATGTCGGGGCTTGCATTCCATCAGTGCCAGTTGGCTTCCCACATCATTGCGGATATTCTTCAGTTCCTCCCCGTCGTCCGACCACGCCATCACATTACAGTGGCAGCGGACAGAAGTCAGCGAATAACTGTGCGCCTCGTTCAGATAGAGGTCTATCCACTCCTTGTTAATCTGGTTCGAGCGGCTGTAGCGCGAGAGCGACTGCATGTTGCGAGCCGTCTTCTCGAACTTTTTCAGGTTCTCGTTGCTATCGTCAATGAAAATATATTGGTTCACAATATGGTTGCACGACAACAGCAGCCCGATGGGAGCCGCAAAGCACAACCGGCAGTCCGAGCGGTCAGTCGATAACTTCTCGTACCGCATGTCCGTTCCCACTTTTCCCGGCACATCATCCACGTCCGAAAGCGTATGCACGCACAGCCTCTTGTCGCCGATACGCAGCCCGTCCGTTCCCAGCTCCATATCCTCCAGTGTAGCCGTATTTTCCAGCGAGAGCGAGAAATACTTCTCGATCAGTCCCGCCTGCTTCTCCGTTCCCGTAATCTCGTCCGTGCCCAACCTTGTCAGCCGGACAAGTCCCGAATCGTTTACGATCTGCTCGAACTGTCCCACCGCTTCCAGGAAGCGCGTAGTCATTTCCCTGTTCACCTCCTTCGGCACGATAAACCCACGGCAGAGCGACGAAAAATTGCTCTGCATCCTTGCCCGTTCCTTCGTTGTTTTCGTCAGGAACAGGTAACACGCATGATTGAGGAACGGACGCTCGTTGAAGTGCATCTCGTAACAGCGGGAGAGGAAACTAAGGTTGTCCTTGTCCGTCTTCGGTTGGTAATTCTCCTTGATGAACCAGTCCTGCTTGTGAACCACCGTGTAGTTAGGCAACACCTTTATAGCCTTCGCCCAAGTAGAATGAATCGTTTCATATTCGGGAGTAGTCACCGTGAACAGTTCCGGCAACTCCACCCGGAAGGCGACAGTAATATCCGCATCCTTGCTGATGATGCAGTCCTGTTCCACCGCGAGCAGTGGGAACTTGCTTTCTATCGTGGCAGCTTTTAGTACATTTCTCATCTTCTTCTTTTTTTGAATAGTTTTCGGGGAGCTATCCTGTTAATCAGGAAGCGGGGATGCTGCCGCGAAGCCAGCAGCTTCATCAGTCCGTGTTCGCCGTATTTCTCATTCAGGGCAAAGGTAGCCCATACCAATGCCGAAGCCGTCACCACACCGAACCCGATGCAGACCCATTGGTTGACACCTGCCATATACATGATGATGAACAATACGAATACCGTGAGTAACCCGGCAGCGAACAGAAACAGATATTGCGCTTTCAGCCCCTTAAATTCGGCACTTTTCCCAATCCCCTTATTTAGTTCAAACTCCATTCTATATTTAATGTATGTGCGTGTACATTATATATTATAAGAAGAACGACCTCAAAATGGTAGCCGCCACAATCAAGAAAATACAGGCTCCGAACCAGCTCGCCGCCACCTTCGACGTATCCGGGTCGCCCGACGAAAATTTGTTATATACTTTCACCCCGCCGATCAGTCCGCAAACAGCTCCCACCGCATACACCAGCTTCGTCCCCGGATCAAAATACGAGGTAATCATGTTCGTTGCCTCCGTGATGCCCGCTTGTCCGTTACCTTGCGCATAAGTCGCGCCTACAGCCGCAAAAAGAGTGGCGGCAGCCAAAAGAAATTTCTTTGTATTCATAAATAATTGTTTTTGTGGATGCAGGGATAAATAACCCCGTATCCGGTTATTAATAAATTGCTATACAATATCGGCAATGCTGAAATCATCGGGGACATCCCCGTCAGCACGGTAGCCGTTTTCGTCCGTTTCATCCGCCTGTTCCTGACGGTAGTTCTCCATGTGCCGGTTGATCAGTTCCGTCACCCTCTCCGCCCGTTGCGGGTGGTTGGCGACCAGTTGCTCGAACATGTCCGTATGTTGCAGTTCCGTCAATGTCCGTCCGGCTTCCTTTTCCTCCTGTTCGCTCACCGTCTCCTTTGCCTTGCCCAGCACTTTCACGGCGGCGCACATATCCTCGAAACTCACCCCCGAAGCCATTGCGCCCGGTTCGCTGCATCCTGCCGTTTCCTCATCCTCATCCTCATAATCCAGAGATACGTCGATGTCCATCGGCTCATTGTCCGTTCCCTCCGGAGGTGCGTCGTTAAACAGCTCATCCAGTTCTTCGTCAGGCACTTGCAACGGGTGTTTTTCCGGTTCGGCGACAAAAGTATCATCTTTTTCAGTCCCTTTTCCGCTTTCCTCCTTCGTGGCTTCGAGTGGCTTCAAAGTGGTATTGAGTGGCACTGATGCCGGAAGCACAAAATTGCTTTTTCCCAGAATCCCCGTTGCCGGTACAGTGTTTCGGGGCAGTATCGCGGCAGCGTTTCGCGCCGCCCTCCGCCGTTTCCATTTCTCATATTGCAGATAGACCGCCGCCCAGAGCACATAGAGGATGGCAAGGCAGAACAGCAACCCAAGTTCCCAATCCCTGCTCATATCAGATCCTCCCTCTTTTGCCGGTACAGTTCGTTAATCTCATCCTTGTGACTTTCCAGATGTTCAGCCAGCACCGTGTCTATGTAGCCGCCCACCGTTATATCCTTGTCCGCTATCACATGCACCAGCCGGGAAATCACCGCATGAATCTGTCCGCTGATATACACGCACTGCCGTGTTTTCAGCTCGTTCCGTTTCAGGAATTTTTCGCCGTACTCCGATTGTCCCCGTTTCCTGTTTTTTCCCGGCTCCCGGTTCTCTTTTGCCCGTGCCGGTGGCTGTTCCCGATCCTCCGCCGCTTCCTTCGCATCCGCTGTTTCCACAACCTCTTCCCGTACCGCTTCCGGCGCACTGACCTTTGCGTCCGCCGTTTTCCCCGTCGTCTTGAATGACGAGATGATGAAATTCTCATCAATCTCGTCCAGATTAATATCCTCTTTCGTTTTCTTCGCCATACCCGTCCTTATTGAATCACTTCCAGTATCTCTTCGATAATCTCATTCAGGTTACTGCCCCTCACCAGCACCTTGTCCGCCGGGAAGATCGTCGAGCGGAACAGTGCCTTGTGTCCGGCGGACAACTCCCGCCGGAACCGCTTGCTGTCCGGCAGGAACGTCTTGAGTACCGACAACCCCAGCTCATGGATCACTTCCTCATACACATCGTACAGTTCCGACTTCTCCCGTCCGTCCACCATGTTCCAGAGCAGGTGCATCCCCTTGATTCTCGACTTCCCCGTGGTTATCAACGTGTCGTTCAGCACCACCACGAACCGGAGCGTGCTCTCCATCACCACCCGGTCAGCCGAGATAGGGGAAAAGATATAGTCCATCCGTGCCAGCGTGCGCACCACGCCGCCGTTGTTGATAGTCCCCGGCAGGTCAAAGAAGATAAAGTCAAAGTCCGCGTCCGCCAGTTCCCCGGCTCTGGTCACCGCATCCTCCGGTGTGCTTTCGATGACCGGATACGCTTTCTTTTTCAGCCGTTGCACCTGCTCGTAAGCCATCCGTTTGTAGTACGGGTCATCCATAGCCATTTTCAGGTCACGTTCCCGCATCTCCACGATACTGTGTTGCGGGTAGTCACAGTCCACTACCGCCACATTGTACCCCATTACATAATGTAAATAACTTGCCACCAATACGGTCAGCGTTGTTTTTCCCGCACCTCCCTTTTGGGTGGAGAATGCGATGTACTTCGGTTCCTTTTTCATACGTTCAGTTTTTAAATCATTGATGATTTGATTCATTATCTCAAAATTTCATTATCACTCTGCGTCATTCTTTCAGTCTTTCCATACGTCAGTACGACAATACATCAGTACATCATCACGTCAGCACGTCACCATTGGAAAACATCCCCGTTTCACTGCATCATTGCATCACTGTTTCCATGTCCCCGAAGGAATGACGGCGCAAATAAACGACGAATAAACCACCGCTGTATCACTTTGAGAATCAGTGGCATTGAGTGGCTTCAAAGTGGCACCGAGTGGCACCGGCAGAAATTCGTCCCCCCGTTTCCGTCCCCCTAACTTTGCACCGTTAAGCAGTCCCGGTTGCAACCGCCGCCCTTGCCGTCTGTCGCTAACCCTAATCTGACCGGATACGGTCAGATTTTTATGTTCACCCGAACATAGCAAGCTGTGTTTTTTGCTGCACGAAACAAGTTCTGCTGCAAAAAACGCTTGCCCCTTTTCCGATGGAGAAAGGGGGACAATTACCTCCGAAGTCGGTAATTGTTGGGGGGAGAGCGGTAGGGCGCAGGTTACTCCGCCGGGCTGCCATTGTACCACTAAAAAATCAAAGAATGATGAACGAAAAAGAAGAAAGCCCACAGCCCCGCCCACGCAAGCGGGGCGGCAGAAGTCCCAAGACCAACCCCGCCGTATTCCGTTATACGGTCAATTTCGATGCCGTCGAACATGCCCGTTTCCTCACACTTTTCGAGCAGTCCGGGCTTCGTTCAATGGCACAGTTCATTGCCGCCCGTGTCTTTTCCGAAGAGTTCCGGGTCGTCCGCACAGACCGGGCGGCACTCGAATACGTTACCCGGCTCACCGAATTGTACCAGCAGTTCCGTGCCGTAGGTGTCAATTACAATCAGGCAGTGAAGGAACTCCACGTCCATTTCTCCGAGAAAAAAGCCCTCGCCATGCTCTATAAATTGGAACGGGCGACAATGGAACTGATCGGGTTGAGCCGTAAGATTGTCGAACTTACCAATACCTTCGAGAGCCAATGGTTGCGAAAATAAGTACGGGACAGTCCCTTTACGGCGCACTCGCCTACAATCAGGACAAGGTGGACGAAGGACATGCCCGTGTCCTCGCCACCCATCTTGTCCTCCAGCCCGAAGACGGGCAGTTCCGCATCACCGGCTGCATGGACGACTTCCTCCGGTGGATGCCGTCCCATTGCCGGACAGAGAAGCCCGTGATCCATATCTCCCTCAATCCGCACCCCGACGACGTGCTCACCGACGAACAGTTCACAGCCATCGGCGAGGAATACATGCAGAAATTGGGATACGGCGGTCAGCCCTTTATCATCTTCAAGCACGAAGACATAGAGCGCAGGCACATCCACATCGTTTCCCTCCGGGTCGATAGCGAGGGCAGGAAGATAAACGACAGCAACGAGTACCGCCGCAGCAAGGCGATCACCGAAGAACTCGAACAGAAATACGGGCTGCACCCGGCGGAAGGTCAGAAGCAGGGCGACGACTGGCAGCTCACCCCTGTGGATAGCAGCAAGGGCAACTTGAAGAAACAAATCGGCAACGTCGTCAAGCCCCTGCTGAAAATGTACCGTTTCCAGTCTATGGGCGAGTTCCGGGCATTGCTTTCCCTCTACAACATCGGCATGGAAGAAGTCAGGGGCGAAACCGGCGGGCACAGCTACCACGGCATCGTGTACTCCGCTTTGGACAAGGACGGGGAGAAGACCGGCACACCCATCAAATCCTCCGTCTTGGGAAAAATGACCAGTGCGGCAGCCATCGAAAAACGGATGCAGCAGTCCGGAACGGCTATCCGGGACAAGCAGCTCAAAGAACATACCCGCCGTATCGTTTCCGCAGCCATGCAGCGCACCCGCAGCGAGTCCGCCTTCCGCCGGGAACTTGCCGCACAAGGCATCGACTTGGTGCTTCGCCGTAACGATGACCACCGCATCTACGGCGTCACCTTCATCGACCACCGCCACCGGGTCGTCCTGAACGGCTCCCGTTTGGGCAAAGACTTCTCCGCCAATGTCTTCAACGAGCTTTTCCGGAGTACCGGAGAAGATCCGCAGCAGGAGCAGGCAGCCGCCACCACCGGCAGCTATACAGGGCGGCAACTCTCGACAGACAGCCGTACCGATACCACTGCAATGTCCGCCGACGGCGGTCTGCTCTCCCTTTTCTCGCCCGATCCCGTGCTGCCCGACCGCGAGCCGCCGCTACCCCGCAAGCACAGAAAAAAACGCCGCCGCTACGGACGGCAGGATTAAAACCATAACAAAATGTATGTATTACAATTAAAATTTAGAAATTATGTCACAAGAAGATGATTTGAGAGGCTTGGCACGCGTGATGGACTTCATGCGTGCGTTAAGCATCCTGTTTGTAATAATAAATATCTATTGGTACTGTTACCCCGCCATGAAAGAATGGGGCATCAATATCGGAGCCGTGGACAAGATACTCCTGAACTTCCACCGCACCGCCGGGCTTTTTACCTATTCGCTCTACACCAAGCTCTTTTGTGTGGTGTTCCTTGCCCTCTCGTGTATCGGAACCAAAGGTGTCAAGGAAGAAAAGATTAAATGGGTGCATATCTGGGCAGTCCTGTCCGTCGGCACCGTGCTCTTCTTTTTCAACTGGTGGCTGTTGGAACTGCCCGTGTCGTTTGTAGTCCGCACTTCGTTCTATATCCTCACCCTTGCCGTCGGCTACCTCTGCCTGTTGGCGGCGGGTATCTGGATCAGCCGCCTGCTGAAGAACAACCTGCTCGACGATGTATTCAACAACGAGAACGAAAGCTTTATGCAGGAGACCCGCTTGATCGAGAACGAGTATTCCGTCAATCTGCCCACCCGTTTCTATTACAAGAAAAAATGGAACGACGGTTGGATCAATGTCGTCAATCCCCAACGTGCGTCCATCGTTGTCGGAAGTCCGGGCAGCGGGAAGTCCTATGCGGTTGTTAATCAATTCATCAAACAGCAGATAGAAAAAGGCTATTCGCAGTTCATCTACGACTTCAAATTTCCCGACCTCACCACCATCGCCTACAACCACCTGCTCACGCATCAGGACGGTTACAAGGTCAAGCCGCAGTTCTTCATCATCAACTTCGACGACCCCAGCCGCAGCCACCGTTGCAATCCGCTGAACGCCCGGTTCATGACCGACATCTCCGATGCCTACGAGAGTTCGTACAACATCATGCTCAACCTCAACCGTTCATGGGCGGCAAAGCAGGGCGACTTCTTCGTCGAATCGCCCACAATTCTCTTTGCCGCCATCATCTGGTTTCTCCGCATCTACAAGGACGGCAAATACTGCACCTTCCCCCATGCCATCGAGTTCCTGAACAAGTCTTACGAGCAGATTTTCCCCATCATGTCCTCTTACCCCGAACTGGAGAACTACCTCAGCCCGTTTCTGGATGCGTGGTTGGCGGGAGCCGCCGACCAGTTGATGGGACAGATAGCATCGGCAAAGATTCCCTTGTCCCGCATGATCTCCCCCGCGCTCTATTGGGTCATGTCCGCCGACGAGTTCTCTCTCGACATCAACAATCCCGAAGCTCCCAAACTCCTTTGTATCGGCAACAATCCCAACCGTCAGGCAATTTACGGAGCCGCTTTGGGACTGTACAACAGCCGTATCATTAAGTTAGTCAACAAGAAAGGAATGATGAAGAGTTCCATCATCATCGACGAGCTGCCAACGGTTTTCATCAAGGGGCTGGACAATCTCATCGCCACCGCCCGCAGCAACAAAGTAGCCGTGCTTTTGGGCTTTCAGGACTTCTCCCAGCTCATCCGCGACTATACCGACAAAGAGGCGAAAGTGATAATCAACACCGTTGGCAACATCTTCTCCGGTCAGGTGGTGGGAGAGACAGCCAAGACCTTGTCCGAGCGTTTCGGGAAAATCTTGCAGAAGCGGCAGAGCATGACCATCAACCGCAATGACAAGTCCACCTCCATCTCCACCCAGATGGACAGCATGATACCGCCCAGCAAGATTTCCGGGCTGACGCAGGGCATGTTTGTCGGCTCCGTTGCCGACAACTTCTCCGAGCGCATCGAGCAGAAGATTTTCCATTGCGAGATCGTGGTCGATGTCGCCAAGATAACCGAGGAAGAAAAGGGCTATCAGAAAATCCCCGTTATCACCAACTTCGTGGATGAAAACGGCGTGGATCACATGGATGAAATGGTGCAGTCCAACTACAACCGGATCAAGGAGGACGTCCGGCAAATCGTCGCCGACGAGTTGGAGCGTATCAAGAACGACCCCGCACTCTGCCACCTGCTCGAACTCAACAAGCAGGAATAAGAAAAAAGGGAATTTTCCGGCGCATAACCGGGAAATTCCCTTCTTTTATAGAGTACGGAGTATTTATTTCTTCCTCCGGTACAGTTTCTCGTCGTCCTTGTCCATTCTTTCCAGCAAGGCATCCCTCATGCTGTCTATGTATGTCGTCCGGCTCTCCTGCACCCGTTCCCGCATGTTCACATAGCAGCCCGACGGGTCTTTGATTTCTATCCCTAACATCTTGCCGAAGTGCGCCGCCACCTCTTTGATGGTCACCTTCCCGTCATTGAAGTTTTTCAGTGTGTCCGAGCCGTAGATAAATTCCATCAGATGGATCACCTTGCCCGTCCATACGATTTGCGGCGGTGCGTCGTCCTCCGTTTCCCCGCCGTTCCCTTGTGTGCTTTCCTCATTCCCGCGCGGCATTCCTTTTGTCCATTCGATGGCGGCATCCACAAAGGCGATGCCCCCGCTTGCAGAGAGCTTGCCACCCGTTTCCGTCCTCATTTCCTCTATTTGTATTAGCTGTGTCCGTATGCAATGTAGGGAAAAGTAGATGAATACCCTGTCTTTTTCCTTCATGCAGAACTCATAAATCCGGTGTGTGAAATCACTCAATGCCTTTTCAAAATCTTCTTTGGCGGCGTTCCCTTCCGAGAGCAGCCGTATGTAGGGTGTTGTCTTAAATTCCTCCATGTATGATAATTTCCGTAAACAGTCTTTTTGTTTAAAATCGGCTGCAAAGGTACGGAGATTACGGTTGCGACATGTTACCGAAACTAATCATAAATTCATCATTATTGTGCATGCTTTTTTCGCAGGTTCGTGGGGCTGTCGCCGAGGTTCGTCTTGCAGAAACGGTGGAACTGTTGGGGGGAAGTGAAGTTGAACTCTTCCATGATGTCATGGAAAGGGATATAGGGAAAAGAAAGGCGGTATAGGATATGCTCCGCCCGTTTTTGGATCAGCCATTGATAGACAGCCGTCCCGAACTCCTCCTTGAAGATGCGGCGGAAGGTGGCTACCCCGTAGCCGCACAGGTCGGCAAGCTCCCGTGTGTCGTTTGCTTTCATGTAGTGTGCCAGTACAAGGCTTTTGAACGGCACTTCTTCCCCCGTCATCGGATGGAAGAATGCTTGCAGTTCTTCCGCTGCATAGTAGCGGCTGAACAGCCGTATCAGTTCTTTGTGTTTCAGGTGCCACAGCAGCAGGTCGCCCGTGCTGTCCGTCAGGTAATGGCAGATGCTCTGCATGAATGTCACAATCACCTCATGCGCCGGCAGCTTGCAGCAATAAACCGTCGCCTTGCCGTCCTCTTTTTTTTGCCTGTGCGTGTACAGGTAGTTCAGTATGCAGTTCTCCGGACGGCATACCGTGTTGTTGAAGGTGTGGATCACCGCACGGGTATTTTCCAGTATCTCCCCTTGGCAGTCAGCCATACGGGGCAGGAACATGATTTCACCGCCGTACAGCGTTTCTTCACGGAACAGGCTGCTCGTCAGTCGCACCCTCCCTTCCCGGCAGAATACGATGTAGTTCATTCCCTTCTCCGTATTACGGAAGGTTTCCCCTTTTTGGAAATCCTTCAAAAGGAAATTGCAGTTGTCCGGCAGTTCGTTGCAGGGCAAGCGATTGTAGTTTTTTGCTTCATTCATAGGTATTAATAATTATATTTCGATTGAAAATCTTTATATTCAATCTGACGAATAACATATCCGATATAACGGAGAAATACTCTTATTCCGGATGCTCTTTCATCCAATTTTGTACCATTTCATCCAGATTCTCGATAAAATAAGAGTTTCCATCCTCTTCATTGATGAAATACATACGCTGATCGACCCCAAGTCGGGCAACAGCGGAGCGGCAAGCATCCTGAAGCCGGAGCTTGCCAAAGGAAATATAACGGTAATCGGAGTCACTACGGTGGACGAATACCGTAAACTAATTGAACCGGACCATGCCCTTAACCGGCGTTTTGAAGTATTGCAAGTATCGGAACCTGACCTTGCATCCACCGTAAATATGATACAGGCAGCTTTGGAAAGATATGAAAGCTACCACGGTGTGGGGGTAGATGTAGATTCGTTGCCGGAATGCGTGGCACTCGCCAAGCGTTATGTCAAGGAACGCCGTTTGCCGGATGCCGCTATTGATTTGATAGACCGTACCCTCTCTGCGGTTAAGATGATTAACCAGAGCGGGGAAAAAGATATAAAGGGACTGGCAGAGCAGCTTGCCGCAATTGAAGCGGCGGAAGACCAGCCCGAAGCGGAGCGCACGGAGAAGTTGCGGTTAGTCAATTTCACCATGAAGAACCGGTTAAGCCCTATCCTTCTGGGAATGCTCTCCGATGGACAGAATGAACCGGAGTCATCAGACTACGGTGAATGGATGGATTATATTTTAAGTGTACTTGACCGATTACGTGAATTGACCAAAGAGAAAATCGGGAAAATCACTTCCCATGAAGTGGCAGCCGTTGTTTCTTCTTCTACAGGTATCCCTATCGGCAAGATAGAGTCGGGCGAGAAAGAGAAGTTGCTCAATATGGAAGATATTCTGCGTCGTAGAGTTGTTGGACAGGACAATGCGCTGAAGGTATTGACAGATGCCATTGTCGAATCACGAAGTGGAATGAACAAACCGGGACAACCGATTGGCTCATTCTTCCTGCTGGGACCTACCGGAACCGGTAAGACCGAGTTGGCAAAAACATTGGCAGAAGCACTTTTCAATGACGAAAAGGCGATGATTCGTTTTGATATGTCAGAGTTTAAGGAAGAACATTCGGCAGCCCTGCTATTGGGAGCGCCTCCGGGATACGTGGGCTACGAAGAAGGTGGCGTACTCGTGAACCGGATACGTCGTCAGCCTTATGCGGTGGTGCTTTTCGATGAGATAGAGAAAGCCCATTCTTCCGTTTATGACATCTTCCTGCAAATCATGGACGAAGGCAAGCTACACGACCGTTTGGGCAAAGAGGGTGATTTTTCCAATTCTATCGTACTGTTTACGTCCAATGTAGGTAGCGAATGGCTTAGCAAGCAGATTAATGAGGGTAAGAATCCTTCTACCACTGACCTGATGGAAGTCATGGGCAGTTATTTCCGTCCGGAGTTTCTTGCCCGTTTGTCGGAAATCGTGCCTTTCTCTCCTATTAACGAAACAATGCTGGTTCGTATCTTTGAGATACAGTTAAAGGGAGTTATAGCATTGCTTGAGAAGCAGCATATTGACATTGAGATTACGGAGAAGGCAAAGAACCTGCTTGCTACCCGTGGCTTCACTCCGAAATACGGAGCACGTCAGGTGGCGGGTACGATACGTAACTATATCCGCCGTCCTATCTCAAAGATGATTGTTGCAGGAACATTGACGGCAGGGAATACAGTTGTTGTCGATGTGGCGGATAATGGAGATATTGATTGGAATGTGAAATGATAAAATGAAGATACTATGTTTGGACATAAAAGTTTTTTGAGGATAGGTGCTTTGAGCGATTCCAATATTTCGGGATTGTACAAAGACAGTTACGAACTGGAGAGTTGCAGTTTCAACTTCTCACAAGGGGTAGACACTAACGGCAGTCCACAGACAGAGGTTCGTGGTGGTACACTTTATCTCACCTATAGCGGATTGCCTCAGGAAGATATGCTTCACTGGATGTTAGGTTCGACAAAATACGAAGATGGAGCCATTGTTGTGTGTGATGACAATAATGAGCCTTTAGAGAAAATTTTCTTTGAGCAGGCAGCTTGCGTTGGTTTGGAGATAGATTATGTCCAACAAGGAAAAGGATATATACAAACTAAGATAACATTACAGGCACGTAAAATCAAAGTGGGTGAAACTACCCTTGAAAATCGTTGGACAATAAATAAATAAATAGGCGTTATGGAATTATTTAGTTTACCCAAAATAGACAGTGACCTGACCGCATGGTTCATCCTTGACGGCAAAGAGTATGAGATGAGCCAATTTAGCATAAGTTTCGGACAGTCGGTTGATCATAAAGGTCAACCGCAAGACGAAGTCCGTGGCGGTAGAATGCTTGTTGTTTTGACGCAGGCGCTACCGGACAATCTTTATCGTTGGGCAATGACTTCATCTCCTAAAAACGGGGAGATTGTATTTCGTTCTAAAACCGCCAATTCACCTTTGCGGATAATGTTTAATAATGCGTATTGTGTGAGTTTTCAGCGTCAGGTTGGTAATGCTTCCGGTATGATTTCAAAACTATTAATTTCTCCTGATGAGATTTTGATGAATGGAATTAGCTTTGATAATCACTGGGGTTAAATAGGTGTAGATATGGCTTATAGAAATGAATATAAAACGCAAAGTGAATTTAATGTCATCTTGGAACGGGGGGATGACTATGAAGGATTTGTAGTTGGCTTGGGATATACTTGGATGAGTAGCAAGGTAATTCTACCGGTAAATCAAAACGGATGGAGTCCAATATCTCGGAATGTTTCGGTGGACGAGAGTTTTCATACGATAGTCTCAGAAAGGAAATACGATACCTCCCAATATGCCTATGAAAAAAGTCTGATGCAAGATCCAACAAAAGTTTCCGAAAAGGTCCGTGACTTAATAGTTAAAAACAAAGGTAATAATATCACTGAGATAAATTTAGGCCAAGAAAAGCAATATTTGCCCACGGATAATAGTCAGATAGGTATTGTAATTACTGACACTGGCAGTCGGTACGAAATTGTGATTAGTGCCACGGATAACTCAAATGGAAAGACTTATGAGGCAAAGTATGAGAGTTTGACGGACTTGGTGTCAGCGGTACGCGATTCTGGTAGCCTGCCTGCTGTAAATAAGGAAGGACCCAATCTGGAAGGACTGGCAGGGTTAGGATTCGGAATTGCTGAAACAGCCGGAAATTGGGCTGAGAAGATTATGGATAATCGAGGTGCGTACTTACCTAAGCAGATGCGTTTCTCGCCCAAAACGCTTCCGCCGATTATAAGATTGCCTTTAGGGAACTATCAAGTCCCCGCTAAAGGTATGAGTAGAGTGCGTGGAGTAGGTAAAGCTTTGGGATGGGCAGGAATGGTGCTTACTGGCTATCAAGTTGTGCGTGATGTGCAAAATGGTCGATTTGCCGTAGCAGGTACAAGAATTGCCGTAGCAGGTTTAGCTTATGCCGTTACTTTTATTCCCTATGTCGGTTGGGTATTAGCTATCGGTATCGGAGTGGCTGATTATACTTGGGGTGACGAGTTCTATGACTGGATAGACAATAGAGCTTCTGAATTGGAAATGTGGTGGGACGGTGTAAGATTAGCATTATGATTCTGTATGATTATTTATTTTACTGTTCCTACAAAATGGGTATGAGGTCACATAACTTTGACGGATTACCTGTGTTAGCAGGCATGATGATGGTAACTCCTAATATGATGTTACATTTAGCTATATTGCAAGTTGTATTACAGACATTAGAAATTCATTGGTTTGAAGAATTGTTAGCTCTAGGTTGGTGGGGACATATTATCTATTTAGGATTTTTTGTCGGTGTCTATTGCTATTATTGGTATAATGGTAGATATAAAAGAATAATTGAGAAATATAATTTAGAAAAAAATACTTATTGGAAAAGGCATCCATTTGTGACAATCTTATTGTACGTAATCACAAATTTTGTGGTGTTTTTCATAGTTGTATGTATTAAAAAGGGATATATATTTTGATTAGTGCATATCATGCAGAAAAGAATTAGCATTATGATGTCTACGGTTGTTCATTTGATTGCTCGTACAAAATGGGAATACGCTCGAATAACTTTAATAGATTACCGGTTTTAGCGGATATGATTAATAGTGTTAGATTATTATCAAGGATATAATCATTGGAAATGGGAATTTTAATTAAAATATAGATTTATGCAAACGCACCTGTACCTTCATAAAGAGAACACCGACCTACCCCACGACGAGTACCGGGGGAAGTATCCGCTGAAACACTTTGATTACGGATTGAGCCGTAATGTGGGGCGTAAAGGTGAAATCACTTCCGGCTTATGCGGCGGAGAAATACGGATCGTCATTGACGGATTTTCCGACGCTACCCTGCTAGGATGGCTCTTTGACACCTTCCGTAAAGAAGATGGGGCGATTGTTACACTGGATGAACACGAAACGACCTTTGCCAAACTGCAATTTTCGGGCGCATCGGTAAGGAGCTATCGTATGAACTACGATTCGCGGGTTAAAAAAGGTGTGGTGACTATCATTGTGATAGAAGCCAAAGAGATTGTAACGGACAATGACTTATTTTTTAAAAACAAATAACTATGGGCTTTTTCGACAGGCTGTTTAAAGGAAAAGAAGTGTTTGCGGACAGACGCAATCCGGATATGGTATGCGAAATGACGCTTTGCGGAGAGTCGCACATCTTGTCCGAGTTTGATATTGCCTATGAGCCGGATAATTCCTCGAAAGAATATATGGAAGCATACGCTGTGTTCTCGGAGCCGGTAAATGCGGAGGTGGAGAACTGGATAATGCAATCGAACAGAAAAGAGAACGGAGTAGTCCGATTCTACCGCAACAGCGATGCTATGGACGAAGGTGCACTGTTCGAGATAAAATTCAGTGATGCAAGTTGCGTGCATTATCGCAATGTATCGCAGGGAGACGCATCGGTAAAGACCATTGTGATGACTTTTCCGTCTGTCCGGATGGGAGGTGATGAATTTGAACTAAAACGATAATATTATGGCTATATACTCACTACATGAAATGGCAGGACTACTCAAAACGGGTCTTTGGCAAGGCGGTGAAGTAGAGAAGCTCGGATACATCGGGACGGCAGTTCCCCATGCTTCCCCCGCACCGGCTTGCGGGCTTACGGGAGTATATATCAGTTATGATACCATGTTGGAGAGATGCGAAGTCTCGATGCAAGGCGGCGGGTGTGAATTATTCATTTCACAATACCACCCCTATACCGGAACTTATATGACCTATGTTCTGGAAAGCAATCTTTCCGACAGGAGATTACTTTTGGCTAAGTTGGAGGAGATACTGGCAGACCGGAGGAATCCCTACCTATGGTCGCATAACTTGTACAAAAGAAATTCATTCGGCATCGAGCGCCGGTATGACACAGGACATAGCAGTATGTGGGGCGGTAGAATAGCCGTACCACGACAAAGTAAATTCTTTGGAAGATGAAACAGAAATACTATAAACTACCGGTACGTTTGGAAAAGCTCTTCGAAGGAGATATCCGGCAACTGGAAAGATGTTCCGAACTGGAATCCATCGACCAGCACATCGAACTGTTGCTGACCACCTGTCCGGGTGAGCACCGTTTCGACCCCAAATACGGTTGTCGGATTTGGGAGTTGGACTTTGAGCGCATTGTTTCTACCGAACAATGGAAAGAACTGTTTACCGGATACGTGATGCAGGCGATTTCCACTTATGAGAAACGCATTTCCGACATCACTCTCTCGGTAAACCTACAAGAAGTCGTCAGGGAAGAAGTTCTGGATAACCGGATGATACGTAAGCGGGTAGATATTACAGTACTCGCCACATTGAATTCCACCGGTGCTCCCTGCGGTTTCGGTTACAAATTATACATGGGACCTTTATCAAACGAATAATCAGGCAGTTGAAATATAAAATTAAAACGTATGGCAAATCTATTCACAAAAGAAAGCATTAAAGCCCGGATGTTCAAACAGGCGGCAACCCTATATGACATACGAAATATAGATGGCATAGACCCCCTTATCCGACTGCTGATTGAAGCCTTGTCGGGCGAAATTTTCAAGCTGTCCGGTGATATGCACGCCATTGAAAGCCGATTGTTGGAGAAAGTCGCTTCCGCCCTTACTCCACACACGGCATTGGTTGCCAAACCCGCCCATGCTATTGCTGCTGCCCGACCATATACACCGCAAGCTACTGTATCTCCCACAGACCTGTTTTCTTATAAAAGCACGGAGATAGTGAAGAAGTATAAGATGAAAAATCTCTTCTTTACTCCGCTGCATGAAACCCGCATAATCAATGCCGAACTGAAGTATCTCGTGACGGCGGATGAATTTTGCACCATCACTCCCGAAGGAGAACGTGACGCCACTGCCCGCTTTCGTTCCGATGTGCCGGTAATGGGTCGGAAAATCAGTATCGGGATGAAAATAGGCAACAATGTAACTACTCTCAACGACTTGCCGTTATATATAGATATACCGCTTGTAGCAGATAAAAGCAGTTATCTGAAATTACTGCCGTACTGCCATTGCACGATTGCCGGTATTCCTGTAGAAATTAAAGGGGGAATCGAGTACGACTCCACACGTTCGGTCAGTGAGAAATACGATCTTGGCAGGTTGATTACGGAAGAAATAACCAGCAAGTATGCTTCCCATTACCTGACATTGAAAGCTCACGGATTAAAAATCAGAGATTTGTCACGTAGCAGAGTGCCCGAAGAAATCTCTTTCCTGCTGCCAAGTGACTTCATTGCTGAATGTGATGCGGATACTGTTTGGATAGATATAGAATTTCCCACCGCTTTTTCAAAAGAAATACTGGAACAGATAAAGGTGCAGATGAACACTTTTATCGTAGTAAACAAATATCCGGCAAAGATTACCAGAAAGGTAGATTCCGTCTCGGCCATTCTCCCTTTGGAAAAGACGGAATTTGAATATTTCCTGTTTGTGGATTCGATTACCGATAACCACGGAGACCAGCTTAGGGAAATTTCCAGCACACAGGATGAAGGTAGAGCCGGCTGTTATTCGGTCAGAAGGGGCGGTTGCGAACGCTTCAATGCGATGGATGCCAAAGATTTTCTGAACCGTCTGACAGACCTGCTATATGACGAAAGCATGGCCTTCTCTTCGACAGACAAAGACGGGATGAAAGAGGTGATCGAGCAGATAGAGGAACGGGTAAACCAATTGGGAGATAAGAATAAAGACGGAGTCGGAGGACAGGAAATGTTGTCGTATGTAGTCATAGACCAACGTTATGACAAGGATACCCGGTTAACTGTGGATTATACTCTTACTAATGGCGAATTTGCCAATGACATCTATGCGGGAGAACCGTTGAATGACTGTGCAAATCCCGATATAGACAAAGATACGCTGCAGTTTGTCACTTCCGTTCATGGAGGAAAGCCGTCCCCATCCGTAAAGCGCCGGATGGATATGTACCGATTCATGCTGTTGTCACACGGCAGCATATACACGAAAGAGGATATACGCAACTTCTGCATGGCAAGGTATGGCGACAGCATTCGCTCTGTGGAGGTAAAGCTGGGGTATGCAGCCGGTAAAAAAGAAAGCGAAGGTTTCATAAGGACACTGGACGTGTATCTACGGTTATCGGAGGGGATGCAAGGATTGGACAGGGAAGAGTTCGTTGTCGATTTGGACAGTGAGCTCAGGCGGTTGTCTCCGGAGACCTATAACTACCGTGTTTTTATTAACTCATAGTATTCACCCATAAAACATATTAACTATGGCATCGACAAACTTGGACGCTGTAAGCGTGGAGATAAAAGTAGCAGGAAAAGTCTGCGATTATGTGACAATGGATCTCTTTCAGTCGGTCAGCACACATCACCGTTTCAAAATCAAAGTGAACTACCGTCCGGACAAGCCAAGTGTCTGGGCTATCGGTCCCGATGTGATATTCAAGCAACTGGGTGAGAAGGTATCCATCATCATGACCCACCATGAGAGTGGAGAGAAAACGGAATTTCACGGACTGATTTCTGATATTCATGTGGAAGGCTTCGACGGTAATCAGGGATTTGTCATACTGGAAGGGGGAAGCCCTACCATCCTGCTGGACAGAGACCCCGCTATGGACTGCTATGTAGAGCAAAACCTGAATACGATAGTCAGTGACATACTTGATAAGAGCGGGGTGAAAATGAATGTGACCAACAATCCCAAACATACGGACATCATCCCTTATGTTGCCCGCTATAAAGAAACAAGCTACGGATTCCTATCCCGTCTGCTGCGCTCCTACGGCGAGTGGTTCTATTACAACGGGGAAACGTTACAGATAGGAGACCCTGAAATAGAGACGGAAAGCCGTGCAGGGTATGATGTAGATCTGACGGGAGTCAGCATCAATGCCACTATCCGTTCGCTGAATCACAGCACCTATGAGTTCGACCCCGTCAATGATAAGTTCTATTACGACTACAGCGGAACGCCTAAAGGCGCTACCCTTGGTTCCCGTTCGGCTGAGAAATGCAGTGAACCTATCTTCCCTACCGAAGCGAAACTCCCCTCAATGAGACCTGCGTATAGCGCAATGGATTTGGAGCACTACGGTGATGCCGGATTTCACCGCAACTATTCCCAATTGTCTCAAATCAAGGCTTCAAGCCGTTACTGTGGCATACGACTGGGAGAATTGGTAGTCACCCGTGTACCTGAAAGTTTCCCGGGAGTTAAGATTACCGATTTGGGACGTTACCGTATTACTGAGATTACGCATACGGTAGATAGTCAGGGACGATATAGCAACACCTTCTGCGGTGTACCGGGTGGTACGCCCGTCATGCCGTGGGGAGATGCCGTGATGCCGGTAGCCTATCCGGAGATGGCAAGAGTGGTGAGCAATGACGACCCTAAAAATCAGGGACGTGTCAAAGTACAGTTCATGTGGCAGGAGGTAGATGGCGGCGAGAGCTACTGGATGCGGGTACAAAGCCCGGATGCAGGCAAGAGCGACCAGGTTGCCCAAAACCGTGGTTTTGTGTTTATCCCCGAACCGGGTGATTTGGTGATGGTAGGTTTTGAGCAAGGCAATCCTGACCGTCCGTATGTGACAGGCAGCCTATTCTACAAGGCAAATTCAAAAGGAGCTGCAACAAATAATACTGTTAAGAGTATACGGACACGCAGCGGTCATACGCTGGAGTTCAATGATGATGAGAACGGACAGTGGGGAATTACTATAACGGATAAAGAGAATAATATCATCCGGTTAGATACCAAAAAGAAGTCAATCGCCATATCTGCTCCGGAAAAGATAACCATTGAAACGAAAGATGTTATTGTCTCTGCAAGTAACAATCTGGAACTTATTGCAGCGAAAAATGCGACCCTGCAAGGTGATGAAAATCTTGTATGCCGTACAAAAGAGATGCAGACTGAAGTTGAGAATGAATATCAACTGAATGCTAAAACCCTGACCGGAATAACGGAAAAGACAGAGATACAAAGTACGAAAGACGACCTGTTGTTGAGTTCCGGTAAAGAGGTTGTAACTAATAGTAAGTCAAAAAAGATTCGTTTATCCTAATACAGCATTGAATGAAAAAACAAGAAGAAGTTTCCATAAAGCTGGTCTTGAACAATAAGAATTTACGCTTCAAGACAGGTGAACTTATGAATGTTTCTATCCATGCAAAATGCAAAAATATAGGAAGTCTGGAGGGTATCCAATACAAGTGGTATCTATACCGGGATGGATTGGAAAAATGCGTGAAGGTTACATCGACAGGTACTGTGGTAGTAAGTATTCATCCTATGTATGCAGGAAGCCTGTTCCGGTTGAAACTGGTAATGACAGCTAATAAAAGGATGTTTGCCCTTGGAGAAAACGGTATGTGCATGAGCTGGGAAAATGCAGAATTTGTTTCTGTTTCGTCAATCGCCCATATTGAATTTACCCCTACCTGTGAAGAACAAGTCGTGTCCGTTGAGTGGTGCGATAAAAACACAGACGTCTTTTATAGAAAGAAGATGAAAAAGGGAGAAAAATCGGACACAGGGCAGCAAACATTCCATTTGCAAGGTGAAAGGTTTGGGGTGGTCTTTTGCATGGTAGACCTTTTTGGTTACAATGGTAAGGAAGTTGTGGTTCATCGGGAAGTATCCGGTCTGGATGAACAATGTACACAGATGATTAATAAAAGTATTGTAGTGCCTGTTACAGAAGGACGGGTAGGCGTTTCTTTCGGTCGCAATCTGCTGAAGCTGGGTTTAAAATCCGGTGAAAGCCGTGAGGTGACCGCTATAATGAGAATACAGGAATCGGAATCTTCCACCGGTATTCTCGGCGACTTCCGTTGCAAGTTCAAGGTAGAGGGACAGGATAAGGTGGAAACGATGGACTCTTATCCTCTGCAACCCGTCATGGTAGGAAGCTACAATGTGATGGATAACAACTATGAACCGTGTAAGTATACACGGATTGATGTAGAATATACCTCAGAGAAGAAGCCACAGCAAAAAATGGTTTATGATGAAGGGGTAATGCTTCAAGCGATTCCGGTTCATATCATTGGCGGAAAATCCAAGACTAAAATTACTCTGAAAGACTATAACACCAAAAAGTGCCCACTGTCTTCCGACAAACATAAGAAAGCAATTTTTGATGGTGGTACTCCCCCCCTCGATGTAAAGGATGGAAAAATTGAACTGGACCTGAAATATGATTATGGAAAGGATTTGGATGACAGTAATCTGATTGAGGCATGGGAAAATGGTGATTATCTGAAAGTTGCAGAGGAAGCCGCAAAATTTGACCGCATTCTGAAACTACTTGACTATTTTCTATTGCCATTTGATGTAGTTCAACGCCATGAACTGCAAGTTGCTACTTGTCGTCATAATCATATATTGGAACTGAATATGATACCCGACATCATTTGGTCATTGCATGTAGGTTTTGGCAGAGCCTATCCGGATTACTCGAAACTGAAAAAGCCCCTATATAATCCTAAGAAATCTATCCGTGCTCAGAAGCAGGCGGTGGCTGACGCCAGAGACGGTCTGCTTCAAGGACTGGAGTTTGAGGTCGGACTGACGGCTGAGTATAACGACGGTCAGGTGGTTGACATGAAAAACTCCTTTATCAAGCAGGTAGAGGATGCCTCCCAAAAAGTGGAAGAAGTTATGGGGTGGTTTAAATTGGATAATTTCTTTAATTTTAAGGATAAGGATGCACAAGAGGAATTTAATAAAAGGGTTGTATCCGATAATGAAGCAATACAGTATACCGGACGGAAGCCGAACTCTTCCAAAGCCCGTCCTTCAAAACTGCCTATACCTGTTTTTATGAATATTGATACTCCTATGCTATTTGTAGGTGGTACATGGCAGTACGATGTAAACAGCAGTAATAAGTTATCACGAAAAGGGACAATTTATCTCGAAGCAGATCCTCTTGTAAAGGTGAAAGGAGGAATTGACCTGATTGCTTGTTCACAATACATTCCCGTGGTAGGGCAAATTATCACTGCCATTATAAAGGGAAAAGATGTTTTGGAAAGGGGTGTTAACATTCTCTCCAACGGAAAAGTGGACGTAAGTGTTGATATCTGGTTCAATATCTATTTGGAAGGAACTGTCAATTTCAAGGGTGAACTAGCTATATCGGATGATGACAAAACAGTTGCTTTGAAAGCTGAAGGAACTTTGATGCTTGGTGTGGAACTCGGTATCAAGTGTGCTGTTGAAGTTAAAACAATTACAATAAAAAGTAAGAGCAAAACAATTACTACCATAAGGGGCGAAATAGGTTTGGAAGGTAAAGTGGAAACAGGCTTTACCATAACCCCTTCTCTGGGATATAGTAGTAAGGGAGTACAGGTAGAAGTTGGAGCTAAATTTGAGGGCGTAATTCTGGATGTTTCAGGGACGGCTAAAATAGAAAAGACAGAAAATAAGAAAAAACAGGCTAAACCAAAGAAAGGAAAACCCCAAGTAGAGAAGGAACAAGATGGCTACTCTTTCGGAAAGAAGTTTGGAGATTCTTTTGAGCTTGTGAAGGAAGCAGATTTAGGAACGCTGGAATTTAATTTTAGTTTAAAGAGTGAATAGAGTAAAAATAATGATTATTACATTGCTATTGGCACTTAGTGCTTGTAGCTATGCTCAATCTAAAATAGAAAAAATGGAACAGGAAAAGATAAAATTAAAAGAACTGATTCAACAGGAACTTGCAATGGTAACCCGGTATCCTCACCAGCCGGCTTACTATGTACAAGTGAATAAAAACGGTTGTCGGATTGTAGTAAAAGTGAACGATATTCCACTCGGGTATAATTTTGCTGAAGATGAAGGGCAGAGCATGCTCTATCCTATCAATGACCGCCTGTTTGGTAGCGGAGAGCATGTCCTGAGTGTGGAAGTATATCCGCTGACTACACAGCTGACAGTCAGTGCAAATACATGGGTCAATCTGAAAGTTATTCTATTTCCCGAAAAGAACGGGAACGAACGGGAGATGATAGCAGAACTGAATGTGCCAAGGGATATCGCAGAGCAAAAGCTACCCGTCTATTGCCAGTCAATCAACTTCAAGTCCACTCTTCCATTCGACCATAAACAGGTGCTGAATACCGCTAAAGACTTACGCAAGGTTCCCAATCTGGAAGCCAAAGTGCTGGCACATTATAATAAAGTTCGGGACATGATGATTGCCGGAAAGTATTACGAATATAATAAAATGCGATTAGGGAGTACATGGCTACGGACTGATATGAATTATCTGACAGAAGAGAACCTTGAATCAGCTTATTTGCAACCAGACGAACTTTTCCGTTTTGATTGTCAGGTTACAGATTGGAAGGCTGCACCCATTGAGAATTACGAGATGGTAATCTGTGGTAATGGAAAATTAGTTTATTTGCGGCATATAGGTACAATGGATGAGGTATTGCAGACAACATACACAGAGATGGACGGGAACGAGTATATCTCTACTAAATTTATTGCTCTTTATATGCCGCAAGGCAGTGATGAACTGTTGGAATTGTATTAACAAGTAAAAAAATCATTTGTTTAAGCCAAAAAAGAAAACTAAGAGATTGTACTTTAATTTCAAAAACCAATAAAAGAACAGAATGAAAATTATAATCATAGCATTGCTGCTGATGCTTAGTGCTTACAGCAATGCCCAACCTGAAACAGAGAAGGAAATGGAACAGGAAAAGATAAATTTAATTTTTTCCCCTCAGTCCTTACATGGTGTATATGGTATTAACTACTATTTTCAGCCGGAAGGTGGTAATCCCCAACGTGTACAGTTCGAAGTATCTGTAGTTTATTGCGGACAGTATATGGAAGATTATTCCATTTATCACATTGATAAAAGTAAGTTTGTAATCAATCGAAACGGGTCGAGCGAATATTTGTATGATATAGCCAAGAGGTGTGCTCCCGCCATATACCCTGTTACTGTATTGACTGATAATAAAGGAACCCCGGTGTATATACGGATTAATGATATTAAAAAGAGGTGGTTAGCTGCAAGACCTGAAATAGATCAATATTATGAAGGAGAAGCTGTAGAGCAATATTTGAATAATGTAGAGAATTTCGTGAACAATAAAGCAGAGTGGGAACATATCATCACTGATGACCTGTTCTTATCACATTTGTTCTCTATCTTTAACCAAAAAGAAAACAATAGCAGTTTTAACAAAAAAATAGCACTTATACCATTCCAATCACCTTTAGTGTTCGATTGCTCTCAAAATATTAATAAAGAAAATATTAACCCTGAATACGAAGTTATCCGTATTGTTCGCGAAGGAATAACTAATGTACCCTATAAGTCCGATTTATTATCTCCTCGTGCAAAAGTACCTATGGAAAAACGAGCCGGACAACTAAAGTCAAAGTTTAAGCTTCAATACACGTTGGACAAAAGTAATTTGTATGCCGATGCTATCGAAGGTGATTTCGAGATATGGGTTAACGATAAAATTGTCTCTACGACAAGATTGACCGGATTTCGTCTGGATGAAAAGCCTTTGCCTTATGGCGAAGACCCTTATTTTGTAAAAAAGGTGAAGAAGCAGCGCCGAATGGATCATCCGTCCTCGAATGAAAGTAAAAATCTTCTTCCAACAAAAGATATGAGCGAGAAATATCTGCAAGAACTGAATAAAGTTTCATTGAATATCATGGCTGCCATCTTACCTGTGAATCCAAGACCTGAGGAAATGATTCTTATCTCTGAGGAAGATTAATAATGAAATAGTATAAGATTACGGATGCATAATAGATTGCTAATCAATATAAAATAAACCGGTATGCCCTCTACTAAGAAGATACATTTAAGACTTACTCCAGAATCCATACATGGAACGTATGGCATAAACTACTATTTTCAAAAGAAAAGTGGTAGTACACAGCGCTTACAGTTTGAGGTATCTGTAGTATACTGCGGACAGTATATGGAAGATTATTTCATATACCATATCAGCAAAAATGAGTTTGTAGTCAATCGAAATGAGTCGGATGAGTATTTGTATGATATAGCCAAAAAGTGCGCAGCTGTCATATACCCTGTTACTGTATTGATAGATAGTAAAGGAACTCCGGTTTACATGCGAATAGATGATATGGAAGAGAAGTGGATAGCTGCAAGAACTGAAATGGATCGTTACTATAAAGGAGAAGTCGCAGAGCAGTATTTGGATAATGTGGAGAATTTCCTGAATAATAAAACAGAGTGGATTCGTATCATCACCGATGACCTATTCCTATCATACTTGTTCTCTATCTTTAGCCAAGATGAGGAAAGCAGCAGTTTCAGCAATGAAATAGCCCTGATACCATTCCAGACACGTTTGATGTTTGATTGTATTCAAAATATTGATAAGGAAAGTATCAAAAGCGAAATATCGGAAGTTATCCATATTATTCGCGAAGGAATAACCAATATGCCTTATAAATCCGATTTGTTATATTCCCGTGCCAAAAGACCGTTGGAAGAACGTGCCGGACAGCTATCGTCAAAGTTCAAGCTCAAATACAGGCTGGAAAAAAGTAACATGAATGTCGCATCTATCGAGGGTAATTTTGAAATATCGGTTAACGATAAGAATTTCTCTACGACAAGATTTACTGCATTTCGTCTGTATGAAAAGCCTTTGCCCTATGGTGAAGCCCCCTATTTTGCAGAAATGGAGAAAAAACAGCAGCGAATAGACAACTCGTTTTTGAATAAGATTACAAGAACCTTTTTAAAATAGAAGATATGAGTGAGAAGCATTTGGTATGTAAAGGGGCTACTGTTTATTGCAGCAAGTCAATGGTAAATAATAGTCCGGGAACTGCGATACCCTTAACTATAACAAGTAATACTCTTGTAGAACTGAATGGCGGGAAAGTTGCGGCAACGGATAAGGATTGTACTCCTGCCAATATGTGCTTTGGTAATTGTAATACAGGCACTAATCCCCCTCCTCCCTGTGTGGCGAATGTGCAATGGAGCAAATACTACGAAGATGCGGAGGTGACGAAAGCGGGACTGAAATTTCTGACAGAAGAGTCGGAAGCTACCTGTATGGCTTTCGGCGGTAAGGTGAAGATCGCTTTTCATGGTCAGGTCGCTAATCCTCAACCGGAAGAACAAGATGAAGTTTCACCGGAAGTCATGGTTGGCATCTTGCCTGTAAATCCCACACTGGAGAATAATGAGTCAATAAAGGAAGACTCGACAGAAGATAAAGAGAAACAGGTAAATATTGTCGATGCCTATTGGGTAGATGATAAGAAGGCGAGGCATCGTGAATTCCCAATTGATACTCCTGTATTATGCTGCGTGAAAGTAGAGAATCCTGTTGCCGGTAAAATGGTCAGGCTTCAATTCAAAGACTTAGAAAATAAGGGCTATGAGATTCAAAATTATTCCGGTACAATAGATGCTGAAGGCATTATTGAAATAAAAGAGTTTAGAATCACTTTAAAAAAGTAAGTATATGAGACAGGTTGAAGTTACCTCAAAAACAGAAAACATAGGTGGGAATGCTGTATTTACAGTGGCTAATCACCTATGCACCGTCAAGTTCAAATGTTCTAAAGAGAATGTTGAAATTTGCCATTTCGATTGGATTGATGTGAACAAAGCCGGCAAAGTGAGTAAGCACCACGGAATAAACATAGATAAATGTACTAATGTATTGGTTGGCAAAGAATATGAAGAAGCTAATGCCGAAAATATTGATAAGACATTGAAAGGGGAGTTTCCTGTTTATGAAATAAAAGATGATGATAAAAGTTTGTATGATGCCAAATCGTGGATGGCGGTCAGGAAACCTTCAACCGAGGAAATAAGGGTAGAAATGGAGATGATTTTGAATCCTTTTGAAAAAGTCAATAAAAATAATCGGGCATTTCTTTCTATCAAATTGCCAGCAGGAATAACTATGATATTCAATGATGCAGATAGTACCGATGAATGTAATGACCCATCTGAGTTGAAACTATCAAAAGATAAATATAAGGTAACGTTCTGTATAAGTTCCGAGGTAAGCGAAGAGTCGGAAATAACAGTTTATAATTACGGTAATGAAAATATAGCCGGTGCGCTCGGTGTCTTCGCCTTTGAAGAATTACAATATAATGTAGTGGTCATGCCATTGGTCGATAAAGCGACAAGCGATATGAATAAAAAAATAACTTCTATTCGTAAACAAGTAAATATAAATGCGTTGAATGAAAAAGTTAGCAAGTATTTCACTAACTTGGGAATCACTCTTCATTTCATGTTATCAGAAGATAGTGAATATCTTACTTATGATTCGACCATTCCTAAATATAAACAATGTATGGATGAGCATGGACGAATTAAACCCGACAATGCAAATCCTGATGACTATACTGCGAAGAATTTCTTTGAATCTGTAACAAAAGATGCAGAGAATGTAGAAAAGACAAAAGTTATTTTTAATAAGCACAAAGGTAGCCAGTTGTGGCTAACTGACACAGAAGCTACCGACAGGGTAATAGGAAAGTCAAGCGATCCAAATCAAATCTCTTTTAGTTCCGGAGGTACCGTAACTCACATTACGGAGGGATATGCACAGATAGGAGAAACAATCTTCACTCTTTTTAAAGGACAACATAATGAGTCTGAAACTTGTGCTCATGAATTGGGACACAATTTAGGATGTTGTCATACTTTTAAGGATGACAGTTTTTCGAAGAAAGAGATTCATTCGGAAGAATACATACAACAGTTCAAAGGAGAATATATACAATCAGAAACAATAGATTCACAGAAGAAAGAAAGATTTGAGTCTTATCTAAATGAACAACATAGAATGAGTCAGGATTACGATAAGGAGGGATTTAATGCCTATTATAATTTGGAAAGAGATGAGCAATATCGAATTGCTGCTCTTTACTATGACCAGACTGGGCAACAAGATAAACATACACAACACCGAATAAATCAACGAAGAGGGGACGAAAAGATACTTTATGCCCAAGCTGGGACGAAAAATATAATGGATTATTCAAATAATAAAGAGTATTTTTTTAAATGGCAATGGGTTATGATGCGAACCTGGGCAAAAGAACATATAGGAGGAAATAACTTATGAGAAAAATAGTATTTATCCTCTTTTTTCTGTCTGTGGCAAGTCTATTATCTGCCCAAACAGTGCTTGATACGCTTTGTGCAGGTCCGTACTCAGAAGAGTATAACCAATATTGGAACCGACACCGAACTAGGTCAAGAATCTTTGAAGGGAGATGTGTTCCTGAATTGCACTCAGGAGGAGGAGGTGGAGACGTGCTTATTTCACCAAAATGGTTGTATGTATTTGATTCAACTATCACAACACCACCCAATATAAAGTTCTTTAAAAAAGGAGAGGTGGGCAACGATGACTCGCTCGATGGATGGTATATTATCACAGAAAACTTTCGTGGTGAAAGAAGAGAAGTTGGCTTATATCCTCTTGAATCCGATGCAATGGACGCTGTTCGTGCATTTGCCTATACGACAAGGGAGATTTTCGCCTGTTTCAAAGAATGTGTGCCATGCTGCACATGGCACTACATTTATAGAAAGTATGGTAATCTCAAAGGAAAAGAGTTGGTAGCCAGAGGAAGAGGCTGGGAACAGGACAGAGATTTAATCGACTCCCTCTTTAAGAGTGTAAACTTTGATAATGGTCTGTTGCATGGAGATTACACTGTTTATAAAGGTGCGGATACTATTTACCATACTACATTCCATCATGGTACAGGACGCTATAAAGATTTCTACGTCGACGGTACACTAATGATGGAAGGTGATGTCGTAAATGGATATCGGGATGGAGTCTGGGTCTATTATTTTTATAAAGAGGATAAGAAGTTGTACAGGGAGGTTCTACTCGAACATTTTGACCGGAATGATCTCTTTACTTTGAAGAATCCCCTTTATGTTAAGAGGCATCGTTTTATAACAGACAGTTTAGTCCGTAAAGCATTAAGATGGGAATATGAAACGCCGAAGTGGAAAAAACGACAAAAGGAGAATCCAATAGTTATTCCATATATAAGACCGCCATACTCTCGCTGATTTTCATACTATAATTTTATTTGTAATATAATTTATTATAAACACTAAAATATGAACTCATTTTTTCAAACCCTCGCCCTCACCTACCTGCTCTACCCGATATTGGGATTGCTACTGGTAGGCTTAGGCATTTTCATAGCCAAAAAGAACGCCTTGCTGGGCAACAAGCGGCTGGTAGGTTACACCATCGGTGCAATCGTCATCCTGACGCTCCCTGCTTTGCTGGGATTTCTTGACTACGGTTTCATGCCCTACGGCTACATCTTCCTTACCATGCTGTATCTTCTTCTGGGCAGTTATAACATACGAATGATTTCATGGGTGTATAAGGACGACTACAAGTACCGCCACGAAATCATTCTCACCGGTTTTATACTGGTAGTATCCATGTTGTTCTTCACCCTTGTCTTCAATCTCTGCAATGAACTGAAATATGGTCTGTGGGCATCCACCTGCCTGCTTCCATTCGTCATTGTCTCGGTATTTATCCGCACCTACCGTATCTTTATCGCCATTCCGATTCCCGTGTATGAAGTATGGAGATATACAGACGATACCGAGCAGGACGGATATTTTGACCCGGGCAGCCTGCAAGTCCTGCAAATAGAGCTATACAAACAAGAAAGCGACCGGGAACCGGTCAAGCTCAGTGTGAAAGCACCCGACGAAATGCAATTCGGCACATGGTTTCACCGGATGATTGACGACTATAATCTGAAGTCTCCACAAGCCCCGATAGACGACTATGCCGCAAAAGAGGGAGGATGGATTTTCTACCGGAAGCCCACCTTGCTGTCTCCCCGGCATTACATAGACTTCAACCTTACCGTAAAGGACAACCGCATCCGCAGCCGTGATGTAATTGTCGCTAAACGGGTGATGGAACAGAGTGAGAATTAAGAATATAAGAATAAAATTATATACTATATGGCAAAGAAAAATTTAGTGAACTGGTCGGACTGTATGCCGCTGTCAGCCGCCATCTTCAACCAACATGACGATTACTTTCTGAACAGCATTCGCGACAGCATAGAAGTACGAACCAACAGTTATAACTACGGGCTGTTGCCCGCACGGCAAAACAGGGATGGTGAAAACGGCATCCGTATCAGCCAGCACGTGACCGGACACATTGAAGTGCGGCTGAAATACTGCGATGCGGTCACCGCTTCGGGTATCCGCATCCAATTTGATGCCACCGAAACGGGAAGCGAATTAGTGAAGAACTATTCTGTAGAATCGGATACCCGTAAGAATATCACGCAATGGGACATTATCCTCTCCGTGGATCCGTTCCACCGGGTAGGCTCGGGTGACCCCAATCCGGAGGAAGTTCCACCCCGCCATCCGAACGCCTTGCCCTCCTATCGGTTGTTTGTGATGCCCAAAGGAGAAATCAATATCAGTGAACTGGGTTCCCATTACCTGACCATCGGACGTATCCGCAAGGATGCCGAACGATTCATGGTAGATGCCGACTTTATCCCGCCCTGTACGACGATGAAAAGCCACCCCGAACTGCAAGAGTATCATGCCAAGTTCGGAAATATGTTCCGCTCACTGGAGAATTACAGCAAAATTATCATAGCCAAAATACATAACAGGGATAATCGCGGCGAACTGGGTGCGCACATCTCTCTGATATGCCGGGAGATGCTCCGCTATCTCGCCACCCTGCAATTCACTTATACCAATAAAGGGTTATACAATGCTCCCATAGACGTATTGGAAGCCGTATCGAGTCTGGCGCATATCATGTATGTAAGTTTCAGCTACCTATCAGGGACGCAAAAGGAGGAAACGCAGAAATATTTCTACGAGTGGAGCGACGTAACGCCCGGTTCGTTCGACGAGCAACTCGCTGATACGTTGGAGATGCTGTACGAACATACGGATATCCGGGCTTCGATGGTTCGTGCCTATTCGTTTATGTACACACTTACCGAATTGTGGCAACGGCTCAGTACGCTGGAATATATCGGTCAGCATAAGGAGAATATTGTGGTATCGGAACGCACAACGGGAAACAATACTACGGGACAAAACAAAACATGGAGCATAATGGATTGATATGGAACATCGCTTACCCAAAGAGATAAAGGGGCTTCTTCCGCCCAATACAATGGACACCGACTTCAAGGCAGAGCTATACGGAGCCTTGCTGTCGGAAGCCGGGTTCGACACCGCTCAAATTATGATGGTGCGTGACGGTAATAACCTGAGCAATGTTTCGAAAGATATCCGATCGGTGAAGCATAGGAATCATGTCGGCATAGCGGAGGGGGCATACATAGAACTAAAGACCAACCGCCGGGGGATTTATGATTCGCTGCCGGAGGGATTGTTCCATGAGGCGCTCTTTCCCGGCAAGGTGAAAGATTTGGGACTTATTCTGGAAGAGATGCAGCAACATCGTAACGAAGAGTTCTTTATCCGACGTTTTTTCAGCCTGCTGGAGAGCGAAGTGGACAGAGAAGGGATACAGGCACAATTGCTCGAATTGCGGTATGATAAAAAGAACAAATATTCTGATTATGCGAAACTCTTTGCCGCTTGCTGGCCGGTCATTCATATTTTGTCCGGACAGGGGGCGTTGCTGTTCATCAAGTTCATGCCGCATATCCATTCGATCCGGGGCAGACTGGAAGAGGTAAGCGACGCACTGTCGCAGATTCTGGAAGCTCCGGTAAAGGTACGCCCCAAAATGGTGCAACGGACAATAAGGGCACAAAAACCGAACCGGCTGGGGAACATGAGACTGGGAGCAAACAGTGTGAATGTGGGGGTGCTTAATAGTGCTGAGGCTGATTTGCATATACACATAGGCGACCTGCCAACCCGGGAAGTCGAAAGGTTCCTGCCCGGCAACCGCTCCCGCAAAGCCCTTGAAATGCTGGCGGATATTTTTCTTGGCGCGTGGCAGGAGTTCGATGTGACGGTCAGCGTTAGCCCTGACGAACGCAAGACTTATTTAAAACCGACGGGTGACGCCAGTCCGTGTTACCTCGGGATAAACACTTATTTATAAGAATTATGAAAGCAAAGAACAGTGAGAAAATCATCCGTGGATATTTGGAGTTTGCCGGCGGACTGTTAATCAGTACGGCTTTGAGCATGGCACTGCTCACAGGCTTTATCCATACGAATGGAAGCGAATATAAGCTAATGGAATCCAAAACACAAGAATACGATAAGATTTACGCCAGACAGATTGCCCTGGTGGATAAGGTGGATTCGCTGTATAACTACCTGGTGCTGATGGGCAGTAACGACCGGCTGAATCAGGTGGTGCTCCAAAAAGTTATCAGTACACGCAAGATGGAACTTATCGAGGAACTGCAAATAATGGATAGCAAGGATGTACTTCTGTACAAAAAACTGGCTTCGCAAATCAACGTGTTTCTGGACACCAAAGAAGCCATACGTAAAGCGGTTATTGAAGAAAGCCTTGTGAGAAAAGACCTGATGCGGTGCATTCAGGACAATAAACAGGCTACCCGAAAGCTGACATTGGGAAACATTAGTGTAGAAAAGTAAAATAGGAAAGATATGAGCATAACCCCTAAAAATAAAAGCAGCAAAACCGTTAGCGAGCGTGAACGCTTTATCGGATTTGTATATGTGCTTACCCTGTTTATTGTTATCACAGGAGCCTGTGGATTTATTCTTTTCAAGTATGCAGGGACACGCCACATCTTCTCCAATAAAATAATGGTCATTAAAAAGATGGAGCGGCAAAAGGAATTTCAAAATATACAATCAGTACAGATTGTGAGCGCAGATACCCTATTTTCACGTATTGAACAGTTTGAGCCGGGCGTCAATGCCTCTTATGAGGAAAATGATATCAAGTTCCTGATAAACGACCTTGCCAAACAATGGGAAAGAAACAGTTTTGACAAGCGCAATAAGATGTTCTGGCATCTCGCTTCGGTATATGAAATGTGGTTTGCCGACAAGAAAGAACTATGGAGCAAGCAGGATAACATAATAAAATTCAAGAAAAATCTGGAGGAGTGCGAAGTCGGACTCCAGAAGAAGGAAGGCGAACTTAAAAATAAAGGAGGCAAGCCATGATGAATAAATTCCTAAATACGAAGGTTCTCTATATCTTTATCTCCGTTATCATACTTATTATGTTTTTTCTGCTGGTAATGAGAGCTTGCTCGCAGAAGCAGCCGATTCAGGCTACTGTAACTCCGTCTGACCCTGTCGTGGGGGAAGAAATATTTTTTTCCGATTCCACGTCGGGAGCGAGAATCTGGTACTGGGAGTTCGGAAACAACGAGACATCCACACAACGCAGCGGATACCATCGGTTCAAGCAAAAAGGGGTGTACAAAATACGACTGACCGTCAACGGAAATCTGGAACGCTACTTTGATGTGAGGGTAAAAGAGAAGACCAATGCGGAAGACCTGCATCTGGTTCATATCATAGCTCCCAAGGAAGCCATTCAGGGAGAAAATATCATCTTCCGTGGCGAAGGACACGACGAACAATGGCGCTGGGAGTTCGGAGAGACGGGGATGATTGATTCCCGTGAAAAAACGGCTCTTTATGCTTATACCGAACCCGGAGAGTACGAAGTATTGCTTAATACGGAGAATACCCGGTATCCCATCAGACACCGGATAAACATTCTGCCCTACTATTCGGAGAATGATTCTACCGATGTAATGGTGCTCATCGGTTTAGACATCAAAGAGAAGTTGCAGAACATTGCAGACGGTAAACCCTTTAATGTAAACTACAACTATGTCGTGGACAAGTATTTTAATAATAACCCGAACACGCTGGTTGTTATCAACAACAATAAATATAACGACTTTTATTCTTATTGCCAAGGACTGCACCATATCGGCAGAAAAGAAACGATTATCCAGAATGTCATCGTAGAGACGGAGGATGAAGAGAGCGGATATATTACCCAAATAACGGTTATGCAAATCGAAAAAAAGAAATGAAATGAGAAAGTTATTTGTCCTATTGATTTCTATCGTCGTTTTATCGGCTTGTGCTCCCGTACACCGCTTCACTCAACTGCGGAAGCTTCCTCGTGAATATTCTGAAAATTATTCCATAGAGGGGATAAAGGCACCCAGAAGCGCTGCCCACCGCAAACCGTGGATTGTCTATTCGGACAGGGTGGAGAATGCCGCCTATGTCAATCCGGGAGGCAGGGTAAAGTCTGCCGAGGTAGGATTACTGGATACGTTCTTAGTTATCAAGACCAAAGGAGATTATTTGCGGTTGATTAAATATAACCCCACAAATATCAAGCACAACCGTATGACCCAACGCAAAAAGGCGGAATATGTGGGCTGGATGCACCGCTCCCGACTGATACTTTCACCTTCTTCCATTACCGATGTACAGTCGGGACTGCATGACAAATTGTTGACTGCGATTACCGACACCACGGCAATCATGCAATCCGCAACTTATTTTACAACCGCCGATTCATTGAAAGTGTTCGGCGATCCGGAACTACAGAATCAAACCGGCGTGGTGGGTATCCACGCTATTATATACGCGCTCAAGTATTCTGTTGACAGACGCAGTGTACTGGTATCGAAAACTCCTTCTCTCTCTGCCGATAAAATCGGTGAGCAGGTTATCGGATGGATTCCCGCCGTCATGCTGCAAGAAATCGGACATCAGGTGTTCACAGGAACGGCGTTTTCCGGAGTGCCGGCTTTGCAAAAGACGCTGAAATATGCTCCTATGATATATCCTTACCATACCGATTCCACCTGCTCGTTCATCAGCGGAACATTAGAACCGGTTATTGACAAGAAGGACAACCACGTGTTCAACATCAACGGAAAGAGAATCTCTTATACCCGTGGAAATCAAATCAAGCAAGAATTGAAGCGAATAAATATCCTGTTCGCAATGGAACAGTCCTCCCGGCTACCGGAACAATACCCGATGCTGTTGAATGCCATACAGAATCTGGGACCGTTTTTTGCAGGTTCCGGTGAATCGTTCTCCTATCAATTCGGAGCGGCGGTAGCTACCCACCGGGGCATGGAGACAATTCCACTGACTGCTGATTACGAGACACTTATAGACCGATTGGTGAAAATGGCGTCACATGTAGCTGACACAGAAAATACTCCTTTGCCTGCATGGAAGGCAATGAGAAGTGCATTGGAACTTATCGGCAATACACCTGAAGCGGTTAATCTGATTATATCAGTCGGTGAAACGGGAGAACAGCAAGAGAATGCTCCCTCTTCCATTGTGAAAACCCTGAATGAAAAGAACTGTCGCCTGCTCGGTTGGCAACTGTACGCCTCGAACGACGATAAGTACAACAACTATGTGCTTCAACTTTCAAACATGATTGAACATTACGCCGAGTACCGCACTAAAAACAAGCGGAATATGATTCTGTATGCCGACCAGTTTTGCCGCAGCAACCTGCTGCGGGAAGCAGGCCCGAATTTTCTCATGCTCGACTATCCCTATGCCAGCATGACACAAGGCGGTTTCCTGTTTCCGGAGAAAGGTGAAACCCTGCGAATGGAATTGTTTGCCGGAGCGGTGGATTCCATCGTAACGCAGATAAAAGCGGATCACCAACTGCTCTCTGAAAGCATAGACCGTGCATTTGCCACGGTTGGCAACGGTAAAGACCGTTTAGACAGTCTTCTGATTGCAACCTATCATCTGCCTCAAGGGGTAAAACCGGATAAGGAGTTTAAAAAAATATTTGGTGATGTTGCTCCGGTATGGTATAGGAAAACAGGAAGAATTACCGTTCCGGACAGTTTGATGCGCTATTACCTGCTACTCTCCGACCCGGAACTGAAACAGACAATAGAACGCTTGGAAACACTCTGTGCCATAAAAGTGGATGTGAAGGACATGAATAAGCCAAAGAAAGGTAAAGTTAAACAGTTGTGCCGCTATTTAAGGGAAAGGGTACGCCCCGATAAGGTAGAAACTCTCGGCGCATCACCCGCAAATCCCGAAAGCAAAGCAGATACGGTGTATGTATCTACCGGAAAAATACGCCGCCACCTTTATCGCTTTTATATGTCAGAACTGCGCAACTGCCGGATCTGCAAAAATAAGCGAAAGGAAATCAGGCGATATTCTCTTTCTTATGCACACAGTCAGATATTTGGAGTTCCGGCCAACAGCCCTGTGCTTGATGACATAACGGTGAAGGATCTCAAAAAGAAAAAACAGTTAACCGACAAAGAGTTGGACGGACTTATTCAATATTTTAAAGAGAGGAAAGAAAATATGGCTAAGAAATACGGAGAAGAAAAAATAACGATGGAAGGACAAAGCTATTACTACATAGCTTCAGAACTGTTACCGTAGGAGAAAAAGTATTTTCCAAAGAAAAATAGCGTAATAAATTATGATACGAAAAAATCATAAGCCGGCGTTTTGTGATGAAAATCCAATAGATTGCCATTTTGATGTGAAAAGCTTTCCTGCCGGAACAACGGTGCATAACAACGATACGAATATCATTTACCTGATATTCTGCATGAAAGGGCATGCACGGATTACCAGCACATTCTTCCACGATGAAATTTTGTGTGCGGGAGAGGTGATGTTCGTTCCTCGCGGGAGTGAATACAGCGGCGTGGCGTTAAGTGATGTTACGCTGCTGGTTCATAAATTCAATAACACAGTCTGCCAGACAGAAAACTGTATCCTTTCCTATCTTTATTCGCACAAGAATATTGATTCCAAAATTTATTGTTGCCAAAGAAGAACGTAAGAAACATGTATATAGTTTAGTTCTTGTCACAATACTGATTAAGTTTTATTGCAAATACAAAACTTAAGCAAAAAACAGCTACACAAACTTAGTAATCTTGTAATCCAACACCACTTTATTATACTAATTTTTCACGATTAAAATAGTCTAATTCGGCCATAATGTAACGTTAAACCACAAGATTACTTTTTATTATGATTATATTACTTTATCATACTGACCATGGCAGCCACCATTGCAGCGATAGAGGCAATAGAAGTATTCATTCCTGCAACGTCCCTCGGCACAGTCTTTTTCCTATTTTCTTTGCTTGGTACTATTATTTCACATCCTGGTTCAATTGCACAAACCGCACTCTTTCTCAGACGAGACACCATTCCGTTCATATATACTACATAAATATGTCGCTTCAGTGCCCGGTTTCCGAAGCCGCCGGCCTGTTCAATGTAATAGTCAAGATTACTCCCCTTTTGATAAAGTATTGTATTAGGATACATCACGGCCCCACTGATTGTTACCGTACTGACATATTTGGGAATAAATAGTACATCTCCTTCACGCAAGACCATATCTTCGTCAGAACCCGGATTTATTAACGCTTTCTCGAGTTCTATGCCTACCGGATAAGTAGAACCGGTTTCCAAAGCGACCGGAGATATAGAATTTTCTTCACTCCCCTTGACCAACAAACGTACTACATCCTGTTTCCGCCTTATCTCATCCGCTGTCATTCTACGTATCAGACGTGCTCCTCTCACATAAGCTTCTTTCGATAATCCTCCGGCTCTTGCTATCAGACTACTCAGCCTTTCATTGCTTTTGGTTAATGCGTAATTACCGGTGAAAGCCACTTCTCCTTCAACTGTTACATTGGCCTGTTTGCGATACCCCGGACTTCGACGAACGAAAACGATATCATAAGGTTCCAGTTCAAATCCTTTATCCTCCCCTATCAACAATCCGTTTGCAAGCTCAACCGTAAAACTCTTTCCAATAACATTGGAGGATAGTATACTTCCAGGATCTTTGATTCGACGCGACACATCGATCCGGACCATAGAAGCAGATTCCGGCAATCCTCCCGCTTTTACAATCAAATCCTGTATAGTCGTATTTTTAACATAAGGAAACTCACCCGGTACCCTTACATCACCATAAATGGACAAAGTTCCTTCTTTCTCAATATCTTTCACACTGGGAATGTAGAGGACATCATTCTTCTGCAAACATAGGTCGGCAGATGTGTCATCCATCATTTTTTTCAAATCGACAGGAATCATTTCATGTGTCAGATCTTCCTGTTGGCGTCTCAACAAAGCCCTGTTAAGAAAAGCGTCTCCCCGAAGTCCTTCCGCTTTGCTAATCAACTGCCTGACAGTTCCTGTTACACTATCATCCAATTGATATATGCCCGCACGATATACAGCGCCACGAATTTCGACCTTGTTTGAGAAACGTTCCAATACCGCTTCAACGGATAATTTATCACCATCGGCCAGAAGATAAGACTGATAATCGTCCTGCGCCACATTGTATACCTGTTTTGCTTTTTCGCCCATACGAAACAAACGTATGGCACTCCGATAAGCATTTCCCGTAAAACCTCCCGCATAACTCAACAAAGTAGCTACGGTTTCCCCACTTTTCATTTCATACTTCATCGGACGTTTTACCTTTCCGGAAATACTTACCAGATTCTGATAAGGAGGAACTAAAATGACATCGCCTTCCGATAAACGGATATTATCCGTCAATTTACCTTTCATAATATAATCATATACATCGACACGGGCGATCTCCTTTCCATCTCTCACAACACGAATATCACGCAGGCTTCCGATATCACTGATTCCACCGGCACGATACAAAGCATGAAATACCGATGCAAATGCCGACAACCGATAAATACCGGGTACTTTTACTTCACCCATGACATTGATCATGATGGTACGGATTCTCCCCAACGATAACTCTATATGGACCGTTTTTTGAGGAATAGCAGCATAAATCTTACTAAACTCACGCCTCAAACTTCGTTCGGCATCCTGTATATTCATTCCACTCAGGAAAATGGGACCTATACCTGCCACATGAATAGTACCTTCAGGAGAAATTATTTCCCTGACTGTATTTTCAGAAGTGCCCCATACGTCTATTATCAATTCATCTCCAGAACCTAATACATAATTTTCAGGAGTAGGAATATCCAGGCTAGGCTCAAAAGATAAATTTCTGGCAGTAAATATATTACGTCCAAAAACAGCAACCTGCTTACCACGAATGACATGATCATCTTTCCTATGTTGTCTTGCTCTGCTGCCTCCTGCCAATAAAATAAACAGAGCAAATAACAATGCTCCCTTATCGTTTATTTTTTTTAATATCATGTCCTTCAGACAGCTTACTTTTTTTGCGATACAAGACACAAATCGCACAAATATTTCACTTTTCATAAGGGAGCAAAAATTTGAAACCTCTTCCCCGTAACATGACTTCCGACTCACGCACTTCTTCTACATACAGCCTATGTATACCTTCTGTTATCTGCGGTTTCAAGGATCCATGGCGAAGTATATTTAAATCGATAGAGTCACCCTGTACGGGATTCATGATAGGAGCTATTTTTATATAAGAACTATTATACATCACTCCCCCACCATAAGGGCGGGCACTGTTTACAATCCATGTACCTACTCCTTTTCTTTTGACTACCATGTTATTATTTTGGATCAGATAGTATGAACTTGAGTTGGTACTATACCACCCCGGAATTTCCAGTTTTCCTTCCGGTCTCACTTTAACATGAATAACCTTCTTCTCTTTTGCGTCTTCTGAAATAGCGATAACCCGGGCTTCTCCCTCATATTTGGGATATATCTCCAGCATCCCCGTAGAACCGTCCCATTTCATATCCATAATATCTGCGGGATCGTCCTCTTCCAGCTTAGTCAATTCTCCTCCTCCGGAAATACTTATGAATTTACTTCTAAATCGGGGAAGAAGCTGCACTACGGAATGACTTATTCCGAGCTCCGGAAAGACCACGTTGATTTTCAACCTTATGCGCTTATCATGAGAAATGATGGTAGCAAACGTTTCACCTTCCAACCAACCTTTTACTTTAAGGGTATCCATACTTATATCAGCAGTGGCTATTTGTGCGTTCTCCACATTAACTATATATTTCCCGTTTCCACCTGACAAAAGAAGTCTCTTCTCTGTCTGTTTATTCAACGACAACTCATCAATGACTCCTTCTTTTCCTATACGGATATCGGGAAATTCTTCTTTTTGTTTTTCACATGCAAAAAAGCAAATAAGACAAAAAGCAATATACAATTGGGTTATTACAGTCTTTATCATTGGCTTGTTTCCTGTTTAATTCTATTTCTATTTTTCATTTCTTTTTACGCCCAAATGAGGATACAGAATCTCCCATTCACGACCTTCTCCCTCATCAATATAAACTTCCAGGCGAAATCGTTTATAAAATCCTTCGAACTCCGGAAACTCTAAAGTATTATCTTTGGGTTCAATAGTTACTCCGTCCAATTTATAAGATACCTTGGCGTTCGGATTGGCCAGTTCATTATAATAAAGTTTCAAAAAACGTCCCTCGCAACTCCCGTCAGGAAGGATGGTACGCAAATAAGGAATACGATCTTCGGAATTTTCCGCTTCACGCATTCTTTCTGTCGCACCTCTTCGTTCGGCATATGGCGAGAACTCCTTACCCTTTACCGCTCTTACTTTAATATGATGGGTACTTCCCGGTTTGAGCTTTGTCTTTACATATGAGTTTCCGGACGTGATTGTTTCGACTTGGTCATCAAACACGACTTCCCATTTAATGGTTTCGTCTGCTACCTTGTTCCAGGAAATCTCCATTTCATTCTGATATGCTTTCATTCTTAAATTATCGGGAGCTTCCGGAACGGGAGATATGTCCGACCCGCTCTCTTTGAGTACCATTGACATATCATCGAACAGCATATAGCCCTGATAACTCTGTGTCCTTATCCCCATCCCCATACTATGGATATTCTCCGGTATTGTTACAATACTTTCCACTCTTCTCCACTCATCTTTAACCGTTCTTATCGAAAGTATTTTTTCTCTGCTTTTTATACTCCCGTTATCATACCAAAACAGAGTTACTACTATTTCACGATTTCCCACACTTCCTTTGTTCCAAAAAGAGAGTGTATATTGTTTTCCTGCTTTTACCGATACGGGTTGAGCCAAGAAAACAGATCCTCCGTTAAGCCATATTTTAAGTGCATACACACCTGTACTCTCCGGACGTCTTTCCTGTACCCGCTCCGGATTTAAGCTACTTACTATACGCCAACCGGTAGGCTGTCCCGTATCTTGCCACTTTTCAAACCCTCCGTTAGGAATCACATCGATACCTGCTGTACCTTGAGCTTTAACCTGAATTATTGCCATCATGAATATGATTGCCGGTAAAAGCAATTTATGTATCTTTCTCATCTCTTATTTTTTAATATCCTCCGGTGAAACATCAAACTTCTCTCCAATACGCACCGCCAGATTGTATAACGCTCCCTCGGTCTGCTCTCTCCCTAACAAGCGTTCTTTATCCCATAAACCATCCCCTTTCTCCAATTCATGCAACAAAATCCCGGTTTCTTCGTTTGTTAGGAATGATTTTCCTTGCATATTGCGTGCAAACTGTGCAGCATAGATCAAGCCGTAAGCCTGAGAAAGAAGACGGAACGCCCGCCTGGGATTTTCCTTTAAGTTGGCCAATGTATTCGGACCGACCAGCAGATGCATAGCCCTTACCGCAACTACACGTGACAGTTCTTGCCTGATGGTATCAGCTTGCAACCGCATTTCATCATATTGGGAAGTCGTCATCAAAGCGCGCCCTTTGATAAAGGAGCGGGAGATACGCAGATGACAATCTTTTAAGGCCGGTAAGCCATCGGACTGGGCCAATGTTTTCCAGAAGTCGTAATATCCATATGCCAGATCCCAATGATGTTCCAACTCCGTATAGTTGTGACCGGGCAAGAGCTGGGTCAGATCATTCCGTACAAGTACCTCGTTATTTTCCAATATTTGCTCACTCAAATGTATGTTGAGTATCTTGTCCAGATATATTGCTCCCATAATAGCATATTTATAAACTTCAGCTACAGCAATTCCCCTTTCATCCACATAACAGATATCTTTGTCTCCTATGCCATTTCCTACATATCCTGTCAAGCCTTTCACGGCTTCCCTGTTTCTATGTTCGTAAGAAGGGATATTCGCTCCCAAGCCGGCAATACGTGCGGAAGTTTCAAACCAAGCATCAATATCTTTCAGAATCTTATCTCTATCCTTCAGATGTTTAGAAGAAGCAGAAACCTCTTTTTGTGGTTTTAACCCGAAGTTCCCTTCATGATAAATCCGGAGTGCCTCGTCATAATCCCTTTTTGTACTCATACGCGCTTCGTTCATGTATTCCGAAAAAATTCTATCGATAGGAGATTTCAAAAATCCACACTCAAGTACATTTACAGAACTCTCTCCGTTCCTTGAGAATTTATACGAAGGTTCCGGCAATACCGGGAGCTGATACGCACTTATCACTGTTTCATTTATCCCGTCGGTACATGCCACAACACTTATCAACAGACAGGACAAGAATAGACATTTCAATAAATAATTCATCTTTTTCATATTTTTTCTTAAGGTAAAATCAAATATTCACAATATGGATACCTCAGTGGATTAATCCCCTCCTCATTTTGATATTGCTCTGTCTGCAGGCTGGGAATTTCGACCAGTCCATCAGTGGAGACAGCTGTGATACTTGCTCTTATATTGGATGATCTGGGTCCCTCACCGGAAACACTCAGATACAGAGGAAAACCCGAATGTACATTAAAAGAAATTTCCAACTTCTCGCCGTTAAACATTACATTGGGTCTTAATCCGTCAGCATCCTCTCCGGCATTTCCTATATTTCTCTTTCCACAACTGATCGTCACCAATTCTTTTTTTTCATTAATATATTTCACTTTGTACTGAGCACTGACATCTTTAGTAAGATTACCATCCCAGCGTTTTTCCTGAAACGAACACATCAGGGTTATTTTATATTGGTCAGCACCATTCGGAGTTTCGGTACCGGGATATTTATAGTTCTCCAATGCCTGATCGGGATCACACAATTGTACAAGCAACTCTCCACGCTTGTTTTCAGGTTTCTCTATCTCTTTGGATGGAAACAACTTCTCATAATCTTCATTTACTACAAAATCTTCTCTTACCGTGTTGCAGCTGCATACGAACAGCAGACAACTTATTATCCATACATGTTTCATATTTATCCTGTTGTTTTCTAATTTAAATTTCATCCCGGATTTCAGCTATAACTCCACTCTCTTCGCCATAGGGAGCAAGATGCTTGCTGACCCAATGTATTTTTTTGCTGTAAGGGTCAACTACTTTCACAAGTTCGCAAACAAATCTCTCTCCTTCTCTACGAAAATCATAGAAGATATACGTTTCACTATAACGTATACCGGGCTTGAAAGTCAGACCGTCGGCTGTTCCCACATACCCCGAACCCAATCCTTTTACTTTATTTTCCAACCATCCCTGAGAAGCAAAATAATCTCTCGCAAGAAACAGACGATAACGCTGATATACTTCTGGAGGTTGCTTTCCATTCACACTTCCATCCCCTCCATAAGTGACATTCATCTGTACATCGCTATGGAAATAAACTCGTCCCGCCCTACGAATGATTAGCTGAGGATTTTTCATCTTCTCAAAGAACAATTTATTGTCATATGATTTTTGGATGTCCTCCTGCCAACTTTCATCATTCTTCAATTTTGTAAAAATGATATATTCCCTTGCAGGCTCTATATATGAAGATGTTTTAAATATCAGGTTGCCATCAACATCTTTTCCCGTATAAAGGAAATCCGAAGAGCCGGTAAAGCGGTCATTCACCAAAGAATGCAGATAGGTATAAGTAGTAAAACTTAACTGCATAAATGTGTTTTGGCTCACTTCAAACTCACTTTGCAACTTTTTCGTCAGGCTCTCCTTATTATAGTCGGCCACCGTCTCTACGATCCCATTTTCGGAAAACTTCATTAAGAAATAGTGTCCACCATATCCATATTTGTTCTTGTCTTCAAATATCCCTTTGGGAAGAGTTATCAATTCATTCACATTTGTAAACAACAGAGAATCCGTCCGGGGAAAATAGGTGACAGCCCAGCCATAAGGAGCATTTACAAGTTCCTTTCTCAGTTCGCCGATATGGTTTGCATTGCGCTCTGAAGGAGACGAGTCGAAAACCTTTTCATCTTTACAGGAGAAGCAAAACACCATTAGGATAAGTATTTGAAATCCTAGTTTCATTCTTTCTTATTTTTTATTAATAAATTCCTTTACTTGCTTCATGCTTATTAATTGAAGGTAGTTAAGCGAAATCTTAATTTCTTTACTAAAGTAGTCTTCTACAAATGCTTGCTTTTCTACCAATTCTTTATATGCCTGAAGCGCTTGTTCATCATATTCTTTTTGAAGATCTTTATCCGATCCGGCATTGTAAGGAGTCTTGGCTCTGTCCAAAGCCTGAAGCAAATCCTTAGGTCCATATGTCAACTTCAAACTGATTATCTCCGCAAAATCTTTTTCAGGTGAAAGGAGAGAATGAAAGGTAAAGAAACCTTTCTTATTCGGATAACCAGCCAGAATAAACCCTCTGCGTCCTTGCGTCTCTCCTTTGAAAATCCATGCAATAGATTTAGTCGATTCGATATACTTGTTTCTGCTGATGGATAGGAATTTGCTTCTGTCATAGGGGAAAAGTTCCATAAGATGTCTGGCAAACTGGTGATGTACGCTTCGCATCAGAATGAAGACCTTATCCTCATCTTGGGGATTAAACTCGTTGACGTTATATAGAAACATCTCATTAGTCGTTGCTTCAAGATTATCTAATAGTTCCATTCCGTTTCCATCTACATTTCTTCCTCCATACATGTATATTTTAAGAGGATTTTTTCCCAACAGAAACTTATCTCCTCCCAATTCAGGAGCTGTATAGAGGTCAATCCATAGAGTTTTGATGGTATTGAGCACACTTTTTACATTGGCAACTTCCGGCGGGTAGATATAGCTTCCATTCTGCACTGCATTTTTGTCCCACCGATATTCCACCTCAATCCCGTAAGGACGGGTGAATGTATCCAGTATCCATTTATCCAACTCTGTCTTCTCACGCTCTGTCTCACCCGCCTCCACCACACTCCGGGCAGATAGGGATGCCTCCTCTTCACAGCCCGCCAATAGGAAAGAAATAACGAGCAAATACAGACTTCTTCGAAAAAAGTATCTGAAATTCACTTTTCTAATAATTGTTTTCATATGCTTGATTTTATTCTTGAATCATCTTCTATAATACTCTATCGGGGATTAGGAACCAGTCCCCGGTTAATGGCTTCTGCCGGTATTTGCAAAAGTTTTCTGGAATCTTCTTTTTCCAATGGTCTGTAGAATTTATACTTTGAAGTGCGTTTTACCGATATATAAAAGCGGCGTATATCAAACCATCTCAAACCCTCATGTAAGAACTCCTGTCTCCTGAAACCTAAAAGTATTTTCACCAACGCCAGTTGGTTGATACTCATTCCGTAAAATGGGGTATAGATTTGATAGTTTTCACTGCTTGTCTGCGTATAAGTCGAACGGCCGCAAGAGGGATACACTCCATATTTGACAGACAAGTAAACCAACAGATTATCTATTGCTTTATCATACTCTCCGAGCATTGTATACGCTTCCATCCGGTTGAGCATCACTTCGTCAGTGGAGAATAAAACATTGGTAACATATAACCCTCTGGGACGTATCCCCGTATAGCCGGATAATGAAAGCTCGTCAAATTTGGCTATATATTGCCCGTCATCTATACGTCCGTCGTTATAGTTAAACAGAAAGAATGACTGCATCTTCATTTTCCGGAAGTTAAAGCATCCGTCTATCCCGTGTTCATTATACACCTTTTCGGCACTTTGAATGGTCACTCCATATTTTTCCGAAGGAATATTACGTGCCACTCTTGACTCCGTAGTAGTCAATAAAAGGTTGGCAGGTTCATCAACACTTGCGTATCGAATATAGAGATATTTATGATTAGAATTAAATTCTTTTTTGTACTTCTGCCAGTTTCTTAAGACCGGCTTTGGGTCAACACCGAGCACATAATCGGAGTATGAGACCACCAGGTCCCATTCTCCCTTAATCAGGTAAAAACGCGAAGCAAAAGCGTAGGCCGCTTTTTTATTGAAATGAAATTTTGGTTTAACATAATAATCGTCATTCACCAACGAAAGACCCAGTTTCAGATCTTTTTCAATCTTTTCATACACTTCCTTCACCGTTCCTCGTTCATAGTCCACCAACGCATTTTTTTCGGGCCGGGTTAAATAAGGAATACCCGGGGCTGTTGCCGATTTGGTAGTTCCATAAGGCTCAGCCCAGATGTTTACCAACATGAAATGCAGATAAGCACGCAAGAGAAACGCTTCTCCATACAAAGCTTTTACCCGGTCACTTTTAGGGTATTTACTAAGTAACTCTAACGCCTGATTAGCCTGAGCGATTCCGGCATAACATGCATTCCAATAGTTTAGCGGAGTATCCAAATCTTCCTGATCGTAATCTTCCCAATAATACATAGCTTCATTCAGTCGCGAATGAATGCCGTTAGTCCTTTCTCCCACATTGTCCGTACGCGCTTCTAAAAAAGCAAAATAACTGGCCTCGGGATATGCTCCGGCAAGCAGTTCGGCAATTTTGTCCTCACTGTCTATTTGTACATCAAAAGTAGAGTCCGGATTTGTTTCCAGATAATCCTGACACGCTGTCAGCAATAAGATTATAGTACTTAAAAAGATTGTCTTTTTCATTTTTACCCAATTAAAATTCAACATTCAATGTCATCGTATATTGTTTGGGAGTAGGCAATGAAACCCCTCCTGATCTATAAAATTCCGGATCTTGCCCATTCAGTTTCCTGTCTGAATAGATAAGGAACGGATTCGTCACATTCACCTTTACGTTCATCTGTTTGATTTTAAGATGTGAAAGGAATCTTTGAGGTAAACGATATCCCAACGAGATATTTTTCATACGCACAAAACTACCGTCAGCCACCCTGTTTTGTGAATAGTTATAAGTGTTGTAGGCTTTTTCTATATTTTCTTTTCCGATATTGCGTATCAGATCTTGAGAAGGAATTACGGGAATATTGGTTTTCCGCTCGTCACCGGGATTCAACCAACGGTTGTAGTACTCCTTGGAAAATACATTAAGATCGGCAAATGCCGGATCAAAAGAAGGATTCATCCGAATTTTATTACCTGCCTGCATGGTAACAAAACACGAGAATTCCCAATTTTTATACTTAAAAGTATTGGATATACCTCCTATATATTGGGGCTCAATAGGGCCATGGTAAATAAGGTATGATTTTGAATATTGTGCATCCAAAAAGTCAGCTCCCGAAATCTCGCTATTTGCTCCTTTGTTGGAGGGGTACAGTCCGAAATCGAAGGTCGGCAGACCATTGCTGTTAAGTCCCTGAAAATTGAAGGAGAACAGAGATCCACGTGGAAAACCCACTATGTTACCACGCCCGGTTCCGGCCACCATATCAAAAGTGTTAGGGGTATTCAGTAACCGGGTTATTTTCTGCTTCATACCGCTGATAGTGACTGTGGTAGACCAACTGAATTTGTCAGTCAATATATTTTGTGTCTGTATGGCCAGTTCCACTCCACGCGTACGCATATCTCCGAAATTAGCGTATTTGTAATACTGACCTCCCACACCGGAGGTACGAATAAGGTCTATCAGATCAAACGAGTTTCGTTGGTACACATCGAATGTCGCACTGATACGATTGCCAAACAGTCCGAGCTCAAGACCGAAGTTCAGCTCATACATTTTTTCCCATGTCAGATCGCGATTTTCCAAATGTAAAATACGCAATGCATTCTCCCTATCTTTCAAAAGAGTACGGTTGACCATCACATGCTTGAAAACTGTGGTAGAGTTAACAGCTTGTTCATTCATTTTAGCGGTTAACCCGTAACTCGTACGCAAGGCGAGCCTTGAAATGGTAGTGTGTTTCCTCATAAACTTCTCCTGATCCAGATTCCATTTGGCTCCTATATTCCAGGTTGGCAGCCAGCGGGAACGGCTATACTTACCTGCAGTATTAGCCCCTTCGTAATTGAATACTCCATTGAAAATGTATTTCCCGGCATATCCGTATGTAGCGCTGCCCGATAATGTCACTCCCCTTTCATAACGTTCGGTTAAAGAAAAATAAGTATCTCCTTCATTGGCCAGCTTTTCAAAAACCAGGGGATTGGAAAAGACCTGATTACCTCTGTCGTATTGTATTCCATAGCCTTGAAAAGGATTCATGCTGCGATCGGCATATCGTATTTCAGTAAATCCGAAAGCGCGTATGTTATGTTCACTCAGTTGCCTGTTATAATCCAAAGCCAAACGTCCCAGATAGCTTCGCAAGGAAGTTTCCGTTTTATTGAATATCCCCCCATGTGTCAATGCTACCCCGGGCAGTTGCATCGGATCGTCTTTATTCTTCAATAGATAAATGTTTTCTCTGGCTACGTAAGGAGTCTCATTGGCACGAAAAGCCTGTACCACATTGGATGCTTCAGCAATAAAATGTGAACTCTTGGTTACGGCGTGACGCACCATTGCCAAGCCTTTTACTTCAATATGATCATTGAGCCTGTATGAAAGTTCACCCTGTAATTTCAGATCCAGCACTTCTGTTTTCAGGTAATTGTTTTCATATTCATTCAGAATGTTAAACGGAGCCCAGTTATTCCGATAGAACTCTCGTTCTCCATCCGCATTATGGGGCCGTAAAGTGCGGCTTGTGCTTAAAGCGTAACTAAAAGGATTGATATCGAAATCACGTTCGAATGTTCCGATAACAGTATTTCTACGTTGAGGAATTGTTCCCGGCGAGTTCTGGTTACGTAGATTTCCTTGTGCGGATATAGTAGCCTTTATCTTATCTTCGTTCCAGTAAAAAGAGTTCTTGATGTTGGCCGTAATTCTTTTAACATGGTCGGCCAAAGTCCATCCTCTGTCATCATAAAAACCGATGGAAGCATACATTGCAGAGTTCTCCCCTCCCCCTGAAAAGGTCACAGTATGTGTATGGATAGGCCTATGTGTAAACAGTTCTTTAAACCAATTGGTGTTAGCATACTCTCTTTCACGCATGAATGCCCGTTTGACATCATCCGTATTCTCCAGATAATATTGACCGGTAGCCGGATCAATGGTATTAAGTGCCTTATACATCTGATAATATACTCCGCTGCGACGACCATATAGCGTATTTTGCAAAGAGAAATATCCCTTTCTGCCCATCTCTTGATAAACAGACATACTCTCTTGAGAATTAAGCAAATCGAAATTTGTATAAGAAGGAATAGATCGCATACTTAACTCATAAGAATAAGAAAATCTGTTCGGTGCATTTCTTTTACCGGACCGGGTGGTAATTACGATCACTCCGTTCAATGCCCGGGCACCATAGATGGAAGTTGCCGAGGCGTCTTTCAATACCTGAATATCTTCTATATCAGATGCATTCAGTCCGGCAACAGCCGAACTGATAAGGGTTACCGCATCACCGGAAGCCAATTGATCAAGTGTAAGTGAAACAAGATCCTCGTATACTGCCCCGTCTATGACCCACAACGGTTGTACATTTCCCATAATGGAAGCACCACCCCGGATATTAATCCGGGGCGCGGCACCAAAGCTACCTGTCACATTCTGTATGGAGAGACCTGCAATACGCCCTTCGAGCATGCGCGACACATCCGACACACCGTTCAACTTGATTTCATCCAGCTTTACCGAAGCTGCCGCTCCCGTAAAGACCCTGTTTTTAATTTGTTGATAGCCGGTGACTACCACTCCCTCTATCTCCTGCACATTATCCTGAAGTATGATGTTCATAATGCCGGATGAGGCTTTAATCAGACGAGGTTTCATTCCTACGAAACTCACCTTCAGCATCTGTCCTTTTCGGGCCTTGAGAGTAAACCTCCCTTCTACATCTGTAATAACTCCTCGTGCAGTTCCTTCCACTATCACCGTAGCTCCCGGCAAACTTTCTCCGGTTACAGAGCGTACTGTACCTTTTATCTCTACTGCCACTTGTGCCGGACAAGTCTGAGAAAAAATTGCCATCAGCAAACTACTGATTACTATTCTTATCATTGATGAAGTATTCATTGTTTTATTCTCTATATTTCTTCGTTTTATGGTTTATCACAATTAAATTTTATAGTCAGAACTGTACATTAGCTCCTGCATAGATCCCAAAAGGATGTCCCGCTCTCAAACCCGCAGGATGGCGGGATGTAAGGTAAACCCTATTGGTCAGGTTGATTGCATTTAATCTTACTGTCAAGTATTTATTCACAAAAACATTGAGCGAAGCATCAAATATAAGGTTTGCCGGTACTTTTTCTCTCTCCGCAATCGTCCCCTGCCCGGGTGAAGTACGCATATCACTGTTATAGCGTGCACCGATATTGGCATAAAACCATTTACATTCTATACCCAACTGCATGTTCAGAGCATGCTTGAAGATGTAAGGTATTTCATCACCTCTAACCACATTACCCCATGAATGGCTTTCAAACGAATTTCTAATTTCAGTATCCGTATAAGTATAGGATACCTGCAACGGCAACCTCACATTACAGTTCTTCGGAAGAGGCTGATATTGTACCAGAAACTCCGCACCTTTTACCCGGGCCTCCCCTACATTAAACTGTTCAAGTGTTCCGGCCCCACCCGAAGCAGCCAGATCACTTCCCAGCATATTACTGTAATTATTGTAGAACCCGATTAGTTCCGCCCTAAAATTCCCGATAGCAACACGTGTACCCAGTTCCATATTCACACTGCTTTCAGGCTTTTGATATAATTCCGCGCTTGGAGGGGCAAAGCCTTTATGAATCCCGAAGAAAACAGAAGTAGCCGGCATCAATTGATAATGTAATCCTACCCCCGGAATCAGTACACGCGCATGATTCGGAGTTTCAATACGTACCTTACCCGACCGTGCCAAATCTTCTTTCGTATAGTCTTTTTTCAGTAAGTCTACATCCTCATATCGCAGCCCGGCAGTGACAGTCCACGCGTCATATCTTAATTTAGCAAGCAGGTAACCGGCTAACGCGTTGGCAGAAGTAACACGGTTAGCATTCGTACCATGAATACCCTCCATAAACAGTACCATTTTCTTATTTTTCATGGAGTAAGAATCATCCCACTGAAAACGATCTTCCTCATCGGCATGATAACGAAGTCCGAACTCCAGATCGAAGAAAAACTCGTTCAGGTTGAAACGGTATTCGGCCCTGGTTTGTATACCTCTGGAACGGTAAGTTCTGTTATTGGCTCTTACCAACAGTGCTTCCTCTTCCCGATCTGTTTTCCCCGTCAAAATGTCGAAGTAACGGATATTCGTTTCCGGATCCACAAGTACATCGGCGATGGATCTCTTCTCTTTTGAAGTGATTCCTGCGCGCACATCATTCAGTTTGTACCAATTTCGGTGGAAATAGTTGTAATAGGCGTTGGTAGTTATTTTCAACTTGTTGGAAAAAGTCAGCAGATAAGTTGCTACCCACTGCCGATGATCGGTCTTAAGTTTATCCATCTGCGAACCTGCATACCTGAGAAAAGGAGTCTTCTTAAAATCATCTGCAGAGAGTCCCACATACGTTTCATCCGAATTTTCGTCTGCGTATCCGAATTTCAGTTCCAAAGCATGATTCACTCCTTTTACATGATCCGTTTTGACCCTTATTTTAGCTATAATATCATTTCTTTTAAATCCTTTGGCAGCATGATCTTCGTATTTCTTAAAACCATCTGACTGATAACGCAAATATTCTACCATATACCCGAAATGCTTCCAACTGCTTCCGACAGATGTATGCGACTTAAACGTATTTTTGCTTCCGTAAGAAATGTTCGCTTTACCGGAAAAACTGTTCGGAATAGGAGTCGATACCAAATTAATAGCTCCTCCCGTAGTGAACGGACCGTATTGTACCTGGCTACTTCCTTTCAGCACTTCGATGGCCTCCATCCGGGCTACATTGGGGAAATAATAAGCTGCCGGAGCGGAATAAGGAGCCGGTGCCGCCAGTACACCGTCCTCCATAATCGAGATGCGTTCACTTCGCTCGGCTTTCGTTCCTCTCAAACTAATGTTCGGGCGAAGACCGAAACCGTCTTCTTCATACATATTAACTCCGGGAACGGCCTTCAACATACGATTAATATCCGTATATCCCAGCCTGCGAATTTCCTCAGGCGAAATATAATATGCCGATCCTGTGCGGTTTCTTGCTTTAAACTTACTCCCAAGTATCTGTTGGGACGATACCACTATCTCTTGCAATTGGTAGACAGAGTCTTTCTTCACCTGCTGTTCCTGTGAGTATATTCCTGAATATCCCAAAGAAAAGAGGATGATAAATAAAGGTTTTCTATTTGTCATATTAATATAATTGTAACATTGTCAGGGGGCTTCTATTCGATTTACCTCCACAAGAGATGCGCTTTACAGAAATCAAGCTACGGATAGCGGTATTACCTGCTTACTTAACACCCATATCGACTCTTTTTGAAAAGTTGTAGTGCCTGCATGGATAGGAAAAAAAGGAAAGCAAAACTCTAATGTTTTTAGGGTTATAGAAACTGTATTCCTTAAATCTGGTTTAGTTGTTTGTTTATTTACGGCGGCAAAGATAAAGACACTAAAATTAACCCACAATCACTATATTTAGGTATTTGTATAAATCAAAAGTTATATTAATATTGCATAAAAGCACTTGCTTATATAAAGAGTATAAGCATTATATGGCATTCAATTTATAGTGTTACCCTGGCAGTAGGATAATAGCCAATTAAGTAATATTTGTATGTTGCAACGGATCACATAAAATTGAACTTACAGTTCAAAAACGGCTTTTATCACTTAAAAAACAGGATGACGGATGGCTCACTACAGAGATAAATCTTGTACCATTTCTCTCAGTAAAGTTCTTAACTGCACTCTTGTTTATACAGAAACTTTTCTACTTTCAGGAATTAATATTGTCGAATGGATGCCAAGCACTAAAAACTCAAAGCAATTAAGAGCATCATCAGATGGAACAAAAAAATGAAGGATCAGAGTTAGCAAGCCTCCCAACGAAAGCCCAATAGCCCCAATTAACTGTATAACAAAGCATTGCCAAGACAAAAAGCCGGAATAGGATACCCCCCTAATCCGGCCTTTATATGATTCTTCGCTATAAATACGTATATCAGTACTCCAAATCAGGAGCAACCTTCTTACTTTCTGTTCTCAATTTGCTGGGAGTCATTCCAAATAATCTCTTACAGTAAGAAGTGAAATGAGCTTGCGAATTGAAATCAAAATCCATTGCGATCTCTTGAAAAGGAGTATCCGACTCACTTATTTTTTCTCTGATCAACTCCGCCTTCTTTTTTTGCATCCACTGATAAGGACTTTCTTTAAAACAATTTTGGAACTTACGATTAAAAGAGCGCTCAGAAGTACAATACAAACCGGCAAATTCCTTTACACTCTTTACTTTCCTATAATTATTCATTACAAAATCTTCAAAATGCCCTGTATTCCCCAATATAGAAGAAAAAAAAGTAAATAATTCTTTCTTCGTATAATATCCTCTCAAAACCAACAAAACCTCTTGTTGTTTGATAAGATGCATATGTTTACACTGCATCTTAGCATATAAATATGCGACAACGGAGTTTAAAACAGCTTGCAAAGGATCTCTTATAGGAAGCACACACATCTCTTTTTTTCTTTCCTTATAAGAAGAAAGAGAGTTCATATATACTTTGTCACACACCCTTATGTCTTTATTCCAAAATAGTAAAAGACATTTTGCATCATATATAACTTCAATTTTATTATCTACATGTTGCGGAATAAGAACCATTTTATCTTTCTCAATATGTACATTCTGATACTCACCACTATCAATAGACACCTCTCCATCAAGAAGGAAAAGAATACAAGGAGAAGCACTATTATCTATTTTACTTACACTATCTTTCTCTAAATTATAATAAACGAAACCTGTATTAACATTTATTTGATAGTTTATGCATGACAGATGTTCTTTAAAATAAAGTAATTTCATAACATCATTTTATTTAATATATAAAATTAAGCTATTAGAGGTTACTTATCATACAATAACCTTTTACATAAATTCGCCAATTATGTCTATAATTATTCATAAGATAATCTTCTTTAGCATTTCTTTTTCATAAAGTTCTAAAAGCTAGTTAGTTTTAGGCCAGATGATGATTAATCCTTCAACATTCTATTATTTCTTCAAATCATTTCATTCTATATCAAAACAACGGAACAAAAAAGGCAACAAAAACAGAATTGTTCTTGCCGCCTTTATGTTTTATACAAAATTAATGTAATACATTATTCTTCATTCGTTAACCAACCCCAATAATCTGAATTCGTCACTCTCTCAATGGACACCTTTCGATCACCCATCCTGACTTTATCCGGACCTGAAGCCGGCACCGAACTAGCATGATATCCGACTCCGCGCCATTTCAACATATGTTGAGGTACTTGTCGTTTCAGCAATGCACTATACACAGCTTTAGCGCGGCGTTTCGACAAATCTATGTTATAATTGTCGCTTCCTCTTGCATCTGTATACCCGGTTATCAAGAAATTATTATCCGGATAACTTTTCAACAGATCTGCAATCTTATCCAAAGTGATTTCAGATTCGGAAGTAATCACATCCTTATCAAACGCAAAATGAATGTTATCGAATAAATCACAAACATGACTTTCCACCACAGCCGGCACTTCAATTCTCTTTTCAACAATTCGTTCTACAATCCTATCAACCGGACGGTCTATATATTGCACAACCGGCATAGGACGTTTTGTACTTCCACCCAAACGGAACATAATACGCATCGAAGCCTGAACAAAACGCGTTTGTTTTTTATCGACAGGCATGATGTATTCTCCCTGTAATCCTACTCCCCAATGATCGTTAAGCCAAGCTTGTACTCCGGCTCCGAAGGATAAGGGGAAATAGGATTGTTTAGATCCTATTTTCTCTTTGTTCCAAGGATTGGATGATGTCCATTCTGCTTCTCCTATAGGATCATTTTCAAACTTTCCTGCATTAATTGCATAAAAATCATGATGGAGGTAGTTAACACCTACGCGTAAATAAGGTTCTACATATTTTGATTTAAACAATGGGGTTAACCGGAATTGAAGTCCCGGACCGGCCATATACATGAAATCAAACTTACGCCCGCCTGTTTCAACTTGTTTTCTTGCCAGTCCCAATGTCCCCTGTAAATCAAGATAAAACCAAGGATTCAATTCACGAGCTGCATAAAGTTGGATACCGCCAAAAAGATGATCGATATTCATTCGATACAGATAGTTCCCATCGACCTGACGAAAATCCGAGAAAGTCACTCTGTCCCAGTTGATAAGAGCTCCACCTACCCCTATTTCCCAGGCTTTGGTTCTATGTGCTGTTTGTCCTTCCATCTTATCGTTTTGAGCATGAACATAAAAGGGAAAAACAGTGATGACCAATGCTCCTATAAGAAGTCTATTTTTTATTTCATTGAAATTCATATTATTCTATTTTTCTTTATAGGTTACACTAATTTCAGGCATATCTTTATATGTATTCTCAACATAATACGTACCGTTATCTGCTTTCTTCTTGAGAACTCCTAAAGACACATTGTTAGAGTAGATAAAAGCGCTACTCGCTCCTACCGAATAGATTGTAGCTCCCAAGTACGGGCTAAGGGCAGCATACTCAGGTTTCTTGTAACTCGACTTATTAAGTTCGCTTGTGGCTGTTTGTACCCCCAATGGAGAGGTATAAGTAAACTTAACATAACAGAGTAGAAGTTCCTTCGCCTCTTCCGGAGCATAAAATTCAGGTTCAATGCAATCTATGCCGTTCGGTTTTACTGTTTTTACCAATTCACGTTTACATATGATATTAAAATCAATAGTCGAAAAGTCAAATTCCCCCTGGGCTTTATTCAAGAATACATCATCTCCACTTTCAGCAGATGCCTTTGTTAAGGCTAGAGTTTTAAGTGTAGGAGGTATCTGATAAGGTGCCATCTTACATACTCCATTCCAATAAACCGTCTCTCCGTAATAAGGAGTATCTTTTACTATCGAGAAATAGTTGTCTTTTCCATCCCAAAAATCAGTTATTCCATTTTTTATGCCGGCAGGATTCTCTTTAACATATCGATTAGGATTAATAGACATTGATGTACTACTCATATTAGGTGTAGTACTTTCTATCTTTTTCGTTTTATCAAGAGATGTCGGGTCTTCCGGATTTGTAACCTGATATGCCGTAAATCCGGCATTGACATTAGGCAAATAGCTGGGCAATGTTTTCCATTCCGCACCAGGATCTGTCTTTCTCTCTACTCTAAACTGCAGGTTATGTTCATAATCAAGATATGGAGAGGTACCAATATAAATCATTCTAATCTGCATTCTGTTAGGGACATAAGTGTTTTCTGCAGATTCCTTTGTCACATTATTAATAGTTACCTCCTTAACTTTCCCCCATCGGGCATCTATATCGTCAATTTGAGGAAGATCTTCTTTCGGAATAATAAATTCTCCCTCTTCATTAGCTGTATAAGTTTTAGCCGGATCCAAACCGGGAATTCCCTTAACCACAGCCTTCGGAGCCTTATTGCCAGATTCGTCATACACACGATAAGCTACTCCTCCATCGGTTGTACGAACATACTCTCCAAATTCTTGTTGTGAATAAAGTGCAATCACGTTAGGTACTCCTTTGATAATAGTAACTTCAGCACCCGGTTTTCCCGGAACACCGGGTTTTCCATCCTTACCGTCCGCACCATCTTTACCATCCGCACCTCTCAAGAACTCCCAAAAATCACTTAAAGTTGTTTTACCACAATCCCAATCCAAAGACGGATTATGAGGATTTTTCACTTTAGGGCCAGTATTGTTACAACCCGCCTCAACACTCTCTACCCACAATTCATAGGCACTTTTCCCATTAGCACCATCTTTACCGTTAGCGCCGTCTTTTCCAGCAGCCCCGTCCTTACCGTTAATACCATCTTTTCCGTTGGCACCATCCTTTCCGTTAATGCCATCCTTACCATTGGCACCATCCTTACCGTTAATGCCATCCTTACCATTGGCACCATCTTTACCGTTAATGCCATCTTTACCATATGCACGAATACCGGTATCTTTCCCATTAATATACCAGTTCCCATTGGTACCGATTATTACCTCTGGCGATCTTCCATCTTTACCTATCGCAGCCTTTCCGGTATCTTTTCCATTGATTACCCAATTTCCATTTTCTCCAATTGTAACAGTAGGTGTTGTTCCTGCAACTCCTTCTTCACCTCTGGAAGGTTTTCCTGTATCTACTCCATCAATCAACCAATTACCATTATCCCCGATCGTAACTACCGGTGGAACAGCATCTTCTCCATTCTGTCCATCCCTACCCTGAGCACGTATTCCGGTATCCTTATTGCCAATCCACCAATTCATATTATTACCAATATGAGGTGTTTGCCCATTCTCGCCACTCGCTCCTGTCAGATAATACCAAAAATCTCTAAGATTATTCTGGGATACAGGCCACATACTTCCCGGGCGGTGAGGATTATCCAGAGCACCAGTAGCTACTTCTTCCTTCCACAGTTCAAAAGCACTTTTTCCATCCAGACCGTCCTTACCTTTTAAATACTTAAAAAAATCAGTTATTTCAGTCTCTTTCTTAGGCCAAGAAATCACTCCATTCTCTACATTCTCTTTCCAAAATTCATAAGCTGACATTCCTCTATCACCTTTCGGTCCTTTGGGCATCGTAATATCCACTTCTGTACAAGACTGCCCTAAAATAATGGTTAAGATGTAAACCATTAAATGTAATAATTTAGCATTGTTCATTTTGTTATATCAATAAATTACACAAAAGAATTATACAAACAACAGTCTAGAACACATCTATAAGTCCAAAAAAAATCATATTCAGAACTGCGTTTGACAAGTACGTACTTTTCGATGCAAAGGTAATGCCCCACAAACACATATATTTACATAAAGAAGAATACTATTTATATGTATCAGACAATTTCAGAACACGAGTCCCTGCAGCCGGTTACATATCAAATAGACACAGACCGCCTCGAAAAAAGTCAAATAAAAGACTCCGCAAAAGAACAGTATAAATCAGTTACCAACCTCTACTTACCACGAAACGACAAAAACTGTATATGCACGTCAGTCCCGAACGTTAATACCCAAGAAGCCAAGCCTGGCAGATAAAATCCTAAGAAATGAGGATTGCCAACTCTAGGGACATGCCCTACCTTTGCCGCAAACCCTAAAATATGATAAAAAGATTATTTTTCCTCCTACCTTTCTCTACGATAGTCTCGGCCAATGAGCCCGATACAATACAGGTTAAGCGTATCGATCTGGATGAAGTTACAATAGTAGCTTTTAAACAAAACACACCTAATCGTGAGCCACTTTCTATCTCTACCTTAGATAATCGCTTCCTGAAAGAGAATGAAATATCGGGAGCTAAAGACTTAAGTTCCTTACTTCCTAATTTCTATATGCCCGATTATGGGTCCAAGCAGAATTCTCCGGTTTATATTCGGGGGATAGGAGCCAAAAAGGATGCTCCATCAGTAGGCTTTTACGTAGATGGCATTCCCTATTTTGAAACGTCCGCTTTCGATATTGACTTGTCGGATATAAGTAGTATAGAAGTACTTCGCGGACCGCAAGGCACACTCTACGGACGTAATTCTATTGGTGGAACCATCAATGTATATACCCATTCGCCCCTCGATTATCAAGGTACGTATTTCCGGTTGGGATATGGCAGTTACAATGATATGCGATTAATAGCTTCGAACTATACAAAGGTGAACGAGCAGTTAGGTTTATCCTTTAGCGGTAATTATCATCACAATGATGGCTTTTTTACCAATTTGCATACCCATAAAAAGGCAGATAAACTTGATAACGGAGCCGGACGAATCGGGCTCACATGGAAACCCGCAGCCCATTGGACTACCCGCTTCATAACCTCCTACGAATATTCCAATCAAGGAGGATATCCATACGGATTGTATAATGCCGACAAGGGAACAACAGAAGCCGTAAACTACAACAATGAAGGATTATACCGACGAAATCTGCTAACCTCCGGAATCAACATACGGTATAACGGCCCCCATATCAGCTTCAACAGCCAAACATCCTATCAATATATACAGGACAAGATGGGAATCGATCAAGATTTCTCGCCTCGCAATATATTCTATGGTCAAAATAAGATACGGCAACATATGTATTGCCAGGAATTTACGGTTAAATCGGTCAATAAGAGCCGCTATCATTGGATAACGGGTGCGTTTGTTTTCCGACAGACCATAAACAGGAAAGTTGACCTTAGTCGTTTTACAGATACCACCCGACACCTTACTAATAGTGGAATTCCCACACAAGGGATCGCATTTTATCATCAATCTACACTCGATCTGTTGCAAGGACTGTCTTGTTCTGTAGGGTTACGTTACGATTATGAACACGCCCGATGCGATTTTTCCAAAGTACAGCAGCCATTAAATGGAAATGGGGAAACAAAATCGCTTGAACAATTCAACCGATCGCTTCACTTCGGGCAGTTTACTCCTAGGTTCAGTATGCAGTACCTTTCTTCTCACAATCAATTGTTCTATGCCTCCGTATCCAAAGGATATAAAGCCGGAGGATTCAATGTCTCTTTCCTCAACAATGACGACTACCTTTATTCCCCCGAATATAACTGGAATTACGAAATAGGTACCAAACTATCATTCCTGAACAATCGGCTATCAGCTGATTTGAGCCTGTTCTATATAGATTGGCGCAATCAGCAGATAACCAATACTATTCCAACCGTAGGTAACGTAATCCGAAATGCCGGTCGCTCTCGTAATAAAGGCATCGAAGCCAGTTTTCAAGCTCGTCCGACGAAATCATGGGTGATGTATATGAATTATGGATATACAGATGCACGATTTGTTCACTATCAAAAAGAAGAACGTGGTATCCTAAAAGATTATGGAGGTAACTATCTGCCTATGGTTCCCCGCCACACTTTCTCTTTGACAACCGGATATTCATTTTATGACATCTGTTCCTGGATCGACCGCCTTACCCTCAACGCCGGCGTATCGGTAACAGGTCCCATTTATTGGTATGAAGATAACCAAGCCAAACAAAGCCCGTATGCATTGGTCAATCTAAGAATTAGCATAAACAAAGGATGCTTTACATGGGAAGCCTGGAGCAAGAATCTCACAAATACCGACTACCTGAGCTACTACTTCGTAACCAGTAAAGCCTATGCTCAAAAGGGAAAACCCATTACCTTAGGTACATCAGTCAGCATCAGTCTCTAACCAAACGATATGAATCACATGCGTATAAACAAGCCTTCACCGCTTTCCCGGAAAACACTGAACCTCAGTACATTTTTCTGCCTATACATTGCACAAGCCATCCCGATGAGTTTCTTCTCTACAGCCATACAAGTACTAATGAGGCAAGCCGATTACTCTCTTTCTTCCATCGCCTTATTACAACTCATCAAACTCCCCTGGATATTGAAGTTTCTTTGGGCACCACTCGTCGACCGGCATTGTATCACCCTAAAAGACTATAAACGCTGTATCATTACATCCGAAATCGTATATGCATTACTGATCCTGCTGGTAGGCCTGCTCGATATCCAAACAGATCTCTACCTTATCATTGGATTAGTATTTCTATCATTGATAGCCTCAGCTACACAAGATATAGCTACAGACACACTTGCAGTGCTCTCCTTTGGTAAGTCGGATAAAAGTTTGGTCAACAGCATGCAATCAATGGGTAGCTTCGGAGGTACATTGATAGGAACAGGTATATTACTCCTCGTTCTTCAGCACTATGGCTGGCATGTGGTGATACCATGCTTATGCGTTTTTGTACTATTGGCAATTATTCCGTTATTGAAAAACAAACATATGAGAATAATACCCAAAGAACCTTCGAAACGGGCACAATTCACTGATTTTATCTGGTTCTTTGCCCGTCGTAACATCTGGAAACAAATAGGATTCCTACTACTATATTATGCCAGCATTATCGGAATTTTATCGGTGTTACGCTCTTATCTGGTCGATTTGGGTTATTCAATGAAAGAGATAGGCATTATGATAGGTATCGGAGGTACCGGAGCTGCCTTCGCATCATCTTTCCTGGCCGGATTACTGGTTCGTAAAATCGGGCGATATCATTCCAGAATACTATTCGCAATATTCATCCTGCTTACTACACTCTATTTTATGTGTATTTCATGGACAGTCCCTTCATTTTCAATGCTTTGTTTAGGGATCGTCCTGCTATGGAGTGCCTATGGAATGGCAACTATTGTAGTGTATACCACTTCTATGGATTGTGTACGCAAAGGATGTGAAGGAACCGACTTTACCATCCAAACAGTACTCACACACTTAAGCGGCTTACTAATAGCCTTTCTTAGCGGGGTGGTAGCCGATAGAACCGGTTACCACGGTCTCTTTATTTTCGAAGTTATATTGGCTTCCATATCATTGATCTATATATTTTATTTCTTCAGAAAAGAATCTCAACCCATTCATTCTTAACATATATGTATACTGAAATAATCAATAAATACAATGTACCGGTACCTCGATACACCAGTTATCCACCGGCCAATTATTTTGAGCCATTTACCAACGCCCGCTACCTGGAGGCTGTACAGCAGTCGAATCAGGCTTCAGAGCGCGCATTATCGTTTTACCTGCATATCCCGTTTTGTCGGCACTTATGCCACTATTGCGGATGCAATTCGTATCCCATGGCACGTCCCGAGATTATTGAGTCATATGTAGAAGCTTTGCATCAAGAGATAGATCTGATTCTTCCCCTGTTAGATAAGGATCGGCCGATCGCGCAGATACATTATGGTGGTGGAAGCCCCACAGCCATCCCCGTTGCTTTAATCAAAGAATTGAATGCTCACTTATTATCATCATTCCCAGCCATCGACCGCCCTGAAATAGCCATTGAATGTCACCCAGGCTATCTCTCAGAAAAAGACTGGCTGCAACTTACCGAATGCGGCTTTAACCGCCTCAGTATTGGTGTGCAGGACTTTAATATCGAGGTACTGAAAACAGTCAATCGCCGCCCTTCTTTATTACCGATGGAAGATATATTTATCCTGCTACGCGAAAAGGGAATAAGTATCAACCTTGATTTTCTTTATGGTTTACCCAAACAAACTGTGGAGAACTTCACCCGCAACATAAAGCAGGCTATTCTTTTATCACCCGACAGACTGGTTATGTTCAGTTATGCCCACGTGCCTTGGATTAATAAGCGACAGTTGCTTCTGGAGAAATCAGGCCTACCCGACAACCATGAAAAACAGACAATGTTTGACACTGCTGCCGGACTATTGCATAAATCCGGTTATCAATCTATCGGAATGGATCATTTTGTACGCCCCAATGACGAGCTGAGCATCGCCATGCAAACTAAAAAATTACATCGTAATTTTCAAGGCTACTGCACCCGGCGTACTACCGCACAGGTATATGGTTTGGGCGTAACCGCTATCAGTCAGCTTGAATCGGCTTATGCTCAAAATACGAAAGATATTCCCCATTACATCAAGACTATCAGTAAAGGCGAACTAAGTATTACCAAAGGTTATGCCCTTTCCCCAACCGAACAGCTCACCAGAGAGATTATCGAAACCCTAATGTGCAATGGCTGTATCGATTGGAGAGATCTTTCAAAGCGCCTGCATGTATCGGTATCCACTTTAAAGGCTGCCACTGCCTACGATGAAAAAAAACTATCTGGCTTTGCCGATGACGGACTGATTTATTATACAGACGATTATCTTGAGATGACAACCGCAGGTTCGGCATTTGTACGCAACGTAGCGGCTTCACTTGACAAACTGATGCTCCACTCTCCACACTCATATTCAAAACCTTTATAACAATGAACCAGACAGTAACAGAAAATCATCGTTTGCGAGATACCATCATCATCGGTGCAGGTCTAACAGGTCTGACTACCGCCTATTGCCTTACCCGTAAGGGATGTGATATCGAGGTAATTGAACAGAGCCCCTGCGTAGGCGGCCAGATACGTACCTACCACGAAAATGGTTTTACGTTTGAAAGTGGGCCCAATACCGGTGTAATCTCCCACCCTGAAGTAGCCGAACTCTTGGCGGAACTATCCCCCACCTGCCGTTTAGAAACGGCCCGTGAAGCGTCCAGGCAACGCCTTATATGGAAAGGAGATCGCTTTCATCCTCTCCCCTCAGGACTGTTCAGTGCAATCACCACCCCATTATTCAGTACAAAAGATAAATTCAATATACTGGGTGAACCCTTCCGTTCAAAAGGAAACAATCCCGATGAAACGATTGGTGAACTGGTACAGCGGCGCCTGGGTATCTCTTATCTACATTATGCAGTAGACCCATTCATTTCCGGGGTTTATGCCGGTGACCCTATGCGATTGGTTACCCGTCATGCCCTGCCTAAACTTTATCAACTAGAACAAACTTATGGCAGTTTCATTCTCGGTGGTATTGCAAAATCATTTTCACATCGAAGTGAACGCGACCGGTTGGCTACACGAAAAGTTTTCTCTACTTATGGGGGACTTAGTAACCTGACAAAAGCATTGGAACAGGCCATTGGAATCAAACGATTCTCCCTGGGAGCTACTTCCACTTCCCTAATGCCATGTGAACAAGGATGGGTAGTTTCTTTCACAGATTCCTGTGGAATAGTTAACCGAATCCACTGCCGAAAGGTGATAACCACCGCACCTGCCTTTGCTCTCCCTTCACTTCTTCCTTTCGTCCCTGACAAACAGATGAATCGGATAAGTAATCTTACCTATGCCCCTGTGATGCAAGTCTCCGTGGGATTGCGTAATACTTATGGAAAAGAGTTTCATGCCTTTGGCGGATTGGTTCCTTCCTGTGAACAAAAACCAGTTTTAGGTATTCTGTTTCCATCGGCCTGTTTCGATAACCGTTCCCCCGAAGGAGGTGCATTATATTCATACTTCTTAGGCGGGACGAGACACCCTGAACTTCTAGAGAAAAGTGACGACGAAATTATCAGGTTGATAACCACCGGCCTGAATGAAATGTTAGATTATCCTGCCGGAATAGTACCTGATCTTATACGTATCTTCCGGCATAAGAAAGCCATTCCCCAATACGAAAGCAGCAGTACCGACAGATTTGCTGCGATCAATGAACTGCAAAAACAGTATCCCGGATTGGTGGTAGCAGGAAATCTCAAAGGAGGAATCGGCATGGCCGACCGCATCAAACAGGCTTTTGAAATCGCCCGAGAAAGATGAACTCTCACTTTCATCGGGCATCTACATCTATAACAGCCAGAAAGAATAGTATTTATTGAGTATACCTAATATTTTCGTATAAAATCTGTTGAAAGATCTTATACGACTTATATATTCTTGCTTCATGGCACAAAGATAAATCCTTTGTTGATAAAGTCAACAAAAAAAGAGCTGCATATCATAGAAGATTTTCTTTCGCATCAGGGGCATGCTGAAAAATAGCACCTACTATCTGACAATCATCCAGTTCCTTACAATCACCACAGGTATTATATCCCTTCTCATTTACACATTTTCGAATTGGACAATAGTCATTGCAATACGCAAATTTCGCTCCGTCCGTGCGACACCCCATACAATTTATGGTTGCCGGTGTAATTTCCGGTGCATTGTTCATTATGCTCCACTTTTGGGCGGTTTTCTCTCTTAATTCATTATCATCTCGGACAGTGGCTATACGGGCATCGCAATTTTCGCAATCTAATCCGCAACATGCAATTAATTGTTTCATCATTTCGGGTTTCATTATTCGACAAAAATAAGAATAAAAAACAAGAATATGAGCAGATAAGAGGTATTTGATTACCTTCTACTACGCATGATATAGATACGCACATGATCACCGCCACAATGGAAGGTAATGCTGCAGCACAGGACTTTCTCTCACATCTCCCTCTGAAAGCGACATTACCCTTTATACCCCGTGGAGTAGCGTTGCAATTTTCTGCTTTCCTTGCTCCTACGCATCTATCTTCCGAAAAGTTCGTTGCAGTCGTACTCATGACCAATTCCTTTGTTACGGTCTGCGAATGGCAGTAAACCGATAATACATAACAGCCCATCCATGACCGCCATGACCAGTATCAGCAGGGGGAGGTAAGTGATGCCTCGCAATACCATTTGTACAAAAGTATCTTGATGAAGAATCGGCACAAGCAATTCATAAGTAAACGGATTTTGGTTTATCAATTGACATGAAGTAAGCAATAGATAGATATCTCGATAAAAAAGTTCTCAAAAGTCCTTTCTTGCTGACTCCACATTTTTACAAAAAATGCAAAACAGGGATCAACCAATTGTCTTTATGCAAGAATAATGTATATTTATAAGAAATAAAGTAGAAGGAGGCAATAGGAAGTTAATATCGTAGAGACAAGAAACGAACTCACTGACAAGAGATAATTAATATCCTGAAAGCAGGAAGTTAACTTCCTGCTTTCAGGATATTAATTTCACGGAACGAAACTACATTAAATTGAAAAACAGAGAAAGAATCCAATAAAAAAGAAAGCTTTTTCTTCCGGAGTTCATTTACACACGTTTATTCTTTAAATAGCATTTTGCAATCAAATCGATTCTTCGATTTAACTTGATCACAAAAAACAGTCTAAATCCTTTCTTAAAGAACACAATCTTTAAAAAAAACAAAACGCACGAATCATGCTATTGCAAAATCCATGCGTTTTTATTCTATTCCAATCTTTCAGGCCGGAAAAAATCGTTTCTCCGCATTTTCAAAATACAAAATGACAAATCGATTACTTATCCGTTATTCCACTCATGATTTTCAATGCTGCATTCAATAAAGTTTCATTCGTATTGCCAAAAGGCAAATAAGTACTCAGATAAGAATCTTCATTGTATTCGTATGTAGGTTTGAAACCGGTGGCATAATCTGACTTTTCTTCTGCATTGTATACATTGCAAACAACCAGATTCAATATAAACCGATCCGTTGGATGAACAAAAGGCTTTGTAGCAACATATTCCCCCGCCGTTTTAGTACCTATCAATACAACCTTCATATAAGGATTAAGACAATTGATAACCATCTCCGCCGCCCCTCTGGTAGCATTGGTAGTCAGTACATAAACAGTAGACAGGTTAAGATTGGCACCGGATTGGATAAGCTCCGGATTGAATGTCAAATCCTGATTTGCTTCCACGCGTTTATCACTGTATCTCAATAGAGCCAACAATTGATTCATCTTATCAGCCGGAGCAAGCATCGTACAGAGCAACTGGGCACAATCTAAACTGCCTCCGGTGTTATAGCGTAAATCTAATACAAACTCATTTACCCCTCCTGTCTGGAAATCCCGGAAGGCCCTACGCAAATCATCATTATAAGCCTGACTGTCTGTCGTCGGCCCTGCCTTAAATTCATTATACATCAAATAGCCTACCTTTTTCCCATTCCATGGAATAATCTCAAAATGGTGAACAGGCTTATCCGCCAAAGAACGTGAAGCGGGCATTGTCGTCTCTCCTATCGGCACCACCCCACCGGTTACCTCACCATCTTCACCGACAACTTCTTTATAAACACCTATCTGAAGTTGACGGGTACTTCCCTGCAGTAATTCCGATTCAACCTTTTTAGTGATATAATCTCCATTCATCATCATAATCCAATGACCACGCTGCAATCCGGCTTCTTCGGCAGGCGATCCGGGCACCACATAAGAGATTAAAGCGTTATACGCTGTATCATTATCAAGCACTTTATATAAAGTATAATCAAAACCATAGCTCGGAATGGGTTCATCCAGCAAGGAGTCGATCTTACTAAAGCCATTATCCATGGAAGCGACGGCTTTTTTCAGAAACGCTTCCGGTTTCTGGAAATAGTCCGGAGCAGCAGGTGATGGCATATCTCTATACCACAGATACTCCTGACGCATCACACTGTCTATCCAAATATCGCGTCCCGTCTCCGGATAATATTCCGGCCAGCGGTCTACACCACAGGAAAAAAGACTTGTCAGTATAAGAGTTCCCAGTAAGGGAAGTATAAATCGTTTTCCTCTTTTCATAATTTATAGGCAATCTTAATCTGCGCAAATGTAGTGAATACTTAGCTTTCATACCACAATTACGATATAAAAAAGATAATGGTGAAGTGAGTTAAAATGGAAAAATGGTATGAGAATCTGTAATTCGGATACAGCACTTTCTCTGATACGCGGTACTTTTGCATATAATATCAATGTAAAAATAGAAAAGAAATAAATATGACGATCAGAGAATTTAAAGAGCACGTAAAAACAAGGAAACTCCTTGATACAGAAGAAATCCATCAATTCATGGATATCATGAGTAACGAAGCGAGACGTATCACATTTCAACTCAACACGACATATCATACGCCCAACGAGGTACGAGAACTGCTTTCAGAACTGTTCGGTTATCGTGTTCCCTCTTCATTTCGTGTATTTCCTCCGTTTTACACGGATTTCGGTAAGAACATTACTATTGGCGAAGATGTGTTTATCAATGCCTGCTGCCACTTTCAAGATCATGGTGGGATTACAATCGGTGACGGTTGTCAGATCGGGCATAATGTAGTTTTCGCCACACTCAACCACGGACTGCTACCCGAAGAACGCAAGTCCACCCAACCCGCCCCAATCGTACTCGGCAAGAACGTGTGGATAGGCTCCAATGCCACCATTCTTCAAGGAGTAAGCATCGGAGACAATGCCATTGTCGCAGCGGGAGCAGTAGTAACCAAAGATGTCCCGTCTGATGCCGTTGTCGGTGGAGTGCCGGCAAAGTTTATCAAAACAATCCGATAAAACAATCACTTCATTATAACATATATCATTATGAACAAAGTTTTTTTATTTTTATTATTCAGCTTTTTAACAATAACAAGTATGGCACAAGAAAAAATCAAACAGACAGCCGGACGCGATCAACTTGGTGATTTTGCCCCTAAATTTGCGGAACTCAACGACGATGTCCTTTTCGGCGAAATCTGGAGCCGCACTGACAAACTCAGTCTGCGTGACCGTAGTTTGGTTACGATCACTTCACTCATTAGCCAAGGTATAACGGATAACTCACTGACGTTCCATCTCCAGTCGGCCAAGAATAACGGTATCAGTCGCACGGAGATATCCGAAATCATCACACATATAGGTTTTTATGCAGGATGGCCGAAAGCATGGGCCGCTTTTCGGCTTGCCAAGGAGGTATGGGCAAAAGATACAACCGGGGTAGATGCAAAGGCCGCTTTCCAGCGTGAAATGATATTCCCGATAGGAGAACCTAACACAGCCTATGCACAGTATTTCACCGGTAATAGCTACCTTGCACCCATATCGCATGAACAGGTTAATATCTCCAATGTCACGTTCGAACCCGGTTGCCGAAATAATTGGCACGTTCATCATGCGAAGAAAGGTGGCGGACAGATGTTGATCGGTATAGCAGGCCGCGGCTGGTATCAGGAAGAGGGTAAACCGGCGGTAGAGATTCTTCCCGGTACAGTCATACATATCCCTGCCAACGTGAAACACTGGCATGGTGCAACAGCCGAAAGTTGGTTCGCACACCTTGCATTCGAAATTCCCGGGGAAGACTCCTCTAACGAATGGCTGGAACCTGTGACTAATAAAGAATACAATAGACTCCCCCAATAATGACAGATCAATTATGTACAAAATTATATTCGTATTTCTGGCAATAATGGGCATAGCCACTGCATCATGTGCCCAACAAAAACAAGGCGCAAACAGAAAGCAGCCCAATAACAAAGTGTTTATAGCCTACTTCTCGGCGACAGGAACTACAGCAGGTGCTGCTGAAAAATTGTCTAAGGTTACAGGTGGAGAACTTTATGAAATTACTCCAGCCCAACCCTATACAAATGCTGACCTCAATTGGAATAACAAACAATCGCGCAGTTCGTTGGAAATGAATGATCCGAAGTCACGTCCGGCCATCCGGAAATCTTCCATAGATATCGCCGATTATGACGTGATTTTCGTCGGCTATCCTATCTGGTGGAATCTTGCTCCACGTATTATCAATACATTCATCGAGAGCTATCATTTGAAAAACAAGCCAATCATCTTGTTCGCCACATCGGGAAGCAGTAGCATCACTAACAGTATGGCAACTCTGAAGAAAAGTTATCCCGACCTGATCTGGAAAGAGGGAAAACTACTGAATGGAATGAACGAAAACGATATCCGCGAATGGATCAGTAAATTGGACTATTGACCAATTGTGGTTTCGAAGTCGCCTGTATAAAAGCAACAAAAAAGATTGTGGTATCGGAGTGCTAAAGATGATCCCTGCCTCATGTACGAATCATTTAAAACTGTACAAAACAGTTCAGACAGATTCGCGCATGGGGCAGATGCAGATTCAGACGCAAGAAATGAAAGAATAAGAAGGACAAAGAAATGAATGGACAATAAACCACTCTTCCTATTTTGCATTTCAGAATTTTTGCGTAATTCTGGAAGCTTTTCCTTAGTGCTTTATACAAAGGACTTTGGGAGAATTACTCATTTTTGAGGTAATGATTTGGCAACCGTACCTATTTCCGCGCTTTGCTGTGAGTTGCTTTCATTGTACTCGTCTTGACACAAAGGTACGAAGATTTTTCTATTCACACACAATCTTCAAAGAAAAAAGAGTGAGAAAAGTGTTACTTACAAAATCAATATAAGGTATTTATTTTTATATTTGAATTTATTTGCTCGTATCTTGTTATATAGTAGCATTATTGATTAGCTAATGATTTTTATTGTTTACATACCATTTAACAGTTTCATTTAATCCTTCTTGAAAAGAAACTAATGGGGAATAACCCAATAACTGCTTTGCCTTATCTATTGAAGCAAAAGAGTGGGGTATATCACCAAGTCTATATGCCCCATAAATAGGATTTATATCGGAAATTGAAAAATCGTATTGAACCAAACATGATTTTATTTCATTTGCTAACTTGTGGATGCTTGTTCGCCCTCCACCCGCAGTATTGTAGATTTGGTTTACCGCTTGAGTGTTTGTTGTTTTTAATGCAAGCATGTTCATATGAAGCACATTGTCAATGTAAGTAAAATCTCTAGTATTCAATCCATCACCATTTATTTTTGGCTGCTTATGATTTAGAAATTGCTTTATAAACAATGGTATTACAGCTGCATACATACAGTTTGGATCTTGTCTTCTTCCAAACACATTAAAATATCGCAGTCCTATATATTCTATTCCATAGGTTTTAGCAAATACATCAGCATATAACTCATCAACATATTTAGTCAATGCATATGGGGATAAAGGTCTTCCGATGTTATCTTCCCTTTTGGGCAAATCAGTATTATCTCCATAGGTGGAGCTACTAGCTGCAAATATGAATCTTCTTATATTGCTGTCTCGGGCTGCTACTAACATATTTAGGAATCCACCAATATTTACATCATTGGTAGTTATTGGGTCATTGATACTTCTTGGTATGCTTCCAAGTGCTGCTTCATGAAGAACATATTGAACTCCGTTGACAGCTCTTACGCAAGTCTCGAAATTACGTATATCGCCTTCAATTAGCTTAAAATTTAGTGGATAACCATCAATTAGGTGCTGAATATTACTCATGTGCCCAGTTGAAAAATTATCAAGGCATACGACATCATATCCATTGAGAACTAGATGTTCACAGAGATTTGACCCAATAAAACCAGCGCCACCAGTTACTAATATCTTTTCCATAAAATCTCAATTTCAAAACCACTCACTAATATCTCTTTTAGAAACGCCCCAAGGAATTTTTTCCTCTTGATTAGGCAAACAATACCTACAACAAGGGATGGGACAATTTAGAAACTCAACAATTTCTTCAATATCTTTTGCTTTGAAAATGTCAATTGAATTATTATTAGATGTATCAAACGCATCAGATTTGTAATATTGTTGAAAATATTTCGCCTTAAACGGTACAACGCACGATGATAGTCTGCCATTTTCAAGCACTATACAACGAGCCTTCCAGAAGCAGTTTTTGAAATTTTCTTCAACGTCCTGACTTCCGCTCAAGTCTCTTCTGTTCTTGAACCAGTTTTTATTTTCCTCTCCCTGAGATTTAATTGAATATAACTTCGTGCCGAACAACTTGACTTTGCGATTGATTTCATCCCAATTCAAGTCAATAGGATACATAGTGATACTTATTATCGTATCTGTTTCAGCGCATAATTGATAGAACTCATCAGGCATTGAACTTAAAAGCACACCATTAGTACATAAGTATTTTTCTCCAGTCACATATTTTGCTGTTAAGAAGATAAAATCATATAGGCGAGGGTGTAAAAGTGATTCACCACCCATTAGTTCAAAACAATGAATATGACCATGAAGCAACTCATGAAGACGTTTCAAGTCTCTCTCAAAAGTATTTATATCCAAAAATCCTTTTGGAGCCAATGGGGAGAAATGGCCACAGCATTTACAGTTTAGATTGCAATGGTCAACTATATCTACGATAAATCGAATTTTTTCTTTTTCTACAATCATATAATTAGTCAGATAAGTATTGTATTTATACTTATGTCATCATTAGATGTGTCTATTAGGGAAAAACCTTCTTCGCCACAAGCTATTTCAAACTTTGGTAATTTCGGAGAAAACGCAAATCCTATAGAAGGAGAACAATTGTATATTATGTCTTCAAATGTTCTAAATGATGCATAGTGAGAATGCCCATATAACACTAATTTAATATTATGGAAATGTTCTATGATTTTCTTAAAGTGGGATTTATTATCAAGAAGTTTTCTATTAAGCCAACCATCTTGTTCAACCGGAGGATGGTGAAGGACGATGGCCACCGGACCATCACATGATTTTAGCAGCCTCATAAGGACATCAGGATTAAAATAGCCTCTTGACATATCTGGTACTGCTGAATTGAGCATTATAAAATTCCATCCACAGAGCTCAAACTTTTCGCAAATTTTGTAGTAAGATGGTTTATATCCTTGATAAAACATCTCTAAATTATCGTGATTCCCTGGGCAACAATATGTCGGAACACCGGTTTCTTCAAAAGCTCTATCAATATATTCATAAGTCCATTTACTGCCATCGTTAGACAAATCTCCACTGACTATAATGCCATCAAGGCCATCCAATTCCTTTATCTTTTGGATGGCTTTCTGAAAATGTTTAAGGGTATTAACGCCCCATATTTCGGTGCCATTTTCAATAAGGTGAATATCACTAATATGTACTATCCTCATAAATGCAATATACTTTTAATAGCTTCTTCATTTCCGGGGTGCAAAGGCTCACCTTTTTTTTCCTGCATCATTTTTTGACAAAAGTCGGCAAAGGCTGCAAGACTAATATCCATACTGGCCGGAACAATGGTAGGCATATTCAAATCGTTAATATTGTTAGTTTGTTCAACTTTTCTATATGAACAGCCCGAGACGAATGATATAGCTGGGATGCCAAGATATGCAAGTTCACTTAAAGTGTTACGCCCTGACCTTGTAATTACAAGCCCTGCGTTACTGTAATACTGTTCGGCTGGTATAATTTCGTCGTGAAGCACTACATTTTCGGAGCTGTTATTTCGATTCAAGACATTGAATATGTTTTGGCTTGAACAAACTATATGCATCGTATATTGCGGAAATAATGAGGCAACTTTTTGACAAAGTTGTCCGATTGTAATTGTTGAATCAACAAACTGTTGTCCCACATTAACCGTACCTCCGCCAAGTACACAGTATATGTTATTGGTAGGAACATTCTCAACACCAATTATTTCAGGACGAATAATTGTGTTTATTGACAGGAACTTATTGTATCTCGAATCCTTATCGATACGTCTTAATCCATGGACTATTGCCAAGTCGCTCAATGAGTAAAATTCATTAAAAAAGTCCATAGCCTCTTTGTCATTATTAGGATTAACGACATCGGCAGGATTAAGCAATGCTACAACCTTTATGCTCGGATGTGAAATCTTGATTGACTTTATCATCAAGGGCTCGCCATCAACAACAATCAAATCCGGGGTGAACTCTCTAATACAATTATGGATATATACACCCATTTTATTTGTAGGCAATAAACCTATTGAACAATAATCCACAGGAGTTACCTCTTTCAAATTATTGTAACCACGAGAATTCAAATACTTATTACCTTGTAAATAACTAATGATTTTAACATCATAGCAATAGCTGTCTCGTAATGTTTCTAAGATAGAAACACCCGACACAACTCTTCCAAGCCCGGGGAAACCTCTAAATATGCCTAATATCTTTTTCATAATTCTACAGTTAAAATCTTATAGATTTCCGAGATTGAGTACCTTCTTAATTGATAAGTATCGGCAGACAATGATGTACCTCCTTGATTAACTGCAAAAGCATATCTGTAATAAGATGAGACACATTGTTGGATGTAGGCATTGTTTGCTCCATAAGGATAAGCAAAACAGTCAGACGGACCAAATAGACTATCTATCTGTTCTTTAGATTGTTGAATTTCATATTCCAATTCAATGTCTGTCAATTTCAAGAAGTTATAATGATGCACCCCATGTGAGGCAATCTCCCATCCTTGATCATTCAAGGTTAAAAGCTCATCCATATTGAGATGCATTCTCATCTTGGAGTCTTTATTATTCCATTTATTGTCATAGCCGATTAAAGATGTGCATACAAAAACAGTTGCGCTAAAACCATACTTAGACAATATTGGTAAAGCGTGACTATATAATCCGGCATATCCATCATCAAATGTGCAGACAATCCAAGATTGTCGTTCCTTTGGAGGCATCGACAAGTAATACCTCATCGAGCACAACCCCATACCATGATCATATATGAAATCTACGAACTGCCTGAATACATCTATCGGTGTAGTGATACTGTCATGCACCTCTCCTTGAACATCATGTAAACCAACTGAAAGGATATTATCGCCATCAAAAGCACAATGCACTTCTTTCGATGGTGACTCAAGCAATTTATACCATAAATCTTTAATGGTATTGGAATCAGACGATTTCAGCAGGTTATCTCGAAGCTGCTCGCTTCTGAGCGCAAGTTTTTTATTGTTTAGTAAGGCAAGGATGCCTTTTAGCATAGAAGTCGGGGTATTATCATCAAAGAAGTACTCGGGGAAATCGCAATGCAACTTCTCAAAGATATAGCCAGTTCTAGTACTAATAAAGCTTATGCCATTCTCTAATGACTCTATGACGGAATTGGGATGGCCTTCACAAACAGATGCTTGGACGTACAAATCCCAATCCCTCATTAACAATGAAAGCTCAGGTCTGCTGACACGCCCATGAAAAGTTATATGGTCTGAGATTTCAAAACCGTTTATGATCTTTACATACGACTCATATAAATCCGCATCAACCTCACCGACTAATTCTAAATTGATATCAATACCACCTTCCTTTGCAAGTTTCACCAATGATAGAAGGTTTGCGACTCCTTTCTTTTCATTTAAATGAGTAGATGCAGTTCCAATTACAATGGTCGAATTTTGTTTCTCCATAAATGTTACGTCCCCACCGCCAACAATAGAGTTAGGAATCAACACGCATTTAATGCAAAGAGACTTATCAATCAAACGTAAGTTTTCTATCATTTCTCTGGATAGACAAACTACTTTATGGGAATGGACTGCCGACTCTCTTAAATAGAATGTTTCAATGGGTGACCATTTTGCCAGATTTACATCAGTGCCCCGTAGGCAAAGAATGAAAGATGAATTTATTCTTTGAGCCAGAATAGAGGCATAATAACCGTTAAAACCTCCTCCAAATGCGATAACATAGTCAATATCCTTATCTTGATATTGATAAGCATCTATCTTCAAATCATTTTCGTGCCTAATCGCACTCGCCAATTCTTGATTATATCCACCATCAGCTACTAACACCTGTGGATTTTTTGGGTTGACAATCTGTACTGAATACCTTTCGCTTAAGTAATTAAATACACGCTCAGAAGAAAGCGAGAGCCCCCCTCCATTACTTCCAAATTCCGATGTAACGAACAAGATTTTCATACTTTCTCAATCAAATATAATGTTTTGCTCTTTTTGTTGATGGGATATTTATACGTTTCCCATGATGAAATCTTATATCCTGGGAACATAGACTCTACATCTTCTTTGGATAGACGTATATGTTTCGGGAATTGAGCATTATCCTGTGTGTATGACGAGTCAACAACCTCCATAATGAAATATTGCGGCTTTCCTGCATGATTATAATAATCAAGCATTAAAGCCATATACTCATCTTTTGAATCTGCGAGATCAGCGTATGCGCAGTTTACCATTAAAAGTAAATCACTTTCATAGAAAGCAGCCCCAGGATAATCTTGATTATTGACAATATTGCCACGATTAAAAAGGTCATCAAGACGACGAACAGTCCTTTTGCTTATTTCAGGATTTTTCTCAAAAGATATGACTTTGTCAAAGCCCAAATAGCATGGGATTGTGGTTACATCTCCAAGTCCACATCCAATTTCGATAATACGCAGCTTTCTATCCAACTTTTCTAAAATCGAGTAGACAACCTGCCAATATCGAGGGAATTCATCTTCACAGTATTGCTTACTCCAAGGAGCGACTTCCATGTCATCTAAATGGCTCAAATTATAATATCTCAGCAATAATCGAAGTACTTCCATAAGTTGTTGAGTTGAGCTATTATTACATCATTTGAGTTGGCTAAGTCGATGGTATCTGTTGGCGAGCCTAAAATGCAAGGCTGAACTTCCATATTGGGCTGTATTCGTAATTCACCATAATTACGGCATCGATTTATATCTTTAGTAAAACACGGGGCATCAATATAAAGCACCGTGGTTATCTTTCCGTTCTTTTCGATATACCATTTGAGTGCGCCATTATTTTTGTCAATGCTTTTGACAGCAATGGCATCAAGCATCAGCCGGATATGGTTTAGGAACTGTTTACTGCCACTTAAGCCGATTTGCGGCAATAACTTTAATGGCAATCCACGTTCTAAAGCAAAGTCAATCAATGTGGGAATTGAGCTAAAATCATCTGAGTGTACGACAGTATTAAGACCCACTTGAATATTTTCGGCACGCAACAGATCTATATTGGTAAGTATTCTATCAAGATTACCGGTAACTGTACTCCGTTTGAATGCCTCGGATGTTGCAAAAGGGAATTGAATGTTGAATTTTATTCTTGTTCCGCTTAACGCGCTTATATGCTCAGGTTTAATGAGCGATAAATTGGTGGCACAACTTATGTCGCAATCCAGATTATCATTGATATATAAAATCATATCTACAATATCTTCGTTCAAGAACGGCTCTCCACCGCTAATGTTAAACTCAGATATGGGTTGGTTAGAAAGAATATCTACCAATCTCTTAAAAGATTGCAGCGACATCCGTTCTTTAGTCGTTGTCTTGTTTTGCCCCTCATTGTGACAAAAGGGGCATTTATAGTTGCAATAGTTAGCAACCAAGACTCTTACTTTGTCCCATTGAAGCTTTTCCATATTATCCTAAAATGATTTTAGCATTATAATAAGTTTCTAACTGAGTCTTATGCTCTCCTAAAAGATCGAGTCCATCAACATTATACATCTCTTCCGGCACTATCATTACATCATTTCTATCAGGATTAAACTGAGCACGTATATCCTGATGATTTAATAGACCGGCAACAGAGACTGAGCCTCCATACAAATGATTCTCGATAAGATTCGTTTTTACATTAGGCATTCCCATAAACGCCTTTGTAAAATAGTCATATCCCGAGAGTGGGCATATAAGATTTACAAATGTTCCTTCTGGCAAAGATGAAATAATATCTCTTTGTCGAGCTATTCGTTGATCAGCATCAATAAAGTATTCATTGTTGCCGCCCCTAAAAACATCTTTAAGGATAGGGACAGTAAATACGACATTAGGATAGTTTTGTTTTACCCAAGAGATACATTCTTCATATTTGTCAATGCAAACCTGTGACAATTCTTTCAGACGAGGTTGTGAAGTTGCAGTGTGCTCCACCCGTCTCACCAAAATTTGGCGGACACGTTTGTTTACTTCAAGTTTATGAAGTAGTTCCAAATCCCTCTTTACCTCGTCAAGATTCCCTGTGAACATAAGTGTACATTTGTTCAGCGGAGCATATTTCAGTAGATACATTGTCCGTTCCCGTTCTGAACGTGGAATTATTTTCTCGCGTTGCTTTTGCATAGTTATTAACGACAAGTCAATACCAAAATTCGGAATAGAGTTCAGAAAATCCATTTTATCCTCTCTAATGTATGCTCCGGTTGTTACTGTCGTAATCTTTTTTGTCGGAAAATGTTCAGAAGCTATCTTTATGAAATCATAAATCTTCGGATGTAGAAATGGGTCTGTATGTGGAGCGACCAAAACGCCTGCTCCAAGACGGACATAGTTGACATTTGGATTGATGTATTCAAACCCTTTTAGCAAGTCCTCTCGGTCAATAGGCGGTATCTTTGGATAGTGCCCAAGATAAGAGTCTGTATGTACTTTACAGAACACACATCCAATTCCACAATATTGACTTAGAATTGGAATGTTACCGAATGTGGCTATTTCCATGCGAAACGCATCAAATTGTTCTTGATTTAGTACCATAATTATTTCTTTTTACAAATATACAAATCTTCTAATGGATTTAAACCATTTTTATTATACCGTGCCGAAATGTTATAGACCTCAACTACAAATCCAACACTTGTAAGAAGCTTGACATATTCTTTGTCATTATAGATTCTTTCATGGTAGCCATACCCATAAGCAACTTCTCGTTCTTCTTTTGTGTAAACATTTGGATATTCTACAGTTTTAGATAATATTTTTGTGATAGGAACCTGCAATATAGCTTTGCCTCCGGTTTTTAAAATGCGTAAAATCTCCATCAATGCTGTTTTGTCCTCTTTAATGTCACATATCACATGATTACAAATTATATAATCGAATTGATTGTTGCAGAACTCTGTTTGTCTTATATCTACAAATTGAACTTTACCTATAAATTTCTGGTTTTGTAAGAACGCATCTCCTGCAATGTACTTAACAGAAATGGATTGAAGCCATATTTGCAAATTACTCTCAGGAGCTATGTGCAATATACTTAAACCTTTTGTTTTTTCTATTTTTTCTATTTCTTTCAAATAGGTATATACAAGTCTTTCTTTATCTGAGGACTTACATTTAGGGCATCTTGCAGCTCTTCTTCCCGCACCAATAACTTTAAGAGTCCGAAGCACTGGAAATCTATCTGCACCCATTAAATCCAATGAACCATTGTAGCCACAAAAAGGACAACTAAAAGGTGAAATATTTCCAGATTCAATGACATTACCCAATAATAAGTTCTCCATATCTAAAATGTGTTATAATCTTGAAAATCATTGCACCGCTCACATAATCCTATGCGTTTGTTGTCAAGCAGCGATAGTCTTATAGTATTTAGTTCTGGATTGTTCCAACAATCTATAAGGTTGTCTGTCATAACATTTCCAAAACTTGTTTTGTACATGAAATCATCACAGCACAGCAACACATCGCCATTGTAAGCAATGGTTAGTTTACGGAAAGGATAGTTGCAGAAGCCCAAATTTTCCTTACTGAAAGTCTGCGGAATATTTCCTGCATAATTTGGCAATGATTCATCAAATCTCCTGCGTTTGAAACTCACTTTTGGATTGTTCCAGTATGCAGCATAGATAGGTTCAAGACAAGCAGACCACTTTTCTGGATATTTGTCCCTATCTCCCCGATAGTCATTGATGTTTATATTATCCAATCCCAATCTAAAAAGCCTGTCAACCAATTCAACAGTCAGCAATCTGCCATTAGTAGTTATGTCGAGGAATAAACGCTGTGATTTTGCTTTGACATAGACAATCATGTCTTCCAGCCTGTCATCTAATAAAGGTTCGTTGGAAAGCATTAGAGCAACACGACCATTATAGTTTATCTCACATAGTTGGTCTATGATGGTCGTATAGCATTTCCATTCCATAATACCCAATGTTTTTTTGTTGAAAGCATGTGGGCAAAACGGACAATGATTATTGCAATCAGTCCTTGTCTCTATTAGGACTTGCTGAAACACTGGAAAATGACTGTGCTCTACATAGAATTTTCTCAAGAAGTCTATGTCTGATTCATGCATTTCTGTGCCTCTAATGGAGTTGTTGTTTATTTGTTGAATCATAACAAGTCTTTTAGTTTAATAAATGTAGCATCGGCGAATCCCATTTCGTTAAAAACATTGTGGTTCACCAGTTGCACTACTAAATCGTAATCTGTCTGCACTTCTTCTTTGGAATGAATAATCGAAATTCCATAATCTTTGCTTACTTTCTTTGTGTCCACCAGCGGGTCGAAACAATCAACAACTAGACAGTGTCGTTTGAGTTCATTGTAAACATCTGCCACTTTTGTATTTCTGCAATCCGGAGTGTTTGCTTTATAAGAAAAGCCTAACAACAAAATACGCTGTGCGTTTATAGACACAGCATAGTCCTTAATTCGAGTGGCAACCTTTTTAGGCTCAGCCTCATTTATATGCCGAGCTGTCTGTACCAAATTCAACGATTGTTTTTTGTCTTTTGCACGTTTCATAAGATAATAGGTATCAACACCAATGCAATGACCACCCACCAATCCAGGATTGACCTTTGCAAAATTCCATTTACTTGCAGCACATTCTGTGACTTCATTGATATTTATCCCCTCTGATTTACAGAAATCCGCATATTCATTTGCCAATGCAATTAAGACATCACGTTGCACATTTTCATACATTTTTGCCGTTTCAGCTATTTTTATACTTGATGCCTCTATTACAGGCGCATCAAGAATAGTTGAGTAAATATTTCTCATAACATTCAAAGATTCTATATTTGATGCAGAAATGATTTTGGGAGTGGATACTATCCTATGACATTCATCCCCCACGTTAATTCGTTCAGGTGAATATCCGACTGAAAAATCCTCATTAACTTTCATCATAGAATATTTTTCCAAAATAGGTATACATAATTCTTCGGTCGCTCCGGGAAATACTGTTGATTCAAAAATCACAATATCACCACGTTTTAAAATTTTACCAAGCGACTTACAGGCGTTCTTCAATGGTTCCAATTCTGGAAGTTTATTTTCATCAATACCCGTTGGAATACAAACAAAGAATACATTGCATTCCGTCAAATCTGAATATGTGGAAGTTAATAAACTTCGTTGTAATGCCATTTTTATGTTATGCTGATTTTCACATTCCCGATAATCAACTCCATCTTTCAATTGAGTAACACGAACCGTATCCTTGTCTATACCAATACAAGGGAAGTACTTGGATAAAAGACAAAATAAGGGTAACCCAACGTATCCTAATCCAATAACGGCTATATTTATTTCCTTTTTCATTCCAATGCTTTTGCCTTATGATTGATATTCATTTAATATTGTCCATATTTTGTAAGAGTTTCACGCAATGTCTTTAAACACTAAAAACATTTAGTCTAAGTGTAAAACGCAAAGCGTGAACTGTTTTGCCACACTTAACTTGAAGGTCGTAGGAAACCTTGGATACAGATGCAACAATAGCAGCCCACGCTATAGCGTGAGAACCACTATGCTATCCTTGTATCCAATTTGAAAATTTCCTACGTTTTCAAGCACAAGATGAGCATAACGCTTCTTTCTTTTCTAATATGTCTTGGAAAGAGTTGCCTCAATCCAATTGCAAAATTACAAAAAAGCCGCGATAAATAACTCAATATAGGCGGATTATTACGACCTTTTCATTGAAATAGTTTATAGTCTTAATCCTTTTTTTCGCTTCTTCTTCCTGCGCAATATTTCTGCCATCTCCAGATTGGCTTCTGTATCGGTTGCGTTGCAGGATGAACCGTTACCGTTCAACAATCCCAACGAGCCGCTGAAAAGTTCACCTCTCGCAGTGTCGGATATTACATTGGGTATATCTATTCCATAGCTTTTCGGCATCAAACTCATACGTGCCTCGTTCCTGTTACACTGCAAGGCAGCATCAATTTTGGAGTAACTGAAACGCCTGTCCACTTTGGAGCCATTAAAGTGGTAGCCGTTCATGGTGAAGACCACGCCCTGCACCTCGTCCGTCTGCCCCTTGTGCTTGAAACGGACTTCCACACCCTGACGGCGCAAGTTGGCGACAAGCACGTTCCAGTTGTCGCACCTGCCGACTTCCGTTTTAAGTATGTCGTACAGCTTGTACTTCGTTCTGTCTGGCTCTTTCAGACGGTTGCGCTTGATATTATCCTTGCCGTCAGCCATGTGCAGGCCGTATTTCAAGGTAAACTCCTTGCAGATACGGGTGCTGCGCAAACGCTCGTTCCTGTCCGAAATGGTCCTGCCGTCATTGCCGATGCGGTTGAAGGCGATATGCACGTGCGGATGCTCCTTGTCAAAGTGGCGGGCGATAAAGAACTGGGTGTTGCGCAATCCCATCTTCTCCATGTATTCAAGTGCGATATGCGCCATGACATGGTTTGTCAGGCGTGGCTCGTCCTCTTTGGAGAAACTCAGGGCGATGTGTCCGACAGGCTTCGCCACCTTGCCGTTCATCTGCGACTGAATGTTGAAACTCATTGTGATGGTATCCTTGTTTTCCATGAACAAGCCCTCATGAGCCACTAACTGCACTCCCTTGTTCTTGTCAAGGATATAGTCCACCACACCCTTGAAATTGCTGCCGTGTACGATTTTTGCCATCATATCCCTATCTTGGAAGAGTTCATGGATTCTTGCCACTACCACCTTGCAGTCATCACGTTCCTCATAGAAGCCCCCTGCATTCGCCCTGTGTGCAAGCTGGTTCAAGTTGTTAGCCATGCCGCATAGGTTACGCACATGGGCGGCATGTTCCTTCGACAGCCGTCCCTTCACATGACCGTTTCGGAAACACTCCCTCATGTATTCGCTCGATGACACTCCGGCTTCATACGCCCGTGTCATCAGACGGAAGTAGTCGGCAGCCGCCAGCTTCACCGCCACACGGTATGTCAGTTTCTCGGTTGCCCCTTTCTTAGGGCGGCCGCCTTTGTTATGTTTCTTGTCTTCCTTATGTTCCATTTCTAAGTATAGTCAGTATAGTTAATGAATAGACCAACGGGATGCCGCTCCCTGATATTCGGGGGACGGGTGGCAAGCGGTTTCGGGTGTCCCGAAACACAAACTTGCTACCCCATGATTCTAACCGAATCAATTTCGGGCAACTCCCGTTTTTTCCCTTTAGATGTTTTATAATCCCAGTCCTTTTTTCTTCGGTTTAACGATATTTCGGGGCGGTGGATTGACGGTTAAATTCTGCCGCTTTCCACACAGGAAATCGTTCAGATCTTTATGCCCGTGATAGTTGTGGGAGAAGTCCCGGATGCGTCCGTCAAACTCTGTTGCCAGCTCTTGGTACGCTCTTCTCCCTGCCTCGTCATTGTCAAGCAGGCAGTGGATGCGCTCATACTTATGCAGCACGTCAATGGCTTTCGGTACATTGGCGGTGGAGTTGAGAATGACATAATCCTGCCCGTCAAGGTTGGGTATGGTCGGGCAGTTTCTTTTCCTCAACGTGAGGAAGGAGAGATAGTCCGTCATGCCCTCGAATACCAGACATTTCTCCCTCGGTTCTCCCGACTGCCGGATGTGGCTGATGTCTTTCGGTGCGATGCAGCCCTTGAAGAATTGGTTGCGCATTTCAAATCCTCCTGCCACATTCGGAAAGCCGATGGCGAAATAGGGCTTACCGTTATGGATGAAGTGCAGTTCCTTACACGCCAATTTCGCAAGTGCAGTGTCTATCCCACGCTCCTGCAAATAGCGAAACAATGCCGGATGCATGAGTTCCATAACCTCCAGCTGTTGGAAGGATGGTTCGGATGCCTGTTGACGAAAAAAGAAAGAAACGGGAGGGACGTGTGGAGCCTGTTCCGCTATCTTACGGAGCAGATAGGGCACATGGTCTGAGAAATAGAGTTCCTGTGCCAGTGCGATGATGTTGCCGCCTTTACCCAGCCCATAGTCGAACCACAGGTTGCGGTTTACGTTCACCTTGAATGACGCTTCCTTCTCCTGCCGGAAAGGTGATATGTACCAAAGGCTTTCGCCCTGTTGCTTGATGGGTGTGTAGCCCAAACTTTGCAGATAGTCTGCGATGCTGATTTGTTTTGCTTCCTGAATTGTCATAGTGTATATTCCTACGGATTTGATGATTGGTGATAAAACGATGTTTTGATGATTTAGGTATTTAATATGTTGATATATAATACCATATACTCTCATCATATATTCATCAAATTACTTGCGAAAAGAGAAAATCATCATTTGCAATGTCTGGCATGATTTGTCCATACTGTTTTCTCTTTTCATCAGCACCTTATGCCTGATTAAGATTTGATGATGGTATATTCTGCTAATATTCAATACTATTATATTCTTATTCATCAATTCATCAAAAAAAGAATCATAGTGTTTCCAAAAACTCTCTCGTTACGGCGTAGAACCTCCCTATAGTACGTTTGGGCGCATAGCGGCACTCTCTCGTGTAGTCCACCTGATAGGTGGTATATGTGAGGGTGTTGTGGGCAGGTTTCAGCTTCCAACGCTCCTGCAACACCCTTCGCACCTGATGCCTCTCCGCCTTGACATGCGAGTTTGTCAATAAGACGAGGATGTCATCGGGGCAGAACGAGAAAGTATCCGAACCTACCCTGTCCATGATGTCGAGGATAAGCTCGTGCATCTCTACCTCCAATCGGTTACGGTTGCTGCGGATGATGCGCTGCAAGGCTTCGGTATGCAGCAGCGAGGGTGCGAACCACATACGGCTTTTCCTTTCGGTGAATAGTTGCCTGTGTTGCAGTTGGTAGAGAAATGCGGGTATCTCCGCTTTCAGTTTTTGCAGGAAGTCGGTATCATCCGACTGCAAGCGGTCTATCTTGCGCACCCAATAACGAGTTTCACCTGCATCAATGATGACAGGCAGGTACTCGTTATTGGAACACAGTACGAACTTGGCGAAGAAAGCCATCTCGTCACGGTCTTTGCCTTTGGCTTCCACTTTATAGGAAAGTGTGGTGCTGAGGTTCTTCAACCGCTCACTGTCCTCCCTGCGGCTCAACAGCACCTCGTCCACCACGATAAGGAGCTTTCCAGCCCAGTCGGAATTGAACTGGCTGCGGAAATCCTCGTTGGTGTTGAATGTCACGTTGTTCTGAAACAGGGCTTTCAGAAAGTTCAAGAAAGTACTTTTGCCTGTGTTGCGTTCCTCCGATACCAACAACAGTATGGGCAACTTCTGTATGGGTTGCAAATACAATAGTTGCAGATAGTCCATCCCCAACTCGTATTGTTCCCCGAAGATGTGTTCCACCAAAGAACGGATAGAGGGGAAATCGCCCTCTTGCGGTTGGTGGTCTATCGGCTCGTATAAGTTGAGGAACTTGCCGATTACAGGCTGATAATTGACGTGTTCGGGTACGGTGCAGAAACCGTCATACTTCGGCACGGTGGCAAGATAGTGCTTGCCGTAATCCTGCCGGAGTGTCTCGTTGTTCCACACGATGCGTTTCTTCACATAGCCTCCGTTCAAACGTGGCTGGTTCACCAACTTGTAGAGGGTCGTCCCCACTCGGACAAACTCCTCCTTTACGATGTTTTCTTGTTTCATAAGCACTTCATTTTAGTTTAATCAGTGCAAAACTCGGCAATTCGTACAAGACGGATATATGACTCATGTATGACTCACGTATAATTTTTCTTGTATTTGGCTCGGAGGTATATAGACAAAGCCCGAAGAAGTGCCACTCCAATGGCAGTATCTTCGGACTTATCGTATTCATTCACATGAAGGGCAATACACCCATTTATTTATACATATAAATAGATTGTTGGCAATGGAAATACGCAATGGTCTCACTACTTCATGTCGTCATATTGATGTATTTCATGCCTGATATTTAGAAGTTTCCATACCGTTTATACCCAGCGAAAAGAAAATGTTTGTTTTTTCTTTTCGCAAGTACACCCTTTCAAGAATGGCATTGCGCACTTGTTCCGCACCAAAAGTATTGATACGGAAAGCAAGTGCTACCACCATCGGGAAGCTGAACACATCGGCATGATAGCCGTTATCCAATCGGATATATTTCTGTGCCTGGTATTCTTTCAAGCCCCCACTTTTATACACGGCTCTGATGGAAGCCCGGAGTGTCGGGGCTATTACCCCGAACAGTTCCACAAGTTCCGGCTCACTCATCCAAATATCGGTGACATTCTCTGGCATGATGATATTGCTGGATTCGTCCATTGTTATGATACCTCTTCTCATATTCATCCCATTGATATGTTGTTAAACGACTGGTTGAGTTTATTCCCGAATTTAGTGAGGTCATCATCTATCTTCTGTATGGTAATCTTTGCGTAGAGCTGGGTTGTGACAATATTTGTATGCCCCAAAACACGGCTTACGCTTTCGATTGGCATACCCTTACTCAGAGCCAACGTTGCGAAGCCATGCCTTGAGCAATGGAAGCTGATTGACTTGTTTATACCGCATTCCTTTATCATCTTTTTCAGAGGTTTGCATATTGACCAATAGTTGAGATTGGGAAACACAAGGTTGTTTTCCTGCTGTAGTCTGTAACGCTCGATAATCTGCAACGGAATATCCAGCAGCTTCACTTGGAACGGTACTTTGGTCTTGTGCCGCTTTGACAATATCCATTTCTCACCGTTCACCTCCACAATATCATCATAGGTTAGTTCTTGAATATCCACAAACGAGAGGGCGGTAAAACTGGCAAAGACGAAGATGTCACGGATGTATGCGAGCTTGCTGTCTGCAAACTCGTGTGTCATCACCGATTTTAGTTCATCCTCCGTCAGATATTCTCGTTCCTTTACATTCGGGCTGATATGGAACTGTGCGAAAGGGTTGCGTGGTACCAGTCCATTGTAATGCGCTTTCATGACCACGCCTTTCAGCCACATGCAGTTTGACCATATCGAACCGTTCTGCAATCCTGCTTCCGTTGAGAGGTATGCGGCAAACTCCTTGATGAAGTCAGGGGTAAGTTCCAGCATGGACATGTCGCTGCGCCTGTAGAACGACTTGATAAAGGCGGCTACATGGTTTCTTGCCCGTACCCTTGCCCGATAGGTTGCCAACACCCTGTCTTTGCCCACACGTTTCTTGAATGTGTCGTTCTCTTTATCAAACGCATTAAGCAATGTTTCATACTCACTCCCGATGCCTTGATAGGCGTTGCGTACCATTTCAGCCGTAACGTATGCCTCACGGTCTGAAATGCGCTGGTAGTGCTTGATGATTTGCGCCTTGATGTTGTCCAAAGCATGGTTGATGTCCCGTGCTTCGATGCTCTTGCCTTTGGCTCGGTTGCCTTTAGCATCCCAAAGCGTTTTCGGGATGCTCCGTTTGCAACTGAACTGCGCCACAGTCCCGTTGATTGTCACTCGTCCCATAATGGAGACAATGCCGTCTTTCTCCTTGCTGCCGTTCACGTAGAACAGCTCTTTGAATGTGCTTCTTGCCATACTCGTTTTTTTTGTTTGCAAAGTTATATATCAACGAATTAGACCATGTAAGCCAATTACAGCCATACGGAGAAAATATCAGTGCCATGTGTTAAAAATCAAATTCCGGCGGGGTAATGATTTGCAAACCGTTCTCCTGCTTAGCTCTGCTTTTCCTTGCTTTTCCTTGCTTTTTCAGCATTTTCGGCTTGGCATCATCTGACACCCTAACGGTATTGACATTAAGTCATTTAGTGCCATTCCTCCCATTTATTGAGGTTATTCCAGAGATTTTACGTATCTTTGTTTGCAGGGAGTTGTTTGATAGCGCAATACTTCAAAGCCTCTTGAGAATCTATTTTTCGAGCCGGTATCCTGCCTGCTGATTTATTAAAAAATAAAACACCTTATTACTATGATCGTACAGGATTTAAGTTTTGATCAAACAGTCGCCATGGCAAAAGCCAAAGCGGAAAGCATGATACAAAACGGACTTTATTCACGTTTCGGGTTATCCGAAAAAGAGAGACTGGACAAAGCCCTTCTAGGCTGTATCGGAGAGTTGGCATTCCAAAAACACCTGAAAAATCTGGGAATCCCATTCGAATTGGACCAGACAGATTTCCAATCCCATCACTCCGATGAATTTGACGTAAAAGTAAACGGTGCCAAAATTGATATCAAAGTAGCAAAGAAAACAACTGCCAACCCTCCAACCGACAATTGGACCTATGGTTATCCACAAGAGCAGCACCCCGAAACCAAAGATTACGTCGTTGTAGGTTGGGTAGACTTCAACAGAAAAGAAGTTGGCTTTTATGGTTGGATCAGAGGAAAGCAAATAATGGAATTTAAAGTTGTCACCCAAAATTCTTATGCCAAGTATCCCTATCTGACACCTAACCATGAATTCAAATGGGGATGTCTCACCAAGGATTTGAATGAGATTTTGAAGTAAAACGATTAAATTATCCTTGAAAAAGACTCTTCATTGAAGTTTTTTCATTTTTCTTCAGAAATTCGTAGGGTATTCTCCGTTTGAACGATCTTATATACAGAAAGCAAACTATTATTCACCCTTTAAACTCTGAAAAAGATGAAAACGCAATGGATAAGATCAATCGGATGTATACTGGCAGTTTTGATTCTGTCGGGCATCATGCCACTGGCTGCACAGGACAATGCGGAAAGATACACCACGATCAGTGGAGTGGTCAAAGACAAACTCAACAAAAAGAAACTGGAGTATGTCAATGTATCGATACCGGGAAGCAGTGTCGGTACCGTCACCAACGCAGACGGTGAGTTTACTCTAAAGATTCCCGAGTCGGTTCAGGCCAAAGACATTGAAGCCTCACATGTAGGTTACCTCAATTCCCGTATCCCTTTAAAAGAAGAAAATCCCACAGAACGGATTGTCTGGCTCACTCCTTATGCCAACCTGCTTAGTGAAATCCTGGTAAGAGCCAGAGATCCACGCAGCATTGTGGAAGAAGCACTTCGCAAGATTCCGGCCAATTATAGTCCCCAGAGCAACATGCTCACAGGATTCTACAGGGAATTGGCTCAAAAAGGGCGTCGTTATATCAATATTTCAGAGGCTGTAATCGATATTTATAAAACGCCCTACAATGAAACTGCCGAACACGATCGGGTTCAGATTTACAGAGGACGCAGACTGTTGAGCCAAAAACAGAGTGACACACTGGCTGTAAAATTACTCGGAGGCCCCAATATGGCCATTTATATGGATATAGTAAAGAACCCGGACTGCCTGTTGGCTCAAGAAGACCTATTGTTCTACGAATTTCGAATGGAAGACCCGACCAGCATTGACGACCGATCCCAGTATGTCATCAGCTTCCGTCCAAGAGTAAAATTATCCTATCCCTTATGCTATGGTACACTCTACATCGATAAAGAGCGACTGTCATTCACACGCGCCGAGTTTAACCTCAGCATGGATGATAAGAATAAAGCCACTCAAGCTATCTTAAGAAAAAAACCTTTCGGACTGCGTTTCAAACCGGTAGAAGTATCATACCTGATATCATACAAAAACCTGGAAGGGATCACTTACCTGAGTTATATCCGGAACAATATCCGCTTTAAGTGTGACTGGAAGCGTAAACTGTTTTCTACCAACTATACCATCTTATCGGAAATGGTGGTTACGGACAGGAAAGAAAACAATATTACAGCTATTCCATATAAAGCAGCATTCAAACAAAATCATGTATTCTCAGACAAAGTGGATAACTTTACCAGTGACAACTTTTGGGGAGGCTATAATATCATAGAGCCTACAGAGTCATTGGAGCATGCAGTAAACAAATTAAAAAAGCAGCAGAAGCAGTAATCACTTTTTATAGTATCTTTGACGAACTCTAACTCCCGATATATCCCCCAATATGCTGAACGACGTATTTATACTTACTCAAATAAAAGAAGGCAATATAAAGGCGTTTGAAACATTATTCCGCCAATATTATACTCCGCTTCGCCTATACGCCGCCAGCATAACGGGTGAACCGGACGTAGCCGAAGAAATCGTCGAAGAATTGTTCTATGTATTCTGGAAGGATCGGGAAAAACTTGAGATTTTTCATTCTGTCAAGAACTATCTCTATCGGTCTGTACGTAACCGCTCTATCCAATATTGCGAACATCAGGATGTCAAAAGGCGCTATCAGGATGCGATTTTATCCGTTCCGGTAAATATAGCTTCACCCGATCCGCAAGAGCAGATTGAGTACAAAGAACTGCAACAAATTATAAACCGAACCCTTGAGAAACTACCGGAGCGCCGTTTGCATATCTTCCGACTACACCACACAGAAGGAAAAAAGTATTCGGAAATAGCCTCTCTCCTCTCACTATCGGTAAAAACTGTAGAGAAAGAAATGACCCGGGCACTCCGGACTTTACGAAAAGAAATTGAGAATTATATCCAGATATCATGAATCGAATCGAAAAAAACAAGACCCAAACCGATCAGGCGTGGAACAAATTACACAATCGCCTGGAGACAGACGGACTGTTACCAACGGTGACAGAACGTCGTTTTGCCACACGTCCGACCGCATGGATCGGCATAGCAGCCATTGTAGCTATTATAAGCCTATGTGTTTACCTGCCTACGGTGTTACGGACCGACCGCCATCTTTCCGGCGGTGAACTATTAGTCAAAGCAAACAAAGAAGAGAGCATACTGGTCACCACGCTTGAGGATGGTTCCGTTGTCTATCTGTCAGAGCAGACTTCACTGGAATATCCCAAACATTTTTCTAAAAAAAGAAGAGAAGTGAGTTTGAAAGGAAACGCCCTTTTTGACATAGCGGGCAATCGTGCACGTCCTTTCTTCATCGAAACTGGAAAAGTACAGATCGAGGTGATAGGTACCGCCTTTCATGTGAGAAACAGTGGCAACTCTCCATTCGAATTAGCAGTTCAGAGAGGTGAGGTAAAAGTTACTCAAAAGCAGAATGGCCAGGAAATACATGTCAAGGCCGGAGAGACCGCTACTTTATTGGGTGATGAATGGCAGTTGACTGTGACCGAGAATTCCGAACAGTTTACCCGATACATGCAAAATATGCGTTTCAAAGACGAACAGTTGGATCACATCCTGCATGCCATCAACCTTCGCCAGACGGAAATACATCTGCAAAGTTCCCCGGAACTGGGGAAACATGTACTGACGGTTTCGTTCTCAGAGGATTCTCCTGAGAAAATGGCCGAGCTAATCGGCCTTGCACTGAACCTGAAGTGCACACGCAATCAAAACATAATCACCCTCTCCGAGTAATCCCGGAATCAAAACCCCAAAACAATGAAAGCCTCGAAAAGTCTCTGCCTGCAATGCCTGTTCACCTGTCTGCTATTATTCATAGCAGCCCGGGTAAAGGCGGATGACTCCGGTATACTCGATCGTATCATCCGGTTACCGAAAAGTGAAATGACCGTTTATAAACTACTTTCTAAAATAACGGAAGAGACAGGATACCTGTTCATCTACGACAGCAAACTGGTTGACAATGAACGTACGGTAAAGTTGAAAGGTGGAAAACAGACCGTACGCCAAGCCATTTACAGTATAATTGGTAATGACAATCTTAAACTACGTTCGGTAGACAAACACATCATCATTTATCGACCGGAAACGGCATTAAGTATAAGTAAGGAAGAAGGTTTATGCAGAGACAGCACACTCTCATTCACTCTTGAAGGAACATTAATAGACCAACTATCCAGAGAGCCGATCCCCTATGCTACCGTAGGTGCCGAGGGTTCCTCCATCGGTAGTGTCACCAATCAAAACGGGAGTTTCAGGCTTCATCTGCCCGATTCCCTCCGAAACGGCCGGATTCGCTTTTCACATCTGGGCTACGTACCGCAAACCACGGATGCATCCCTACTTGCCGGACGAAACGGAACTTTTGCTCTGGAGCCTAAGGTAATTCCCCTGCAAGAGGTTATTGTACGCATTGTCAATCCGGTGCGTCTATTGAGAGAGATGCTGCAATTCAGAAAAAAGAATTATTCCAAAGTCCCTGTCTATCTGACCTCTTTCTATAGGGAGGGTATCGAGCAAAAGAACCGGTTTGTCAGCCTGACTGAGGGAATATTCAAGATATATAAGGCTTCGTCAAGTACCCCGGAAAAGACCGACCAGGTAAAGTTGTTGAAAATGCGCCGTATCACTAACCAAGCTGTAAAGGATACCTTAATTGCTAAAATGAAATCGGGTATTCATGCCAGCATCGAGTTAGACCTAATCAAAAGTTTGCCGGATTTTCTGCTTCCGGACTCCAAAGAATGTGTCTATGTCTACACTTCCAGCGACCTTGCTGTTATCGATAACCGGCTTGCCCATGTAGTCTCCTTTGAACAGCGTCCAAGTATCAAGTATCCCTATTATTGCGGTGAACTCTACATCGACTCGGAAAACAGCGCCCTGCTCCGGGCACGATTCGAGTTGACTCCACGGTATATACATAAAGCAGCCAACATGCTGGTTGAGAAAAGAAGCCGCAACATCCGGATTATTCCCCAAAAGGTGGTTTATACCGTATCCTATAAACCTTGGAAACAGACATATTACATCCACCATGTACGCGGAGACTTACACTTTAAAATAAAACAAAAGAACAAATGGCTCAACAATACCATCCTACATACATGGTTTGAAATGGTCACCTGCAAGATAGAAACGGATAATGTCAGCCGTTTCGACCATAATGAGCGGTTGTCCGTACATACCATCTTTGCGGAAACTCCATTTGTATACGACAAAAGCTTTTGGGAAGATTTCAATGTAATTCCTCCTGAAAAAGAGTTGAGTGAAGCCATAGAGAAGATTTCATCGAAAATCGAAGAGACAGAAAATTAAAGCAATTGCCGACACTGTTTATTTCTTCAAGTTCACTCCCCTTTCGGCAATATATACTCCGCTCAGAATCAGTGCCGATCCCAATAAAGCAACTATTGTGATGGTTTCGTCGATCACAATGGCAGAGGTCAGCAAAGTAATAAGGGGAACTACATAAATATAACTGGTGGCACAAACCACTCCCAATTGTTTCACTGCCGTATTCCACATAATATAGCACAGCATCGAAGCAATCACCCCCAGAAAAAGCAGATTTAGAGCGACAACGGGCCGGAACAAGATATGTATATCCGTCTGTAAAGGATACACTAAGAATAGGGGTAAAAGAGTCACCAAACCATAAAAGAAAACTTTCCGTGTAATGAACAATGTCGGATAATGAGTATTCATCCTCCTGAGAAGCAAGCAATAAAAAGCCCACATTAATGCAGCTATCAAGGTCAGAATATCACCGGCCGGACTAAGCTGCAAAATGAAACTACCATTAAACACAACCAGTCCCACTCCGATAAGCGCCATCAGAGAACCGCCTATCAGACGTGCTTTTAATTTATCACCCTTATAGAAAAAGGGTGCCAACAGTGCAGTCAGAATAGGAGTCGTACAGATAATCAACGATACATTGGAAGCAAGCGTCATACCCAATGCCGTATTTTCGGCTACAAAATAGAGCGAACCTCCACATAGTCCGAGTCCTACAAACCGCAGTTCGTCCTGCCAACTCTTAGCCAGCAACACACGAGGAGAGAAAAACCAGATGCAAATATATGCCAATAAAAAACGGTAGAATAAAATATCGACAGGTGACAGGCCATATTTTATTAAAACTTTAGTAGCAACGAAAGTTGTTCCCCATATCATTACTGTCACCGCTGCCATCACATGATACCATCCGGCCGTTCTCTGAGTTGTTTTCATATTCTTCTATAAATTTTCTCCGCAAAGATAAGGATTGCAGCCGGAAGAAAGTCGTATCTTTGCCACTCATTTCTTATTAAATAATATCATGCAAGGAATCAAGAATCTGACTCAAGGTCCTATCAATAAACAATTGTTTAACCTGGCGATGCCCATTATGGCCACCTCGTTTATCCAAATGGCATATAGCCTGACAGATATGGCTTGGGTAGGGCGTTTGGGGAGTGAAGCCGTCGCCGCCGTCGGTTCGGTAGGTATCCTGACCTGGATGTCGGGTTCCATTTCCTTACTGAACAAAGTAGGTTCCGAGGTCAGTGTAGGTCAGTCCATCGGAGCACAAAATCATGAAGATGCCCGTAATTTCGCCTCACACAACATTACTATCGCCCTTATTATTTCACTTTGCTGGGGTGGACTGCTTTTCCTGCTTGCACGTCCCATCATCGGTATCTACGAACTGGAAGCACATATCACCGAAAATGCAATCGCTTATCTGCGCATAATCTCTACCGGATTACCTTTCATTTTTCTTTCGGCAGCCTTTACCGGTATTTATAATGCCGCCGGAAGAAGTAAGATACCATTCTACATCAGTGGTACCGGATTGGTATTGAATATCCTCCTCGATCCCCTTTTCATCTTCGGTTTCGGGCTGGGTACCAACGGAGCAGCCTATGCTACTTGGATTTCGCAAGCAGCAGTATTCGGCATTTTTATCTATCAATTACGTTGCAGAGACGCTTTACTGGGACGATTCTATTTCTTTACCCGGTTAAAGAAAAAATATACCCATCGTATCCTTAAATTAGGTTTACCGGTAGCTACCCTTAACACCTTGTTTGCTTTCGTCAATATGTTCCTTTGCCGTACAGCATCCGAACAAGGAGGGCACATCGGATTGATGACCTTTACCACCGGAGGGCAAATTGAGGCTATCACCTGGAATACATCACAAGGATTCTCTACTGCCTTAAGCGCATTCATTGCCCAGAACTATGCAGCCGGACGAACAGACCGTGTGATCAAATCGTGGCATACGACTTTGTTGATGACTTCAATTTTCGGTACGCTCTGCACCCTGCTTTTTGTATTTTTCGGAAACGAAATCTTTGCTCTCTTTGTTCCCGAACAAGCCGCTTATGAAGCAGGAGGCGTGTTTCTCCGCATCGACGGTTATTCACAACTCTTTATGATGCTCGAGATCACGACACAAGGTGTATTCTACGGTATCGGACGCACCATTCCACCTGCCATTATCAGCATCACCTGCAACTACATGCGTATTCCGCTCGCCATTCTGTTTGTCCGCATGGGCATGGGAGTAGAAGGTATCTGGTGGGCTGTTTGCGTCACTACTGTTGCCAAAGGGCTTATTCTGGCCGGTTGGTTTGCATTGATTAAACGGAAAGTGTTGTCGCGCCCGATACTCTGAAAAGAAAAAGCACAGCTTAGACAACAAAAGCACATATCTTCTTGTTTTTTTTACAAGGTAAATGACAGGCAAAACAAATAATCTGTATATTTGCCACGTTTTTATAAAATGGAAGTATCCATTTAATTATTAACTATATAAAAAGAGCTTAATTATGAAGAAAATTAAATTTATGGCTTTGTTTCTAAGCATGGCGCTTGTTTTCGGAAGTTGTGGAAGCATGAATAATACAGCTAAGGGTGGTGTCATCGGCGGTGGTTCGGGAGCGGCCTTGGGAGCTATTATCGGTGGTATTGCCGGTAAAGGAAAAGGTGCTGCTATCGGTGCTGCAGTAGGTACTGCCGTAGGTGCCGGAGCAGGTGTTCTCATTGGTCGTAAGATGGACAAGAAAGCTGCTGAGGCTGCAAAGATCAAAGACGCACAAGTAGAACAAGTTACTGATAACAATGGTCTGGCTGCCGTAAAGGTAACTTTCCCCTCAGGTATACTTTTTGCATTCAACTCTTCTGCACTAAGTGCAGCATCTAAACAATCGTTGGCTGAATTTGCCAATATCCTGAAAGAAGATCCGACAGTCGATGTAGCCATTATCGGTCATACCGATAAAGTAGGCAGCTACGAAGCTAACCAGAAAGTATCGGCCAACCGTGCATACGCCGTTGAAAATTATCTTCAGGCATGTGGCGTTAAACCTTACCAATTCAAAAAGGTGGAAGGTGTAGGCTACTCACAATACAACGAGTCGGAAACACCGGAACAAAACCGTCGTGTAGAAATATTTATGTACGCCAGTGAACAGATGATTAAAAACGCTGAAGCCGGTAAATAACGATTTCATAATACACCCCCAGGTGTTTTATGCCATGTGCCAATATACTGTTTACTCCTTCATACAAAAAGGATGGTAAGTCAGTATATTGGCACATTCGTATAACCAACAAGATCACACACAATGAAACTCCGGAAACCCTTTCGCATTCTGCGCAATCTGATCCTTTTTTTCTTTATCTCCTCGATCGGTGCCGTCATTTTCTATCGATTCGTGCCGGTATATGTCACTCCACTTATGATTATCCGCTCTGTCCAGCAACTCGTTTCGGGAGAAAAAGTGGTATGCAAGCATACGTGGGTACCATTTGATAAAATCTCTCCCAGCCTGCCCATAGCGGTGATTGCTTCGGAGGATAACCGCTTTGCCTCTCACAACGGATTCGACATGATAGAAATCAAAAAAGCGATGAAGGAAAACGAAACCCGGAAAAAGAAACGGGGTGCCAGTACCATCAGCCAGCAGACAGCGAAAAACGTCTTTCTTTGGCCACAATCTTCGTGGATACGAAAAGGAGTTGAGGTCTACTTTACATTTCTGATTGAAACTTGCTGGTCGAAAGAACGGATTATGGAAGTATATCTAAACTCCATCGAGATGGGTAAAGGTATTTACGGTGCTCAGGCAACCGCTAAATATAAATTTAAAACGACAGCTGCCAAACTGACCCGGGGACAGTGTGCCCTGATCGCAGCAACTTTACCAAATCCAATACGATTCGACTCGGCACACCCCTCACCTTATATCAAACGACGCCAAGGACAAATTCTGCGACTGATGAATCTGGTTCCGAAGTTCCCTCCTGTTGATAAGGAAAAAGCGAAAGGACAAGATACAAAAAAACAAAAGAATAAGAAAAAGAAGAAATAACAACTTCGCCAAACCGCCCCGATAATGTGAGGATAATATAGAAAAAAGAGGCCACTTCTGCAAAAAGCAGAAGCAGCCCCGGAGATTTATGTAAAACAGAAAATTACTGTTGAGGACCTGTACCAAAAGCCGGTGCCTCTTTATCATACCAGACACGTTCTTTGCTTAACGTCACAGGTGAATTACTCATCTCACCTTCATACGTATAGCCCTGTGCCTGATAGGCTGCAATTGTAATGTCACGGAGCAAATCAGAATCAAGAGGTTTGCTTACCGGGAAACGTCGAGGAATGACGTACTGGTCACCCAATAACGGATCAAAATCCTGATATGGCAACAAGGTACTGTTCTTCATTGGCACTCCCGAACGACGGGCGGTAACAAACATGTCCATCGGAAGCATCAGATAGTGAATATATTGCTGAATATAAACTTTCTCAAGGTCTTTACTCAAATCACCTGTCAGATGGTATGCATCATGTGACAGCATTTCATCAATCATGCCTTCTTTCAGGCTGATTGTCTTATCGTGTACATCGCCTGTGTAGGTTTTATCATAATAAGGAATATGATTCTTAGCGGAAACAAAATCATAACCACGAACAGACATCTCGACACCTGCACTCAAATACTGTTGTGCGGTCATCGGCAGATTGGCACCCAATAATTTGAATTCCGCCAGCAGGAGGTTGGTTTCACCTGCAGAGAAGTACAGTCCGTACCAGCCGTATTCTTCTTTATCCTGTACGGGAGCTACATCGGGAACATCGGGGAATGTGTAAATCAACAGACCTTTAATATTTTCGGTATTCCGGTAGGCAATCGGAGTATAGGTCTTTTTCGCACCGTCTTTGCTCAGCAAATAGAACAACTCGTTATTGGGGTCGAAATAGTCTTTGTACTCTTCCTTTTTATTGATATCCACTTGACAAGGAACTCCATAATAGCGTACCCAAGGCTCTCCGGGAGCTTTCCAGCTCTCAAAGTGTTTCTTTCCGTCCGCATCGACCGTATAGTTCACATTGGCTTCTACATAAGACGGTAAAGCTCTTTTTTGATCAAAGAAACCTTGAACTACATTAGAGTTGTAATCGTTCTTCTGGAAAAAGTAAAACAAACGAGGGTCACGATTGCTCACCATAAAATCGATTAACTGCTTAGTTCCCGCACCAACGGAAATATCATTGTTCCAGTTATTGTCTCTTTTACCTTTATTGAAAACAAAATCATCGTCGAGAGTTAAAATAAGACCGGCCGGATTCTGGGCAGCCTCATTCACAATGGCAATCGCACGAGCCTTGTCTTTATTAATCAGGCGTGCAGCAATTCTGAGTTTCAATGAGTTTGCCAGTTTAGCCCATTTATCAAGTTTTCCTCTATAAATAAAATCCTGCGCACCAAGCACGTCTTGCGGATTGTTCTCTCTCAGATAGTTAATTGTCTCGTCAAGCTGTTTCAGCCAGAGTTCGAACAATTCTTCCTGTGTATCGTATTTCGGAGTCAGAGTCCCACCATAACGGGCCATTTCTGCCTCTGAATATTGACGGGATCCATACATATCCGAGTCTTCAAGTCCCAAGTACACCAGCATCGGATTACATAAATAAGCAATATATTCGTATTTTGCTTTTTCATCATCCGACATCAGACTGATCTGATGCTTTATTTCATTCGTATAACGAAGCACCTCGTTGACCTGATAGCCGCAGCCGGTCTGAGTTACCATATTCAATTTGCTCGAGTTTCCACCTCCTGAGGCAGTTGCCTGCACCCAGGTAGACATTGCATCGAAACCAGCAAACCACTGAAGATAATCGGCCGGCTGAAAACTCATGGCACATTGAGTAAATAAATAGCGTACGTTCGGTTTTGAGACTGTGGAGGGATTGGTATTCTGTCCGGCAAATTCGTCTTTACAAGACGACATCAGGAAGCCTGTACCTACAACAGCCACAGCTGCCATATATAGATATTTTTTCATCATTTGTTTCATACTAAATATCACATTAAAGGTTTAGAAATCTACATTAATAGTCATCATATAATTAGCTGTGTAAGGTTCATAGCCACGGATACGGAACTCAGAAGCCGTATTACCACGAACACTCTCAGGATTCAGATGGTTAGGCAACGAGTTATACAGATATCCCAGATTACGTGCAGAGAAGCTCAATCCCAATCCCTGGGCACCAAACTTACTTGCCACTGATTTCGGGAAGCGATACGATAAGGTGATCTCGCGCAAAGCAATATAGTTCAACTCGTGTACCCAAGTGTCGAATATCGTATTCTGTCCCCAGGCCGCACGGTTTACATGATAAGTTCCGGCATGTGTGGGTTCCAGTTTCCCTTCTGCCACCAACTGTTTGTAGGACATACCGCTCACATCCATTTTCGTTCCGTCTACAAGTGTTGCGAACGTACCATTCTTAAATACTCCGTCGGGGATAACACCATCGCCATAAGAGATCCCTTTACTGTCACCGTACTGGCTGGTCCAAGACAAACCACCATGTTCGGGATCACGCCATTTTAAAGAACTCTTGATCCATCCGGCCTGTGTACCATACAAGTTAGAGTAAGAAGCTACCAATCCTCCAAAACGCATGTCAGTAGCAATATGCAGGCTCAAATTTTTCCAGGACAGAGTAGTAGATAAAGAGCCTAAAAAGTCGGGAGTCATTTTACCCACTTCCTGTACTTTTCCGCTACGTGCTTCGTAAGCTCCCCGCCAACTGTCGTCCCACTCCAACAATGTTTCTCCTTTTTCATTTTTAGCCGGAAGAATGTCGGACATCAATAATCCGTAGTCGCCACCTACTTTGGCAACCGAACCGATATGGTAATCGTAATCATTAGCATAGCCGCTCAATGCGATGTAGTCTGCTACATTTTCATGTAATGAGATAATAGTATTTTTATTCTTTGTATATGTCATTGCGACATCCCACTGCCAGTCTTTATTTTTGTACGGAGTGGCGTTTACAGCAATTTCAATACCTTTATTCTGAATATTACCAGCATTTATCAACTGAGTGTTCACACCCGAAATAGCAGGAACTTCAATCGACATGATCTGGTCTCTCGTATTTTCTTTATAATAAGTAAAGTCAAAGTTCAAACGGCTGTCAAACAAACGTAAATCCAAACCAACTTCCCAGGCATTCTTACGCTCCGGTTTCAGCTTCAAACTCTTCATTGTCTTATCGAGAGTGTTCACATAGATATTGCCATCATACATTTCTTTAGTTTCAAAGCCATATACCGAGTTCACATAATAGGGATCGGTATCGTTACCGACCTGTGCCCACGATCCGCGTACTTTAGCAAATGTAATCCAATGCGGCAAATCGAATGTTTCATTGAGCAGCCATGAACCGGATACTGACGGGTAGAAGTAAGAATATGTACCCATCCCGTTTTGATATACCAGAGAAGACGACCAGTCATTACGTCCTGTTACATCTAAATAAACCTGATTTTTCCATCCCAGATTCAAAGCAAAGACAGCAGACATCATTCTCTTTGTATTTGAAATGCTCGCTTCCGACTTTTTAGGGTTCTTTGAGTTGTCGACAAACCATTGTCCCGGTACTACCATACCGCCATCTGTATATACTTTATATGCTTCCGAACGACTTGTATAGTATTCATATCGCGCGAAACCACCTACGCTAAAATCTTGTATCTGCTTATTGACAGTAAATGTTCCGCCAAAGGTAGCCTGCTCTTTTGTGGTTTGCCCCATAGTATACTTACCGCCTTCATTTGCATATCCACTACCCAGTTGTTTTTCTTCAAACTTAGTGTAATAGTAATTCATATTGGCATCGGCTTTAAATCTCAGCCAATCCAGAATCTGCACATTCACTTCCATTTGGGGACGAACCACAGTCTCTTTCTGGGAATAATCGTATTTATCGATCATAAAAAACAAATCACGTCCCGGAACTGAACCATACTTGTCACCATAACTTGTAGATGCCAGTCCACCATGCTCACCCAGATATTTATCGCGGAAATAATTCACATCCAGCATCGGAGTCATAATGGTTCCGTTCGGATTGACGAAACGCTCTCCTACTGTTCGCGGAGAATTCTTCGGATTTGAGTTGGTGAAACTCATAGCAGCCGAAACTTCCACCCGATCACTGATTTTATGCGAACCCTTCAATAAAAACGAATAACGCTCAAATGTATTCTTTTCGCTGGTAGATCTTGCTTTCTTATAAGAAAGAGAAGTGTAATACGATGTTTTATCATTGCCACCGCGAATAGCCACATTCGTATTGGAGTTCAGCCCCAATTGATACAAATCCAGCATGTTATTTTTATGGGGCGAATAATTGGTCCAGGTACCATCATAGTTGCGGATCGGCTGACCATCGTATTTAGGTCCCCATCCATAACTGCCTGCGCCTATTAGTGTCCGATCTCCTTTATCATCGAGTTTGAACTGAAAAGGATCCCATACAGAACCATTGTTGTCCGTGTCTTTCCAGCCAGGCATCAACCCCACCCCATATTCAGTCTGGATATCCGGTGTCCGGTACGCATGATCGATACCAAATGTTTGTGATACAGAAACTCCGAAGCCTTTGAAGCCTTTTCCCGATTTGGTGGTAATCACCACAGCTCCGTTTAGGCCACGTGAACCGTAAAGGGCAGTCGCAGCAGCACCTTTCAGGACCGAAACTGTCTCAAAGTCATCCGGATTGAGGTTCTTCAGTTCATTACCATAGTCATTGGCATTATTGTTTCCGGCATCCCAGTCCATTGTGGTATTTCCCGAAGTCGAGTTATCGAGAATAACTCCGTCGATCACATAAATCGGCTGATTGTTTCCTTTCAAAGTAGAAGCACCACGAATCTGAATCTTCGTCGCTCCGAACATACCTCCGTCTGACTGACGGATCTCGACACCCGCTACTTTTCCTTGTAAGGCGGCTACCGGAGAAATCGTATTGGCAGCTTTCAGGTCATCGCCTTTGACCTCGGTCACTGCATACCCTAAAGCTTTCTGTTCACGCTTCAACCCTAAGGCTGTCACCACTACCTCGTCCAGTATCTGGGTATCTTCTTGAAGCACAACATTAATAACAGTTTTACCGCTTACTTTTACATCCTGTTTCTTCATGCCGATGTAAGAAAACTCCAGAACTCCGTCTGCAGGAACATTAGATAAAGTGTAATTGCCATCAACATCTGTCACTGTACCGATCGATGAACCTTTAACAAGTACACTCCCTCCGATAATCGGTTCACCGGTCCCATCTTTTACAATTCCTTTCACTGTTATATTCTGCGCAAAAGCAGTAACAGACAAAAAAGATAGAACAAGCACTAACACCTTTTTCATCAATCTCACATTGATAATTTTCGAGTTATTCATTCATTTTTCTTTTTTAGTTAAACAATATGTGTTAATTTAGGTTATAATAATGGCTATAGTTCTCTTAGAACTTAGTTATTCTTGAAAAATGTAAATTATATACAATATTAAATACTTTATTACGCTGTAATTTTACATTTGTCAATCAGATTTAGTTGTATATTTTAAAATAAGGAGTTGCCAATCTTATTTCGCGGAGTAAAGATAGATATAAAGTATCAAAATACAATAAATATACTATAATATTTTTAAATGCTAATTTCTACTTTTTTTTCTTCGCTATTCACCACCTCTCAGAATCCCTTTAAAAGTGCTTGTAATGCGTTTTAGAACTAAGTTCTAAGAGAACTTGGTTGATCTGTTTATATATCCATTCCAAAGGGATTTGAAAGATATGTGTCATTTCTCAAATTAACTATATACACGAGGTTTGATCACTATTTACAAGTAAAAGTTCCATCCAGATTTAGAAAACCAGAAACAATTTCTTATCCTTTTCTGAATATAAAACCAATATTTATTTACTATCTACGAAAAAGAGTCGGTAGATTTCTACCGAAACAAGATATTACAAATGTCATATACAAACCAAGCCTTATATGATAACTGCGGTGGCAGTCGAAATAAAAAGAAAAGCAAATAAGACGGGGAACGAAGCACCGGGCTCCGGACATCGAAACACCGGGATAAAAATAGCGGAAAGCCGGGCTTCAGGAAGCAGAGAACCGGACTTTGGAATGGCGCTAAAAAACAAAGACCGCTCCGGTTTACACCGGAAACGGCCTTTATCCACTCTATAACAATACAACTTTTAAAACGTTATGCCGGTTCTTCACATCTTTCTACATAAGCCAAAGCATCACCTTTATTGACCAAAGCACCTTGCTTGGCACATACCTCAATGATGCGTCCACTAAAATTAGCCAATACTCTATCATAAGTGTTCCATGGAGTGGCAATATAACAAAATACATCATCCGGTTCATATTTATGCCCTACTTCCGGAGGCATGGAGGGCGATTCAACATCTATTTCCCAGATAATCCTACCCTTTTCCATCGCAGTGATTGGCTCTGCCTTGGCACGCTTCATCCTTTTCACATCTTCTTCTGAGAAACCTTGTTTGGCCAATGCCGCATCCTTGGCACGTTGCAGGTCTTCTTCAAACCTCTTCTTGGCTACTCCCGATTTATAATCACGATACTGCCTGTCATGCATGGCCAGTTCAAACAGTTCTTCATCATCGGGCCCGGACTCCCAACCATTCTCCTGCATCTCTTTACGATATTCATCAAGCTGGTCGGGATAGTTCTTCTGCGGATCTTCATCTGTAAATTCGTACCCCTTCTCTTTGGCCAATGCTACAATTTCCGGATCCAACGGACCGGGTAAACGACCGCTTTTACCCAGAATCATCCCCCAGGTATTATTGTCTATCATGCTCCAGCGTTCCTCACCTTTCACACGTGCCATTACATTCATTAATGCCACATTTTTCACATATTGGCTGAATGGAGTTACCAGTGGAGGATAACCTAACTTAGGCCATACGTATTCCACTTCATCGAACAACATCACAAGCAGATCGTCAATGCTGAGTTCAGGCTGATTATTACTCTTTAATATCATATTAATACCGGCATGCACACCTTTCAAATCGGCCATCATAGACCCCATCATTCCTCCGGGCAAGCCACATTTCAGCAATAAGGAAGACATATGTTTGTTGGTCGGGTCCATAAAGTAACCAAGGAAATCATCGATGAACTCCTGTGTCATGGCACGCGCCTTCATATAGGCTTTCATATTAATTTCAGGTACACAAAAACCGGCATCTTTCAACATGGCCTGTACAGAGATCACGTCCGGATGAACTTTTCCCCAGGACATAGGTTCCATGGCTACATCAATAATATCAGCACCATTCTCACAAACTTCAAGAATGGAAGCCATTGACAATCCGGGCCCGCTATGGCCATGATATTGAATCAACACTTCGGGATGACGTTCCTTAATGGCTTTTGTCAATTGTCCTAACATGGCAGGACGTCCGACACCTGCCATATCCTTCAGACAAATCTCGGGAGCACCGGCCTCAATCAGCTTATCAGCAATAGCCGTGTAATATTCTACTGTATGTACCGGTGAAAAGGTGATGCACAAAGTTGCCTGCGGAATCATTCCTCCCTCAAGTGCATAGTGTATGGAAGGAATAATATTCCTTACTTCATTCAGCCCACAAAAGATACGGGTGATATCTACTCCCTGGGCATGCTTGACTTTGTACATCAACCGACGGACATCGGCAGGAACGGGATACATCCGTAAACCATTCAGTCCCCGGTCAAGCATGTGGGTTTGTATTCCGGCATCATTGAATGGTTTGGTAAAAGCCCGCACTGCTTTATTGGGGTTTTCACCATACAATAAATTGACTTGCTCGAACGCTCCGCCATTGGTCTCCACACGGGCAAAGCATCCCATTTCAATAATCAAAGGGGCAATTCGCACTAACTGGTCGACACGGGGTTGATACTTACCGGACGACTGCCACATATCCCGATATACGAGACTGAATTTAATTTCCTTTTTCATTGCCGTAAGTTATAAGTGATTTCACATTCATAGGTTAACTTGCTATATTACAAATATAGTGAGATATTTGACATAAAGACAAATCAGACCTTCAAAAAGTTCCCATAAAAGATATGTTATATATCATATTGTCACAAAAGTAAAGGAGCAAGGAGGGGGTCCCTCACTTACTCCTTCTTTTGCACAACTAAAAAATTACACTAAATCACTACCTAAAATCAATCTTTTTATTAATGAAAAATACCTAATCAAACAAAGTCCTTCAGTTCCTGTTGCAATCTCTGACGGGTAAAAAAGATACGGCTCTTGACAGTGCCGAGTGGCAATTCTAATTTTTCGGCTATTTCACGGTATTTAAATCCGGAAACATGCATTGAAAATGGAACTTTATATTCTTTGGGCAACGCATTTACTACACGGTGCATTTCTTTCAGGTCATAGGCTCCTTCGGTACTTTCAAAACCGGAGTCCTGCGGAAGATTCAGATGGAAAAGATTATCGGTTTGGTCTACATAAGTTTGATCACGCACAATTTTACGGTAATTATTAATAAAGATGTTGCGCATGATAGTATACATCCAGCCCTTAAAATTAGTGTCTGGCATAAATTTATCTTCATTATCTAATGCTTTTAATGAGGTCTCTTGTAACAGGTCATTTGCTTCTTCGCGATTAGCAGTCAATTTATAAGCGAAGCGGAGCAACTCTTCTTGCACTCCTATTAAATCTTTTCTAAAACTTAAACTTTTCATACGTTGCGGTTTTTAAGCGGTTAATATTTCGTTTCTTTCTCGATATTGCAAGTTTAAGGCTTATTTTAGATTTCAGTAGGGTAATTTTCACCAATCTTTGGGGTAAAAACTATCAAATGATAGTTTTTGGGTGCTATTTGATAGTTTTTGGGTGTTATTTCTTAAAGAGTTAGACAGCTTTTGATAGGTTTGTTTGATAATTAATGTTTTTTATTATGTGCTTTTTGTAAATAGAGACTGAATCACATACCTTTGGATCAAGTTTAATAACGTTAAGAATCAAAAGAATTATGAACTTACTTATCATCCTGGGGATTATAATCATCCTCGTCATTATCATTGCTTCCATGTATAACTCATTGGTAAAATTGAGAAATAATCGCGAAAACGCATTTGCCGACATTGATGTACAACTGAAGCAGCGTCACGACCTTATTCCACAATTGGTAGATACAGTAAAAGGATATGCAGCTCACGAAAAAGAAACACTTGAGCGCGTCATCCAAGCCCGCAACGGAGCTGTCAGTGCCCGGACAATCGATGAAAAAATTACAGCTGAAAATCAACTTAGTTCCGCCCTCGCAGGATTGAAGATTACATTGGAAGCTTATCCGGACCTGAAGGCCAACCAAAACTTCCTTCAGCTACAGGAAGAGATTTCGGACGTAGAAAATAAGCTGGCTGCCGTACGCCGCTACTTTAATTCGGCCACAAAGGAACTGAACAATGCTGTACAGACATTCCCTTCTAACCTGATTGCCAACATGTTTGGCTTTCATAAAGAAATGATGTTCGACTTGGGCACAGAACAACGTGCCAATTTAGAAGAGGCTCCGAAAATAAAATTTTAATCCTCAGGAAAGTAAAGACACATGCAATACGTCGGAATACAGACACAACAGAGCCGGAACAATCTCCGTTCCGGTATCTTACTCATTCTCTTTCCATGCCTGGTGGCGGTATTGACTTACCTGTTCTGCTATCTGCTTATCACTTTTACCGTGGAAGACGATTATGGGCAGTACAATACACTGGCAATGACCAATCAAATGTTTATCAACCTGATTCCTTATATTATAGGAGGTGTTCTGGTTTGGTTTATCATAGCTTACTTTACCAATTCCAGTATTATCAAAGCTGCCACAGGCGCGCGTTCGCTTGAACGTAAAGAGAATAAACGTATCTACAATTTGGTAGAGAATCTCTGTATGTCGCAAGGTATGAAAATGCCCAAAATCAACATTATCGATGATGATTCACTAAACGCATACGCCAGTGGAATCAATGAACAGACCTATACAGTTACCCTATCCAAAGGTATCATTGAAAAGCTTAACGATGAAGAACTCGAAGGAATCATCGCACATGAACTGACACATATCCGCAATCATGATGTCCGGTTATTGATTATCTCGATTGTATTTGTCGGTATCTTCTCTATGCTGGCACAAATAGCATTGCGTTCCGTCTATTACTCTTCGTGGACACGCAGTAGAAATGATAAGAATAATGGAGCCATACTTATTCTGGTTTTGGCAATGATTGTAGCTGCCATCGGTTATTTCTTCGCCACTTTGATGCGTTTCGCCATCTCACGAAAACGTGAATATATGGCTGATGCAGGTGCAGCAGAAATGACAAAGAACCCGTTGGCGCTGGCCAGTGCTCTAAGAAAAATATCCGCAGATCCCGATATAGAAGCTGTAGAACGCGAGGATGTGGCACAGTTATTCATTCAGCATCCGGGCAAACAAGCCAAAAGTGCCCTGAGCGGATTAAGCGGATTATTCGCCACCCATCCTCCTATCGAAAAGCGAATAGCTATCCTGGAACAATTCTAATAGTGCATGGCCTTTGCTGTACAAGAAAGAACACCAAAGGCCTGTCACTGCAAAATACACAGGTCTACACTACATCAAAAGTAAACAACCGACTATCTATAAAGATGAGTTGTGTAAATCTGTGCAATCTATAGTAAAAAAGAGTTTTGAAACTCTCTCTTTTATTCTTTGTGAAATCTGCTCCGACAAACACGAAATAATATTAAATCATTTGTACGCTTTGTACATTTTATCTCTTCCGATCGTTATCTTTATGTAAATATTCTCCTAAATAATCATTGATATGAAAACAAATAGACGTATCATGCTTCTGATATTGTTCATTGCAGGAACAGGTATCTTCACACTTCAGGCTCAAAACCGGGAAGAAAGGAAAGAGCTGAAGGAACAGACTGTAAAAGAGAAGATTGAATCGGAAAACTATCGGATCGACATAAATACGGCATACCCGCGTAGGGGACGTATGATTCCATTGACATCAATCTATTCCGTAACAATTCGGAATGATTCTGTCTTTTCACAACTACCTTACTTCGGACGCGCTTACTCTATCCCTTACGGAGGAGGACAGGGATTGATGTTCAATGCCCCAATCGATCAATACACCATGTCCATGGGAAAACGCGGAGCAGCAAAAATCAACTTTACCGCCAAAAGTCCCGAAGATCAGTTCAAATTCAGGATAACAATCTATTCCAACGGTTCATCCAGCATAGATGTCGATATGCAAAACCGTGAATCGATCAGTTTTTCAGGTGACCTGATATTGCCGGAATAAAGTCGTACCGACTTTATTCCCCCTTCAAGATAGGCAGGCAAATTTGGTATTTTACAGCCAAAGCGCGTACTACAAAAATGCAGCAGCCACTAATGACCTGCGTCAAGGCGGCATCTACCCCCAAACGATCGAGCCCCCAATAAATGACTCCACCGATAACACATGCCATGGCATAAATCTCCTTACGAAAGATCAACGGAATCTCGTTGATAAATACATCACGGATAACTCCACCAGCCGCACCGGTCATGGTTCCCATAATAATGGCTACCCAAAAGGCATATCCCAAATCGATCGTCTTGCTGATACCAACTACTGTAAACAACGCAAGACCAATGCTATCGAAAATAAAAAACGTATTGTGCATGTGGATCAAATGCTTCCGAAAAAAGATAACCCACAGCAGGGCCAGCGCCGAGCAAATTAAATAAATAGGATTCGTCATCCAGAATGGAGTGACATCCAATAAAACATCACGTATGGTACCACCGCCAATGGCTACAGCCACACCGGCTACATAAGCGCCAAACCAATCGAATTGTTTGGCAGATGCAAGACGAATACCACTAATGGCAAAAGCGAATGTTCCGATAAACTCCAGAATCTGGATAAAAGTCGGAATCTGAAAGATAGTTGGCATATATTAAGTTTTTTGTGTGCAAAGAAACAAATAATTCCGCAAGAAAGTGTAAATTTGTTCCTTGAAAATTGTAAGAATACAAAGATGAAGATAACGATTGTTGCCGGGGCTCGCCCTAATTTTATGAAAATCGCCCCTATCACCCGGGCTATCGATGCCGCAAAGGCACAGGGTAAACGTATTTCTTATCGCCTGGTATACACGGGAGTAGAGAATGATAACAGTTTGGACGCCTCCTTATTTGCAGATCTGCACATGAAAGCTCCCGATGCCTATTTGGGAGTAAACGGCAATAACCCGACAGAACTGACTGCGGGAATCATGATCGCTTTCGAACGTGAATTGACAGAAAACCCTACGCATGTAGTCCTGGTGGTCGATGACCTCACAGCAACCATGAGTTGTGCCATCGTAGCCAAGAAACAAAACATAAAAGTAGCACATCTCGTAGCCGGTACCCGTTCATTCGACATGTCTATGCCCAAAGAGATCAACCGTATGATTACAGATGGCTTGTCCGACTACCTCTTCACAGCCGGCATGGTAGCCAACCGTAACCTAAACCAGACAGGTACGGAAAACGAAACAGTCTATTATGTAGGGAATATCCTGATCGATACGATACGTTATAATCGCAATCGCCTGATAAAACCGGTATGGTTCTCTGTGCTGGGGCTGAAAGAACATGAATACATTCTGCTGACCCTCAATCGTCACGTACTGTTAAACAATAAGGAGAACTTACAGGAATTGATGGAAACATTGCTTAAAAAAGCAAATGGCATGCCCATTGTCGCACCGCTGCATACTTATGTACGCGACGCAATCAAAGCATTGGGGATCACCGCTCCCAACCTGCACATCATGCCTACACAGAGTTATCTCTCTTTCGGTTATCTGATGAATCAGGCAAAAGCCATCGTGACTGACTCGGGCAATGTAGCCGAAGAAGCCACTTTCCTGGGAATTCCCTGCATCACGCTCAATACGTTTGCCGAACATCCGGAGACCTGGCGAACAGGCACTAATGAACTGGTCGGTGAAGACCCGGCCGCATTGGGAGCCTGTATGGACAAACTGATGAACGGAGAGTGGAAACAAGGAACTTTACCCGAACGTTGGGACGGACGAACCGCAGAGCGAATTGTACAAATATTATTGGGGGAATAATACCATATTCCCCCTCCTTACAGGAGTCAAAAGATACACAAAAAAGGTTATATAGTCCTTTCAATCAAAAGGAATTTATTACCTTTGCAGTCTCACGATGAGATGAAGTGTGTATGAAACAACAATATTCTAAACTATTATTAGTAATCTTCCTTCTACTCTCTGCGCCACAGGCTTTCGCACAGTTAAAGGGAGTAATCACCGATTCTATTTCACATGAACCATTAATGTACATTTCCGTTTTCTATGAAGGGAAAGGAGTAGGTGGCATATCCAACGCTAACGGAGAATACAAGGTGGAAACCCGCAAAGGCTGGAATGAGCTGACTTTTTCTGCGGTGGGATATATCACCAAGAAAGTGAAGATTCCGGCGGGTGCCAAAGAACTCAATGTAGTACTCTCACCGGATGATGTAATGCTGGAAGAAGTGGTTGTAAAACCTAAAAAGGAGAAATATTCCCGAAAAAACAATCCGGCAGTAGAGTTTATGCGGAAGGTAATCGACCATAAAAAAGCTCAGAAGCTGGAAACCAATGACTATTACCAATACAGCAAATATCAGAAAATGAAGATGTCACTCAATGACGTGACACCCGAGAGTCTTGAGAAAGGGATCTATAAAAAGTTTTCTTTCCTAAAAGACCAGGTCGAGGTTTCGCCCGAGACTAACAAACTGATTTTGCCCATCTCCGTACAGGAAACATCTTCAAAAACCATCTACAGAAAAGATCCGGAAAGTAAAAAGACCATCATCGAAGGTATGAACTCAAATGGCGTAGAGGAATTCTTCTCTACCGGTGATATGTTGGGTACTATCCTTAACGATGTATTTGCCGATATCAATATCTACGATGACGATATCCGTCTGTTGCAACGCCGTTTTGTAAGTCCCATCGGAAGCGGGGCCATCTCTTTCTATAAATTCTACCTGATGGATACCGTGATGGTAGACAAAAACAAATGTGTACACCTCACGTTTGTTCCACAGAACCCTCAGGACTTCGGATTCACCGGACACTTGTATGTGCTGGATGATTCGACCTACGCTGTAAAAAAGTGCACCATGAATTTGCCTAAAAAAACAGGGGTAAACTTTGTGGAGAATCTGGATGTCGTGCAGCAGTACGAACAACTCCCCAACGGCAACTGGGTACTGACTGATGATGATATGACCGTAGATCTTTTAGTAATGAAAGCTATCCAGGGGATTCAGGTAAAGCGGACTACGAAATATAGCAACTATGTCTTCGAACCCATCGAGCCACGACTCTTCCGACTAAAAGGCAATGTTATCAAAGAAGCGGACATGCTCACCAAAAGTGACGAATACTGGGCCGGAGTGCGCCAAGTACCGTTAACAAAAACCGAGAGTAGCATGGATCTTTTCATGAACCGGCTGGAGCAAATTCCCGGATTCAAATATGTCATATTCGGCGCAAAAGCATTGATAGAAAATTATGTGGAAACCGGAACCAAAAAACATCCGAGCAAATTCGATTTCGGTCCGATCAATACCATGATATCGAGTAACTATGTGGACGGCACCCGATTCCGCCTCAGTGGTATGACTACAGCCAAACTGAATCCTCATTGGTTCTTTAATGGATATGGAGCCTACGGACTTAAAGACAAAAAATGGAAATATGAGGGCAATGTAACCTACTCTTTCCGTAAATGTGAATTCTTCCCCTGGGAGTTCCCGAAACACTATATCTCCGCTTCTTACCGTTATGATGTCATGTCACCGATGGATAAATTTCTCGACACGGATAAGGATAACGTATTCGTGGCCTGGAAAACCACTACTGTCGACCAAATGTCGTACGTACGGGATGCTACATTGAGATATGAAATGGAAACTCTTTCAGGCTTCTCGGTCGCAGCTATGGCACGACACCGGAAAGACACTCCGGCCGGTAAACTTCAATACATCCGTAACGATGCTGCCAAAACAATTGTTCCGGACATTACCACCGCCGAATTGGGACTGACCTTGCGTTATGCTCCAGGTGAGACTTTTGTAAACACGAAACAGCGTCGGCGTCCGGTGTCGCTGGATGCTCCCATCTTCACCCTTTCTCACACCACTGGATTTAAAGGTGTATTGGGAGGAGAGTATAATTTCAATTTGACGGAAGCAAGTATCTGGAAGCGCTTCTGGCTTTCGTCTTGGGGCAAAGTAGACGTCACCCTGAAAGGTGGGGCGCAATGGAATACCGTTCCATTCCCGTTACTCATTCTGCCGGCTGCCAACCTTTCATATATTACCCAAAAAGAAACTTTCAACCTGATCAACAATATGGAGTTCCTCAACGACCGCTATGCATCGTTGGCACTGACATATGACATGAATGGCAAACTTTTCAATCGTATTCCACTAATCAAAAAATTGAAGTGGAGAGAAGTGTTCCGTTTCCGTGCCCTGTATGGTAACCTGACCGAAAAGAATAACCCGTTTAAGAGCAATAATCCGGAACTGTTCGATTTTCCGCAACGGGACGGTAGTTACACCAGTTATGTAATGGACCCGAAAGTACCCTATCTGGAAGCCAGTGTAGGTATCTACAACATCTTTAAGTTGCTACATATTGAATACGTACGCCGTCTGACCTATCTGAATCACCCCGGAATCAACAAGCAAGGTATCCGGTTTATGATTCAAGTGGTATTTTGATCTGATATCATTTACACAAATAAAAGCTAAATACAATGAATTTCACTTTACATACCCTCAATGGCATAAAGCTGTGGTTGGTACTTCTTTTACTTAGTGGCGCAATCAATGTTTGCCGGGCAGATTCTCCACGACAAACCATCAACTTTAACCGGGGATGGAAATATTGTCAGGGGGATTTCGATCATGCTGCCCGACCGGGGTTCGACGATTCAGAATGGGAGAAAATAGGACTTCCCCACTCTTTCAGTACTCCATATTTCATGTCGAAGGACTTTTATGTAGGCTACGGATGGTACCGTAAAGCTTTTCCGGTAAAAAAAGAGATTCTTGGCAAGAAAAGTTTTCTTGAATTCGATGGCGTATTTCAAGAAGCAGAGATTTTCGTCAACGGACACTTGGCAGGCACTCACAAAGGAGGATATACCGGATTTTCCATCGACATATCAGCTTACCTGAAAGAAGGGAAAAACCTGGTAGCCGTCCGGGTAAACAACTGTTGGCGCCCTGACCTTGCCCCGCGTGCAGGCGAACATGTATTTAGCGGAGGTATCTACCGGAACGTACGTCTGGTAATAAAGCCCCCCACTTACATCGATTGGTATGGCACCTGGATCACAACCCCGGACTTGGCAGAGAACAAAGGTAAATCGGGAAGCGTCCACATACGGACAGACGTATGTAATGCTTCAGGAAAAACAGACACTTACCGACTCCTGACCACCGTCGTCGATGCACAAGGCAAAGAAGTGTCTTCGGTTTCCACATCCCAAGTATTGCCGGACAATGCAACTTACACATTTGAACAACAAACCAAAGAAATTCAGGCACCTCAACTGTGGCATCCCAATCATCCGGCACTATATAAAGTGATAAGCTCACTCTATCACGGACAAGAATTGATAGACCGTTACGAAACAGCATTCGGATTCCGCTGGTTCGAATGGACTGCAGACCGGGGATTTTTCCTGAATGGGGAGCACCTTTATTTTAAAGGAGCCAATGTTCACCAGGATCATGCCGGATGGGGAGACGCTGTAACCGAGACCGGAATGCGAAGAGATATCCGGTTAGTGAAAGAAGCCGGCTTCGATTTAATAAGAGGCTCGCACTACCCCCATTCACCGGCTTTTTCACAAGCATGCGATGAAATAGGAATGTTATTCTGGGCAGAAAACGCATTTTGGGGAATCGGAGGACACAAAGGAGACGGTTATTGGAATGCCAGTGCATACCCTGTAAACGAATCCGACAGGGCAGAATTCGAAAACAGCGTAAAAGCCCAACTGAAAGAGCTGATTCGCATCCACCGCAACCATCCTTCCATCATCGTATGGAGCATGAGTAACGAGCCTTTTTTCACAGCACCCGAGACAATCGATCCGATGCGTAAACTACTGGAAGAAACCGTCAAACTTTCCAAACAACTCGATCCTACCCGCCCGGCAGCTGTCGGTGGTGCGCAGCGTCCGCTGGGAGAGAAACGAATCGATAAGTTGGGCGACATAGCCGGATATAACGGTGACGGCAGCTACATTCCGGAGTTTCAGCAACCGGGCATGCCAACAGTAGTTTCGGAATATGGCAGTACTACAGCCGATCGTCCGGGAGAATATGATCCGGGATGGGGAGACCTGGCTAAGAATAATGCACAGAACGGTTTTCCATGGCGTAGCGGACAAGCCATCTGGTGCGCATTCGACCACGGAAGCATTGCCGGCAGTGCCCTTGGCAAAATGGGCATCATCGATTACTTCCGGATTCCCAAGCGTGCCTGGTACTGGTATCGGAATGCCTACAAAGGGATTACCCCTCCGGAATGGCCGCAAGAAGGAACACCTGCCCGCATCAGCCTGGTTGCCGACCGGACTGATAACATAAAAGCGGACGGAACGGACGATGTTATGTTATCAATAACCATCCTGGATGCAAGCGGAAAGCCGGTCAGCAATTCTCCGGCAGTTAAGCTCGACATTCTATCCGGCCCGGGAGAGTTTCCCACCGGAACCTCGATCCTGTTTGAAAAAGAGAGTGATATCCGCATACTCGACGGAAAAGCGGCTATTGAATTCCGGTCATATTATGCCGGAGAAACTGTTATCCGTGCTACTTCACCGGGACTGGAACCGGCCGAAGTAAAAATCCGATTCACCGGAAGCACTCCCTATACAGAGGCCTTCAAAGTAAAAGAACGTCCCTATACACGCTTCGAAACTCCGACAAAAACGGATAATCTGCAAACCTTCGGACCTAACAACCCGACTTTCTGCAGTTCGTCTGTCAACGGACATTCATCCGCTTTTGCAGCCGACGGAGACGAATCTACATACTGGCAAGCTTCAGAGAACGACCCGGAACGTTCCTGGACACTGGATACCGAAAAAGGATTGTCAATACGTCACATCCGAATCGCATTTCCGGATTTAACCCCTTATCAATACAAAGTAGAGGTATCCATGGACAGAGAACACTGGTCGCTCATACCGGATCAAACCAATAATAAGCAGAACGAGAACATTCGGATGATTCAGGTTGTTCCCGGTATACAAGGACGTTTCGTACGTATCAGTTTCACAGGAGAGAAAGCTGCTATTACAGACGTACAGGTCATCGGAACGGTAATTGACTAAAATAACAGATTTATTACAAATATATGCAACCATTAGCGGAAAGACTTCGCCCAAAGACATTAGATGATTATATCGGTCAGAAACACCTTGTGGGACCGGGTGCTATCCTGCGCAAAATGATTGACGCAGGGCGTATCTCTTCATTTATTCTTTGGGGACCTCCGGGAGTGGGTAAGACCACACTGGCCCAGATCATTGCCAATAAGCTGGAAACTCCCTTCTACACCTTGAGTGCTGTCACCTCCGGGGTGAAAGATGTGCGCGAAGTGATAGATCGCGCCAAGAGCAATAAGTTTTTCACTCAATCCAGCCCTATCCTGTTTATCGATGAAATACACAGGTTCAGCAAATCCCAACAAGATTCGTTACTGGGAGCCGTCGAACATGGCACAGTCACGCTGATAGGTGCCACCACCGAAAATCCGTCTTTCGAAGTTATCCGTCCGCTCCTTTCCCGCTGTCAGCTCTACACACTGAAATCTCTGGAAAAAGAAGATTTACTGGAATTGCTGCAACGTGCCATTACTACCGACGTAGTGCTGAAAGAACGGAAAATCGAATTGAAAGAGACCGGTGCCATGCTTCGCTTTTCGGGAGGCGATGCCCGCAAATTACTGAACATACTGGAACTCGTGGTAGAATCGGAAACAGAAGAAACCGTAATCATCACTGATGACCTGGTAACAGAACGCTTGCAGCAAAACCCGCTCGCATACGATAAAGACGGTGAAATGCATTATGACATTATTTCGGCGTTTATCAAATCGATACGGGGAAGTGACCCTGATGGCGCCATCTATTGGCTGGCCCGTATGGTAGAAGGGGGCGAAGATCCGGCATTCATCGCCAGGCGCTTGGTCATCTCTGCCGCAGAAGATATCGGCCTGGCCAATCCGAACGCATTGTTATTGGCTAATGCCTGTTTTGACACATTGATGAAAATCGGCTGGCCGGAAGGAAGAATTCCACTGGCAGAAACAACGATTTATCTGGCAACAAGCCCTAAAAGCAATTCGGCCTACAATGCCATCAACGATGCACTGGCACTGGTACGCGAAACCGGTAATCTGCCTGTTCCCCTACACTTGCGCAACGCTCCCACCAAGCTGATGAAGCAGTTGGGATATGGCCAGGAGTACAAATATGCACATAATTACGAAGGCAATTTTGTAAAACAACAGTTCTTACCGGATGAAATCAAGGCCAAACAACTATGGCAACCCCAACACAATCCGGCAGAACAAAAACATGCCGAGCGAATGAAGCAACTATGGGGAAATGAAAAGAACTATTAACCATCTGCAATTGTTTTATCAGATAAAAAGTTATTCATTCAGTATTCAAGTATCTAAACTGAATACTTAACACCTAATAATTTATGAAGATAGTAGTTTTAGACGGTTATGCCGCCAACCCCGGAGATCTGAACTGGGACGAATTGAGAACTTTGGGTGAGTGTGAAATCTATGACCGCACGGCTCCCGACGAGGTACTTGAACGCTCGAAGGATGCAGAAGCGATTCTTACCAACAAGGTGATGATCACGGCAGAACACATGGCATCCTTGCCCAACCTGAAGTATATTGGCGTAATAGCCACCGGATATAACATCATTGATGTTGCCGCAGCCAAAGAGCGTGGCATTACCGTAACCAATATCCCCGCCTACAGCACTCCCTCCGTCGGACAAATGGTTTTTGCCCATATCCTGAACATCACTCAGCGAGTACAGCATTATGCCGACGAGGTTCGTGAAGGACGCTGGACTCAGAGTCAGGATTTTTGTTACTGGGATACTCCGCTTATCGAGCTGTTGGGAAAGAAGATAGGTCTTATCGGCCTGGGACAAACCGGATACAACACAGCCCGTATCGCTATCGGATTTGGTATGAAAGTGTGGGCTTATACATCTAAATCACGTCTCCAACTGCCTCCTGAAATCCGAAAAGCAGAACTCGACCAGATTTTCCGCGAATGTGATATTGTCAGCCTGCATTGCCCGCTGACGGAATCAACACGTGACCTGGTTAACACCCGTCGCCTGGAACTGATGAAGCCCAATGCCATTTTAATCAATACCAGCCGTGGTCCGCTGGTCAACGAGCATGACCTGGCAGAAGCTCTGAATAATTACAAAATCTATGCCGCCGGACTGGATGTGCTCTCCACCGAGCCACCCCGTGCCGACAATCCTTTGCTGACTGCCAGAAACTGCTTCATCACCCCACATATAGCCTGGGCTACTTCGGCTGCCCGCGAGCGCCTGATGGCTATCCTGGTCGACAACCTGAAAGCCTATATCGGCGGCAAGCCTGTGAACAACGTGGCCAAATAAAGTCAGATATCAAAAAATACAGGAATACTATCGGGGTTCAGAACATATCCCGATAGTTTCCTCAACTTTTCTTCCGCATCCATCACGGCACAAGAATAGCCGGCTACGGACATCATCGGCCAATCATGCATCGTATTGCCTACTACCAAAACCTCCCTAAGAGAAATCCCCAATCGAGCACACAGAGTAATCAGACCGTTCTTCTTACCGGCTTTACTGTCTACCACCGTCAGCAATCGTCCCTCCTGATACAATTGATACGCCTCTTCATCCAATTCGGTCAGCCACCGGACAGCTTCCCGGGTATTCGGTGCAAGTACAGCATATTTAAAGACTTTCCCCTCCCGGGTATAACGGGTCACCCTGCAACCCGGAAAACCGGCAGTCACAGGATTTGCAATCGGAACACATTCGATAGTTTCCCCGTAGCATAACAGACCTCCGTCCGCAAAAACTCCGCCCGAGAACAGGCCGAACACATTGCCAAGCCGTTTTTTAGCATGCGACACCGGTAAAGCAGTACTCAGATATAAAGGCAAACGCTTAGCCATATACTCCAATACCGAAACCGTACGGTCCGGAATCCGTCCCTGAGCATCCGTCAGCGTACCATCCACATCAAAGAAGACAGCTTCCACCTTCTTCCTTTCCGGTATGCGCCACAAAGCCCCATCCCCCATCATTCTCCTCAAGGGCGTATCGCACAAATTACTGAAAGCAATGTAACAATCACAAACTTTACGAAGGCAGAAGGGCTCAAAATCCGAAGTGGGGTCATCGTAAAAGTTTCCCATCCGTATCCCACTTCTCGGGCAAGCATACATATCCCCTTTCCGGTCGATAAAAAGTGTTTCCCTACCTCCCACACAGCCGTCCAAGCACGCCTTTGCATTTCTCCGGTCATAATCGAACAGATTGTCTATTTCACCAAAGAAACGGATATCCTCTTCCGACAGCGGCTTCCGCAATCCCTGCATGGCATTCACAAACAGGTAAACCGACGGATCCAACAGCTGTCTCAGTTTCCGGATTTGTTCCTTTGCCGAAGGATCACCGACTGCCCCTGCACATACCCCGATGCCGGCCGCACGAAGCATCTCTACTTTGGATGCAAACTCCCCTACCCCAACCATCTCCGGGTGATAGCTCGCCCAAAACCTGAACTTAGACACATCTGCCTGCTCCGCCTCAGCCTCATCTAAAAAACGGGATACCGAAAAGGACAAATTGGTCTGGCAAGAGACTCCAATCACATGGGGCATAGCGGCCAGGCGCATGATGCCCTCTCTATAGTAGCGATGTATCATCGCTTCCCCATAAGGAATAATCAGGATGCGTAATGAACCGTATTTCCACCCGCCGATACGGGAAATAAAGCGGTCCAATGCTTCCTGATCTTCTGTCGTATCGGCAGACACAGACTTTCTGCCGAACGGACAATATGAACACGTATAATTGCAATGCTCCAGACTACCTCTATAATAGATACTCCGGACAGTACTCAAAGAGGACATCATTCTATTCGGATCAGGGATATACATATTCGGACATCAGTTTCCTCACGACAGGTGAAATAAATGCCTGTCCGATGTAATCGGAATAAGCCATTCCTTCCTCCGTGAGACGCACTATCCGGCCAGTCTCTTCAATCCATCCACGATCTGTGAACTCCCGGAAAAGATTCCGGTCCGGCTTCTCACCAAAACGTTTTTCATACTCCGCCAAGTCCACTCCCCGGTGATACATCAGGTTCTTTATAATGAATCTGATTTGCATCTCTTCTGTGGAAAGCAAGAAACCATTAGCGGCAGTCATAAAATCGGTAGTCCGGATATAATGGTCTATTTCATCGGCTATTGCCTGCTGACGTACAGCATAGGGAGTGGCATAGTGTAAGTTTCCCAAATAACTCCGGCCTCCCGCCCCGCAGGAAAGCATCACTTCGTCACCACACGAAAATTCCGTTTCCGTTGTTTCGCGCCTGACAAAACGGCGCATGGACGTTTGTACAAATCCTTGCCCTACCAGTAACTCACGGGCAGATTTGTAGATAGCATAACCTATGTCATCCGTCGAACGTACATCGATGCGTGTACCCGGCCGGACATAAAGAGGATAAATAAACAACTCGTTGGGCCGATAAGTAAGTGCAGTGTTCAGAGAGCGCATAAAGCTCTCTACCGTCTGTCCCTCGATACCATAAATCAGGTCGAGGTTAAACTGAGGAAAACCTGCCTCCACAATATTTTCGAGTGCACCGACTACTGTACCGAGTCCGGGTCTTCTTTTCAGTTTCTTCAACTCCGTCTCATTGAAACTCTGCACCCCCATGCTCAACCGCTCCACTCCCCTCGCCCGCAACTGCCTCAAAACACTCTTTTGCGTATATTCCGGTGAAGTCTCGACAGAAGTAAACACCCGGGAAGGATGCACACCGAACAGTTCGGCCAGGCAGAACAACTCTTCCAACTGTCCTTCATCCAGAATAAGCGGAGTACCCCCTCCGACGGCAAACGAAGTAAACTTCAGGCCTTGTGCCGCCACAGACAGCTGTTCGGCCTGGCGGCGCATCGTGTGGAGATACAATGAAATGCGCTCCGCATCGCAACACTGCTGTGAAAAAAGATTGCAATAGCCACACTTATGGGCACAGAAAGGTATGTGGAAATATAAACTAGCCTCCCTTCCTTCCAGCCGTTCAAGATAAGGAGAAAGAGAGACCGGAGGAGTCAACGTACGGTAAGCCGTCTTATGCGGATAACTGTACATATAGCTGACATATCGTGAAATCTGCTGTTGTTCGTTCATTTTCTGAGAATAAAGTGTTTATAAGGCACCGTATATACTTTTTCGTGAGAGATGCAATGATACTCGTAACCATCTTCACCGTAACAGGTCCCGTGATCGGACAGGGCAATAACCAACGTGTCCGAGCGCCTCCTGAAAGCCTCGAACAGGCGGGGCAGCTGACTGTCGACATACCGCAGGGCTGCCGCATGCGACTCTTTATCATCTTTCTTTTTCCCCTCCACGTAGTGGCAGTTCGGATAATGAATCGCCGAAAAATTGATATACATAAATACTTTCCGGTCCGCCGGATACTTTTCCAGTTTGTCGACGGCAAAGTCCACCTGATTGGCAGCACTGTTCTTATCCGTGCAACCGAAAGTCGGCAGCCAATAACTCTTATTGAAATAGCCGGGAAATACCCTTCCTATATCATTCCGCTTACTGAAAAAGTTGACTCCTCCGATGCAGATTGTTTCATAACCTACCTGAGCCAGACTCTGTACGAACGTAGCCTCTTTGAAAGCATAGCTGCCTTCGGGAGGTATACGTCCCGTACCGGCCTGAAAGGGAAAAAAGAGCCACTTTCGGTTACGCAACATATGCGGCTCGGCGGGTGACGGCAAGAATCCTGCGAAAATAGCGAAGTGAGACGGATAAGTGAAATTACCGGGAGCATGCCGTTTCTCCCAACCGTTGCCACAGCTATTCAGTACAGGAGTCCCCCCGGAGGCTTCTTCGGCCACGCTGACGTCATAACGCAAAGTATCGAAACAGAGCATCAGTATATCATGCGTACCCACAATTTCATTCATATCTATGTCCGGCTTCTGATCCTGCGTGCCGGAGGGTAATTCATCTATTTCCATTGAAAAGTGATTCTATCGTTTTTATCTGATTGGCATATATCTTATTTTCCGTAAACATATCCTGATAGATATGGTCTCCCTGCCCATTGACCTCTATAATATAAGGTGTGTCCGTATTCCGGGCTATCAACACGTCTATGCCCGCATATCGCAGCCCCAAGGCCTTCATGGCAGTGATGCTCCGGCAGAAAAGCTCTTCACGAACGGAAGGAGCCAACGAAAGTTCTTCGAACAGCCTCGCTTTATTGTTCAGGTGAAGATTAGTTATGGCACCGTCACTGCAACGCACCACTACATAATCGACTTCATCCCCCCTGCAGACAACACGCAAGTCATAATTCTCACCTTCCAGCTTTTCCTTTGCCATCCATTCTTCAAGGACAGCCCCACACCGTATGACCTCTTCCGCCAATGTGGCAATCTCTTTCCGGTTCGTCAGCCTGCAGATACGTTTCGCATTACAAATGCGCCCTCCTTCCCAGGACATCGTCGTATAAGCCACCCATTCATCCCGGCGATGATTATACCTGACAGCCATAATCCCACCGGCTCCGGAACCATAACGGGGCTTCAGAAATCCTCCCCTCTTCTGCCGGCAAAGTATGGCGGCCAAATCATCAAATGTGCTAAGCGCATCCGAAAGCAACGGAGTTGTTTTCAGGCCGGCCCCGGTCAGTTTCCGCTGAGTATACACTTTATCGAGCGCACAAAGAATTGCAGCCGGTTCATTCAGAAAGTGTACACTTTCCGACTTATCCGTATCGGCCAGTCGGGACAACAGACTTCTATACTCCTCGCAGAGCAAATTGTATTTCCGAAAGTCCGCCTCCCGAAACACCGGAGGCTCCAGCTTTACAACCGTATCGCGACAATCGGGAAGAACGGCCGACAACTCGTCATAAGTGACAAAGCAGGTGTCCGCCCCGAGGCTTCTACCCGCTTTGATAAAATAGTCCGTACGCTTGGAAGTCGAGTTACTGGCAACAAGTATTCTCATCCGCTCACTCCGTAATCATCGGGTAACTGTAATCGTCATCGTATTCCTGTGAGTCGGAAACATCTATCTTCATGGGCAGCGATTTCTGCAACTCTTTCTTCATCTCGTCGCTCAGATAATTGTATTTCATATTGATAAACTTCAGATGCTTGATTTTATCCACATGATCCAGCAATAGCCGTGCCCCTTCATCCGTCAACACACCGGCGGAAATATCCATTGTTTCCAGTTGCGGCAGGATATCCGATTCAAGAAACATCTCTACAACCGCATTCTGCTCTTCGGCATCGACAATGCCCAGCCATTTCAGGTTAGGGAAACGGTCTTTAGAGAACAGAGGTCTGAATACATTCATATCGCCATCAAACCCATAATCCTCCACTCCTACATAGAGAACCAGCTTTTCAAGATTCGGCAGATCGGAACCCAGGATATCTTCCACCACCGAATCGGGCAGGCCGCCACTGATAATTTCAAGTGACTTCAAGTTCGGACGCGGTTTCTTACCAATGCTCAGATTATTCGTTCCTTTGATTTTAAGGTTATTCAGCAGAGGCATCGCATCCAGCACCGGGCTCAAATCGACTTGCTCAATCCAGGAAATCTCCTGTTCCTCAAAATCTATATCCCCCCAAAACAGACCTTCGAAATGGGCGAACTTCTCTTTATTCTCCACAATGCCATCGGCAATGTCCGAGCAGTCTTCCCCTTCATATCCCCAGCAGCCTATCGTGATCTGCTTGAGTGACGGCAGTTTTTTGTCTTTCAATATCTTGTCCATCAAGTTTACGCCCTCTTCCGCTTCGTCATAGCTCAACGCATACTTTTTGGCTTCCACTTTCATTTCTTTGGCAACCTCTTCCAAGGTCTCCACATATCCTTTTTTCGTTTTTTCCGCTATCAGCTTACCGGCAGCTTTTTCGGCTTCCTCTGCCGACGAAAAATTCTTCACCTGTGTTTGTCCATCCGTACCCAACTTACCGTAATTCACTATTACGTCAGTGCCCCGGACATCGATGCTCCAAAATTTCTGGGACTTAAAGTCCTGAAATACAAATACTCGTTTCATAGTATGTCTGTTTAATTACTGATATAAAAAATGCTTATCTGCCTTTGTTTCTCCAAAAACAGATAAGCATTACTGCAAAAATAATAAAATTCTGATACCTTATACCTTTATCCGACAAGAATCTCAATAAGCATGTCCGCCTTCGTCCATTTCCTTGGCATCGATCTTCCGGTTGTCGATGCTGCGCCAAGCATAGAAAATGTAGGCGATGACAAACGGAACGAGGATAGAAACATAGGCCATGGTCTTGAGCGTGAACTGGCTGGAACAACTATTGGCAAGGGTCAGCGAACTTTGTATGTCCGTATTCGACGGATAATAAGCCGTATTGTTATATCCGGCTGTCAGCAGCAGTGCCAGAACAGTCAGCACCGTACCGATACCCACAAACCAGATTCCTTTATCAAACGTTTTTTTCAGCAGGGTTTTGCCAATGCCAAACAACACCAGCACGACTCCCACAAGGAACACGATAAGCACCACCGGCATTTCAATAAAATTATTGAAGTATTTATAAGGCTCCATGTAGATCTCTTTTGTTTCCGGATTGACGGCATATCCATCGGCCAGCAAAGTGCGAATCACGAATGCTAGGAAGAACACCAGGAACAGGACCGTATTGGCTATCAACGAACGACGACATTTGGCGACCAACTCTTTATCAGCGATATTATTGATAAAGTAAAGAGCTCCCAAAACACGCGCCAGGAAGAACACGGCCAATCCCAGAATCACATTCCAGATATTGGTCAGCGCATCCAGTCCGTGCCAACCGTTGCCCCAATGACTGATCACAGGCATCACTTCGTTCACCATATTCCCCTTATTGATATAGAAATCCGAACCGGTAAAGAAAGTGGCCACAGCGCCTCCCAAGAGCAAGGGTCCCACCACACCGTTAATCACCAGAAAAGTCTGATAGGTCTTCTTTCCCAACAAGTTGCCCGCTTTGCTCTGAAATTCATAACTGACAGCTTGCAACACAAAACTGAAAAGAATAATCATCCACAGCCAGTAGGCCCCCCCGAAACTGGTACTATAAAACAGAGGAAACGAAGCAAAGAAAGCGCCACCGAAAGTGACCAGCGTAGTAAATGTAAATTCCCATTTGCGTCCGGTAGAGTTTACCATCATCTTACGATGCTCTTCGGTTTTGCCCAAACAAAACAGCAGAGAGTTGCCACCCTGCACAAACAGTAAAAATACGAGTATGGCCCCGAGTAGTGAGACTACCAGCCACCAATATTGTTGTAGAAAAATGTATGTACCCATAGTTTAAATAATTATTGGTTCGTGACTAATGATTAACCGTCGGTCCTTTCTTGATCTCACGGACCATAATGCCAATTTCAGCAATCAACATCACGGTAAACAAAACGAGGAAAATAAAGAAAGTGGTCTGCACAGAGCCCACATCGAGCTTAGAGATAGACACAGACGTAGGAAGCATATCCCGTATCGCCCACGGCTGACGACCACATTCGGCCACCACCCAACCGGCTTGTCCGGCAATATAAGCCAACGGAATGGTCCACAGAGCAACGTACTGCATCCATCTTATCTTCGACAAATCTTTCTTATAGGCAAAGAAAAGCACCAGGATGAAAAACAGAATGAAATATCCGCCCAGGATCACCATCACGCGAAAAGCATAAAAGTTAAGCGGAACATTAGGTACCAACTGATTTACATCTTTAATATAGCCATAACCAAAATAAGGCACATTTTCCTGCAAAGTGGTATAAGCCTCCTTGGCGGCAGCTTCATCACCTTCTTTTTTAGCCGTACGATAAGTGGCCAGGGCAGCAATCGCTTTCTTGCCTTTTTCTATCTTCTCGGCAGCCGAAAGAGCTTTTGTACCGTCTTTCAGTTCATATCCTCCCTCAATAATATTTTTTATACCCGGCACAAAGGCATCCACCTTACGTTCGGCCAGCAGCGAAAGCATTTTCGGAATCTCGATACGGAAGAGGAACGGGTCCTGACCGTCATCATAGGTTTTCTTCTCCGGGTTCAAAAGTCCGACAGCCACCAGTCCGGCACCATTTTGTCCTTCGTAATAGCCCTCCACAGCAGCCAGTTTCATCGGCTGTGTCTGTGCGATGGCATAACCGGAACCATCACCGGTCCACACCGTCAGCAAAGAAGCCACCAGCCCGAAGACTGCACCTATCTTGATGCTCGCCACCGCAAATTCCTTATCACGCTTCTTCAGCAGGAACCAGCAACTGATGCCAATCACAAAAACAGCTCCGAGCACCCAACTTGAAAGTACCGTATGAAAGAACTTATTAACAGCCACCGGCGAAAACGCAACAGCCATAAAGTCGACCATCTCGTTGCGTACGGTGTCAGGATTGAACTGCATGCCTACCGGATGCTGCATCCACGCATTGGCAACCAGAATCCACCAGGCAGAAATCGTAGCTCCCAAGCCCGTGAGCCAGGTTGAAATGAGGTGGAATCTCTTGCTCACCTTGTCCCATCCAAAGAACATGACAGCAATAAACGTGGCCTCCATAAAGAAAGCCAAAATGCCTTCAATCGCAAGAGGTGCACCGAAAATATCGCCTACAAACCAGGAATAGTTACTCCAATTGGTTCCGAACTCAAACTCCAGGATCAGCCCGGTGGCCACTCCCACGGCAAAATTGATACCGAAAAGTTTCATCCAGAATTTAGCCGTTCGTTTCCAGAATTCATTGCCTGTTTTATAATAAAGGGTCTCCATAATGGCCATAACAACCGCCAAACCAAGCGTGAGAGGCACGAAGATCCAGTGATACATGGCTGTCAGAGCAAATTGGGCTCTCGACCAGTCAATCAGTGAAGTGTCAATACTTTCAATCATATCATTAGTAGTTAGAGTTAAACGTCAGTCGTCTATTGCCCGCGTTCTATAAGTTCGCCCGCAACGTATTCTCCCTTGTCCTTATCGGTGGGCTGGCTGCTCAGAAAGTTGGGGAAGAAAAACAAGCGGAGAATGAAGAACATGATAAAGAGTTTCACAAGTATAATGAGCCACAGGGTACGTCCCAGGGTCATGCTTCGAAAGCCTTCTACATAGAAATTCCAGATGTGGAGCAGTGTATTCTTCATAATACAGGGTTTATAACATCTCAAAATTAGCGTTTATGTAATAAATAACAAAGATAGTCTTAAAAATGTTGATGAAACGAATAAAATAAACTATTCTTATGCCCCCGAAGCCTGCTCAGACCCTTTATACCTTATATATATAAATTAAAAAATGAAACTGCCATAATACACTCTTTGCATAGGTATATCCACTAATCGGATTTTAAGTATGGGAAGGTGTAGCCACGGAGACCTTAGGGTGTAGCCTTAAGGAGCAAAGGGCGTAGCCATCCGGCCGGGATAGCTACACCCTATTTTCGTCCGATCGTTCAGTTCATAGGCAATATCGGCAACTCCACTTATCGACATAAAACCTGCCTTTAGCGACAAAACCTCCCCTCCCGTCTATCGCTTTTGCACATCTTTCTATTGCAGCGTACTTTTGTTTCTATAAAATAAAAAGAAGCAAGAGTATGACGAACGTAAAAAGAATCACCCTAATAACAGTCTGCCTGGCAGCTATCTTGCCCGGCAACGGATTGTGGGCACAACAGACGGAAGCTACCGGAACAACGCAAACCGCCGACTCGGTATCCATGCCCGCGCAATGGGATCTGCAGAGCTGCATCGACTATGCCTTGCAGCAAAACATCAGCATCCGTCGTAACCGGATCAATGCGCAGAGCACACAGGTGGACGTAAAGACAGCCAAAGCGGCCCTCTTCCCCAGCCTCTCGTTCTCCAGCAGCCAAAATCTGGTGAACCGTCCCTACCAAGAGTCCAGCAGCATTATCAGTGGCTCGGAAGTACTGAAGAGCAGCAACAAGACCACCTACAACGGAAACTACGGACTGAACGCGCAATGGACCGTATATAACGGCAGTAAACGCCTGAAAACAATCGAACAGGAGAAGCTTAACAACCGCGTGGCAGACCTCGATGTAGCCACTTCGGAAAATGATATCGAGCAATCGATCGCCCAAGTATATATTCAGATTCTCTATGCCGCCGAATCAGTCAAGGTGAACGAAAACACCCTGCAAGTATCCGAAGCCCAACGGGACCGTGGCAAACAACTGCTGGATGCGGGAAGCATTGCCCGGAGCGACTATGCCCAGTTGGAAGCCCAAGTCAGCACCGACCGTTATCAACTGGTGACCGCACAGGCCACACTTCAGGACTATAAGTTGCAACTGAAGCAACTCCTCGAACTGGACGGCGAACAGGAAATGCAGGTCTATCTGCCTGCATTGGGTGACGAAAATGTACTGTCGCCCCTCCCCACCAAAACGGATGTCTTTCGTTCCGCTGTGGCCCTCCGCCCGGAAATAGAGGCAAGCAAGCTCAGTGTAGAGGCATCGGAACTGGGGATCGGAATCGCCAAATCGGGATATCTGCCCAGCGTCAGCCTGACAGCCGGTATCGGTACCAACCATACCAGCGGAAGCGACTTCACCTTCGGCGAGCAAGTGAAAAACGGATGGAACAACTCCATCGGACTCAGCATCAGTGTCCCAATCTTTAACAACCGACAGACCAAAAGTGCCGTAGAAAAAGCCAAACTTCAGTATCAGACCAGTCAACTGACTCTGCTCGACGAACAGAAAACATTGTATAAAACCATCGAAGGACTATGGCTCGACGCCAACAGCGCCCAGCAGCGATATGCGGCAGCCATAGAGAAATTGCACAGCACACAGACCAGCTACGAACTGGTCAGCGAGCAATTTAATGCCGGAATGAAAAATACCGTGGAGCTTCTGACCGAAAAAAACAATCTGCTACAGGCACAGCAAGAGCTGTTACAGTCTAAGTACATGGCTATTCTGAATACACAATTGCTGAAGTTCTACCAGGGAGATAAGATAACACTGTAGACAATAAAGGAATAAAACATTTAACGTTATAACGATATGAAGAAGAAAAAGATCATTCTTATTGCCGTAAGCCTCGCCATACTGGCAGGCGGAGGGGTTTGGCTCTTTGGCGGTTCTACGGCCAAGCACAAAGTAACCTATGCCACGGCAACCGTAAGCAAAGGCGAGATATCGGAGTCGGTAACCGCCACAGGAACTATCGAACCGGTAACAGAAGTAGAAGTCGGTACACAGGTATCCGGAATTATCGACAAAATCTATGTGGACTATAACGCGGCAGTGACCAAGGGACAACTTATCGCTGAGATGGACCGTGTGACACTGCAAAGTGAACTCGCCTCTCAACGTGCCACCTACAGTGGTGCAAAGGCGGAATACGAATACCAAAAGAAGAACTATGAGCGCAACAAAGGGTTGCACGAAAAGGGGCTGATCAGCGATACCGATTACGAGCAATCGCTCTACAACTACGAGAAGGCCAAAAGCTCGTTCGAAAGCAGCCAGGCTTCACTGGCCAAGGCAGAACGCAACCTGTCCTATGCCACCATTACTTCTCCGATCGATGGCGTTGTCATCAGCCGGGATGTGGAAGAAGGACAAACGGTGGCTTCCGGATTCGAGACACCGACTTTGTTTACCATCGCAGCCGACCTGACCCAGATGCAGGTAGTGGCCGACGTAGATGAAGCCGATATAGGCGGCGTGGAAGAAGGACAACGGGCCACATTTACCGTAGATGCCTATCCGAACGATGTTTTCGAAGGAATAGTGACCCAAATCCGTCTGGGAGACGCAAGCAGTACCAGCACCAGCAGCTCGTCTACTACCGTAGTCACATACGAAGTAGTGATCTCCGCCCATAACCCGGACCTGAAACTGAAACCCCGCCTGACGGCTAATGTCACGATCTACACACTGGACAGAAAGGACGTGCTCTCTGTACCGGCACGTGCACTCCGCTTCACACCGGAGAAACCCCTGATCGGCGATAATGACATAGTGAAGGACTGTGAGGGCGAACATAAAATATGGACACGTGAAGGAAATACTTTCACGGCACACCCCGTGCAGATAGGGATCACTAACGGCATCAATACGGAAATCACCCAAGGTGCTTCCGAAGGCATGGTAGTTGTCACCGAAGCCACCATTGGAAATATGCCGGGCGGCAATGTATCGCCTGAAGGCGGACAGGAAGGCGGAGGAGAACAAAGTCCGTTTATGCCTAGCCATCCGGGCAGCAAGAAGAAAGGAAAATAAGTATGAACAAAACAGTCATCGAACTTCAGAATATCAAACGTAACTTCCAGGTGGGAGACGAAACCGTTCACGCATTGCGCGGGGTTTCGTTCACCATCACCGAAGGAGAGTTTGTCACCATTATGGGTACGTCCGGTTCGGGCAAATCAACGCTACTGAATACGCTGGGTTGCCTCGACACACCTACCAGCGGAGAATATCTGCTGGATGGAATCTCGGTACGTACCATGAGCAAACCTCAGCGTGCCATATTGCGCAACCGAAAGATAGGCTTTGTCTTCCAAAGTTACAATCTGCTGCCAAAGACGACTGCTGTGGAAAATGTAGAACTCCCGCTGATGTATAATTCGGGAGTCAGCGCTTCCGAACGGCGGCGGCGCGCCATTGAGGCGCTGCAAGCCGTAGGACTGGGCGAACGGTTGGAACACAAATCCAATCAGATGTCCGGCGGACAGATGCAACGTGTAGCCATCGCCCGTGCGTTGGTCAATAATCCGGCAGTCATCCTTGCGGACGAGGCAACCGGTAACCTGGATACACGCACTTCGTTCGAGATCCTGGTACTGTTTCAGAAACTGCATGCCGAAGGCCGCACAATCATATTTGTAACGCACAATCCGGAAATAGCCCAATACAGCAGCCGTAACATCGTGTTGCGCGACGGACAAGTCAAGGAAGACAGCACTAACCCGGACATTCTTTCCGCAGCCGAAGCACTGGCCGCTCTGCCGGTACAAGAAGAATAACAGACAGATTATTATGAACGGAACCAATTTATTTAAAATAGCTTTGCGCGCCTTGAATAACAACAAGTTGCGCGCGTTCCTTACGATGCTGGGGATCATCATCGGTGTGGCATCCGTCATCACCATGCTCGCCATCGGCCAGGGATCAAAGAAAAGTATCCAGGCACAAATCTCCGAGATGGGCTCCAATATGATTATGATTCATCCGGGAGCAGACATGCGCGGAGGTGTTCGCCAGGACCCCAGTGCCATGCAGACACTGAAACTGACCGACTACGAAACATTGCGGGATGAAACCAGCTTTCTGGCTGCGGTCAGTCCTAATGTTTCCAGTTCCGGGCAGTTGATTGCAGGCAACAACAACTATCCGTCATCCGTGAATGGCGTGGGAACGGAGTATCTGGAAATTCGACAGCTCTCGATAGACAATGGAGAGATGTTCAGCGAAGCCGATATCCAGTCGAGCGCCAAGGTATGCGTGATAGGAAAAACCATTGTAGACAATCTTTTCCCCGATGGAGAAGATCCTGTAGGACGCATTGTCCGGTTCAGCAAAATACCGTTCCGTGTAGTAGGCGTACTGAAATCCAAGGGATACAACTCTATGGGTATGGACCAGGACGACATCGTACTGGCACCCTACACCACCGTGATGAAGCGTCTGCTGGCACAGACCTATCTGCAAGGTATCTACGCTTCTGCCCTTTCGGAAGACATGACGGACAATGCTACGGAAGAGATTACCGAACTTCTCCGCCGCAATCACAAGTTGAAAGAGGCGGATGACGATGATTTCACCATCCGGAGCCAGCAGGAATTGAGCAGCATGCTCAACTCTACCACCGACCTGATGACCACACTGCTCGCCTGCATTGCCGGCATATCGCTCGTAGTAGGCGGCATCGGCATCATGAATATCATGTACGTCAGCGTCACAGAGCGTACCCGTGAGATCGGTCTGCGCATGTCGGTCGGTGCACGTGGCGTCGACATCCTGAGCCAATTCCTGATAGAAGCCATCCTGATCAGCATCACCGGAGGCCTTATCGGAGTAATCATCGGCTGCGGTGCCAGCTGGGTTGTGAAAAGTGTCGCCCATTGGCCCATCTTCATCCAACCCTGGAGCGTATTCCTGTCGTTTGCGGTTTGTACCGTCACCGGAGTATTCTTCGGATGGTATCCGGCCAAGAAAGCCGCCGACCTCGATCCGATCGAGGCAATCCGATACGAATAAGCCATCATCAGTTTACTTGTTCACCACAGAGAGCACAGAGGCAGAAAGAATTCCTTGATGTATACCGGATAGGATGACAGAAACTCTGTCTCTGTGCCCTTGTGGTAAACTAAAATTATTATCTTTGTTCCCATGAAACAATCTCTGACATCAGCCCGCCGTCCTCTGGAAATCCTGATACACATCATCAGTTGGGGGATTGTGTTCGGTTTCCCGTTCTTCTTCATCGATCGTACAGGAGACAGTATCAATTGGCATGCCTATCTGCGTCATTCTGCCGTACCCCTCTCTTTTGTCACCGTATTCTATTTAAACTATTTCCTCCTCGTTCCTCATCTCCTCTTCCGGGAACAGAAGAATAAATACATCATCTACAACATCTTATTGGTCTGCCTCATCGGACTGCTGCTGCATATCTGGCAAAGCCTGAATGCCCCGGCTCCCACTCTTAAGAAGCCGCACATGCCTCCCGGATGGATTTTTTTCGTAAGAGACATTCTAAGCCTCATCTTCACCATCGGACTGAGTGCGGCCATCCGCATGAGTGCCCGTTGGGGACAAGCTGAAGCCGCCCGTCGTGAAGCGGAGAAAAGTCGCACCGAAGCAGAGTTGAAGAACTTGCGAAACCAACTTAACCCGCATTTCCTGCTCAACACGCTGAATAATATTTATGCACTCATCGCCTTTGACAGCGACAAGGCGCAGCAGGCCGTGCAGGAGCTCAGCAAGTTGCTACGCTATGTGCTCTATGACAATCAGCAGAACTATGTACCCCTTTGTAAAGAGGTAGACTTCATTCGCAACTACATCGAACTGATGCGCATCCGTCTTTCGGGAAATGTAGAGGTCATTACACAATTCGACATACAGCCGGATAGCCGGACGGAGATTGCTCCACTGATCTTCATTTCACTGATAGAGAATGCCTTTAAACACGGCATCTCCCCCACCGAACTGAGTTTCATCCACATCCTCATCTCTGAAAACAAAGAGGAGATCCGGTGTGAGATACGCAATAGTTATCATCCCAAAACCAACACGGATAAAAGCGGATCGGGTATCGGGCTCGAACAGGTAAGGAAGCGCCTCGAACTCTCTTATCCCGGACGTTATCAATGGGATAAAGCCATCTCCCCGGATGGCAAAGAATATATATCGAAATTATTAATATTTAATCATCCATAGCCGTGAAATTACGTTGCGCCATAGTCGACGACGAACCTCTGGCACTCAGTCTGCTGGAGAGTTATGTCAACAAAACACCTTTTCTCGAACTGGCGGGAAAGTATTCCAGTGCCGTACAGGCCATGAAAGAACTTCCCGGGAACCAGATCGACCTGTTGTTCCTTGACATTCAGATGCCGGAACTCAACGGTCTGGAATTCTCTAAAATGGTAGCCCCTCGTACCCGTATTGTGTTCACTACTGCTTTCGGTCAATATGCCATCGACGGATACCGGGTCAACGCACTCGACTACCTACTCAAACCCATCTCGTATGTTGACTTCCTGCAGGCAGCCAACAAGGCGTTGCAATGGTTCGAACTGGTCCAGAAGCCCGAAGAAGTAGACAGTATTTTTGTCAAAAGTGACTATAAACTGGTGCAGGTAGAACTCAAAAAGATATTATATATAGAGGGTTTGAAGGATTACATCAAAATCTACACCGAAGGTGCCCCCAAACCCATTTTGTCACTTATGAGCATGAAGTCCATGGAAGAGTTGCTTCCCCCCGCCCGCTTTATGCGTGTACATCGTTCTTTCATCGTCCAGAAAGACAAAATACGCATCATCGACCGCGGGCGTATCGTATTTGATAAGACCTATATCCCCGTCAGCGATAGCTACAAGCAGACTTTCCAAACATTCCTCGATGAGCGAAGTTGAAAGGATTTGTAGCTGATTTATCGGTAAAATGTGAGTATTTGTCGATTATTATTTATACATAAACAAAAAATATCTATCTTTGTAACAAACAGAACGGAAGTTGTGAAACTTCCAAGAATAGAATAGTTTAGTTAAGTCTAGTTTAGTTTTTGTGTTGAAGGGCTTCTACCTCAGAGGAGGATTTAGAAGCCCTTTCTATTTATCCCTTATAATTCTAATAAGGGACATCTACACTTGTTTGAGCGTATTCATCATTCTCTCTATAAATGGTTTTTCATATGTTAAAGCTTCAAGGAACACATCTGGTAAAATTCCAGTGTTAATTGTACCCAATGTTGCCAATAATGTACTATATTTAGGTCTTAATAGTTCACACCCTTTATTATAGCAGCTATTTACGTATTCTTGCCAACGCCTAACCAACATATGCCCCTGTTGTCTCTCCAAATTTGGTATACTCCAGTTATCTCCACACCCCAAATGAGTAGCAGTAGCAGGCATACCTGAAGCTTCCATAAAAATACTACACGGAATGCACGAACCAATCTTAGAAGTTCCGGAACTCAAAGCAAACTCAACACACATCTCCTGCCCTTTATTCATAGTATTTCCAAATTGCATTATAGCCTGAGTCATCCCATGATTACTTTTGAATAAAAACTTTCCATCTAAAATACCTAAAGATTCTAAGAGTTCTTTAGTAACAGTATCTGGAGTTTTTTCGCCACTTAAATATCCTGCAGGGATGTAGTGCCTTAATGACTTAAATTGTTCACCTACTTTTCTTATGCACTCTAAAGATTGATTAGTAGTTTTAGCCGCATCTTTGTAAGCAGTACTAATTTTTTCTTGTTCGTAAGTGTCAATTTCTCTATAATGGGGAGGATAGATTTCTAATTTTGAAGCTCCTATAAAAGATATAGTTTTCTCTACTATCTTATATAGCCCTCCTATATATGCTCCACGAAGAGGAGTTCCAGCAACTTTTTGTAATTGATCTACAACAACCTTAAAGTCTTTTGCCCATTGACTGAACTCATCTATCGTCATTCCACCATGTTTAGCACCGATAAAAGGCAATTGAGATTGCGGAAGTGCTTCTTTTATATCTACATGACATCCCACTTTAGCCAATAGTGTTTGGATTTCCTTATGTTCTTGAACGGTTTTCGCATTTTTACAACTAATTTGTGCATTTTCTTTAGTGATCCTCTGTCTTTCTGACATAGGCATCTCCTCACTTTCTTGAGCTAACGTTTTTTGTTCATATATAAGCTGCGTCCTTTGCGGGTTTCTTTTAACAATTGATTGGTGAATAAAACCTACTGCAATGGTAGTACATAGAACATCCGCATTGTTTGAATTTAAGATAGCCATAATATTCCTGTTTTTTTAATTAAAGTTAATGTAAGCTTACGATACAAAAGTATGCAATAAGAAAGCTGGAAGCAATTATAAATTCCTGATAAGCACATCAATCTTCCTAAGACTGGGAGATTTCTCTTGAATGGAAAAAGGAGAAAGACAAAACGCTTAAAAAATCTAACCTCACGAATCAAATAGTCCGGTTGTTTGTTCATAAGCACCTATAAAATGAAAAAATGTTATGAAGAGAATTGAAATACATAAGATTGACGTATCCAGCAGTTTGCCGATCCCATACGCCGATGAAGGTATACGGGCCGGTTTCCCGTCACCGGCACAAGACTATATGGAGCAAGCCATATATCTGAACAAAGAGCTAATCAAACATCCTGCCAGTACATTCTTTGGACGTGTAGTAGGCGATTCGATGCGGGATGAAGGCATAGAAGAAGGAGACATTCTGGTCATCGACAAATCACTGGAATTACAGGATGACGACCTTGCCGTGTGTTTTATTGATGGAGATTTTACTGTAAAGCGGGTACGAATTGAACCTAATGCCGTCTGGTTAATACCGGCGAATCCGAAATACTCCTTGATTAAAGTAACAAAGGAGAATGAATTTATCGTCTGGGGAATAGTGACCTATACCATCAAAAAGAACAGGAGAAAAAGATAATGTTTGGACTAATGGACTGCAGTAACTTCTACGCAAGTTGCGAGAGAGTGTTCAATCCGGCTTTGAACGGTAAGCCGATCGTTGTTTTAAGTAATAACGACGGATGTGTTATTGCCAGAAGTAACGAAGCGAAAGCATTGGGGATTAAAATGGGAGTTCCGGCTTATCAGATCAAAGATGATATTCAGAAATATGGCATATCTGTCTTTTCATCGAACTATACGCTATACGGCGACATGTCCGGACGAGTGATGTCCATACTGGCAGAACAAGTGCCGGAAATGGAAGTATACAGTATAGACGAAGCATTTCTTAACCTGGAAGGGATTCGGGATATTCAGTCACTCGGAACAGACATCATAAACAAAGTAATCCGCGGAACCGGCATACCTGTTAGTTTGGGTATCGCCCCAACCAAAACACTCGCAAAGGTCGCCAATAAATTTGCAAAGAAATATCCTGCTTACAATCGTTTATGTATCATCGATACAGAAGAAAAGCGCACCAAGGCTCTGCAGCTTACTGAAATTGGAGACATCTGGGGGATCGGTCACCGGCAAGTTGCCAAGTTAGAAAAGCAGGGAGTCAAAACAGCCTATGACTTTACCGAGTTGCCCGAATCTTGGGTGCGTAAGAACATGACTGTAGTCGGAGAAAGGACCTGGAAAGAACTTCAAGGCATTTCCTGTATTGATATGGAAACCACACCACCGGCCAAAAAGCAGATATGTACAAGTCGGTCATTCGGCAAGATGGTGGAGGACATCGATACAATGTCGGAAGCAATCGCCACTCACGCTTCTACATGCGCAAAGAAACTCCGACAACAGAAAAGCTATGCAATGTCACTAATGGCATTCATCCATACGAATAACTTCCGTAAAGATTCGCCACAATATTGGAGGAATACAGTTATATATCTTCCGATACCAACCAATGACACATTAGAAATTGTACATTATGCACTGGCCGGGCTAAAAACGATTTTCATGCAAGGCTATCAATATAAGAAAGCCGGAGTTATTATCACCGAAATCACCGATAGCACCCAATTGGGACTGTTTGATTCAGTAGATCGCGAGAAACGTGAACGTCTTCAACAAACAATAGATAAGATAAACGGTAAACACAGCCGACTCGTCAAATTAGCGATTCAAGGTACAGGGAGGAATTGGAAGCTTAAACAAAAACAGCTATCAGGGCATTATACCACTGACATCAATCAGATTATAAGCATTAATTGTACTTACCCAACTGCATGTCAACGAAAACAATATAGCTGAACTTTCGTAAGACGGAACAAGCACTTTAGATAGAATCCGATACATAACCTACCTGGAAAATTGTACTGTTCCGCATATAATTTGAGAGAAATATTGTGAAAGAAAAAGGCTGCTTAACGTATCGTCTCATCCATCCAAAAAGAAGAGTCATTCATGATATGAAAGAGTTTCCCTCTTTTCTGAAAATAGTCCGGATGCGACAATATCTTCTCTCTCAACTCATCAGCGCTATCCAAGCTTTCTATCTGATTATCAAAAAGCATATTAGCAGACACATAAGTTTTGACACAGAGATAATCCAACTCTTTTATTACGACACCAAAGAAAATTCCGGTCTTAGTATACCCGACAAAACCCTCATGTCCTTTATTAGAGCCTTCTCTGAAATCAAAAGTAAAGAGACCGCTATTTAAAAAGAAATATTTTATTTGTTCATCAAAAGAAATCCCTTCTAAGCCGTTGGGTATTAGCTGACGCTCCCGATACCTTTTCCAAAAATGAGGTTTAAAGTCAATTATAGACAGATTACTATATATATTTTTAGGATAAATAATTCCCATACCCCAATTTTCATATTTAAGGTAAGGGACAATACCGGGACATTTTCTCTCATTACGATAACGAGCCAACATTATCACATTCCACATATTACCCGATGACGATTTCCATGAAAACTGATGTATAACCGGAAATAGGACAGCTTTAATAAACTTTCGGTAGTTACTAGCCTTATTATCCAACATTTTTTCATAAAAAGCCGGATAGTCATTCTTTATTTCTTTACACACCTCTTCGGTGGTCATGGTTGGGACAAGCATCGCATACAAATTTGGACAAAGATAAAAATTAAAATTCGTTCTTATACATTTTTTCACATTTTTCTTATCACTTTTTTTAATCATAGCCACCCGTATGTTTTACCTTAAAAAAACACCAACAATAAAAAAGTAATAATAGTAAAGAAGATGAATTATAATCAGAAACAGACCTTTAATCATTATTCATGGTTATTACTTATTTAGACAACGGATTAGCTAAAAAATATTGGGTAACTTTACTTTTATTATAAAACTGCAGAATCTTATTATCATTCAGTTTATCAGGGTCAATTCCACCATCACGATATTTCGCATTTCCCGGCTTATGAAAACCTAACAGATTCCGATCCGTATATGGCAGCCAATCATTCCCTCTCAAATAAGTATGTAGTTGCCACATGAACTCAGTCCATCCCACTCCACCGGAAGCATAAGTCATGTTACTAGAATGACCATATCCCATACAGTGCATAAATTCATGTGTAATTGATTCCCAACCGCTAAAAGAAGCATAATGACCATAATAATTCCAGTGAGTTACTCCCCACACGTTTCCTCCGCCCAAACCGCCAACAGAGGGTTTAGATCGTCCACAAACAAAGTTATGCGGTTGTTTGAAACGTTTTTCTTCTGATAAATACTTTTCTGGTGTGAACTTAACACGGTTATTATCATAAAGTTCTCCACCAAATATCTTACTAAAATTTCTCATGATAAAAGCATACTCGGGAGTAGTCATCATATAGGCATAATTTGTAATAATGACCACCCACTCACGTGCATAGATGGCACTCAACTCGCGCCATGAACCACTTTCATACCCCGGTTTCCAATCATAATTTGAAAAAGAAATATTCCACTCCGCATCTATTTTAGAAAGCATTTCAAAATGCTTATCATCGCTAAGTAAACGAAATTTCATTCTCTTTTCGTTCAGGCTCGAAAGGGACAGAGTATCCACACCGTTATCCTTTTTATATATGAAATTTCCATTGATCAACGATGGCTTAAACTCAAATTGTGAGAATCCCGGTATGGAGTCCAGATAAGCAATAGGAACATACTGGGAACCACCTTCTACATAGACTTCAAGTGTGAGATCATAAACCGTCTTGGCGGAATAGCTGGTAATTGAAAGCAATTGATCATTTGCTTTTCTAATTTGAAAAAGCTCATTCACTCTGAAAGAGCGCTTGCTCTTATCAGTTACAACCGAAGTAGGTTCTTCAAGAGACAATATTTTCCGGGCATATTCAGCCGGAATTTTATCGTACGTAACTGTATCGATCTTAAAACCGGGCCCATCTGATGTCATCAGATTACGCGTAACGGAAGTTGGAGGACCTTGGTCAATATCCATTTCATCGCAAGAGAAGACAACACACAATAAACATAACGAGAAAAAACTAATAATACATTCAGAAAAATTTAAAATCATTTTCATACTCAATTGTTTTTAAAGATAAATATATAATTAAAGGTCTGTTTTTTTTAAATCCGAACATTCTTACACTTTTAATTCCTTTATACTATAAAAACATTTGAAGCAAGGGGCATACTAACCCAAAAGAGGTTAAATAAAAAGGTAAAAAAATAAATAATTTTATCAGTAGTTTTAAAATAAGATACAATCATGAAGTGGTTGTAAATCAGCATTATCTTACTACTGATAAAAATGAAATCTAATATATAATTGGATGGAAACCTTGTAATCTAAAGAATATTATAAAAAGAAAGGCGGCCTGATAAGCCGCCATATCCGTTTTACAACGGTACTAGAAACATCGATACCGCTATTATATCCTATTTAGCTTCTCAGGATTTACTTCTGAAAACACTGAACAGGCCCCCGGTAATCCATACGGAAAAGACAAATGGTGCCGTTAAAGTCACTATGCCCATATGCATACCCGTTAACTGCAGAACGATAGACAGTATGATAGAAAATATCGCTTTGACTACTCCTATGCCTGTCTTATCTCCCAAGGCTATGGCACAAAGCACTCCGTTATATCCTAATAATCCCAAATTCCATGCAGCAAGATCAGTATGTGGATATAAAATCATAAATAAAGGAAGTATTGCACCGGTCAGTGTATACAGAGCATTCATACGAGAATTAATCAGGATCCCTAAAAGAAAAAATAATCCCGAAAGTATATTTCCCTGAAACATCACCTGACCGATATTTAAGCAGAATGAACGGAAAATATCCATTGTTAGTTCAGGCTTTTCCAACGATGAAGATAACAGTAAAGAAGGGTATAGATAATGACACCCAACAAGCAGAAGCCATACAACAAAAATAAAGGGTGCTGTCAATCCCGATACTCTGTTCTGATTACGAAAACAACGCGCAACCCATGTGGAGAAAGCAGAGCCTGAGATAAGCAATAATATAGATGTAACATTGATTTCCATAAAGACTCCAATTGCAATACCGACCAATGTCCCATTAAAACCATACAATCCGTTACGAATATCCTCCTTATCATATCCGGATAATGAAGCTGTCAAAGTGCTAACGACTGTACCGAGTACAGATAAAACTGCGAGTTGCCATGAATTAAAAGCAATTCCTAATAACATCAACCCACCGGAGAGAGCATTATTCTGAAACATCACTTGCCCAATTCCACGACCTAATATTAAAATGTTTTTATACATATGTAATTGTTTTTATGCTGCAAATGTATATAATGTCAGCCGAAAAACAAAACAGGGATATTTATCACGGAAATAACATTTTAAGAATCAATATCTTACAAATAGAGGCAGCCTTATCGGGGCCGCCTCTGTTCATAAATACAAAGTACATTCGAATCTTTTATTCCGTCTTTAATCCTTTCTTGTCCAGATAGGCTTTAAACTGATGCAGATATTCGTCTGATGGTCCGTCAAAGAATGAAACACCGGATGCACCGTTATCAAATGCTTCATCCAATGCTTTCTCAAAATCGTTCTTTATATCGGGAAACATCAGTCCGGCATACACTTTCGCACGTCCGTCAACGGTCTTAACACTCTCTTGAACCGAACGCCCGATCCATTCCGGTCCTTCGTAATAAAAACCATTATAGATCATCGGGAAATAAGCATCCAGCGACCAGTTACCCCAATCCTGACGCACCATTTTCTTGGCCATAGAAGGACCGGGGAATACAGCAGCAGAAATTGCTTTCCCATCGGCTTTCACCGCTTTTGTAATTTGGTCGACAACACGACTGATCGCATCCAAGCGGAAATTGATCCATGACTGATCTTCCATCGGGTACTTTAACTCCAACGGATCACGCCCTGTTTGTTCTTTAAATTTAGTACGGCAAACATCACAATAGCAATAATCATATTCAGGATGTTCACTTGTCTGTTCTATTCCATAATTTTTCCACAAGCTGACAGGCAGAACTACATCCGGGAAACGAACATAGTCCAAATGTACTCCATCTACATAGGGTAAATGAGCTATCTTCACATAATCATCTGCCAAATATTGGGCCACTCCTTCATGGTTGGGACAAAGAAAACGGTAATAATCCACATAAGCAGGCTTATCATGCGTAGACTCCCCCTTACGATTCACCGCAAACCAATCGGGATGTACATTGAGCAATTCGGCACGATTCATTGTCCACTTCCAGAAATGAGCTTCAAGACCGGCTTCCTTACACATGCGGTATAGGTTTTCATCATATCCTTCAAACATCACCCCGCTGATGCCGCACTCTTTAAGCAGGGCAAACCATTGGCGGTAATCCGCTTCACTTTTACTCTTATTTATACGTGTCCACACCCAGTTCTTCACTTGACGCGGAGCAACCTTTTCTGTCCAAAACCGTCCCTCATTATTAATGATGTAACGTCTGCCTTCACCCGGAACAGTAATGGCTATTTGATATGTATTCCGAGTGGCTTCAACCGAGATTTGCGCACCTTGCGGGAGACCCTTCAATTCGGCATCTGTCAGGAAGAAATCCTGTTCCGTACGCAGATAATTTTTCTCTTTCGCATACCTTTCCTGTTGTACATAGAACATAGCCCAAAGCAGTTTATACACAGAAGCATTATACGGTAATGCAAAAGTATGTTCGGGTGTTCCTACTTTCTCGTCAGCAAAAAACAAATATCCCCAACGATCCGGCATATGCATATCAACTTTTCCGGTAGGTGTCCAAACCCAATTTTCTTCAGGTCCTCCTGCCTTCAGCCATTGTACACGTGAAAAATTAATTCGCCAGCAATTACCAGCTTTCAATGGATTATTGAAATTCATAGTCAATGCTTTATGTGGAATAGCCATCTCCACACTCCAATATTTATCTTTGTCTTTCGACTTATTCAGCGTACCTTCGCGATGAATGGCCAACTTTAATCCCGGACAATCCCATTGTACCATAAAGTTTCCACCAGACCGATAAGGCCTGTCCAGCATTAGGTCGAATATGACCCCACGCGCGTTGGTTTCTATTTCAAAATAGTTGTGCCCGTCCCAGTCAGGATCTATGAAAACCTCAAAATCATTATCATAATAAATAATAGTATCCCGCTGTGTAAGACGTGCCTTGATATCATCCTCCTGCAACATCGCCCCTATATAAAGATATTCATCGTCCCACAGCATCTTGGCCGTAGTTTCATATTTAGGTGTAGGAAACCCCTCCCCGCTGATATCTACAAACGGAGCTGTCGGTTTTGCCTTCTGCCACGAAACTTCATCCAGTTTGCCATCTATTTTCAGTTTACCATCCGTACGATAACACACATATGAACGAGGTTCAGTCAGGAAACGCCCGTATTTCTGAAAAATACTTTGTGCACCGACAGGCAAACTAAAAAAGAAGAAAATAAGAAAAGAAAACTTCATAGCTAAAAAAACAGGTTGTATTTGCTTCATTATTGATTAATTTTAGTTACAGTTTCAAAGATATGAATTATTCTGAAACCTATAAAGAATTCAACCTATAATTATAATTGCAATGAAGCGAATCATAAAACATAGAACACAATGCTTTTATTTCATAGCCAAAAGATTTCTCAAAAGCCGGAAAATTATAAAGAAATGTCCCTCGAACACATCTCCCTGGCTTTTTGTACTGATGAAACTAAAACGCCCCGGCTCTTTCGAGTCGGGGCCTGACATAAATTAAGTTGTGTGCTTTCTTCAAAGATTGGGAAACTATCTATTCAGTATATTCCCTCTTTCATTCAAGAATACAGCCTGTTCATGAAAATCACTCGACAATATAATCACTTTGTAGAGTTTACCCTCCGAACGACTATAAGCAATAAAAGCTTCTTTAATCAATGCTCCTTCGCAGGATAACTCATCAATCACCGCTTCAGGAAGATTATTAACCTCAATAGGTGTAAAGTCTTCCCGCGAATCTCTTTGTTCCACTTTCGGGGACTTTTTCTTTAGAGGTTCATCTGCTTTTGCTACTGAAAATCCCAATCCCATTACTATTACCAATGCTACTAATACCTTTTTCATAATTCTTGAAAACTTAATTGTTCTAGATCTACTAACTATAACTAAACATCTGAATATTGTTATGCAATGCACATGCCAGACTTGTGTAGATCCGGATTAGATCTTCATTTTCAAAGAATTATATTATAACAGCCTTTATTGAAATAGTGGAATACGAAGAAATATTCCACATTTTCTGTAGAATTTTTCCACAGAAATCAAGTGGGTTACGTACTTTTGCGAAGTTACTTAGGCATCCCCGTACCTCATTTCTCCTCCAGCTTCTCCCTGATACGATAAAGACGAGTTATAGCCGGATTGTAGAAAGCATCGGGATAATGGGCCCTGATACACGATAAATCAGATTCTATACAAAGTTTTACATCAAAAATACGCTCCGCTTTACTCAGTTCCAGTTCCTGAGGCAACTGTGCAGTCTGTGCCCATTCCATTAATTCTTTCACACTCTGTTCGTCAAACTTATATTCCATCTTACTCTTGTTTTTCCGCAAATTTACAACTTAAAGGCCATAAAACAAAGCACCCTCCTCATTTCCTCCCGGTTCAATCCCTACTTATAGTGATTGCCTTCTTCACAATACCTAAATCGAGTGATTGCCCCGCAACACAGAACCAGCTATCTTTGCCAATACATTAATTAGTCATAATTATTACGTAAGTCACATTTAAGTGAGATAAGCCAATCCGGCCGAAGTGATTCTCCCGGATTCCATTTTGTTGAGTTGTTATTTTAATTATCATACTGTTTAATTGTTGTATGTAAATAACGTATTCAAATAGAACGAAAAACGTCCGGCCTGTGAAGGTCGGACGTTTTTTTTATTTCTTATCCGCGAATGACTTTTTCAGCAGCTGCATTATCCATAAATAGTTCCACGTTATCGGCATGATGCGCTATATAGGCGGCCGGTCCGGTATCTCCCGAATAGAAGATATCTTCTACAACCGGACTTTTCACCCTTCCTGTTATCAGGAAGATGATCCTTCGGGCATTCAAAATCGGAAGTCCTGTCAAAGCTATTCTCTTTTGACCGTTATTCGGATTAAAATTCGCCTCATATATATGATCAGTTGAAAGCAATTCTTCCTGTCCGGGAAAGATAGACGATGTATGTCCGTCATTACCTGCTCCCAGCAGCACTACGTCAAATACCGGGAACTCATTCTCCACCGGCACTTCTTTCATCACCAGCTTCGAATAGCGGGCAGCCTCCTTCTTCGGATTCTTCTCCCCCTGTATTCGAAACACATTCTCGTACGGAATAGGTACAATACTCAGCAACAACGACCGCATCATGCCATAATTACTGTCCGAATTTTCGGGAGGCACACAACGTTCATCTACCCAAAACACTTTCAGTCGTTCCCAAGGAGTGATATCCGTATATTCATTCGCCCATAAGTCAAACATCAGTGCCGGAGTGCTTCCACCACTAAACGCGATACAAAAGGTCCTGTCCGGTTCATCTAACATCAGTTTCACCAAATGTAATATCAGTGCACGTGCCGTCTCTATGGACGAAGGAAAAATGTAGGGTTTCATAGCTCGCAATATTGATCTGTGTTTGTTAAGTTCTTGCATGGATTGGTCCATTCGGCACCATGCTCATGCATCATAGCCTCACTCTCCAAAGGTCCCCAAGTTCCAGCAGGATAACCATACAACGGCGCCTCGGGATGTTCATTCCAATAACGCAGAATCGGATCGAAGAAATGCCAGGATGCTTCTACTGCATCACTCCGTGTAAAGAGGGTCTGGTCGCCCAGGATACAGTCTTCTATCAGACGGGCATAGGCATCTCCGCCGGGGACGCCCCCCAACTGATCATAACTGAAATCCATCGTTACCTGTTTGACCTCAAATCCGGGTCCCGGCACTTTCATGCCAAATTTCAACACAATACCTTCATTGGGCTGCAAACGCAATATCAGCTTATTGGCTCTCGGACAATTACCACCCGCGCAATGGAACATCTGATGAGGAGTTTCACGGAAATGCACCACTATCTCAGTCACTTTTGTCGGCATCTGTTTTCCGGTCCTGATATAAAAAGGTACTCCACTCCACCGCCAGTTACTGATACCCAGTTTCATTGCAATATAAGTCTCGGTACGTGAGTCGGGTGAAATATTTTTCTCTTCCCGATACCCCCTTTTATTTCCCCCTGCCGTATATTGCCCCCGGACAATATGTTCACTCAAATCCGTTTCGGTCAAAGGAGTCAGAGACTCGTATACCTTCACCACTTCATTACGGAAATTATCCGCATTAAACACAGCGGGAGGTTCCATAGCAGTCAATGCCACGAGCTGGATCAGATGATTCTGTACCATATCCCTCAGTGCACCCGTAGTATCATAAAAACCGCCGCGTTGCTCGATTCCGAGATTCTCCACGGCGGTCACTTCCACATAATCTATATAATTACGGTTCCATAAAGGCTCAAAAATACCATTGGCAAAACGAAAAGCTAACAGGTTCTGAGCCGTTTCTTTACCTAAGAAATGATCGATTCGGTAAATCTGATGTTCGTCGAATACAGAAGCATAAATTTTATTCAGTTTCTCAGCCGATTCCAGATCATACCCGAATGGCTTTTCAACGATAATTCGTGCACGGCCTCTATTCAGATGCACCGACTTCAGGTGCAACGGAATCACACCATACAATGATGGAGGCGTAGCGAGGTAAAACAGCAGGTCATCCGGCCGGCTATCTCCGCTCAGTTCTTCAATGCGCAGGCGAAGCTGTCCGTATCCGCTTTCCAATGCCGGGTCTATTGCCAGATACTGAAGATGTCCAACGAAAGCGTCCATCTTCTCCTTATTCTGCTCTTCCGACTTCACAAATTTCTCCATCTCATTATAAATGTAAGTCCGATAGTCCGCATCTTCATAAACCGTACGTCCCACCCCGAGAATTTCAAATTCTTCCGGAAGACGCTTGGCTACATACAACGAATACAATGCCGGCATCAACTTACGCTTCGTCAAGTCACCCGAAGCACCAAAGATAGTCATTACAAATTTACTCATATTTCTTTTTTTGCTTATACATTATACGTACCCGACTTTGTATCTCCTCCGTGTCCTGTCCAGTTTTCATGGAAAAAGACTCCTCGTAACTCATCTTTCCGCTCAAATGTATGAGCACCGAAATAATCGCGCTGTGCCTGTACCAGATTGGCCGGAAGATCAGCCGACACTAACGAATAGAAATAATTCAAAGCCGAAGAGAAAGCCGGAACAGGCAGTTCCTCACGCATGGCTTGTGCCACCAGGTTCTTCCAGCCGGACAACAGACCTTTGATCTCTTCTTCAAAATAAGGGGCCAGCAGCAGATGTTTAGGCTTTTCTTTTGCCTCAAATGCCGCAGCAATATCATTCAGGAAAACACTGCGAATAATACAACCGCCTCTCCACATCCGTGCAATCGAAGCCAGATCGAGGTTCCATCCAAATGTATCGGAAGCACGTTGCAACACCGCAAACCCTTGAGCATACGAAACCAGTTTCGAAGCATACAATGCCGAGAAAATCTCTTTTTCCGTATCTTGTTTATTATATACAGCCATCGAGTGCCTGCATTGATATTGCCGGGCAGCAGCTTCACGCAGTTCCTTCCGGGCCGACAAACTGCGTTCAAAAACGGCCGTAGCAATCAATCCCAGTGGCATACCTAATTCCATGGCATTAATCACCGACCATTTGCCTGTCCCTTTCTGTCCGGCGGCATCCAGGATCTTATCAATCAGATAGGCCCCTGTCTTATCTTTATGGCGGAGTATATTACCTGTAATTTCTATCAGATAACTCCGTAGTTTACCTTCATTCCAACGGGTGAACACAGATGCCATCTCCTCGTTAGTCATATCCAGCAGCTCCTTCATCACCCAATAAGCTTCAGCAATCAACTGCATATCACCATACTCTATCCCGTTGTGTATCATTTTCACAAAATGTCCCGATCCGGCAGGTCCCACCCACTGACAGCACGGAGTACCATCCGGCGCTTGGGCCGCAATGCTCTGCAAAATCGGTTTCACCTCTTCCCATGCCTTCTCCGAACCGCCCGGCATGATAGAAGCTCCGTTCAAAGCTCCCTCTTCTCCGCCCGAAACACCGGCACCGACGAACAGAAAACCTTTCGACTCTGCCAGTTTCACTCTTCGGTTCGTATCTTCATAATTCGAGTTACCACCGTCAATCAATATATCACCCGGAGAAAGATACGGGAAAAGTTGCTCCATCAGCTCATCCACCGGACTACCGGCACGTACCATCATCATTATCTTACGAGGCAAAGCGATTGATTCTACAAAAGCCTCTATATCCGTGAAGCCCTCTATATGCTTGCCTTTAGCCCTTCCGTTGATGAAACGTTCCACCACGCCTTCTTCCACACCCGGTACCGTACGATTATACACCGATACGTTCCAACCTCTGCTTTCCATGTTCAGAGCTAAATTTTCTCCCATCACAGCTAAACCAATCAGGCCTATATCTGTTTTATTCTGAGTTGCCATAATTGTAATATGTATCTAAATTGGTTGATTTTTTGTTCTTTTTCTTATTATCTATAACACATATCGAAAATATTTGTTCGGATAGTTTCAGAAAAAAGTATTACTTTTGTAACAAACTGCTAAAACCTCGTAATGAAGAAAATACACATAGGACTTTTGCCACGTATCATCATAGCTATTATACTTGGTATCGCTATCGGAAATTTCCTGCCGACACCTTTGGTACGGCTGTTCGTGACCTTCAACTCCATCTTTGGAGAATTCCTCAATTTCTCCATACCTCTTATCATTCTCGGACTGGTTACCATTGCCATAGCCGATATTGGTAAAGGAGCCGGACGAATGCTGCTTGTCACGGCACTCATTGCATATGGTGCCACTCTTTTCTCCGGATTTCTGTCCTACTTCACCGGAGCCGCCATTTTCCCTTCGCTCATTACTCCGGGAGCACCTCTCGACGAAGTGAGTGAGGCGCAAGGAATCCTACCCTATTTCTCTGTTGCCATTCCACCCTTGATGAATGTCATGACGGCACTGGTCCTTGCCTTTACCCTCGGCCTGGGGTTGGCAAGCCTGCATAGTGACGCCCTGAAAAACGTAGCACGAGACTTTCAAGAGATCATCGTACGTATGATAAGCGCAGTCATCCTCCCGTTGCTGCCCATTTACATCTTTGGTATTTTCCTCAATATGACACACTCCGGACAAGTATTCTCCATCCTTATGGTGTTTATTAAAATTATCGGTGTCATTTTCATACTACATATTTTTTTGCTGGTTTTTCAATATTGCATTGCGGCATTGTTTGTCCGTAAAAACCCGTTCCGCTTGTTGGGACGGATGCTGCCGGCTTATTTCACCGCTTTAGGCACTCAGTCATCAGCCGCCACCATCCCTGTCACACTCGAACAGACCAAGAAGAACGGTGTTTCGCCCGATATAGCCGGATTCGTTATCCCGCTTTGTGCCACCATTCATTTATCCGGAAGCACCCTGAAGATTGTGGCCTGTGCTTTAGCCTTAATGATGATGCAGGGCATGCCTTTCGATTTTTCCCTGTTTGCAGGTTTCATTTTCATGCTCGGCATCACGATGATTGCCGCTCCCGGCGTTCCTGGAGGCGCTATTATGGCTTCTTTAGGCATCCTCCAGTCCATGCTCGGTTTCGATGAATCGGCCCAAGCATTGATGATCGCCCTCTACATTGCCATGGACAGTTTCGGTACAGCTTGTAACGTAACCGGTGATGGAGCCATCGCTCTGATTATAGACAAGATCATGGGGAAAAGAAAAACTCCCGAAAGCCTCTAATGGCTATCGGGAGTTCACCCTGTTTGGTTATTAATTCCGTCTTATAATGTCATAGCCTGCCCGCCTATTACACCGGCTACAGCACTTGCCACAGCAATAATCAACTTCAATATAATATTCCATCCCGTTTTCTTCATACTCTTTATCCTCCTTCCGTTGTCAATAATTATTATATCAGCAATAAATTTTATCAGGCTGTCGGATCATCCACAATATCTCCACTACCCGATCCGCCATTAATTGCTCCCCCTATCGCACTGACTTTCTGGAATTCCACTCCCTGAAGCAAAGCACGGGTAGTGCCGATAGCTGCGGGACGAGTATATTCCGGAGTAAACAGACAACGAAGAGCCGCCACCTGATTCGGACTCACCTCTTCCTCTTGATCCACTCCATGCCCTTGTGTACAAGCTTTCATCGTGAAAGTGCCTAATCCCTCCAGACGTACCGAACGGCTATTTAACAATTCTTTACGCATGGCAGTCATCAAGTTACGAATCACATTATGAACATCACCCGGTGTCAACGATGATTTTTCAGCTATTACTTCAGCCAACTGTTGTGAAGTTACCATTTTTCCAACTTTCACCAGAGTCAGGTGCCACTGTTTCTTTCCCTCTTTAGTTTTCAACTGCGATTGTCTCGCTCTATAAAATAAAGGCATAATTTTTCTCCTTCTTTACTAATGTTACTACTACGTTTCATTCATGTTTTGTTGATCAACACTGCAAAGATGAAGATTTACAAATTATCGGCAAAGGAAAAAACGGTCCGGAAAGCAGTTTTCTCAGAAAAACTTATAACACGCTTATTATCTGTATCATAATTCTAAGCTCTTCGTTCAAAACAGGTGCATACACATGTACCCAATATCAGTTAAGTTTTAGTTCATCCGACAAATGCATAGTTCCAATACAGAAAGTCTCACAATAGTAGTAATATATAGATATTATTTTTAAATTTTGCAATTAAATAGTAATATTCCACCATATATAAGTAAAGAAGACTATATTACCAACCAAGAGATAATGCTACTTTTAGCGAAACGCATAAAGGAGTATAGGCTTGGCACGGATGAGCCAAAAGGAAATGGCGGAGAAATCCGGTGTGAGTCTTGCTACTATAAGCCATTTTGAACAAGGTGTCAATCAGAACATGACCCTGAATAATTTCATATCATTGTTGCGGATAATCGGCATGGAGCAACGTATAAATGATTTACTGCCTGAGTTGCCCATGCCACTAATGGCACTGAAACAACTAAATAAATTCATTCCCAAAAGAGTAAGGAGAAACAATAATGATACAAAATCTTGACGTGTTTTTATGAAATCGGAAAGTGGATACATTGGTAGCCTATAAGGAGAAATACGTAGACAAGGTAATCAGTGTTGTCAGCAACTACCAGCGATATGCGCACATAGCAGGAGTTGATGCCTATTGGGGGCATCAAATAAAAAAGGAAATCAATGACCGTATTGGGATGTTATAAGCTAAATATAAAAAATGGGAATATCAATGCTATATTGAATATGAATCATCGTAATTATTAGTTACCATTTGTTTTGTAACTCTATTATTTTCGACTGTAACTTCTTTTATTTTTTAGACTATATTAGATCTATGGTAGGAAGCATAATATTGACAATATCACTTCGCTTGATGCAAGCAAAAGAAACGCTTCATAAATAGAATATAGACCAAACTCAGCGCAATAATGGTACCCGACAAATACCCATATTCATTCCCCGGAAATAGAAGATACCCGGCTATAACTACTGCCTGCACCAACATATACACCAACGAAACCACCATGTGAGGAATTTTCAGCTCATTTGCCATAATCTGGTACAAATGTTTCCGATGTGGCAAACCAATATTCTCATGCAACATCAACCGATGAATTATTGTCAGCACACTATCCACCCCATAGACTGCCAACAAGACAATCCAGCTGAAATTTTCCGTACGGATTATCAGCATACCGATCAGAAAGAGGATCACGAAAGCAATGCTAACCGAACCTACATCCCCCGCAAAACACTTTGCCTGTTTCCGGAAATTGAAGAAGTTAAAGACCAACACAGCACAAAGCATGGTATAAATCAAAGCCGGCTCTACAAATGGAACATATACCCCATTTATAAATGTTAATGCCGCCAGCACCACCAACGAGTATCCACCTGTAATGCCATTAATACCATCCATAAAATTATAGGCATTGATAATCCCTGTGCAAACAATCAAAGCAACCACAATGGTCCACCAAGGCAGGCTGAACAACCCCCATTGATAGAACATCAAAGCCATCGCCGTAAAATGAAACACCAAACGTAACCCCTGAGAAGTAGAACGAATGTCGTCTACAAAACTGATAAAAGTAATCAATGTCAGAGCCAGCATAAACCAAGGATACTCAAACTGATTCGTCAGAAAGTAAACTAATGCGCCAAAGAAGAAAATGATTCCTCCCCCTCTCAAAGTGATCCGGGTGTGCGAACTCCGCTCGTTCGGTTTATCGATGATATTGCATTTATCAGCAATACGGAAATAAAAAAGTTCTGCCAGAAATAGCAGAACCAGGATTATTAAATAGTACATAACTTATTTAGTTTCTTCAAATGAACGAATGGTTTTCATCAACCCCTCTTTAGCTGTCACAGGCATTTTATCAATCCCGAGAGCAGCTTTGATCTTAGCATTACTTACCACATAATTCTCCGTCAGTTTACGAAGCCTTTCCGTATTCAGTGGCAAATGGAGTAAAGTTCCCAGTCCGGCACATCCCTCCATAAAGCCCTTATTCATCTTCCAGATATGGGGCTGTTTTCCCATTGCCTCACACATGATGGCAATCAACTCATTTGTTGATAAAGCTTCATCATCCCCCATGTGATAAATGCCCGTAGGTACCTCTTTAGTCAATAATCCCTCAATCACATAGCATAGGTTATCAATTGAAGTAAACGAACGACGATTTTCGAAGTCACCCAATGGCCAGGGAATTCCTTTCTTCACCACATTATACAATAGATTCAGATTTCCTTTATTCCCCGGACCATGAATCATACAAGGTCTTAATATATAAACCTGTTTTTCTGTAACCGAAGTCATCTCCCGAAAAGGAGAACACTCGCAGGAGGAGACAGTGGGAAATGCAAAATGTTCCTTTATATACTCTTCAGCTCTTATTTTACTTTCCCCATAAGGACCAACAGGAGCCGGAATAACATCCTCAGTAAGCATATCTCCCACTACACTATCCGCCGCAGCTTTTACTGAACTAAAAAATATGAATTTCTTCGCAGAAGACTCCAAAAAGAAATCAAATATCTTTTGAGTCAGACCGGTATTGATATCAAAATAGGACTGAGCGGCTGATTGGTTTTTCGTATCATGGGCCTTTCCGGCAAGATGAATAATGGCATCGAATTGGGGAAGAGTTTGAAAAGGAAAAGATGTGGGTTCGATATCTAGCCAAGAAAAAGTAGTTACGACTCCCTCTTTAGCAGGAAAAACAATATCAAGCCCATACAAAGTATGTTTATCTTCCAAAGCCCTAATAAAATTAGAGCCTACAAAACCATGAATTCCAGAAATAAGTATATTCATTTTCTTACAAAAATAAGTTCAAATACTTTTACTAAATATTTTAATAGAAGCAAAGGATAACAAGTCCATATTCCATTCTCCTTACAGGCTCTGACTATCTCTTTATTCAATAGGATATTACTTTTAATAGAAGCCGTACTCGCACCTCCTGTCCTCATTTTCATAAAATCCAAAGGTAAATATTTACTCTTTAACCGGTGTACATATAAAAAACGAACAAGCAACTCATAATCAGCAGCTATTTTATAATTTGTTTTATAATAGCCAAACTGATCAAAATATTTTCGATAAGTAAAAAAAGTTGGATGAGCAGGCATAAAGCCAAATCGAAACAAGGATGGGACAAACCTTTTAGAGGAATAATAGCGAACTGTCCTATCCAAATTATCAGGATTTACAAAACGTACATCTCCATAAATAGCCTCTGTCTCACCAACTTCAAACGACTCAGCAACTTTTTCTAAAACGTCTCCTCTATGATAAAAATCATCCGAATTAATAATCCCGACAATATCCCCGGTAGACATTCGAATTCCTTTATTCATAGCATCATAGAGTCCCTTGTCTTTCTCACTTATCCATTTCAAACGACCTTGAAACAGAGGTTCATATTCTTTAATAAGTGTAACGGTTTCATCATTAGACAAACCATCCACTATTATATATTCTATATTAGTATAAGACTGTGAAAGAACAGAATGAATCGTATCACAAAGCGTCTTAGCACTATTAAAAGTGACAGTAACAAGGGATATTTTCATAACTATGAAAGAAAAACTATCTTTCTTTATTTAGTAATTGATCATAAAGAGACAAGTAGTAACTCAACTGCTTTGACTTATCAAAAAATTGCAATGCTCTCTGACGACATTTTATTATATAAGACTCTTTACCTCTTTCTCTTATTTCTAAAATCTTTTCTAATAACGTATGAATATCCCCACGTTTTAGAACCATTCCCGTATCAGAATCTACAATATCAGCACTGCCTCCGGTATCATAAGTTATAACAGGAGTACCACAAGCAAGCGCTTCAATATTGACTGTAGGTAATGTATCTTGATATGTCGGGTTTATAAAAATATCTGCAGCAGAATATATTTCAACCAATTGACTAGTATTTTCCGTTCTCTCTATACCAATCATATTACCAGGTAATTTTTTTATCTGTTTCGTGGTTACCCCCACCACTACAATTACACTCTTATCTGGTAATAAAGAGTTGAGGTATATAAGATCATCAAACCCCTTCGTAATCCCCCAAACCGTAGCGACTGCTAAAATCATATATCGTGTCCCTACCCCTAAATTACTTTTTATCACATCACGATTACCTTTGGGAGTAAACACTTCCAAATTAATCCCGTTAACAATAGTCTGCCGTTTTATTTGAGAAAGATATGACTCACTCAACATATCACTTAGCCAATTGCAAACAGGTACAATCATCATACGTTCAACCGAAGTAAACAATCTCTTCTTTTCTATATAGTTCATACGAGAGTTATCACAACCTAGAGCTTTGGGATAATCTCGTATATTGGGACATGCAAAACAACCTGTCTTCCACTTCTCACACCCGATATTTTGAAAATGTACACAATGTCCCGTGAAACTCCAACAATCATGCAAAGTCCAAACAACAGGTATTTTAGCTGTAGATAGATAGTCAAATAAAACTTCACAATTTAAATAATAACCATGAAGATTATGCAAATGGATTATGTCCGGTTTTATTTTCTCTATTTTTGAGATTAAGTGCAAGGTAGCTCTCCGTGAACCAAAACCATGCCTGTCAAAAAACATGGATTTCAAGCCATGGACAAAGAGATCAAATCTAGTTCCAACCCGAATCAACATAGATTGGCTGGGACAGGCCCAACGACCGTAAGCAATATAACTTTTCCAGCCAGAAGCAATAACCAAACGCCCTAACTCCTCTGCAATATGGCCGGTGGAACCAGAGTTAGCAACAACATTTATTTGAAAGAGAGTTTTCACTATCGTAGTGATCAAATAGAAGAGAACAAGATCGAAAAGACTAATTAAAGTCCCCTATTTTTTATGGCAACTCAAAAAATAAGAAACATGTTTCACGGGCCAAAAAGGCTCAAAATGCCGTCTGTTAATTACGCGACCGCCAAAAGAAAAATAATGTTTATAGTCCGATTGAGAAAACACATATTTGTAATACTTACATGCAATATCAATCGAAGATTGATTAGCGTGCTCCAAGCGTCCATATGGAAAGGCAAAGTATTCACAAGAAGTAGAGAGTTCTTGTTCTATTACCGATTTACAACAACCTATTTGCTTGTCTAATTCCACCCAATTACTATCATTAATCATATAATGATCCATTGTATGTGCACCAATAATATGTCCCCTCTCATGCAAATCCCTTATCTCCTTCCACCGCATTGGAGTTTTACCGGGAGTGAGAACTATGTTATTTGTAAAATTCTGAATATATACATCATCCCCATTCGCAAAATTGGGATTGATAAAAAAAGCCGCATTCACCCCAAACTGTTCCAAAACAGGTGCTATCATTGAATGACATTCCATAAAACCATCGTCAAATGTAAAGGCAACCAAAGGTTCATCGACACTTTCATGATTGAGAATTAGAGAGGTGGCCTCCTCCACCCTTATGAAACGTACATGTCGGGAAAGTTCTTTTAATTGGTGAGAAAAATAATATTTTACTTGATCATTAGCCACTCCACGACATATCATATGTCCATTCAATATATGAATACCATTTTGAGGACGGGAAAATATCCCTAAAATATCCAAAACACTATTCCTTATTAAACTCCGAAAGTCATTCATCCTTAGCTTGTTTAAGAAAAACTTGTTTGAGAATATTCATCTGGTAATACAAGTTCCATTTGGTATCAATTGTCTGATAGGCAAACTGCCGAATAGCCTCTCGACTATGCAAATTCTGACTTAACCATTTCTGAATAGTATCAGCCAGACTATTTACATCATTTTCATGGAAAAAATCACCCGTTTTTCCCTGAATTATAGATTCAAATTCAGGCATCTGATTAGAGAAATTATCATGGGTAATCACAGGACAACCGTAAGTAAGAGAATGAATAGCAGTTAATCCAATATTTCCTGGAGACACACAGATATCAGCATTATAGAACATTTCTCCAATACGCATCTCGTCATAACAAGGTCCATATAACCAGACATGAGAGCCAAGATTATATTTATTCACTTCATTTTCTAAATGAACTCCATCTACATCTTTTCCCACTATTACAAGATTCATAAGTAGACCTTTTCGCCTCAAAATATCCATAGACTGAATGATCATCTCTATTTTTTTTACACTTTGTATTCTACCAATATAAAATAATACAGGATAAAAATTCGAAAAATGATCAGAGTAAATAGTAGATTTCGACAAACTTTTTCTAACTCTCAACTGCTTATCATAATCTAAAGAATTTGCGATACAAACCATTTTTGACTTATCAAAACCTGCTTTTGACATCAAAGAAATCGCATGCTCTCCATAAACCATTAATTCTGAAAACAATGAATAAAAAATTTTTTTTATCATCTTCTTCACATAACCTTCTCTTCCATACCAACCATGCGTCCAAGCCACAGTCTTTTTTCTTAGTAATTTTGCCAAAATAAGAATAACCCATGTAGACAAACAATATGGCTCTCCATCCAGCACATAACAAGTATAAGGTTTAAAAACTAATCGAATAGATTTAGATTGCCAATAAAATTGAGAAAATAAATATATATTATGTAATTCAGAACGGAAATGAGTTATACACGCATAATCCATCTTTTTTATGGGTGTTAATAATTGATCACCAAAATAAAAATCACATGAAAACTCTAATGCCATTTTAGAATATATGGGACTACGATAATGAGCTCCAATATTAAAAATACAACAAATTTCACCAATCATTACCCTATCTTTATATAACCAATTCCTTCTAAATCAGATGCAGTATAAATATTACGTCCATCAATAATAACTGCTTCAGGCTTCATTGAGCGTTTTATTACTTTCCAACTTGGCATGCGGAACTCTTTCCACTCCGTAACTAAAAAAATAACATCCGCATCTATTACAGCATCATACATATTACTAGCATATTCAACTTTATCCCCAATACGGCGTTTACACTCATTCATAGCTACTGGATCATATACAGCAACAGAACAACCAGATTTGAGTAAACTATCTATTAGCACTAACGAAGGTGCTTCACGCATATCATCAGTTTCTGGTTTAAAAGCAAGTCCCCAAATAGCTACCTTCTTACCTTCAATCTTATTTTTAAAATACTTTTTAAATTTCTCAAATAAAACATTTTTTTGAGATTCATTTACCTCCTCAACAGCATTAAGCACACGCATATTGTATCCATTCTCTGCCGCAGTTTTAATTAGAGCTTTAACATCTTTAGGAAAACAGGAGCCACCATAGCCACATCCTGAATACAGAAATTTACTTCCAATACGACTATCAGAGCCTATCCCTTTGCGAACCATATTCACATCAGCCCCAACCAATTCGCATAAGTTAGCAATATCATTCATAAAGCTAATACGCGTAGCAAGCATTGAATTTGCTGCATACTTAGTCATCTCAGCAGAAGGAATATCCATAAAAATCACACGAAAATTATTCAAGAGCATTGGTTTATACAATCGAGTCATCAAATCTTTTGCCTTTTCAGTTTCAACTCCTACGATTACCCTATCCGGTTTCATAAAGTCATCAATAGCATTTCCTTCCTTTAAAAATTCTGGATTAGACGCAACATCAAATTCAACATTTATTCCTCGATTATCTAGTTCACATTGGATAGTACTCGCAACTTTAGGAGCGGTACCTACCGGAACTGTACTTTTAGTTACAACAACTAAATATTTATTCATATTTTGTCCAATAGCTTTAGCAACATCAAGAACATAATGTAAATCTGCACTACCATTCTCATTTGGAGGAGTGCCTACTGCTATAAAAACAATTTCAACTTCATCTAAAATTTCCGTAAGTCTCGTAACAAAATGCAAACGCTCTGCCTTTATATTACGAAGTACCATACTATCTAAATTAGGCTCATAAATAGGAACTATACCTTGTTTAAGACTCTCAATTTTTTGTAAATCGACATCAACACAAAATACATTAGCACCAAGTTCCGCAAAACAAGTGCCCGAAACCAAACCTACGTAGCCAGTTCCAACTATTGCAATATTCATATTTATTTTTTATTGTAAATTATTTTAACGCTATTCAAAAAGAAATATGCGACAGGAAGCCATAATATCACTTTTTCAAATCCAGAGTCACGATACAATATAAAAAAGACATAATAAACGTATAAATAAAAGACATTAGCTATCGTATCTCTTTGTTCTAAAGAAATCAAAATATATTTATAACAACAATTAAGTATTAGAAATATTATAAAAATAGACACAAGTCCACCCAACACACCGAAATTCCAGTACGCTTCTGTCTGTAAACTCAGTGGAAGGCAATAACCTGTTGCAGCAGCTGCCGCATCAAATTCCCTAGTATAAAGAGTAATGACAGCTTCAGGTTTTTCTGGATATAGCTCTCTACTAACAAACAAAAAAAGAGGTTTAATGTAAGTACTACCGTAAGTTTTCAGAGTAGGTTTATTTTCTATAAACTCTATAGCTTGATGCGAATTAATATATACATAATTCACTTCAAGATTATCCGCAATAATAGGTAATACAGTTTCAGCAGACAAATATTTTATAAACTGTGGTAATATATCTGTTAATGATGTTATCGAATTCGTATTCTGACTATTATCAGCTCTTTTTATTGACATAAATATAATTAAAGAAAATGCTCCGATTATTACCAAAAACATCTTCAATATGTTGGTAATTTTAAAAATATTTGATTTTATTTTACTCAATTCTAATAAAACAATTGGGAAAAAGAGAAAAATAGCTTCACGTTTATTATCAAAACGAAATATTGCAAATATTGCAATCACGCCTATATAGAGAATGAAACGATACAATGAATGAATCTCACTTATTCTTATAAAAATAATAATAGCTAATAATGTTGCTGCAATTATCGGTAAATCAATATTACCACCAGGTAAATCAATCTGAATATTATAATAGAGAAATACAAAGAGTAAGAATAATGAAATAAAATCGTTAAAAAAAAGAGGTTTTACTGCCTTTTTCCGGTTTAAACCGTTTTTTATAAATACCGGTATAGAAAGCTTATATGTCATTATTAATATAAAGAAACATGCATTATAATAACATGCAGCTATTCTAATATGATTCCATGATAAATAATATAAATATTGTTGTTTTAGGAGATATAAATCATTACGGAACAATAAATCTGCTAATATAAATGAAATCAATAAATATAATGATGAAAGTACTGAAGGAGAGAGCATAAATTTACTTTGCTCTTTACTATTACAAACATATACAAAAATCCAAAACAGTTGTAGAAGATAATTCTGATACACATGATACCTAAAAGAGTCTTCAGAAAATAGTAATGGAAAAAAAATAGTAAGAAAATGTCCTATAAAGACTAAATTTATATTCTTCCCTTTACCCAATAGCATATACCTAGATAGCATTTAATATATTTAAGATCTCTTTTTTCATATCCAATCTTTCATAAAAAGCAAGTGATTTTTCTCTCACTGAAGAATGATTATCCAACAAGTATTTAATTTTCATATCAACATCATTGATGTCATACAAATTAACAGTTCGCCCTATATCCTCGTGGTTTATAAACGATAGTCCTGGAATGTCATTCCCTAACATTGCTAGCCCAAATTTAGAGTACTCCCATATTTTATTAGGAGCACAATAAATGTTATTTAATGAAACTGGAAGATAAATCATAATACCAATATTACATAATGCTGTAACTTCCAAATGCCATGGAGCCGGTAGAAAAGGAATATGTATAATTTGACTACACAGCCGCTCATATTTGGCCAAGGCACCTTCATCATGCCCCATTAATACCAACGCACAAGAATCTTTATATTTTTCTACCACACGACATATTTGACAGAGATCTCTTAGATCTGAAATATATCCTTGATATACTAATAAAACACGCCCATCGTTTTTCAAATCTTTTATCCGAGAAATATATTTATCTATATGTGGTAATACTTGTAGCTCCTTATTATCAAAGTTATAGGGCTTATTAGGAAGAATAAAAGGTCTTCTATCTAAATTATATAAAACTTCTGCAATATAAGAACGATTTTCTTCAGGGACCACTACTTTAGAACAAAAACGCATTTTACGTTTCAAAAGGAAACGATAAACAATAAGTTCATCACATAGTTCATTTAGTTGAAATATAATTCTATAACGCTTTATTATTGATTTACCTATTAACAATAAAGTATCTGCACCTGAAACCCATATAATATCATCTTCTCTTATCTCTTTAATCTTCTTGGAGAGAAAATATCTAAATTGTAACCAGTGCTGAATTTTTCCCATAATGGGAATATTAATGCTATTATTTTGTAAGTTTTGAACTGAAATTCCTCGTGTCTGAAATAACTTCAAGTTATTCAAAGATGTATTCTGAGTAATCAATTGCACATCATATCCCAGTTCAATACAATACATTGATAATGCAATAATAGGAGGAAGTTGTTCTGGAGTAGCCTTTGAGAAAATATATATTCGCATAAATTACACTTTAAATAATATCTATTTAAGACAAGAGACAATTCTTTCACAAGCTAATCCATCTCCATATGGATTCACTGCTTTACTCATTTTATCATAATATTGAGAATTGTCCAATAATGCAGAAACTTCAGAAATAATTTTATCATAGTTTGTTCCTACCAATTTAACTGTACCAGCCTCAAGGGCTTCGGGACGTTCCGTTGTATCACGCATTACCAATACCGGCTTACCCAATCCGGGAGCCTCTTCTTGAATACCGCCGCTATCACTCAACACAATAGTAGATTTCTCCATTAAATAGACAAAAGACAAATATTCTAACGGTTCTATAAAAAACATATTTCTCAGTTCCGATAAATATTCACCAAATACCTCACGAATAGGTTTACGCACATTCGGATTCAAATGCATTGGATAGATAAAATCTACATCCGGATAATTCTCTGCCAGTGTCTTTATGGCTTTACAGAGAGAGAGAAAACCATCTCCAAAATTCTCACGACGATGGCCCGTAATCAAAACCATCTTCCGTCCACCAATCAAACGACTAACTTCATAACCATTTGACTGTATTACACTAGAAAGAGATTGTTTAAGATCCTCACTGCTCTTTATCCTATTAATAACCCAATATAAAGCATCTATTACAGTATTTCCCGTCACATAAATAGAATTCCCATTCACCCCCTCATTCAAAAGATTATTCTTACTTAAAGCAGTAGGAGCAAAATGATATGTAGCGATACGACTCGTTATTTGCCGATTCATCTCTTCTGGCCAAGGACTATATATATCATACGTACGTAAACCAGCCTCTATATGACCTACAGGAATCTGCTGATAAAAAGCAGCTAAAGCAGCAGCAGTTGAAGTAGTAGTATCTCCATGCACTAAAACGACATCAGGTTGCACTTCTTTTAATATATCACGCATACCTATCAGTACTCGAGTAGTTATGTCATATAAATCCTGTCCCTGTTTCATGATATTCAAATCATAATCGGGATTAATCTCAAAAAGTTCAAGAACCTGATCTAACATTTCACGATGCTGACCAGTCACACACACAATTGCTTGAAACGCGTCTACGTTCTTTTGAAACTCTTTTACTAGAGGAGCCATTTTAATGGCTTCAGGACGAGTTCCAAATACAAGCATTACTTTTATTTTCTGCATATTATTCTATTTCAATACATTTTTAAAGTTGAAAGCTCGTAAAGAAGAAAGATTCAAAGAGTATTTCCAATTATCCAATAAATAAGATATTTTTGAAGTATTTTCAAAATCCATTAGAGGAATGACCGGTTCATTTGAACCATAAACATATTCTGCCATCCCTTTAGCCTTTTCACTATAGGCTAAAAACAAAGCAGGAACACCTGTTGATACTGCATTTACAGCACAATGCATACGAGCAGCAATAACAAAATCACAGCGCATTATAAAATGTTTTAGTCCAATAAATCCTGGATCAGAATCAATCAATTCTACAGCAGAGTGGTATGACCTAGGTAAGCGTGAATAAATATCACGCATATAAGTCAAATCATTATCATTATAATCAGCACTAATTACATGAGGAAGTAATAGTATAGTACACTTACGTACATCTATTAATTGCATAATAGCTTTTACTTGTTTTTCTATTGCATCACTTAAATTTCCATACTCATATAATGCTGATAGTGGACTCAGATTCAGACCAATTACGTTATAAATAGATTTTGTATGAACACATAGTTTAGGAGCGACAAAAAAAGCGGGATCAGGAGCAAGTACCACATTTCTTGATATGCCAATTTTATATAAATAATCAAAAGTGTGTGTTTCACGTACAATAATGGAATCGACTTTGGACAAATGCTTTCGGAAGAACTTAAGAGCCTTGGGATTCTTCTCAAACTTACCAACAGAAGCTCCCCACAAAACATAACGTAAACCATTTTTTTTACACTTCTCACACAACAACGGCAGTGATTTGTTAAAATCATTATCTGAACTCAAGGTATACATATCACCTCCTATTGAAAATACAGTATCGTATTCTTTAATCCAATCTACAAAAGGTATGTAATCAATATAAGTACAAAGTTTTTTCAAAATATTACGAATACTCCAGCGCTTGAATTTAGATGCTCTAATTATTTTTACATCACAACCATTTAAACGCTTTATATCATCTTCATAATTATAAGAAGCATAGTAAACCTCTATTCTATTATCTATTGTTTTTAGAATATTAACAGTCCCCCTTACTATAGCTTCACAACCATAATTATATACACCTCCAATGCCTATTAATAGAACCTTTTTCATTGAACAAACACTATTTTAGTTGATATTTTTTACATTTATTTTTATCTACCAAGTATCTTTTTCAACGAATCTTTTGCTTTATTACTAAGTACCTGACTTGCGATTTTACGGGCTCTTCCTTTTACATTTTTCTCGATATTTCTAATTTCCCTCACAGCATCACTTTCGTCTTCATTGTTTGTAAATATTTCAAATAAAATTGGTTTCGAAGTGATTTCTGGTGTTAAGAAACGCTCATATACTTGTTCAAACTCCTGTTTATCAGATGCACTTAGATACTCAAATCCTAGATCTTCAGCATAATGTTTTACTAAAGTCCTTGATTTATTTCCGTAATGTCCACCAGCTGATATAAATTGATCAGCATCTTCACCGAAAGCAGAACCTGGATGAAAATATTGCCTAAACTCTGTCCCTTTTCCGTTATTAACTAAAAGAATACGTAAATTATTTCCTACATGCCGATTTCCTAAAACATTCATGTCATAAAAGAATGCCAAGTCACCTAATACCCCAAAATAAATCCTACTTTTATTATGAAAAGAAGCACCCACCAAAGATGACATTCCCCCATCAATACCAAACCCACCTACATTTGAGAATGATAATACAGAATGTGGAAGCTCAAAGAAATCCCAAGAACGTAAACTATTATATATCCCAAAATGAATGACTGAATCATCAGGTATACGATAAGCCATTTTAGATGCTATCCAAACATTTGAAAAAGGTAATTCGGGTATTGATTCATATATATCACGATATAGGCTTTTCCAATTTTGTAAGCAACTATCAGAAATCGTTTTACCTCCTTTTATATAATATTCAAAGAACGTTTTCTCCGACATTTCAAAAACGTAGCGTAACTTACGAAAAGTATCACATATTTCACCATCTTGACCTATCCTCCAAACACTTTTACCATTAAACTTACCTAAATAACAGTTTCCTGAAACTTCTCCAATATGTATTAGTAATTCTAAATTAGTCAATTCTGTATCCAACTGTTCTTGCCCAGTTACCAATGAATGCAACATTCTGTACTTACCTTTATAATTGCTTGTATGATCACAAAATACAACTGCATCGTAAATAGCACAAAAACGATCCAATACGTCTGTTTCTTCTTCATTCCATTTGATATGTGAACCAACAAATACACCAACTCTACCTACTGGCAATACGGGAAATTCATCTCCTATGCAAATACGATCGATAACGCGCACTTGAGGTAACTCTTTTGTAGTATAGTTTCTACTATATACGGTTGCTAGATTGATATGGATAGGACCACCTCCATGATGTTTTAGTTCTAAAAGAGCCTTATTTACTTTTATTTCACAATTCCAAACATCATCATCATCTCTGATAGTTGGTATATCTACACTTAGTTTAGCAATATCGTTAGGTAAGACCCTGCGATCAATAACTTGAGCAATGTTATGCCCTATTTTTGAAGTATCTTGAGTTGAAGTAATAGCAAGTATAGGTAACTTTCTATAATATGCCTCAGTAAGTCCTGGCATGTAGTTTCGTGAAGCGGTTGCACCAGTACAACTCAAGACAACAGGTTCTCCAGATTCTGCTGCCAACCCACATGCCATATAAGCAGCTGAACGCTCATCTACTGAAGAATACATCTCAAAATAAGAGTCTTGCTGCATACTTGCTACTAAGGTCATATTAGTTGTACCAGGTGAAGCTACTATCTTGCGAATTTTATGTGCTTTCAGTAATGCTAACACTATTTGAATATTCTGTTCGTCAGTATAATATTTTTCCATAATAATATAATGCTTTTATTTTTATTGATATCAAAAAATAATATATCTGTATAAAAGGTAAATTATTTTTTGCTTGAAAGATAAAATCTCACTTAAAGAAGTTTGTTCTCCAGTTTTTCGATCTTTTATGGCCTCTTCCCGCCAGTTTATACAACCGAATTGAGGGTTGTCCAAGAATGCTTCTATGCATTTTTTTAAACCCAATTCAACATTCATAAAATTGTCAACATCTACAAACTGTTTAATTTTTGTATTGTCAAATGCTCTATCAAAGCATCTATCATATAACACCTGATATTTTAAATGCTTAGACTTCAGATTTAAAGCTTTATCTAGTAATAGCACTTTTGGTTTATAACCCAATCTTTTTTCTAAAACATTTAAATAAACAGAAAGAACATCTTCCCAACGACAAGACTCTTTGGCTGTAATATGAAAGATTTCTCCAAATGTTTGTGCGTCACCAATGATTTTAAATATCCCTCTTGCCACATCATGGCCATAAGTCAAAGTTGTATATCTAGAAGAAATATCATTTGAGAAAACAATAGTTCGCCCATGTAAAGCTCGATAAAGCCAATATTCTTTCTCCAAAACTCCCAACTGTAATCTAATCTCACTATAAGTTATATAAGGTCTTATTATAGTCCAATTTCTACATCTACAGTTTTGCAATATATTTTCTTGTCGCGCTTTTGTTAGTGAATACTCTTCAGTTGACAAAAAATCCAAATCTTTGGAAACATCTAACAAACGAGATGATTCTTCTGTTATAGGAAGTTTCGAGTCTGCATAAACACGCGATGAACTTAAAAAAATATAGTGAGCGGTTGCACTAAGTAATAATTCAATTCGAGCTTTAAATTCTTCTGTGCTATACACCATAAAATCAATAATAGCATCCCACCGCTCTTCTAATATAGTATATAAAAAGTCCATTTCATGAGCATTTCCCTGAAGATATTTTATATTATTTCTTGAAGGCCTGTATTTACGAGTGGTCACAACTGTGATAATACCAGCATTTGAAAGTATTTCGACCAAATGGCTTCCCATAGCTCCTGTACCTCCAAGAACCAAAACTTTCATATTATCCATATTTCATTTACAAACAACTTTATTATTACATATAGAGATTAGCCGACAGTAGCTATGTTCAGTATTACCAGATCTTTTTTACCAATAGAAGCATCGGTTTACTAAACAGGTCTCTTTCAGATTGATTCATCGAAAAGCAATAGTAAAACGGGATATATATAATGGTCAATATAATCCCCGCAACCAATAAAGAGCCAATAGAATTCACTGTAACGAATTGTAATATTATCCCCCCAACAATCACAATTAAAAAAGGTATGATAGACATTTTTATTATTTCCTTCCAAAACAGGAGGATATCCAGATGAATTTTACCATTGTAATAGATATTCAAAATAATTCCATGTCCTATAATAACAGCTAAAGAAGTCGCTATTGCACAACCAATAGTACCAAACTGTTGTGCAAAAGGTATAGCTAAACCAAGACTTGCAATAGATACAATTAATATAAGAAGAGAACGAAACTTTAATTGATTACGAGCCATCAGAATTGTAATTCCTAAGTTCTGAATTAAAGGTACTAAAGTAGGTATAAAAAGTAATAATGCAATAATATAAGCCTGATCATAATCAGTACCTGCCCAAAGATTAACAAAAGGACGTCCTAATAAAATGAATCCTGTGAGAATAAAGGACATTATGATATATTGTATTCGCCCTGTCCGAATAAACAGATTCGAAACCTCTTGTTCTGATGCCCCTTGACTAATCATTGTCACAATTTTAGGAAGAAAAACTCCAGTTATGGCTGTTGAAAACATATAAAATATATCTTTTAACTGAATGGCTACTGAGTATATTGCAACAGCCTCAGTTCCACGATAAACCCCTAAAATAAACTGTCCCGTATTCCAATAAATTCGATCCATTATTGCATTCAAAAATATCCAGAACGAATAAATAGATACCTCTCTCAAGAATTTCCATTTGAAACGGGCAAAGCGTATTTTAATGTATAACCGATGTTTACAATACCACCAATTAATACATAATGTAATCACATTAAATAGGGTTGTTACGATAACCATTGCTATTGCTTTATATCCTATAGTCAAAAGAGCCACCATTATGATCGGATTGAGTACGCTACGAACAATACTTACTATACGTTGAAAGACAAAACGTTCATAAGCAGTCATTATAGAGCCCCAGATACTCATTGGAAATGTGAAAGCTAAATTAAATGTCATTAGCCCCAACATTATACGCATTTTTCTTACTTCTTCAAGTGACATCTTTGCAGAAAAAATATTTTCTACATTGTCGAACAAAAACAAACCAGCTATCAATGCAATTATACCAATTCCTATATAAAGCAAAAAAAACATACCAAACATTTGTTCTAATTCATCGTTTTTACCCTCGGCTTGAAATTTTGCAGTATAACGTACAATTGCGTTTCCAAAACCTAAATCCAATACTGTTAGATAAGCTATTAAAGAAGCTGCTAAAGAATATAAGCCAAACTCAGATTGCCCTAACATATGTAACATATAGGGTGTATAGAGTAGACCTATCACCATATTTAGGGCAATAGAAACATAGGAGAGGAAAGCACCGGTTTTCAATTGATTAACTGACATAAAAAAATCAGATTCACTTAATTAATGCATCTTTATTCGTTTACTTCAGTATAAGGATATGGATTCTCTTCCAAATTTTTCAAATTATTGATTGCCTCTTTTTTATCTTCAGAAAGTTCTTTATCTTTCCAACTTTCTATGATAGTATGCGCCTCTTTCGCCAACTCCTCTTCAAACACCTCACCATAACAATAAGTCAACAACTGGCATTTCAATAAAGTAGCAGGAAGTTGGTCAAGCACGTCCCAACAACGATTGAGAACAACTTGCTTTTTCTCCTCCTTGTCACCCTGATTATAGATGGTTGCATTGTAACCCATCAATAATGCCAGACAGATGTTTGCCTCCTCTTCAGGAGTAGCACCGCGCTGAGGATACAACGCATCGGATTGTTCTAAAACTTCTTTGTTCAACTGACGGAAATGATCGGTATAAATAGGAGCACCATCCACACCTAAATAGAGTAACTCGTGCGCGAGACTCTGTAATTGTTCAATTTGAGAAGTGAGTGTATTCATAACTTAAATGACACGTAAATAACTTTTAGGAACTTTGACGCTGGCGCTCAATACACCGGCAATACGAATAACAACATAAGTTTTGTTGGCCTCGCTGGCAAGTTCGCCCTCGACACCACAGAAATCACCTTTAACTACCTGAACCCTGCTACCAACAGATAAATGGTCATTATCGAAACTGACGCCATTCGGATCTAAATCCATGACAAATATGAAGTCCTGCATCTGTTTATCAGGAACTATCAGCATAGCCCTGGTAAGCAAGTCTTTCATATAAAAAAGCTGGATATTGTATTTATTAGAAATATCACAAGCATCTTGCTTGGTAGCTTGGATGAAGATAAGATTCTTAATAACAGGGACTTCCACCCGTTTTCGACGATATTTCAACTGCCGGATGACAAACTGAGTGGGAAGATAGTAATTGAGATCAAGTTCAGTCTTCAATTTTTCAAGAGAGTCACGAATAGCAAACTCTTGTTTATCTCGGGTACGGGCGGCAAACCAATACTTCTGTTGTTCAGACATTTACGATTTATACTTGGGGAAATTTTCCTTTGTTTCGGGTGCGCTTCGCGGTTTGAACGAGACATCTTTTCTCTTTCAAACCGTCAAATTTTACGAAACATTTTTAGAAGTTGAGAACGAACGAATGTGTTTCAAAAAACGTTCGTCTTTTGAAACAGCATTTTTTGAGTTTTTTTCGATGAAAAAATGAATATTGTAAAGTTGCTGAGCAGAGAACTTTTTTTGCTCTATATGTGTTTGAAAATCAACAATATAAAATCTTTGATAAAATTTTATCCACTAAATATTTTGTACATTAAAACAGACTCCTTACCTTTGTTCAATCAAACGAACGTTTTTTGAAACAACACCTATATCTTAAGATAAATAACTAATAACAAGATCCTTACACTTCAAGATTTTCCCTTTAAACTAAAAAAACTCCGGTATTCTTTTATATTTATATTTTTTTATACAAACTTTGTCCTTTCATAAATTCATTTAATAATTAACATTATGGAAGAAAAAAAGTAGTTATCTCATTGAATGATAACTTAGTAACCATCGAAGTAAATGGAAAAGTAATCTTTGCGGGTAAAGCTGACTTGCAATTCAGCCTCAATCAAAAGGTTAGAGAACCACTACACATCACAAAAGGCAAAGGAAAGCTAATGGAGGCACTTACCGAAAGCTTTATCAAAGGCGGAATCAACAGCATGGAAAACAGACCCATTGAAGAACTACAGGAAACAATAAAAGAATATCTCACCTTTGAATATCAGCGCAAAGGCATTGCTACAGAGCCTAATAAACGTTCTTTTCTATCAGAGCTGAAAAAATATGCCAGAGCATTCCGGAAAAAGCGAGATGAAAGCGAATAGCCGATTGTTAAAATCCTGTAAAAGCCCCTTTCTAAAGTACTTTTACAGGATTAGTCTATTCAAAACTTATTACCGTACTTTGCCATGGGTAAAAATAAAAGCCCGACAATAACTCATTAATAAACTTAAAAAAATCAATTATGAAAAAGAACAGGAAAGCAGTATCGAAAAACGAAATGATGAAAGGAAAATGGAAAAGACAAATCATGCTCGAAAAGGACTACACAGAACAGTGCTCCGAATGGATGGCAGAACGACTGGAAGCCCTCATAGAATATATGCAATATGGACATGCAGCCGTAGCTTATATGAAACAGGACGGAACATTCAAACTGGTGAAAGGAACATTGGTGGGATACGAAAAAAATTTCGGAAAGCAGTATGATCCGATGGAAATAAAAAACACAGTGGTCTACCGGGATGTGGAGCAACAAAGGTGGATGACCTTCAAAATAGAGAATTTCATGGAATGGAGAGCGATCGTATAGGAGAATCTTTCAGTGACCAATTAATCAGCAACATAACAACTTAACAATTATGGCAACAACATACGATGGAATAAATTACTTTCCGATAGCTGTGAATTTTATGGAAGAGAACGCAATGGAGGTAATAGAAGCAAAATATGGCATGAAAGGACTCGCAATTGTACTGAAACTCCTATGCAAGATATATAAAGAAGGATATTATATTCCGTGGGGTGAGGAACAATGCCTTATTTTCGCCAACAAGACGGGAAAAGAGGCAGACGCAGAAGAGGTGCAGGGGATTATCGAGATAATGATCGAGAAAGGAATGATAGACAGGGGAAGCTATGCGGAACATAAAGTACTGACCTCTGAAGCAATACAAAAAGTATGGATAGAGGCAACCAAGCGAAGAAAGAGGAACTGGACAGCCATGCCCTATCTACTGATAAAGCCGAAAGAGACATGTAATGAAGAAAAGACTGTCTGCACGCAAAATGTAGAGCAGGATGCAGGCTCTGATGCAAAAAATGCATGCAATACCGAACAAAGTAAAGTAAAGCAAAGTAGAGAATTTCCCCCCTCAGCTCCCCCAAGGGGGAAGGAAGAGGAAGTCAATGCTACGCCGGTCAGTATGCCCGGATACGCATTTAATACAATGACACACAACTACGTGGGATTAATGGGAAACCTGGAACGATTCGGAATAACAGACGAAAAAGAGATCGAAGCAATCCTGCGACTGTCAGATTACGGGAGAAAAGGAACCCCTGTATGGAAACTGATTTGCAGCACGAACTGGAGTAACATCGGAGCAAAAGGAAAATACATGATCGCAGCGTTGAACCGGGCAAAGAAAAGAAGCGGAACCTAAAAAAGAACTTTTCTGACAAACAGTACATTTTTATATTCTGGAAAATGCTGTTTGCTTGCAATCAATTAAAGAACGCAGCTGTTTTCCTCCGGAAACGGGCACTGATTCTCAAGGGATTGAAAAGCGATTCAAAAAGCACTAATACGAAGTTAAAATCGTGACTTCAGGAAGTTAACTTCCCGAAGATACGATTTTAACTTCGTAAAATTATGATATTAACTTCGTAAACAACAAGATGTTAACTTCGTAAACGGCATCATCCGGACATCAAAGCAATCAAAAAATATTGTCAGACTATAGTATTTCAGGCAGTTGCCAGACTTGTATGTGACGAATCCCTTCTTTGGAGGGCAATGTGGTATCGTCCATAGAAACGACCCACTTTTCATAATTGTCTTGTATCATCTCCAGCGTGTTGTACATTTGCTCCACTTGAAAATCATCATTGAGCAGAGGTGCACATTGCAAATACACAATGCGGTCTTTCTTCCTGCCAACGAAATCGACCAGTTTGCCTCCTCGAAGCACACCTACAAAAACGGTATATCCGGCACGCCGCAGTTCCAGATAAACCTGGTTCTCAAAGCAGGATTTTCGGGAACCGGCAAAAAAAGGATACAGATGGCGCATAAATGCCCAATCGTTAATATAGTATTTGCAGCTACCCAGAAGAATCTCTTTACTGCGGATCTGATAACGTTCCACGCGATGAATCAGAGAGGTGTCTTCCAGATAGCAGATATAATTGGCAACCGTATCATAACTCGTCTTCCGGTTCTGGGCAGCAAAGTGACTGACCAGCTGACCGATGGTAATCAACTCAGCGAGATGGGTGCACAAATAGACGAACACATCTTCGAGCAGGCGGGCATCCTTAATCCGATATCGGCGGATGATATCACGAAACAGAATCGTATCGCGGAGAGCGGAAATGGCTTTCCATCCGGCCTCCGCATCCGGAAGATTGAAAAGAATGGGTAGTGCCCCCTTACCCATATATTCCGCGTAATTTTTGCCGGTAGCCTCTACCCTCTCCAATATCCTGTGCTCGGAAAAGCTAAAGGGAAATATCTCAAAACTGACGTAATGTCTGGCCAAAAGCTTCTCGGCTTCACCCGAAAGCATATCCTGGTTGGAACCACTGATAAACAGCTCGCAAGTATCTACAAAGTCCTGTGAATGGGAATGGACAAAATGTTCCCAGCCCTCCACTTTTTGTATTTCTTCAATAAAAATATAGACTTTACCTACCGGATGGATTTTCTCACGATAGATAAAAAGCAAGTCGTCCAGATCACGATATCCGGAAAGTACGCCCGAATCTGTGAACTTCTTACTTATATATAGAATGTTCCGTGATGAAACACCATCGGCAATCAACTGATAGATGATCTGCCGCAACAGGCATCCTTTACCTACCCCTCTCTGTCCGGTCAGGACCTTTACAAGGCGGTTACCTACATACCCGAATATACGGTTTGTGTAACTTTTACGGGCAAATTCCACTTTCGGAAGTTTTTCATTCCAGTAGTTGGATGATACCAATTCATCAAATATATCATTCATATACGAATTTATTTAAAATAAAATTCATTATATAAAATAGAATAGATATTTTAATATTAAAAAGCATAATATTCATTTCTATTTTAATAAATTACAGCAAAGATAAGTTTTTTCCGTTGAAAAAAGAAAATAATTCAGCAGATAGATTGCCCGTTCTTATGAAAATACCGAATATTGCATCGTCAAAAAGATTATAAACTCAAAACAATAGACATGAAAAAAGCTCTTATTTCAGGTATTACCGGACAGGATGGTTCATTCCTCGCCGAGTTTCTTCTTCAGAAAGGTTACGAAGTACACGGCATCCTGCGCCGTTCATCTTCTTTCAATACAGGCCGGATCGAACACTTGTACTTTGATGAATGGGTGCGCGATATGAAACAGAAACGTACAGTCAACCTGCACTACGGAGATATGACCGACTCAAGTTCACTGATCCGCATCATCCAGCAAGTACAACCCGACGAGATATACAACCTGGCGGCACAAAGCCACGTAAAAGTATCGTTCGACGTACCGGAATATACCGCCGAGGCGGATGCACTCGGTACATTGCGTATGCTTGAAGCTGTCCGCATCCTGGGACTGGAAAAACAGACACGCATCTACCAGGCTTCCACTTCCGAACTCTACGGAAAAGTACAGGAAGTGCCGCAAAGCGAAACGACTCCGTTCTATCCGCGTTCTCCGTATGGAGTAGCCAAGCAATACGGTTTCTGGATCACCAAGAATTATCGTGAAAGTTACGGAATGTTTGCCGTAAACGGTATCTTATTCAATCACGAGAGTGAACGCCGTGGCGAGACTTTCGTAACCCGTAAGATCACGCTGGCAGCAGCACGCATCGCACAAGGCGAACAGGATAAATTATATTTGGGTAACCTGGATGCCAAGCGTGACTGGGGCTATGCCAAAGATTATGTAGAATGTATGTGGCTGATCCTGCAACATGACGTACCCGAAGATTTCGTAATCGCTACCGGCGAAATGCATACCGTCCGCGAATTCTGTACACTGGCATTTGCCGAAATAGGCATCAACCTGCGTTGGGAAGGCGAAGGCGTCAATGAGAAAGGAATCGACACGGCCACCGGCAAAGTACTGGTAGAGGTCGACCCGAAATACTTCCGCCCTGCCGAAGTGGAACAATTGCTCGGTAACCCGACCAAAGCCAGAACCGTATTGGGATGGAATCCATGCAAAACACCATTCCCGGAACTGGTAAAAATCATGGTACGCCACGATATGGCCAAAGTGAAAAGAATGATTGCGACTAAACATGATTGACAGAATGGATAAAAACGCAAAAATTTATGTAGCCGGACACCACGGACTGGTGGGTTCGGCTATATGGAAAAACCTGCAGGAAAAGGGGTATACGAATCTGGTGGGACGCACACATAAGGAACTGGACTTATTGGACGGTGCGGCCGTAAAGCAGTTTTTTGATGAGGAAATGCCGGAGTACGTGTTTTTGGCTGCCGCTTTTGTCGGAGGGATCATGGCCAATAGTATCTACCGTGCGGACTTCATCTATAAGAACTTACAGATACAGCAGAACGTAATCGGAGAAAGTTTCCGGCATCAGGTGAAAAAACTGCTCTTTCTGGGAAGTACCTGCATCTATCCGCGGGATGCCGAACAGCCGATGAAAGAGGACGTCTTGCTCACTTCTCCACTGGAATATACCAATGAACCTTATGCCATAGCCAAAATAGCCGGACTGAAAATGTGCGAAAGCTTCAACCTGCAATATGGAACGAACTACATCGCCGTGATGCCGACCAACCTGTATGGACCGAACGATAACTTTGACTTGGAACGCAGTCATGTGCTGCCTGCCATGATCCGTAAAATTCACTTGGCACACTGCCTGAAAAAAGGAGATTGGGAGGCCGTGCGTAAAGATATGAACCTGCGTCCGGTAGAAGGCATCAGTGGTGCCAACTCCAACGAAGAGATCCTCCGGATTCTCCGGAAATACGGCATTACTGAAACGGAGGTGACACTTTGGGGAACAGGAACGCCTCTAAGGGAATTTCTTTGGAGTGAAGAAATGGCAGATGCCAGTGTCTTCGTAATGGAACATGTGGACTTCAAGGATACCTACAAAGCCGGTGCAAAAGACATCCGCAACTGCCACATCAATATAGGTACCGGCAAAGAAATTACAATCCGCGAACTGGCCGGACTGATTGTAAATACAGTCGGCTATCAGGGTGAACTGACTTTTGACAGCAGTAAACCGGACGGAACCATGCGAAAACTTACCGATCCGTCGAAATTGCACAACCTCGGATGGCATCATAAGATCGATATTGAAGAGGGGGTACAGAAAATGTACGAGTGGTATCTGGGATAATCATTCACCACAGAGGGCATAGGAGGATACAGAGTGATAAAATAGAAAAGAAAACAGAACTTCTATGTCCTCCGTGTACCCTGTAGTGAATACAGTGAAACCTGCAAAAGAAAAATTTAAATAGCTTCCAAGCTTTCAAATCTCAATTAAATAGCTATATTTGCACAATTTATCATCAAATGTGCAAAAAACAATGGAACAAAGTTTTATAGCTTACATTGAAAATAGTATTAAGAATAATTGGGATCTGGACGCCCTGACAGATTATAAAGGTGCCACCCTACAGTATAAAGACGTAGCCCGCAAAATAGAAAAGCTCCACATCATCTTTGAAGAAAGCGGAATCCGCAAAGGAGACAAAATAGCCGTTTGCGGAAGAAATAGTTCCCATTGGGGAGTTACTTTCCTCGCGACTCTCACTTATGGAGCGGTTATCGTCCCCATCTTACACGAATTCAAAGCTGATAACGTACACAACATCGTCAATCACTCGGAGGCCAAACTCCTGTTTGTAGGAGACGTGGTCTGGGAAAACCTCAATGAGTCTGCCATGCCGTTGCTTGAAGGTATCCTGATGATGAACGATTTTACGTTATTGGTATCACGTAGCGAACGACTGACTCACGCACGTGAACACCTCAACGAAATGTTCGGCAAGAAATTCCCCAAAAATTTCCGTAAGGAACATATCGAATATCATAAGGATCAGCCTGAAGAATTGGCTGTTATCAACTATACCTCGGGAACCACCAGCTATTCAAAAGGTGTAATGCTCCCCTATCGCAGCTTATGGTCGAATACAGCTTTCGCTTTCGAGGTACTTCCACTGAAAGCAGGTGATAAGATCGTATCCATGCTGCCGATGGCACACATGTACGGACTGGCCTTCGAGTTCCTGTATGAATTTGCGGTAGGTTGCCAGATTTACTTCCTCACCCGCATGCCGAGCCCGAAGATTATCTTCCAGGCGTTTGCCGACGTGAAACCCAATCTGATCGTGGCTGTTCCGCTGATTATTGAAAAGATCATCAAGAAGAGCGTACTTCCGAAGTTGGAGACTCCTACCATGAAGCTGTTGCTTAAAGTTCCAATTATCAATGATAAGATTAAAGCAACGGTACGCGAAGAGATGATAAAAGGCTTTGGCGGCAACTTTGAAGCTGTCATTGTAGGTGGAGCCGCCTTCAACCAGGAGGTGGAACAATTCCTGAGAATGATCGACTTCCCTTATACAGTGGGCTATGGTATGACCGAGTGCGGTCCTATCATTTGTTATGAAGACTGGAAACGCTTCAAACCGGGATCATGTGGAAAAGCAGCACTCAACATGGAAGTGAAAGTCCTTTCACCCGATCCGGAAAACGTAGTAGGCGAAATTGTCTGCAAAGGTCCGAACGTAATGTTAGGCTACTATAAGAATGAAGAGGCTACCGCCCAGGTGATCGATAAAGACGGATGGTTACATACCGGTGACCTTGCCCTAGAAGATGCTGAAGGCAACATCACAATTAAGGGACGCAGCAAGAATATGTTATTGAGTGCCAGCGGACAAAATATCTATCCGGAAGAAATAGAAGATAAGCTGAACAATCTGCCGTACGTGGCCGAAAGTATTATCGTACAGCAGAATGACAAACTGGTGGGACTGGTTTATCCAGATTTTGACGAAGCCTTTGCGCATGGTCTGAAAAATGAAGACATGGAACGGGTGATGGAAGAAAACCGGGTTACCTTGAACGAAATGCTTCCTGCCTACAGCCAGATCTCGAAAATGAAAATCTATCCGGAAGAGTTTGAAAAGACTCCGAAGAAGAGTATCAAACGCTTCTTATATCAAGAGGCAAAAGGATAAAAGCAGTCTCTATTTTTCTTAAAAAAACATCGATTACGCAGATTTGCATAGATTTTAATAGGATAATCCGTGCAAATCTGCGTAATTTGCGTTCTAAAAATTTAGCTTATGAAGAAAATAATTCTTGTGGCAGCTCTTCTTTCGGCTGCAGTCTGTCTGCCTGCACAGAATAAAGGCGGAAACAAAAGTGGGGGAATCAATCTTTCTTTATGGAAAAAAGCATGTACGCAACCACTTGACAGTACACAGACTACATATGTCAACCTGGGGCTTTTCTCGGCAATGCATAAGTTGCACGGTGTAGGCTTCAATGCCTTCGGAAGTATGGTACAGAACAATATGAACGGTGTGCAGATTTCCGGATTGGCCAACCTTGCGGGAGGAAGCATGCATGGAGTGCAGATTGGAGGTATCAGTAACGTAAACGGCAACAATCTGGCAGGATTGTCTGTTTCGGGACTTGTCAACATCACCGGAAACAAAGCAAAGGGTGTACTGATTACGGGTTTAAGCAACATTGCCGGAGACAATATGCGCGGACTGATGATGAGTGGTATCATGAATATCACAGGCGATAAAGCCGCAGGTGTACAATTGGCAGGCCTTGCCAACGTAACCGGTGAGGAATATGACGGACTTATGATGTCGGGATTGCTCAACGTGGTAGGAGAAGAAATGAACGGACTGCAACTTTCCGGACTTGCCAATGTAACCGGAGGACAAATGAACGGAGTGCAATTGGGACTGTTCAATTTTGCCTCTAAGGCAAAAGGTTTGCAGATCGGACTGTTCAACTATCATAAGGAGGATATGAAAGGACTTCAGCTGGGACTGGTCAATGCCAACCCACAGACCAAGGTACAGTTAATGGTATTCGGAGGAAACAGCACCAAAATCAATGTAGGTGCACGTTTCAAGAACAAACTCTTCTACACTATCCTCGGTGGAGGCACACACTATCTTGATTTTGACGATAAATTTTCTGCGGCATTATTCTATCGGGCAGGCCTTGAACTTCCACTCTACAGAAACTTGTTTGTAAGCGGTGATTTAGGCTATCAGCACATTGAAACTTTCCGGAATAAAAAGGTGGAAGGCATTCCGGCACGTCTTTATGCCTTGCAGGCACGCCTCAACCTGGAGTATCGGTTTACGGATAAATTCGGTTTGTTCGTCACAGGCGGATACGGTGGCAGCCGTTACTATAACAAAGCCAGGACCTACGACAAAGGCGTGATTGCGGAAGCAGGAGTGGTTCTGTTCTAATTGATTCACAGCCAAACGACACAGCGTCTCACAGAGTTTATATTAAAATTATTCCTCTGTGAGACGCTGTGTTATTCTGTGGTGAACCTGATCAGACCTTCTCCTTTATCAAACCGATCCGGTATGCTACCAACAACTTCTTTAAATCCAGAATTTGCGTTACGAGCTCTTTTCCCTTATCGGTATCTTTCACCATCATTCGTTGTGAATTGAACTCGATGACGAAGGTAGTCGACTTAATGTCCTGTCCCTCTTCGATGGCTTTCTGTGTAGACTGGAAAGGGTCATGCTGCACCAACTGCAAACCATGTGAATGATATACCAGCGTATATCCGGCAATACCGGTCTCCGGCTGATAAGCTTTCGAAAAACCACCGTCGATGACCAACAATTTTCCACCGGCTTTCATCGGCTGCTCTCCTTTAATGGTCTTTACCGGCACATGACCGTTGATGATATGAGTATGCTGCCCTGTCACTCCGAATTCTTCAAGAATCCGGTCACAGATTTCTTCTTTGTTACGCAAGGCATAATAATATCCTTTCGTCTCTTTATGCAGGCTCTTATCCGCAATGAAATAACGTTCGAACGTAGCCATCTTGTCTTTGTCGAACGAAGGGGCATCCGGTCCGCACCACAGATACCAGATGTAATCCATGGCAAAGCGTTTCTCTTCTTCATCATCTTCATCAAAATAAGCCGTACGAATCAATTGGTCTATCTTGTCCAGCAAGTTCTTCCCCCAATACTCTTTACCGCAGATATTCACGTGCTTGAAACTTCCATCCTCGTTGAGAGGCACAGAGGCATGATAAAGCAAATTGGAATTGCACACCAGATACATACCTCCATAGGTAAAGAGGCAACGCATGTGTTTTTTGAGTTTCTCGCTGTTCATAAACGAGTAATGTATCTTTTCTATCAATTCCTGCTCTTCATCAGTCAGACGATAAGGATCTGCAGGATCTACCGTAGGGAAGTTGGTATCGCGCAACGGATATTCTTTGCCTTCATAGACAAATACTCCCCGTTCAAAGTCGATTTTCTCAAGCAACTTGCGACCACCCATTCCGAACTCCGGACGACGATTAATAATGTTTGCCTCCAGCTTAAACTGAATGATGGTAATAGCTTTATGCATCTGGGTTATCAGCCTCAAGGTCTTCTCGTTATAAGTAGAATCAGCAAAGTTGGTCTTAGGTGCAAAGATGGTACAGGGATCATCCGCATAAGTATCCATCGCAAAAGTGGCAAGAGGCAAAAGATTGATGCCATACCCATCTTCCAATGTCCCCAGATTGCCGTAACGCATCGAGAGACGGATCACGTTGGCCATACAAGCTTCATTACCCGATGCTGCACCCATCCAGAGGATATCGTGATTTCCCCATTGGATATCGAAATTGTGATAATCACACAAAGTATCCATTATGATATGGGCACCCGGACCACGATCGTAGATATCGCCCACGATATGGAGTGAATCGATCGTAAGACGCTGTATCAGATTACACATGGCAATGATAAAGTCGTCAGCGCGACGAGTGGAAATAATGGTACTGATAATCACATTGATATAAGCATGTTTATTGGGCTCGATGGTCGATTCGTGAAGTAACTCCTGGATGATATAGGAGAACTCGGCCGGCAATGATTTGCGAACCTTCGAACGGGTATATTTGGATGATACGTTCTGGCAGACCTTTACCAGCTGATTGAGAGTGATCAGGTACCAATCGTCAATATCGGTTTCGGTTGCTTTAATCAATTGGAGTTTCTCTTCCGGATAATAAATAAGCGTACAGAGTTCTTTCTTCTCGATCTCACGGAGAGTATGGCCGAATATTTCGTTCACTTTCCGCTTCACCGCTCCCGAAGCATTTTTCAGTACATGCTGAAAAGCTTCATACTCGCCATGTATATCGGTCAGAAAATGTTCGGTCCCTTTCGGAAGATTCAGGATGGCTTCAAGATTGATAATCTCTGTACTGGCAGCGGCAATGGTAGGGAAACTACGTGAAAGCAGTTGCAGATAACGCAGATCGGCAACGATACTTTCGGGGGTTATATTACTTTGAGCAGTCATATGATTTACGATTTTACGATTTACAATTTATAAATTTCGCCCGAATGGCTATAGAAGAAACATGAGCAGCACCTGGGCTATAATGACGCGAAGGAACATACTCAACGGATAGACCGTAGCATAAGCTACCGACGGATTATCTCCGGGGATGGTATCATTGGCGTAATTCAATGCCATCGGATTGGCCATACTGCCACACAACATACCGGAAACGCTGCCAAAATCGATCTTCATAATCTTAAAAGCAAAGAACCCCACAAGCACCGTAGGCACGAGGGTCAGCCCAAAGCCCAGGCCGATCCATAAAAGTCCTTCGGGACGGAATACCGTATCGAAGAAATGGGCACCTGCATCCAACCCAAGGCAGGCAAGATAAAGGGACAGCCCCAAGGCACGGAGCATCAGATTGGCACTGCGAGTGGTATAGGTGATCATGTGCAAACGGGGTCCAAAGGTCCCGATCAGGATGCCTACAATAATGGGACCGCCTGCAAGTCCGAGCCGGACAGGAGTACTGATACCGGGAATTGAGAAAGGTACGGCTCCCAGGGCCAATCCCAGGATGATACCGACAAATACAGCCACAAGATTGGGTTCTTTCAAGCTTTTGATGGCATTTCCAAGTACCTTCTCCACATTCTGGATGGCAGCCGCTTCGCCGACCACTGTCAGACGGTCACCCAACTGCAAGGTAAGTTCGGGAGTAGCCAACAATTGCACCCCGGAACGATAGACACGGCTGATATTGATTCCGTAATGATTGCGCAGACGGAGAGCTCCCAGCTTCTTCCCGTTCAATTCGGGACGGGTGACGACGATGCGTTGCGAAATCAATTGGCTGTCGATAGCATTCCAATCGATATCTTCCTTGTTCCAATCCGTATTCTCCTGTTCACCGAACAGTACGGTAAGGGCCAATGCGTCTTTTTCGGATGTAACAACCAATAAGCGGTCGCCTTCTTTTATAATCTTTTCGGAAGTGGGAATACTGACATTGCCGTCTCTCCACAAACGGGAAATGACGAATTTTGGATAACTCATATGAGCGATATCCTTAATGCTTTTATTAAAAATAGCAGGGTTGTGTACCTGAAAAGCGGCAATATAGGTTTTGTTGGCATCGTCTTTCTCCTGTACTTCAAGATCTTCCCGGCGTACCAGCAATTTACGGATCAACAGAACCGCCAGAATCACCCCGATCACTCCGAGAGGATAGGCCACGGCACATCCCAAAGCTGGTGTACTGCTTTCAAGCCCCATCTGTTTCAGCGTCTGCTGGGCTGCTCCCAAAGCCGGAGTGTTAGTGGTGGCACCACACAGAATGCCTACCATATTGGGTAACGAAACCCCGGTGGTATAGCTGCAAACAACTGCAAGAAACGTACCCAGAATCACTACTGCGATGGCAAGCATATTCAACGTAACCCCTCCCTTGCGAAATGAGCTGAAAAAGCCGGGACCAACCTGCAACCCCAAGGCATATACAAAGATAATGAGCCCGAAACTCTCGGCGTAATTCAGCATCTGCGGATCAATGGACAATCCGAAGTGCCCGGCCAGAATGCCGGCAAAAAAGACAAAGGTAACGCCAAGCGAAATGCCACAAACATGAATTTTGCCCAATCCGAGCCCAATGGCGGAAATCAGGGAAAGAACGACAACTGCCTGCAAAGCAGAATGTTCGATAAAGAGACTATATAACCACTCCATGTGAATAATTTACCAATGTATCCATAAGCCAATGTATCCGTTAAACGCATAAGGATGCATTAGCGTCGGCAAAGATAGCAACTATTTATGACCTCACAAAGCTTTTATTCACCCACTTCATCCCATACCAACGACGGACAAAGATAATTCCGCGAATGTTTTCATCGAGAGCAAAGGCAACCCACATGCCGCAAATGCCCCAAGCCCAATAAATTCCAAATAAATAACCTATGCCGACAGCCACACTCCACATCACAACCAATCCTACATAGAAAGGATAATTCACATCACCTGCCGCACGGAGGGCATTCGTCGCAAAAATATTAATGGGACGCCCTATCTCGAGCACCACATCGATCAGCAATACAATCACTCCCATACGGATGATCTCCGGATTGGAAGTCAGCCAACTCAGTATGGCATGCCCGGAAGCGGCAATAATACCGGAAAGAATCAGCGTAATCATTACGGATTTCTTCATGACGTACTTACCGAGCAGAAAAGCTGCATGAGGTTTCTTCTCCCCTATCAAATGTCCGATACAGATAGCTCCTCCCTGGGCCATGGAGATGCTGAATAAATAGACGAACATGATAATGTTGACACAATAAGTACGGGTAGCCAGCGCCTCGACTCCAAGCATATTGATAAAAAAAGTAATGACCACTTGCGATGAACTGTACGAGAGCTGCTCTCCGGCAGAAGGCAGACCGACCCGCATCAAATTCTTCAATTCGATAAAAGGAAACGGACGGAAGTAGGCCAACGGGAAACGATGAATGTGTTTGCGGAACAGAATGACAAACAGAATCACCATAGATACTCCACGGCTGAAGGCTGTAGAAATAGCCGCCCCTTCCACCCCGAGTTCGGGACAGCCGAACTTACCGAAAATCAGCGAATAATTACCGATAATATTAAGAATATTGACTACTACCGTCACCAACATCGGATATATGGCTTTATTGGCACTGCGCAATGAAGCGGAAAGAGTGAGAGAAATAGCCTGGAAAAAAGCGAATGCACCCACGATACGCATGTAATCCATACCGTCGGCCATCAGTTCCGGCCCCAAGCCCATCCATTGCAGAATGGTGCGAGCCATTGTAAACAGAATAAGGCTGATTATTCCACCAACCAACAAATTGACAAGCAACGACACCCCCACTACCTGAACCACCTTCTTTTCAAGCCTTGCGCCGAGGTACTGCGAGCAAAGTACGGATGTCCCCAGGTTGATCACCTCAAACACCAAAAAGGTCAGCATAATAATCTGGTTGACAACTCCGACAGCGGCTACACTATTGTCAGAGTGACGGCTCAACATAATGGTGTCCACCGCTCCCAGCATCATAATCAGTAATGTCTCAATAAAAATAGGAGCAGCCAGTTTTGCCAGACGTCTCTTTATGCTTTCCTGTTGAATTCTGTGTGTCATTTTACCTTATCCGTTTCGGGCTGCAAAGGTATCTAAAAACACTGAAAAGACGGATTGACATATATCAAGAATATATCAATCCGCCTGCAATTATCTATATAAAAGTTTAGGTTATCTCACTCCGGTAAAGTCAACATAATTGTCGTGTCCATCCAGGTATCCGCTCAGCACATTCCCTCGAATCCAGACATCGTCGAGATAAGAGACATCACCGGGACCATATACCATCCGAAGGGAGTATTGCGAACGGTCCTCCCAATTCCAGGTAAAGGAGTACACCGATTCGGAATAACGTCCGTTGGGATATTCCACCCGGATATAATCTTCTCCATGGCGATCGAGATAAAAATTCAGTTCCTGATAGCAATAGTTCCCGTCGGCATCATAAAACGTATCTGCCCAGGGACGACTGCAAAGATCAAGGGATTTATTATAGTACGAACCACCGATATTGTCATCATCATAAAAGTCATCGATCTCAATCTCACAAGAAGTAAGATTTATCATTGCCACTGCCAGCAGAAACAATTTTAAGTATTTAAAAGTTAAAGTCTTCATATCGTATAGTTTTTAGTTATATCAGTTTGATGTGAACAAAAGTAGGGAAAGAAATGATTTGCATGAAAAGAAAAAACCTACATCTGCAGAGGGAATCGCCTAAATAAAAGAGGGAAACAGGACAAAGAAGGCAGAAAGCTCTAAAAAGGACATATCAAATGTTAACAAGAAAAACAGATTTACTAAATAAGGTTACAAAATTACGATTTATACCCGGATAATTTGCCGATATTCTCCAAATCCGTATATTTGCAATGTGTTTTTCATAGTATTAGATTTAAGGTTAACAAAGATTGGTTGCTCGTGAGAGTAGCCTTTTTTTATGCCCTTTCCTCCGGATCAGCTTCAGACTATCCTGACCACCCTCTCCCTCCTTCTGTACACTACTGTTTCATAAGAATTTAAGAACATCTTCCTGCTAAAAGGTGCTTGTAGAAAGAAATCCCCATTTATACTTCTCCGAATGACGACAACGGGTATGGATGGAAAAGCGACTGTCATCTTACATAATTATGAAGATAAAAAGTATCCGGCCGTATTGCATGGTAACAGGCTGTGGTTACGGCCTTATGAAGCCATTGCCTAGAAGCTTACTTAGTGTAAATCTACTCTTGACGCCTCCCCTTGTTGTATTACAGGATTTCGTCAGGAACGGACCGTCAATTTATTCATGATCCTTGGGAACTGAACCGCAAAGATGACCGTACAACAAATGGCTGCCGCAGCATCCGATATTGCTTCGGCAGCATATACCCCCATCACTCCCATCAGGTATGGAAGCATAAGGGCCAGGGGAATCAACAGGATCACCTTACGAAGTAATGCAATAAAGATAGAAACCTTGGCCTGCCCCAATGCGACAAACATATTCTGGCACGCACGCTGCAACCCGAAAATAGTCATCCCCGCCAAAAAGACAGGCATCACCTGCACTACGGTTTCTATCAACTTTTCGTCAGAAGTAAAGGCCGAAGCAATCACAGAGGGAAACAAAATCATCAGCAGGATCAAAACGAGATTGAACAGAAACATAAAGGTCATCACTATTTTGAAGCATTCCTTCACTCTTTCTCGGTTTCCATGACCATAATTATAACTTACGATGGGTACGAATCCCAATGCGAAACCGGCAAGGGGAACACTGACAAAAAGCATGGCACTCTGCATGATTGTCAATGCACTCACATAGATATCACCGAATGTCTTCAATGAACCGTTCAGCACAAATCCTACCAAGCTTTCGGTACTTGCCATAATAAACGGTGAGGCTCCCAACGCCAATATAGCTCCAACAACCTTCCGGTCCAGCCTCATATAACGAGGCTCGAGCCGCAAAGAAGCACGCCGAGATGTCAGAAAGAACAATACCCAGCCAGCACTGCAAGCCTGTGAAATAATAGTGGCAAGCGCAGCTCCTTTCACTCCCCAATCAAAGACAAAAATAAACAGAGGATCGAGCAAGATATTAAGCAACGCTCCAATAACAATCGACAGCATAGCGATGCCGGGACGTCCCTGTGTATTAATAAAAGTATTCAGCCCGACAGAGACTTCGACAAAAAGGGTACCGATAAGATAAATCGAAAGATAAGCCGTTGCGTACCCGAGCGTCTGTTCCGAAGCACCGGTAAACAAAAGAATCGGTTCCATAAACAAATAAGATAAGCCGGACGTCAGAAGTGTAAAAAACAGCAATAACACGAAGCCATTACCCAATATTTTTCCGGCATGGGTACGGTTGCCCTGCCCTAACGCTATGGCTGCAAGAGGCGCACCTCCCCCGGCCACAATAGCCGAAAAAGCTGAAATCAAAATAATCAGAGAACCTGCCACCCCGATACCTGCAAGTGCTTGAGTACCGATTCCCGGGATATGCCCGATATAGATGCGGTCCACAATATTATAGAGCAAATTTACGATTTGTGCAATTACCGCAGGAAGTGCCATCCTGAACACAAGTGGCAACATACGGTCCGTACCAAGCCTCTCTTCATATTTATCATTCATAACCAAGATGCAATAAAAAAGCCTTTTACGCTACCGTAAAAGGCTAATTATCAGATAGTAGTGGGTACGAGAATCGAACTCGTATTACATGCGTGAGAGGCATGTGTCCTAACCGTTAGACGAACCCACCCGATTGAAAATTAGATTCAAAAAAGAGCTAAGCAATAAACTCAGCTCTTCTTTGTCATCTTAAAGTTGAGATTTGGTGCGGAAGCTGGGGGATTCGAACCCCCGGTACGGTTACCCGTACGTCAGTTTAGCAAACTGGTGGTTTCAGCCACTCACCCAAACTTCCTTTTTAACCGCATTTCCTCTCAAATGCGATGCAAAGATAGAGGGAACTTTTGAACTACGCAAATCTTTCTGCAACATTTTTTTCAAGGATTTTATGCGAAATAAGTTAACCAGCTAAGTTTCAAATGTTAAAGGAGAGAACTTTTTTTTCATACACTTCTTCCTCCGGCCGGACATCGGAGTAAAACGAATCTTTTTACTTTGAAAAATTGATTTATATCAACCGATTTTCGTACTTTTGCCCCGCAATCTATAATAACTTATCAATATATAACATAATGGAAAACCTGAAAGAGACAGTGGATATTGTTGTAAACTCCAGATATCCGGAGATGAACAGAGAGGGACGAGAACTACTGGCACAGGTCTTGATACGCAAAGAGCTGGAAAAGGGTGAAATGTTGTTGAACGAAGGACAAATAAGCCGCCACATGGTTTTTGTCGGTAAAGGGATGTTGCGGCAATTTTATTATAAAAACGGAAAAGATGTCACCGAGCACTTCTCATACGAAGGATGTATCCTGATGTGCATCGAAAGCCTGTTAAAACAAGAACCTACCCACCTGATGGCTGAAGCATTGGAACCGGCGGTAGTATATATGCTCCCTTATGACGTCCTGCAAAAGTTGCTGGAACAATCCAAAGAAATCAATGCTTTCTATCGTAAGGTACTGGAATACTCACTCATCGTATCGCAAATAAAGGCCGATTCATGGCGTTTCGAAACAGCACGCGAACGCTACAACCTACTCTTGCACCATCATCCGGAGATCATCAAACGAGCTCCATTATCACACATTGCATCCTACCTGCTGATGACCCCGGAAACACTCAGTCGTGTTCGTTCGGGAGTACTGTAAAAAACATTTTTTGATTTATATCAAAACGTAATTCAACTACATGCTGTATTTTTGCAGCAGTTAATAAATAGGTTGTTTTTTATAGGAATAAAGATTAGTTTTTAGGTAACAATTAAAAAAACAGGCAGCGTCAATTATTTGACGCTGCCTGTTTTTTATCAGACACTTTCCATCATTCATATAGATCATGCTGTGCCATTTCTTCAAAAAGTCCGGCGAGTTTCTCTACGATCGGTTTCACATAACGCTCTCCTTTTTCCGCTGTTGCTTTTTTCGGGTTTCCTACACCACTATCTACTGTTGCTTTATCCCAATGGCGAGGTACCCAAGCTACTTTTTCGTTCAGCGAAGCAATGGCAAACGGTTTCGATTCGCCATCACCGGCCTCAGCCAGATTCACCAGTTCCGGATGATAGTGCATCATCACGGAAGTTTCCGATTCTCCGGCATGGTCGTCAATCTCCGCTTCAAAATAGCCTTTGGGCGACACCACCTCAAACCAGTTTGCGGCAGCAATCAGAAAGTCGGGATATTCAAAAGCAAGGTCACGAATCATCCCTTTAAAATTATTCCCTCCGTGTCCACTCAAAATCAACAGCTTACGAAATCCTTGTACATGAAGGGACGATACGATGTCTTCCAGAATAGCCTGCTGGGTGGCATATCGGGTATGGATACAGAACGGCAATTCACGCTGCCCGGGATTATGCGCTCCGAAAGGTACGGGCGGCATCACCATGCAACGGACACCCGAACGGCTAAGTGCCAGTTCGGCTGCCTCCACAGCAATATCATGGGGGAGAATGCAATCGGTGAGATACGGCAAATGTAAATTATGGGGTTCCGTAGCTCCCCACGGCAAAATAATAACATCATATTTCAGCTCTTTCACCTTACCAAGGCAGGATACTGAAAGATCTACTTCTTTATTCATGGTCTTCTGTTTTTAGAATTCAAATGTGATATCACAAAGATATGAATAAAATCAGAAACTTAGTTCATAATCTTTATCCCCACAAAATAAGTCCTCGGCTGAGTCGGTCCGTAGAAGTAACCTGCATCCCGGAATTCTCCCTTGTCCAGATCCTTCTGGAAGCTATTAAATATATTCTGTACTCCTCCGTTTACCTGCATTTTGATATGATCTTTCAGCACAAAAGTATAATTCAGTTTCAGGTTGAGATCCATGAATTGCGGAGTGTGCTCCATGCGTGACTTCTCGATGTATCCGGCCATGTGCGGCACAATCATCTTACCGGTATAAGTACCCGAAAGCGAGAAATCGAAATTCTTTAATGGTGCCGACGTAAAAGTGAAATAACCGTAGTAGTCCGGCGTACGGGGCATGCGTTTCGTAGTCTGCTCTTCTTCTCCTTCACTGGTCCATACTTCCGCCCGGTTATATCTGCTGCGCTGCACCGTAAATCCCAACTGCAACTGCGCTTCGCGTCCATGGGCTACCTTTGCATCCAGATTGACACCATATACTTTGGCCCCGCTGCCGTTCCGGCGCTCTTTTATCTTATCTCCATTTTGGTCCTCACCGATATCTTCGAGCACAAATACATGATGTAAATCCGTATAAAACCCTTCGAGAAGAATGTTTGACTGCCAGTGCCCCATCGGGAACGACCAATCCACCGAACCGCTGAAACTGTTGGAGCGCTCTTCACGAAGTCCGTCGGCCAACCGGATCTGTACTCCTTCACCCCCCACAGCCGTTACATGCAAGTCTTCATCGTATGCTTGTGGTGCCCGGAATCCGGTAGAGTATGTCAGACGTGCCTGCAAATTATCGCTCGGTTTATATAAGAAATTCACACGCGGGCTAAAAATCGGATGATCGATCAGGTTATGCTTGTCCAGACGTGCCCCTACAAGCATCGTCCAGCGATTCAACCGCCATTCGTTCTGTACAAAACCTCCGGCAATACGCACATCCTGCTGCATGTCGCGGTGATATCCCGTCATCACATCGTGTAGTGAGTTGCTCTGATACTCTACACCGCCGGTAAACGTAGCCGGAGCAAAAAGACAGCGGTCCATGTTGCCCACATACATACCTCCCACTACCCAAGTCAGATCGTTTGTCTTACCATAGGCATTCATGTCTTTCTGTGCTCCGTAATAGCTGTTGCGATCCGTATGCTGGATAGAACCGTATACGGACATTTTATGCTTCTCGCCCCAGTAACGATCGTAACTCACTCCTCCACTATTGATGATATGTTTCGTTTGTTCAGTAATATCCGCCTCGTGGGGTTGCAAATTGAACTTATTTCCTCCCCGCCGGAATTCGTTTGTCGTGTGATACTCCACATTGATACGGCTAAAATAGTTAGGACGATAATAAGCACGCATCCCGAATGTATTCATATTTAGCTTACCGAGTTCCGAAAAACCGTCTCCGTCGGCATCATAAGGATTCCGGTTACGATAGGTCTCGTACAGGGCGATGCCGTACGAATTGTCTTTTGCCACCAAAGAAACGTTTCCTCCCATATATTGCTCCCACGACTTGCCATTCATATTAGACATCGTGCTTGCCACCTGGAAAGAATTATTAATCGGGTCTTTCGTGATAATATTGATCGTTCCTCCTACGGCATTGGCACCGAACAGCGCCGAACCACCACCGCGTACCACTTCCACACGTTCGATCATGTTTACCGGAATCTGTTCCAGCCCGTACACTCCCGAGAGAGCACTGATGATAGGACGGCTGTTAATCAGGATTTGCGAATAAGGACCTTCCAAGCCATTGATACGTACCTGTGGGAAACCGCAATTCTGGCAATTGTTCTCCACCCGAAGACCCGACTGGAAGTTCAACGATTTAGCCAGATCGGTAGAGTTCACCGTCTCAAACAGTTTAGCGCTCATCACGTTTACGACCACCGGTGCCGCCTTTCGGCTCACCTCGTTCCGGTTGGCCGAAACCACCACTTCATCTGTCGTAAAACTTACTTCTTCCATTTGGAAATGAACCACGGACGTAGCCTCTGCACTGACCGTAATTGCTTTTTCCTGTGTTTTATACCCCATCACCTGTACACGGAGCGTATATTTACCGGCAGCCAGTTTACGGAATTCAAATTGTCCTTCCTCATTGGACACCGCACCGCGGTTGGTTCCCAGAATCATCACTGTTGCGAATGGGATACCCTCTTCAGTGCCTTTCACAATAACGTGTCCGGCAATCATATTACCTTCTTTAATCGGATTGACCGCATACGAACTCATGCTTACACAAGCAAGCACAAGCATAACTATATAATGTTTCATTCTTTTTTGTTAGCCATAAAAGACGAATCAGCAGTACCACATGAACACACTTACACACAGTGCCCGCCTTTTGGAAGCATTATGTTCACTCCCAAATACTGATTCGCAGTAGTATATTTAAATGTAAATGAGTAAAAGAAAAGAGGAGAGCATAGCCCACCACCGATTATGTGGTGAATGCGAATTTTGACATATCCCCATTTTTAAGCTAACTCTGCCGGAGGGGCCCGCAGAGAAATCACCTGCAGATGTGTTCCGGCCGTCACCGGTATACTCTCCGGTATCTCTACGGTGAACAGAATCGGGCGTTCGGGTGTAAAATCATAATGCACATCGACTTCCAAAGAATGGAATGCGGCAAAATGTGCAATAACAATAATGTTGGAAGCAGTATGCGAGTGGGTACCTTTGTAGGGATGAGAGTGAGCTATCATCACACCGTTCACGTAATGCACATGAGTAAACATTGTAATGCTTACCTGGTACGTTACGAACAGCGTCAATAACAGAAACGATAATAGAATCTTTTTGATGTGTCCCACCTACTATACTCTTATTTTAAGGCGGCAAAGATAGTCATTATTTTGATAAATAGCCGCACATTTCTTCCAGATATTTCCGATCTGTTTCATCAAAGAAATTCAATAGATCGCTGTCTATGTCCAGCACTCCCCATACCTCACCGTCTTTTATCAGCGGAACCACTATTTCCGATCGGGATAACGAACTGCAAGCAATATGTCCCGGAAAAACTTCCACATCCGGCACCAACAGCGTAGCACTCTCCTGCCAGGCAGTACCGCAAACTCCTTTGCCTTTCCGGATACGTGTGCAAGCCACCGGACCTTGGAACGGGCCCAGTACCAACTGATCCTGCTTCACCAAATAAAAACCCACCCAGAAAAAGTCAAAAGCCTCCTTCAGGGCAGCAGCCACATTGGCCAAATTGGCCACTAAATCCACCTCGCCCTCTATCAGGGATCTCACCTGAGGTAGCAAAGAGAGGTATTGCTCCTCTTTGCTACCCGATATAAATGTCAGTTCTTCAGCCATATTATTTTATTTTCCACCAAACAGATATTCATAATCTCTCTCTGCGGCAGGTTTCACCCACTCTTCTGGTACAAATTTCCATTGGTTCAGCGCACGCGGATCAAGCGTACCTTTCTTCTCGATATACTGCATCAGATAGAAACGGAGGTCCTTGTCCGTAGAAAAGATAATACGCTCTTTCAGTTTCTCCTGCGGGATTCCCGATCCTTTTGTCAGCAGTTCTCCCCCGCCGTTGCCACGATAAGAGTTCAGCGCCACTTTGTAGATATGATCCATCCGGAACGGAGAACCGTCCGCCATACTGACAATAGTCACTTTTTCTCCCTTCGGTCGGGTCACATCCACTGTGTAGATAATTCCCGCAGCCGAATCGAAATTAAAACTAAAATTCTGGAACGAAGCCCGGTCTTCGGCACCTGCCCTACGTTTTTCTTTCAGCCACAACAAGTGGTCTTCGGGAGATTTCATCCGGTTCGTCCACATATAATAGGACTCTTCCAGGAAGTCTTTAATCTCTTTTCCCGACAACTTCATCACATAAAGCATATTTTCGTACTTATACAGATTGAACATGTCGCTCACACGAATATCTCCTTTCTTTATCTCTGCATCGAAAGATAACGGAGCGGCAAACGAAATATCCGCTCCCGAAATATCGAGTTGCAACGAATGGATAAAATCAATAAATGCCGACGAACCGAAATAGGCGGGACGGGTAGACAGATCTTCTGTAAATACCCCGATCTTCTTAGACACAAACTTCTCAACCGCCCCGTATTGCAATGCGAAATGTCTCATAAAGGACTCGCTGACTCCGTATTCTTTTGTATCCGTCAGCACACCGTCTATCTGTTTGCTCACCACTTTACCGTCTTTCAACTTTAAAGTCACGTCAATGTCCGACACTACGATTCCGTTGCTTGCCGGATCGATTACCAGTACGGAATCGCCTGCCACATTCACCACCTTCTTGCACTCCCGCGCATGGTCGTGCCCCATCAGCACCATATCAAATCCCGGTACATTCTTCGCCACATTCAGCGAAGCATTCTCGTTATACTTGCCTGACATCACAAAAGCATCTTGTCCGGCATGAAACAACCCGATCACCAGATCCGGATTTTCTTTCTCACGGATGACTTTCATCCACTTCCGTGCTGTCTCTTCCATATCGTCAAACCGCAGTCCCTGCCACAGATTCTCTGACAGCCACGCGGGAATAGCCGGCGTAATCATTCCCAGCACCACAATCTTCACTCCGTCGCGCTCCAACACCCGATAAGGAGGAAGATGGGTCTCTCCCGTAGCCGTTTCAACGATGTTTGCCCCCAGCACCGGGAAATTGCACTCACCAATCCAGCGGTCGAATACAGCGCGTCCTGTTTCCACATCATGATTTCCCATGTTCCCGGCATCGTATCCCATAAAATTCATCATCTCGGCACATACGTGAGGTGCCACTGTATCTATATAATTATAATAGTATGCCGAAGGCTGTCCTTGCAGAATATCTCCGTTATCCAGCAATATAAGGTTTTCCTTATACACCTCCCGGTTCTTTTGCACCAATGCATATACACGTGCAAGACTTCCGCCCCACTCCTTTTGTGTAATGAAGTTATATGGAAAGTAATTACCATGTACATCACTGGTCTGCACAATTTTCAGTTTCACCTCTCTCTCTTGTGCCGGCAACACACATACCAGGCAGAGCAAGAAAGCATACATACAAATCAATCTTTTCATCATAATCATCTTTTAAATTTGATTTACCACCAAATAACACTGAGTCTCACCGGGAGAATTTAAATAGGGAATAAACTCTATGAGACTTTGTGTGACCCTGTGGTAGTCTCTTTTTCTTATAACGGGTGCGAAACCACAAATCTCGCCCCATCTTCATAATCCGGATCGATCCAGATATCGCCACCCCATTTATCTACCGTGAGTTTACAGATTGAGAGTCCCAATCCGGTTCCCTGCGCATACTCGTTCAGCTTCTCGAACCGTTCGAACACCTGTTTCTGTTTCTCCTTCGGAATGCCGCATCCGGTATCCGCCACCGCAAACAACACCCGATTCTTCTCCTTCTCAACCTCAAACTGCAATGTGATCGTACCATTCTTGGTGAACTTCGCCGCATTGGTCAGCAGATTGATAAGCACTTGCTGTAAGCGTTGAATATCTGTCTGCAGAACAAAGGAGTCGGTTTTTGTCTCAAAAACAAACCGGTTACCCGATTCCCTGCGGGACATCTCCACCGACGATAATGCCTGCCTGCACAGTTGAACCACATCGCAGTCTTCCGGTGTCAGTATCACCTTGTTCGCCTCCAGCCTCGACAGATCGAGTATATCATTAATCAGTCGTAACAGCAGGTCGGAGTTCGACTGGATAATTCTGAAATAATTCCGCTGATCCTCTTCCGAGCTCCCACCCGAAGCCAGCACATCCGAGAATCCTACAATCGCATTCAGGGGTGTTCGTATCTCATGACTCATATTGGCAAGAAAAGCACTCTTCAGCCGGTTCGACTCCTCCGCCCGGTCCTTCGCTTCATACAAAGCAACTTGCGAACGCTCTAGATCGTCTTTCAGCCGCTTTGTCCGCAGATAGAAATAGATAGAAACCAGCAATCCTATCACCAGAATGCAGAGGACACCTACGCCCACCCAAATCTGATACCGGTACTGTTTATAGAAAGAGGGTGATTCATTGACCAACTTTACCTTCATCGGCAAAGCAGCCACGTCTATCTTCTGTTCCTTCACTTTCTTACTGTCCAGCAACGCTTCCGTACCCACTACTTCCACCCGCATATTCGGATCTTCAGGATTATCCAACAACTTGACCGCCTCCTCCGCCAATTCCTTACCGAATGTCCGGAAAACGGGAACCACTCCGCCTACGGCCCAATAACCCAGACCGATGGAAGTAGCCGTAAACGTCGGTACATCCGGAATCGCCTCCATCATCGAATACGTAGCATTGCGCATAAAATAGCCTTCGTTCTTGTCCACTCTCCAAGTGCCTAACAGAACGGCCGTATGCTTCGGCAATTTCCGAAGTTCATCCACAATAGTATAAATGGTATGTTCGCGCCCGTCCAGCAAAATCAGGTTCATATCCGGAAACTGTTTCATTTCCTTTCGCACATGAGCTTGCAAAGTGACGCCACCGTAAGTATTGTCGGATATAAAAGCAATGTTCTTCGTATCGGGATAGATTGCCCGGATCATGCGGATGTTCGACGCGATGTCGTATTCGTACAGAAAACCGCCGCATACCTGGTGCTTCAGACTGTCTTCATAAAAATCGGAAGATTCCGGCATCCAGTGTGCCAGATCTTTCCCGTCGTCCGGCAAAAGCACCACGTTCCTGCTGGTCAGTGCGCACATTACCGGCACTTCTCCTGTCACCGAGTCATTCAGCGACAGATAAGACGCCCACGCCTCCTGTCCGAACAGAATGATCAGCGCCGGTTCCTGGCTTCCCCGATATTTATCCAGAATATTCTCCATCACTCCCTTCCAGCGGGGAAAGTCTGAGAAACTCTTACAGTTCATGTTTTCAATGACCACTCCCCGTTTGCCCCCCAACCTCTGATATTCGTCCATAAAGTCGGATACATTGGCAGAAGTCGGATACGCTCCCGGATTGTACGAACAGATCATCAGTATGGGTTTCTCACCGGTAGCAGCATGTCCTGCCATGGGAGGACAGCAACCAATAACTAACAGAAGTAAATAAAGAATATATTTGAACGATACCGGCATATTCATCTGTTTTAGAGTGTGTGTATCCGTTTTTTTATGCCCGCAAAGATAGTAAAAGTTGATGGTTATAGCAGATTTATTGCGTACATTTGTCGCTCAATGTCCTAAAAATAGTTTATGGAAATTTTTCACAAAATGATTTCGGCAGCACTCAACCTGCCGGAAAAGCAGATCAGTAATACTCTCGGGCTGTTAGCCGAGGGAGCCACTATCCCTTTCATCAGCCGCTACCGTAAAGAAATCACCGGCGGACTCGACGAAGTGCAGATAGAATCTATCAAAACGCAGTACGATAAACTCTCAGAACTCGCCAAACGCAAAGAGACCATTCTCGGCACCATCGGCGAGCAAGGCAAACTGACGCCTGAGTTGCGGCAACGCATCGATGCCACCTGGGATGCCACCGCTCTTGAAGATATCTACCTGCCCTACAAGCCCAAACGCAAGACCCGCGCCGAAGCCGCCCGCCAGAAAGGACTCGAACCTCTGGCTCTGCTACTGATGATGCAGCGCGAGAACAACCTGGGCTCCCGTATTCCTGCGTTCGTCAAAGGCGATGTCAAAGACGCAGAGGATGCTCTGAAAGGTGCCCGCGACATTATCGCCGAGCAGGTGAGCGAAGACGAACGTGCCCGTAATGCAGTGCGTAATCTCTTTGCCCGCCAGGCTGTCATCAGCGCTAAAGTAGTGAAGGGTAAAGACGAAGAGGCCGCCAAATACCGGGACTATTTCGACTTCTCTTCTCCCTTGAAACGCTGCACCTCCCATCGCCTGCTGGCCATCCGCCGTGCCGAGGCCGAAGGTTTGCTGAAAGTCAGCATTACCCCCGACGATGACGAATGCCTCGAACGGCTCGACCGCCAGTTTGTCCGTAGCAATAACGAATGTGGCCGCCAGGTGGCAGAGGCCGTACAGGATGCCTACCGCCGTCTGCTGAAACCTTCCATCGAAACCGAATTTGCCTCCCTCAGTAAAAGCACAGGCCGATGACGAAGCGATCCGGGTCTTTGCCGAAAACCTGCGCCAACTGCTTCTTGCCCCACCCTTGGGACAAAAACGGGTAATGGGTATCAATCCCGGCTTTCGCACCGGTTGTAAGGTGGTCTGCCTCGATGCACAAGGCAATCTCGTACACAATGAAAACATCTATCCTCACCCGCCGGTAGACAAAAAAACTGAAGCGGCTTCGAAACTCCGCAAAATGATTGAAGCTTACAAGATAGAGGCCATCGCCATCGGTAACGGAACTGCCAGCCGCGAAACGGAAAACTTCGTCACGCACCAACAGTTCGACCGTCCCGTGCAGGTCTTTGTTGTCAGCGAACAGGGTGCTTCCATCTACTCGGCCTCCAAAACGGCCCGTGACGAGTTTCCCGATTATGATGTCACCGTCCGTGGGGCCGTCTCCATCGCTCGCCGGCTGATGGATCCGCTGGCGGAACTGGTCAAGATCGATCCTAAGCCCATCGGTGTCGGCCAATACCAGCATGATGTAGACCAGACCAAATTGAAAAAATCACTCGACCAGACAGTGGAGAACTGTGTCAACCAGGTAGGTGTCAATCTCAACACAGCCAGCAGTCATCTGCTCACCTACATTTCCGGTCTGGGTCCGCAACTGGCACAGAACATTGTAGCCTACCGCGCTGCCAACGGCGCCTTTGCCTCACGTAAAGAGTTGATGAAAGTACCCCGCATGGGAGCTAAAGCTTTTGAACAATGCGCCGGATTCCTTCGTATCGCCGGAGGAGAGAATCCGTTGGACAACACCGCTGTGCATCCCGAAAGTTATGGGATCGTGCAACAGATGGCCAAAGATCTGTCATGTACTGTTCCTCAACTGATTGCCGACAAATCGTTGCGTACCCGTATCGAAATGGAAAAGTATATCACCCCCACCGTAGGACTCCCTACCTTGAAGGATATTCTGCAAGAACTCGACAAACCGGGACGCGACCCACGCGATACCATTCAGGTATTTGAGTTCGACCGTAACGTGCGCACCATCAACGACCTCCGCGAAGGGATGACTCTACCCGGTATTGTCAGCAACATCACCAACTTCGGAGCTTTTGTCGATATAGGCATCAAGGAGAACGGGCTTGTCCATCTCTCCCAGCTTGCCAACCGATTCATCACCGATCCCACCGAAGTGGTCTCCATTCACCAACACGTCACGGTGAAAGTACTGAGCATAGACCTCGAACGGAAACGGATACAGTTGACGATGAAGGAGGAGTAAACCGGTTTAAAATAATCAAAAGCCCCGGTCTCCCTTCCGGTGATTCCTGACAAGAATAAACGACAACCACTGTTGTACATACTTTTATCGGAAGAGAGTACCGGGGCAATCTGCAAACTTGTGTTATCTAATATCACTCTCCGGCCTGTGTCGCCAGATAGTCTATCAACTGTTCCATCGAAGTATCTTTGAGTATCACCCGTTTCCGCCCGTCAAGCAGATAGATAGTCGGCGTAGCGCGGATATCGTAAAGTTGCCGGGTTCGGATATCACCTGCTTTGTTCCAGCCCACGATCCATCCCTGCGGCATATACACTGCCTTTGTCGCCCACTCTTCCCTGTTTTCGTCAGGATAGATAGCCAGCACCCGCAGTGTCCCGTTTTCCACCATCTCAACGAAAGCAGGTATTTCAGCAAATAACTTCTCAAACTTCCGGCAATTCGAACAGTCCGGATCGTAAAAGAACAACATCGTATATTGGGCTTTCAGCCTGCTCATCCGGCTATTGTCACCATGTACCGTGACATATGTAAAATCCGCCGCTTTCATTCCCGGGCGATTCTTGTGTGCCTGCTTCAATCGGTCTGCCGGACGGATCTTCTCCCATTCCTGCAATCTGTCCGATTGCAGCATCTGTTCCAGTACCGTGATGTAAAAGTCTTCGTTGCGCATCGGTGAATTCGGCTCGTTGAGATACTTTTCTCCCAACAGGCAAAAGCGCCGGTATGCCGTACTGTCTGCCTCCATCCGTACCATCATGGTATGCAATGCCTTTCGCCCGGTCTCAGGTTCGACATACTTCAGCGCATCGATAAAGTCAACATACAACTGCTCCGTGTCTCCACTATTCACCCATGCCGTATCACCTGTCAGATAACCATCCCAATAATGTTTCACGTAGTAGACCGCACGTTCCGCAGGATCGGTCATTATCTGTGGTAAATCCGGCCGTGTATAATGCACCACATGCAGCGTGTCTGCCGCCACCTTCTCTTTCCATTCGCTCCCGTCTCCTCCCGCACAGGCTTTCACCATCCCCAGGCCCAGACAAATCACCATCAACGCTATTGAGGATACCGTCAATATAAATGCCATTAAATTCTTCTTCGCATTCATTTTGCTTATGTTTATTTCTGCACCGCAGAATTACTCGTTCCTTATCTTCTCCACCTTCCTCGTACCACCCACCGCATAGGCAGTACATACACCTTTTTTTCATCTCCTTTCAGTATCACCGCAGGACGATACTCACCCGGCTTCAACTCCGGTAAAGCCACAACCACCTTCCCCTCAGAATACCTATACACAAGCCTGATATCGATCACCTGTTCCGGTTTGGCATGTGTCACCAGGCACAATCTGATATTCTCCAACGCATAACGGTTCAGATTGTAACCCGAAACTACAATCGGTGCCTGCGATGTAATAGTCCCGTCTCTCAGCCCGCTCAGCGGATCGTATACTCCGGTTATCTCCGGAATGTCGACACCTCCCCACACCTCCTCGATCTTTCTTATCTCTACCATATCTTTCAAAGTTTATCGTTAACCATTTGTCGTTCATCGTTGAAAATGCTTCTCACCGGAAACCCATATTTTTTCATATCGTGCATCAGATACATCTGCCGGCTGGGTTCCACGCAGAGCGAATAACCATATACCGGGCTTTGGCTGCTCCCCGTCCAGTAACGATGCCCATGCGGAATCACAATCCGGCAGCCGTTGATGTGACTCCGGTGTCCGCACAGCGGCAGATACACCGGTACTCCGTCGTCACTCAGAAGGCAGATATTCGTCCGGTCCTCCTCCCGTTGAAGCTCCATCGGAGCAGCGGGACTGTTCATCAGTGCCTCCATTTCGATACGCGATGGTAGCCGCCACCCCTCCGGCGAAGGGTCCAACTCATTAATCCGTGCAGGACTCTCTGCCGTGCCATCGTACCAACTGCCGCGACAGGGCGTAAAGTTCTCCTCCCATCGATCAGTAGGACAGCCAAACTGAAAATACGTACCCTGATTAAGCGTGGTATCCACTTCCAACCCCAACGGGATGGCTACCTGTGCTAATTTCCCGCCTGCCGCCAGATTACGGTCCAGCCAATATTTACCCCGGATACGTACGTAACCACCTTGATAAATAAGGATATCGCGTACCACGCCCGTATCATTCACCAACGAAAGCACCGTGTGACGCGCTGCCGGAAATCCACCACGCACCCGGTATCCGGCATTAGAATGCACCTTCACCGTGAACCGTCCGTCATAATGTCCTTGCAACAGTTCGGGTTCGCTCACCTCCACCCAGTCCGCCGCCTTGTCACTCACGATGCGCCATGACTGATTACTGTCCACACACACGATGTACGTCCTCACTCCCTCCTCCTCCCGATAGTCCGGTGGTGTCTCTATCACCCTGCTATGGCGTGCGCAAGGATCCTCCGGCGGATATTCTATATAATAGTCAAAGCAGACACCCTGCATCAATAGCAGATCAGTTGTCTGGCTGAAAGGATATGTCCCCGTCTCGAGTGTCAGTACCAGCGAGCGCGAACGCACACTGGCAGGTTTCGCTTCAAGGTGCACTTTCAAGTTCTGGCTTCCTTTTTGTTGCAGGCCTACGGGCGGATAGACCGAATACCAACATCCGCCGTCGTTAGCGTTGGCGCTCCTCACACACCAGCATGCCTGTTCGTTGTCGGGGATAACGGTTAGCGTCACCGCCTCGTTCTTCCGCCCGGTACTGACGTAGAGCCGGCGACTGACCGTCAACGTGGGATGAATGCCCATCACTTGCTGACGCACCTTGAGCAAATGTACTCCCTCACCGTTCCCTATTTCAATGGTTGCCTCCCGTTCCACGGCAGAAAAGTTGGTACGAAACTGCATCAACAACCGGTCCCCCTCACGGCGCACGGCAAGCCAGTTGTCCGGTTCACCTTCTGCATAATGCATGCTTCCCGTATGCCATTGTTCGCTACACCCCTTCAACTCCACCGGAAGCTCCTTTGCCATTGCGTCCGTAATCACTTCTGTCGGAAGCAATGCATTCAGTGTGGCAGAATCGACCTTTTCATTTTCCTCGTCTGTTTCCGTACCGACCACTATCAACTCCAACGATGTGCCATGAATAATCTCCTGCAGTCCCGTTTCAGCAATACAGATGCCGGCATGACCGGCAAACAGGCGGGACACATCATCACGATGATGTATCCCGCTCAGGCAGAGCGCATGGGGTGTAAACAGCACACAGAAGTTCAACATTCCTTCTTGTACGGTACAACGCAACCGCCACCTTTTTCTCCGTTTCAGTACATCCGCCTCAGGGTACTTGCGCACCAGATATCCTCGTCGGTCAAAAACCAACAAGACCGCTCTCCGGCACTCTTCCGACAAATCATCCGTTCGCTTCAGAATCAGATGCACCGGCCATTCACGGGCGAGATGTACTTTTCGGTTCACCCGCCAATACTTCACGGCATTGTATGTCATCCCCGAAGCGATAAACGCCATTGTTGCTATTTCCGCTATATCCATAACTTTCGTCAGTTTGTGTTTTCCATTTTGATTTTCACCACAGTTTACACCGATTCTTTATTATCCTTTATTTAGCGAAACCACACGGAGAGAAAAAAACGAATCCATGTGAATCTGTGTATTCTGCGGTGAACCTTTACTTACTTTGCAGGAAGCGCAGTGCCCTTCCTGCCGGCACACTTCCTCCTGCCTGTGCCAGGCTCAGGTAGACTTCCGCCTTTCCCCGGTCACCTTCAAGCAGGCAAAGAATACCCATGTTACACCCGGCTTCAGGCAGGGTGGCAAAGCGTTGCAGATATTTCCGGGCACGCTCCGTATCGCGACGCAACAAGGCTACTCCGGCAGCGTTGATGCATGCCACCGGACTATCCGGATAAAGACGTCCCGCCAAGTCCATCAAGTCATTGAATTCAGCCGAACCTACGGCATGTGCTTCTGCCAAGCGGCAGAAGTCCGCCACCGAGAATGCTTCCGGTTTGCCCGAAGTAACAACCGACACCCCTTCTGTCATGCCTGTCGACGGCTGTGTCGCGAAGCTTCCGTCCACGTAGGTTACCTCGTACTCAATGCGACGTAACCTCCCGAAAAAAGCCGACGACAAATAGTGGTAGGCAGTCCCACCGGCCAAATCCATCAGCATTCGTTCACGACCATCCACCACATCCACTGTACGGATAATATCGAGTACGGACTCTTTGAATGCCATCTCCGATCCAACTATCAGATCGGTCAATCCTTTCCAATCCTCCGCTATCCAGTTCACCTCAAAAGGCACTGTGCCGAAGCTTTTTTCCCGCCGAATATAATCTTTCAATGCCAGTGCGCGTTGTAAACCCAGGCGTTCGTTCGCCCGATAGTCACCGTCCGGAGCCGTATAACCTGTCAAACGAATACCTTCCAGACTCACACCCGGTGTTTCTCTAAGCGGACGTGTCACAGCCAAAAGTTTGTAAACAGCTTCTACAAAGTTACGCTCATCATACTTCGTCTTCTGCCCACGACTGTAATCCAGCACGATGCTGCCACTCACAGTCTGCCGCACCTCCTCAACCTTCGGTGCCTCCGTAGCCGAAGGCGACAAAAAGCCTACCCACGAGAGCAGCATGCTGTCCGTAGGCAGGTCAACTTTCACCTCGCATACGGACAAAGGGCGTACCGAGGTAGACTTTCGAGTACCCACCGGGGTTATTTTCTGTCGTACGTTTCGTTTGTTGTTCACTGCCGACGCCGCTTTTTTTTCCGGCGAGTCGGCACCGGTCCCCGCTCCTGCCATGCCCGGAAGCAACAGCAGACACAAGACCATGCTCAGTTCTCTTTTCATCTTATCTATCTAAAATCAATTTATTAAAAGGTGTGGATAGCCCGTATAAACCTCACACTTAGCGAGCCTCTCCTATCATTTATTATCAGTCATTTTAAACCACACTTGGAGTATTATTCTGAATGGGATTCTTCGGATCATCCCCCGACGTATACCCGTTGTCGGTTACACCCGCACTCGGAACAATCTGCACATCATTGATTGTCAATGTAACATGATAGTATCCTCCTGCATTCAATGTACCGCCAAACGCAGTAACCGTGACCGTACGGACTTCACCATCTACCGTTACCGAAATGGTCAATTTATTATCAGTCAAAGGTTGCGGAGGAAGTAAATATTCATAAACTTGGCTCCCGGATGCAATTTCTACATTCGGATTGTGTACATATCCCTCCGCCGCAGGGGTTCCTTCGGTAATCGTGCCGGTAGTTATATCGACTTGCCGCTGAAGATAAAAATTGGTTGAATTATTCTTCAACACTATGTTTTCGATTTTACATTTACGGCCTGACATCACATTCGTCCCCCGGACAAATGTAAGTTTCAATCGGGCATACGCATGTTTCATATCAATAAATCGCACTCCTTTATGATCATTATTTATCATGCCTGATCCATCTGCAGACGTAGCGGTACCGTAACACATATCTTTAGCTGCATCATAAATCCGGGCAACCAAAATCGCCTTCGTAGTGTTATCGGCAAAGGATACAGACTGATAAGGATAATATGCGTACAGGCTCGCCGAACGGTGATCCACCAGTATTTCTGTAGTAGCCGTCCAACCGGCTGCTTTGTAACTATAGGGAGCATCATACTGAGGTGGATATCCCTGAGCGTTCGTACGGAAAATACCCAATTTATAAATATCAGTATTGATGACTCCGCGTGTGGACACTCTCGTACTCAAAGAAGCTTCCATAACCCCGATAGGCACTTGTCTATCGGTTGGGATAGGTCCTTCTTCCTCCTTCCCGCAAGAGAAAAAGAGGAATAGACTTAATGAAAGCAAACAACATTCTAATACCTGTTTCATAGAATATACCATTTATCGTTTAACACATCTTATCGTTCTGCCATCAGGCCGCGCCCAACTGTTGTCTATACCGGCACTATTATTACCTTGCATAGCATTAAGCCCTTTGGCTGTTTTTCCGGAAGGAGTCCGGGACCAATAAAAAGCCCAAGCTCCGTTTTTCGATATAGTATTGTTTATTGTAGTAGAGGACTGATCCCGGCTTCCCAAAGCAAGCAGGAATACCCCATTGTTCCCTCCGAACCAAAAACCTTTAGGAGAGCCGCTATAGGTAACTCCCGCATTAATCAGATCTTGTAGTTGTCCATCAGAAGGTGTTTCCCAAGTACCGGGAGGGACTACTTGATAACAGGGGTCATTGGCCGTAGAGTAATTCCCACTATTATATTTACCTACACCGATATCAAGAGTATTCCATCCGATGAATCCTCCTTCTGTCGCACCACCATGATAATTTGACTGAGCAGCCTCAAAGTAAAAATTAGATCCGCTTTTATAAAGATTTCCCCTTGCCCATTTATAGCTCCTCACTGAAATATAATTTGGCACAATGCTAACCGTTATCTTATAATTACCGGCTGCACTGAATATACGGTTTGTAGCACTAACCGTAATAGCGTTATTCATTTGTCCGTTACCGATTTTTAAAGTAGTAAACTTAATCGTAAGCGTACGGCTGGTTTGGGGAAGTACCTTATACACATTACTATTCACCGTGGTAGCATTCGGATTAGTCCATGCCACGTTCAATGTCCCGCTTGTCCCCGTTACAGGAAGAGTTGTCTGGCTCGCATTCCAGGTCACAGGGCTGTTGCTAAGTCCCGAGATAGTTGCCGCACACTGCTGAACCGTATTATTATTAAACTCTTTAGCCACTACACACAACTGAAGTTGGGCACACTGCCTTGAAAAACTAATGCCGCTCAACAGGCATTGCCCGCTTGCATCGGCCTTTACATCTACCCCGGTCTTCTGACACAACATGAAATCCTGGTTATGCGTCACTGTCGTCGACCAATTACCGGACAAAGCAGCCGGAGCAGAATTGATTCCGTATGAATAGAAGACAAACGCATACGTCCCGGGCCTTAACACCCACTGTCCGGAAACAGCTGCGGGAGTGGCTGTATTCGCTACAATCGAGGCAATACCGGAAGCATTGGTACTATAAACCGCTGTACCCGCATAATTAGCAGCCGTTATGGAATTGTTTTTATAGGCTACAACCCGAAACTGCATATTGGCCATATTGCCGCGCGTCTGTACCGGATTAACGGGAAGTAAAGATTCAATTGTCGTTTCTACATCATAGCCCGAATCATAAGTACTGTCCAAAGGCTGCACTATCTTTGTCAAAATCTCTCCGGAACGGGTAACCGCACCACCCAGAAACTCATCTACCCCATCCACTTTTACGTTGATAGGCACCATCTCCCCATCTCCTTCTATCGGATCATGATGTCCCGAAGGAAATCTTTCATCTTCCTCCCTGTCACACCCTGTCACTGTAAGCAAAATCAAGAACAAAGAACATGAACAAGCCATTAGGCGAATCATACTTTTAAGTATTCCCGTTTGCGTCCTGTCAATTGTGCATCTCATATTTATAATCAAAATTAGTATTCCCTTGAGTCCCGTAATCATTCACTGTCAAAGCATTCGTAAGTACCATCTGTATATCTGTAATCGTCAGAGATACATTGTAGTACGACCCGGCATCCAACGAACTGCCCAATCCCGCAATATTCAAAAAACGCACTTCGTCGTCCACCGTCACAAGAACTGTTAATGTATTGCCGGCAAGTGGCTGCGGAGGCAACAAGAAGTCATAGCTCGATTGCTCCCCAATCGCTATATTCACATTCGGATTATAAACATAACCTGTTGTCACGGCAGTTCCTTCGGTTGCACCGGCTGCCGTGGTGATATCCAAATGACGTTGCGGATAAAAATCGGTATTATTAGATTTTAAAGTAATATTCTTTATATTACATGCCTTACTCTTATCATAATTCGTTCCACGCAGCAATGTCAGTTTGAGCCGGGCATAAGCGTGTTTCATAGCTGTAAACTCCACTTCCGGAGCATCATTATTGATCATGCTTGCACTCCCCACAGGTAGCCCCTTCCCATAGCACATATCTTTGTCCGCACTGTAAAGTTGCGCATTCAGGACGGCTGTTGTCGTATTGTCTACAAAGGAAACGGATTGATAAGGATAATAAGCATACAAACTCACCTCTCGATGATCCACCTTCACTTCTGTAGAAGCCGTCCATCCGGTTGCTGTATACGTATAAGGCGCATCATACTGAGGAGGGTAACCTTTGTCACCGGTACGAAACAGTCCCAATTGATAAGTGGCGTTAGCAATCAGCCCACGTGTAGTCTCCGCACCGTATTCAGGAACGGCAACAGTCGATATTCCTATAGGAATCTGCCTGTCGGATAATATTTCGGATGAAGTGTCCGTTGTAATCTCTGCCCCGCATGATATACACAATCCGCACATGGCAATAAAAAACATACTATTAATTTTCATGACCAAAAACAGTTTAAAACAGAATTTGTATGTATAGTAGCCTCACCTATCAAGTCTCCCGAAGCAGTGGTTGGCGCAGGCCAGTCAATAGTAGAAACCCCATCCGGAGCAATGACGATTCCATGCGCTCCTTGTACGGTGATCTCAATCAAGTATTTTTTCCCGGCTTCCAATTGAGATAATTTAGAACGCGGAATCCCCAATGTATATACGTCACCGTCTACTGTAAGGTCTACTTTCATACTACAGTCAGCTACTCCCAGAATGGTTCCGATCGATCCTAATGTGCAAGGTACGATAAGAAAGCCCACCTCTACATAATCAGTTTCCAGTTCCGGAATCGTTTCGTCCACTTTCTCAGCGATTCCCGGCTCCGGGGTGGATGCATTGCCGGCATAAGTTCCGTTTGTAATATCCAGTGTTGTATATGTCAATACATTAGACACTTTTACTTTAGACAACTTAGCCTCTTTGGTATACAAATGCCTGTTTATCCGAAAAACGACCCAGCTATAAGCATGATCCATATTTAAGAAAGAAATATCTACAGGAACTTTACTTCCTGCAGGCTGAGCAAAACTGGTCTCATCGGTTACCCCGGTTCCCTTCCCATAGCACAAATCCTTTGCAGCCGAATACAGTCTTGACTTTAGAGGGATGGCTGTCCGATCCGTATAATCCAATCCGTTTTCCTTATCGGCATGATAAGGATAGATTGCCCAAAGGTTTGCATAAACTCCTTCGGCCAGTGACACTGTGTTTTCATCGTCAATCGGCGTCCACTTTCCTGTCACCTTGGTATATTTACAGTTATTCCTGTCCGAATATTTTCGGGTACTACCAGCTCCATTCGTCGCCACATCATCCGTCAAAAAGACACCGATAGAATCCCCCTCTCCTATCGTAGCACGAGTATTGACCTTATGCGGTTCGATTACACTCACGCTATTGATGACACAAGGTACGGTGGCATCATCGGGTATACCATCCATATTGTCATCTTGGTTGCAGGCGACCAAAATCAGTAGCAAACACCAAATCCTGATCAGATCATTTAGATTATTCATTATTCTTTTTTTACGATATTAGACTTCACCATTTTCATAATTTTCATCTTTTGACGCATCTTATCGGGAATCCGTCCCAATACCAATAATAGTTATTCTTAACAGCATAGCTCTGATTAAACTCCAGATAATAGCAACGCTTACCACTGGCGCCCGTACTGCTTCTGTAATACCCCGTTTCAGTCCAATAGTTTACATTATTCTTACCTCTGTTTCCCATTGCGGGCAGAAAAACCTTATTACCGCCAAAATATCCTCCCCTCTTACCATCCAGATATCCAGACCTATATCCACTATTTCCCAAATTTTGTAACTGGTTGGCAGTCGGAGTACACCATGTGTGTTGGGGAGCAACTTTATCGCAAGGATCATTATCGGAAGAAAAGGAGCTTCCTCCATACGTGTTATTAGTGGAAGAGAGAGTATTCCAGCCGAAAAAAGATCCACCTTGTGTACCACTGTGATAACCACTTTGTGAGGACTCAAAATAAAAATTACTCCCACTCTTGTAAACATTCCCTTTTGCCCACGTAGCTCCCCCCACAGTAATACCGTTTCCTGTTATCTTAACAGTTATCTTATAATTACCTCCTGCCGCAAATTGACGCCCGGAGGCATTCACCGTCACACGGTTATTATATTGTATATTACCAATTCGCAAAGTCGTGAGCTTAATGGTTAACGTACGGCTGCTCTGTGGCAGCACCTTATATACATTACTATTAACCGTAGCCGCATTCAAGCTGCTCCAGGAAAAGTTTACAGCTCCTCCTGTGCCACCTGTTGAAAGGGCTGTCTGACCGGCATTCCAGGTTATGCTGTTACTATTCAGGTTGGATACAGTGGCTGCACATTGTTGAACCGTATTATTAGTAAAATCATTGGCCGTGACAGCCAGTTGGAGCAAAGCGCACTGACGCGTAAAGCTGATTCCTCCCAATGTAAACTCTCCTCTATCATCGGGAGCCACTACAACTCCTTCTTTCCGGCAAAGCATAAAATCCTGATTGTGCGAAACGGTTGCAGACCAATTACCGGATAACATAGTCGGTGCGCTATTCAGTCCATAAGAATAGCACACAAAAGTATATGTGCCCGGCCCCAATATCCATTGTCCGGCACTATTGACAGGAGTAGCTGTCTTGGCTACAATAGCTGCGACTCCCGAACCATTTGTCTTATAAACAGCTGTCCCCGCATAATGATCGGCAGACGAAGCATCTGTTCTGTAAGCCACCACACGAAACTGTACATTGCCCAAGTTGGCACGGGTCGACACAATATTCTCTAATGGAATTGATTCCACTGTTGTCTCCACATCATATCCGGTATCATAAGTAGAATCCAAAGGCTGTACCAGGCGGGCAACAGTTTCTCCTGAACGCGTCACTGCCCCTCCGTAAAATTGATCAACCCCGTCCACACTCAACTGTATCGGAATCATCCGGCTTTCATCCACGGAGGGATGTTCCTCCTCCGGAAACGATGGATAAAACGTATCACTGTCCTGAGTGCAACTCACTGCGAAAAGAGAAAATGCTAGGCTTAAACCAATCATTTCCATGTACCGTCTCGTTCCGCCATTTACTTTTAGTTTATCTTTCAGTTGTATCATCTTTATCCTCCGTTTATGTTATAATTCCGTATCTACCTGAGTATTTCCTTGTCCGCCAAAATCATTGACAGTAACAACCGCCGATGACAGGATGATTCCCACATCCGTAAATGTCAGTGATACTCCATAATATTTCCCCGAATCCAAAGAACTGCCTAACGTTGAAATGTCACAACTCCGAGTTACCCCGTCGACAGTGACAAGAATAGTCAGTTTACTACCGTCCAGTGGTTGCGGAGGAAACATATACTCGTATGTCACACTTTTACCGGTGGCAATATTAACGTTAGGATTATGAACATATCCGGCAGCCACAGCGCTTCCTCCGGTAGCTCCGGCAGTGGAAGCGATATCAAGGCTACGTGTCAGATAAAAATTGGCATTATTCGATTTGAAAGTAATATTCTGTATATTACATTTTTTAGTCTTATCAAAATTTTCCCCGCGGGTCAGTGTCAACCTCAACCGGGCATACACATGTTTCATATTCAGAAACTCAACAAACGGATTGTATACACTAACCGGACCTCCACCCGAGGCTTCACCTGCTCCATAGCAAATATCCTCTCCGGCATTGAATAGCTGTGCTTGCAGGGTCAAGGTAGTGCCACCTGCCAGTCCGGCATAATTTCCGGTCGCTGTATGATAAGGATAATAGGCAAAAAAAGAAGCATTCCGATAATCTACCTTGATTACATCATCGGCTCCCCACTCTCCTCCCGAATAAATATGCTTCACATTGTATAAAGGCGCATAAGTATTGGCAGTAGTCCGAAAGACCCCTAAAGCGTATGTATTATCGTTTATTATTCCACGTGTTGAGGGCCTATCGTCAGAAGAAGCGGACACTACAGCCAGTGTCTTTTCTCCGGATACCTTATCTTCTTGTTCACAAGAGACTAATGCAAATAGGATGCAAATAAAAAATAATAGGTTTGTCTTCATACGTTTAATATTAAATTATAGTGCTCCTGATCCATTTTCTGTAGGATCCGACGCCCAATCTTCTGTTCCCACTTTACCACCATCAATAATGATCTCTGTTGTATCTTTAATAGTAGTGGCATCACCACCGTCAAGGCTTGTTGATTGCCACTCTTTCGTGGTAACCTCCACTATATTAATCGGTATTCCCCCTCTGATATCCAATCGGACTACGTGGCGTTTTCCTGCTATCAACTCGCCAAGATCCGTCTGTGGCACAATCACACTGAACTCACGTTCATCGATGGTCAAAGTCAGTTTCAACCCGGACGCGAGAGTCTGAGGAACAAACAGATAATTACAAGTGGTATCTCTCGCCGCTTCTCCTACCCCCAATCCCGTGTCATGCATAGGTCCGGAGGTTGGATATGAATAAGAAGTAACATCCGTTGTGTTTTGCAGGCTCCCGTCTTTTATATCGAATGTCCCCTGGTCAACCATCGGGTCCCCGTTTTCCAATTCTATACGTACATTGGTTATTTTACATTGCAACGGATACCTTCCGTTACGAATCATCTCCAAAGAGAGCTGAGAATAAGGTTTCTCTAATAAAAATTCTATCTCAGGTGACAGATTAGTGACTGTGACAGCCGCATTGTCTTTAGCATACCACCAATCCGCATCCTCCGTGTAAGCTTGGTTTTTTAATGTGGTCTGTGTCTGTATATCTGCAGAAAAAGTAACTTTACCAAACGGATAATACGCACACAGACCGGCTCTTGCCCCGCCCACCCAAACAGAGGTCTCTGACGTCCATTCGTCATCGGGCTGACAAGTGTATTTCACATTACTCTGAGGGGTATAGTTAGCATCCGCTATCAAAAAAACTCCGATACTGCTCCCCTCAGGCAATGGTTGAGCAGTAGCTCTTGTAGTCACATCCGCCTTGAACGAAGTGAATACGCTTAAAGGCACCCTGTCCGTTTTTTCTGTCGGAAATAAAGTCCTTTCCTGCGAACAGGCAACCAATAATAACATCATTGCATATATGGCAGCCACAGAAGTATTTATATTCATATTGAGTTTCATAATCATGCTGTTCATTTTTGTATAATCATTAAGATTGGGGAAGCGGTTCATAATCTACACCTTCATTCAGTATTTTCTCATCCCAGTCAGTAGTGGTTACGGTCACCGATTTAATTGCGATTCCTCTCAATTTCAAAGAGACAACGTATTTTTTACCACTCTCGAAATCAGAGAGATCGTCTATCGGAATGATCACCGTTGCCGGAAATCCACTTACATTCACTATGACGCTAAGCCCTTTAGTGGGTTCAAAAGGGTCAGGCAATAATTTTGTAGGAATCATAAGCAGATCAGCCTGGTATTTTTTATCAGGACTGTCTAAAAGATAAGGAAGGTCTTTTGTAATGTTATATCCACCCCTGAATTGTTTCTCCGTATCATCCGGATGGATGCCAACAGTACCACTCGTAATATCTATCACCGCTTTTCGAAACAATGAGTCGTTTGCCAAAGCCACTGAATTAATACTACACGTAGCCGGATAAGCATCTTCGACCCCTATATTCAATACTAAACGTGAATAAGCATGCTTAAAATGCATTTCTACAAAATATCTCTTAGCATCGACTTCCTGGTTAGCCACATAATACAGTTCTTTTGAAGGATCATAATCTTGCGTATCCATAGGAATGGTAGTACGGACATTATAAAGAGTATCAGCAGTCCCAACTGTCCCTTCCACATAGGGATAATACCCGCACACATCCGCCTTCTCGCTACCTAAATAAATGGTAGTCGCCTCCGACTCGGCTGTCCACTTACTATCGCCGGAATTTAGCGTATATTTTCTGTTATTCACAGGCGTATAGCTCGTTTCGGCTGCCTGCCCGTGGCAAAACAAAGCAATGGAACTTCCGGGCGTAAAAGGTACATCTGCACGAGTCTGTGTATTGCCTTCCACAATGGAAGCAGACACTATTTCCAGCTCAGTACGGGCTGTTTTGTCTTTTTCCCCGTCCGGCAAGCCATCACTATCGCTGCACCCCAGCAATATGCAAACTAAAAAACTTATGTATAGTACTCCTTTCATAGCAGCTCAGTTTTAAATATGATTTTATTCAACAGGATATTTATTCCCGCCATTAACCTCTTCATCTTCCCATTCCAATACTTTGACGGTAGGCACGATTTCTGTTCCTTTGATCTTTAATCCGATAACATACTTTTCTCCCTGCCTGAACTCCCCAAGTTCGGAATACGGGATCTCCACGAGCATCTGTTGACCATCTATCACAAGGCTGACAGACAGCCCGAATTCTCCTCCTTCCGCATCTGTCCGCTCAATTTTAAGCGGAACCGGAATCATCAGTACACGGCATACATAAGATTCGCCAACAGACAATGTATGAGGTGAAGCTGCAGTGACTGTTGTCAAATCATAATTCCCTGTTTCCGAGGAGTGTATACTTCCGTCAACAGCAATGTTAATAGTGCCTTTTTTTATTAGATTGGAATTCTTCAAGGTTATTTTACTAATTTCACAAGGCATAAAGTAGTGATCACGGCTGATCTTCAGCTCCACCAAAGAATAAGCATGCACCATCTCAAAAGTAATCGCAGGAGTAAAACCATTTATCATCGTATTCAATGCATAATAGATATCTTCAGTTTCCACATAGTCCTGTGATTGTAATGGAATGACCGTCTTGTCCGTATACGAATCTTTATAAGGGTAGTAAGCGCAGACATCAGCATCGTTACCCACTAAATAAATTGTATCATTAGCCGTCGGAGGTCCCCAATGACCTTCGCTGTAAACGTATTTACGGTTGTCAATAACTTTATATCCGCTATCCCCTTGTCCGCTTTCAGGTTCTGTACCCGACAGAAAAATCCCTATGGCCCCTTCCGTCAAAGGTACCGGATCGGGAGCTAAACGTGTAACCACCTCCTGCTTAATGACTGCCGAAGATACCTCGAGCGGTACTCGAAGTGCAGATGCTTTCCATCTCCCGTCATCCATCTCACGGTCATCAGAACAGGCATTCAATAAAATACCTCCCACCAGGATCAATAATAAATGTTTCATAATCTTCATATTCTAATTAAAACTGGTATCATAATCACTGCCACTGCCTCCGGTCCCTGTCTGCACCTCTGTCCAATCCCTGTCAATCAGGATTTTGTCACTCATCAAAGTTAACTTTCCACCTTTGACAACCAATGACACAGTACATTTAGTACCTCTTACAAATGTGCTTAGTTTATCGGCCGGAATAGTGACGGAATAATCCATGCCATCCACCGTAAGTGTCAGAACTACGCCTCCGGAAAAAGTTTGTTGGGGCAGCAGCCAGTCAAAACTCGTATCATCTGTGACCCCGATCTCAAATCCGTCTTTTAAACCGGTCGTCACAGTATGAGTATATTGAGGTGTTTGTGTTCCACTTCCTTCGGTTCCGGTACTGATGTCAACCGTATTGGCTGTGATTATATTTCCGGTAGAAGCCTTTATTTTTGCCTGCGTTATCTTACATGTGTTCGGATACGTGGCATCCCGTACCACAGACAATACCAAACGGGCATAAGCACGCTTCAATTCAAAATTTGCAGTAGGAGTCTTTTTCCAGACTTCATCTCCCCCACTGACAGCAAAACGCATATCTTTCTCCACCGCATAAGTCTGCATGGTCAGGCCGGCTTCTGTTTTCAACGAACTATTTTTAAACTCCACAGAGTTATAGGGAGCATAAGCACACAGCCTGGCATAGGTACCGCCCACATAGATCACCGTGGAAACCGGATGCCAATTTCCCCCCGGCACACGGTCATAACGAATATTATCCAATGCCGTATAATCCGCTTCGGCTAAACGGAAAATTCCTAATGTCCCTTCGGTCATCTCTACAGCAGCGGGTGCACGGGTGTCAACCTCCGCGCCGGTTACAGCCCGTACTTCAAGAGGTGCCTCTCCATTCCCGCCTTCAATGGAGTCTGCAACCTCCGCTTGCGAACAGGAGCTCCAGGCTACCATTAAAAGGCACATCAGCCACAGACATCCTGCCAAACGAAAACCCGGATTATGCGTATAAATTCGTTTCATGATTCTTCCATTTTATGGTTCGGGATTATATTCACCATCCACCGGTTGATTATCCCACGGAGTATCTTTCACACTGATTTCAAGTGCAGTTCCTTTTAACTTCAAGCTGATCTGATGAATAACACCCGCAGTCAATGCCCCTAATTTATCATGCGCAATCGGAACTGTCATCAGCTTACCGTCCACCGTCAATTCAAGTGTTACCCCCGTACCTCCGGCATTCGCCAATGTGCAGGGAATCATCAATACATTACTTTTTACAGTCCCCGATTCAGGAACCGCAATACCATCTTCGTGTTTTGCCACATTTGTCCAGTAACTGACCTTCTCCACTGTTACCGGTGTATAGCCTCCCGTTGCCAGATTCAACGTAGCAGTCTTAATAATATTTGCATTCTTTACAGTAATCTCAGTCACCTTGCATGTATTAGGATAATCCTCTCTGCTAAAGACAAATTCGATCTGCGAATAAGCATGCCCCATAGTAAATTCAACGCTCTTACGGGCAGAAGTACCGTTCACTGTTTGATTGGTTGCATATACCAAATCGATTTCAGCATCGTAAATCTGAGAGACCAGGGGAACAGCCTCTTTAGCGGATAAATCTAATTTCGTTGTTTTCTTATAAGCACATACATCGGCATCCTCCCCACCCAGGTAAATCGTTTCCGTTTTGGGTTTCCAGCCTACATTATAATCATACTGTATATTGTCTTTTTTGTCATAACCGGTTCCGGACCGGCCTTCCAAAAAAACTCCTATCGAACCTGATGTAAGCAATTCCGGCGTAACAGCACGCGTCTGCACATCCCCCGTTACAAACGCAGAAGTAATCTCCAGAGGAACTTTCGGTTCTTCTGCCGGAAAATCATCATTACCACAACCCACCAGCAAAGTCAGCGATAAAGCAGCTATTATAAATGGTTTCATATCAGACTTGGTTTTCATTACTATCCTTTTGTTACAATCAGTTATTAATCTAAAGTCGCATCGTTGTCACCTCCGGGTACAACAGAAGTATCCCACGGATATACTTTTACTCCCGAGACATCTACTCCCGTACCTTTGATCTCCAGAGAAATGGTAGATAAATATCCGGCTTTCAGAGCCTTCAAAACTTTATAGGGAATCGTCACGGAATATTCACTACCGTCAATGGTCAATATCAGCCGGGTATCATCCTCAAAATCTTGTGGAGGAAACAATTTGCTGATACTCTCATCCGTACTTCCTTGGGCGATACCCGTTGTCCCCACAGCAAGCGCAGATGTATCCAGACTCCAACCGGAAGCGGTACTCCCTCCCAACTGCCCCGCATCCGCAGCGGATTTACTGATATCCATGCTACGTTCCACATAAAATGTTTTTCCACTCGTTACAGGTTGCATCACTATTCTGGTCAACTTGCACTTCTTCAATGGATAAGTGGAATGGCAAGCAATACTGAACTTCAAACCGGCATAAGCATGCTTTAGCAAGAAGGAGGCAACCGGCGTACGGTTATTGACTGCCGTAAGAGGAGCATCAGCATAACAAAAATCATTATCCGCTGTATGATCTTTCACTGTCAGAGCAGTCACCGTACTATTAGCGCCGAAAGTGACCTTACCATAGGGATAATAGGCATGCAAAGAAGCATCCGTGCTCCCGACATATATCTTGCTTGCCAGGCTCCATGCAGTTCCGTCGTGAATGCACTCCACATTGTATTGTTGCGGAAACGTAGCGCTATAAGGTGCCGTACGGAATATTCCGATAGCGGCATTCGACAAAGTGACAGCACGTGTACCAATGCCGTTGTCCGTAACGGTTTCTACCCTGACGGGAACATACTCATCTTCCCCGCCGGTATCCACCGGATCCATCCCTCCGTTGCCACAGGCTGTCAGCAATATTCCCATCCCGATATTTGTCAGCATCTGTTTCATCTTTATCTGCTTTCTTAAAAACATAATTATTCCTTTCTGTCTTTTTATTGCGGCACAAACGGATCACCGGAGGGGTCTTTGACCACCTCCCCTATCCATTCTTCCACCTCCACAGTCCCTATCTCTACTTCAGTAGGACGAATAATGGCATTTATCTCATATTTTGTCCCTTCCCCAAATTTTCCACTCGTACCGCAAAGGTCCGAAGCGCTGATTTTACCTTTCATCTCCTTTCCGTCTACCATCAATGTAAAAGAAAGCTCTCCGGTAAAGTCAGAAGGTACCACCATATAATCCAGAACGGCAGGAGCCGCGGTGGTCCCGATACTGATCGGAACGTTATAATTGAACGTCACTTCCCGCGCCTCTCCTTCAACAGTTCCGGTAAACAGATCCAGAATTCCGGCAATCCGTAAGGTTGCCTTGAAGGTAAATGAGCTAATCTTCCCTTCCCCGGTATACTCTCCTTTGGCAGAAGTCGGAGTCCCATCTGCTATCCCCCTGATAAAATTGAATCTCAGCAGCGCATAGGCCCTGCGTAAATTCAGTGTAATGGGCCCGGTTGAATTTGAGGCCTTAAAAGGACAATAATAAATCTCTTTCGAAGCCACATAGAGCTCACTGCTCAGCCCTACGCTACTCGCCCCATCTTCTCTATAAGGATAATAAGCCGTCAGTTCCGCCGGTTCATCGATCAACACCACCTCTTCCCCGTCTGTCTCCCAAAGTGGAGTTCCATACGTATACTTTCTGTTATGAACGGGCTCATAACCCTTTCCGGTATCTTCTTTTCGAAATATACCGATAGCATCAGTCGCAGCAGTCAGTTCGGCAGTCACCGAACGCGTAAGTACCTCTAACCGCCCCGTTGAAACACCGCCTATACCTAAAGAAGCGCGCTCCCCTTCTCCTGTTTTTCCGTTATCCGGAACAACGCAATCATATTGCGAACAGGAGAAGAGCGCCATACACAGAAGAATGCAGGATTTCTGAAAACAATCTATTTTACACTTCTTTATTTTCATCGTTCTGATTATTTTTTATGAAACCATTCAATTCACTTCTACATCCGGTGGAGTCACTATCCCGTCAGGAACTTTCCAATCCGTAGGAACAGTAACAGTTTGTATGCCTCCAAAGCTGCCGGCTCCGTAAGCATCATCGGGAGTATCAGCCCCCTGGCTCAAAATATCCTTAATAATTACTGTATAAACATTGTTACGCCGCAAATACTGGACATCATCTGTATCGATATTAATATTCACCCGATACCATCCACTGCAAGAAGAAGAAGATTTTTCACATTCCAAGAGCAAACATACTGCCTGTGTCTGTTTCAGATAAGGAGTATGCAGGGTGCGCAATACTTCGGTAGCATACAAACCGCCTATGATGCTGAATTGCTCCTGTGCACTTTTCGTATTCGCGTATGTCAACGGAGTAAAAGCCGCATCCTGCGGATCATTAAACATAGGTATGTCCGGTGAAACGTTACGAAGTACAGCCGATTTCAGGAGAACCGTCCCCTTTTTATCCTCAACCACCCGTACATCTATGCGTACAGCGGCACGCAGCAATTGAACGCTCATATCTTTTCCCGCTTCTTTGAATGCGATTCCACTCATGGGCAAACAGTCGTCCGTAACCTTATAGGTCCTGTCCGTTGGTGAATACAACGGCATCTCTCCCCGGAGTCGTACCCGTACCGCATTTTCTGTCTGTCCGGCACAATAGGCATCCCAATCCATTCCGGAAAAATAGACCGAAGCATTGGCAAGTACCAATACATCGTAATCCGTGTGATTGTCAATGCTTCCGCTTCCCGGTATAGTCACCGATATTTTTCCTGTTTTAGCCAGGTGATTGCCATCTACGGTTCCGTCTAACGAGCCGGCATACAAACCGTTACCATGCTCGTCATAAATGAAGAATAAAAGTTTCACATTCTTTATCGCACTTTCTTCCGGACGGGCCACAGATATTTTCCCTCCCGTATCGGACGCTCTGGTATCCGGTATTTCAGCATCGGGAATGGTATAGTTCAGCGTACAAATGACAGGATCAGGAATTTGTATATCATGTCCCTCTTCACCTGAACAGGCTATGATCCCTATCAAGCAAAATACGCTTAAAAGCATACATCCTTGCCGCATATTTTTTTTCAATCGTTTCATGAGTCAACTAATCTATGTTTATTTTTACAGTTCATCTTCCTGAGTCCCGCCGTTTCCCCAATCATCGGGTGAACGATCCACTTGAGTCAGTTTAAAATGCACCGTCAAATTCTTTACTTTTATATAGAAATCGTCATCATAAGCCTGCCCGGCAGGAAGATCTCCGTAAGTTTTTTTAGCCTTTACGGTAAGAGTATTCCCAGTAACGGTTATTTCATAACGGTCATTGGAGATCATAGCCGATGCAGCACCTTCAGCCACCGTTACAGGCACAACCGAAGCATTACCGTTAACCGTACTCGACGTGTTAAAACTCAATTGCCAGAAAGGACCGAATGTGACATCACTGTCTATGGAAACCGACTTTTGTGAATCTGCATAGCCGGACAAAACAATCTTCTTTGTAGCCGAAGAGAACCAGTTCTCACGGTCAAAATCAATTTCGGTATTTACATCGATCCAGTCAATCACTTTTACATAGATATTCATCGGAACCCCTACAGCCGCATCGTCAGGATTGTCATAGCCCGATCCCGAGACATTCATGATTTGAAAGGTATACTTATGATTACGTAATATTTCAACCAATTTTTTCGGGTCGTCCGGATCTGTCAGGTCAATCCGGTAATAACTGACCTCCGTATCCTCTCCATACACTCCGCCTACCACCAGACGGGTAGTAGCCACTTGGGTATTGCCGGCAACAGATCCGGGCTGATCAAAACCGTTATCCGAATAATAAGTGTTTTCGTATAGATAGAGCGGTCCCGCAAGTGCCACGGGAGTCTCACTTTTCAGGAAAAGCTTATCCCCTATCGGACGGACACCCAATTTATCGGGTAAAGTTGTTTTAACGACGTTACGGGTCTTTTTCTCCTCTTCCGAACCGGCGACTGCCGTTTCATAAACCTCCTTCAACGGTGCCAGCCTACCGCTATCTGCCGGGAAATAAGCATAAAACTCACGCAACTTAAAAATCACTTTACCCTCGCTATCCAACAACTCACCCGGATTTCCCGTATGCGCTTCATCCACTTTCGCCTGGACAGCAGCTACGGAACGCAGCACCGGTACGCTAAGCGTTTTACCCACCGATTCTTTCGCTACAGTGACACCTGACAAAAAGCCGTGCATCGGCAAACAGTCAGTTCCTGTCGAATTATTTTCTACCTTGGATATCATCTTTTCCAGTAAAGCGTCCATCTTCATGCCCAGTCCTTTATAGGCACCGCTACGCACCAACTCTTCATGGCAATTCGTAAATACATGTACCTCCAATCCTTCCCCCACAGGCATAGTCACCTGAAACGTATTCTTACCGGTAACCGGTGTTCCTTCGGATACCGATTTCAGAAACAATCCGCTCTGGGAGGCTGTTCCCGGAGCAAATACCAATACGTCAATGCCATTAATCACCGTCTCTTTACTATCTGTCTCATCAGCTCCGGAAGCATAAGTGCGGGGAACATTCACACGGAGGTACATATCCTTATCCGGGTTCTGAGGGATACTTTCGGAAGTATCATCCGAACACGAAACCAAAGCCACGGTCAGAAACACCATCAATCGACATATCAGAATTCTTTTCATGCTATACTCTCCTTTTATCAACTTGCCTACATATTACTTTCTATTGTCGCCACTTTCCAGCCATTGACACGAACTTGCATAACGGGCTTCACATAATGTCCGTCAATCACCAGATCAATGAAGTTGCCCGGAACAGAAGTCAACTCAATAGGTGCGCAATCGAATGAAGCGACCTGTTCATCACGAATAAACACATTCACTTTCAGATACTTTCCTTCTGAAGAAAAAGAACCGAACCAGGGTGTGAGCACATTTCCGGTACTTTCTTCGTAATAGCACTGGGGCTCAAGTACTACCTCATCCGCATTTGCTTTATTATTATAATCGACACCGCTACGCGTACCGTAAAGGTGGAATTTAAAATCTTCGGGTGAAGGAATAATGCTGCTTGCAGCACGCGTCGTTCCTCCTTCTTCAACGACCTGATCCTCTACTGTCTGAGGAATCATCGTTATACGTGTACGGCACACAGCACGTACAAACGGAATGGTTACAATATTGCGATTTTCGCGCAAACCGGCATCTATGGCAATGCGTCCGTACAACAGGTCGTCAACAGGTCGGCAGATTCCGCTGCCATCGGTAATTTCTTTTAATTTCACATACCCCTCTCCTATGGGAGTATCAGGAGTATCCACATAATCAATCGCCTCATCCTGTGTCCAAGCTATCAATTCCAGGCTATCCGTATCATCAAAGTTTTTCAGGAAGCGATAAGGTTCGGTCAGTCCTATTTCATCCACGGCTATTTCCAACTCCCGATATTTATGCTTCTGTTTATAAAAATGAAGTTGCGTAGGAGTAGAAACCGTCTCAAAAAAGCGGTTGGCTCCACCATAAATATAGCTGAAATAGATGTGCATATATCCGGCACAAGCATCCATATCATCTTTAATACATGAATTCAGCAGTAGGGTAACCCCCAAAAGTATCGGTAGCAATTTCTTCATTTTAGTTTCGTATTCTTCTCTTTCCGACAAGAAAAAGATATCAACCGGAGCGGACTTTCCATCCGCCCCGGATTATATAAAAAAGAGGTTCTGATTACATATTTATATTGTTAACAACATATTTCCATGGCTTAACAACTACCTGTACAAGCATGTCGATATTATCCGAATTGATAGCATCTTCAATGCTCTTGGCACCCAGTGTAGTGATGGTACCTGTTATATGATAGAATGTGTTGCGTTCGGTAATCTTCATTGAAGTTGTTTCGTCATCGCTATAGTTGGCAACATCAGCACGATAGTAACGTTTATCTTTAGGTTGAATTGTAATAGCGGCTCTTTGCTTAGCTATCTCTGTTTCACCTCTCAACGCAAGTTTATATGTCACATCCGCATCCAGAAATGCAACCAATGCATCTACATTTTTCTCAGTATTCCAAAAATCAGCAGCCAATTTATCATACTTGGTAGTTCCGTCAGTAGAAGTAGCAGTTTTGAAAGCATCATTCTGCAAAGCCTTATCCAACATTTCCTCCGTAATAGTCGGTTCAAGCAGAGTATTAGCACCGATATAAGTAGCCTGAGTAACTACCACAGTAGCACAACCGGCATTGTCGGCATAGTTAGGAGTTACATAAAAATAAGGAGAATATAACTTGTCACTCTTAACGTATACCATCGAAGCAGCTGCAGGAGTAGCTCCATCAGCCAATGCTTTTTCACCTACAACCCATGTCAGACGATATTCTTTCGCGTCTGCATTGTATTCTCCCTTATTCAATGCAGAAGTCGTTCCAGCAACTTCTGCAGTACCGGGTGCAGATTCTTTCTCACCTGCAAATGCTTTCAACCAACCTTCCACATCCCAGTCTTTAGCAGTTGCATCTGCACTCTGCGGGAAATACCAGTCACGAGCCTGTGCCGTAAACGGAGAAACACGTCTCGGAATACGCACTACGACAATACCATCAGGGTCTTTAGTACCTGTCGGATTTTCCCATTCTGCATCTTTGATTGCCATCTTACCATAAGCCTCGTATACGGGGTTGGTAGTAACAGAGGCATTAAAGAATACTTTGGCTAATTCACGGTTCAGAGGAATCGAAACTTTCACGGTAGATCCGTTCGGGATATTCGGGTTGGTAGGAATAGCCGATACACCTGCCATGATATACTTCTTACCCTGCGTCCCGTCTTTAGTAACGGTCAGCTCATTCAGATAACTTTTAGAGAGATTAGAGATATACGCACGGATAGCGGCTTCCGACTTGTCACCCTGATGCGCCAATGTCTGAGCGGTAGCAAGGGTCATCTGAGGATCATTCACAACCACATAAACACTATCTCCCTGGCGTACACCGTTGAACGTACACATATTTTTCTTCGTCCCGGGAGTTGCCACATCGTCCTCACCGATTGCAGCTGCAACATCCTTATCCTCTGTATTAGCATCACCAGCTACACGCTTTACAGTCCAGTCACCCACTTTTGCACCTTCATGTTGGGGATCATTCTCTTTAGCAAAGAGATAGGCTACATATACATTATTTTCAGTGCCCACTCCTTCTATCTCACCTTTGTCTGCACGGGTAGCAGGAGCTGAAGAACTGGTAAAAGCAATGCTGATAGCATCAATCAATTCACCTTTCTGACCACCTTTATCAATACCCGGTTCGTCATCATTACTACATGCAGCCATCGCAAGGGCTGCCAATGTAAACGTAAACAATTTGTTTAATTTCATGTTACTAAAAAATTTAATTATAGATATAAGTTCGAATAGTTTATACTTTTATCCGCTTTGGATATTCCTTTTTTCTCTTTCGAACTGTGAAAGGAAAAAAGCAGAGAGAAAAATGCGGATACTCCCTGTTCCATCGATCTGTCAACCGTCACTGTCTGTTTCGTTAATCAAATATTCCTTTCCATCAGTTTTTTTAATTTTATTATTACCATTCACTAATTAATTTGAACTATGTATACTATTGCATTAACTTCAGTTTCTTTCTTTCGGTCAATAATGTGGGAACAGTAGCATCGGGTATATACAACGTCATGCCACAATGTTCGTCAATGGTAAATCCCCCTACACTCTCCGGCATAAAGTTCTCCGTGGCCGCTTTATAAATGATAACTTGCTCCAGAGCCTCGTCAAAAGCAGCAGATTCTTCAACACTTCCAATCCGTTTTATATAGGCCGAAGCATCATAAAAGAGGTGCCGCCCGTCCGATAAGCGGTCAAAAGCCTGCAATCCGCTACGATCTATCCATTCCCAACGCTCCACACGACTCTCGGCCGCCCGAAGTTGAACTTTCAACATTTCCAGGCCGGACGTCTGAATCACACTGATGGTAGCCGAACGATTGTCGCCTTCCATACTGTTGTAATAATCGTAATAGGCAGCAGCCACTGCCGGAAGATCCGCTTCTTTTTTATAAAGCAACGGAAACATTTGTTGATAGACAGGAGTAAAACCCGGTGAAAGCATTTCGGCTGATGAACCCACAATATATTGCGTTTTATCTTTCAGTTCGTATGCCACCTCGAGCCCGGCCATAAAACACCCTTCAAAAAGGATAAAATTAAATTGCCCGTCCGGAATGGCTGAAGCAAAATCCTGTAAACTCATCTCGTAATGATTGTCCTTGATAACCGAGCGGGTAATACCGGCCGGAACCACTGCCGTCCCCGACGGTAACCATCCGCTGGTATGGGAGAATACGATCAATCCCGGATCAACGGAAGGATACCGGGCCATAGCCTCATTGACAACCCGTGCGAACACGGAGGCACCGGCTGAATTCTCCTGTTTATACTTAGCCAATATTTTTGTTACCTTTTCTCCCTGTTCATCCAAACAAACCTCTAACAAGCGGGTACTATCCGCTCCTTTTTTATCCTGATAAATCAATAGATGCCCCGGAAACCTGTCCCACGCCTCTGTTAACGCTGACAATTTTTCGTCGGTCTCGTCGGCTAAATCATTATCCCCTCCCATATAGACCAAAAGGGTACGATCAGACAGACGTTGCTCCAACAGGCCGTCCGCTTCCTCACCGACTACACAACCGGCAAGCAACAAGCAGAGCATATATCCTATGTAATACATTCTTTTCATATTCTTATTTTACGTATCTAATACGGCATGACACCCGACGGAGTTTCGGAAAATACTCCCGAAGCAGAATTTCGAATGTTTTCCCCTTATTCAGTGCCTTCAGCCTACTCTTCCGTTGATTGCTATCACTCACAGTACGCAGGATTGAAAGAATTTCATTACGTTCCGGAAGGTCAGAAACCTCTATATCTTTCTCAAACTGTTTCCAATCCTCACCGACCCACTCGACTGCCACCTCCATACGTTCGCCATATTTATTTTCCAGGAACGCTTGAAGGGCCTTGGCACGTTTTTCAGCCAGACGTTCATTATTAGAAGTATATCCTTCGGGAGAAGAGTAACCGGTAACGGTAACTCCCGATATGGAATTCCGGTTATCCTGTTCAATAGAATCCACTTGGTTAACGAAATGCATCCATGAAGCACGGTTCAACTCATGATCGGGAAGAATACGCATTTCATTCGTAGGAAAATAAATATCAGCTTCATAACCGGCCTGAATACGGGTCACCTTCTTACGAAGGGGAATATCCGAAGCTACGGTCGACTGTCCGGATGCAACAGAAGCCAGGCGGATGGTGTCATGTATCACAATCGTATCCACCCGTTCCACAACCAACGGCGGTATATGCTCCGTATGCATGGCAAAAGGTACCAGACGGGCATCACAATTACAATTCGTGTCGCGCATCCATACTTTAACATCGTCCATCCATGCCGCATAAGGCACCTCAGTCCGATAATGGATGCGAGGCAAAGCATGGTCTCCCTCACGCAGCACGGTGTAGGGAGTAATCTTCTCCAATCCCGAAGTTGTACCCAAAGCCCGACGCCGGCGATACATCAGATCGCTTTGGGGGCCGTTGAGCACAATGGGAGGAAGAGACAACGAATCACCGGTATTCTCCGAAGCAAGTAGCGGAAACAGATAGACCGTACAGTCCGGCGCCAGGTGCACCCCTGTCAGGTCGACAGCCAGATCGACCAGCAGAACGGAGTCAAGACGCTCCAAGCGATACACCTCAGTACGGACAGGCTGTGTAGGCCTATCTGCTGCTAACACTGTTAGAGAGATGAAAAATGAGATATTTATGAAAATTACCTGTTTGATATTCATAGCCTGTCCTCCCCTACTTTAACAGATAAATAATGGATACACCTACCTTGGTAGGCCCCAGATAATTGGTCCGGTAGTGATCGACACGTTCCCCACAAGTGGGACAATAGAATTTATCGTAATCAACATAGAGATATCCTAATCCGATATCGACGCCAATGTTGACCCGGTTGCTGATGATCCACTGGTAACCGTAGGTGAGTCCGCCACCATACAATTGCCCCTCGAGACGATAGTCTTTGAGGATACCCAAAGGGAGATTACCAAAATTAAAGATACCGCCCGTGGCATGCACACCCAGATAATGCCCCTTGAACACATCACTCAACCAATAACGATACTCTAACTGCCCGGCAAGATGTTTCATTTTCCGGTTTTTAGCGTAAGTAAACGGATTATATTGAACAAGTCCTGCTATGCTCATCTTTGAATGGAAGGCATATTCCACACCTATATTCGGAGTAGCTGTCGCCCAATAAAGACCATTGGCAGTCAATCCCCATTGCTGGGCGTCGGCCAAAGCAGGAAATGCTCCAAGGAAAGTAACGGTTAAGACCCATATGCATAGTATTTTTTTCATATTTGCCGTTTGTTTGATAATTATGCGGCTCTTTCTTATAATGAAAGGGAGAATGACTTCATAAATATTATAAGCATTTATAATACAGCAAGTTACTTCATATCCCATCTGAAAATGTTTCTGAGTTTTTTTATTTTCAGAAACAAAGAAAAAGTGTATGAATGTAACACATTGATTAATAATACATTACTTAATATTGACTCAGAAACGCTTTCAGAAACATAAAAGAAAAAGGTTGTTAAAGAGCATCACAAAACGAAATATACGATCTGTTATCAATTGATTATTAACAGATTATCATTATTGTGAATAGGTGACGGCATGTGTTTGCAGCAGTGGAGGCAGACAGATGAAAAACCGTTGAAAAAGAAACAGTAGACATACATCGTATGCTTTCTTGAAGAGGTCGGGAGACAGAAAGAAGGTGTACCGGGGAGTTTTTTATCTAAGTGAAAGAAGAAAAATAAATATTTTACATTAGAAATAAAAAAAATTAAAATAATACTTGTTTAATTAATAATTTAATGCGTATCTTTGCGACATGTATCTGAGATAAGAAGAATCTCTTGAGTAGCTCTTTCATTATAAGAAAGAGTTTTTTTATCCTTCTTTTCCACCTCTTTACCGCAGACTATTAATCACCAACCGATTGGCCCGGTCAAGCCGCTTAGTGTCTATGCGATCCAGATAAATGCGGGTAGTCTTCTCCGATGTGTGCCCCATACAATCGCTGATCACCGAGACGGGCACATCATTTTCGTGAGCGAGTGTCGCCCATGAGTGGCGCGCCACATAAAATGTGAGTGGCATATCCAACTGTAACCGGTCGCCCAATTCACGAATCAGTTTATTAAGCCTCCGCTGCCTGCGCCGATAATCCTGATAACGGTCACCGTTTCGAAGCATTGGAAGCAGATAGTCCGACAAAGGGCTGGTATATCTGTCGATTAACACACGCAAATCTTTTTCAATGCGTATCTGTAACTCCTGCCCTGTCTTCTGCCGTTTGTACCGAAGATAATTTCCCTGCAGGTTCTCCTTATTTAAATAGCACATATCTACAAAGGACATTCCGCGCGTATAGAAGCTAAACAGGAACAGGTCACGGGCAAGCTGCATATCAGCATGACAAGCAGTAAGGTCGACACATTCGATCTGCGCAATCTTCTCCCGGGAGATGGCGCGTTTGGATGTCACCTCCTCTTTGAGGTTCAGCCGTCGGAAAGGCTTTTGATCGGAAAAAACCACATGATCGGCGCAGGCACGATTGTAGATGGCACGCCACTGACGGAGATAGAACGAAACCGTATTGGGCCGGTTGCCCCGCTCACGGAGAAAGGTGACAAAGCGGTCCAGCACTTCGGGAGTCAACTCCTCAAACGAAAAAGGACTGCCATCCAAAAACATCTCAAACGCACGGCGGGCGCTACGATAATTGGCAGCCGTACCCTGACGTCCCTTATTCTCCAGCCCGGCAATCACCGAGTCGGCATATACCAACACCTGGCTCAGATCATTGTGGTAGTTATAAACGTTCACAATGTCGTCCACCGTATAAGCACTCCCCTTATCCGCTTCGAGCGATCCGCAAATAGCCTCCAACTCCTTCTTTATATATATAAGGTATTCATTGGCTTCGCGGACAATGAGCAGACGACGGCGATTGCCTCCGACGTTCTCCACCATTTCTAAACGGGTGTTAAACTCTGCCTCCCGGAAACGGTAAGGCGTATAAATCTCTCTCTTCTTTCGATGGCGAATAATTTGTATCACAAGCGGATAACTGCCATCACGCCCCTCGCGCGAGCGATTGAGCCGTGGTGTAATTGATGTCATCTTCTTCTTTACTTTTAACTGGTTTACAAAAGTAAAACAACACCTGCTATCAATATGTTGGCAGCTTCCCAATTTCACTATCTTAAATAATCTTATACATTTTGTTTGCATCTCCCTCCATAAAGGGTAGGACAAATGTAGCCTCCGCCCTGAAGATAACCTAAAAATCAGCGTTGCATTTTTGCAGCACCTCCCCTTTTCGGGGTGCTGCAAATGTGCAATACCGGTTTTTCACCGATGGAATGGACGATTCCTGAAGTATCACCTCTCTTTCTTTTTCTCCCGCCAAAGGTAAAAAACACCTTATCCGGCTTCCCCAAGAGGGCATGGAAACCACGGAATATCGCATAACCGGGTCTCTGAACAGCCCGGGAAACATGAAAAACGACATCTCACGCCCCATGTGACAGATAAGAAAAGTATATACATTATAGAAAGACATGAAACGAATGCGGACTTGTGCTTGCTTAGGAATATAAGAATACATCCCTGCTGCATCTTTAATCAAAAGAGATTGACTTATACTTTCGATAAACGGTCGGAGCAAGAATCTGACAATTGTCAAATTGTATATCTTACCTGCGATAGAATTTGTTTTTCCTGCCCGGCTGACTGGGAAGCCGGAAAAAAGCCCGTAAATCAGCATTAGAAGAATACAGAAAGAAACAAAAACAAAGTACATATTACAATAAAGACAGCAAAAAGCACATAACACAGAGACAACATTAAAGAGATCGACACAAAAGAGAAACATTTTCACAGATTTGCGCCAATCAAAATTGAGAAGTAACCAGAGAAAATCCGGTACTTTCAGCCGCTTTTCAAGGAGAAAAAAGACTACTGTCGATCATCTGCCGACTTGCCGCCGACAAGAAGTTAACTTTGTATAAACAAAGAATTAACTTTCTGCCGGCAAAGAACGAACTCTTTGCAACTACGTTATTCACTTCCTATGGGCAGAAAAGTGAATAACATATTATTCAGACTCTCAAAAACATTTTCCTTTTGCATATATATACAATAAGCAACTTCTATCACAAAAGAAAAAAATAGGGTATGCGTCACAAAAAAGAAAGATTTTTGAGCAAATAGAAAGCAATATTAAGTAAAGACTATACATCCTGATCAGACACACTTATCATCAATAATAAGGTATATTGCTATTTAATCTTAATATCTATAGTTGCAGTACTACTTTGATATATGAAAACATAGAGATTTGCAGATTTTCATGAATAGTAGAAACCGCATTCATAGTTTATTTTTATCTTTGCAGAGGATAAGAAAATTACTTGTATCTATCTGAATGATAGATTGTAATTGAGAAGTAATAAGTTGTTGGTAACGATTTGGCAAAAGTAAAGCTGCATTGATAATCTGTGCTTTGCGTACCTTAAAACAACTTCGTTACAAAGTTAGAAAAGTTTTTGGAATAATAAAACCTCGCTTTGGTTTATATAGTCGAAGCGAGGTTTTATTTCAATGTAGATAGCTATATATCATAATCATTTCATTTAGCAAGTAAACCAAGAAATAACTGTCCACGTTCTGTTAGTCGAAACTTCTGAGCAGGATGGTTAGGTTTCTCAGGGATAGTTCTTTCAATCAGGTTGTTGGCAATCAGTTTTTGAATAACTTTATTTAATTGTCCCGATACTTTCTTTTGTCCCAATGCAAGGGATATATCTTGCCTTGATAAAGCATTACTTACTATACAACGCAATACCTCCGAATACAATGTCGCCTTTTGCAACTCTTGCTGCAACTCTTGCTGCAACTCTTGCTGCAACTCTTGCTGCAACTCTTGCTGTATATCCTTTATCCGCTCTGCGTTCAGCACATAATCCAGCCTCACAAACTGTACCTGAAACGACAAGCCCACCTCTCTCCAACGAAGTTCGATGTTTGGATACTCTTTCATTTCATCGGCAATCAACTTCAAGCCGTTGCCCCATTGGTCGATGATACCAAGACGTTTGAAAACAGGGGCTATTACTTTGTTGCGTGCATCACTCTGACGGCTTTCCATTGCAGCATAGTCGATTGATGGTGGTAGAAGTCCCGGACTGGTTATCTCTACCATATCATCATAGATCGCAATCTTAACGTCTTTTCCTGTGAGAGAATAATCCCGATGAACCACCGCATTACGAATCGCCTCACGAATTGCCTTAACAGGATACTCCCAACGAGATACTGTGTACACTCCCTCAACCGAAGCACCTTTATTGATATGGCGTAACACAAAGTTGTATGCTTCCTCTGCTTGTGTGGCAATATTGGTCGTAATACTCTTTTGGTCTATGAAATCATCGATACTAACACCTTTAAAACGAGCACACTCCACCTTTGCATAGTGAAACAACGAGTTACGCAACGGGTCGTCCGAGAATAGAATCAACGCATTGGTCGGATATTCTGCTCCTTGCATATCTTTAACCAAGTCTAATTTCCTTAATGCTTGGTCGGATAATTCTTCCCCCGTTTTCTCCTTGAATATAGCCTTAAAACCATCTATGTTCAAATCATTTACAGGCTTATCTGGTATAACTTCGCTATCAAAAGAGATGTTTCGTCTCCGACGTTCCAATTCCGAGATGATAGCTTCATCCGCAAGTCGATTGGCCGAGCCTACACGAATAAATGTCCCTTGTAACTTACCTTTCTCTTTGAGATAATAAGGTGGCGTGCTACCTCTGAAAACAGTCACCTGAATCAAGTGTTTGTTTTCTTCGCTTATAAATTTTATTTCCGGCAATATCGCAGGATAGCAACGGTCAAAAATAATATTACTTATTTTCTCCTCGATAGTCACCAATTTGTCCTCATCCAATCCTACCACTTCACGAGGATCATCTGCCACACCAATATACAGGTCGCCACCTGCATCATTGGCAAATGCCACAACCGTCTTAGCCAAATCGGAATGCTCCGGCAACTCTGCCTTAAATTCCAATCTACGCCCTTCGGATTGGTTTAGTATCTCTTTTATGTTCATACTTCTACTGTTCTGCTTTGTAATAAACTTGTGGCAAGTTATAGAAAATCTTTTAGATGACAAAGATCGCAAGCGAAAACATTCTTTTCGTTCTATTTTTAATGTTATTTTTTATTTAGTAAAAACCGGATGTCAATGGCGCATGCTTCCTTGCGACTTTGCTCTCTGGAATACAGTTTAGTATTATTATCGTAAATGGAGAAATGATACATGACCGGCACAAGCCCATTCTTTTTGGGAGCATTGCGCTTTAGATAAAATAAGACTTTAAATGTTGATCTCATACTCTACATTTTTTAAGTGACAAAATTATTACCTGTAGAGTTGTTTCTTGATATGCAAAACACTGCCAATCAGTGCAAAGAAATCTGATTTTCTTCTTTTTTCATGCTATCAAAAATCATCTACCAGCCAAAAGAAAGTAACGAGATAGTAATGTAGCTCTGTCCTCACTTGGCTTTTTGTTGGTTTCAGATGGCTTGCTGCTTTTTCCTTTTTATTATCTAAACCGCTATTCATCAGTCTTATTACTGCGTTCTGCCCTAAGTCTCAATTTTATTTCTTATCTTTGCATAAAGATACGAAGCATTTATATCGAAATTCTAAAATAAATTTCGATTTGATTGATAGAAAATAAGTGAACAGGACGAATCATTGTTTGCGGATGCTTTTAGAATTTTTGCTGAATTGTCGTGGGCTGATATTTATAATTCTGAAGGATTAGACTATAAGGAATATACTAATAAACAGAAAGATTCATTCGCCATCTTTCGGTCTAAAAAGATATTTAAGTTCAGGATTACTCAGAAATATCGTTGTTTTGGAGAAGTTGTAAATGGAGTATTTCATGTCTTGATATTTGATTTAACACATAAGTTAAGTGATTGATCATCCGATAAAGCAGGAATATGGTGAGCCTTGATGACACGTATGACGAACTCAGTACATTTTTTCAAAATATTCACCCTCCCCCCTTCTATTTTCATTCTTTTTTGTATTTATTATAGGATAAAAAAGCCGTTTCGAAAGTCTGTCCATCAGAGTATACTCGCCTGCATGGGCTGGTTATAAACATTGATTACTGAAACCTAAAAAAACATGAATTCAAAATACCTGTCTTTGCCAAAAACAAAAAAGTACATCCAAAAGAAATATCTACAGTTCAAAGAAATAAGAAATCCGAAGCGACAAACAATTTATTTCGTCTATTACGGTACAGTGGGCTGCTTTAGTATCGGAATCATCGCCGACCTTTGTGTCTACCTGATCAGAAAAGACCTGTTACTGGCTTTATGTAACATATTATCCCTGGGGTTATTCTTACTGTTCACTTACCTGCTGATTCGGAAAAAGAAACAGATAACTTTCTTGTTGAAATGCACCTTTTATACCATACAAAGCAATATCCTAATATCAATGTACTGCCGTATCTACCTCCCACCGGAAGAGACCGGCTTCTTTTTGTCACAAGATCTGATGATCGGTATGGTTACTTGTGGTCTGGCTTCCATCTCTGTGAGTCGACACACCGTAATGATATTATCTTTCGCCCCGATTCTTTTGTATATGTTCATCGGGGTCTATACATCATCCGAACTTTATTTGATGAGTCTGCCCAGCCTGGCAGTGGCATATATCTTTCCTCCCATCATGTTGGCAAGATTACAGGAAATACTACGAACCATGCAACGACAAAAGGCAAGAATGACATCCGAGCTAAAACTATGGGCTGCTTTCAATGCTTTGCACCTGCAACCGAGTAGCAAAGAAATACAACTTTGCTGCTTGATACTAGAAAACAAAACAACCGAAGAAATAGCAGCACTCCAATACATAGCCACTTCAACCGTGAGAAGCAACCGGAGCCGGCTCCGACAGAAATTACAACTGAACCAGGAAACCGACCTGCAAACCTTTTTATCAGAACTGATAAAAAAAGATTTTGATTATTTGGAAAGTCCCGATTAAAACCTCTATATTTGTCGGTGACAAGAATAAACGACAGCACGCTTTAGACAGAAGTGAGCGCGTTTATGAATACATTTAATTTAAAACTAGATTTCCCCAACTTGTTGTGGGAGATAGCCGGATATAATTTCCCGTCTCTATTCGGGAAATGGGCTATACTCTTTATTTTCATAGCAATATCTTTTCAAGTATCCGCCCAACGTATGGCCATCAAGACTAATACGCTGGAATGGTTGGCGGCATCCCCCAATCTGGGAGTGGAATTCCCATTAAACGATTGGATGACAGCTGAAATTTCGGCATCGGCTAATCCCTGGAAGATTACAGATAAACTTTTCTACCGCCATGGACGCGTACAAGCTGAAGCTAAATATTGGCTTCGGAACCTGCTGGCACGCCATTACATCGGTATCACAGGATTCTATTCCATGTTCGATGTGGGAATAAACCGCAGGGCATATTATGGAGATGCCGCGGCCGCGGGTGTCACGTATGGATACAACTGGATTCTGTCACGTCGCTGGAACCTTGAGGTATCAGGCGGTGTGGGTGTGGCACGCTACAGGTTGGTGCGCTACCAACCGGGAAGCACTCATGGTGAACCGAATGAATCGGGATGGGCCCCCATACCAGTTAAACTAAGTGTATCTTTTATTTATATAGCCAAATAAATATAACCCTAATGAATATCAAAAGATTTTTGCTATTGGGGATAGTGACCCTATACGCCATTATTCCGGCATGGGGACAAGCCCAGAAAGTAGAAATACGCGGAAGCGTAATCGATGACGAGGGAGAGCCTGCCATCTCTATCGTAATCAGAGATCAGAATGAAAAGGGAGATGTATACGGCATCACAGACCTCGACGGAAAGTTCAAGATCATGGCAGATCCCAATACGACCCTGCATTTCTCGGGATTTGCCTACGCATCAAAAACGGTAAAACTAAAAGGAAAGACAACGATAAACGTAGTGATCTCATACGAAGCATCGATGATTGACGAAGTGGTGATCACCGCCAAAAAAGTGGTGGACAAACTGCTACCGGAACCAACCGACATCGAAATCGTCGGAAATCAATACATCATCCACCCTAAAGTAAAAATTCCCAAAGAAATGTATAAGCCGAATACACGTATCGTAGTGCAACCGATGTTGGTGAATATTACCCGTAAAACACAGAACCTGTTCCGCCCGGCAGTGGTGACCGGAAAGGAGTATGCCATCACATTGGAACGAATGATGGAATTCGACCTGAGCAGAGACCCGTTAGCAGCATTTCAGGAGAAAACGCAAAAGATTGATAAGAATGAAGTGATTGCCTACGTAGACTCCCTCTATATGGATAACCCGGACGATGAATGCCGGTGTGACATCTACATGTATCTGGTAGAATATAAAAAACTGGCATACAAAGATACGGTAGTGATAGCCAAAGGTACGGTAAATCCGATGCGTTTCTTTACGTACCAAGCAGATGGCATGAAAATCAGAGATGAAAAATACATCCCTAAACCTCAAAAACAACAAAGAGGCGACAGAGGAGAAGTGAAGCTGAACTTCCTGATCAACTCGGCAACGATAGACGAAAAAGATCCGAACAACCAAAGAGAACTGGAGAAAATGCGCTTGCGCCTGCAGGAAATAGAAAACGATCCGAACTCGGAATTCCTGTCGTTTTCGGTCAAAGGGGTATCTTCGCCTGAAGGTCCGTATCAATCGAATCTGAAACTGGCACAAAAACGCACGGACAGTACGCTGAAACGTATCTTTGGTTTTCTGAACGAAGGTACTATAAACGCAATAAAAGACAGTACATATACAGAAGGAGTGGTGGCCTCATGGGAAGAGGTAGCAGAATTGATGGAACGCGACTCACTGCCTACAGACAAGTTACGGGAAATCATCAATTGCTATCCGGACAACATGGCCTCACAGTACAGCCGGATCCTACGACTACCGGAATATCGGAATGTCATTCTAACGACTTACTTACCACGGCTGCGCCGGGTGGAATATAGTTTCAACTATTCGGTGATGAGATTGCTGAACGATGAAGAAATACGCATAATGTATAAACAGGACTATAAAAAATTGGTACCCTATGAATTTTGGCGGATATACCTGGATGCCGATAATGACTCTACACGCGAAGTGATCTGCCGACAGGCACTGGAACAATATCCTAAATTTATGATTATGGCCAACGAATTGGCTGCGTTGCTGATAGAACAAAAGAAAGCAGACAGCAAATTGCTGGAACCGTTTGTCAGCAGATCGGCTCCCACAGAACTACTCTGTAATCAGGTAATCGCCTTAATGGACGAAAGAGCTTATAACCGGGCGGACTCGATTATAGACTTTCTGCCGGACAACGACATGACACAAGACGTAAGAGCCATCGTTGGAGCTTACAACGGGCATTTTGAGGATGCTTATGAACGGTTCGGAACGCAAGGCGGCATAAATGAAGTGGTATTATTAATGGCCATGAAGCAAAATGAAGAAGCATGGGAAAAGGCACAAGAACTACCGGATGAACCACTCAGCTATTATCTAAGGGCGGCATGTGCCAACAGGTTGGACAAAGTGAGCGAAGCATACGCTTTCATTAAACGGGCCCTGAACGAAGATCCGTCACTGAAAGAGATTGCGCAGATAGACGGAGACGTAACCGACCTGCTGCAACAGTTGGAAGATGAAAAGAAAGAACTGAAGGAAAAAGCGGAGAAAACAAAAGAAAAAAACGAAACGGAAGACACCGAAACGGAAGAGAGCGGCTTGAATGAAGAAAAAACGATAAAGCAATGAAGAATATGGGAAAGAGCTATAAAAGAATCCTGCTGCTAGGAATCGGTTTCATCTTATGCGGAACTCTGGCAGCACAAGAGCAAAAGCAAGATTCAACAGAAGGAAAAAACAATATAAAGGCCTCAGAATATTTGATGCCCAAACGAAAGGGAGCAGAAAAGTTCCATTCGAAGAGAGGATCGGAACATCTGTTTTTCTCTGTCGGATCGGGTATCGGTTATCTGTTTAACGTAGGAGGCGGACAAATCGCCCACGGGCCACGGGCATCATTCATGGCAGGTAATTGGCTGACCCCCGTCATAGGACTACGGGCCGGAGGGGAATATACACAATGGAAACAGGGAAATACGAATATGCATCTGGCAGGAGCCAATGTAGACTACTTGATCAATATCAGTGCATTTGCCGCCAGATACAACCCGAAGCGAGTATTCGAAGTGATCGGCGCTCTCGGACTCAGTTATCAGGCCACTATCGTAAAAGACCAAAAAACAATCCATTCATACGGATTGAGGGCAGGACTACAAGGGAAACTGAATGTATCGTCTGCTTTTAACCTGTTTATCGAGCCACAACTGGCACTTTATCCGGACCGGGTGGACAACCAGTCATCGTGGAAAAGATATAACCTGGCAGGATCACTAATGGCAGGTATTACTTACAAACCGGCAGGATACGCTACCCTGACTTTCCTTAAAGGAGGTTTTGCCTCGCTGGCAGCCGGTACCGGAAACACCGGAAATGTATTGTTCGACACGGAATTCGCTTTAGGTAAATGGTTCGACAAATTTAACGGGATGCGGATCAGTGCCGGTAGTAGTACCGCCTTTTTGGATAATGAAGACAGCGGTAGCAACCGCGATTTTAATATCAGCCTCAACATTGACTATCTGTGCAGCCTCACAAGGCTTTTTTCCGATCGGGACAGCCATGTGTTCAACCTGATCGTGGCAGGCGGCATCGGGAGCTATTTTCCCGGAGCGGAATCATCGTCTTCAATTATCTTGAACGGACGCATCGGACTACAGGGAGAAATCAGGCTATCGGCACATAGCGGACTCTGGCTGGAACCCCGGATCAATATATTCAAAGACAGAAGTTATCGGGCAGACCTTCAGGAACCCATACGGGGAACAGTAGGGTTAATGGTGGGAACGACGTATAAATTTTAGAATAAGATTCACCCCACATACTTTATGCCCTCTGTTATGGAAAAATCAATATAAACATACATTGATGCAAGTGTTATAATGGCTGTTGTACAGCTTTTATTTTGTTTTGTTTGTGTTTAATAGTGCGCAACGAACTTACTGTGAAGTAAATGCGCTCTTGCTTTTCCACTCTAACTTACTGTGAAGTAAATGTGGTGTTTGTTTTATCAATGTCCCAAAGTTCAGCGGAACATGGGACATTTTTTTATTGTTCGAACCACCAGATAATGAATAGTGTAAAGAGTGTTGCCAATACGGTACAAACCAACGAACCTTCAAAACCAAATGCCCCTCCATTAATCAGATTATTTGCAGGCAGGCGAAGTGAAAACAAGGTTTCACAGAAACGATTGCCACTGACTTCATAGCCAAGTACGGGCCCTTGAATCCAGTTCAAAAAGAAATGAAGCGAAACAGGAAACCAAAGATTACGGGTGTAAAGATAAGAAGCTCCCAGTAACAACCCTCCCAACACCAGATTGAGCATGGGTAAAAAAGCCACATTGGGATTCATCAGATGAAGCAACGCAAACAAAAGGGAAGAGATGAGAAGAGAAATGAATTTATTGAGACGCGTACGCAACAAACGCCCCAGAACATATCCGCGCATCATAGTTTCTTCGACAATGGCAACCATGGCGAAAAACAACCCGCTTAAGAGCAAATCGCTCCAATGCAAATGGACACCGAGGTGAGCGAAGACGAACGTGCCCGTAATGCAGTGCGTAATCTCTTTGCCCGCCAGGCTGTCATCAGCGCGGATGCCTACCGCCGTCTGCTGAAACCTTCCATCGAAACCGAATTTGCCTCCCTCAGTAAAAGCACAGGCCGATGACGAAGCGATCCGGGTCTTTGCCGAAAACCTGCGCCAACTGCTTCTTGCCCCACCCTTGGGACAAAAACGGGTAATGGGTATCAATCCCGGCTTTCGCACCGGTTGTAAGGTGGTCTGCCTCGATGCACAAGGCAATCTCGTACACAATGAAAACATCTATCCTCACCCGCCGGTAGACAAAAAAACTGAAGCGGCTTCGAAACTCCGCAAAATGATTGAAGCTTACAAGATAGAGGCCATCGCCATCGGTAACGGAACTGCCAGCCGCGAAACGGAAAACTTCGTCACGCACCAACAGTTCGACCGTCCCGTGCAGGTCTTTGTTGTCAGCGAACAGGGTGCTTCCATCTACTCGGCCTCCAAAACGGCCCGTGACGAGTTTCCCGATTATGATGTCACCGTCCGTGGGGCCGTCTCCATCGCTCGCCGGCTGATGGATCCGCTGGCGGAACTGGTCAAGATCGATCCTAAGCCCATCGGTGTCGGCCAATACCAGCATGATGTAGACCAGACCAAATTGAAAAAATCACTCGACCAGACAGTGGAGAACTGTGGAATGTCAGAAACAACAAAGGGATCTGTTATCAAAAAGCGGATACTCGCTATCTTTTTGCGCCATTATTCTGCAAACGGATGACATTTGGCTGGTTCCCAAGGGGCAACTCCTTAGGAAGCATACACCATTGCTTCCGGTCTTTGCCAAGTAAACAATACCATTAAAAGTGGAACGGAGAGAATATTTACGCTTGCCCCTTTGTCATCTAAAAGATTTTCTATAACTTGCCACTGTTTATCAGTCAGGTCGATATGTAAGATCCCATTTTATTACTCTTTAAGTACGATTTCATCGTTATATTCAAAGACAAAAGGAGATAAGAAACGACCAACTGATAGGCTTCTAAACCAAATTAAAGCTATTTCTTTCATTTATTTTGATTTTACCAGATACCATGATTCGACTGATACTATTGACTGACTTTACAGAATCCTTTTCATACAATTTATTGAAAGGGGTTTTGGCATACTCAAAAAAACATGAACCATGGGTTGTATGCCGGATGCCACCTTCCTATAAACTTACTTATGGGATAGAAGGGGTTCTGAAATGGGCAAAAGCGTGGCAGGCAGACGCCATTATCGGTAGATTTGATAATGATGATAATGTAGAGTTGTTCCGTAAAAACGGAATTATCGCAATTGCGCAAGACTACAAATCAAGATTCAGCAATATTCCCAACATCACCGGCGACTACCACAAAACCGGCAGGATGGCAGCAGAGTTTTTTTTAAGCAAAGGATTCCGGAACTTCGCTTTCTATGGTTACCGTGATACCGTTTGGTCGCAGGAACGTTGCGAAGGCTTCTACGAGTGTATAGCCGAACATGGTTTCGGCAATAATTTCTATTCCTATCAAGAGCAGTCACTTGATGATTTATGGTTTTATGAAGCTCCTCCTCTGCTTACATGGTTAAAATCATTGCCACAGCCCACGGCGCTTATGGCTTGTGATGACAACCAAGGTAACCGCATCACTGAAATCTGTAAGGTTAACAATATCAGAGTACCCGACAAAATAGCCATATTAGGTGTTGATAATGACGAAATAATATGCAATCTGTCTGATCCTCCCCTATCCAGTATCAGTCAAAATATTGTGAGAGGTGGATTCGAAGCTGCCGAACTTATAGAACATTTACTGAACGACGAAGAATGTTCTTACCAAGACGTGGTACTCCAACCGGTAAATATAGTAAATAGGCTTTCAACAGACTTTTACTCTACCACCAACACACATATTCACACAGCTTTGAAATATATCCACCGAAACTTAGCCAATGACATCACTGTATCGGACATTGTCAAGCAAGTGCCTTTATCACGCCGTCTGTTGGAGATACGTTTCAAAGAGGTCACCAAGCAATCCATTCACAAATATATCTTAAATCTCAGGATCGAGCGTTTTGCACAATTACTTCTGGCAAGCGACGCCCCGATTGCAGATGTGGCGGAACAAGTAGGAATAAATAATCTCAAAAACCTGTCCCGCCAATTTAAAACTTTAAAGAACGTCTCTCCCTATGAATACAGGAAAGAACACCGGATGATGTCCAATGATAACTATTGAAAGAATCGCTCTCTTAATTCGGTAAGAACAGCATTTCATCCTGCAGAGGAACTTCCGGAAAATCCAGTCCGGAGAATCCTACTTCCAATTCCTGCCCCATGTAATCCTCAAAATACAATAAATGCAACTCATGAAAACCTTTTTCAAGAGCAATTTTTCCTTCGGCGCGGCGGGCACTATGTCCACCGTCGTTATCAACAACCAATTTACCGTCAATATAAAGCATTGAACCGTCATCCGAGAATGTATAGAAACGGTATATTCCTTTTTCGGGAATCTGTATCAACGTATGGAAGTCATAGGCAAAGTGATCTGCAACGGCAGCCTCTTTGATCGAAATATTCTTCATAACCCCTTCTTTTACTTTAAGACAAGAAGCGATGCCGGCAACCCGCTTGCACTTTCCTTCATAATAGGTATATGCCACCCCTTGTTTGGGTGAAGATACATTCTTTACTGCCGGCAGGTAGTCCGCGGTCCGTTCTTCCTCTGAATTCAAGCCGGAAGGATAATAATAGGTCGCTTCACGTCCCGAAGGTGTAGTGATCCATGTATCAAACCTGAATTTGCCTTCGTACAGTTCGATGATGCGTGCTCCCCTCGTCAGTTCACCATAAGCATCCGCACCGGTTACACGTCCGTACCCAAGTACAATGCCTTTGTTAATTCCAAGGTAATCATTATCATGATCGTGACCCGCAAATACACCCATCACATCCTTCATATCAATAAATGAAGCGAACATGCCGGAATTGATATTCGCAGAAGTGACTTCACCTTCCCTGTTATTACCGAAAGTCTTTCCATCACCTGCTATCTCGTTGTATTCAAGCAAAGGGATATGGAAGAAAGCCAATGCGGGCACAGGGTTTCCATTGTTTTCTTTGGTAAAACGGGCACTTTGCTTGCGATACCATGCTATCTGGTCAAAGTGAATCCAGTCGTAAGGACCGTAAAGCTTGTCCGGCTGATAGTCATTAGAGTCCATACAATACAGCAATGCTTCTACTTTCTCTCTGTTTCTCGAGCCATAAACCGGTATCACACAATTGCCACATCCCATGATGCCTTCCGGTCCTTTTGCTCCCGCATAATAAGGAGACTCCAGAAGAAGATCATAGATATCGTCCTTTGCCATGTGTTCCGCATCGTGGTTTCCCATAGTAACGACAAAAGGAACCTTAGCTTCATCGAAGATACGAATCACAGACTTCCAACCATCAATGGCAGGATCTTCAGTTACTACATCTCCACTCAATATGGCAATATCAGGATGTTCCGCTTTCAAGACGGCGCAGATGGTCGCTTCTGTTTCAGTACACGCCAGAGATCGGGGTGTCCAATGCAAATCCGTAAATTGGGCAATTTTAAACTTCCCATCTTTAAAAGAGAATTGTTGCTGCGCAAAAACCACAGCCGGGACACAACCCGACAACACGAATAAAAAAATAATTAATTTTTTCATGATTCTTTGATATTAGTATATTTCTACTTCATCTCCATACTGAAAAAGGGCAAATGATACAGTAAGCAACCAATAAGCCATTTTCATAATGCTTGGGATAAAAGGCCGGGATACTCCCGGATTATCTTAAGGATAAGTTCACCGAACAATGTATTCGTCCAGGCAAACCAAGAGCGCGTGAAATCAGCGGCATTCTCCGAGTTGAAGGATTCGTGCATAAAACCTGTTCCGCCATCCGTATCACGCAATTGTTTCAGGCAACTGCGTATTTCCTCAGGGGCATCCGTCGTAAAAGCTTTCATAATGATACTCATCGGCCAAATGTAGTTCAACCCCACATGGGGGCCTCCCACACCTTCACCAGCTTTGCCTTTAAAAAAATAAGGATTGTTTTCACTCCATATCATTTTACGGGTATTCCGGTAGACGGCATCCTTAAACGAACAGTAGCCCAAATAAGGAGCCGCCAGTAAACAAGGAACATTGGCATCGTCCATACAAAGGGCATTACCGAAACCATCCACTTCGAAAGCATATATCCGCCCGCATACAGGATGATTGAATGTTCCATATCTACGGATAGCGGCATCCACTTCATCCGCCAATGCAGTACATTCTTCCGCAAAGGGAAGATTATCATAAACCTCACGTTCTATCTCTGCCAACTGCCGTAATGACACCACTGCAAACATATTGGAAGGAATAAGGAAGCCGTATTGAGTAGCATCGTCCGAAGGGCGGAAAGAGGAAACGATCAAACCCACCGGTTTTACCGGCGCACCCCATCCGTTATTAATTTGTGAATCAGTCGGGCGGTCACAATCACGCGTAAAACTGTATGGCCCCAAACCTTGTTTGCGTTGTTGCTCTTTAAAGGTCTGCACTACCAGCTTCATAGTCTCGTGCCAATCTGCATCAAATGCGGAAATATCTTTCGTCAACAACCAGTAGTGATAAGCCAGACGTATGGGGTAACATAAAGAATCTATTTCCCATTTGCGCTCATGCAGTTCTTTCACCATATGCTGTGTATGGTCAGTCTCCCAATAACTGCCCAACGGACCGTCATTGAATGCATTGGCATAAGGATCAATCCGAATACATTCCGCCTGCCTGTTAATAAGCCCCGCTATTAAAAGTTGCAGTTCCTTATCATCTTTCATCAATGGCAAATAAGGCCATACCTGCGCAGATGAATCACGGAGCCACATAGCGTCAATATCACCTGTTATGACGAATGTATCCGGCCGGCCGGCCTTCATTTTATACCTGACGGTGGTATCGAGCGTATTAGGGAAACAGTTCTCAAACATCCAACGCAACTTCTCATCTTTTATTTTTGGCCTGGTCTGCTCAATAGTTGCCTCTACCGCCTTCGATACAAAATGTCTTTTGCCCACAGGAGGACGCAGAGAAATGTACTTCTGCACCGGCATTTCGGAGGAGGCAAACGACAAAGGTGGGCACATAGCCATAGCAGCCAAAGCGAGTCCTCCTGTTTTCAAGAAATGACGCCGCGACATATTTCTTTTCATAGACAATCTTTTTTAATAGGTATGCTTACCGGGAGTTACATTCACCTTCTTTTCCTTACCACCATAAAGCACCAGCAACTCAAAACCGATATTCGTATCAACAGCGATACGTGGTTCATCATTTGCAGAACGACGTGCCTCAGCTTTCAGGTTTATGATTCCTTCCGAACCGAAAGGATAACGCTCTATTCCATTAGTTTCAGTCAAATTCATATCCCAGATTATCTGTTGATTGACATAATCTCCCCTAATGCCGATAATAAACTCTATCAGTTCGGCAATAGGAGGAAGCCCAGTCCAGCCCACAAATTCTTTTCTCGCCATAAATCCAGGCTCCGCTTTCTCCGGAGAATAGTATTCCCAAAATGTCCCTGTATTTTTATATACCTCCAGAACCTCGGCATAATGATTCAAAGCAATCTCCCGGGCCAATTTATGATATCCCTTCTTTACAAGTCCCTGCATCACCATATAGTTGGTACCCGGCCATATGCCACCTTGCCAATAACGCCCGTTCTCTTTATACTTAGGATGATCTGCCGACAAAGAGGGAATACGAAATTTCCGATTAAACGTTGCCGGATTATCTAATTCTTTCACCATACGGTCAAGCTGTTTATCATCCAACACATCAGTGAGCAATGTCCAATAGGCACCTATTCCTTTTGTTTTGCAGAGTGTACCATCAGCATATTGGTCATACAGAAAACCGGTCTTTTCATCCCAAAGATTATCATGGATATACTTCCCTAACATCTTAGCCTCATCTTCGAATTCCTCTATTTCCTGCCAACGTTCGAGATAGAATCCCATCTCAAGTAACAAGTTGGCCGTAAACAGTTGTTGGAGATTGGTGTCCAGCCAAATCATATGTCCATGACTGTAAATAGGACTATAACCTTCGGGCACACGGGGCATATTATCCATACCGGTTCCCCATCCGCTTGACCAATAAGTTCCGTTACGCCACGTACGGTTGAGTTTCAACCACTTGTAATACGCACAAAGTACCGGGAATATCTTATGCAGGCGTTCCGTATCACCGAACTGGTAATAATAAACCATTTCACACCAAGGCATCAAGTTAGGACCAGTGCTGACCGGATCGTAACGCTCGAAGCAATCGGCTCCGTCGGCCTTTATTTCACGGCAGATAAAACCATCGGGATGCTGCTTGGCATAGAAATTGTCCAATGTACGCTGGAAAGGGAAGAAGCGTGTACCATATCGTGCAAACATTAGGATGAAAGAAGAATCCCACATAAAGATATTACCGTTGTAAGCCGTATCCAGATAACTTGATACGAAACCTGACCCCTGTTGAGGAGCACGGATATTGCCAACAGCTATTTCCCATGCTCTCCAATACATTTCAAGTTCCTTTTCGTGTCCGGCCCAAATAGGATTAGGAAGAATCTGCCGGGCTTCTTCGAAACTCTTCGGTTCAACGGTTTCGGGTTTGGCTATGCGGTACTCGTTCTCGGCTACCAAAGGTTCTTTTACATACGTGTTTTTATAAGGCAAATGATATTTTTCATCATTGCCACAGCCCTGAGCTTTCAGCAACGGAATTGCCGTAAAGAAAAAGAAGCATGTAAACAAAATGTGTTTCAGCATGGGAAATATTGTTTTAGTTTAAAGATCGAGTAATTTCTTTATCTTGTCAAAGATAGCAGTATTCTCATAAATTCCGGTAAATTCCTGTGCTCCGGGACCAAAAGCATATACCGGCACCATCACACCACTATGCCCGCCTGTAGAGAATTTACATACGATTTTACCCTCCTTTAAATCACCATCTACTAATGTAAGGCCACCAGTTTCATGGTCTGCAGTAACAACAACCAGTGTTTCACCATCCTTGGCTGCCCACTCATAAATAGCGCCAATAGTGCGGTCAAAGTCATGTGTCTCCTGCATCAGCAGATCAAGATCATTAAAATGCCCGTAATCATCCAATTGAGAACCTTCAATCATCATAAAGAAACCATTTTTGTTCTGATTCAGCAAATCAATTCCTTTCAATGAAGCACGTGCAAGGAGGTCACCACGTTCAGCAGGAAGCGGGGTGTCTACCGGATAAGGAACTGCGAATACTTTACCGCTCTTTATACCTGCCAGTTCATCCCAACTACGGGGAGTCCGGAAACCTTTTTCACGTAACTCCTTGAACAGATCACGTCCATCCTCGCGATTTTCAAAGAGTTTGGCACCCCCACCAAATACATAGTCCGCATTACAATTCACATAATCTGTCACAATCTCACTCTCAGCATCGCGGTCTTTATTATGGCAACAGAAATCAGCAGGAGTAGCATCCCAAAGACGGCAGGTTACTGCAATTCCCGTAGATTTGCCTTTGGCAGCAGCAAAATCAACCAATGATTTCAAAGGATGTCCCAAAGTATCTACACCTACATAGTGATAGTTTGTTTTCTGTCCGCTAGCAATAGCTGTCCCCCCCGCTCCTGAATCAGTAATCAGTTTATCTGCACAGTAAGTTTTCGACAAACCTACAGCCTGACAGTTGTCTAAGAAGAGTTTACCACGGTTGGCTGTCCATGCAGAATATACATGCATAAGACTCATGCCGTCTCCGATCATCAGAATGACATTTTTTATCTTCTTTCCTTGAGAAGGAGTTATCTTGGTTACTTCATACGGTTGTTCCAATACATACGTTTGCTCCTTGTCTCTACGATTTTGCGCCGACACATTGACGGGCAATAATGCAACTGCCCAAACTATGAATACGAAGTTTCTCAATATATTTTTCATTGTTATCATTACTTTAACTAAGTTGTCTCTTTCTTAAGTTTATACACTATTCAACCGTTACCAGTACAGGCGTATGGTCTGACAAAAAACCGTTGTTTTCCGTTTCAGCCAAAATACCATATCTCAAGACTTTAAGACCGTTGCGTACGAATACATAGTCAATCAACGGACGTTTGTTATAGGGAATCTTTCCGAAATCATGAAAGCTCCAGGAAGGCCCATAAACAATGGAAGATGCCTGGCGAGCATCCGTCAGATGTTCCGGATTGGCAGAATCTGTGACGTGTTTGATCACATCTGATTCCGGTTCTGAATTGAAATCTCCGGTCACAATTACCGGTAATCCATCACTTAACTCATTCACTCTATCCAGCATAAGGCTTATACCTTCACGACGTGCCATCCCCCCCACATGATCCAGATGGGTATTCAAGGCAAAATATTCTTTATCGGAAACCTTATCTTGCAGTTTGACCCATGAAGCGATACGCTCACAAGCACCGTCCCAACCTTTTGAACCGGCTACTTCGGGTGTTTCGCTCAACCAGAAATATCCTGAATCAAGCACGTTGAAACGATCCTTCTTATACCAAAGTGCACTGTATTCTCCTTTCTCTTTACCGTCTTCACGGCCTACTCCAACCACGCCGTATTCCGGCAAACGCAGCTTCAAGTCTTCCAACTGGTTATGAAGCACTTCTTGTGTACCCAATATATCCACGTCGTAGAAATGAATAGCATTTGCCACACGATCCTTTCTGTATCTCCAATTGTCCAGACTGTCTTCCGGATTATCATAGCGAATATTGAAAGACATGACGTTGACAGGCTCCGGTGCAGATGCCTGTTGTTTCACTAGGCCGCATGATGCAGCGAAAAATGGCAAAACTAATAAAATTATTTTTTCCATGGCATTATGTCATTAATTATTTTACAAACAAGGCTGAAGTAGGAATCGGTGCTAATTCCTTTGCAGAAGGAAGTTTCCAGAACCAGCTTAAATGCTCCCCTTCATAATCCTCAAAATAATAAAGTATATACGGATGGAATCCCTTTTCCAACGCAATATATCCTGTAGCAGGAATAGCGGCATGTGACCCATCGTTGTTCACCACCAATTCATTGCCTATATACAAAACGCTACCATCATCCGAACGAGTCTGGAAAATATAAACTCCATCTTCGGGAACATTAATCAGACCAGAGAATATATAACCGAAATGATCTTTCTGTTTTGCTTCCTTTATAGAGGGTTCCGGCAATACACCTACCTCTAACAATGGAGTTTTTTCAATATCAGCCACTTTTTGATAAGTTCCTTCAAAATATTTATAGGATGTACCGTTCCGTGAAGGATGTACCGGAAGCGACGCTTTCAATTCAGCTTTAGTAGCTGTAATAGACAAAGTTCTACTCGGGCGGAACCCCTCTTTAAATCCTTTTGCTTTAATCTGTGTAGTCATATCTACTTTAAATGGTTTATCGTAGAGCAAAGACTTTTCTGTAGGTTCGGTCCCATCCAGAGTGTATCTAAGCTCCGCGCCCTCGGTCGTTGTGGCAAGAGCTACTGTCACCTTATCCATAAACAAGTTCAGATCTCTATCTACATAAGGAATGGAAACCACTTTTTCTTTGGTATAAGAATAAGGAGAAGCCTCTTCCGAAATACCTCTGCTTTTGTCCGGCTTGTCTGATAGAGTAAAGCGAAGCTCTCCTCCTTCCATCAATTGAGCGTAAGTAATAAAGTTAGTATCTATCTGTTTTCCATTCAACTCTACTTTATGGATATAGATATTCTTCTTCGGATCATTGGCAAGCAAAGTCAGTCTCTTTCCATTTGCCAACTTAAGCACCGCTTTCTCGAACAGAGGGGTGGTCAATGCAAATTCATTGCTTCCCGGACAAACGGAATAAATGCCCAGACCGGACAAGATATACCATGCGGACATCTGTCCACAATCTTCATTGCCGCTGATACCTCCCGGAGTAGGTTGGTACATCTCATCAAGTAAGTGGCGTGTCATTTCCTGTGTCTTCCAGGGCTGCCCTACATAATCATACAAATAGGCGATATGATGACTGGGTTCATTACCATGAGCATACTGTCCTATCAACCCTGTAATATCCGCAAGATCACCATGCACATTTGGGTCTGCGATAAATATAGAATCGAGTGCAGTGATAAATTTTTCCTTGCCCCCAAACAATTGCACCATTCCGTTCACATCATAGGGTACGGAAAAGCGATACTGCCAGGCAGTAGCTTCCGTATAGGAACGTCCTACCTCGAATGGATTGAAAGAAGTCTCCCAATTGCCATCCATCCGCTTTCCACGGAAGAATTTGGTAGAACCGTCAAACACATTGATATAGTTCTGGGAACGTTCAATATATTTCCGATAAACATCTTCTTTTCCCATTTCTTGAGCCATACGCGCTATGCACCAATCATCATAAGCAAATTCCAGCAAGCAAGATATAGATTCTTTCTTTATGTTCGAAGGGATAAATCCATATTTTATATAGTAATCCGCTCCTTTTTTATTCTTTTCAGAGGAAACCTTCATTGCATCCAATGCCTTTTCCGCATCAAATCCTCTAATTCCCTTCAAATAAGCGTCAGCAATAACAGACACCGAATGGTATCCTATCATTGTTCCCGTCTCTGCGGCAGAAAGCGGCCAAATAGGAAGTTCTCCGGAAGCATCGTAAATATCCAGATAAGAGTTCACCATATTATTGACTAATGCAGTATCAATCAACGTCATCAAAGGATTCCATGCACGGAAAGTGTCCCAAAGAGAGAAAGTGGAGTATTGCATTTTCCCTTTTGGCAATTGTCCTATCTGCATATTATGCCGCCGATATTCACCGTTGACATCACTCACTACATTAGGAACAACCATAGCATGATAAATGGCAGTATAGAAATTTTTCAAATCGTCTGTACCGCCTCCCTCGACAGTAATAGATGAAAGCGCTTGTTCCCAGTCATTCCGGGCGGCAGCACACACAGCATCAAAATTGAAGTCTTTCACTTCCTCCGCCAAATTTTTACGCGCATTGTCCACGCTTACCAATGACAATCCTACTTTGGCGATTATAGGTTCTCCATCTTTGTCAGCGAATGTCAGAATCGCTTGCAAGTCAGTACCCACCTGTTTGGTTTCGGCGGAAACTATCTTCTTATCCTGTACAAACTCAACAGTTTGAAAAGGTTCTGAGAACTGGGCTGCAAAATAAACATATTGATTATCTGTCCAACCTCTGGTTCTACGCATTCCCACAATCTCATTAGATGTTGTCCGTTCCAATTCCGCTTCATAGATATATTCATTGTCAAGTAAATGAGCCAAATCGACAATAATAGTAACGGGTTTTCCGGAAGGGAATGTATAACGGTGCATTCCGGTATGAGTTGTTGCGGTCAATTCCGCTTTTATCCCTTCACCTTTCAATATCACCGAATAATACCCCGCCGACGCCCTTTCATCTTTATGTGAGAAATTAGCCGGTCGGCAAATGCTTTCGGCGGTCAGATCCGGTTTTAGAGTTGTAGGACGAAACAAAATGTCACCCAAATCAATACATCCGGTTCCGCTTAGATGTGTATGCGAAAAGCCTTTTAGAGTTGTATCATCATAGTGATATCCCGCACAGGCATCCCAATTTCCCGCACGGGTATCAGGACTCAATTGTACCGCACCGAAAGGAACAGTTGCCCCCGGATACGTATGACCGTGAAAACCTGTACCAATAAAGGGATCTACATAGTCAACAGGAGAATATTTACCGGATGTACAAGAGCTACAAACAAAAAACGCAATAGCTGCATATATAAAAGTATTCTGTTTCATCAAGTTAGATGTTTCAAATTAGCTAATAACCGTCATTTTGTATCAACTTACCGTTTGATTTAGTAATTTGTTCAGCCGGATAAGGAAATACCATCATATAATCTTGATAAGGAGTCTTATTCAGATAGTCGGCATATGGCTCTATTGTAAAAGTTGACTCCGGATTAGAACGGTCCGCATACTTACGGATACGAGGATGGGCATTCAATTCTTTTGCAGCCAATTCTTTGATTACAACATTTGACGAGCGATGCCAACGTTTCAAATCAAACAGATGGTCAGTATATTCAAAAGCCAACTCACAACGTCGTTCATGATATAAATCCGCCATAGTAGGCATATCTATTAACTCTTTCAAATTAGAGCGTCTGCGGATACGATTCAAATCTTCTTTCGCTTTACCAGGTTGATCTGTCATTAAATAGGCTTCGGCACGGAACAGCAGCATTTCCGCAAAACGAATCAATGGGAAATTTACACGAGCAGTGGGCCAGTTGCCATTTGTGTTAACGTATCCTTTAGTATCGGCATCCTTATGTTTGAACGGGTCCATATATTTATTAATCTGGAAACCTACATCCAAGTTTGTATCAGTATAGAATTTACGTTTCTCACCAAAAAATTCGAACTCTTGATTATATTCCAAAATAGAACGCACCAGACGATCATTACCAGCACCGTCTTTTGCCATTTCTTCATAAATATCGTAAGAAGGCTTTATGTGGCCCCAGCCATTATACACACCCCAAGCTTTATCTTCCAAAATCACTCCGGGGAATTCAACACCGCCGCCTGTAGAGCCACCATTGGAAGGAATAGACCAAATATATTCCTTATTCCAAAAATCCGTAAACTCCGAAGAGAACACTTCGGCAAAAGTATCAGCCAAACCACGTCCATAATCAGTTTCCAGAGAATTAACCATAGCAATTACATTGTTCCATTGAGTTTCATCCCATGTAGCCCAATAGGCATATACCTTAGCTTTATAGGCTACAGCGGCAGCTTTGTGAGCACGTCCCTTATCATCATCTGAATATTCTTCGAATTTCGGCAAATAAGAAATGGCATTATCCATATCCTCTATAATAAACTTATAATTGTCTATTACAGAAGCCTGCTGTGGAGGTATGGAATTATCATAATCGCCCTCAAAATCTTCGTAGCGCACAAAAGGTACACCTTGGTCTTTCGTTCCATAACGGTAAGCAATCCAAAAATGCGCCATGCCACGCATAAAGAAAGCTTCACCCAAACTCCGATGTTCTACATCGCTTAGTCCACCTTTTTTCTCTTTGGCAAGCAACTGCTTGATAATCCAGTTGGAACGAGCCATATTTTGGTAGAATAAGTCAAATCCACCACTGATGGGACTTTCATCACCGTTATAGTTAAAGGTAGCTAACGAGTTGAAACCACGTGATTTAGCCCATACTATATCACAAGCAGCACCTTGTTCCCAAAACAACTCACGTCCAAAGCCTTTTTCCTGATGAATAGGAGCATAAAGTCCGTCAATGGCATCAATCGCTTGTTCATCATTCAAAAAATAGGATGTAGTGGCAGGATTACCTTCCGGCTGCACATTTAAAAAGTCAGAGCAAGAGCAAAAGGTTAGTGCCGATAACGCCAATAATGGTATATATTTTTTCATAACTGTTTTTATTAATAAGTTAGTTTAACACCAAAAGAAAATACTCTGGATACAGGATACTTCATAGCATCCCATCCTCCGCACTCCGGATCCATACCGGAATAATCAGTAATCGTAAAAAGGTTCTCGCCACTGAAATAAACAGACATACGACTGTTACGTTCCCTTAGATGTGACCATTTTTGAAGAACATCGGTCAAATCATAAGATAAAGTCAAATTCTTAAGACGCAAGTAAGAAGCACTTTCCAGATACCAGTCAGAAGCCGTAGAGAAATTGGAGTTCGGGTCATTCATCGAAAGTCTGGGAATATTAGAAGATGTATTAGTAGGACTCCACGCATTCAAAATATCTTTTACGCGGTTGAAATTACCATCCGCATCACTCAGAATTACAGATTTAGCAGCGTAAAATGCCTGAGCACCCCCTACTCCCTGGAACATAGCACTAAAAGAGAATTTCTTGTAAGTAGCGCCAAATGAAAATGAATACGTTGTTTTTGGAGTAGCGCTTCCACAATATTGGCGGTCCTTATCGTCAATCTTACCATCGTTATTATAGTCAATAAACTTCAAATCACCAGCTACGGCATTCGGTTGGATACGTTTTCCATTCTTATCCACATAAGCGGCCGCTTCCGCATCACTTTGAAAGATACCGTCAGTCTTAATCAGATAGTAAGAGTTCAAAGGCTCTCCCTCGGCAGTCTGGCGAGTATAAGGTATGTTACGGAATTTAGAATCACTATCTGTCCATACGCCGGGGCTACCATCAGCATTCTTTACGCCAATATCTGACACACAATTCTTCAGATATGAAAAATTACCCGACACGAAGTAGGAAAAATCCTTATTAACGCGATCGTTCCAGTTAGCCTGTATTTCAATACCACGATTACGAATCTCACCTTGATTAATCAACAACGGGTCCAATCCGATAGAACTTGGCCAATTCATTGTTTGCTTCTGAATCAAGTTAAAGGTACGTTTATCAAAGTAATCAAAAGACAATGCCAAACGATTTTTGAACAGTTCAACATCTAAACCTAAATCCCACTGTTCAGAAGTCTCCCATGTCAAGTTCCTATTCATTGCAGTGGAATTATATACAAAATTATTCCAGGTTGCATTATTTATCACACCATATTGAGCTTGTTCTTGCCAGTATGATGTTCCTAATAAGAGTGACTTGTAATTATAGTCAATAGAACCCAAATTACCTACACGCCCCCAAGAAGCGCGCAACTTCAACATACCGATGAAATCACTCTTTTTAAAGAACTTTTCATTAGAAATCTTCCAAGCTAAGGTAGCTGCGGGGAAATCACCAAAGTTATTCTCTTTCGGTAAACGACCGGCATAGTCACGACGCCAAGATGCCGTCACAAAATAACGATCATCATAAGAGTAAGCGAGACGAGCTACTAATGAAACGTTGGCATCAGGCCCTGTCAAATAATCTGTAGCAGAAGTAGTTCCTGCATATGCCAGATACTGCAGATACGGACTTTCATCAGCAAAATTCTTACCATTTACTTTCAGTCCGCGTACATTATAATGGTCGGCTGTAGTAGAGAATAAGGCACCAACTGTATGGTTTCCGAAACTATTATCATAAGTTAGAGTATTCTCCGTTTTCCAAGCATCTGTACGGTAGTTGGTTACATCCAGGCTATTTGAATTATTAGGTTTACCCGGTTCATCTTGAATGGGACGGAAGTTCTTATAATTATTGGTTTTCAGATTATAAGTAAAACGGCTGGTAAACTTCAAGCCCTGTATTATATTGGCTATCTGCAAACTGGTAGTGCTCCACACATCGCTGGTTCTATTAAAACGGTTTTCAGCTCTCAGTAAACGTACCGGATTGACCGCATCACCATGAGCACCGGCGAAATTGCTTCCATATTTAGCTATGTATTCAGGATCCTCCGTAGTAGTACCTCCCCAAGTACCATCCAACGGATTATAGACAGTAGCACTTGCCGGCATATAAATTGCAGATAAAACAGGACCTGTATAAGCGTCGTTTGTATCTTTTGAACGATTCTCAGTATTCTTCCATACCAAATCCTCACTAATAGATACCCACTTATTCAAATCAAACTTGCCATTATAACGAATTGCATAATTCTTATTATAAGTATTAATCAATACACCTTCATCGTTATCAAATGAAAAAGATAAGCGACTGGAATAGTTGTCGGTACCTACATTTAAAGCAATATTATGACGCTGATAGAAAGCTGTACGAAAAATCTCATCCATCCAGTTTGTACGGGTAGTACCGATCCATGGATTCTTTTCTATATTCCAACCGTCAGGTAAAGTCACATTCGCGTTGGCATAAGAGCGTTTACGCATCTCCAACTCTTCCTCGGCATTTAACGGTTCCGGCAAATTTGTAGCCTGGCGAATGCCGTAAGTACCTTCATAGCTAAGAGTAGGAATACCCGCTTTAGCTTTTTTGGTAGTAACCAGGATAACGCCGCCCGCACCTGATTGCGCACCATAAATAGCAGCAGACGCGGCATCTTTCAATACGACAATAGATTCAATATCACTCATTGAAGCAATAGGAGCACCCGGAACGCCGTCAACTACCCAAAGTACGTTGTCACCATTTTGAGAACCTTGTCCACGAATAACAATAGAAGGAGTGGATGTAGGATCACCGCCATTAGATTGTACCGTAACACCCGCTAACTGACCTTGCAATAAACTTTCCGTAGAGCTAACCGGACGCACCGTCAAGTCATCCGTGTTACTCAATACACCCACAGCCGCTGACAAGTCTTGTTTCCGGGCATTCGCGCCATATCCCAAAACAACCACCTCGTCCAGAAGTCCGGTATCTTCTTTCAAAGTTACCATCAAATCTTTTCCCGTTACCGGGATTTCCTGACTCATAAAACCGACAAAACTGATAATCAAGATATCATTTTTGGCAGCCGACAATGCAAACTTACCATCTATGTCTGTAATAACTCCATTAGAAGTTCCTTTCACGAGAACATTGGCACCGATCACAGGTTCCCCCATCTGATCTTTTACTATTCCCCTCACAGAGATCTGCTGTGCGTAAGCACCTGCCGAAAGAAACAATCCTACTAATAAAGTCAGAATAGTTTGATAGATTCTAAGATTTACTTGTTTCATGCATTCAAAATTTAAAGTTTATAATATAAAAAATTATAATTCTGTTGCAAAGGTCTCAAAACAGAATTACGCAGGTATTGCAAAGCGGTTATTTTTCTTACATTCTTATATAGAAGTAAATATAATAAGTCTATAACTTATGATATTTTTAATTGTTTATAATAGATATTGGTAAATATTGTTTCTCAAACAAAGCGGAAGCTCCTAATAAGCTAGCATCCTTCAAATATGAAGTAATTATTTTCACATTGTCCAATAGTATTTTATAAGGGAAATCTTGCATAGCGTCCTTCATAGTATCCTTAAAAAAGTGAAAAGCCGATACTATACTTCCGCCCAAAATAATAGCTTGAGGAGCATAAGAAAAGAGAATTACTTTCATCAAATTACCCAGATGCGTCCCAAATTCCCTCCAGATTTCCAGCGCAGCCCCATCTCCCCGTTCTGCTTTTTCGGCTACCACTACACCTGTCGTGTCATGTCGCTTAAAGAAAGAACTACTGCAATAATGTTCAAAATCAGAATCCAGATAAGGAAGCGAGCCTATTTCACCGGCCCCCATATATTGACCACAATACAACCGATGATTAATGATAACACCCGCACCTATACCTGTCCCAATAGTAACTCCCACCATATGGGCATAAGGCTTCCCCTCGCCGAACATACTTTCGCCTAAAGTGAAACAATTAGAGTCATTGTTAATAGCAACCGGCACCATAAATCGCTTTTCCAATATATCTTTCAAATGTATTTTTTTCCAAGAAGATATATTCGCCACATTATACACGATACCTTTTTCCACATCTACAATTGAAGGGACACCGATACCAATACCATCCACCTGGACGTTCATCATACCCGTAATAAGTTGAAAAAGCTGATCAAGTACCGCTGAAGCATCTTGTTGCGCAAGACAAGGTACAGACATCTTGTTCAAACAGATACCATTCTCCACTTGGGCAATTCGAACATTTGTTCCTCCTAAATCAATTGACAGTTTCATAGCATATCCATTTAAAGGTTTTTAATATATACAAACTACAAATAGCAATTTTCTATCATGTTACTATTCGCGCATTTTAATCTTCATTTTACGCAAATATGCATAGTAACTAATAAAAGAAAACTTATTATCTGATTCTAACTGATAATGTCAGGAGAATAGCATCAATAGATATTACCTCCAATGAGATATTCCACTAATTTTTGTCCTCCCGAACTTTCTATAAAATCAATGAATACAATGCCACAATTTCGTTTACGGTTCTCCTTCAGATAATCCGCCACTGGTTTATTAACCTTATTCGCGAAAACCAGCGGTATTCCCGAATGCAGTCCGGTAGCACTCACAAAAGAGATCCCCCACCGGCGTGAAAAAGTTTGTTCTTCACATATTCTATCAAAATTACGAATACAAGCCGCAATCTTTTTGCCCGCTTCTTTGCCCGAGTTGTATTGGTATTCATCCTGAAGAAAAACAGTAGCTTCTTTACCATCTTTATTACGAAGGGTCAACAGGCAAGTAGTATTATCATCCCAACCGATGCAGGCGGCTCCCGGGTAATTATCCATCGCATGATCTCTATGCAAAAAAAGTATCTTACCACGGCAACTTTTCAATGTCAGTTCCGGATGGAAATCCGCAATAAAATAACGCTGATATGCAGGCGTATTCAAAGACGCAGATAATAAAGAGGCATAATCCTTTATCTCCCCTCCCTCTTTTTTCAGTGACACAATTAAAGTCTCAGAAGGATGCGCTTGCAAGAAACTGATGAAAGCCAACAATACATCTTCTTCCCAATATATATCCTGAAAAGCATGACTATGGAATACTCCTAATTTACCATTCTTCTCCTTCAAACGGATGTCAAATGCCCGAATCCCTTTCTGTAACTGAGCGGGAATATCCGCAGTTTGCGTCTTCAGCATACATCCTCCCTTGGTAGAACCACTATCATGCGTGCCGGGAATAGATATCTTACAGACAGGAAGCGTATCTTGAAGTACCTTCATCCACTCAACTTTTTCTACACCGGAAACAAGATTTGCAGATTTATGTCCTGTCTGCATTACAAGTCTATTGCCATAGCTCATATTGGCACCGGCAGTTTTAATATTATTATCTCCAGAAAAAGCAGGAAAGAACAATGCCGATATAATCAAGGCCAATACATAAAAGGATTGCAAATACTTCCGTCCCATAGTAGATTATTCTAAAAGTTTGATATGGCAAAAATAAAGGATTCAAATTCCTTTTTTATCCTTAATTACGCATTTAGTTCTTCATTTTGCGCAAATATGCAATAACTCTTTCAAAATATCATTTGCCGATGCCAATCCGTACAAGACAGAGAGCTGAAATTTAACAATTGTCATTTCGTATTTCCAAATGCGGAAAAAGAAAAGTATCCAAGCAATAACCTTAATACCTCCGCATCCCCTGTGATGAATGTTCGAACCACCAGATAATGAATAGTGTAAAGAGTGTTGCCAATACGGTACAAACCAACGAACCTTCAAAACCAAATGCCCCTCCATTAATCAGATTATTTGCAGGCAGGCGAAGTGAAAACAAGGTTTCACAGAAACGATTGCCACTGACTTCATAGCCAAGTACGGGCCCTTGAATCCAGTTCAAAAAGAAATGAAGCGAAACAGGAAACCAAAGATTACGGGTGTAAAGATAAGAAGCTCCCAGTAACAACCCTCCCAACACCAGATTGAGCATGGGTAAAAAAGCCACATTGGGATTCATCAGATGAAGCAACGCAAACAAAAGGGAAGAGATGAGAAGAGAAATGAATTTATTGAGACGCGTACGCAACAAACGCCCCAGAACATATCCGCGCATCATAGTTTCTTCGACAATGGCAACCATGGCGAAAAACAACCCGCTTAAGAGCAAATCGCTCCAATGCAAATGGACACCGACAACCTCAATCTGCCCGGTCAGCAGGCAAACACCAAAACCAATGGCATAAATGAGCACTGCCATCAGGAAACCGTAGAGAATATCTTTGCCACGCCCTTTCAGGCTGAATCCTAAATCGGAGAAGGGACGGCGATCCAGAAATCGCATCATCAGAAAGGTTACAATAAATACGCTCAACAACATAATCCCCTCTCCAATAAAGAAATAACCCATTCCGTACCCACTTACTTCCGAAAAAAGATTCAGAACGGAACGGAATAGGGACATGACGATAAAGAAGCTTACCAAAAAGATAATAATACTTGCAAATGCCGGAATCCCTTTCGGAGAAAAGAATGATTCGTGATCCTGTTGTTCCATTTTGTTAATTTATTGGTTGAAGGACAAAAATAACTATATTTTTCTAAAACTCTGGACGAGATAAAGTATGATTCGCTATATTTGTCTAAACATTTATCATAAATATGAAAATAAAACATCTGTTTATAGGAATAGCCCTTACTGCCAATCTATTTGCAGCTACGGCACAAGAAGTTAAGAAAACGTATTTCGTCAGCAAACCAGGAACATTGATTTCGATGATGACGGAAGAGGAAGCGAACCAGGTCACCCACCTGACCCTGACCGGAAAGATCAATGCAGTGGACTTCAGACATCTGCGCGATGAATTTAAAAACTTACAAGTGCTCGACATAGCTAATGCGAGCATCAGCATGTACTCGGGTAAAGAAGGTACCTATCCGGATAAGTTCTATATTTATATGCCGAATTTTGTTCCGGCATACGCTTTCTGTAAGATGGAAAACGGCACTGCCAAAGGAAAATCCACTCTGAAAAAGATCATTCTTTCGGAAAAGATCAAAAACATTGAAGATGCGGCTTTTATGGGCTGCGAAAATCTGAATATATGCCAGATTAAAAAGAAAACTCCTCCTAACCTACTGCCGGAAGCATTGGCAGACAGCATCACTGCTATCTTTGTACCACTGGGAGCAAGCGATGAATACCGGCTGAAAAACCGTTGGGATAACTTTGCATTCATCGAAGGCGAACCACTGGAAGCTAAAATAGAGGTAGGAGCACTGAGCACACTGGAAAATGAAATTCAGAAAGCAGGACTACAGCCGAAAGAAATCAACTTCCTGACCATCGAAGGCAAGCTGGATGCAGCCGACTTCAAGTTGATACGGGATTATATGCCGAATCTGGTAGCTGTAGACATTGAAAAAACCAATGCAACGGCCATCCCCGACTTTACTTTCTCACAAAAAAAATATCTGCTCCGCATCCGTCTGCCACATGGACTAAAAAGCATCGGACAACGGGCTTTCAGCAATTGCGGCCGTCTCTGTGGAACGGTAGAACTACCGGAAAGCATTACTGCTATCGAATATGGAGCTTTCATGGGATGCGACAGGTTGCGGTACGTAGTTGCTCATGGAGACAAAATCACAACGATAGGAGATAACCTTTTTGGAGAAGGAAAAAATAAGTTGATTTATAAACGATAAAAACAAGAGCTGTCAGAACTCACCACAGAGCACACAGAGTAACACAGAGTGAATTTAAATCATGGATGACCACATGAATAATCTGTGAAGAACTGCGTAATCTGTAGTGAGTTCTGACATTATCTCACTCCTCTCCTATTCATCGCTTTTTTATCCAAAAGCCTATTCCCAAAAGAATCAGTACACCGGTAAGAATAAAGGCCCAGACATTGGGTACCCGTGATCGGGCCGTCAAGGAATATTCACCCGCCAAAAGACGGTAAGCATCCACTTTCCAAACCAGATATTCGCGATCTCTGAAAGTTGTATTGGCTGAGATCATTTGTCCGGGCATTTTAAGTTCATATTGAATCACGGCTCCGAACAATTCAATCGGACGTGTCTCTTCATCAAAGCGTTTATCTACTTCCTGTTGCTTTTCCTTATAAAGCAGAGAAAAACAGTCGGTATGATAATGCGTATCGAGCAATTGGCAAATGAGTTCCGGATCAGGATCCGGATCATCATCTTTAGGTTGATAGCCGAGATACAATGAATCCTTAACTTCATCCAGACGGGACATATACTTCCCCCGATCTATCTCAGCGATAAAAGGCCGGACAACTTCGAAACTTAATTCATAAAGACTTCGGTTGTACCAGTCGTAAAATTTCTTTTCCAACCGATCGAGCAATTCTTTCATCTCCAATCCGTTCATTCCGCGATAGGCTGTGTCGTCACCCTGGAACCAAAGCTTCTGTTCCAATTCATTCAGGTAGTTCTTTAGAGGTACGGGGCCTTTATCTGCCAATTCCGGATAGATGCCAGTATAGGTATAATAGGTGTAGAACCAACGAAAATGTTTGGTCAGTGTCTCCTGAGGAGTCACCAAAGGACGGTACATCGGATCTTTAGGATGAACCTGCTCCGCAAACATGCTGACAGAAGGCTCTTCCCTGCCGGCACATACGTTAATCTTCCCCTCTTCTCCAAAATAATTGTGAGTACGGACAGAATCGAAACGTGTCACTACCCAACCGGAATCCAAAGAAAACATAAAGGGGTTTTTCATCGGATCTCCGGCCATGAATGCAGAATCGGCAAAAGCATATACTTCCCTATGGGCCGAACCGTCAGGATGAATCCGGGTCTTCACCTGATAATAAGTGGTGCAAGACACCATTGAAACCGCCAGCAGCAATATCGATAAAAGTCTATTCGTTTTCATATGCATCTGTTTTTAAAGGTTATTCATTCTTCATTATCTGTTCGTACCGGGTATAAAGCCGTTCCCGTTTAAGCATCTTCTTTTTCCGGCTTCGGGACGCGGAAAAGAAGATCTCCCGCTTCTCTCCTGTCATCAATCTCTCATAGTTTCGCTCATCGGTGAGTGTTTGCTCTTGATAGGGTTTCGGTATACGAGTCACCTCTGAGGATAGAATCGGATCGACAGCAACTGCCTCTGCCACCCATAAACCGAGAAGCAGGGTTGCAGCAATAGCAGAACACCAGGCAGCAAAGTTCAATCTGCGGACGGGCCTGTTCCTGAAAGGCGCTGCTTTGACAGTACGCATAATATCCTCGGTCAGTGCGTCCGGATTTTCTAAAACAGGTGGAGTCTTCTTTAATTGCTCCAACCATTTTTCGTAATTCATTTCTTCCTTTTTCATCTTTCTTTATTTATTTCGTTCAACTTCTTACGGATACTTTTTCGTGCAAGATAGAGATTGGCCTTGATCTGGACAGATGTAAATCCGGTGATCTTCTCAATTTCCTTGATTTCCAACTCCTCGATATCCCGCAATGTAAATACAAGCTTTTGCTTAGGGGTCAGTTGTTGCATGAAGTACAGGATATGGGCTTTCAGCTCCCGGTTGACTAACGTGGCTTCAATATTATCATCGGAACAGACAGGTAGTTCGGCAAATGTAATATCAGAGAGCGCACCGGCCGGAGAATGCTGCAAAGCCCGCAGACGATCATAACAGATATTACATGATACCCTGTAAAGCCAGGTGGAAAAACGGAACTCCGGCCGGTACTTATCCAATGAAAGCCAGACACGTAAAAAAGTCTCCTGCACCATATCCCGGGCTTCTTCTTCATCGCACAATAGACGGAAAGCCAAGCGAAAAACGAAAGTCTGATACTCCGCCACAAGCAAAGCAAATGCACTTGCATCTTGCCTCCTGCTCTTTTCAACCAATACCTGTATCTCATTCTGTTCCATAGCTCACACTGTATATGTTGTTTATATATGATACGCAATAAATGAAGAAAGGTAAAATAACGATGGATGATAAACTACAGTAAATGCAAACAAAAAAACGATGAACAAGCACCCATTTATGTGCAGCCTGTTCATCGTTTATCGTTCAAAAAACGTTCATCGTTACTTATACATCTTGGCTCTCAGCTCTTTGATGTGGTCGGAAGTTATGTACTCGTCATATTCCATCATCTTGTCGATAATACCATTCGGAGTCAATTCAATCACACGATTAGCAACGGTCTGAATAAATTCGTGGTCATGCGAAGAGAAGAGGATATTACCTTTGTAAGTCTTCAGATTGTTATTGAATGCCTGAATAGACTCCAAGTCGAGATGATTGGTCGGAGTATCGAGAATCAGACAGTTGGCATTGCGCAACTGCATACGGGCAATCATACAACGCATCTTCTCGCCTCCCGAAAGAACACTAACTTTTTTCAGTACTTCCTCACCGGAGAAAAGCATACGCCCCAGAAAACCTTTCATATACACCTCGTTGCCTTCGCCATATTGGCTCAGCCAGTCGACCAGATTCAGATCGGTATTGAAATATTCGGTATTGTCCAAAGGAAGATAAGCGGTAGTAATCGTCACTCCCCAGTTGAAATGCCCGGCATCGGGTTTCATATGCCCGTTGATGATCTCAAAGAAAGCGGTCATCGCACGCGGATTACGTGAAATAAATACAATCTTATCTCCTTTCTCCACGTTGAAGTTCACGTCGTTGAACAGCACAACTCCATCTTCGGTCTTCTTACTCAAACCGGAAACTTCCAGAATCTGATTGCCCGGCTCACGTTCCGGAGTAAAGATGATACCCGGATATTTGCGGGATGACGGTTTGATTTCCTCGACATTCAACTTTTCGAGCATCTTCTTACGGCTGGTAGTCTGCTTACTCTTGGCAACATTGGCACTGAAACGACGGATGAACTCTTCCAACTCTTTCTTTTTCTCTTCAGCCTTGGCCTTCTGGTTCTGCTGTTGACGAAGAGCCAACTGGCTGGATTCGTACCAGAAACTGTAATTACCGGCAAAAAGATTGATTTTTCCGTAATCTATATCGACGGTATGTGTACATACAGAATCGAGGAAGTGACGGTCGTGGCTCACAACCAACACGGTATGTTCGAAGTTGGAGAGGTACTCCTCCAACCAGGTAACGGTCTCCATATCCAAGTCATTGGTAGGCTCGTCGAGCAGCAGGTTATCGGGATTTCCGTATAATGCCTGTGCCAACATCACACGCACTTTCTCTTTACCGCTCAATTCACCCATCAATGTATAATGTTTGTCTTCTTTCACACCTAAACCGCTCAGCAACATCGCCGCATCGCTTTCGGCATTCCATCCGTCGAGTTCGGCAAACTTCTCTTCCAGTTCGGAAACTTTCAAACCGTCTTCGTCCGTAAAATCTTCTTTAGCATAAAGGGCTTCGCGCTGTTTCATGATGTCCCACAACACTGTGTGCCCCATCATTACGGTATCCATTACCGTAAAAGCGTCCCATTTAAAGTGGTCCTGACTCAACACCGAAAGGCGTTCGCCCGGACCTAATGTAATGTTTCCGGTTGTAGGATCGAGGTCACCGTAAATCGTGCGCAGAAAAGTAGATTTACCGGCACCGTTAGCACCGATGATACCATAACAATTTCCACTTGTAAACTTCAGATTTACATCATTAAACAAGACTCTTTTACCAAACTGTACCGAAACGTTAGAAACTGTAATCATTCTATTATTATTCCTTAATTTATTTATTATCAAAATAACGCGGTGACAAAGGTAGACATTTTTAGTGAATAACGAACTATCAGGAATGTGTCAATCTGACATAAAAGTATTACCTTTGCTGCGTTTTTTGGCAAAACAGACAAACTGGCAAAGTTTTTGCTGCAAAGCCAGTACATCAAAATGCCGTATTGACATGAAACTAAATCCGTTTAACAAGAATAAAAACAGAATAGATATGGATCCGAAAGAAAAGAAAACCAAGCAAGAAGAAGAGTTGAAAGTAGACGATATTCAGGATACCGTTGAAGGACAGTCGCAAAACGAAGAAGCAACTGAAGCAACCGAACCGCTGACCGCAGAGGAAAAGTTGGAAAAAGAGCTAGAAGAAGCTCAGGCTCAAATCGAAGATCAAAAAGACAAATACCTCCGGCTCTCGGCTGAATTTGACAACTACCGCAAACGTACCGTCAAAGAAAAAGCCGAATTGATTCTGAATGGTGGTGAGAAGAGTATCAAAAGCATTCTGCCGGTAATCGACGATATGGAACGTGCACTGACAACTATGGAAACAGCCACAGACGTAAATGCCGTGAAAGAGGGTGTTGAGCTGATATACAATAAATTCCTGTCTATCCTGTCACAGGATGGAGTGAAGGTGATTGAAACCAAAGACCAGCCGTTGGATACAGACTACCACGAAGCCATTGCTGTGATTCCTGCCCCGACAGAAGAACAAAAAGGTAAAATATTGGATTGTGTACAGACCGGATATACGCTGAACGGTAAAGTAATCCGCCATGCAAAAGTAGTTGTGGGAGAATAACCGGAACATGAACGAACTTGCTAACATAACTAAAATCAACGAAACTAAAATATGGCAGAAAAAAGAGATTATTACGAAGTGCTGGAAGTCACGAAAGAGTCAACAGTCGAAGAAATAAAGAAAGCATACCGGAAAAAAGCCATCCAATATCATCCGGACAAAAATCCGGGTGACAAGGAAGCGGAAGAAAAGTTTAAAGAAGCAGCCGAAGCCTACGACGTACTGAGCAACCCGGATAAACGTGCCCGCTACGACCAGTTTGGTCATGCAGGAATGAGCGGAGCAGCCGGAAACGGTGGACCGTTCGGCGGATTTAGCGGCGGAATGTCTATGGACGACATTTTCTCTATGTTCGGTGATATTTTTGGCGGCCATAGCGGCGGCGGATTCGGTGGTGGTTTCGGAGGCTTTGGCGGATTTGGAGGCGGAGGTTCTCAACAGAGAAAATTCCGTGGCTCGGACCTCAGAGTGAAAGTAAAGCTGAATTTGAAAGAAATCTCTACAGGAGTTGAAAAGAAATTTAAGCTGAAAAAATATGTGCCTTGTTCGCATTGCCATGGAACCGGGGCGGAAGGAAACAGCGGTTCTGAGACTTGCCCGACCTGCAAAGGAAGCGGATCGGTCATCCGCAACCAACAGACGATCTTGGGAACTATGCAGACGCGTACCACATGTCCGACTTGTAATGGTGAAGGTAAGATCATTAAAGACAAGTGTAAGGTTTGTGGAGGAGAAGGCATCGAATATGGCGAAGAAGTAGTAACCGTAAAGATTCCTGCCGGAGTAGCAGAAGGTATGCAACTCTCTATGGGGGGTAAAGGAAATGCCGGAAAGCACAACGGTATACCGGGTGATCTGCTGATTCTGGTAGAAGAAGAACCACATCCGGAACTGATCCGTGATGAAAATGACCTGGTGTACAACCTATTGCTAAGCTTCCCCACAGCAGCCATCGGAGGTGCGGTAGAAATACCGACCATTGACGGCAAAGTAAAAGTGAAAATAGAAGCAGGTACACAACCGGGTAAAGTGCTCCGCCTGCGTGGCAAAGGTCTGCCAAGCGTAAACGGCTATGGTACAGGAGATTTATTGGTCAACGTTAGTGTATATGTGCCCGAAACGTTGAGCAAAGAGGAAAAAAGCACTCTGGAGAAACTGGAGGAATCAAAGAACTTTAAACCGAGTACTTCAATCAAAGAAAAGATATTCAAGAAGTTCAGAAGCCTCTTTGACTAATCGGCTCCGTTGCCAATTACTCTGATTTATACAGAGAGTACCCTATAAAATGTTGCCCGGACTTACATCTCCTGATGTTGCCCGGGCAATTTTATATCTGAACAAAAGAACGATTTACCTGATAAATAGACTTTTCTGCTATAATGATGGATTATCTTACGATTTAGAGACAGCCGCTTCCAACTTCCCGTCCTTGTTAGCTCAATACCCCGGATTCTGTGTCAGATTGGGGTTCATTAACCGAACCTTTTCCGGAATGGGAAATACCGTAGTATAACCATTCTTCTCACCCGAAAGTTGAGGTCTGCCCGTATAAGTGCGGGTATATTGACGAAACCGGATCAAATCTTGCCTGCGCCACCCTTCCCATGCAAACTCCAACTGACGTTCGGCCAATAGATTAGCTAATGTAGCCGTCCGGAAAGGAGCATTCACACGAGAGCGGACAAGGTTCAATTCTTCATCTCCATTTTCTCCATTACGCACCTTGGCTTCGCTTTTCATGAGTAATACATCGGCATAACGATAGAGTACAATATCATTTTCCATCAGTTTACCGTCTTTGGTGGCAGTTTCATCAATCGCATACTTTTTCATCCGCGCTCCGGCAGTCTTTTCATAAGGAGTATTAGATATATCGACATCCACCTTCCAGGGGAAATATTCCAGCTGGGTACCGTCATCGAGTGTGACGACTTTTCCTTTGAGGTCATATACAATACCGGCAAAATAACATTTGTCAAAACGAGGATCGACTGCCTCTGTATCGTATCCAAACGTACGAAGGACTTCCACAGTAGCACTTGAACCATTCTCTCCTCCCAACCCATAGGCCTTGGCATGATTGTAGTGACGGGAACGAAAAAGATATTGCATCTGATTGGTATACAGAGTCTTGCTCATCGGGATGGTGAAGATATTCTCAACAGAGGATTCATTGTAAACAGCAAAGTTCGCTTCATAATTATCTTCCAGCCGATATCCCATTGCAGCGATGGCATCACAATAAGCCTCTACCGTCTGCCAGGCATTGAGCCGCTCGCCATCTACTTCAAAATAAATATCTTTTCCATCGGGAAATTGACCGTCGGTCCAATTATTATCCGTATATATTTCAGCATTCAAGGCAAGTTTAGCAAGTAAAAAACAGGCTACGGGACGTGTAATGCGTCCGTAATAATTGCCGGAACGATTGCTATATGCCGTTTCCAGCAAGGGTTCAGACTCCTGCAGCTCTTTCACTACAAAATCGAAAACTTCTTTGCGACTGTTCTGCTTCACTTCTTTCAAAGGAGTGGATGATGAAAGAACCAAAGGGACACGGGCAAACAAATCCATTAAATGATAATAATACAAAGCACGGAAAGCGCGGACCTCCGCCCGATAGACAGGCAGTTCTTCATCGTTATGGGTCTGCTGGTACGTATCGATCCGTTCGAGTGACTGATTGCAAAGACTGACCACCTTATATAAATATTCCCACGTGGCTTGAATGGCATCATTATCCACTCCCCACCGATGCAGGAAAAGTCCTTGCCAGAACCCGCCATCGTACCAGTCACCGCCACGTGTAGGCATAATAGCCTCATCAGTGGTAAAAGTATTCAGATCGTAAATTCCTCTGCCGGTCCCCTGCAAACCCTGGCTATCACTGTAACCTCCGATGTTATTGTACAAGGAGGCCACTGCATTATAATATAAATCTGTTAGATTCTTATAAGCATCTTCCTCAGGAATCTTATCTTTAGGATTCTCATTCAGAAAACCATCACATGAAAACAGAAAACCGAGTCCCCAAAGACAGGCGAACATACATATATAACGACTTTTCATAACTCATCCTCCCATTAAAAATTAATACTTAAACCGAGAGTATAGGTACGCGCCAAAGGATAAGCCCGTTTATCATCCACACCCAAGGTAGAATTGACTGTAGAACTGTTGATCATGGGTGACAGACCGGAGTAGCCTGTGATAGTAGCCAGATTGTTGACAGTGAACGCGAGACGGAAAGATTGCACATACTTTTTCCACTTCGCTACCGGAACATTCCATCCGACAGTAACGTAATCAAAATTGATGTAGTCTCCCTTTTCCAGCCAGTAGTCTGTAGCAGTCTGATCTTTGATATTGCGTCCGGGAGCTTTCTTCATCACATTGTAATCGGGAAAAATATTCATATTCATATAGGTCAGTGAAGTGCCGTTATAGATTTTATGACCGAATGCGCCGTTCACCTGTACCGACAGATCGAAACGCTTATAGCGGAAACTGATATTGGAACCGAGTAAAGTTTTAGGGACAGCCTGTCCTGCTACATAACGATCCTCACCATCTTCAAGACTTACCCCTCCCCCATTCAGGTCGGCAATGTCATAGGTATATCCGCCATTTCCATCGGCAATAAGTCCCTTGCAATGGGGCAGATAGAAAACACCTAAAGGTTGACCTACCATTTGATAGACAATATGGTTGTATCCACCATGAAATCCGGCTCCGTCGAGACTTGCCAGACTTTTGTATTCAGGCGCCGAGATATTTTCTCCACCGTACATCCCACTTAAAGAGAGTAACTTGTTTTGCTGAAAAGTAACATTGACATTAACATTCAGTTCCATATCCTGAGTCTTCAAGGGGGTGAGGCCGACAGCTATCTCCGTACCGCTATTACGCATGGAACCAATATTGGCCAAAAGAGTGTTATAGGTGAAAGGCGGTACACTGACGTTGTACAGATAGAGCATATCAGAGGTTTTGGAATTATAATAATTAAGAGAGAAAAGAAGCCGGTTGCCAAACATACCAAGATCTACTCCCGCATTGAAAGTGCGTTTTACTTCCCACTTCAAATCGGGATTGGTATTACGCATATTACCCAAAGTCACCACTTGTGAACTACCGACAGGTACCACTCCATTGGGTTTCACCAAATTAAGTGTCGTATAGGAGTCAATGCCACTCTGATTGCCGGCTAAACCGTAGCCAATGCGAAGTTTCAAATTATCGACCAACGGAATACGCTTCATGAACTTTTCCTCGCTGACAACCCAAGCGCCCGATACGGATGGAAAAAATCCCCATTTATGATTGGCACCAAATTTAGAAGAAGCATCGGTACGTGCATTCACCGTGAAGATATACCGGTCGGCAAACGTATAGTTGAAACGTCCGAGAAAAGATGCCAGTCGGGGCTGTTCAAAATAAGAATTTGTTCCTTCCCAAAGCCGTATGGCACCTGCCTGAAGATTATTGTAACCAAACTGATCGGTATTGAAATTGGTCACAGTAGTATAAAAGCCGCTATAAGTTTCTTTTTGCAGTTCGGCCAGTGCCAGTACATCAAAATAATGCTTGTTCCATTTCTTTTTGTAAGTCAGCATCAGATTGCCAAGCAGTGACTCCATTTTCCTGGTCCCCTTGTATGCCTGTCCATGAGCCCACACAGCCGTAGGCAAATATTGGGAGTTTTCTACAATATTATAGGTATAAGAACCGAAAAGAATCAGTTTCAGTTCACGAAATAAATTAAAAGTCAGCCGGGCATGGGTACTGATATGTGATGTAGCATCATGATCTTTCACTTCCATCCAAGCCAGTGGATTAGTGATCTGGCTGGCATTGGTAATCTGATCCCAGGAATCAGTCTCCGAATTTCGGTGATTGGGATAAGTAGGATTAAAAGTAGCAGCCGAATAGAACGTTTTTTGAAGGTCAAACAAATTATGATTCTTTTGAATAGAGCCAAACATACCTAGTTCACAGACTAAAAAATCGTCAAACACATGTTGGGTCATGTTCATATTCGAAGTGAAGTTTTTCATATCTTCATTCAGAATGATACCTTGACGATCCATAAAGCCCAACGAAACACGATAACTGGAAGCATCCGTCCCGCCATAAAATGCAACATGATGATTCTGCTGCAAACCAGTCTGCTCTATCTCTTTCAGAAAATCCGTTTCATTTCCTTTGTCGAGTATGGCAACACCTTGCTGCCGGGCCAGATTGCGAAATTCATTTCCGGAGAGCATTTCCAGATTTTTATAGACAGAAGAGATACCAAAACTCCCATTGTAGCTAACCCTGGTTTTACCCCGGATTCCTTTCTTTGTCGTGATTTCAATAACACCGGAAGCACCGCGGGAACCATATTGAGCTGTCTCGGAAGCATCTTTGAGAATAGTGAAACTCTCTATATCGGTAGGATAAATAGAAGTGAGCATACTGAGGTCACCAAATACACCATCGACAATGATCAAAGGGTCGTTACCACTGGTCAATGAAGTAGTTCCCCGCAAACGTACGGCATCCAAAGCTGCCGGTCCGTTGGTTCCTTTTTGTATGGTAAGTCCGGGAACACGTCCGCGAATCGCCTCCAGCGGATTGGTTATCTGATCTTTATTCATGCCCAACTCCGTAATTTTTTCTACTGAACCGGAAATGTTTTTCTTATTTCCGGTAGCATATCCTACTGTAATAAGTGAATCAATGGGAAAAACGGGCTTATCCTGCGCCTGCAAGATAGAGGGAGTAAACATCAGAAGCAGGGCAAAAGTCAATGTCGGTATACAGATGATCCGGTGTTGTTTCATACTATTAACATTTGAAGGGTTCGCATATAAAATATAACAAAAAAAGAGAGCATCTGGTTGCCCGGATGCCCTCCTTTCTTACTCTATCTGAACAGATTATTTGCTTTCGATCAGCAATGTACCTTTTTTCAGGCCTTTTCCTGTTGCTTCAAGTGTGATCTTTCCTGCTTTTTCAGTAGACTGCACAATCGCTGTCATCATACCGCTGAATACTTTCATCTTCGGGGTCTGGAATGACTCAAGAGAAGCCGGATTACCATTGGCTCCTGCACGATAAGTACCTGCTCCCTTCACCTTGAAACTGATCTCATTGTCTGCCAGCGGACAAAGATTACCCTCTTTATCGACTACCTTCACTGTCACAAATGAGAGATCTTTACCATTGGCGTCAATCACGCTACGGTCTGCCACCAACTCAATGTGATCGGGCTTTCCGGCTGTATGAATTTCCTTCTCAGCAACGGCTTTGCCATCTTTATCGTAAGCAACCACTTTTACAGTACCCGGCTCGTATTTCGTATCCATCCACATCAGGCGATAACGTTGCTGACGTTTGAAGTTGGCCACAGAAGTAGAGTCACCGCTATTGTTTACCGTAACGGAGAGATCCTTTGTACGCTTACCCTGACTTTTGCCGTTAATAAACAGTTCAGCCGAAGGATAATTGGTATATACAAATACCGGGGTAACTTCACCCTCACGTCCTTCCCAATTCCAGTGAGGCAAGATATGCAGCGTTTCCTTATCTTTATTCCAATGACTGCGATAGAGATAATAACGGTCTTTCGGAAGTCCGGCAAGGTCTATAATTCCAAACAACGAAGAGTGGCTGGGCCAATCGGTATAGTACGGAGTCGGTTCGCCTAAATAATCGAATCCGGTCCATACGAACTCACCAATGCAATAAGGCAAATCCTCATGCTGGATAAAATCGTCTTCCGGAAGATTGGACCAACCGCAATGCTCTACATCATATGATGAAGACTGATGATCGTCATACTTCTGCATCGCACGACGGACAACAGGGAATTTATAAACGCCACGTGAACTAACGGTAGAAGCTGTCTCGCTACCCAGGATGATCTGTTGCGGAAGTTTCTTATAGTTTTCCTGATATTTGTGAGGACGGTAATTAAAACCGGCTACGTCCATCACAGCCGCCATATTATTATTGACTACTGCATCGGGAGCATCCATACCCTGAGTAACAGGACGTGTAGGATCTTCACGATGGCAGATATCCTGCAAGAAGCGTGACAGTTTCGGTCCACGGTCACCGTTCCACTGGTCGGGCACCTCATTACCGATACACCACATAACCACGCTCGGATTATTGCGATACTGATGAATCAGATTCACCAGATCTTTCTCTACCCATTCATCAAACACTTTGTGATAACCATTCTGTACTTTGGCTGCTTTCCACTCGTCAAATGACTCGGCCATTATCATCATGCCCATTTCATCACAAGCTTTAATCAATTCGGGAGCAGGCATATTATGTGAAGTACGGATGGCATTGCAGCCCATGTCTTTCAGGATACGAATCTGACGGCGAATACCGGCATCATTGGCAATACCTCCCAACGGTCCGAGATCATGGTGATTGCACACACCTTTGAACATGGTTTTCTTTCCATTCAGGAAGAAACCTTTATTCGGAATAATCTCAATGGAACGAATACCGAATGAAGTAGTATATTCATCCTTCAGAGTATTCCCCTCATATACTTTAGAAACGGCACTATAAAGATGCGGAGTATCCGGAGTCCACAAAGCCGGAGAAGTCACTACGAAATCTTGTTCGAAAACATTGTCATCGAACGGATCTCCCTTCTTTTCGTTGGCTGCCACCACTTTACCATCCTTATCCTTCAGTTCGGTAACAATACGATATCCTTCGAATGCTTTTCCGGCTGGTACATCGAGTTTTGTTTTCAGGTTTACCTTTGCAAATTCATCTTTCACTACAGGAGTAGTCAGCTGAGTACCCCAAGTAGGAATATGGGCATCTTCGTTCACTACCAGATGTACATTGCGATACAATCCGGCACCGGGATACCAACGTGAAGATTCGTTCTCGTTTTCAAGACGAACCGCCAATGTGTTCTTTTCACCCGGTTTCAAATAAGGAGTGGCATCCACATAAAAACTATTGTAACCGTAAGGCCAATAACCGGCCTCTTGTCCGTTGATATAGACATGTGCATGACTCATGGCTCCATCGAAAACCAGAGTAGCCTTTTTGCCCTTACTGAATGAAGGAGCATCAAAATTGAGCCTATACCATCCCACACCGACAAAAGGAAGTCCCCCGGTACGTCCGGCATGCTCCATCGCCTCTTTCTGTCCATCCTGAGAAATGGCTACGTTCTGTTTATCATTATTAATACTGAATGGTCCGTAAATAGCCCAATCATGCGGAACGGTCACAGATTGCCACTTCGCATCATCATACGTAGAGTTACTAAAGTCTTTACTATCCTCACGAGTGAACTTCCATCCCTTCTCAAAGGTTTGTTCCGTACGGACTTGCGCACACGCCAACAGCGGCACAGCGAGCATCGAAGCAAATGCAATTTTGATTTTCTTGTTCATGATTGATTTGTTTTTATTTTAATATAAATTCTATCTTCCCGGCATGTACCAACTCCTCATGACTGATACGATAACCTGCATGTTTCTTTCCATTCAATTTTACCTCCTTAATCAGATCGGCATTATCTCCCGGACGGACAGCAGTAATGACCAGCTCTTTTTCTTTATAATATTTCGGATCCAACTGAATGGTTACTTTGTCAAACGTAGGTGTAGTCAGCGTATAATCAGGCATTCCCGGACAATCAGGATACAAACCGATCATACTGAAAATAGCCCATGCTGACATCGTACCGGTATCATCATTACCGGGAATACCGTCAGGCCGGTCAGTGAAATATTCGGCAAGCAAACGCTTCACCTGTTTCTGGGTACGCCATTCTTCTCCTTTGAAGTAACTGAATAAATAAGGATAGGCAATATCCGGTTCGTTGGCAGGATCATACAAGCCTTCATCAAATACTTTCTGCAGTTTATCCACAAACTTCTTCTTACCTCCCATCAATCGGGTCAAGCCTGCAATATCATGGGGAACATAAAATGTATAATTCCAGGAGTTCCCCTCATGGAAACCGGGACTCGGAGCAAAATTGGCTCCTTCCATCGGATCGAATGGAGAGTAGAATGTTCCGTCGGGTAAAATGGGACGTAATGTACCGAACTCCTTGCAGTAGTAATGTTTATATCCCAGCGAACGGTCGTAGAATAACTTCGCATCTTCTTTCTTTCCCAGCGCCTGGGCAAAACGTGAGAGCGCATAATCGGCTATATAATATTCCAGTGCATGCGATACAGAATTATCATACTGCTCTGTCAGGGGCACATATCCTTTCGCAATGTAATCATCTATGTCGGGACGCATTAAATTATCTTTGCCAGGTGTCGTAGCAGACTTATACATAGCTTCATAGGCTGCTTGTACATCAAAGTCACGCAACCCTTTCATCCAGGTATCCACGATAACGGGAATACTCGGATCACCCTCCATGGTAAGTGTCTCACGCCCGTAAAGCTCCCATTTGGGCAACCATCCGTGCTCCTTGTACATATCTACCATTGTACGAACCATATCCAACTGCCGATCGGGGAAAAGCAATGTCATCAACTGATGTACATTACGGTAGGTATCCCAAAGCGAGAATACAGTATAACGGTTGCCTTTTGTCGTAAGAATCTCGCTACCTTCCATAGCCGGGTATTGTCCGTTCACGTCCTGCAAAATATTCGGATGAATCAACAAATGATACATGGCGGTATAGAATACTCTTTTCTGCTCTTCGGTACCACCTTCTACAAGAATCCGTGAAAGATCATTCTGCCACATGGCACGCGCTTCGGCACGAATCTGATCAAATCCCTTTCCGGCCTGCTCTTTCTCTAAATTCAGACGGGCATTGGCTATGCTGACAAACGACACTCCCATACCGACTTCGATCGTTTCACCTTCGTCGGTATCAAACGTAAACCAAGTACCGATATCATCACCACTCATCTCTTTGGTATAAGCAGTATACAGCTTATTTTTACCGGAAGTATTATCCCACTGCGCTTCCACCGTCATCGGACGCATCTTCTTCCAATAGCCACGTGCACGAGGAGTTTTGTTAATACGCATCACAAAATAAATGGGAAATACGGCCTGCGGATTATAACAGAATGTACCGAGCAGCTTACTCCCCTCTATCTCGGTGTCACTGACAAAACGAACGGTAGCCCCGGTTTCATTGGTCAATCCTTCACCCAGATTCAAAAGGATATTACTTTCTCCTTTGGGAAAAGTAAAACGACTGATTCCGGTACGCAAAGTAGCCGAAACCTCATTCTTAATCCCATATTTAGTCAGAACATTTGAGTAATAACCCGGAGTGGCTTTCTCGTCTTTATAGGCACTTCCGTATTGTAAATAATCAACGTTCAATTTTCCGGTTGTGGGCATCAAAAGTAAGGAGCCCAGCTCCGGACATCCTACTCCACTCAGATTAACATGTGAGAATCCGGTGAAATAGGTATTGGTATGTTCATAAGGTGTAGACCACCACTGGCTGTCTTTATCTATTTTATTACCAACGGATTTGTCCCCCATCACATTAAAAGGAACAACCGACATCATTCCCTGCGGACAGATAGCTCCGGGGTTCGTTGTTCCGTAATTCGTCGTTCCGACGAACGGATTTACATAATCTACCGGATTCTCTTGCGCAGAAGCCACTGCTATAAATAGCCAGGCAGCTGCAAATGATACAAAATAAGGTAGTTTCTTCATTCTTTCAATACTATTATTTATTAATATATACGTTTGGTTTCACCCGCTCTGTGAGGAAGGTTATTCTACAACGATTTCGTCGGTAAACACCCAGCCTCCAAACTCTTCTCCGGCATGAGCCTGATAGCGGATGTATCGTCCTTTGGCTTCCCCATTCCATGCGTAGTTTTTAAAGACCACAGCATCCGACTTCACTACTTTATGTGTCTGACGACTCAATTCAGTGAAGTTCTTGCCATCCTCCGAAACAGAAATTATCACTTCGGTAGGCAAAAAGACTTCCGGACCTACTACCTGCATAAAATCTGCGCCAATCGAATGCAAAGCAGTCGACTCACCCATATCGATAGTTACATCCAAACGATCACGGGAAATAAAGCCCTGCCATACCCCATCACTGTAAGTCCAGCTACCCCGGATTCCGTCAGTCAGGGTTTTATCGCCTTGCGCCGGATAAGACGCATTGTAAGGAGCATTATATTTAACCGTTTTGCCCAAGGCAAGATGCTGAACCGGTTTTGACGCTTCAGGCCGATTACCGATCTCCTTTTTCAAATCAAACGGATGATATCCCTTGGATTGTAGATATGCTACGGCTTTTAGAGCACGCGGGCGAAAATCAGTCCATGATTTTCGTTCGGGAGCAGACCAAGCCACTTCGGCCAACGCAAGAATACGAGGATAAATCATGTATTCACAATGCTCGTCAGTCTGGATGTATTCCGCCCAAAGATTGGCTTGGACACCATAAATCAGCTTCGCTTCATCAGGTGTAAGTGAGGCAGGGATCGGATTATAAGAGTATACCTTTTCCAAGGGCAGATATCCGCCAATAGCCTCAGGTTGGGAATAAGGTGCATCTTGATAACCATCTATATAACAATGTGACCCGGGAGTCATAATCGCCTGATGACCGGATTTTACGGCATCGATACCTCCTTGTTCACCACGCCATGACATCACAGTAGCATTGGGCGCCAGTCCTCCTTGCAAAATCTCATCCCATCCTAACAGTTTACGTCCATGAGCATTGAGAAATACTTCTACGCGATGGATCAGGTAACTCTGTAATTCATCCACATTAGCCAAATGCTCATCCTGCATGCGCTTTTGGCATTTAGGACAGGTTTTCCAAGCTACCTTACCGGCTTCGTCGCCTCCAACATGAATATATTGAGAAGGGAAAAGCTCCATGACCTCCGTCAACACATCCTCAAGAAACGTAAAGGTTTTCTCGTTTCCGACACAAAAGTCGGCATCCTTGTAAGGCTCTCCCGAACAGGACAGTTCCGGATAAGCGGTCAGAACCTCTTCTGAATGAGCCGGCATTTCGATCTCAGGAATAATGGTAACATGGCGCTCGCGTGCATAATTGACCAATTCACGAATATCATCCTGTGTATAATAGCCGCCTGAAGCCCCCGGAGCATCGAAACGACAATATTTACGTCCACCTTCATTCCACCATTTTTTCCAGTTAGCTTCCGGACGCCAGGCGGCAAATTCTGTCAATAAAGGATATTTCTTAATCTCGATACGCCACCCCGCAGCATCTGTTAGGTGTAAATGTAAACGATTGAGTTTATAATAAGCTAATGCATCTATCTGCTTTTTTACAAACTCCTTGGAGCGAAAATGCCTTGAAACATCGAGCATCAGCCCCCGGTATTCAAATCGTGGTGAATCTTGAATCGTCGTAGCCTGAACTGACCAAGTATCTCCCATTGCAGGCTGTGCCATTTGCAAAAGGGTCTGTACGCCATAGAATAATCCGGCTCCGGAAGTAGCCTGCACTGTTATTTTACGGGGAGTAACTTCTAAGGTATAGCTCTCGGGAGAGGGTAACTGAGAGTTATCCTTTGTTATCAGCAATGAGACTACATTCTCTTTGGCTTGTTTTTTGGAACTTTTAAAGTGAATGGGTAATGTCTCCAGATAATCCATCATCATTTTCTTCTCCTTACCCTTCAGATTGGTATACAACAGGGTTTCACCGGAAAACTGAAAAGTTCCGCTTCCTTGTTCCATCCGGAGAGGTATGGGAATGACAGACTGCGCTTTCATACCAGCTGTTGCTATCATCAAACCGGCTGCAAGCAAGAAAGTACAAATTCTCATTGTAGGTTTTATCATGATATGATTGGTTTTAGTTTTTTGTTTTCAATGCACAAATATAAGTAAAATGTCAGATTATCTGCAATTAGTCAATCATTATCTTAGCTATTTCCGGAGTACGGATCCCCGGCTTCAACTCACCATTGATGTTAAAGAAGGTCTGTCCCTGTCCTGTCAATGCAGCACCGGCACGAGCGATATCTTGGCTCCGAACAGCCTCTTCCCATTTATCCCGACGTGTGTTGTAAATCAGGATACGGTCATTGAAACGATACCATTCAGCCGGATGCAACATATATGTTTTTGCTTCAGATTTCAAACTGTCTACAGCTGCCTGATTACCGCCGGTCACTGCTGCTTTCATCATCTCCTCGCGTTGCAGGGCAGACAAGAAAATATCTTTATTAACCCCACCGGTGCAAAGTATCAGACTGTCTGTCAGAGCTATACCTGCACCTCCACCTAAAGCTACAGGCACAGAATCACTCCCTATCGGAGTAGAGACGGGTTGCCATTGTTGCAAAGAGGGGGAATAACAGTATCCGTCAGTAGAAAGAGTTGCAGACCGCCCATCGAATGCCCCGGAAAAACCTCCCCACAGATATAAAAGTGTCTCATTCTCTTTACTCTGCCCCACACATACAGGCTGTACACGGGGAGCACCCGGAAAATCGGGAAGTTGTTGCCAGCCGGTCTCAGGGTTGCCCAGATTGAGGCAATAAAGCCCATTCGAAGGCTTGCCATTCACATTGCCTCCGGCTACAAAAAGGGTATAATCAACAACCGAACCACTCATGTTATCCATCGTACAAGGTAAAGATGGCAGCGTATCTACAATCACAGCTTGTTTATCATCACTCAAAGAAAGGCGGTAAACGGCAGATAAGGATCCATTTTCATTCGATCCACCCACACACACTATCCCTCGAGGAGTCGATACTGAGACTCCATAAGCAGCAGCAACGGGCAGCTGACCTACTTTTCGCCACACGAAAACTGAATCTGCAGAAGCGTCAGCAGCATAAATACCTTGGTAGAATTTCTTCTTCCCTCCTTCAGCTGCCGGAGTTTCCGGAAAATTACATCCGCCGGCAATCAATAATTCTCCCTGATAGATGCCGGCATAACATGCCGATACACCCAAAGAAAAACCGGGTTCTCCTTCGGGGAATCCGGTCATTTTCTGCACGCTAATCCCTTCTTCATTAGGCGCAACTTGCCGGGAGCTGCACGAAGCAGCCATCCCGGCAAGTAAACATCCAATGATAGAAAGAAAACGAATCGTTTTAATTTCTGTCATTTCTATTTTTTCAATTCAACGTAATTTCATCTACAAATAAGAAGCCCGGATTACCTTTACCACCATGCCATGCCGGAATCGAGTGTTCCGATGTTGCAATCACTTTCACATAACGGGTTTTTACCGGATCAAAAGTCAATTTGTGCTCGTAAAGGCCATTACGATCTGTCTCTTTCATTTCAGGATATGCTTCAGAAGCTACCTTTGTAAAAGTCTTATCGTCATCTGATACTTCAATTGAGAAAGAACGTGCATCAAATACCCAGTCGCCCTTTTCAACACAAGTAGTGATAGCTACACTGGAGATCTCGGTAGGTTGTTGCAAGTCAATCGTTACATCCATATCATTTTTATAAAAAGCGATCCAACGACCTGTTTTATAATTGCCATTTCCTTTCAGTCCGTCTACTAATGTAGAAACACCACCAAATTCATATTGCTTGTTTACAGGCTGATTGGCTTTAATAGGTTTTGAAGTAGATTTACTGAAAGCAATCTGTTCAGTCAGCATTTTGCTGTTTCCGGTAGGACGGACAGCAACCGCTTTCAGAGTACAACTTTCCTTGATTGTAAGAATACTATCACACACAGGAGAAGCTGCCGTAGGCTCAGTTCCATCTAATGTATAATGAATGGGAGCACCGTCAATAGTAGTCATCACTACGTCTACTGCTCCTGTGGCCGAATTAGCTACAAACTCAGATTTCACATCAAATACATGTTTGGCATAATTATATCCTTCAGCATCATAAATATTAATCAACTGCGGCAAACGGCTCAGGAAGTTTTCATAATTCTTCTTTTCAGGATTAGACCATTGCACCTCTGCTAAAGCAGCCCAACGCGGCAACACCATATACTGAGCCTGAGAGAAAGTAGGAATGTATTCCGTCCAAAGATTAGCCTGTACGCCAATAATATGTTTTTGTTCTTCCGGTGTCAATGAAGAAGGCATCGGTTCGTAACCATAAACTCTTTCCAAAGGCACATAACCACCGATAGCCAAAGGTTCATTCTCTGTATCCTTGGTCTGATAGTAGTCAAAGTAAAGATAAGTGTTCGGGGTCATGATAACATCATGTTTCTGCTTGGCAGCTTCGATACCGCCACCTTCGCCACGCCATGACATCACTGTAGCATTCGGAGCCAGTCCACCTTCCAAGATTTCGTCCCAGCCAATAATCTGACGTCCATGTTCGTTCAGGAATTTTTCTGCATGATTGATAACAAAACTCTGCAAATACTCTTCTTTTGAATGTTTAGCGTCACTCTTGATTCCCAAGGCCTTGATACGAGCTTGGCACTTCGGACATTTCGCCCATTCAGTCTTCGGACATTCGTCACCTCCGACATGGATATATTCAGAAGGGAAGATATCCATTACTTCTGTCAGGACATCATCAATAAAAGTCAGTACACTGTCGTTTCCGGCACAAAGCACCTGATCAGATACTCCCCATATTTTCCAAACCTCATACGGTCCACCTGTACATCCCAAATGCGGATAAGCGGCCAATGCTCCCTGCATATGTCCCGGAAGGTCAATTTCAGGAATAACAGTGATATAACGATCTGCAGCATACGCTACGATTTCTCTGGCTTCTTCCTGAGTATAGAAACCACCGTAAGGTTTTCCGTCATATTCACCGGAATTACGTCCGATTACAGTTTCCGATCTTTTTGAACCGATCTCAGTCAGTTTAGGATACTTCTTGATTTCAAGTCTCCATCCCTGATCTTCGGTTAAGTGCCAGTGTAAACGGTTCATGTTATGCAAAGCCATCATATCGATGTATGTCTTTACTTCGTCTACTGTGAAGAAATGGCGACCTACATCAAAATGGGCACCACGATAACTAAAACGAGGATAGTCGCTAATCTCGACAGCCGGCAATGAAGGAGTTGTACCGATAGCTACCGGAATAGACTTACGTAAAGTCTGGATACCGTAGAATACACCAGCTTCAGTAGGAGCAGCAATAGTTACACCATCTGCGTTCACACTCAACTGATAAGCTTCGGGGTTTTCTGATTCCATACCCAACTTAAGCAGAATAGCACCTTTGCCCTCAGTACCTGCTTCAACGGCATAATCCTTACCTGTGGCTTTCTTCAGATAATCAGCCAGGAATTGGGCATTGCGTTGCATCTTTTCATTTCCTTCCGGATAGATGATTTTTACACTACCATTTAATGTAAATGGTTGGCTTTGAGCAGTCGTAATTTCCTGAGGTAAAGGAATTACCTGGTAATTAGCTGTAGTTTCTTTGTCGTTACACGAAGAAATAAATCCCGTGAGCGCCAGTAAACCGGCAATTTTAAAAAGATTTCTCATACAAATTATTTAATAGGTGTTAGTTATAGGTATCTCGTACATGTTTCACTGTGATATTCAAGCTTTCTCCCTTCTTAATCTCCGGAGACGTTATCGTTATTTTTTTGTTTTCACCCGGCAACAGATCGAAGAAATTATCAGTGAAACGGGCTCCTTGAACAGGAATCTGGACAAAGACATCTTTTGCCAGTTTAGGAGATGACAAGGTCAGTTCACACTTCCCATCGAGTTGTTTCACTTTCATGGAAATAGCTGTCTGAGGCAACTCCAAATTCTTGGTTTTATCAAAGAAATAAACTTCTTCAGCCACTTTCCTACCCGATTTATCTTTCAGGCTAAGTAGTAGAAAACTGCTCTTTCGCTGTTCCGGATTCACCCAAGTGTCCAACGGTTTACGCACGATACAAGAAGAAGTATTCATCGCTACCTCAACTGCCTTGATGACTTCTTTGTCTAATGTCTTGCCATTAAAATCAATGACTTTCATTTCAAGTGTAAGCTGACTCTGCTTTTCCAACATATCGGATATCAGATAAATATTCAAGCTATCGCCTTCCTGTATTGCATTGACCAGTAACGGCGCAAAAGCACGCTTTGCCTGATAATGCAACGCTTTCCAATTGCCATAATAGTCTATACTGGACCAGGAAACTACCGGCCAGCTATCATTAAGCTGCCAATATAATGTCCCCATACAATAAGGGCGGTTACGACGATGTGCTTCCATCCCATGACGCATGCCGTGTCCCTGAAGCACAAGTCCGATATACACAAAGTCTTCAAATTTCTCAGGAACGATATAATCACGTTCCATATAGGTACGTATCAAGTCATTACCAATACTGCTTTTCTGATGCCCATTCATCACTTCCGATTCAATCTGATAGTCTTCCGGAGCAGCAAATGTAGCAATCGTCTTCATTTCCGGGAACGACTGGAAACCAAATTCACTCATAAATCGCGGTAAATCCGTGTCTAATGATTCGAATGTTTTTTTGCCGTACCACACTCCCCAATTATGACTGTCACCTATGCCCCATGACTCCGGACGTCCCCAATTTGCAAAATAAGGAGAAGAATGCTTGTAAAAACGGCCTTCATCGAGTTCCTGTACTTTGGCAGGAAGCAATCCCCGGAACAACTTATCATACCCCCGGAACATATTTTCATACACTTCCGGAGTATAGTTTTTCTGCCATCCCCAATATTTCAATCCTTCCAGAATCTCATTATTTCCACACCACATGGCCAATGAAGCATGGTTGCGCAGACGTTTGATATTATATTCAGCCTCTTCTTCTACCCGCTTCAAGAAAGTAGGATCGCTGGGATAAGCAGTACAGGCAAACATAAAATCCTGCCAAACAAGAATACCATTTTCATCTGCCAGATCATAGAAACGATCATCCTCATAAGTTCCTCCCCCCCATATACGTACCATATTCATATTGGCCTCTTTCATGTCCCGGAACAGGGTCTTATAACGCTCAGTGGTTATACAGGGAAGCAATGCATCATCAGGGATATAATTGGCTCCTTTGGCAAACATCGGGATACCATTCACTTCAAAATAAAAAGATTCTCCCTCTTTATCTTTTTCGTTTACCACCCGTATCGTACGAAGTCCGATGCGATGCTGGCGCGAGGCAATTGTTTTACCGTCACATATCACTTGTGCTGAGAAATCATATAAATGAGGTTCTCCCCATCCATTGGGCATCCAACGCACAGGGTTCTGAATATCCAACGGAATATGAATCTTATTTAAACCCGGTTTTAACGTCACGTTCTCCTTTACTGTTACTTCTTTCCCTCCTTGCAATGAATAAGAGATCAAAACCTCAGCAGATTTTTCCTTCTCTGAAATGCTATTAATTTCCAATTCATTAGAAAGTTTTGCGACTTGATCTGTCAGGCTCAACTGTTTCACATGATAATCGGCAATAGTGGCAACATCATAAAAACGAAGAGTCACAGGACGCCAGATACCGCTTGTAACCATGCGGATTCCCCAGTCCCATCCATAACTATAAGGTGCTTTTCTAGTAAATACACTAAGACGCTTTTCGTGATGATCGTTATCAGCCGGATAATTAAATCCATTGGATGACCATTGTGGAAGAGTTTGTTTTATAGGAGAATGAAAATAGACATGCAGCAAATTCTCACCTTTACGTAACACCTGTTTTACAGGAACCGCATAACCCACAAACATATTATCTGATTTCAAAACCAAAGAACCGTTCAGATAAACGTCAGCATAGGTATCCAATCCCTCAAAGAAAAGCTGGGCGGCATCTCTCTTTAATTGTTCCTCTGTAACGACAAAACAAGTTTTATATTCCCAATCTTCGTCCTCCACCCACTGAATCTTTTTTTCATTGGTCCCATAGAACGGATCAGGTAGCAGTTTATGATGAATCAAATCCTGATGAACTGTGCCCGGAACAGTAGCTGGCAGCCATTTTTCTGTTCCTACCTGTGAAAACGACCAATCGTCATTCAGCATTAACACATCCGAAGTGTCTTGGTTTTGCCCATAGGCTAAACTGCAACAACATACAAGTCCATACAATAACTTTTTCATCATAAACTGCTCACTTTTTCAAGTTTATTTTCCCCAGTCCGTACGGAACGTAGACGCCGGTAAACCGTCACCGTTGACTAGATTGGCACGGGTAAAAGGTTGCCAACCGTAACGCACGTGAAGAGGATTTTTCACTTCTTTACTATATACTTTAATTTGATTTCCTACGATTTCGGCTGTGGCCGGATAATAAATATCTTCTGTTTCTGCCACTTCGAATGTCTGTAACGGCTTTCCGTCCGATGCATGCATACCCTCGGCACAATCGAATGATACATAAGCAGCGCCGTCACGAAACTCTACATTACGGAACATTGGTCCCGAAGGTGTAACATTCTTCTTTCCATAAGTTTGATTCAAAGCCCAATGAGCCAAACGCTCTCCTACCGGCTGCTTATGTTTGGGATGCACATCAAGTGAATCGCCCAGGTCACTCGATACCGCCATACCCGTATGAGGTATTTCATACATCATTCTACGCTGGCTATCACGGAACCAGGGCCATGACGGACGGTTGATACTTGACAACTGTACATAATAAAAAGGTAAATTCTCATTTTCCCAGTTTTTACGCCAGCTCTCAACCAAGAGCTTAAACAATTTCTCGTGTGCCTCACGATTATGTGCATTCGATTCACCCTGATACCAGATGATGCCTTTAATAGGATATTGCTCCAAAGGACGAATACCTGCCTCATATAAATAACAAGGTTCGTAAGGATGACGTTGCTGCTTATTAGCAGCCTTTTTCACATTAAGAGCAGCGCGACCGCGCACCCAATCCTGAATAAAGTCATTTTGAGTCCAGTTACGTAATATAGCAGGGAACTTATACTCCAATGTACTGCGATCAACCCATGCTTCAGTAGGCGAACCACCAATCGCATTACAAATCAATCCTACAGGCACTTTCAGACTATCCTGCAGCATTTTGCCAAAATAATAGGCCACAGCAGAAAAAGAACCTGCTGTTGCAGGTGAACAAACCGTCCATTCGGTATCTTTATAATACTGCAAATGATTCAACGAATCCAATACGGATGCATCCCACTCTACTGCGTCCGTACGCCAGCGTGCCTTCATATCGAACAAACGAATCTGATCATTAGCAGCCTGCGGAATATCTCTTTTAGCCGTTTTACTCCAACTCAAATAAAATTCCATGTTAGATTGTCCGGAACAAAGCCACACTTCTCCAGCCAAAACATTATTGAATGTTTGTTTCTGTTTTCCGGCAGAGACAGTCAGTGTATATGGACCACCGGCCTTTAACGGCTGAATGGTGACAGCCCAGTCTCCATTGGAAGCAGCCTTTGCAGTCAACTTCTGTTTAGCTATTGAAACAGTCACTTTTTCACCCGCATTTGCTTTGCCCCGGATAGCCAACGGCTCTCCGTGTTGAAGTACCATGTTATCAGTATACAACTCAGATAGATGTAACCCTCCAAAATCTCCTGTAATCGCCGAATATACCGTTTTTGCAAGAATACCGGCTCCCTCTACATTAGGATGTACAGCATCCGGAAGAAGATAGGGGTAAGGATAAAGCGGTTCATGGAAATCCATTAACTGAACTCCTGCATATTTAGCTATCGTCTCAATACTTTGTTGAATTTCTCCATGCCAATCACGGGTACCTGACTCAAAACGAGGATGACGGTCAGCGATCGGTGTCAAACGGGCAATAATAATATGACATTTAGGATTAGCAACTCTGAAAGAATCAATCAACGCCAGATAATCTTTCACGAAACTGTCACGATAGTTCGGCCAATCACGTGGATCCGTATCATTAATACCCAAATGGATAACAACAATATCACCGGCAAAAGCAATTGCCTTTTTAAATTCTTCTTGCTGCATGTAAGGACGATGTCCCTTATTCAATAAGGTAGCTCCTGATTTCCCGAAATTTCCAACTTCGTAAGTCTCCCCTAGGAGTTGTTGCAACTGTGATGGGTAAGAGTCCGTTGCAGGATTCGGAAGAGTATATCCGTATGTAATACTATTCCCTACACAAGCCACTTTCACCCGCTTCTGTGCGGATAAAATGGTGCATACCATCAAGAACAGAGATAAGAATAGTATCTTTTTCATTTCTTATTTATATAAGGTTTAACAATATCAACCCATTTTAAGTAGCCTTTTCCCAGTAAATGTAAACCATCATTAGTATACTCAATATTCATTTTCCCGGTCTTCTCATCAACAAAATGAGAATAAAGATCGATATAGGTCACATTCTCTTTATCAGCAAGATACATCAGTCCCTCATTGATCTTTTTCACTTCCTGCCAGCGTGACGTATGTCCGCCAAACATCTTATAATGATCGGTTACCGGAAGTACACTTTGCAAATATAGCTTTGTTTTTGGAGAATCTTGTTTAATTTTTTGAGTAATCATACCAATACGGTTCACAATTGTATCTGCAGAGGTGCCCCGGCTTACATCATTTATGCCGATCAACAAGAATATTTTGGCGGGTTTTCCTTTCAAAATCGCATCCAGCCGATCATAAACACCCATACAGATATCACCACTGATTCCTCGGTTCTTGACATGCTTATTATTCAATAATTCACTCCATTCTCCCCCGTTGGTAATGCTATTACCCAGAAAAATGATATCTTTTGAAGTCACAGGCAACTCCTCAAACAGAGTTGCACGTTGATAATAGAACGTAGAATATTTGCGTTCCTGTGCGTTGCTCGCCATTGAGGCGAGCAACAACATCATTAATAAAATTTTCTTCATTCGTTTTTATTTTTTCTCAATCACTTCGTTTTGTCGGGCGAATAGATAAGTCCGTCCACTGCATTTTCTCCGTCAGGAGTTACAAAAACTGTAGTAAACATCCACTTCACCAACCGCACCTCGGGCATATTGAATTTGCCAACCGGCAATTTCAGGAAAACTTTATTCCAGCCTTTATTCAGATGGACGGCGATAGGTGGACGTGCCACACAATTTTCATTTCCCAACGCTATTTCATTACTCTTTGTACGATGAGTAGCTGTCCATACAGGTGGCTGTATTTCTTCATTATTGATCCAGATACGGCTGCCTTTATAGTCCCATTTACCTTGCAATGGAGCCAGGTCCATTTCCGAACGACCATAATTCTGGAATTCAGCCCACAGCCCTACTTCCTGATCTTTCGGAGAGTAAACCCATGTATAGGCATAAGCCGTATGATTCTCTTGCGGATCTTTATAGAAAGTAGGTACCATTTTCCCCCATACATGACGAAGATAGATACCCGCACCAATGGCAGGGTGTACCCCATACTCTTTTCCTTCATATAAATAAGAATCCTTCAATTCCTGTTCCGGAGGAAAGACTTTATTCAAATCTCCACCATTAGGAAATGCATCAGTAATATTCCATTTTACATTCGTCTGTTTTACATAGGCGAACGGATATCCCTTAAATGTATGCTCTTTATGCCAAAGCATACGATTCTCAAAATCAGCAAATTCTTTAAACTCCGGAGAGTCTTCAGAAGGTAAGATAGTACCATTCTTATCAAAATATTCTGTACCTCCGCCTTTCCATGCACGTTCAGCAATAGCCAGCATATTAGGATAGAAATTATTCTCAAGTATAATATTGCGTTCGTTAGCTACGTAACGGTCATTCCAGATGGCAAGAATTGTCCCTGCAATATCGTCACTTCCTTGCTCAACATTATAAATACGGCTGTTATACAATGCAATGATATCGCCAAAAGTATCAAAATGATTGAGATAATGAAACTTAGAATCAATTGCGGGAATACCTTTTTGGGCTTTTCCACGATAACTCCACAAATGCGTCATATCAATCTCGCCAGGTTTATAATGCCATCCCGGATTCCACGAAATGACTTTCTTTCCTTTGGCACGGACATATTCGACCATTTCCGGAACAAACTTTGGATTGGTAAATCGAACTTCATCCGTACCAATATGAAGATAAGGTACATCAAAAGTCTCGCAAACTTCATCTACCAGCAATTTAAGAATTTTCATTCCTTCCGGGCTCTGCATATCATGACGGAATGTACGGACAAAAGCCTCACTATGCCCCGGCATATCAAATTCCGGAATTAAAAGTATATTATGCGCTTTACAAAAAGCGACTAAATCTTTCGCTTCTTCCAATGTATAGTATTTACCCGGCATACGAGTCGTGTTCACACTGTCATTCAACATCGGAAAAATTTTACTTTGCAATCTCCATGATTGATTTTCAGTCAGATGCCAATGAAAAACATTAATTTTAAATCGTGAAAGAACAGCAATTTCACGTTTCAATTCTTCAATCGACATATACGTACGCCCTACATCCTGCATAAAGCCGCGTATTCGGAAAGCAGGCCAGTCAACAATTGAACAACCGTTGAATGTTGCCTTTTTCTTTTGTACATCCTGTAGCTGGGCCAAAGTCTGCATAGCCCAATACACACCATGCTCCGTCACAGCCTCAACCGTAACTTTGCCATTATTTACCACCAGGCGATAAGCTTCGTCTGCGTTCAAAGGTACCTCTTCTAACGAAGGTACCAGTTTCACTTCAATACTTGCACGAGCTTTGTCATCAATCACTCCACCCCTATCAACAACAAAAGCTTCCCACTCTTGCCGAAGCACCGGAGTAGAAAGCTTTGTTCTGCCCAGCACAAAACTGGAACCTAAAGGGGTAAACTTTTGCGGTTCCGGGAGCAGGTGATATTCACCTGCCCGAACCGAAGAAATTGTGCATAAGTAAATAATGAAACTGATTAAGAAAATTTGTTTGTTTCTCATCGGTATTTATTTAGTTTATGGGGGAAATCTCTCATTTAATAATGTCTTTCAACTTCACAGCCTGGAATGTCATGTGCGCCACACTACTTTCATAAAGAATACCAATCGTCTCTTTATCAATCATAGAGAGGCAAGAATAACCCCAGTTATTGCCTTCATCCAACAACAGCTGATGTTCGGGTGACCAAGTCACACCGCCATCCAAACTTATTTTAATAGTAGTATTATAGCGTCCTTTTGTCGTATTAGGATTAGAGAAAATCAATAAATCCTTGCCCAACACATTATCTTTTGCTTTCACACTGATCAAACTAGCCATACAAACAGATTCCGGCAATGCCTTACGAGAAGATTCATGTTCCGTCCATGTTTTACCCAAATCTTTTGTAATAGCCACAGCGCGGCTTCCTCCACGATTATCACGCATATTCAACATCAACACTCCGGGTTCGACCTCAGCTACCTGGGCTTCTGTAGTGTTCGTACGTGCATAATTGTGCATCTTCCAGTTCTTGCCACCATCTTTACTGTACATAATACCGGCATTGGGCACACGTGTCGAATCGATAAACTGAGTTGGGAATACCAAAGTACCGTCACTCATAGTGATACCCCTACCCGGTCCCTGCAACAAGAAATACCAAGAAGGATCTTTCACCTGCTCTGTAATATTAATAGGTGCAGACCATGTTTTACCATCATCTGTACTTTTAGCTAAAACAAGTTGTGCTGTATGGTTCATATCCATACCCGGATGCGAACTCCACCATGCCCGCTGATTACCCATACCATGTGTCCAGGCAGCAACCACCCAAACATTATTTGTTTTTGTATCAACAAGGATAGAAGGGTCTCCTACCCCATTCTGACCGGCAGGCAAACCACCGAATTCTCCAAAAGCCAAAGGCAAACGCATTTTTTCCCAAGTTTTTCCACCATCTGTACTGCGACTTAAACCAACATCAACATGCTCCTGCAAGTCAACACTACTGTTATAACGTACATCATAAACTCCCAGTAACGTACCTTTATTAGTAGTCACCAATCCCGGAATACGGAATGCGGCAGAATTATCGTCTCCGGCATGGCGCACTCCTACTCCCATACGGTGTTCTATCCCATTTTCTGAAACTACATCCAACAGGGCTTTTTTGCCATCCAAAGTAATTGAAGCGATATCCGCGGTCACCTTGCTGGTAAGCGAAGTGCCCGGCTTCATTTGCAAACTAATCCAGAAATAATTGATTCCGGGAAACAGTTTCTGATCTCCTTTCAGAACAACCTGATTACCGGGATTAGTCACCTCCGATTTTTTGATTGAATAAGACGGATTGGCGGCAAGTGTTTTCCCCGGAGTGTTACTGGAAATATATCCAACAGGAGCAAAACGTTTTTTACCACTATCCTGCAATGCTTCAGTACCTCCATAATAAAGCTTTATGGACTGAATTTCAGAAAGATTCACTCCTTCACCCAAGTTTAACACTACATCGTTCAGGGTCTGGCTCTCTTTAGCATCCAAACGGAGATAGAATAAGACATTATCCTGCCTTTCTATCAAAATAGGAATACGTGTTTCACGAACAAAAATGGTATCTGCTGCTTGAACTACCGATATAGCACACAGAAAACAGAAAAGCGAAAATAGAATTACGGCTTTTTTCATGGTATCGACTAATTAATATTTATGTTATCGGGAGCAAAGATACTATTTTTTATTATATAACGGTTATGTTAATTAAATATTTTATTATATACGGTCGATTTAATAAACAAGACACTATTCGACGCAAAGCACTAAACCATCGGAAATAAACATATTCAAAGCGGTCATTGAAGACTATCCCATCAATCAGGATTTGGATTGTATTTAAAAACAAAGAGAGGGATGTTATCTCGAGCAACATCCCTCTCCTTTATCTTATTTCGGTGATCTATTGAAAACTCAATTATTCTTCAGCCACTTCCCCAATCTTAGTTGACCAATAAGGATTCTGATACAATACAGATGTCTCTGCTTTTTCATCCGGAGACAGCAATTCCATCTCACGAACCGGCACAGGATTGAGATAATGTGCCTTCTGCCAGGTATACCCATCGTATACATCATTATTGGTTTTCAAAATAGCATACGGACGCAGGTATTTAAAGGAGCGTGAAGAGATATTAGAACCTTCTTCACCAGAATCTTTAAATGTAACCTCAGCACCATTCTCATCTTTATTAGCCGATTTGTACATTTCATCCCAGAAATTACATCCTTCAGGGATATAATTTTTTGTCAGCAGATGATCCATTGAACGCCAACGTACCAAATCATCCCAACGCATCCCTTCACCAATAAATTCGCAACGACGTTCACGGCGAATATTTAATAAGGTGGCGTCTACAACTTGTCCACCCGAATATTTACCCCAATCTGTTTCCTGACTCAAATCGGTCGCATTGATTGTTTTTGTAAAATCAGGATCTACGCCTGCACGTTCACGAACGGCTCTCCAATATTGAGCTGCTTTACCTGTAACGTTACCATTCTTCATATAATAAGCTTCCAAATAATTCAGATAAGCCTCTACGCCACGATAAATAATACATCCGGTAGTCGACTCAGCTTTTCCCCATACATTCTGTGCCATATCAAAGCTGGCATATTTACGAATACGATATCCTGTCTGGTCTCTCATCTCTTCACGGTTAGATACAGGATGCGGAGCAAACATTTTCACAGTGCCCGGTTCCTCGGTCGAATATACTGGTACAAAATTGCTTTCACCAAACATAAACAACTGAAGACGGTTATCGCGATTGGCCTTCACATCATCCAATGTAGCATCCCCCTTATAAGGTGCTGCGCTACTGGCCGCATACCAAGGCAGACCATCCTGCATCAAGAAGCTTTCAACATAGCTTTTCAACAAGCCATGATTAGAACCGGACGCAATCCATGCCGGGGTGCCATGCATGATAGAGAAACTACCGGTTTTTGCATACTGACGCCAGAACAACACTTCGTCATAGCCGCTTAAATCAACATTGGCATACATTTCAAAATAAGGATTCCATCCGGATGTAATAGAAGGACTAGCAGGATCTTCAACCTTTGTATTAGGGGTCAAAGTTATTTTATCTGCAACTTCTTCCGCTGCTTTCATGGCTTCTGTCAAGAAGAAGTCAACCTCAGCTTCTACATCCAATGAGAAATTAGAATGTACTTTCTTTCCCGGCCAGTTATCATCTCCCGGTACACGCCCTGTACCCTTGTGGTATCTTTCAAAAGAAGCTTCATACAGTGCCACCCGGGATTTAATCAGCAAAGCTGTCTCACGATTCAAACGGGTATTATTTTTAAATCCCTTACTGTACATCATATTGGCAGCATCATCCAAATCTTTCAGGATAAAGCGGGCAACCAGATTACGAGGTTGGCGGACACCTTTTTCCATCAGCACCGTTTTGTCATCGGGCAAAACCTCTGTTACGATCGGAAAGTCACCGTAAGTACGCAATAAATTATAGTACACAAGAGCACGCATCAGATGCATTTCGCCAATATAATGACGAATATCGGCATCTGCTCCGGCAACCTCACCCGCTTCATATTTAGGCACAGCATTCTCAAAGAAGTAGTTGCAATAACGGATATTGCTGAAACTCCAGTTACCATCACTGGAAGGAACTTTCCAAAGCCCTTTTACATAGCGACTACTACGCCCTCCGGCCACCATATTATCCGTTCCACCATCGTTATTCGCTATACCTGCTCCATAACCACCATGCGAAGGAAAATAGTTTTGATACCTCGCTATGGAATAAGCGGCAAAGTGATCCACCGTTTGAAAGTAGACTTCCGGTGTGACAGAAGAAAGAGGTTCTCTATCAAGAAAGTCATTACAGGACGTGAGCGCCATTACCCCTCCCGCAACAAAACATGCTTGTACAAACAGATTTTTTATTTTAAGCTTCATAATACTTCAATTTAAAAATTAACGTTAACACCAACAGATATCACTCTTTGCAAAGGATACAACTTACCGGATCCTGTTCCGGCCAAACTTCCGGTAGCTTCCGGATCGAAAATCTTAGAAAGACTGGTTATAGTTGCCAGGTTATCACCCGAAACATATACACGTACAGAAGATATTCCGGCTTTCTCTGTCCATACCCGAGGCAATGTATAACCCAACTGAACATTCTTCAAACGCAGATATGCCCCATTCTGTAAATAACGCGTCTGAACCTTGGTATTACGATCCCCACTAAAGTTGACGCGCGGATAATATGAATTCAAATTAGCACCTAACGGGTCACCCTCCGGACGGAAGAAATCCCAATGTTCGGCAAAGCCGGTAGACTGCCACTCATTTCCTTGTCCGTTGGCTCCCCAGAAATAACATCCGTCCAGCCATAGGTCACGTTTTCCGATCCCCTGCATAAAAATGCTGAAATCGAATCCTTTCCAGGCAGCATCCAGTGTAATACCATATTTAAAACGAGGAGTCGAATTACCGATAATACGATAATCGCCCGTATCTCCTAATTTATTGGTTCCGTTACTGATTTTTCCGTCACCATCCAAATCGGCATACATAATATCACCGACACCCCAATTGGTTCCAACAGAAGATTGATCGACTTTTGCCAAATGAGCATCCATCTCTTCCTGTGATTTAGCAATACCGATTGTTGTCAATCCCCAAATATCGTTCAAATGTTCACCTTTATAATACGAACCTACATCATACGAGTCATTCGGATAGCGCAGAATCTTCTGTTGGTCATCAGAAAGTACAAATTTTGCTCCATAAGAAACTTCACCGATCCGATCTCTCCAATTTACCTCCAACTCAAAACCATACGATTTCATGTCCGAGTTGTTAATCTTCGGAACTGAAGTTCCCAACAAACTTGAAAGTTCGGGAGCCGGGCCGATCATATCATAAGTATAACGTACGAAATAGTCGAATGAACCGGATAAACGGTTATTGAAGAAAGACCAATCCAAACCGACATCCCAAGTCTCCACTGTCTCCCAAGTTTTCTTAGAGCTGACAATACCCGGATTTGTAGCATAGTTAGGACGTTCGCCATTTACTAGCCAACCGTAATTAGACCCTACAGGCATCGTTTGATAAAATGGATACCATGCATCATTGGTATTCGTATTACCCAGCTGCCCCCAAGAAGCTCTCAACTTTAAACTTCCCATATTAATTTTTTCAGCAAAGCTCTCCATGAATGGTTCGCGAGCAATATTCCAACCGGCAGAGAATGATGGGAAGAATCCCCAACGTTCTTTTCCTACGAAGCGGGAAGAACCATCATATCGACCATTAGCCTCAAACATATAACGGTCTTTATAACTCCAGTTAACACGCGCAAAGAAACCGGCTACTGAGTTGTCAGCATAACCACCATAAGCCTGCGGATCATCAGTTGCCGTATTAATAGTAGGTACCCCCGGGGTAATCAAAGTATTTTTTTCAGCCGTAATGTTTCTGGTTTTATATAACTCTGCATTAAAACCGGCCATCACTTTAAAATAATGTCCGTTATCGAACTGCTTGAAATAATCCGAATAAATATTTGTAGTATAATAATTTTCCTTCCAACTATATTCATTCACTCGAGAAGAACCTGCCGCATAAGAACCATATCCCATATCCCACACTGTATAATAAGGATCTCCGGCTACATTATAAGCATAAACAGGCAATACTTCCCAATGCTGATATTGAGTAGTGGTACGTACACTACCGTCAAGATTGATTTTCCAGTTTTTAATAGGTTCGAAAACCAGTTGCAACTGATTCGTATAAAAATCTTTCTGACTGTTTTGCTTTCCACCATTTTCCATCTGCTCCACTTCACCCTCATCCATAGGGAATCCATTCGGATCATAAGCCGGATGTACAGGCCATTTACGAGCTAAGTTATGGAAAAAGTTTCCGGTCAGATAAGAAGGACGCTCAAAATCCTCACGGGTCCATTTAGTAGAATATGTCACCTTAAACCAATCAGTGACAGCCGTTGTAATCTTACCGTTCAGCGTGTAGCGTTGAAATTTGTCTTTTCCATGACGCATCAAACCTTTCTGATCCAGGAAACTTCCGCTGATCAGGTATTGAGTCTTATCCGTACCACCATTAATACTAAGATTATGCTCCTGAGATGGTGCCCAATGATCATAGAATTCTTCAAACCAATCCGTATCTCCATTCGCGTTAGCCCATTTTTGCCAAATGCCTGCTCCATTATCAACAGTAGTAGCTTTCAGCGTTCCCTCTTGATAAGCTTTGATACGCTCCATTACAGCAGGGGCAAAAATGTCACCACCACCCTTATTGGCAGAAGCACGATTGAAGTACTGAGCAAAAGTGTAAGAATCCATAATATCCGGTACACCAATAGCGTCTGAGAAACGAGCACTACCGCTATATGACACATTGGTCTTACCGCTCTTACCACTCTTCGTTGTTACAAGAATTACACCGAATGAAGCTCTTGCACCATAAATAGAAGCGGATGCAGCATCCTTCAATACCGAAACAGATTCGATATCATTGGGATTGACAGTATTCAAATCCCCCTCAATGCCATCAATCAAAACCAGTGGGGATGAACCCGATCCATCACCAATCGTTCCGGCTCCACGAATATTCATGTTTAACGTTCCATCAAGGGCGCCACCGTTATTACCAACAGTAAGGTTCAAGCCGGGAACAACACCCTGCAATGCTTGTGAAGCATTTGCTACCGGACGCGCTTCCAACGCTTCAGCACCAACCATTCCTACAGCCCCTGTAACGTTCACCTTCTTTTGCGAACCATAACCGACTACAACAACTTCATCCAAAACCTCCGCATCCTCTTTCAGCACAATATTATAAGTGCTTTCAGAGCCAACTTTAATTGTTTGTTGCTTGTAGCCAATATAGCTCACCAAGAATTGTGAATTAGGTGCCACCTTTAACGAGAACTTACCGTTTAAATCAGTAATTACTCCATTAGTGGTTCCCACTTCTACAACACTTGCCCCAATAACGGGCTCCCCAGTAACATCTGTTACCAGTCCCGAAATCGCCTTTACCTGTGCCATCACATTAAACGATAGCAAACAGCCCAACAAAATAAAAAGGACTTTTTTCATAAATTGATTTTTAGTTAATAAAAAAGGAAAATTATCTCTTCTAAACTCCATAAATATAAATACCTGAAAATGAGTACAGTCCTATCGGTACTTAGCTTTTTAAATAGTAAATACAGAATCAAGATAAAATATAATTGGCTATAATACAAGTCATTACATCTTAATAGTGAATCAAAACAACAGGGTATTTTTAGTAAAAAAACACTTATGAATTAATAATGGTGAAAAGTAGTGAAGCAATAAATATTTTTTTCTCGTCCTAATTCCTCTAAAATCTACTTTTCAATAAGCCAAAAAGAGTTATCTATATTTCAACACAAAGAAACACATTATAACATATAATAAGGTTTTTGAATATATCCTTTCGCCCTTTTCAAGTCAGTCCAATAGTATTTTAAAACAATAATATATTACATATACCTATTCTAAGGTGAATCGCTATATATATAATATAAGAAATCAATATTATATGAGAGAGGATACCCCATAAACAATCTTTTGTGAAATCCCCAAGTGGATTATCTTAGTTTTTCAATATTATTTCGTCTATATAAAAAATATATTTAAAATATGCTTGTGAGTTTTTAATATAATATATATATTTGCAACGGTTTGATAGTATATAAATGAAAAGAAATAATAAATTTAACCTTTTTCATTTATTATTTAGGTAATGAAAATACCAAGTACCGATAGAACTTAGT